>ENA-ORXT01000026-ORXT01000026.1-marine-metagenome-genome-assembly--contig:-NODE-26-length-201553-cov-9.196540_pt1 | contig 201553 bp, 176 predicted proteins | sample MGYA00237868_ERZ511482 | MGnify/ENA metagenome assembly ERZ511482
GTGGTGCTGTGTTACGAGCAACCGGTCGTAAAGATCAAACAATCAGAACAGATCGCCACCGCGATCATGACGATGAACGTATTGGAGAAGAGCGTTGCTGATGTGAGTTTGCTCGTTGGGTTGTTGGTCGATAAATTTGCGTATCATTTGCCGCTGTATCGTCAGCATCAACGTTTAAGCGCTGCAGGCATTACGCTAAGCCGGGCCACATTGACCAATCTGGTTAGACGCGCTATCGCCTTGCTTGAACCCATTGTGGATGCACAACGGATGAGTGTATTGCAAAGTCGGGTATTGGCTATGGATGAGACGCCTGCGGGCGTTGTCAAGATAGTTGACCGATTTATCTATGCTGCTTCTTTAAGTTTTTCCTTTGGTTTTTCGTCCTTCATCTTAGGGTTGAGCCAGACCTCACCAGGTTTGTCCCAGTTGCGAGTTTGTGCACTCCAACGATTAGGGTTTTGCTCTTTCGCTTGTTCATAAATAACTTTGCGAGCGGCCAGAATATCGACATCACGCCCGTCATGACGTTGGCTTGGTGTGACAAACTTGATAGCACTATGGCGATGCTCATTGTTGTACCAACGAACAAACTCCAATACCCATTTTCGTGCATCATCAATACTCTTGAAGCCGTCAATAGGAAAATCATGGCGATACTTTGCTGTTCGGAATAACGATTCAGCATGTGCGTTGTCGTTCGATACTCGTGGACGACTATACGAGGTGCGTAAACCTAATTCATCTAACTTGATGCGCAGTGTGCTTGAGCGTTGTGGCGCACCATTGTCGGCGTGTATTATCAAGCCTTGTCCGCGACAACCTTCGGCCAATACCGTGCGAGCGAACAACTCAGAAGCTAACTCACCGGTCTCTGATGCATAGACCTCATAACCCACTATCTTACGACTCCAGATATCCATAATCATATACAGGTAGTAAAAAATGCCGCGAGTCGGTGACGCGAGAAAAGTGACATCCCAACACCAAAGCTGGTTCGCACCAGTTGCGCAATGCGTGCTAGGTGCTTTGGATGTTGCTCTGCGGGCGCGACCACGTTCATGCTGTTCGTTCGCGCTGTGCAGTACGCGATAGAAAGTCGATTCAGAGCCCAGGTAGATGCCTTCATCTGCCAGCGCCGGCACTATCTGGCTCGGTGGCGCATCGGCAAAACGTTGCTCATGACACACGTCAAGTACACGAGCGCGCTCATCGTCAGTCAGTTTGTTACCAGGTTCGGGGCGAGCCGCTTGTGGTCTAGCATCGGCGATGACATCGTTCGCTACACCGGTTGTCCATCGTCGGAACGTACGTCGATTAATACCCGCCTCTTTACAAGCGTTTGTAACACCCGCACCAGCATCTATTGCTTCATTGATAATCTGTGCAGTATATTGTCGATCTTCGAGTGAAATCATTCGACCTCGTCCTCCCCGAAGCGCGCATCGAGCTTTCCCCGCAAAACCAGCAATGCTGCTGCCTCCGCGAGTGCTTTCTCTTTACGTAAGAGTTCTTTTTCAAATTTCTTGGCTCGTTTATCTGCCGCTTTGGTTGCAGACTTAAGTTGAGCGTTGCTCTCTTGCTCCCAGTCGTTAGCCTTCATACACGCTTCTCGCCACGTATCAATCTGGGAGGTATGAATGGCTTTGCTGCGGCAATACTCGGCGATCTCAGCCTGACTCATGGCCGCTGTTTCCATCACCGCTGCGAACTTATCACGCGAGCTCCAGCCTTTAGGTGTGTTCTTTGAATCTGGCATCAGGCGACCTTCGTTTCTAGCTTTAGTGCGCCAAGCGTACAGGGTTGGCTCAGCAATGCCTTCCTCTTTTGCTAGATCGGGTATTGATCGTTGATCTGGTGGCAGCATCTTCTTCAATACCGCTTCTTTACGTTCTGGTGAATAACTCATAATTTCCTAGTTGACCGCTCCCTGCTAATTTTAAGAGTCTACCCGAAGGTAGAGGTCAACTATTCTGACGCAGGGGGCTACGCGAACGTCTCTAGTTGGCCGAATTGCGACAGTCAAATACTGACTGATTTTAATATCGAATGCAACAAACGACCGGCTGCCTTGTGCTGTTTGCAGCCTGATGAAAAACGTGTTTGGTCCTGCGATTTTCGACGCTGCGAGTGGCAAGAATGTCGGTAAAGCGGACGGATGGCAATTTCATATGTTCAAATATAATTCTTAAACGCGACCGTCTCTGTTGTTCCGATTCCTGTCAATCGCCTGCCTAATCTGTCCGACTGATTTGTAGATATCTCACCAGAAATCGCAAAGCTTGTTCTCTTAGCGTTTGCATTAATGATCATTCGTTTCCCAGCGCCAGGTCTGCCCCTTTCTCGGCCACCATCATTGTTGGCGCATTAGTGTTGCCGCTGGTCATTGTCGGAAAAATGGATGCATCGACGATCCGTAGATTATCAAGTCCATGAACCGTCAAGTCCGGTCCGACGACCGACGCCGGATCATTCCCCATTCGGCAAGTTGATGTCTGGTGCCATGTCGTGCTCAGGTTGGCGCGCCCATCTGAAATGATTTGCTCGCGTTCCTTTCCAGGCCCTAGTATTTCGGCTCGAACCTCATCGAAAACCGGATGCTCCGCCATTTGGTATTGGAACCGGATAGAGTCAACATACTGATCGATGTCGCGAGGGTCAGACAGGTAGTTGGGATCGACAACAGGACGATCAAATGGGCTGTCGGACGCAAGCGTCACTGACCCTTTGGAATACGTTCGACACACAAATCCAGCAAAACTCAGCCGCGGTGGGCCATCCAGATGGCGATACGTGTTGGAAACAATACATACCAGTTGGCCGCTTGGATACTCGTCTTCTTCTCTTAGCCTCACAAACGCACCAGCGTCTACACCGGTTGTTGCGAGCGGCCCACTCGCGGTCGCTTCGAACTCTGCCACGCTATCAGCAAAGCTGGGAATCGGAAATCCGAAGGGCTTCGGATCTTTTAATACAATTGAGATACCTGGACCACCAAAATGATCGTGCAAGTTTTGTCCGACACCTTTCATATCATGCACGCAGCTAATGCCGTGTTCGGCAAGATGATCGGACGGCCCGACACCAGACAACATCAGAAGTTGTGGTGTCCCGATGGCGCCCATTGCCAGGATGACCTCATTAGCCGTTACACGTTCAGATACCTGACCGACTGCGTAGCTAATTCCGGTGGCACGGTTTCCATCAAACTGCACGCCAGTGACATGGGCACCTGTAACAATGGTGAGATTTGGTCTGTCCTTTATGGGTGTGAGAAACCCGTCGGCCGCGCTGACTCTTCGACCGCCGTTTGTCGTGAACTGGTAAAGGCAACTCCCCTCCTGTGCTGCACCGTTATAGTCAAAGTTTCTCTTTACTCCCAGATCTGCAAGTGCTTCAAAACACAACTCATGCAAAGGGGATGAGTTCCGCGGCAGCTCGATCGATATGTTTCCGTCATAGCCATGAAACTCATCATTAAACAACGTACTCGCCTCTGACTTTTTGAAGTAGGGCAGCACATCTTCGTATGACCAGCCGGTGTTGCCCATCTGGGCCCAACCATCGTAGTCACCACGATTTCCACGTACATACATACCCAAGTTGATGCCGCTCGAGCCACCAAGTCCCTTGCCACGATTAAGCAGGATACGACGATCGTTAAGTTGGGCCTGAGGCGTTGATCTGAACGCCCAGTCGAGTTGTGTGTCCCATTGGTCGATAGATGCACCATAGGCAGACAGGAGTGGCGCTCGCATTTCCCCGCCGGCCTCGAGAAGCAGAACTTTTATAGTTGGGTCGGCAGACAATCGGTTGGCCATAATACAACCAGCAGTCCCGGCACCACAGACAACAAAATCGAAGTTTTCCATTTCCGTCCTCCCGTGTCACGCTAGACACTATCAGAAGCAGGCGAATATCTGTCCAAGTAACTCCGATTATACTGTATTACATTGACTAGATATTGCTGGCTAGAAGTGGCAGCAAAGTCGGTAAAGCTGTCAGTGGCACCTATCATCGACAATAAACTGCAGTTGCGCTTAGCGAGAGTTCTGAGGTAGTCGCGTTGCACTCAACTCGAAGCCGATGGGGTAGTGATTCAGATAGGACATAGGTAAATAGGTCAATCGCCCGGTCACTGCAGCAATTTCAGGGGCAGTCGGGGACACAAAATTGCATTGTAGTGCGGTTAGGGGATTGATCTAATGTTCAAAAAAGTGAATACTTCATCAGTAAAGTGTCGTTGACATAGTTCAACCTCAATACCGAATCGATTCGAGAATGCACAGAGTGCAGGTGCATGGGATCTAATATCTGCATACTTGTATTTGCAAATAAGTCAGTTGTAAGGAGAAAGCGATGCGAGCCCGTAACTTAGTTTGTCACTGGAATTTTTCTAGCTTTGTTGTCTGTGTTTTTACAACGCTATTCACTGGAGTGGTTTTTGGTGGGACAGTGATTTCGTGGGGCGATGATAGTTATGGTCAAGTATCAAACACACCAGTAGGTGATAATTTCATATCGATATTCGCAGGAGACAGCGTCTCAATGGCCTTGACGGACGATGGAACTATCGAAGCTTGGGGCAAAGACAGTGATGGTCTAGTTACCGATAAACCAACCGGCACTGATTTCGTTTTCTTGGACGCAGGTCAAGCACATTCCCTAGCCTTAACAAAAACTGGAAAGATTGTTTCTTGGGGCTGGGATAAATTTGGGCAGGTTAGTGACACGCCCAGCGGCAGTGATTTTATTGAAATTGCCGCAGGTGACTTTCATTCTGTTGCATTGACCTCTGCTGGAAAACTAATTTCTTGGGGAATTGATAAACAAGGCCAAATTTCTGATACACCAACTGATGGTACTTATATTCAAATAGCTGCTGGAGGACAAAATTCGATAGCAATAAAGAAAGACGGAACTATAGTTTCTTGGGGTAGCAAGGAAGATAATAGAATTGCGGATACTCCAACCACAGGTAATTTTAAAACAGTCTCAGCCGGACAATTTCACCTAATTGGGGTTAAGGAAGACGGTACTATAGTTTCTTGGGGTAGCAATAAGTTTGGTCAAGTCTCTGAAACACCTAAAACTAAGGAGTTTCTGAAAATCGAAGGCTGTGGTGTTTTTACATTGGCGCTATCGGCAGAAGGGACCATAGAATTTTGGGGTGGGTTTCATACTCAGGGATTTGATTCGACTACTCAAGCAAAAGAAAAATACAGCGATATTGCTTGCGGTCAGCTGCATGCCCTCGCACTACAAAAATAGTATTTCGATTGACCCAGACCTGAAGATCGGGTGAGTCAGCCGAGGGAACCTCCCCCTCAGCTGCTCTCAGAACCCGGCGTGAACCTCTCGATTCACCGGGCTCCCATTGTTCCAACCTGAAAAGAACCACGACCTGTCCAATGTACGAACAACGTCGGCCTTTCCCTCTTCACTTTATCAAGCCACGCAAAAGCGCGATGCTTGTGTCCGCGAAGACGTTTGAATTTCCTCATGGCCCAACGAACGATTATCCTATCCAAATGATCTGCAACAGGTTGGAACTCCGAGCCACGAAAGCGACAGTAGTAGTTTATCCATCCTCTGACGCGCGGCGCTATCATCTTAGCCAGCTCATCAATCGATAACGAGCTCTGTAGTTGAAAGCGCCAGCTTCGCGCTCGTTGACGCATAGCAGTCATGGAACTCCGACTTACCGCCGGTGTGAAACCGCTGCATATGCGACCACGACCATCGACAACTCTTCTTGGCCTGAACGAATAGCCAAGAAAGTCGAACTGGATATGGTTGTGAGTTCCTCGTCGTTTGCTATCCTTGCAGTACACTATCCGAGTCTTATCCGGATGGAGCTCCAAACCGCAGACACGAAGACGTTCGGCAAGTATGCTTTGCATGCTTATCGCTTGAGACTTCGTTTTGCAGTGAAGAATCCCGTCATCGGCGTACCGACAAAAGGGAATACTGCTGTGATGAGTAGAGAGCCAATTGTCCAATGCATAATGCAAAAAGAGATTTGCAAGTACTGGTGAAAGTGGGCCGCCTTATCGAAAGCTACTCGTTATGCAAAGCCAGTGGTCACGGGTCTGTGCCAACCTGCTTGCTTAGCATTATTGCTTTACATAACGAGGCATCTCTTAGACTTACAGCGTGCTGAGCCAAGATAGGAGGTTTCCATCTTTGGTCCAATGCGGCAGCTTATTGCCGATTATCTCTGGGTAAGCTTTTTCAATCGCCTTTCGCTTCATCTCTGTATCTGCCCTTGCATAGATTTCAGTGGTTGCGATATCGACATGACCCAATAAATCTCGGATATAAATGAGATTCACACCAGCCTGAAGCAATAACATCGCCTTGGTGTGCCGCATAAGATGAGGGTTGACTTTCTTAGGAACACTAGATGATTTCAAGCAGGCTTGCTGCACATGTTTATTGAGAATATAACTGATACCAGCTCTCGTTAACTTTGAACGCATACGCCAGTGGTATCCCGCGGCTACGGTAAGAGACGATCAGTAAGCGCTAAATACACTGCATCGACAAACGAGCTACCCAACGCGGCACAGCGTTCTGGCGACCAGCCAACATCAGGTCTTGGTGTGTCGATCGTATCTTTGAACGGCATTTCGAGCGTATAAGCCGGACATCCATAGGTTTGGGCAACGCTATTACTACAAAAGCTCAGGTTGGCGTTGTTGGGCGTGTTTCTAGGATATCCATGCTCAACTTGAAAATCTGGATTCAGCGCTGCAAGCGTTCGTTTAAAGCCAATGAGCTGCTGATCTCGAGCTTCAGTCCAATTTGATACCCCTTCAGTGCCAGCAATAAAGTTGTATGGTAATGCTTCATCTCCATGAATATCCAGACACATGTCCACACCGGTGTCATGCATGCGTTGTTGAACTAGGAATACTTCAGGACTACGTTCCATCGATGAGTTTGCCCACTCCCTGTTGAGGTTTGCACCGCAGGCATTTGTGCGCAAATGTCCACGAAATGAACCATCAGGATTCATATTCGGCACCACGTATATGTCTGCAAGCGTGCGTAGAGCAACACTAGTGGCATCACTGTCATCAAGTAAGCGATTCAACCAACCTTCCATCCACCATTGAGCCATTGGCTCACCAGGATGCTGACGAGCAATACTCCAAATCTGGTGCCGTGCACTTTTTACAAGCGACCCACCGGTCTCGCCAATGTGCAGACAATCAAAATCTCGGCCATCGAGTGTCGCTCCCAACCGTTCCTGCGCTACTCCCTGCTGGCCAGCCCAATGAGCCAGCTGCCTCGCATGTCGATCAAGTGAGTAAGGCGCAAAATAGGCAAAATACACAACATCGTGTTCGGGGGTGATTGTCCAACTTAAAGCTTGTTGGTCATACTTCGCAGGTGTGCGATACCAAGCGTTCAGATCGTGTGATGTAGCAACCGAATACCCATCCCAACCTTGCGGGTAAGTTGTTCTCGATGCATTATCAATTGACAACTTACAGTCAACCCCTTTGGCACCAGAGAGTCGGAAGTAAAACCACTGCAGAAAGTCACTTTGATGATCTGATTCAATCTCAAGGTGAATAGCTGCCGGGTCTTCAACTGAGATTACGGCAATATTGCCACCGTCAAATTCACTACTGATTGCTATGGCCATTGTTGTGCAACCTAACGCTTGAAATCTAAAAAAAGACAAAAAAAAACCGCCCACAAGGGGCGGTTTTTCGCAAAGAACTTAAATGCCCGGAGGCTTCAAGCCAATAACTTACTCAACAATGATACCGTCGATAATGTGCACGATAGCGGTGCTGGTGTTACCTTCCAAATCGGCCTGAACAACGCCGTTACCATCAACTGTTAGTGCAGTGGCGTCGCCACCAACAGTGACCATTGTAACGTTGTCATTCATTTGCACAGTGGTACCGATTATGCCAACAAGATCTACAGCCTTCAGATTAGCATCGCTGTAGATGTGCTTACGAACAGTAGCTAGATCGAGAACAGTTCCTTCAGGAATCGCATCATTGGATGGTAGGAATACAGTCCAAGTGTTGTTCGCAGGATCGTTAAGCGCAAGATCAAGACCTAAATTCACCATTGCGGCAAGAATAGTAGATACACGACCATCAGCTTCAACAGCCGCAGCCAATGAACCTGCTGGGTATCCATCACCACCGCCAGTGCCGTCAGTAGAACCAGTGCCATCAGCTGAACCGGTGCCATCAGTCGCTGTTGCGTCAGCTTCACCAGTACCGTCTGTCGCTGTTGCGTCAGCTTCACCAGTGCCGTCTGTCGCTGTTGCGTCAGCTTCGCCAGTGCCGTCTGTCGCTGTTGCATCAGCTTCGCCAGTACCGTCTGTCGCTGTTGCGTCAGCTTCACCAGTACCGTCTGTCGCTGTTGCGTCAGCTGCACCAGCGTCTGTTGCGACTACCGGAGTAGCGTCGTCGTCGTCACTAGAACAACCCATCACTAGTACACTTGCAGCAATTAGCGCAATTCCAAAACTCTTCTTGATCATTCAGATATCCTCTATGAGTAAAAAATCTTTTTCAAATATATGGCAATTCAACCGCTCACGCTTAGCTATCCCATACGATAAAGCTTACTTGCATATTGTTAGAACGGCGTAAACCTTCTACATGCAAATACTACCAAATAGTTTAACCAACCGGCTAGTCTTCTCAGCCATGTTTAACTTAGCCTGTAAACAGACCTGCAATCCGGGTTAGGAAAACAACCGCCTCCCCAAGAAAAGTTCCCTCTTGGGTTCACGAGAATACCCTTGGACCGACAACGGATATTACTGTAGTACGGAAAAAATTCAATGTAACCATGTATAAAATCTGGCAACCAGCGCTGCTGATTTTACTTTCAAACCACTAAACCCTTGTTTACGCAACAAATTATAGCATTGGTAATGTCTATTGCAATCGTGAAATTAAATTTTATTGATCTCAAATTGAGCGAATGTATGAATAGTTAGTGTCAATGTGTTCACATTTGCCTTGGGATCGATATAAAACAACCGATTAAGGTTACTGACTACGCTACCGGTAGGAGCCATGCGATAATACTGGGAGACCGAGTGGCTTTAAAGCGAAAAGCTGCGGTACGGTCGGTGTAGAAACTGAGGTGCTGGAGGAAACACAGAGTAAAAAAGTAAGCCATCCTTGGCTAAGTTAGCTCCCTGCTTCAATACCACTTGGAGGAGGTTTGGTTGGCAACCACTACATTCGTGTCGCCGATGAATGAATTATAGCTATTTACCTTTGATTAACGTGTGAAATAAACGCAATTCACTGTCGCCTCATGTTCAGCAATCAAACAAATTCACTTACTGCTTTAAAGAATAGCCTGCAGTTGGCACAAGTACATAACCATAGGGTTATGCTTGTGTTAGTTGGCTGCAATGAATCGACTGATACATCAATATGTGAGCTGGTTAAACGTTCTGCTAGCCAACAAACTTTATCTGCACCCATTAACGACAATCAAACTGAGATACAAAGCTCAGTGAATATAATGCACGTACCTGATCCTCATAGCAATAGTGACATTTCAGATCAAATAAATGCGTTACTCGGCACGGAGAATAAGTGTTTATTTTTTGACGCACATGACGCTTTTAATGAACGCCTGTTTGCGGCTTGCGCAGGGACAGTTTCAGCCGGTGGTCTACTCGTATTACGAACGCCACCTTTAGATGAATGGGCTGTTGATGAAAAAAGTGCTGAGGCTTCGAACTTTATCAATCGCTTCGTAAGAAAAATTCAATACCATAAACAACACGAGCACGAAACATCAGCCTTGGACAAGGGTGTCTCAAAAAACAAAACATGCCTGTTAATCGCACATACGGAGCCAGCGAGTGATAGCGCAGCACCAAAGCTGAACTGGCAAACAAAACAAGATGCACATGTTGCGCAGGTACTGAGCGATCTACTCGATAAACACCAAAGCACTATCGTTGTACAAGCCGACCGAGGTCGTGGAAAATCTGCGTTAATTGGACGGGCTATCAAACGGCTGCTAAGCGATAACCTTGGCACAGGGAAGCAAATCACCATAACAGCAACGCGACGTAGTGCATGTCACGTGTTACTCCAACACGCTTGTGTGCCTACTGAAAATCAAGGCCCTATTCGGTTTGTGCCGATCGATCTTGCTATGAATATGAAACACGATTTGTTGCTGGTGGAGGAAGCCGGCAGCATTTCAATTCCCGTTTTAACAAAGTTAACCACACTGGCAACCGATATTATTTTTGCAACGACTGTTCAAGGCTATGAAGGTGCTGGCCGAGGTTTCGCTCTGCGTTTTTCAAAGCAGCTCAATCTACTCAGACCGGGTTGGATAAAGTTACAACCAAACCAACCAATCAGGTGGGCGCCTAACGACCCGCTTGAAGCGTTTGTTAACGATGCCCTACTACTAAACACGACACTAGTGCCAGTGTCACTAACGGATAAATTTAGCCCGGACGAAGCCCAACTTACTCAAATAGATAAACAGACGCTTTGTACCGATGACCTTCTACTCGAAGAAATCTATGCGTTGCTGGTTCAAGCTCACTACCAAACAACACCGGCCGATCTGCGCCATATGCTTGATCAAGAACAACTGTTGGTTTTTGCGCAGCGTACAAACAACGTGCTGACAGGGGCAGCATTGGTCGCGCTAGAAGGCAATATACCCATCGAGTTACACCAAGACATCGTGCAAAAACGTAGACGCCTACCAGATCAGATTCTTCCACAGTTGTTAGCCCAAAGCACTGCTGAACCAAATGTATTGTTATTGCGATATGCCCGTATCGTCAGAATAGCTGTTCATCCAACACTACAACGACGCGGATTTGGCACAAAGCTATTCAAACAACTCAGTATTCACCTGAAGCCCACTTATAATCAGATTGGTGCAAGCTTCGGAGCTGATGAACAAAGCTTGTCATACTGGTTAAAACTTGGACTCACGCCTATTCATTATGGCTACAAAGCCAACCCAAGAAGCGGTTTACGATCCGCTTGTTTAATGGCCGGTGGTGACGTAAACGCAACGCGTGCCATCGAAAAAGGGATGTGCATATTGCATAAAAATTTGCTTATGCTCGAAAAACACAGTATTGAGACAGATCAGGTGAGAGCTCAGTTGATTCAGGCAACCGACAAGCCAAGTATGGATCTGAGCGATATTGAGACGCGCAGGCTGGTCACCGATTTCTGTCAATCGAATCGTAGTTTTATTGATACGGTTGGATTTATCCAGCAAACGATGACTAACCAGACTTCCGAAACAGTCCAACACCATTTTGTTTCTCTGCTCCAACAGCGCGAGCAGCTCAAGCCTAAGCACCGTCAAATTGCAGAACAGGCAATACGTGATTTTCTAGCTGATAAAATTTAGCAAATAAAACATTGTTCTGGTTCGTCAACTCAATTTGCGGTAACTTGACGACAAACACCGCTGACCTTTAAAGAGTTCGTTGAAATAAGTATGGCTATTGCATCACATCAAATAAAAAAAGCCACTATCGAATGGCCCACTCTTATACTCTTCGTACTGACCTATGCTGGTTGGTTATGCTTAACCGCTTTGCACACTCAATTACCGACAGTACTCGTGCTGGCTCTATTGGTACTGCTCGTGACGTTACACTCATCACTGCAGCACGAAGTCATTCACGGTCACCCAACACCTTGGTCTACTTTTAATAACGCGCTAGCTTTTCCGGCGCTGGGTCTTGCGTTCGCTTATCCAAGGTACGAACTACTGCACTTGCAACATCATCGAAATTGGTTAATTACCGACCCGTACGACGATTCAGAGTCGTTTTTTGTCCCACGCAAGCGCTGGTTAAGATTTAACGAGCTCGCCCAACGCATACTAAATTTCAATAATTCACTGTTTGGCAGGCTGTTAATTGGTCCAGCTATCGCGCTTTTGCGCACAATCCATAGTGAGTTCGCACTGTCAAAAACATGCATTGACACAAGAAACAGCTGGCTCTGGCATCTACTAAGCTCAACCCTCGTTATTGCTTGGCTAGTTGTGGTTAATTTTTCTGTTTTACTCTACTTATGCGCTGTTGCCTACCCAGCCCTGTCAATGTTGATGTTGAGGTCTTACTCTGAACATTTGCCAGAAGAAAACATAGAAAATCGCTCGGCTATTATAAAAACTAACTGGTTTATGCAACTTCTGTATCTGAACAACAATTACCATCGAGTGCATCATGATTATCCTGAGGCAGCTTGGTACCGCTTACCTGAGTTGTATCGATGCGAATATCAACACCACACAAACCATGTCTACAACGGTTACTCTGAACTATTCAAGCGATATGGATTCAAGCAACGTTACACTGTGGCACATCCATTTCTTGGCACAGATTAATTCGACCAAACCATGATCGCATCACTACCAATGTATGACTGGCCCGAAACCAGATCACACCTCGATACATTTTGGAACAGACTGCAACCTGCTCTACAGCAACTATGCGATGCAACACCGACGCATTTAAATAGAACAAACTTGCACTCCCAGTGGCAATCGGACGACTTACTCTTATCACAAAGTTGTGCCTATCCGCTGATCACCTCTCTGCCAAAATCCACCGTCGTGGTTGGCACACCGGTTTACCAATGCGATTTTTGTGAAGATGGACTCTATGCAAGTCCGATAGTGGTACGTCGGACAGACAAAAGACAAACACTATCAGCGTTCGCCACAGCAAAGCTTGCGTTCAACAGCCGTGGATCGCAATCAGGATTTAACGCTTTAAAATCTCTTCTTGAAAGCGAACAATTAATCAACGAGCGAGAACCTACCTTCTTCAACGACTCAATAGAGACGGGGTCACATCGCGTCTCAGTAGCGGCCGTAGCCAATGGCCGCGCCGATATTTGTGCCGTTGATCCTGTCAGTTGGGCACTGGCGAAACGATTCGACAAAGATGCTACTGCGTTGCGCGTGCTGACTACTACAGCATTCTCTCCTGCTCTACCCCTTATTAGCAGTGCTATGGCAATTCCCACTCATATGGACGAACAGCAATGGTGTAAATCAGTCATGCAAGCCTTTGAACAGGCTATCGACTCCGACGCGTTGGAACACCTTTTACTGAAGAGCGTCAGCTTTATTCCGAAAAGCCGCTATTTGACGTTAAATATAAGTAATCTCGATATGATCACAAGCCCATAAGCTGGGCGGCGTTCACCCTGATCCGTTCCGTATTGGTACTCGTAGAGTCGATTATCAGCCGACGGATGAAAACCGACTCTTAATGAAGAATTTCAAATGGATTGCAGCAACGTTCTGCTTGTTATTTAGCGCGCAAAGCTTCAGCCAAATAATCAGTGCAGCTAACGCCGCTGGACTCTATGGCGACCAAACCACCTATTCGATCTATCGAAAAGGCAAGAAAATTGGCGTACATAGCCTAAAAATTAACGCTGATGCTGAACGTATAGACGTGTCAGTAGATTCAACAATAACTATTAGTGTATTAAAGATACCGGTATTTAAGTTCAACTATGTCGCTGACGAGGTATGGCAAGACGGGCAGTTGCTCAGTGTCGATGCAACAACCACGACCAATAAAGAAGTAGAAACTGCCAAACTGGATAACAGTAGCGGTTCAAGTGTGATGACTAGCAACGGCACTAGCGACCAAGTGCCACTGATCGCCTATGCAACGAATCACTGGAACGAGTCCGCTGTTGAGCAATCAACTTTGTTTAACACCGTTAAGGGAATACAAAGTGAAGTCAGTGTTGAGAAAATTTCAAATGAGCCACTCCAATTGGGTGAAACAACCTTATTAACAACCCACTACGAGTACACTGGCGACCTCATTGTTGAATCTTGGTACGACGAACGCAATCGCTGGGTAAAACTGGCTTTTCTCGGTTCTGATGGCAGTCAAATTACCTACATTATCGACAATCCGTAATAAGGAAAATCTCAAATGAATATTTGGATAACCGGTGCTAGCAGCGGCATAGGAGCAGAGGTAGCCCACCTGTATGCAGAAAACGGTCATACCGTATTCGCAAGCGCTAGAAACGAGGCGACCTTAAACGCGATGCAACAAGCCTCTGCCGAATTGTCTGGTGACATACTGGCTCTGCCCTTGGATGTCACCGATAACGAATCAGTGCTCAGCGCCTTTGCGCAAATGGAGAGCCGTGGACTTGCACCTGATTTAGTTATACTCAATGCCGGTTACTATGAACCTGTGGAGTTTGATGAACTAACGCTTGAGCATTTTGAGAAAACCTACGATGTCAATTTGCGTGGTGTCATTCGATGCTTGCTTCCAGCGCTTAAGCTGTTCTCGAAAAACAAGGCTGGGCACATTGCAATTGTCTCCTCTGTTTCAGGGTTCCGCGGACTTCCCAAGGCAGCTGCGTATGGGTCGTCAAAAGCTGCACTCATCAATCTAGCTGAATCACTCAAACCAGAGTGCAACGCACGTTCGATTCAACTAAGCTTGGTTAATCCGGGCTTTGTGAAATCCAAGTTAACCGATAGGAACGACTTCACCATGCCGTTTCTTATGGACACACGGGATGCAGCCCACCGTATAGTTAATGGCCTTGAATCGAGTTCTTTTGAAGTTACCTTCCCCAAGCGTTTTACGTATTGGTTGAAACTGCTCAGAATTCTTCCCTACCGACTTTATTTCCTAATAACGAAACGCTTGGTTAAGTGAGCATCACTCTTGAGCAAACCCTTCGCGTTGTTCCAAGCCATATGGGTCTATTCAGATTCAAGCCAATCGCTAAACAGCCGATTCCGAAAAGTGCGAGTATTAGCGTACCAATCGGTATCACGATGAACGGCCCCTTTGATATGGTGCCCAGCACTCGGTAGCTGATCTTGCATCTGTATCGGCTTATCTGGATGAAAGCCAATCCTGGACAATGCGCTCATCCGAGTTGGCCCATAGGGTACTCTCTGAGCCATTGAAGCTTGTTGTTGAGCGCGAGTGGCAAACTGCACAAAGGCGAGTGCTGTTTCGGTTTGTAAAGTCGATTCAACCGGCAGAACCCAAACCGAACGATCAATTATCTGACCGTCCCAAATGATGACAATAGGTGCATCGGTGAACCAAGCATCAAAGAAATCACCATTAACCCCAGCCGCCATAACCACCTCACCTGCACGCAGTAAAGCAACAGCCTCCTCGGGGCTGTCTGACCATACGATGTGCTCACGGATACTACTGAGTTTATCAAGGCTGAGCCTTATACCTCTCTCAGTACTTAACAAGTCGTACACTTGTGAAGCAGGAACACCTTCGGCCAATAGCCCCCACTCCAAAATATTATCGGGCGTTTTTTTAATCGCACGCATGCCAGGAAATCGTTCGACATCAAACAAGTCACTAATAGACTCAGGTTTTACGTCAGTGAATGCATTCTCGTTATAGGCAACTACATTTGAATAAGTAGAGTGGGCAAGCCCGCATTCAAGAAATGCGTTAGCAATAAATTCTGTTGACACCGCATTCTCAGTGGTAGCGATAGCCAGTTCAGCAGGGATAGATTGCCGTGCCAGACCCAGCGCGCAAGCCTCTGTGGCATCCTCCTCTCGCATATCGAGTAGATCTGGCGCAAACTTGTTTCGCATTATGTTTACACCACCATAGTAAGGCATTGTAATAATCGTTACACCCGTCGCCGCTTCAAACGGATTGAATAATTCCAGACGCTGCATGTCTTCATAATGCCCGCCTCGTGCCGCAATACTGAGAAGCTTGTCGTCTGCCGCCAACAGGTGCGCAACTTGAAAAAAGCCTGTCACTAAAATCAATGAACGTTTAAACCGACTCATTCTCTTCTGCTCTGAGATCGTGTACCGTTGCAAGATATGCGGCGATAATATCCGCCTCGGTTACCACGCCAATAAGCTCTTGGTTAGTGGTTGATACAATAGGAACACCCTCTCCTATGAAGCCGTGCAATGCTTGCATCGCACCCCACAAAGATGTTTTTTCATTAAAGCTAAGCCAATTGCCGCGCATAACTTGAGTCAAACTAGCACTTGTTAACACGACATCCTGTAGACGTACCATTGCTTGGTATTGATTATCATCGTTAACGACAACAGCTTCCGCTCGCTCAGAATTTATTAAATGCAGCTTAACTTGTTCGCAGGTTTGATCATCTTCAATAGTTAATAAATCGGAGTGCGGTAAATCAACCAGTAACTTATTTTCCAACAGTGCTCGCTCGCGCCCGTGAGCAAGGTTTATACCCTTAGCTGCAAGTTGCACATCGAACAAGGATCGTCCAAACATACGATAGGAAAGTAAATTGGCAAAAACGACACCAACCATTGTTGCAATGGTCAAATCATAGTTTCTTGTGAGTTCAAATACGATGAGTATCGTGGTTAAAGGCGCACCAATAACAGGACTTGTTAAAGACATCATTGCGCAAATTGCATAGACTTCAACGCCAGAGTTGGGAATGCCAAACACTTCAAGCATTTGCCAAAACAATGCACCAGTTAAAATACCAATGAGTAGTGATGGACTAAAAACACCTCCAGCAAATCCAAACCCAACACAAACTACCGTTAGCGCAAGCTTTGCTAGAATAAGAACAAACAATTCCACGCTACCAAACGAGCCTTCAATAGTGGCAAAGCGAAGTGCTTCTGAGCCAACACCTAATACATCGGGCAGCTGCAATGCGACCACGCCAACAGCCAACCCCGCAAGCGCAGGGCGCCAAATTTGATTAATCGGCAAAGCAATAGCAAACTTTGAACAACGCAATAATGAATGCATATATGCACACGCTAGAAACGCACACGCAATACCGGTTAAAGCAAAGATAAAAAATTCATGGGTGTACTGCACACCCGAAAATTCAACAATAAATAGGGGTTCATGCTTAAAAATTAGGTTGGCAAATATGTATCCGGTGGCAGCAGCTACTGTGACTGGTGCAAACGCTTGCAGCGAGTAATGACGCAAGATAACTTCATGTGCGAATACCAATCCTGCTAAGGGCGCATTAAACGCTGTTGAAATAGCCGCCGCGACACCACAAGCAACGGCGATCGCCTGCAAATTTGGAATACGAAACGAAAATTTAGCTACAACGCTGCCAACGATACTGCCAATATAAGCCGTTGGTCCGTATTGACCAACTGAAGCACCAAAACCCAGAGAAAGTAGTGCGGCAAGTGTCGATACCACACCATCTCGCGTTTTAGGTGGTTTGGAGCGCAACTGAACTGTGGCAATAATATCTGCCGGGCCCAACGGGCGCTGTTCGCTGCTAAACCGCTTTAGCAACCAACCAACCAACGCACCCCCTAACGTGGGTACGAGCACCGTTATTGCTGCCAATAAAAAGGGCGTGTCAAACAAAGCGACTCGGGTTCGGTGTGATATGAATAGTATATCGTTAAGATGCCGAACGGCTTCAACGAAGCCGAGCACGGCGACGGAGACAATAGCGCCGACCACAACGGCCATAGCTGTGAGCACTATAAGGCGGTAAGCGGTACCGCCGTGGGTTTTATGCGAATAAGTGGGTCGGTTCGGCAACAATACCTGCCTGCTTTTTTTAGCAGACTAATTAAAACTGTTTGATCCGTACATCCGTAGCGGTACTGAAATTGTTTAGCCCCACCTAACCTTGTTTTAAAAAGTAACGTGTTTTATGGCTAACGTATTCCCGCCACTGACGTCAGTCCGCGATTAGGTTGAAATGACGCACCTTCGGCAGAAAAGCAGCTTTGTGAGCCGTCGTGCTTGAGATATTGCGTGGCAACGTTTCCGATTCGGATACCCCATTTGTTCACTTCGGTACTGTTGTGCAAACTGCCATCTGGTTGAAAAAACATATAGTCATTCATCTTGAGCTTCCATGTTTTATCTTCGGCGACCAGCACCTTCATAACGTAATGCATTTTTAGTGCACTGCCCTTGTGTGTGCCGATGGCAGTCCCAACGAGTGAATCCGAATTAGCGATAAAGTTACCATCGGAATCAATTGTCACAGACCAAAGTCGTTCCTCTACGATACCGTCGGAATAGTAGAGTTTTTCATCTAGGTTGAAAACACCGTCTTTAAGTTCGCCAACAAAATCGCCGCAGAAGTGTCTTTTAACGTTGCCGAAGCGATCGGAAAACCAACCGGATGCTTTTGTGTGGCCATCAAAATATTCGATAAAGTTAAAATCCGGTCCAGACGAACTTAGCTTTTCAAAATTCATGCTGCTACACCCACTAACCACGAATGAAAGTACGATAACGCCGACGATTCGGTTCGTAATAAGCATGTTTGTCCTCTGCTGACTAGTGTCGTCATTTCGATTTAAAATGTCCTGAATATGAGCACCGGTACGACAATCCAAACGCGGTGGATCATTGAGCTTGCGGAACTGTATAGCAAATTTAGACTTTTCGAATTTTAAGCAAACCCACGTCCGTGTGGCCGATTTGGAATCCAGTTTCGCAATAAACCAAGTAATAGCGCCACATTCGCAGAAACCGCTCGTCAAAATTAAGCGCCATAACCTCTTTGGATGCGAGTTCAAACTTTTCCCGCCAAGCAGCGAGCGTTTGTGCGTAGCTTTCACCGAACCAATGAGTCTGCTCAAGCTCGAACCCTGCTTGCTCAACCAACTGCGTTAGTATGGTCTTTGTGGGCAGCATGCCGCCTGGGAAAATATACCGTTGAATAAAGTCTGGTCGAGCGCGGTATGCATCAAACCGATTTTCTGCCAAAGTAATCGTTTGAATAACCGCACTGCCACCTGAGTCAAGTAGAGCTGAGAGCTTATTGAAATAAGTCTCCCAATATTGCTGACCGACGGCTTCAAACATCTCAATGGATACGATATGGTCGAACTTTCCTTTGATATCTCGATAGTCGCAAAACTCAAAAGAACTCGAACCTGGTGACGGCCTTTCACCCAGACTTAGGTTATTCGTTTCAGGTTTATCCGCGTTGAATTGCTCTGTCGTCGAGTTTATAGGCTCGTGTGAATCAGGACCAGCTACTTTGTTGTATATATTCGCATATTCCAACTGCTCCTTCGACAATGAGACACCAGTGATATTGACTCCGGCATCGTACGCCAAATGTTGCGCCAAGCCTCCCCACCCACAACCAATTTCAAGTATGTTCGAACCCGCTTTAGGCGCTAGCATTTCTGTTATTCGATCGATTTTTTGCTGCTGTGCTTTGGCCAGAGTATCGTCGCTTTCTAGGTACAGTGCAGAGGAGTAACTCATGGACCGATCTAGCCATAGCCGGTAAAAATCGTTACCTAAGTCGTAGTGATAGGCGATATTACGTTGACTACCGCCGACCGAGTTACGCTTTGTCCAGTGCTGCCAAATATTCATTAACCGCGACAGACGCCCACCTCGAGTGGCTGGGCCAATGTATTTTTCATTGCGCATAATCAAAGAAAACAAACTGGGTAAATGATCGGTACTCCATTCACCTTGCATATAGCTTTCAGCAAAACCTAACTGCCCGTCAGTTATTAGTCTGCGTAAGGGTAGATAGCTATGCAACACCACACTGGCATTATTTTCAGCTTTAGCGCTTCGTGTTCCATAGACGGCGGAAGTACCATCAGGCCAAGTTATAGAGAGCTGCCCGTCTCGAAACCCCGCCAAAACACGTTCAAACCGCTGTTTAATTTTTTTGGTAACAACCGCCCCAAGAGCGGTACCTTGCCGATCGTCTGTCAACGCCTGATTGTCTACATCTGCCATGATTAATTATGGTTCTTCTGATTGTTGCTGGAAAACGATTGCTTAGACACGTGTGAGTACCACGGTACTTTTTTAAGCCAGAGTCGCAATGCTTCCCAATGTATTCCTAACACCACCTTGAACGTTAACAAAGGCGTCATAAAAAAGTATTTTAACAATGTTCGCACTGTTATTGGTTGTCGTTTTGCAGCGTAACTGGCGGTTATCAAATGGCCACCTTCGTCGTGAACGCGAATCTCTACTACTTGTCTTTTGTCAGGCAAGTTAAGTTTGAATTGGTAGTGCATATCCATGTGTGCAAAGGGTGAGACAAACAGCGCCTTGTCGCTGTTTTGTCTAATCCAATTGCCTGGTGCGCTCTGCGCGCTTTCCACTGGTAGCACATAAGTATGGCGCTCACCAAAGGTATTATGAACTTCGTGCAGTACTGCGATGACATCACCATTATTATCTAAGCAATAAAACAAGCTAAGCGGATTAAATGTGTAGCCACATATTCTGGGGTAACAACTCAGTAATATTTTATCAGGGACCGCGACAATGTTAGCTTCACGCAGCTTGCGTTGAACATAATATTCAAGGCTTTCAGCTGCTTTTTCGCCAAAATCTTTGTCATAAAAACTAAATAAATTCCATCGATTACGCGAAAAAAGCCATAAACGCTTATTCAAATGATCAATTTCATCCAAGCTAAGCAATAGTGAGAAAACACGGTAACTCAATACATGCACGCTTGGCCTGAATCGTTTGTGGTACACCTTCCCTGCATATAAAGCAGACCTCACGACAGCTCTGCCGAGCTGACAGTGTGTTCCACCGTTGAAACTGACTCTTTTTGTGCTACTACGATGCGATCAGACGGGTTATCTAGATGCCAAGGCCGTGCAAGCTCTCCAAGCTGCTCAGCAGCAGCTAACCCTGATTGAATCGCATCTTCGTGGAATCCGGATCCAAAATAGCTGCCACAGAACCAAGTTCGCTGTGCACCTTGTAGGTTCCACAATTGCTGCTGGGCACTCATTGCAGCGCTATTAAACACAGGATGGTCATAACTTGACTCGGCAATAACAAGATTATCTGCTGGCATCGACGAAGGGTTTAGCGTAACGAAATATTCTTGTTCGGCAGTCAGGTTTTGCAACAAATTCATCCAATAGCTCACACAAACTTTGTCTTTAGTCGCCTTCGCTTCAACGTAGTTCCATGAGCACCATGCACGTTTTCGTTTCGGCATAAACGAAACATCAGTGTGCAAGACTGCATGGTTTGGTTCATACCCAAAAGCACTGAGCAGCTCTGTTTCTTGCGCAGATGGATCATCAATTATCGCTAGCGCTTGATCGGCATGCGTTGCTATAACGACATGATCGGCATGCACCACATCCCCAGATTCGGCAAGCACGTGAACACCTTGCTCATCTCTTTTAATCCCTGCAACTACAAAGCTTGTTTTTATGTTTTCGCAACCCACCACTTCTGCCACCTTATTCACATAGGTGCGACTGCCGTTCGTTACCGTTCGCCATTGCGGGCGGTTAGTGAGTTGAAGTAGACCATGATTTTGGCAAAATCGAATAAAAGCTGCGGCCGGATACTCAAGCATGGTATCGGGGGCTGCTGACCAAATTGCCGCAGCAAACGGCATAAGATGGTCATCCAAAAATGCTTTCGAATAATTTCCTTGCTCTAGGAACTCACCCAACGTGAGTGTTGGGTCTTTGGGAATCTGTGCCGGTGCTTCGCGATAAAATCGGACTAAGTCTTTCAGCATTCGATAGTAGCGTGGGTTCAACAATAAAGATGGCTGGGCAAGAAGTCCCGTTTTGGGCCCGCCAGCGTACTCAAAGTTCCCGTTGTCGCGCGAAACAGAAAACGACATGTTACTCGCCTCTGTCGCCACACCCAAGGCGTCAAACCAGCGAGTCAGGTTGGGGTAACTGGGTTCGTTGTACACTATGAAACCCGTATCAATTGCCGGTGCCTGCCGATCGCCCGTGTCAACCGTGTGCGCATGTCCACCCAAACGCGCTGATTGCTCCACAAGCGTGACTCGGTGCCGCTTCGACAATAGCCACGCAGCGCTCAGCCCTGCGGCCCCAGCACCGATCACCACTATGTGCATTTTATTCAATGAATTCATCAATATATCTTACATGGTTCGAAAACGAACCAACATGCTATCTAGATCACACGATGCGAAATCCGCTATGATCCATATACGCCACCCACACGTAACCGGATTCAAACATATAGATGGATGCTGACTTGCTCCAAACAGCAAAGGCCGCCGCAGACGCAACTGAAACCCTCAAGAAGCGTATGCGGGACAATTTGATCGCTATCGGCCAGACGCAAGATCAAAGTGCGTTTCAGGATTTTTACGATCATTTTTCAGGTCGAATAAAGTCGTTCCTGATCGGAAAAGGCATGGCGGAGGCGATAGCTGAAGAGCTAGCTCAGGAAATTATGCTCATTGTTTGGCGCAAAGCCGGCAGCTACAATCCTGAAAAAGCTGCCGCTAGCACTTGGTTATTCACTATTGCTAGGAATCGGAGAATTGACTATCTACGGGGTAACTCGCGAGTAGAAGTCGAGTTGGACGACGAAATGCTGGAAGTTGACAGCACCGAACCAACTCAAGAGGACAGGGTCGATTTATCGCAACAATCAGTAATACTGGAGAAAGCGATGAGTAGACTTCCACAGGAACAAAGACAGGTCTTGCACTTATCGTATTTTCGCGGCCAGTCACACGGCGCTATTGCCGAATGGTTGAACTTACCCATCGGCACAGTGAAATCGAGAATAAGACTTGCAATGCAGTCGATGAGATCAGAAGTTTACTCTAAGGATTTTGAAACATGATGCCTTCACACCACCTGACCGATGAGACCTTGCAAGAATATGCCAGTGGTGCTCTAAACGTATCTATGGAGACATTAATTGCCTGCCATTTAACGATTTGCTCGAGCTGCAGACAAAAAGCAAATCTGGCCGACGCCATTGGTGGGGTGAGCTTATCTGATCAGGACGCTGTTGCAATGAAAGGCTGTGCCAGTGATGTTTTGGCAATGGACAAATCCACACCAGTACAAACCCAAGCTTTTGCGCACACTGACGGCCTAGAGGCCGGCATCCCGCGACCGCTTGCTCGCGCTCTACCCGGGCCGATAATGGAGCTGCCTTGGAAGTCGTTCGGTCCAGGAATGAAACAATACAACCTTGGCAGCCAACCGAGAAAAGAAGGTGCATTCAAGTTGCTTTCTCTCGACCCTGGACTACGCATGAGTAAACACTCACACGGTCACCGTGAGCTAACGTTTATTGTTAGCGGGTCTTACTCTGACGATATGGGACATTTCAATGCTGGAGACATAGCAGACCTTTCAGAAGATCATCATCACAGCCCGCTAGTGGACTCTGATGTACCTTGCATCTGTCTAATAGCAACAGATGCACCGGTTAAATTTGATGGGTTGTTTGGCAAGATAATACAGCCGTTTGTTGGTATATAGCGGCGTCACTCGAACAGCAGTAAAACTGATTAGAATAGCTGTTGCCAGCTTTACTTAGAAAGAGCTCGAAGTAAACGTTCAAAAAGACACTGCGCTAGAGTTAATAATGAAAAAGGCACGATTGATAATTTATCAAAAGTGCCTTTTTTGTTTCCGCAGCTAGCAGATTAGGAAAATTACAGCCAGTAAAGGTAAAAAATACTTACCTTTAAGCGACTTTCTTAATCGGTGTTGAAGAAACCTCAACGTCTCGGTAGGTGCCATCAAGAACCGCTTCCCACCATTGCGGATTATCCAAATACCAATCAAGAGTCTTTTCTATTCCAGTCTCAAAAGTCACTTTTGGCTCATACCCAAGTTCTGACTGAATTTTTTGCGTATCAATTGCATATCGAAAGTCATGCCCTGCTCTGTCGTTGACATAAGCAATGAGTGAATTACAGGCTTCGCCTTGAGTAGCTGGACAATGCGGGTAACTTGTACGCAGTGAATCACTAGACTCAAAACGCTTGTCTATCATTGTGCAGACAAGATTAACAATATCAATGTTAGTCCATTCGTTGCAGCCGCCAATGTTGTAGGTTTCGCCAACACGCCCATTTTGCAACACCAGGTCAATGCCATAAGCATGGTCTTCAACATATAACCAGTCTCGAATATTTTTTCCATCACCATAAATTGGCAACTCTTTGCCGTGCAATATATTTAGAATGACTAACGGTATAAGTTTCTCTGGAAAATGGTAAGGACCGTAATTATTAGAGCAGTTACTCGTCGTTACCTGCATACCAAATGTATGGTGATATGAACGAACCAAGAAATCAGATGACGCTTTGCTGGCCGAATACGGTGAGTTCGGTGCATAGGCGGTTTCTTCTGTAAAAGCGGGGTCCTCCATTGACAAGGTTCCATACACTTCATCGGTAGAAACATGATGAAAACGGTGGTCCTCTACTGCTTGCTCTTCAACTTGCCACACTTGACGCGCAGCTTTTAACAAACTGTAGGTGCCCAGAATGTTGGCTTCAATAAACGCATCTGGACCAGTAATTGATCGATCAACATGACTTTCAGCAGCAAAATGCACAATGGTGTTTATCTCGTGCATACGCAAAAGCTGCATCATGAAATCCGTATCGTTAATATCGGCTTTGACTAATTGGCATTGATCGTCCAATACACCATCAAGGTTGTGTGCGTTGCCAGCATACGTCATGGCATCAACGACAATAATATTGTCAGCAGGGTGTTGCTCACGACAATAGCGTACGAAGTTCGCACCGATAAAGCCTGCAGCTCCAGTAACCAGCATGTTTCTCATGTTAATTCTCTCATCATGTTGCGTAATTCAGCACGCCAATGTGCAGCTTGCATATCAAGGGCATCCCACGTACTCGTGAGTTCCAACACGCTGTAGCTCGGTCGAGCAGCAGGTGTTGGGTATTGATCTGTTCTTAGTGGATTGACCGTTGCTGGTTTATCCAGCAATCCAAGGGCCAATCCCTCTTCCATTATTGCTTGAGCAAAGTCGTACCAGCTAGCAGCACCCGCATCAGTCCAATGCATGACACCAGTTGAACGCAATGCCGCACCTTTCCAAAGTGCTCGGGCCAAGGAATTTGCCCAAGTAGGTGTGCCGATCTGATCAGCTATAACACCGACTTCACCGCGCTCTTTCATGAGTCGCAGCATTGTCTTAACAAAGTTATTTCCGTGTGATGAATAAACCCATGCAGTACGAACAAGCAAGCTATCCGCAGGCAATATAGCCGCTAATTGCATTTCACCAGCAAGCTTACTTTTGCCATAAATGCTGATTGGGTCAACAGGGGAATTCGGTTGTATTGGGGTTGCTGCAACGTCGCCAAACACGAAGTCGGTCGATACATGAATCAGGTGAGCATTAGATTTCTTTGCAGCATTGGCCAGATGGGCGACCGCATATTCATTCACTGCATAGGCATTGTCGGTATCCGTTTCGGCTTTATCTACCGCCGTGTAAGCGGCAGCATTAATGATGACATCAGGTGAGTTGTCTGCAACGCAAAGAGCCACCGCTGATTCATCGGTTATGTCGAGTCTGGGCTCTGGCACGATGAGCGTTACGTTTTCAGGCTTGCAGCGTTTAAGCTCCCAGTGCAGCTGGCCTCGTTCACTTCCCGTTAACAATACTTGCATGCTGATTAGTTATTCATTTCCATCCCAGTCAATTCTGGGTTTAGTTAGATTTGGAGCATGAAACGCGCCTGACGACGCTTAATATCAGGCGAAATTTAAATATACTCACCTTCAAAACGACAATTATTTGACGAATATCAGCTAACAAGCCGTCGTTTGGCGCTAATATTTAAAATCACTGACACACAATGCACCTCTAGGGGTCAGCACAACCCTTGTCAAACGAGTTGGCTATCGCGCGTTACAAACCTTAGTGAATAATTATAGTTAAGCGAATTTGTCTGCATCAACCAGCAATTTGGCAGCTTCATCTTTTGCGGCTAACTGCGTATCAACTCCCGCAACCAATGGCCATTCGATCCCCACTGTAGGGTCATTCCAAAGCAAACTGCGCTCAAAATCAGGAGCATAGATATCAGAACATTTATATTGAAAATCAGCGGTCTCTGACATGACATAGAAACCATGTGCAAAACCAGGTGGTACCCATAGCTGACGCTTGTTCTGCGCCGATAAAACCACGCCAAACCACTGTCCAAACTGCTTTGACGACTGTCGCATGTCGACGGCGACATCAAATACTTCGCCGGAGGTACAACGCACCAGCTTTCCTTGGGGATGTTTGATCTGATAGTGCAAACCACGCAGTACACCTTGCGCGGACCGACTATGGTTATCTTGAACAAATTTCGCTGTAATCCCTGCATCTTTGAACGCTGACTCACTCCAAGTTTCCAGGAAAAAGCCACGATCATCACCGAATACGCGCGGTTCAATAATTTTGACGTCATCCAACGTGGTATCGATTACTTGCATAGTGTATGGCGTTCAGAGTTAAGTGGATAATTGTTGCGAATATTGCACAAGGTGTTCCAGCTGGCCTTATCGGACCCAACCAAGTGATAGAAAAGCTACAACTAATTGCCAGTGAGTAGCACTCACCGTTGTTTAGGATGCGCAAAGAACCATGACGACATCCTACTGCGAGGCACTCACCGTTGTTTAGACAGTAGAAAGACTCATAACGACTTTCCAATGCGCAGCACTCACCGGCATGATCGACAGTCGATTACCTCTTCTTAACAGCACCATATCCTCGAGTTTTTTATGCGCTTTGAGTTCTTCGAGTGAGATGATTTTCTTAAATTTCTTCTTAAATTTTACATCTACCATACACCAACGAGGATTCTCGGTAGTCGCCTTGGCGTCGAAGTAGTTGGATTTTGGATCAAGCGCCGTATGGTCATCGTACGCCTCCTTTACAATCTCAATGACCCCAACAACACCTGGAACTGCGCAGCTTGAATGATAGAAAAATGCCAAATCACCTCTTCTCATGTCATCTCGCATCATGTTACGCGCTTGATAGTTGCGAATACCATCCCAATGATCTTTCTTACCCGGCATGTTACGCAGATCATCAATGCTGAAAGCATCAGGTTCAGATTTTAATAACCAGTAGTTCATTGCGTTACCTCAGATGCACATTAAGCAATTGGTTGCGACCTTACAGCCAGTGTATATCAGCAAGCCGTTTGTTGAGTTAACTCTATTAGAAGATAAAAATTTAGAAAAAAAAGGGTGCGACTAGCGCACCCTCTTTTTCACATTGCGAATGAAGTTATCCGCAGATGTTGGTAAAGCTAAACTCAGGTAATCATACCAACGATAGCCTGAACAATACCACCTGCGCCAGCACCGGCTGCTAAACCACCAACCATTTGGCCAATGTTTAACTTACCGCCGGCTGCCGCGTTACCAGCTGCAGCTGCATCACTGCCACGACCCATGAGGCCACCAACTGCGCCGCCGCCAAGAAGGCCACCGACTGGACCAGCTAGTTGACTGAGCATGCCAGTGCCGCCGCCGCCCATCAAACTTTCGACCAAACCACCGCCAAGAAAGCCGCCGCCGCCGCCCAGTAATGCTGAAATTATAGTGCCTAACATTTCGAGTGTCCTCGTTAAAACAAAAATACAAACCTGAACATGCAGGGACGAATGTGCAGTTTGAAATAACTGACTTCATTGAATAATTAAATTCGATAAATCCAATCGATCAAATGCAATAAGTCGATACGGAGTACAACACATGCAACAGGTTAGCGAATAAGCTTATGTCCCTCGCCACTCCTGCCAATATGATAAGCATTTCTTCTCTAGAAACAATAGGATAGAGTACGTTAAAGAAAGTGAATTGCGTAAAAGCGACAGAAACACAGGGTTTTAAGCGCATTAAAACGATTACTCGCAACTGTTGTTAACAAAGCTGCTCGTCAAATTAACTCTAATTGGCCAACATGACGTACCAATTATCAACATGAATCTTAGTGGTAAGAACACGCATCGAGGGACTGTGCTAGATAAATCAGTTGGCGCGTAACGACAAGCACTTTTTCAGAAGAACGCAAAGAACGGGATAAATATGAATCAAACTCAGATAGAAGAGTACTTGCAAGCACACGGATTGCTTTGTCATACATTCGCGTTTAATGAACTTCCCAAGCACCTCCAAATCAGCCTTACAACTGCTTGCGATAGTAGTTTAAAAGATGCATACCTATCGCTACTTGCAAACGTTGGTGGGAAATTCTGGAATGCAATGCAAGCAGTTGCCCCCCTTCCCACAGAAGAAATTTCGCCCACAGACAAACAAGAGAACCCCGTTGATAATTTCAGCATAAAGCTTGCAAACCAGTTGCTGCAAATGACTGAACTTGAAGTCAACGCTGATATCTTGTATCCGAATCGTTTTCCAGTTCCACTTATGGCACTTGGTGAGCATATCGGTTGGAGCAAGCCTTCACCATTGGGACTTGGTTTACATCAAGAGTTTGGACCTTGGTTTGCTTATCGCGCGCTAGTGAAAACAACTCAGCCACTAACCGTTTCATCCAAAATCAATAATATAAAACAAAACGCATCCGCGTGTCTGACGTGCATCGACACACCTTGTGTCAATGCGTGTCCGGCAAATGCAGTTGGTGCGGTAGCGCAGTTTAATATTCGTCGTTGCGCAGATAATCGAGTGAAAGAAGACTCAAGATGCAAGCGACAATGTCATGCAAGAAACGCATGCCCTATTGGAAGGCAGTATCAATACAGCGAGGAGCAGCGCGCATATCATATGACACACGCGCTAGATGCTTTAATTAATTGGTCGGCTGCTAAAACGTAAAATCACACTAATTCGAAGCGCGCCTATCAGCTAGGATAGACGCATCAGTTTGGGCTAATTCTACGCATCTCCATCACCACGCATACGTGCGCCAGTCGGATCGTACTGTGCTTTTATCGTAGCCTTAGCTGCAAAAATGCTTCCGCCCACATCAATACTCCACTCTCGTTCATCAAGCCAAGCCTGATTGATCGTATCTGTGTGTTTAACGTAACCAAGGCCAACCGACCCACCGAGTGCGTGTCCATAGCCACCCGAAGTCAAATAGCCAATGCATGTGCCATCAGCGAGAATAGGTTCATGGTGATAGAAAAGTGGCTCAGGGTCACTCAAAACAAATTGTACCAACCGCTTATTCAAATGTTTTCCAGACGCTTTCTGTGCAGCGATTGCCTCGTGCCCTTTAAATGCAATAGCTTTATCCATCGCACAGACAAACCCAATGCCAGCTTCAAGTGGCGTATCTTCGTCACCGATATCGTGGCCGTAGTGCAAAAACTTCTTCTCTAAACGACAGCTATCTAGCGCATGCAATCCAGCCAGTTTGAGCCCGTGTGCTTGGCCAGCTTCCCACAAGGCATCAAACACCGTGGTCGCCATCTCAACTGGCGCTAAAATTTCCCAACCCATCTCACCGACAAATGACACACGCGACACTCGAACTGGCGCGTAGCCCACTTCACTTTCAATACTTTTTCCAAAGTCAAACGCATCACTCGATAAGTCAATACGGAGTAGCGGCTCCAGCATGGCTCGACTGTTTGGTCCCATGACGCCCAACATAGCCCATTGGTTAGTCACGTCGGTAACAAAACAATGGCTTGCAGGATCGATATGACGTTTCATCCAATCAAGGTCTTTGGTGCCATTGGCTGCAGCACCAATGGCCATAAAAGACGTGTCACTCAAACGGATGATTGTAAGATCGGCCTCGATACCACCACGATCATTTAAAAATGTCGTGTACACCATACGATCAACATCGACATCGATGTTTGCGCTACAGATATATTGCAGGCTCGCCAACGCATCGTTGCCTTGAACTAAAAATTTAGTAAACGTTGATTGATCAAACAGCGCAACCGCTTCACGTGCTGCCATGTGTTCAGCAGCTGAATAGTCGAACCAATTCTGTCGACCAAAACTGTATTCATACTCAGGCTTTACACCTGCAGGCGCAAACCAATTTGGTCGTTCCCAACCCGCTGTTTGGCCAAAGCAAGCATTGTGTTCAACCAGTCGCTGATTGATCGGTGAGAGACGAACATTTCTGGCAGTTTCAAATTGAAGGAACGGGTAATGGTTTGCATAGAGTAGTCCAAGTGATTCTTCGACCCGCTCTTCTATGAATTTTTGTGTACCCATAAACGGGTACATACGTCGAATATCGTTACCCCACATATCCAGTGGAGGTATACCATCGTTCATCCACTCGGCACAGACTTTACCGATACCACCAGAACTCTGAATACCAACCGAATTCAAACCGGCCGCAACAAAGTAGCCTTGCACATCAGGCACCTGGCCTACGTGAAACTGATCGTCCGGTGTAAACGATTCAGGGCCACAGAAAAAACTGCGCCAGCCCATATCGGCGAGCATCGGCACTCGCACCATGGCATCTTCAAGCACAGGCATGAGTTGATCTTCCATGTGCCCCGGCAACTCGTCGAAGCAAAAATCAGCTGGGATACCTTTCTGCCCCCAAGCACGCGCATTTTTTTCAAACGCACCAACCAACAAACCACCGGCGTCTTCTTTTATATAGATGCTTTTGTCGTGATCACGCAGCACAGGTAAGTCAGGCGTAATGTCAGCGTGCTTCTCAGTAATAGCGTAATAGTGTTCACAGGCATGCAAAGGCACATTGATACGGTTACGACGGCCAAGCTCACGTGCCCACATACCACCACAATTAACGACAAAGTCGGTTTTGATAGTGCCTTGCTCGGTGACGACCCCAGTAACTTTTCCATTTTCAATAAGCACATCGTCAACCAGCACATTCTCTAAACATTTCGCCCCATGCAGGCGCGCACCTTTAATAAAGGCAGTGGTTATTTCAATAGGATTGCCTTTGCCATCGTGTTCGACAAACGTGCCGCCAATGAGATCATCGAATTTCATCAACGGAAACAGGTTGCCAATTTCTTCAGGCGTCACCAAATCTACTTGAGTCACACCAAACGCATTGTTCATTGAAGCGACCCGACGTAGTTCCTCCCATCGATCTTCTGTGTGCGCAATACTCAAACTGCCGACTTGTCTAAACCCCGTTGACTGCCCTGTCTCTTTTTCAAGATCGTGCAGTAGATTCATGGAATATTCTGTGAGTCTGGCGTGACTCTCGTTTGCGCGAACGGTACCGATTAATCCAGCTGCGTGCCACGTTGTACCGCAAGAAAACTGCTTGCGTTCAAGTAACACCACATCCTGCCAACCTAATTTAGCCAAATGATAAGCAACACTGGCACCGGTCACACCACCACCAATAATCACCGCGCTGGCGCGCGTTGGGAAAGCATCCGACATCGTTTAAAACTCCACTTCCTGTACCGTAGGACCGTTGTAACAAAAAAAACAGGTATTGCATCGATCAGTATGAAGTGGAGCATGGTGCCAGTTGGTTTGAGCTGCGGAACGCCGTCACACAGCGCTGAAAATCAGCCAATCCTAACTGGCTCTGCAGACACTCGACAGGGTTACAGAGATTCTCGCCAAGGGCGAATAGTGTCCCAGATAACCAGAAATGACGCCGCGAACTCGTGCGGGTGATCTCGTATCCACTGATCAAGCTCCGCAAAGCTTTGCCATCGCCCATCATCTATTTCGCCAGCTTCTAGCGTAATCGGGTCATTGGACTGGGTTACATAGATACGAACGAATTCATTTCCGTATTCAATAGCCGGTGGCAATCGGCCAATTTCCAGCAGCTGCTTGCCCTCAACCTGTATCCCCAATTCCTCTTTCAGCTCGCGAGCCGCGCAAGCGCGGTAAGACTCGCCCGCATCAACATGCCCGGCCGCACTAGAGTCCCACAAGCCTGCGTTGGCATCTTTGCGCATGGACCGAAGCTGCATGAATATCTGACGCTCAGAATTAGTCAGTATAATGTGAGTAGCCCGGTGCATGCGCTTGTGCAAATGAATATCCGCACGCGTACCCTGCCCGATGATCTCATCGAACTCATTCACTATATCGAGCATTTCTTCCATAGCACACAGGATAAAGCGCCTCGATATCGCCTGCAAGCAATTCTAGCGCTGGCGAGCGTCACAAATAACGCAAAGCTTGATTTCAGATTACAATAGCTAAACCGGCTGCACCCATACAGCCACCAAACGGTGCTCGTAAACAACGTCAAAGCACCCAAGTGAAGGAACTATCATTGTGAGCATTTGGCTCGAGCGTCGATCATCCAGCAATAGCGACAAAGCTCGCGGCTTCAACAGTACCCGCGAAGACAGTCAATACCAGCGCGATCGCGCCCGCATCATCCACAGTGCATCGTTTCGCAGCTTGCAATCCAAAACGCAGGTCCTTGGCCTCGGCGAAAGCGATTTTTACCGAACCCGGCTCACTCATTCACTTGAAGTTGCCCAAGTTGGCTCCGGTATTTGTGAGTGGCTTCGGGATCAGCCAGAAAATGCCGAGCGCGAGAACCTCATTCCCTCGTTCAGCCTAATTGAAGCTATTTGCCTGGCTCACGACATTGGGCACTCCCCTTTTGGACATGGTGGAGAGGTCGCGATGAACACGATGATGCGCGACCATGGCGGCTTTGAAGCCAACGGACAAACCCTTCGCATCATTTCCAAGCTGGGTGAGTTTTCACACAGTTGCGGACTTGATCTCACTAGACGAACGATGCTCGGCACCATTAAATATCCGGCTTTCTATTCAGCAACCGCTCGCTACAACAAACCTGAGCATGCCGATGCATCCCTGGCCAGCTGTCAATACCTAAACATCGATCACTGGTCGCCACCGAAATGCATTTACGATGCTGAGAGCGACGTGCTGGACTGGTTACTGGAGCCCTTTAATAATGCGGATAAGGATTTATTTTTATCGCTGACAACACCGGAACGTGGTCATCGAAAAACTCGCTTTAAACCATTTGACACTAGTATTATGGAATTGGCCGATGACATAGCTTATGGCGTGCACGATCTAGAAGACGCCTTAGCATTAGGGTTAGTCAAGCAAGACGCATGGATTGAAGGCGTTGCCAATGTCATCGCTCAAATGGACGACAACCCAATCAAAGCCTCCTTAGACACATACAATCAACTGTTATTCAGCCCATCAGCTAAAGATCGAAAACACGCGATCAGTAAGTTGGTTGGATACTTTATTTTGCATATTCAAGTTCGCGAGCTAGAAGAATTTGAAAATCCAATGTTGCGGTTACAGGCCAAAATGGAACCTGACGCATACAAAATACTATTACTAATAAAAGATTTTGTTATGCAGCATGTCATTCTGCGCCCAGAACTGCAGCAGCTGCAATACAAGGGGCAACAGGTTATGGTGCGCTTATTTGATATATTCGCAGCCAACCCAGATCGCCTTCTGCCAGTTGATGTATTTAAGAACCTAGAAGAACAAGGTCACCGAGCTATTGCTGATTACTTATGCAATATGACCGATGTGTCGGCCGGCAAGCTGTATCACAAGCTGCTTAGCCCGACGTCTGGGTCAATCTTCGACAGAACGTAAGGCAACACACCGTTTGCTGCCTGCCTTGCCTACAGCTCTCGCCAAACGTCCAATGCTGCCGGTGGATTGCCGTTGTCGCAGCTAACGTATCCACAAACGCTGAAGTGAATCCATTGCTTCAATATCAAATTTAAAGCAAAAAAAACCCGCAAATTGCGGGCTTTTTCGTAGCGTCACCCATTAATTGAGTGACAACAATATTCAACACTAAACGATTAACGCTTAGAGTATTGAGTCGCTTTACGTGCCTTACGTAGGCCAACCTTCTTACGTTCAACTTCACGAGCATCACGTGTAAGGAACCCTGCTTGACGCAGTGTTGGACGCATTGCTTCGTCATATGACAAAAGTGCACGTGAGATACCAAGACGGATAGCACCGGCTTGACCACTACCACCGCCACCTTTAACAGTGATGTTGAAGTCAAAATTGGTAACCATGTCAGTGCGCTCTAGCGGCTGACGGATGATCATGTGAGCCGTCTTACGACCGAAGTATTCTTCGAGAGACTTGTGGTTCACTGTGATATTACCACTGCCACTCTTCATGAATACGCGAGCAGTAGAAGATTTTCGACGGCCTGTGCCGTAGTAGTTCGATGCGGCCATTCTGGCTAGATCTCCAAAAGCGTTGGTTGCTGAGCAGCGTGATCGTGTTCTTTACCCGCAGATACACGAAGCTTTCTGTACATGTCACGGCCCAAAGAATTCTTTGGAAGCATGCCTTTGATCGCTAATTCGATAATGCGCTCAGGATTAGATGCTTGTAGGTCTTCAAAGTTAATTGACTTCAAATTACCGATGTAACCAGTGTGGCGGTAGTACATCTTGTTCTTCGCCTTGTTACCGGTCACTTCTACTTTCGCCGCATTGATCACGACGATGTAGTCGCCGGTGTCGACGTGCGGTGTGTATGTAGGCTTATGCTTGCCGCGCAGACGATGAGCTGCTGCTGTGGCTACATTGCCGAGTGTTTTGCCTTCTGCGTCAATGACAAACCATTGTCTTTTAACTTCGGCTGGCTTTGCGCTGATGGTGGTTTTGTTCACTACGATGCCTCGGGCGATTGCTCGTTGTTGAGCCTAGCCCGCCATTGTAGAGGACATTGCAGCAGGACTCAAGCACCCTGAGTGAGTTATTCGCGTAGATTCGCCCTGAATTAGCAGCGTAGCAGCAAGTCTGTTGTGCTTGCGAAAACAAAAAGTGTTTGATTGGCGGAAAAAGAACCAGCGCGACCGATTGGTCGCGCTGCAAACCACCTTAATAGGAGGGAGGAGAAAACTATGTACTACATGAGAGATTTTGCAATCAGCGGGCCAAACCCAAGGTGCAAAATCACATTTTTAACTATCTCCTAGTACTCACCCTACTCAATACAGCCCATTCAACAGTCTGCTTGAGACAAATACAGGCTCTCCGCAGCAATTTGCGTATCGAGTAATCAACCTGTAGTTACCTATTTTGGAATCGGCTCGCCATTTACCGCCGGCAAAATTTCATGTGTCACAGTGATTTTTACCGAACTTTCCAACATTTTGCTGACCGAACAATACTTCTCGGACGACAAAGAAACGGCACGAGCGACCTGCTTTTCACTTAAATCGTGGCCAAAGACCTTAAAGTTGACAGTAATTTCAGTGAAAACGGCCGGCACAGCGTCGGCACGGGTGGCTTTTAGCTCAATTTCGCAATCTGTCACGGCTTGGCGGGACTTTTGCAACATAGCTATTACATCGAACGCAGTGCAACCACCAAGGCCCATGAGAATCATCTCCATAGGCCGGACGCCAAGATTACGCCCTCCATGTTCTGGAGAGCCATCAATGACGACCGAGTGGCCACTCCCGGATTCAGCGACAAAGGTCATATGATCCAACCATTTAACACGAGATTGCACAGTAAAAGCCTCTTCGTTAACTGTAACGTTTGCGAAATAGTCGCTATTTTACTGAAGTTATCAAATAAACGGCCGATCAATGTTTGACGGTATAGAGAACAGCCGGGTCATGACTTATGACCTAGCTCAAACATTGAGTACGGAGAGAGACTGGATATGCTAGCGCCTCGTATAGCTCCACCACCGGTAGAGTGGATGGATATTTTTCTACGGAGCAGTCATCGACGACAGTATCCGGCCAAAACCACGATAATTCATCATGGTGATGTGCCAGAAACACTGTATTACATCGTAGACGGTTCTGTAAGCGTAGTCATCGAAGATGATGATGGTCGTGAGATTGTACTTGCCTATTTAAGCGCAGGTGATTTCTTCGGCGAAATGGGATTGTTCGAAGAGGACAGCCAACGCAGCGCATGGGTAGTTGCCCGTGTGAAGTGTGAGCTTGCCGAAATGAACTATGACCAGTTTCGTCGCTTAGCGACTGAACAACCTGAATTGCTTTATTCACTAACCACACAAATGGCGGCACGTCTGAGAAAGACCAGCGTCAAGGTTCGTGATCTTGCATTCCTGGATGTAACAGGACGGGTTGCTTCTACATTACTTGATTTGGCAAAAATGCCAGATGCAATTACACATCCCGACGGTATGCAAATTCGCATCACTCGTCAGGAAATTGCCAGAATCGTGGGATGTTCTCGCGAAATGGTAGGCCGAGTTCTGAAAGAACTAGAAGATCGCGGTCTCATCCATGCTCGTGGCAAGACAATGGTTATCTACGGTACTCGTTAGAGTTCGTCGTTAAACCCGGGCCAATCACCGGGTAGTAAGAAAAAAGGGACTGCAAGGAAATTTTCATCGATTTCCTTGTCGTCCCTTTCTACGTTGTGCATCACTTTATCTCAATGCAGCTAGCCGCCATTAAACATTGACGGCGCTCTTGACTAAGTATGCAATGACGCCCGCATCGTTAAACTCTTCTTTACCTGCCTACATAACCTCGCGTCGGGCTCAGTGTGTTCAAATTAAGTCGCTTGGGCTGATAACGCTAAAGTGCAATTGACTGTGCCCTGCTCTAATTACCATGCAAGCGACTAATTTAAGATGCGAACAACGACGCCAAAGATTCACCTGGATCGGTCGCGCGCATAAAAGCCTCACCCACTAAAAAGGCATTGACTTGATGCTGCTGCATGAACCGCACATCATCAATAGACAGAATGCCGCTCTCGGTTACGACCGTTGTCCCTTTGGGTATTGATGACAACAACTCAACTGTCGTGTTGAGCGACACTTCGAACGTTCGCAAGTTTCGATTATTGATACCTAACAACATTGGCGACAACGCTTGCGCACGTTCAAGCTCATCGGCATCGTGTACTTCAACCAACACATCCATTCCCATTTCAACTGCTTGATTGTATAAGTCTTGCATTTTCGAATCGTCGAGGGCGGCGGCGATAAGCAAAATGCAATCGGCACCAATAGCACGGGCCTCACTGACCTGATAAGAATCAATGATGAAATCTTTACGAATCACGGGTAAAACACACGCATCTCTTGCCGCTTGCAATGCAGCTTCACTACCTTGAAAGAAATCGGCATCCGTTAAAACCGATAGGCAGCTCGCGCCACCTGCTTGATAGCTTTTCGCTATTTCCGCTGGATTAAAATTTTCGCGTATAACACCCTTACTAGGACTGGCTTTTTTAACCTCTGCAATAACCGCAGGTTTGCCAGATGCAAGCGTTGACGCAATGGCTGCACAAAAGCCACGCGGTGCGCTTGCCTGATTGGCCTGCACAATGAGCTCTTGCTCAGACACTTTCGCTGACCGTTCTGCAATTTCTTCGGTTTTGCGTTGCAGTATTTTTATAAGAATATCGGGAACATCAACTGGATTAGACACGGTGTAGCTCCTGAGTCAAACTGGCCAACGCCTTCAAAGTATTTGCAGCAGCTCCACTGGCTAACACCTCTCGCGCTTTAACAACACCGGTTTCTATTGAGTCTGCAACACCGCCAACATAAAGAGCTGCCCCAGCATTCATCAATACAATATCGGTTGCAGCACTGGCCTCATTGGCCAGCACTGAATGAATCATCGCTAAACTTTGCTCTGGCCCATCCACTTTTATAAGATCGATTGATTGCTCTTTGATACCGAATAGTTTTGGATTAACTTCGTACTCAGTGACCTGACCATTCTTTAGCTCGGCAACATGGGTGGCACCACTTAAACTAATTTCGTCCATACCGCCATCACCGTGTACGACCAGCACATGCTCACTACCCAGCTTGTTTAACACATCAGCCATCGGCTTTACCCACATTGGATCGTATACACCCAACAGTTGGCGACGAACACCCGCAGGATTGGTTAAAGGGCCAAGTAAATTAAAGACGGTGCGAACACCCATCTCTTTGCGCGGCCCAATCGCATGCCGCATAGCGCTGTGATGTTTAGGTGCAAACATAAAACCCACACCCACTTGCTCAACACATCGCGCCACGTCGTCAGGATCTATACCGATATTGACACCGGCCGCTTCTAGAAAATCTGCCGCACCCGACTTACTGGATACCGAACGGTTACCATGTTTGGCAACCTTAACGCCTGCAGCGGCTGCAACCAGTGCACAGCAAGTCGAAATGTTAAACGTACTAGTGGAGTCGCCACCGGTACCAACAATATCAATCGCATTGTCATCAACCTTCACCGGTGCGGCAAGTCGGCGCATAACGGTTGCAGCAGCTGCAACCTCATCGACGGTCTCGCCTTTCATACGAAGCGCAGTTAGTAGCGCACCAATTTGTGCGGGGGTCGCCTCGCCTGTCATGACTTGTTGCATGACTGCTGTCATGTCTTCCATCGACAAGTTACGCTTTTCTAATAACCGCGCTAATGCTGCTTGAATATTCATGTCGTTATTCCTGCTTGGTTAACGCAAGGCCTGCGCTTGATAGAAAATTCCCCATCAAGGCGTGACCGTGCTCACTACTTATAGATTCAGGATGAAACTGCACGCCTTCAACCATTTGGGTCTTATGCCGAACACCCATAACTTCTTCCATATTTCCGGCACCATCAACTGTCCACGCTGTCACTTCCAAACACTCTGGAACAGTTTCAGGTGCTATCACCAAAGAGTGATAACGCGTGGCCGTGAATGGGCTGGGCAAACCTGCAAAAACCCCTTCACCCTCATGATGAATCAGCGATGGCTTGCCATGCATAATCTGTTTTGCATGTGTGATATGTCCGCCAAAATGTTGCCCAATACTTTGGTGACCTAAACAAACACCCATTATTGGCAGCTTGCCTGCAAAGTGCTCCAACGCCTCAAGCGTAATACCAGCAGAATCTGGATTACCAGGCCCGGGCGAGAGTAACAACGCACTAATACCATCGTCCTGCAATTGTGTGATTGACACTTGATCATTACGGTACACCACGACGGTCGCACCTAGCTCACGTAAGTACTGCACTAAGTTGTACGTAAATGAATCGTAGTTATCAATGACGGCAAGCGTGCTCACGAGCCACTCTCCATTGCCGAGCCCGAGTTCGTATCAGCTTGCGCACTGGCCTGCTCAGTAAGAAAGGCAGGCTTTGAATCTAGTCCAGCTTCAGCCATAGCAACTGCACGAAAAATCGCCCGCGCTTTACTCATGGTTTCAGCCCATTCAGTATCTGGGTCTGAGTCATACACAATACCGGCACCGGCTTGCACATGAAGTTCGTTGTTTTGAATGACCGCTGTACGTATCGCGATAGAGGTGTCCATGTTGCCGTTGTACGATAAGTACCCCACGGCACCGGAATAGATTCCACGTTTAACCACCTCCAGTTCTTGCAATATTTCTAACGCCCGAACCTTAGGTGCACCCGACAAAGTGCCTGCAGGAAAAGTTGCTCTGATAACATCAATAGGGCTCATGCCATCCTTAAGCTTACCGACAACGTTCGACACGATATGCATAACGTGTGAGTAACGCTCCACGCTAAACTTGTCGGTTACCACCACACTGCCGGTTTTCGCAATACGCCCGATGTCGTTACGGCCTAAGTCGATTAACATCAAATGTTCGGCCAATTCTTTTGGGTCGGCCATCAATTCCTTTTCAAGGGCGATATCGTCTTCCTCGGTAGCACCACGTCGGCGAGTACCGGCTAATGGTCTAACCGTAACTTCACCATCTTCAAGCCGAACCAAAATTTCTGGCGAGGCACCAACCACATAGTGATCACCTAAATTCAAATAGAACATATAAGGCGAAGGGTTGAGAATACGTAGAGCACGATATAAATCGAGAGGCGGTGTCTCAAACGGCACACTCAGCCGCTGTGATAGCACCACTTGCATACACTCACCGTCTTTAATGTACTGACGGATTTTAGTAACGGCGGCCTTGTAACCATCTTCAGTAAAACTGCTTTTAAAGTCTGCCTCGGTGGTAACGCGTGTGCTTTTGTGCGTAACCGTTGCCGGTTTGGGTGCATGTAGTTGCTTATGCAATTCGGCCAACCGATCAACACCACGCTGATAGGCATCGTTGGTCGAGGGATCAACCAACACTAACAATGTTAACTTGCCACTCAGGTTATCGAACACCACCAACTCATTAGCTTCCATCAACAATATGTCTGGATTGCCCAACGGATCTGGATGCGTATTAGGACCCAGCTTTGGCTCAACCAAGCGCACGGTATCGTAACCAAAGTAACCAACGAGCCCACCCGTAACACGCGGCAACCCTTCTATATCAGGCAACTTGCATTGCTGCTGATACTCGTCAATCCAACCCAACGGGTCTTGATGCTCGAACGGTTCATCTTGGACACCATCGCGCTCAACACTAATTTGCTTGGCGTGAATTCGAATGATGGTCGAACAAGGCAGTCCAATGATGGAGTAACGTCCCCACTTCTCACCACCCACAACAGATTCAAATAAAAATGTATAGGGCGCATTCGCCAGTTTGACAAACGTGGATAACGGGTTTTCGAAATCGGCAATGACTTCGCAGTGCAACGGAATTCTGGTGTAGCCTTCGGCGAACAAGCGCTCGAATTCTTGAGGTGTCATGATGGCGTTCCTAACAATATTTCAATAAACAAAAACGTGGACCAGTGAACTGGCCGGACTGCTTAAGACTCTCCTCTTTTATCAAGGGTACAGTCTCAAGGGCAATCTAGAGTCGCCAACGCCAACGGTTTTGTCTTATTGAAACGATCATCAGTTTAGCCTGGGTGATGAGAATACTCGCCGTGCAGAATAGTCCGCACACAGCACAGCCCGTACTATCCCAATAAGCGTCAGAAACGTCAACCCCAAAACAGGCGGTTAAGTGCTTTTGACATCTATTTTTGTCGATTTGGTTTAGTCAGGCGCTCTGAGCCGGTATTATTGATGCAATCCAAACCAGCGCTCACATTCAGGTTTCTAGCACATGACCATTATCAAACAAGACGATCTCATCGATAGCGTGACGGATGCGCTGCAATTCATCTCGTACTACCACCCTAAAGACTACATTGATGCGGTCTATGCGGCGTGGAAACGAGAAGAGTCGCCAGCAGCCAAAGACGCCATGTCGCAAATACTGATCAATTCACGCATGTGCGCGGAAGGTAAACGCCCAATTTGCCAAGATACCGGCATTGTTACGGTGTTTATGCGCGTGGGTATGAATGTGCAGTGGGATGCCAAAATGGATTTACACAGCATGGTAAACGAAGGTGTTCGCCGCGCCTACCTGATGCCAGACAACAAACTGCGCGCCTCCATTCTCAACGACCCCGCTGGGGCCCGCAAAAACACCGGCGACAATACACCGGCTGTGATTCATATCGACATTGTTGCGGGCGACAAAGTCGAAGTGGATATAGCAGCGAAAGGCGGCGGCTCTGAGAACAAATCTAAATTAGTCATGCTAAACCCAAGCGATAGCATTGTTGATTGGGTGGTTAAAACGGTACCCACTATGGGCGCTGGCTGGTGCCCACCGGGCATGCTTGGCATCGGTATTGGCGGTACTGCAGAAAAAGCCACTGTACTGGCAAAAGAATCATTAATGGATGCCATCGATATTCAAGAGCTAAAAGATCGAGGCCCCTCTAATCGTATTGAGGAGCTGCGGCTTGAGATTTTTGAAAGAGTGAATGCGCTCGGTATTGGCGCACAGGGCTTAGGTGGTCTTACCACTGTGGTCGATGTCAAGATCAAAGACTACCCAACACATGCGGCATCACTTCCGGTTGCGATGATTCCAAATTGCGCCGCAACTCGCCATACACATTTTGTGCTCGATGGCAGTGGCGCATACTCGCAAACGCCACCCAAACTCGAAGACTGGCCATCGATCACTTGGGATGCAGGGGCCGGCTCACGACGTGTCAATCTCGATACCGTGACTCCAGAAGAGGTTGCCACGTGGAAAACCGGTGAAACCATATTGTTAAGCGGCAGCATGCTTACCGGCAGAGATGCTGCCCACAAGCGCATTCAAACACTCCTTGCCAGTGGTGAGGGCCTACCGGAAGGGGTGGATTTTAAAAACAAATTTATTTACTACGTCGGGCCTGTCGATGCCGTACGTGATGAGGCCGTTGGACCGGCCGGCCCTACCACATCAACTCGGATGGATAAGTTCACCGAAATGATGCTCGCAGAAACAGGGCTACTGGGCATGATCGGCAAGGCAGAACGTGGCAGCGAAGGTATTGAAGCCATCAAGAAACACTCTGCGGTCTATCTAATGGCGGTGGGTGGTTCAGCTTATTTAGTGTCGAAAGCAATCAAGAAAGCGCGCGTAGTTGCTTTTGAAGAGCTTGGAATGGAGGCCATTCACGAATTTATCGTCGAAGACATGCCAGTCACGGTTGCAGTAGATTCACTCGGTGAGTCTGTGCACCAGACAGGCCCAGCTTTGTGGCGCGGCAAGATCGAGAGCGGTGAAGTCAAGCCTGTTTACTTCGTATAAGTATTCGCCGGTTTCGTTTTAGCCAATTTGTCCTAAACTACAAGTTGTCGACCAGTAACTGTTTACGACACGATTAGAAAGTAGCGGTGCAATAAAAAAACCATCGCTACGTTTTTATGCAGTTTTAAAGCGTTGCTTTAAAATCGTGGAACCACTACAGGACATGCACCATGCAACACTCAGGCGATTTTATCTCTCAAACTCTGGCACGCCTTTGTATCGCCGGCATCATGGTATTAATGACCATCACGCTAACAAGCTGCGCTACGGCAAACGCAGGGGGTTCATCACAACGGCTAGGAAGTAAGGTACAAGTGTGTAAGCGAGGAGACCAACTGGTTAGCTCGGCTAGCCAGTGTTTGCAGGACGGTGCGGCTTGTTATGAATTGTCGAACGGTAAATTTTGCACTGGTGAACGAGGCAACACTTGCCCAACCGGTTCATCAGAAATACCAGCAGGGGCTCCCTGCCCGCGTGGAACTCGGTGCATTAAGTACGGTGAGAGTCTTAATTGCGCCATCATGTAGTGGCAACACGCCGCTGGCTTCTTTACCTGATAAGCAAAGCACGAAAGCATCACAGCAATCTATGCTTGGCTCATAATAGCCTGGTTTAATTGCTTGATAACTGAGTCGTAGTGATTCGGGTCGGACAAGTTAGCCGCATTAAAAATTGCAGAACCGGCAACAAACGTATCAGCACCAGCAGCTGCAATTTGCGCAATATTGTCAACTTTTACGCCCCCATCCACCTGCAGCCTAATCGGCCGCCCTGATGTATCAATTAGCTTTCTTACCGTGCGCAATTTTTCAAGCGTATGCGGTATGAACGCCTGGCCTCCAAAACCTGGGTTCACCGACATAAGCAGTATGATGTCGACCTTTTCCATGACATGTTCGAGCACATGCAGCGGCGTTGCAGGATTAAAAACCAATCCACATTGCACACCAGCATCCGAAATGAGCTGCAACGATCGGTCAATATGTTCTGAGGCCTCTGGATGGAATGTGATGCTGGAGGCACCAGCTTCGATGAAATCACTGATGAGCCGATCGACCGGTTTGACCATCAAATGAACGTCGATAGGTGCGCTAATGCCGTGATTTCGCAAGGCGTTACACACCAGCGGACCGATCGTTAAATTCGGCACATAGTGATTATCCATCACATCGAAATGCACCCACTGCGCACCAGATGCAAGCACTTGCTCAACCTCCTCTCCTAGGCGGGCGAAATCGGCAGAAAGAATCGATGGGGCAATGATTGGGGCTTGCATGTAATTAAGTGTGCTCTAACAGTGATTTGCTAACTGTAGCGGTTTTAGACGCAAGGTGCGAGCTGTAAAAAATCACTACTAGGCCGCTAACGCATTAACGCATACTGGTATTTTTCGTACATGGCTCAGGCCCGCCACAATCTACTTTCAGCATCGCCTATTTTCAGGCTCGACAATCCCGACCTACTCGATGTAGCCGCGATTAATGCGGCAGCGTCAAAATCGACACGAGGCGCGTGGCACCACTTAGTCAGCGTATTTGAGCAGGCGTCGATGCAGCATTGCCAGCAATTCTCGATTGAACCTGATGCCACTCTTTGGCGAATTCGGTTTCGTTGCATCGAGGGTTATGTGGAAAATATTTTGTCCGATCCCAGCGAATTGATCTGTGCTCTCGAGGCGCTGCAAATAGAGCTATGGGATGAGAACTATCACACATTAATCAATCGCACAGCACGGTTCACTTGGGAGAGCCAGCCTTTCAATACAGCCGTCACCTTGCGTGTTGTCCACACCGTTAAGGGTGATCAGTTGCAGTTTGATCTAGAGCCGATGACTCCGATGCCGCCGATGCTCGACGAACTGCATTTGCCAACCGCACAGTTAGGCGATCTACGCGCGCGCCTGGCGCTGGGGCACGGTATGATCTTAGTGACCAGTAGCGAACCTCACTTGTTAGACGATACTTTGCTAGCCATCAATCAAGCGCTGATAGCCCCTGATCGAAAATTGCTATCGATCAGTGAAAAGCATCGTTTCAGTCTGCCTAGAACCACACAAGTGACTTTAGAAGGCATACCCGAAAACCGGCAAGCGGATAGCTGGAAAAATGCGCTAAACAGCTTTCACGACACCTTGCTTATTAATGCATGCGTGCCAGAGCAATTCCATGAGCGGCTGGCCAACGCATGTGACCAAGGAGTGATGGCTATCCATGCTATTCAGGTGGCAAGAGCTGCCGACTCGTTAGAGTTGCTCAATGCCAGCGTTATCCGCAGATCACCACTTCACCGCTCAGTCAGCACTGTTATTAATCATTTTTCAGTCAATGGATTATGCCAGCAGTGCAGTTGCAAAGCGACGCTCAATGCCGATGAGCAACATTGGCTTGAACAGAGTCGAACTCCAGTGACCGAAAACGTCATTAGTTGGTTGGCAGATGGCAACACTGAACAGTTTATGAGTGCGAAGGGCTGCGATGCCTGCAATGGCACAGGAAACAGTGCACCACTATCGGTGTACGATATTGTTTATCGAGACGACAAAACGCATCAATTCCCAACCGCAAAAAACACCTCTGGTGTGCATCGACCAAAGCCGATGCAACGACAACTGATGACATTAGCGAAAACTGGCAAGATAACATTGAGTGAAGGCTTACGGGTGCTTGCGTTAGCTGGTTAAAGTAAAACTGCCCCCGCTTATCTAAAGCAAGCTCTCCTTCTCTAATTCAAACCAAAGACTAAGTCAGTTTCTCGCAGGCTCGTTCACAAACCCAACCCCAATAACATCTTCCCCAGATCGTTCTACAACTATGGTGTAAAAATACGCGGTAGTCGAATTAACATTTTGATCAAAGTACGAAGGCCCCGGTGTAAAAGCGAGGAATTCGCCGTTACGATAAATCTGATAACGCACGTTAGCAAAGGAGGTTGGCTTGTCCCAGAAAATTTCGAGCGATGAATCACCGTAGCGCGTTATGCTTATATTAGTGGGTTGATCTGGGTGTGACAGAGAATTATCGATGTTGTCTTGCGAGTCTATTTTTCCGCGATCACCGGTTGATACTAGAATGGGTGTAGACAACGGCCCTTCGAACCCAGCATCGTCGACCAGCGCCACGGTATAGACATATTCTTGGCCAGCTACCAATGTGTCATCAATAAAGCTAGATCCATTGCTTGTAACTGCCAGCAATTCATTATCTCTATAAATATTAGCGCCTGCCGTGTCAACAATGATACTAAAGTTACCATCCGGGCTTCTGTTGTTGATAACCCAGAACAACTCAACCGTTGTGTCAGAGTATACGGCGAAGTCAAGACTCTCTAGAGCGAATATGTTTTCCAATGCCATGTCTTGAGTACCTGGCAGCGAATTGGCCGGTAACGAATCACCAACACAAACCAATTCCCCATTCAGTGTCAGTCCACACAATGACGTTATCGTTGACGATTGGGTTAAAAGATCAAATTTAGATAGCGGTGGCAATGAACCTATTTCATCAAACAGTCCCTGGTTTCTTTCGTTAATATTAGTACTGCTTAATGCCCTAAAATTGCAATCAAGCACGCCTTCTAATGTCAAACCACAGAGCCATGAAACATCCTTTGCGATTTGTGTATAGGGTCCATTACTCGGTACTTCAGGGGCAAGTTGGTTGCTGGACCAACAATCTATTGAACCATCTGGAGTGAGACCGCAGGATTGAATTCCGCCCCTACCTCCACCGTCACTAAGCGCGATATCTGTATAGCCCGGTGCGTTTGGTATGCCGCCCGTAATATTGGTATCGGTAGTCCAGCACACTAACGCGCCCGACTCCTTAGTGCCACAGCTCGAACCTTCCCCAGTATGAACGGCAAGAAAACCATTGTTTGGCTCGGGCACATTCGTTTGACCATTCGTATTTAGCCCCCAGCAATGAGCTTGCATGTTGGCGTCAACAGCACAGGTGTGATTTCCACTCGCTGACAAAGACACAAACCCAACAGCGACTGAAGGTGCATCGAGTTGCCCGAAATTATTGATACCCCAACAACGCATATCGCCGCTTTGCGTAATAGCACAGGAGTGGTTAACGCCCGATGACACCGCTTTATAGAGTGTACCGTCCGCAGGAGGTAAGTGCGTACCCGTCGCGAAGCGCGTGGTGCACTCAAGATTTCCATCGACATCGATCGCGCAGATATTGCGCCCACCCAAAGCGAAGTCCGCAAGATTTTGCGCAACCGCCACATTGCCACACAACAAGTAGATTGCTAATGGAACAATTAATCGGAGGATAGACGTGGAAAATCGTTTTTTGATATTCATTGCGCTGCTGCCAGTAAGTCTTGATAGAAATTTACATCATGAAGACTAACAGGGTCAGCATTTGAACGGATTGGTAGAAATACCAACTTTCGTTTTTTTTGCGATTGATATCTAGAAAATGAAGTGGATACGAACTGGAAATTAGCAGTTAGTCAAATCGGTTGGAATTAACTCTTATTTCGGTGGCCCTACCCGAATCAACTAAAAAGGTTGGCCGCACTGACTGACTCTATCGTATCGCTCTCCGATTCTTCCTTGATTCGGAGTTGGTAGGTACGCTGGACATTAGATGCTACAGCGACACATTTTAGCTAAGCCGCTTCTGCATCATCAGATCTTTTATCATCCATAGGACGAACATCAAGACCGGCAACCACACGTAGTTTCGGTGTGCTTGGCGCATCAATACGATCCTCTGTATAGGTGTGTTCATTTTTAAGTTGCTGTGACCAGACTAGACCAGAAACAGTCTCATCAGTCATCGGCTTATACATATTGCCATTGAGCTGATTTTGCGAAATCAAATAACGACGTAAGCGCTGAAACATATCGCGATCAACTTTGCCTGGTTTTCGCCAGAACGCTTTTAGGGATGACTGAGAAGTCATGCCAGGTAAATCATAAATCGCCTTACCCAATGTTTTCACCGGTGTGCCATGAAACAATGATGACATACCAACAGTACTATTAATGACAACCGTTCCCTGAGCATGCGTTAATAACGTTGGAAGACAAACATCATGTACGTAAAACACTCTGTCTTGCAGTCCAAGCTCACTAGCCAGGTTATTGAACAAATTGGTGTAGTCGGTATAACCGCGATCTAGTGGATGATGCTTGAATACAATGGCTTTGTTGCTCGGCGCATCTTTGGCAAATGATGTCAGTACATCACCAATGAAATGCTCGATGGAATTATAATCCGAATGTACAACGACTTGCATATCGCAATGCACTTGCAGTGGACAGACGAAGTAGTTGTTTTCAAATTCAGGTAATAGGTTTTCAAGCACGTGGCGCTCTTTGCGTTGAAACCGCAGCTTTCTAAATCCAGACACGATCCAACGAAAGCCTTCTGGCAACCAACGAAAATCTCGATGATGCTGATAACCGGGGAACCGCTTCTTTTGAAATGCACTCGATAGGTAGTAGGCCATAGAATACAGGGCTACCAAAGAGAATACGTTAACTGAAAATTCTGATTCTTTAGTTATTGGTTTAACATGGCGAGGCAATGAAAATCCTTTTTGTACCATAGCTGAATGGCCGTTCACGCCATCCTCTTCTAAGGTAATAAAGTTGGGTCTTATATAGCCTTCTTCGAAAACAAAGACGCGAACATCATTTCGTTGGGCAACTTCACGCGCTATTTTGTGGTAAATGCGACAATCACCAAACAGGTAAATTCGTCCGATTTTTTTATTGACGATCAACCGCTCAAGAAAGGCGTCCCAGTGACGTAGATCACCGGCATAATCAATTGCGCCAGGCTGCTTATAAAACAGCTTATCGCCACCATTAAGATTAACTTTGTGAACGTTAAAACCACGGTCGCGCAATTCGGTCGAGAACCGAGAGAAAAAGGGTCCTATAGGACCTTGCAGTAACAAGACATCACGGCGCATATCGAAGCCCTCTTACGATATTCGCGACCTTCTTCATCTGTCTCGCGGACCATCCGCTGGCTTTATTATTATTCATAGCTCGTTGGCTTATTATTGTTTGCACCAGATCCTCTGGTGTTGTGAACTCTCCGGTATCGATATCAACGTATCTCGGATACGCAATCAACGACAGGTACACCAGTTCATCCAGCGTTCTACGGCGAACTCGCCGCTCGTTAGGTTGAAGATCTGTCGTCAATCCCCATCCCGCGTAAAATGGCGTCCCGTAGGTCACCACCCGCTTGCCTCGTAACAAGGCTTCAAAGCCTGACAGCGATGTCATGGTATGCAACTCATCGCATGCTTCAATACAATCAACGATCGATGCTTCCGCATCCACTGCATCAGCATATTTATCCAGCACTGCCTGTCCTATAGCGCCACGTCGATTACCTGCAACCACGTCTGGATGTGGTTTATAACGAATCCAAGCGTCAGGCCTGGCTTCGCGCACAGCAATCAAAAGATCAGCATTTTTGCAAACTCCGTCACAACCACGCCGAATGGATTCATCGTCTTCAACTTGACCAACCACCAGTACATGGGGCTTGTCAGAGTCACGTAACAGTAAGTTACTTTCCGTTCCTACGTTATATTTCGACAGGCGCGACGATAAGATGAGCTTTTTTAGTGCCACAGCACGAAAAATGTCTGAAGGCGTGCAATCACGCTGGTTTAAAAGAGACTCTAAATCACTAGGCCGGGCAGGATCGAAGTACAAACCTTGACTATCGAGCACCAGAGAGGCCGGCGCATTGAAGTCAGACCCGAGGCCCGTTGAGCGCAAGAATCCGTCCTCAAGGCGATACACGGGTAGATCGCTATCACGCTGACTCTGCATTGGGTCAATATCAGCAAACGCCCTATAACCCCAAGTAAGCTTGGCTGTAGCCATAGCTGATTGGTCTGTTGCATTACGAACAAAGCTCACCGACCCATCAGGGGAACGCAAATATTGGCGAACGTATTTTTGCTTCCATTGCGTTATTCCAACACAATCGAAATGGTGCGCATTGGCCTCGAATATACGTTGTTGAAGCTCAACATGGGCAAGACACTCATGTAACTGCCATGAAGCACCGGTAACTGGGTTGCAGTAACGAGCATGGGCTATATGAGTTGCATAGAACAACGCATCGATACTACGATTTTGTACACGACGCTCTACAGGTGAGCGATCATCAGTTAAACCCCAGCTTGCATAAAACGGTTGCCCAAATACAACGACAGGCTTTGCGCACAATAGAGCTTCGTAACCAAGTTGAGAAGTGCCGACATAGACTTTGTCTACACCCTTGAGCATTTGAATAGGGTTCACAGAATCTGCACTGACAGGTATGCCGATTTTTTTGGCCAGCTCTGACAGGTAACCTAGTCGTCGGCCACTGACCACATCAGGATGCGCCCGTACGACTACATTCGCATCCGGATTCTCATTGACAGCAGCTAGCAGCATTTCGTCAAAGCGTGTGGCATCCATACCGCCAAAGCGCACTGACGCATCATCACGCGTTTGATCAACCACCAACACCTGCATTTTCTCAGACGACTCAAGTTTTGCGCGCGCTACAACAGTGGATGGCTGGCTTGAGGTGAAATTGTACTTGGTGATGTTGTTTGTAACTAACCGCTCACGGCACTGCGCAGCGTAAGTTAGATTTTCAGGCGTGGCAATACGGTTGAAATGAGCATCGTCTAAATTAAGTAAGTTTTCCAGATCGCAGGCTGTTGTGCTGTCGTAATATACGCCAGTGTTATCCTTAAGCAATGAATAACTAACCCGCGAATGCGGGTTTGCAGAACTACTTCTAATCCATCCATCTTCAAGGTATACCACTGCTATTTCATGCTTGCGGGCATAGTCTAAAGCCACTGATGTATTGGATTTTCTGCCCCAGACCAACACACAGCTAACATCAGCCTGTTGCGATTTAGCTTGACTTGGCGAAAGCACAAGATCAACGTCAGCTAGTTTTTCTAGGTGACGAATCGCACGCAGTCCACGCGAAAAAGCGACCGCTATGACAGGCTTATGGGAACGGTTAGAATAAGAGGAGACAGCTACCACAGAAGTTGTTCTTTACGTGAGCACGGCCAGAGCACCAAGAGCAAGCAAGCAACCAATGCAAATATCGGTTATCCAACGCTTCTTGGATGCTGCGGCAAGATCAAGGGCCTCTTCTCTGGGAATATCAGGCAATACCGACTTAGGTCCCGAAGTGGCCTCTTCAGCAATCTCAGTAACACGGTGTAATGGAATATCGCATGCCAATGCATAACCAAGAAAAGTATTGACGACTTTTTCGCCACCATCTCCAGGGTTTTGCCGAATGATCAGCGTAAGGTAGTTTATTGAAGTCATATCAAGGCCTTGATCACGACCTAGCTTACGTACGTGGCCTAGATCTTTTTCTAATGCCACCAATGTTTCCAGATGTTCGTCAAGCTTCTCGGCCGAAATAGCCGCTGGGCCATGTTGATTTTGTGAGGTTTCCAATGCCGTTTTGCGCATACCAGCCTGCTCTTCAAGCTTGCCATGTACGCCAAGCTCAACCAGAACATTGACGGTGTGAAATGGAATACCTCTTGCCATGATTTCTTCTTTGGCATCATGAATATCTCCCATAAGAACCACAACTTCATCGACCACGCGCTTGGTTGCGTTGTTTGAAGACTTGAAATCTGGATCAGATTCAACGTCGGTCGCTGAGTCCACCACCGGCGCATCTGCGCCAACGATGGACCCGCTTGCAGATGATGTGTTCGACGATGGTGGTGAGTTCACCGTAATAACTGGTTGTGCAGCAGCCAAGAGTAGCCCCCTTATAGGTACGACCCTACAAATGCAGGAAACAAGCCACTAAAACGAATAAATGACAACTCATATTTGCGCGCTAAGCCCATATCTTATGGCCTCGGAATTGCACTTTGTTTATCTTGATTGGTGCAATTGCTGCACGCTTTTCGTTAGGTAATCAGGACATTCATGAACGTACTGTTTGTATCCGACACCCGATTTACGCATACGCCATACCGCAACGGGTCTATACGCTACCGCTGTTATCACGTAGCCGAGGCACTGCAAGCGGCTGGCTATCTGGCCGATGTAACCTCACTTGATAACATCGAACTCGTTAATTTGAGCCGCTACGATGTTGTTAGCGTCCACCGCCCTTCTGCGAATCCAAAATTACTCAAACTGCTCGAACGCTGCGCAAAGCTCGGTATAAGAACGGTAGCAGACGTCGATGTATTGGAGTTTGACCCATCATTGGCTGCAGAATCACCAAAATGTCAGTTAAAGAACAGCACTGTCGCCTCCATCAGAGCGACCTTCATGCGTCATCGGCTGGCGTTACAGCACTTCGACGAAGTATCCGTGGCCACAGAAGAACTGGCGCGCGCGCGTCGGGCTCAAGCACCTAGCCAACCGGTTTACGTAGCACCCAATGGATTGTCAAATTTTTGGCTATCTTGCAACGACAAGGTGAAGGTCACTGCTCCAAGCAAAAAACGCCTTAGCTATATTGCAGGTAGTCGTGGAGTCGAGGCAGATTTTGCCGTTGCTGAAATGGCGATCGATAAGTTTTTGAAAAAATACACCGACAGCGAATTCAATGTTGTTGGACCGCTAGACCTTAGCGAAGCTACACTCAACACCTCTAAAGTTGTCCGTGGCGCCTGGACTGACTATATGAATATGCCAGACGAATTGGCCCAAAGCTGGGTTAGTGTCTCACCGCAAAACAGCACCGCCATTAATTACGCTAAACCTCACACGAAGTTTATTGAATCTGCAGCTTTCGGAGTCCCGATTGTTTGCTCACCTACTAGCGATCTGAAACGTCATGATGTTGCGGGGCTTCATCTGGTGGAAAACACCAAGCAATGGCTGCAAGCCTTTGAAGCTTTGTCTGATAAAACGTATTACGCATCTTGCCAGAAAGCCCTTTATGAATACGCGCGTGACACATGTCTTGCCACCCATAGTACTCAAGTATTAATCGAGCGATGGAGCGCTAACAATGAAAGCACCAAAGATGAAAATCTTACTACTCTATCCGCAGCAAGCTGATAAGCCAAAGCAACGACTCAGTCGTATTGGGGCTCAATTAAGCGACATTGCGCAATCAGTGCGATCTTTACTTGATCGCTCGAAAGGGACACAGGTTGATGTGTCCGAATATGCCTACGAACACGGACAGGATGACGCGGCCGCGAATGCGACAGCTAATCGAAGCAGCTTATCGAAGGTGTTCGATGAAACCGATTTGGTTATCGATATATCCCCCGAACCTGATGTCAATGTTGCCAAGCCTGACTTTGCTGGCCCTATTGTGCATTTGTCTCCTACTTTCGGCGGCTCATTCGCCTGCAATGATATTGCTATACAAGGTCGCGGACGTTTGATGCAAAGCGAAGTGGTCAGCAGCATCACAGGCTCGCGCGAACCGTATATGGACTTACTTCCAAGCACGCACGAACTGGATGCGAACATGCACTACGCTGCGTTCTCACCTTTACCCACACGCGTGGGTGACGCGTTCTACCGAAACGAAAAGGACCATGCTTTGGTTTTCTTATCGTATCCGGACCATCAACGCAATGACGACGTACTCAATGGTGATTTACAGGTACTCAATCAAACATTGCATACCGTAGAAAATTTGCGCTCAGTAACCTTTGTGTGTGAGAGTTTGGTTGATGTGCCATTGATTCAACAAATTGCAGATGCGCTAAAACAATCACTCGGACTATCGCCCAGTATTTGGGGGTTGCGAAAAGGTGAATTTCACGACATGTTTTCGATTATGGCGAAGTCTAGCGTTGTACTTTTCGGTGGCAACTCTTTATTTGCTGATGCAATTATTCGAGGTATACCTGTATTTCCTTGGCGAAACAGTCAGTCTGGTACCGATAATATTGCGCAAGCTTATAAAACGTACGCTGAAAACCACGACAGAGATGCTTTAATCAAAGCACAAAGAAAGCACTTAGACCGATTATTTGAAGCTCAGTACCTGGATGCAACAATTCCGAACCATCGCAATTGTTTTGAACATGTTCTAAGCGACTTAATCAACAGTGCGGTGCATGGTCAACCATTTGATTTACTGCCTGCAGGCTCATCCCTTCCAGAGTGGGTTATCGCCCCTGCAACGATGACTGAAAAGCGCAGCATGCCAGATAGGCTGCAACGTTCGGTTTGGAGTGATCGACAAAAACTATTGCAATTTAAGCAACCGCCGAACCCTGAAATTTTGCGTAGTAATGATCGAGCAGATAGACAGATTTTCACACGTATCAAGTAAGTTTTTTGAGTCGCTAGAGCAACATTGAGTTGCTCTTAACTACCCTTTTCAACAAGTCGTTCCCCGCAATGCTTACGGCGCTCTTTGCATTTCCAATCAGACGAATCGCTGTAACGATAGCGCTTGCTGATGTACCTGAATGAGAGCTAGTGCTAAAAATAGTAGATGAAAACTGGCTCAACATACACGTTGAATGACTCTCTGGCTTGACACCAAGAAAAAAACGTAGCCAAAAAAAAGACCGCTGAAGCGGCCTTTTCTCGACTAATTCAAATACCGCGTTTAACCAGCCCTTCGCAACGGAACCACGTTGTCATCTTTCTCAAGCAACAAGCTCTGTAAATACTGACCATAATTGTTTTTGGTCAGCGGTGCCGCAAGCGACATAAGATCGCCATCATCAATCCAACCGTTTCTCCAGGAAACTTCTTCAGGACAAGCGATCTTCAGACCTTGGCGTCGCTCCAATGTATCAACAAACTGCCCGGCTTCCAGTAATGAATTACAAGTACCGGTGTCAAGCCATGCGTAACCGCGGCTCATCACTTCAACGCGTAATTCTTCCTGCTCAAGGTAAGCTCGGTTAACATCGGTGATTTCTAGCTCACCACGTGGTGATGGTTTAATGTCCTTGGCAATCGATACAACTTGATTGTCGTAGAAATATAAACCTGTCACCGCAAAGTTCGACTTCGGTTTTTCAGGCTTCTCTTCTATATCGAGTGCTTTACCATTTTCGTCAAAATTCACAACACCATAACGCTCTGGGTCTGCAACACGGTAAGCAAATACACTCGCACCCTTTTCATTATTTGCCGCGCTTTGCAACAAACTACTCATGTCGTGACCGTGAAAAATATTGTCACCGAGCACAAGGGCAACAGAATCGTCGCCAATGAACTCTTCGCCTAACAGGAATGCCTGTGCCAAGCCATCTGGTGAGGGTTGAACAGCATAGGTAAGATTGATTCCCCACTTGCTACCGTCGCCCAACAATTGCTGGAACATCGGTACGTCACGTGGAGTGGAAATAAGAAGGATATCTTTAATACCCGCTAGCATCAGCGTGCTAAGCGGGTAGTAAACCATGGGCTTGTCATAAACTGGCAGAAGCTGCTTTGAAACTACCTGCGTAATCGGGTGTAAACGAGTACCCGACCCTCCTGCCAGAATTATACCTTTCATGTTTTAAACTGCTCCGTTAGCTAATACTGACCTCTGTAGATGGCTTGCCGCCTTTTAACAAAGTGTCAAAGTATTCAATGGTTTTTTCAAGGCCCTGCTCCAGCTTCACTGCTGGTACCCAATCAAACTCTTTCTTCGCCAGAGAAATATCTGGTTTACGTTGAGTTGGATCGTCGCTAGGCAAATCCTTGAAAACAAGTTTTGACTTCGAATCAGTCATTTCAAGCACTTTCTCTGCCAATTGACGGATTGTGAACTCATCAGGGTTACCAATATTGACCGGACCTGTGAAATCGTCATCCGTTGCCATAATGCGATGGAATGCTTCGATCAGATCAAGGCAGTAGCAAAATGAGCGAGTCTGATCGCCTTCACCATAAATAGTGATGTCTTCGCCAGTTAACGCTTGCATGATGAAGTTTGAAACCACACGGCCATCACTTGGGTGCATGCGCGGCCCGTATGTATTAAAAATTCGACCAACCTTGATGCGTAGGTCGTGCTGACGTCTGTAATCGAAAAATAACGTTTCAGCGCAACGCTTTCCTTCGTCGTAGCACGAACGAAAACCAATTGGGTTCACGTGACCCCAGTAGTCTTCGGTCTGAGGGTGCACTTTCGGGTCACCATAAACTTCACTGGTTGATGCCTGGAAAATCTTAGCGCCCGTACGTTTCGCCAATCCCAGCATATTGATCGCGCCATGAACACTGGTTTTAGTGGTCTGAACAGGATCGTGCTGATAGTGAACTGGAGAGGCAGGACATGCCAAGTTGTAGATTTCATCTACTTCCAAGTAGATCGGAAAAGTGACATCGTGACGCATCAACTCAAAAGCCGGATTGTCCATTAAATGTGCAACGTTCTGTTTGTTGCCTGTGAAGTAGTTATCCATACAGATAACATCATTGCCTTCGCTGAGCAGGCGATCACATAGGTGTGAACCCAAGAAGCCGGCACCGCCGGTGACCAAAACTCGTTTGCGCACGAGGCTGCCTAGTGTGGACGCTACGTCATTCATGTGTAGAATTCTTTCCAAAATTAAGTGATTATCAAGAGCCGATTGTTATTTCGGCTTCAACCCTATATATAGACGCAAAGTTGCTCGACAACAGAGTCTCTGCCCGACAACGTAAATATGACGTAAATCGGAGGTTGGCTTCGTGTTCTCGAGCAATTTACAAGCCAGAACGCAGATTGCCGCATATTGGTCGCCAGCGTAACCCGCATCTCCAACTTGCAACTATTTGTATTGATTCAGATAAAGGCCGACAAGTTCAAACACCGAGAAAAAAGCTAGGTATTTCACGTATTGTTTGCTTTTTCCCAGCTAAAACTGTGTCATTTATATGGCACTTGTTGCATACTAATCAGATCGCAATTGATCAATCATCCGACATTCGCAACATGCCAGAAATTCAACCCGCAGATCACACCAAGCAGCGCAACACGACTGCTAAGTCACTGGTTACTAAAACCTTTTTCAAAACTCTACTGTTTGTAGCTACCTCTACATTGGCTTGGTCTGCTCAAGCTGGCACTGTGTCTGGAGATCTAAAAAAATGGGCTCCCATTGTCATTGACTTTGCCGGCCCGACGGCCCACGAGTCTGATACAGCCCCAAACCCGTTTCTTGACTATCGACTTACCGTTGAATTCACCTCACCGAATGGAAACGTTCAATCCGTACCCGGCTTTTTTGCGGGTGATGGTAACGGTGGCTCGCGCGGTAATCAGTGGCGTGCACGATTTTCAGCAGACCAAGTCGGTCAATGGCAGTATCAGGCGGTATTAAAAAGTGGTAGTGAGATTGCCATAAACACAAACTCCTCCGCTGGCGATACTGTGGCGATCAGTGGCGCAACCGGTGAATTTTCAATATCAACGCAAGCCGAGGATGCACCTGGCTTTTTAGCGCATGGCAGGCTTGAGTACACTGGCGAACACTATTTGAAATTTCGCGATGGACCCTATTGGATAAAATCAGGCACTGATAGTCCTGAGAATTTTCTCGGTTACGCCGGTATTGACGGCACGGTTGATCAAGGTGGCAGTAATTTCTTGCACGAATTCGCCACCCATCGAAATGATGCGCGTGGTGACGACCCATTTTTTAGCAACGCAAGCTCTGGAGCCGATAGCTTAGGCATCACAGGCGCGCTGAATTACCTTTCCGATCAAGGTGTCAATTCGATCTACTTCCTACCAATGAATCTTGGCGGTGATGGCCAAGAAACCTATCCATTTGTTGGTGGTAGCAAAACTCGATTTAACAAAACGCACTATGACATCAGCAAGTTGTACCAGTGGAATCAAGTGCTAGCACACGCGCAACGTCGTGGTATTGCATTGAACATACAGTTAAGCGAAACGGAAGTGGCAAATGAGCGCTGGCTTGATGATGGCAATTTGGGTGTTGAACGTAAGCTGTTCTTCAGAGAGCTCATTGCGCGCTTTGGTTATCTATTGGCCGCTAAGTGGAACCTTGGAGAGGAAAATGACTTTCCAGTCAGCGAACTGCGCGCGCAAGCAAGTTATCTGAATACATTAGATTGGACTAAAAAGCCGATTGCCGTACATACACAAATCAATAACTTTCGTGACTATGAAGAGCTGGTTGGAGATTCTCTGTTCAGTGCATCCTCAATTCAGTACGACCCAGAAAGGGCCGATGAGTTTGTTGAAACTTGGCGTAAGCGCTCGGCGGATGCAGGACGTCGATGGGTTATTGATATGGATGAAAATACCGGTGGTATAAGTGATACAAACGCAGATACTCGACGCAAACAAATTTTATACGATGTGTACTTTAGCGGCGGCAACCTTGAGTGGTACTACGGTTATCATCCACTACCGCTCGGCGGCGACCTAACCGCCGGAGATTTTCGAAAACGCGAAGCCATATGGACCACGATGCGTCACGCGCGCAACTTTATGGAAAGCCAATTACCTTTTTGGAGAATGCAACCTGCTGATCAATTAGTCAGTGGAGAAGCAAATTCATTCGGTGGTGCCGAAGTGTTTGCAGCGATCGGGGAAATCTACGCCATTTATCTTCCCAGCGCGTCGAACAATGCCACGTTAGATTTACGATCAGCTACAGGTAGTTTCTCACTACAATGGTTTAACCCTCGAAACGGCCAGTTTGCAGGTGATGCTAACAACATCGTCGCCGGTGCAAGCGTATCTCTCGGTTTTCCACCATCGAGTCGTAACGATGATTGGGTGGTTTTGGTGAAGTCACACAACGCGCCAGCCTTGCCAGACTTTGGCGCGACTCAAACATCTAATTCGACAGCAGATGCGGCGGAAGCGGAAGCACAAGCAGCGGTGGATGCAGCAGAAGCACAAGCAGCCATCGATGCAGCGACGGAAGCAGAATCGGCAACAGGTACGAGCACAAACGCACCTGATGATGCACTAGCTGATAATACGTCGACCGATCAGTCGGTTGACGATAACACTGGTTTAGCTACACCAGAAAACACACAAGCACAACCAAATGCATTACCTGTTTTTCTAGACGTTGGTGATCTACCACCTGCAGAGCCCAGCGTTTTCTATTCGCTCAGCGTGACTGCAACCGATGCCGAAGGTGTGGCGCCCGTCGTTACCGCTGAGGTGCTGCCTGCTGGAATGAAAATAGGTCAAGTTGCAGATGGAGTTTTAACACTTGAATGGCAGGTACCATCAGACATAACTGAAGCCGTTACATTTGAATTGATTGCAATCGATGCAATGGACAGAAACTTAAGAACCACATTGGGCGTGACAATTCCTGTGAAGCTTGCCTCAACAACAGAAACCCCAATTGACACGGCTGAACCGTTAACTGACGACGCGTCAGTAACATCGGATGACGCAGGTCAAACTCAGGACGACTCAAGCACGACCACGAACGGTACGCCAGTGGTTATATCCACACTCGATCTTTCACCTATTATTTTCGGGGTGCAAGACACTCGCATTACGGTAGGTCAATCGTTACGTAAAACGATCATTCCAGTTGACCCGGAAGGCCTTGTAGCATCGCTTAGACTTGATTCGGATGTGCGCGGAATTGAACTAATCGACAACGGCAACGGGAGCCGTGATCTTGTTTGGACACCGAACGAATCAGACATCGGCACGCATACACTGAGCTTTGTTGCTACAGATTCGGGCAAAACACCGCATGTCGTAAAGCAGTTAATGCAACTTGAAGTCTTAGCTAATTCAGCCGATACGGATACAGAATTGCCCACGGCACTGTCCGATAACGGAAATTTTAAACCTATCTTTGTTCCTGTTTCCGACCAAGTAGTTCGTCAAGGCAATACTATCGAGTTCGTTGTGAACCCAATCGACCCCGACGGAACACCACCCATTTTGCACGTAAGCTCCCCACCAGAAAGTGCTACTTTTAGAGACAACGGAGACGGTTCGCGAACGTTTAGCTGGAACGTCCCTGAGAATGTTGAAGGAGAGGTGCAACTTAAATTCATCGCTTTTGACAACGACGATTTCAGTATGATTGTAGAACAAGAAGTTATGCTAAAAGTACTACCCTAGCATTGCGCCAGGGTTATTCATCTATATCACCGACGCCTTGTCGGTGATGAATATAGCTAGCCTACAGACTTAAGCATGGCCTTGAAATGGTCAACGTCAACATCAAAGCTATTCTCACGCGTGTGTTTCTGAAAATCAACTGAACCCACTTTCTGCGCTTCTCGAAACTGGATAAGCCGCGGGTAATCTTCAGGATTTTCAAGAATAGCGTGGTAATCGTGGCCACACATTTGAGCAAGTCCATAGTAAAACGGATAGACATGTCGACCAAACAGCTCAACCACCTGGATACCAGGGCGACAGAAAACCATGTTGGTTAAAGCGCCACCGTGCGGCGAAATAAGGACATCTGCACGAGCCAATAGCTGCGCTTGTTCAGCAACCGACATGCCTTCCATCGCTGAGACAACATAGCCCGCCTCTTCTAAGAATGGTATGAGTTCTTCTTCATTAGCAATGCCGCGACGCACACCCTTCGGACGACTAATGTAGAGCTTGATTCGCTCACCAATCGGATATTCTGGCGGATACAAATGCTTCATCCAATTCGGGATAAAGCGGTTCATCTTCATGTTGATGCCGTTGTTTACTTCTAAACTAATTAACCGATCACATTGCAAGTAGCTGTCATCTTTTGTTTCTATAATGCGTGAACTGTCAATTCCAAGCCGCTCTAACGTTTCTTTGTGAAAGCTTGCATTCATTTCGCGTACTAAAAAATAGTCGATAGAAGACAAGGCAATACCCGCTTTTTCCAGCATTCCCAACTTTGGCAGTAAATCGAGCATCCAATGGTAGTAACAATGCGCTCCCATCGAATTACCAAAAAGCATCACTGTGCCTTCAACTCTTCGATACTGTTTCCAAGGCAGCTCGTTACAGTCGTCATTGCTAACTCGGTAGCGGACTAATATTTCGCCACCAGGTGCGCGCACCATACAACGACCACCGTTAAAAAATACTTTCGCATTTTCAACATCGATCAGTTTTACCGGGTGAGTTTTCATCACCGGGTCGTTGTCCACGTTAACGCAATCTGCCTGAACCACATGAGGTGGGTCGAGGTGATAGGTTTCCGAGGGCATGATTACTTCTTCGAGTATCACAGACTCGGGTAATGCAAAGCCCATGGATGGGTCTCCATTAATAGCCTTAATTTTATAGTCAGCTAAACGCTCCGCTGCAAACGACTGTATATCCAGTTTGTCGTCCGGCACTCGCGTCATAAAACGTTCTGCTAATTCTGTAATAACAATATCGGGTTGAATGAAATTGACATATTCATAGTCGATATTGGGGTTCCAAATGAAATGTACTTCACGAAAGGTTTCTGCAAGCATGCCAGTGAGTAAATGCTCTCGGCATTCAGAAAACGAATCCCCAAACAACATAACGCACTTATCAATCGCATGTTCAGCGGTGTTCTTATAGGTCACATGCGAACCAACGTGTATGTGACCTTCATCAGCAAGGTTCTGCTCTTCTTTAAATCTGACTATTGGGTTAGCATACGAGCGTTTCGCATTTTGTGCTAATTGATAAAACCGAGCCATCTCCTTTCGCGGCTCATCCAACTTTGACCCTAAGTCGAACATACAATCGATTTCGTTGTAAGGGTAGTTGAGCATGGCTGAGTGAGGTTCGACACCAATGCGGCCACACAACAATTGATATGCAGAATAGCAACCCCAGAAGCTCCAATGGGTATCAGTTTTCCAATACAGCCGTGTCTGTTCAGGCTGCTTTTTAAAATAGGGAACCACGTTTACCATGCAAGGCACTTTCGCTGCATGTTTAGCCGCCATTTGCAATAGTGGACTGCCTTCAACATTCTCAAGCGTGCCTTGATAGTGTTGATTCATAACCGTTAACTTTTCAGGCGCTGGAAGATGTAAATATTGGATGCCCATTTCTTCAAACTTCGAAGAGCGCTCCTGCAACAACTCAACCCAATCATCGGCCATTTCACTGGTAAACGACGACTCGTTTTTATACAAATCCAAGACATTATTGGAACCAGACACCAGGAACAACCAACCATCTTCTCCTTCGTGTACCGCGTTTTCCAGATAGGGTTCGTTGCTCGCGTTAGCTTGACTTACAGAGTTCTCGTTAATCGCGACTACTTTATTCACCAGCTTAGCTGGTGATTTAGGTTCTTTCACCACTTCTATTTTCGCAGGAGTTTCGGACGCAATAGCAGACTCTACTGCGGCAGGTGCTTCAGACGCAACAGTAGACTCAGCTGTAGCCGAAATTTCATGCACATCTGCGATTGCAACTATTGAAGGAGCTTCCGGTGCCACAGCAGCCGTCTCGACCTTTGGTGGTGTCGCGATTACAACAGCAGATTCAACTGCTGACGGAGTATCAGCACCGGCCACTTCGGACTTACCCGAAGTGGCCGGTGCTGCTGCCTTCGCATTCACTTTTTTGACTGGTTCCACTGCCGTATTAGCCTTTATTTAAGCTTCAAGCGATGCGCGCAGACTGCGTGTCATCGTATGTCGCCTCTTTGTAGGTTATTCCTGCCTGATGGCAAAAATGCTTGTAGTCTGGATACAAAAATTCAGCCAACTTGTTATAAGTTTCAAGCGAGACCTGATTAATACCACTGCCGTTTGAGAATTTCACTACACCAAAAACTTCGTTGTCTACGTACTCTACATCAAGGAAAGAGAACACCTTTTCCATAACGGCCCGAGGTGACTCACGCAGTGATTGATTATCCAAAACAAGGAACTGATTCTTTTCAAATTCTTGGCGATACGTGATGAACTTTCGAGTGTACAAACTGAAGTTAAGCACTTGATGCAAGTAATAACCTAACGTCGTATTCTGGCGAAAGGCATCATTAAAATCCTGTGCAAAGAAATCATCAATTTCAACATCGATCAATGCAGGGGCCGCCGTGGTGACCTTTAAATGAATGAATTGCGATATTGCTCGCTCTACAGGATCACGTGTTATGAGAATAACGCGCGGGTCTTTCGAATAGCCATGAATAAGCCGAGGTATTTGCGCAGTATTGACTGTATCAAAATACGTTGGACTCGCATCGATCGCTCGATTGCCTGAAGGCACTTTATCAAAGTGGCTTGCATACCATTCTGGCCCTTTGTCGTAGAACAAAGAGAAATAATGGATTTCCTTCTGCGAACCAGACGATATTTCCGGATGCGTTGTAATATAGTCATGCAGTATGGTCGTACCACCCTTCATGACGCCTGTGATAAAAATATCAGGCTTAACCGCTCCGTTACCATTTAATATTGACATACTATTTCCTTACAACAAATTTATTAGCGTTAAGCAGCTGCTTTGTGTGGAATAACTTTGAGTTTAAATTGCGTTCGCAATTCATCTATGTAGTCATCCATGTCTTGTACTACTTCAATGTCAGCATCAACCATGTCGTTCACCAACTTATGCATCGATTCAATTTCCTGCACGTGTTTTTCATGATCTAACGAATGAGTAACGCTTTCAGCGTGTCTTCGGTGCACATTTAGCGAATCTGAAATATATGCAACAGTTCGGCCTTTCTTAGCCAGAGCTTCAAGATACAAACGCCAATCACCTACTAGCTTCAAATCGAACAAGTCATCACCCACATCATCCAACGCTTCTTCTAAAACATCGCTCTGCCACAGAACCGAACTGACGTTCATAATGACATTTCGAATAGACATCGCACGCTTAATAAAATCGCCACCCTCAAGACGGAAATCGTTTTGAAACAGGTTCTCATCAACAAGGCGGTAATAATAATTATAGTCCTTGGCAACAAGTTCCCCATCGGTACCAATCTGCTTCGAATTCGTAAAACTCAACGCGGTGGATTCAGTAAATGTCTCTAGCGAACGAGCTACAAAAGAAGCGTCAGCCAGATCATCCGCTTCGGCTATCCAAACAATATCGCCTCGGCATACTTTCATGCCCTTTTTCCACTGATGGAAAACGTTACCGCTATTCTTCTCGTTTTCGATAAGTTCGATAATGCGATTAGCATCCTCTGCAACATCACCAATCACTGATACGCTATTGTCTTTTGAGTAATCATCCAGAACAATCGTTTCAAAGATCGGGTAAGTTTGATCAAACACACTATTCAATCGTGATGACATGTACTCTTCATAATTATAGTTCGGCACAACAACCGATACCTTTTTGAGTTCAGGCTTGAGCAATTGCAGCAAGTCAAAACAATAGTCGTCATAGCGACAATTCTTATCAACGTACTCCACTCGGCCCAGCTTTTCGGCTCGAGAATCGTTATACAAACAATGAACAATAGCGCGTAGAACAGCTGCATTGTCATTCCGGTCAACCACTTGCCCATATTTCGACATGAGTGCATCGAATCCAGTGGCTTTCTTAAATACAACCGCTGGTGCACCAACACCCATTGCTTCTAGAACAACAGAGGGGTACGGATCCTCTCGAGACGATAAGAACAAACAATCTGAAGCTGAATAAAAATCAGACATTTTGTTAGTAAAGCCGACTAGATGAATTCGCTTTTCAAGCGCTGCATCAAGATCAGACTGTACCCATCGTTCCATATCCGCACTTAAAGCACCTGCCCAAACAAAATGCACATCACTACGCTCAGCAATCATTTGCCTGGCAATATCTAGAAAAATGTCAAAGCCTTTACGAAGGTCAGCAAAGCCGACGTTCAATACCACTTTTGCATCAAGCGGAATACCTAATTCGCTACGGATCTCTTTACGCTTGTCTTGATCGTATTCGATCGGTTGATAAATACCTTGCGATACAATTTTTTGCTGTGTTTTACCATCAGAGATAAATTGGTTGAACCCGTCTTGGACGATATTAGACGGGAAAATGGCATACTTAGATTGATCTGCAATTATCTGCAGATTGTTTTCAAGCCCATATTCTTCAATAAGGTGCGGCAACTCATGAATCAGTGTGATTACATTTGCACCCGCTCTTGTTATTGCAGGGATAAGATCTGCTGACACACTGGTATTGCAAATGGCAATATCAAATCCCTCATGACGCACCCAACCTTCTAGGTTCTCCTCACCAAGTTGATCTAATACAACCGTTGTACACACTTCACGATAGTCAGAAACCAATGGGCCACTACCGCGTAGCAACAAGGTTACGTCTAGACCAAACTGCTGCGCACATATTTTCGCGATGCCCATTAAAATCATCTGAGCACCATGCTTGTAGGCATCGTGACCAACTAATAATAACTTCTGACGATCACGTGAATTAGTTAATCCATGTACGGCGCGACGAGTTGCATTTAAATAGGCATGTCCATAGTGAACATCAGGTTCTAGATACGCACCTTCAGCCCACTCGTTCCACGCATTAATGAAAACTAACGGCTCATCATTAAAAGGGTTTTCCTCAGCAAAACTAATAGCGCCCTGTAGCCAGCTTTCATACAAAGCCGGTGTTGAGCCGTGCATAGTAAAACCGCGCCCTTCACGACGAGCATCATTGTCCCAATGCGGCACAACGGTTTTAATTAATGGAAATGATGGTGCCTCTTCATTCAAAGAACGATCGATAACATCGGTGTACGCTTTAGCATAGCCTTCATAGTTAGGATCGAGAATATTAAGTCGATCGTGCATGTTCGGAATATCTTTGCAGACTTTATGTGGTGGGAATTCCACTGCCCCATCTAGATCAAAGTCGCGAGGATCTTCTTCACCAAAGCCTTGTACCATGAGCATGTAAGGCTCAACACCGATCGCCTCTTTCCACTTCGAGCGCCATCGAGCTAGTGTCTCCTTTGCTTTAGGCAATAAACCAGGACGATAGATTATGTACAACGGACGGCCATTAACTCGCATATAACGTTTATTGCGAAAGTACACGGCAGCATCCTCGATAAAGTCGTCTTCATCTTCATCGCGATAATCCTGCTCGATTAATACCTCACTGTCAAAACCATCCCAGGTTCTGGTCCAGTTTTCATTGGCAAACATGATGCAAAATTCCTGATCAATGTCAGCAGCAGCAAACATGTCCAGAGGCTTATTCATCAGGCGTTTGCCATTAAACCAGTAGTAGTAAAAGCAAAATGCTTCGATACCGTTTTTTATCGCTAACTCAGATTGTTTGTGCAGCACACTCTCATCGTTAAGATCGTAGAAGCCTAAATCTCGTGGAATACGCGGTTGATAGTGGCCTGCATAACGCGGTGTACCACGTGATACATTACGCCATTCGCTAAATCCAGTACCCCACCAATTGTCATTTTCTTCAAATGCATGGAACTGAGGCAGATAGAATGCTACAGTTTTGGCACGCGCCGCGATCTGTGAGCAATCAACCGTACTGGGTCCTTCAAAGTCTGGTCCGGCATTAGCAAAGTAACGAATGTTGCCGGCAATATCACCCAAAGACGGCAAGTCTTTATCAGTGACAGATTCTTCAGCAGACGGCGCTTCAACCACCGTAGCAGGTGCAGTAGATTCACTTTGTTTGGCTTTCGCAAGAAGCTTATGCGTCACCGGGTTAATGTCTAACGACCCTTGAAGCACCGTGTTCTTATACTCAAGTGCGTTGAAGCCTGCACTGGTTGAGCGTTGCTCACGCCAACCATATTTATAATAATGATCAACTGGACTCATACCCGCTTTGAGTACATCTGGATACTTCGAGCTATAGAATTCAACATCGAAAAGAGAGTTTGGATTTAATTTTTTCTGGCGACCTATTGTTAGATAATGTACCAGCGCAAGACCAGCCGCTTCATCAAGCTTGTGATGGTTACGATACCATTTAGATTCGAATTGCTCGCACGGCATACGCCCTTCGGCTTCACCAGATTGAACATAGTGAAATGCGGGAAGAACTGAGTCCAACTTTATATCAGGATAGGTTGCACAATACCAATCTTGATCAAACAATGCGTTTGGCGCCTTACCGTCGAGATAGCCTTTCTGACAATATTCAAGCAGGGGATTTTTCCGCTTACCGTATTGCTTTAGATACCATTGCTCGTCAAACATGCCACTGCTTTTCAGAGCGTCCATGTATTGCGTTAATTGATCAGGTGAATGGGCTTTGTCGTCGTCCGCGATCAAATCAAGATCAACCCCCGGAACAACACGACCACCCTTCTTAGCTTCGGATACGCCTTGCAGAGCAAAATGCTCCATACCACTGCTTACGTTACCCTCAGCCAGAGAGGCACGGACATCCATGTTTGCTAGTAAATAAGCTTTTTCATTAAATTGGTCAACCACTTCTGCCGGAATCGCCACGAGTCGATCAGACTTTGATCGTAGTTTGTGCAGCCTGCGTTTCACTGAGCGAGATCCACCAAACGGCTTGGATTCTGCCTGATCACCTTCAAGTGTGTTGGCCGCAACCAACAATGCCATGCGGTAATAAGACAAACTATTGCATAACCGTGTAGACGCAGAGCCCGCATGATGTGCATGCAAATCATTGATATCAATGCGTGCGTAAAGTTTATGCAGATTTTCAGCGATATATCGAGCGCTATAGGCTGCATTCGTTCGACGGGGCTTTAAATCAAGCTTACGAGCACCACCAACACGGAAAAAATCTTTTGGTGATTCAAGTTCAGCCAGAATTTTACGTAAGTACAGATTCGCAAACTGACCCACTTCAGTGTTGTCACCACCAGAAGAATGTGCACCTTCTGCTGTTTCAAGATAATCCGTTAGTCTTACGGTTTCTTTCATTATGCGCGAGTACAGCGGCATCAAAGCACTGGATACTTTGCGATCATGAATAGAGCGATTGGAAAACATTGACCACCTATAATTATTGATTTATGAGCAATCCGCTTTGGATTGCCCCATATACCGTGTGCGTGGCTGCACAAGTTTGAAAGAAAAATGCAAATATAACGCCAGTTACGTGATTTCTAAAGACGCACTGCAACAGAGGCCGCTACCGCTATTTTGTAGAGAATGTCCACAATCGTTGACGCTATCTGTAGATTTTTGACGGGTACCTTTGGCAGTACGATAATTTCATCTCCTGCGCGTACCTCAGGATTTTTACCGCTAGATACCTCGCCATTGGTATGGACAAGGACAATCCGGTCCTCAAGTGCCTGTGATGTGAATCCACCAGATCGAGAGATATAGTCTCTTGCGCTCTCGCCAGATTGGTAAAGCATGGCTTGAGACACCAACACTTCCCCACTGAGTAGCACCGAATCGCTGCGACTCGGTATGGAAATGGTATCGCCAGACTGCAGCATCACGTTGGCGATGTCGCCGTTGTTTGAAACAACAAGCCGACCATTAGGTCGAACCTTTCGCGCACGCTGAACAAACTGTCCAATCATCGTGGCTTCCTGCGCCCTAATGGCCGCACCTCGATCGGTTTGTGATGGTGCTGTCAGGTATCTGGCTTCAAGCCGTTGCAGGCTTTCCTCCAGCGATGCTTTCTGACGGTTCGCGATATTCTTTCTTTTGAGAGACACCGAGCTTGCATCGGATAGCTCCGGATCAATTTCGATATAATCCAACAATTCACGAAGACGAGTGTTGCGCGGTACCGCAAAGCGCGAAGGCCCACGATGTGCACCTTCAACCTCAACAACAATTACTTCGTCGTGTTGATCGGTCCGAAAATGGATAGCGTCGCCATTTTGCAGCTGCATCCCAACAAATTCTGATAATGGAACGTAACTGGAGAATGTTTTTGCGTTTCGCATACCAGAGATACCAACAAATCCAACACTTGGATTAATTAGAGCCATATCCAATAGCTCCCGGCCCGATATATTCAGATTAGACACTTCAAAAATGGCGGCATTACTCACATCACCCGTCACCTCTACTGTGCTACCGCGCGAACCCACCACGATCGTGTCGCCGTCTTGAAACTGAATAGTCGGCATAGTGCCGGACAATAAGAATTCATATAAATCAATAGTCGCGATACTCGCCCCTGATCGAAGCACATTGATATCGCGATAGCTTCCCTGTAATGCACTGATGCCACCGGCTCTATCAATGAAATGTAACGCTGAATTTGAAGGTATGCCTGCAAAGCGTCCAGGACTTGCGACAAAGCCTGTAACAAATACTGCAACCGGTTGTGATCCATCCAGACTCGTGTAAACACGAACGTTGTCTGTGAATACCGTTGCGACCGACTTGGACACACGTTGATTCAAATCCTGATTACTTGTGCCGGCAACCATGATTGGACCAACGGTTGGAATGAAAATATTACCCTGCGGGTCAACGGTAAGATGATCACTGAATTGGGTTGCACCCCAGATACGCACACTGACCCTGTCACCAGGTTGCACAATGTAATTGGGATTCAGGCCATCTTCACGATCGTTACTAAAACCACCGTTAAACAGATTTGCGCCGAACGGTTTGATTTGATCAATACCGGTGGCTGCATGAGAAGACAACGCTGGTGTATCTCTAAGAAGCTCCGCGGCATCAGCGTTACTAACTGATTCTGCATCCAAACCCGAACCACCCAAAGATTGCGCATAAAGTGGAGAGGCAAGTAGGACGGCGACTAAAAACAACAAGATTCTGTTCACGCAGAGTTCCAGGATTACGGTTATTCGTTGTATCAAGCGGAGCAATATCTGCGCCGTGAAAGGCGCAGAATGCCAAAGTTAGCTGCAGATTAATGTCAAATAGATGACGTTAGCTACCGATGTGATCTTTGAGCGCTGACCACATCAGCCCACCAATCAAATAGAGTAGAAAAGAGAACAGCATGACGGTCATAATTTCGCTAAACCTTCTAGGCTCTAGCGCCTGATCTGGCAGATTCGGACGTATGAACGTAATCAAATACTGCTTTTTACGCTGTGCTTCAATTCGAGCAACTTCTAAAGACGTCAATGCTGATGCATATTGTTGCTGCGCCATTTCTTGGTCCAGCATCAATGGTTGATAGGTTTCAATTAAGTTATTCATTTGTTGGCCATCGCCACCAACAACCCGCCCCTTCTCCAAGCGCAATTGCCGCGAAAGTGCGTTCACACGATTTTTTAGCGTGACCACTTCAGGTGAGGTATCGCGCATGTATGCGCGCTTTTCACCCAGCTCTGCGCGAGCCTCAATTAATTTTGTTTCAATGCCAGTGACCATACCCAGAATGGCACTGGTTTCAGCTGCGGGATTTACTGATGAATTATCATTTTGAAAACGTGTGATTTGCGCACTTGCCGCGTGAACCTTGTCGCTCGCTCTTTGAACTTCATCACGTGCCGTTTGCAACGCATCTTCTTCAATACGCGATGACAGTGTGTTGACTAAGTCTTCGTTTAATTCGATAACCAGCTCTGAAAGTTGCTTCGCGATTTGCGGATCATAGGCCCGCACCTTCAAAGTCAGCACGTCACTAGATGTATCTCTAAGTAGCACAACATGTTCTTTGAAGTAATCGAGTAATTCTTCCTGCGTCGCATCAGCATCAAGTCGCGACAACATGTCTACTTCTGAGGATGAGAAGTGCGCCGCGATGTCCAATTTTTCGCGTACCCGTTGCAGCATATCTTGAGAGTGTGTGTAGTCAGCTACCACACTGGTATCTTGCCCACCACCAGAAACCATCGGCGACGAGAGTATGGCGGCTAAGCCCGTTGTAGACGAACCAGCTTTCGCTGAGCGGACGGCAAAGCGTGATTCAGACACATAAATGTCTGATGCAAACAACCCAAAATAGATAGTCGCCACCAGTGTTGGGATCCCCACAACTACCAATAGACTGCGAACCATTGCGTTCATCGTTTAAGCTGCCCTGGTCTGTAAAAAGCTGTAAAACTGTAACGCATCCTTTAAATCATCATATAAAGTCAGCTGCCCATCATGCAGGATTGCGGCCATATCACAGTTCCGTCGGATGGTCTGCTCGTTGTGAGATACCAAAATAACGGAAGCTGTAGCACGGCGTTCTTCAAACGCTAAACGGAATTTTTCTTTGTAACGAGCATCACCCGTCTCCAATGCCTCGTCGACAAGGTAGTAGTCAAAGTTGCACGCTAAACTCACTGAAAATGCAAAGCGGCTACGCATTCCCGCCGAGTAGCTTCGAAGCGGCACATCGAAATAGTCACCGAGTTCTGAGAATTCTTTGGTGAAGGCTTCAATGTATTGAGTGCTTTCACCGTAAATGCGTGCAACAAAACGCGCGTTCTCGCGAGCAGTCAGGTTCGGCTGAAAACCACCGGTATAGCCCAATGGCCAAGAAACTCTGCCCGTTCGTTCAACATGACCAGAATCTGTTGGCTCAGCATCGCCGATGATGCGAATAAGCGTAGATTTTCCAGCGCCATTCAAACCCAGAATGCCCACCGATTTACCCACTGGAAAAGTCACACTGACATTATCCAAAACGGTGTTAACACCGGCAGATGTGCGATAGCGTTTCAATACATTGACAAGTTTTATCACAAGCCGATAATCGCTTTTCGTTTCACAGCTTGATGCACAAGCAGACCAAACGCCAGGGTACACACAGACCAAGTGGTAGCATAAGTCCAATCACCGTATGCCGACTCAAATTCATAAAAAAAAGATGAACGCAATAATTCAAGAATATGCATGAGCGGGTTATACAACAAATAATCACGCACAGGAGCGGGAACCGATTCGGCAATAAAGAAAATACCAGAACCTAGAAACAATGGCCGACCAAGAACAGCTGAAGAGATCTGTCGCATAGAAGGCATTATCGGAAGAATGCTAGCAAACACAAAACCTAACCCCATACCCATCATGCCTAATAATAGACAAGCAGCTAAAACTCCAAGTGGTCGCTCTACCCTGATATCCCAACCAGCGATATCGATACCAACAAGCAGTAATATAAATACACCACCGATTAAAAGTATTTCAAGCAAACCACGGGCAATAATGACATCAAAGGTGGTGACCTGTGGAAAGGCAAACAACATTCGATTGAGCGCAATTGCACCTTGCATTTGTCCCATCGTGTCGCGAAATAGAGTGAAAGGAACTATGCCTGAGAGCATGAATGGCACAAGCGGCATCCCACCGGGCGAATCTGATCGAATGGTAGAGAAGATGCCAACAAACACCGCAACCATGATCAATGGCTCGATAATAGCCCACAGAAAACCAAGCTTGTGTTCACCATATCGGGTTTTTGTTTCGCGCAGCATAAGCGCCCATACAACACGTGCCTGCGTTGTCAGACCAAACTTAACGTCATCAAGCGTAAGCTTAGGAGGCGCTGCTGAAGTTTCGGTTGTTTGCATGCTTAGCCACCTTCACGAACCAGCGCAACGGGGATATTTAACTGCGCCCCGGGGGCTAGCGTTTTCGCGTCAGTAATATTGTTAAGCTCTGCAATCGCTTTCCAATTGAGTGCATTACCAGTCGTGCGCTTTGCAAACTTCCAAAGTGTCTCGTTTGCGTAAAGCTCGCGTTGGATGATGTCCGATGAATCGGTCGATGCAAAATCAACAGCAAACGATTCGTTGTTATCAACGGCAGATTCTGTATAAAGCGTTTGATCAATCTTCTTGCCGAAGATGTCAGTCGATACCGTTGCGACATCGTCAATCAAAACCGATTCACTACCGTCAGTGAGCGAAGTACTTTCTGAAACGGTACCGTCATTATTAATCAACAAAGTTGAACCTGCGCTAGGCACTAAAGGTTGAGTGACAGACCTGTTCGATGCAAGATTTTGAGTTGAGCTTTGTATGGCAGACGCTGCGCGCAGATCACGGGCGAATTGCCACTGACCATCACTACCCTTACAGGCAACACGCTGAATGGGTGCACCGTTCGTATCACTTAACCGACGACATTCACGGCCGGACGCCGCAAAATAAGTGCGGCCAACCACGACAGTGTCCATACCCAACGAATTATTCGCAGGAAGTTCAATGGTGTCACCAAGCGCAGCATTACCAACCACTGATGCCATTTCAAGCGTCGGTTGGTTGACTAAGTTCGATGATTTTGGCGCAGATGCACAGCCCACAAGTGTGAGAAGTACAACCGGTAGCGCCAAATGCTTAAGTTGCGAGAGATCCATAGCTTTTAGAGAGCAAGATGCGTGCAATGCGGCACGCAAAGGCGCTTGATTACTTGTTGTCAGCGAAAATTTCCAACAGGCCACACACTTCGTCCTGATAGTTTTCTCGTGCATCAGTAACAACCAATGCTCTAATTTTATATTTACGCATCAATATTTCCGCGTCTGAAACCATGGCATTTGCCGAGATGGTGACAGGTACTGGTGTCATGAATTCTTTGACTTTCTTGTCCATCATGGTGGGGTCCATAATGAGTGCACGGCGTAAATCACCGTCAGTTAGAATGCCCAGCAATTTACGGCCATCAACAATAATGGCCAAACCAAGACGACCTGATGTCATGCAAAAGATCGCCTCACGAACTGTTTCCTGAGAACTAACAAGTGGAAGATTATCAGTGATCATGACATCACCAACCCGCGACAATAATCGACGCCCAAGCATGCCACCTGGGTGAAATTGTGCAAAGTCAGATGGTTTGAAATCACGTGCTTTAATGAGACAGACAGCCAACGCGTCACCGAGCGCCATGATGGCAAGTGCAGAAGTCGTTGGTGCAAGATTGTTTGGACAAACTTCACGTTCAATATCGGCACGCAGTACCACATCAGCCTGACGACCCAGTGTTGTATCCCCTGCGCCAACAATACCGATGATGCGATTGCCAAAGTACTTAAGTGATGGCATCAACTTGACGATTTCTTCAGTTTCACCGCTATAGGAGATCATCACAACCAGATCATCTGGCGTGATCATACCCAAATCGCCATGAATGGCTTCACCTGGGTGTACGTAAAAACTCGGTGTACCGGTGGATGCAAATGTGGCGGCGATCTTCTTGCCGACAATGCCGGACTTCCCCATACCGGAGATAATCACGCGGCCTTTGCAGCTTAGAATAAGCTTAACGGCATCATCTAATTCGGAACCAAGAGAACTGGCCACTGCAGCCAGAGCCTTGCTCTGCATCGTCAACGATTCAACCGCAATAGGGATGAAAGAGGTTTCGTCGTTGGTATTCGTCTGGCGTTGGGCGATGCTCATTGTGCTTTTCGTGTCCATAAATCTGACTGTATCTATGGGCTTGAATTGCGAAAACTGGGCCAACCGGGGGTAATACGGACAGACAATAGGCAATTGTGTCTAATTATTTCGTAACAAACAGCCATCCAGGCGCTAGGTTAAACGGTTGAGGGTAATTTGAAAGTAATTTCAGCAAAAGCGCCTAATCGCTGCTGCTGCCGAGCAATCGCAGTTTAGCGACTCGTGTTTACTGAGTAGATTGGTGCTGCAAAGCCGCCCGTAAGTCGTTTGCGATAGCCGTCGCTTCAGCGGCAGTCTCGCCAAGACAATTAATATGACCCATCTTGCGGCCAGACCTTGCTGTAGCCTTGCCATAGAGATGCAAATGCGCATTCGGTTGTGCCATCACGCTGTGCCAATTGGGTATGTTATCGGTGGGCCAGCAATCGCCTAACACATTTAACATGCACACCGGAGACAACAATTTCGTTGACCCAAGTGGCAACCCACACAAGGCGCGAAGTTGTTGCTCAAACTGACAACAAGCGGTAGCGTCGAGCGTGTAGTGCCCACTGTTATGAGGTCGAGGCGCCATTTCATTAAAGAGTAGTTCGCCGTCACCATCTACAAAAAATTCGATGGCCAATACGCCTACATAGTTCAATCCGTCAGCAAAACGCACTGCTAAGGTTTGTGCTTGCTCGCAAAGTGACTGTTCCTCTGACGCTGGCACCACACTGACGTCAAGAATTCCACCAGCATGGATATTTTGCGCCACAGGAAAGCACACTGATTTGCCATCGCGACCTCGCGCCATCACCACCGACAATTCACACCGTAAGTCGATTCGCTGCTCAAGCACACAAGACACGCTACCGAGCGAATGAAACGCCATCACGATGTCTTGTTCCGTATGACAAGTTTGCTGACCCTTGCCATCGTACCCAAGCCGACTGGTTTTCAATATGCCCGGCAACTTAACCGTTTTAAGCGCAATTTCAATATCTGCTTCAGATTCAATAACAGCATAAGGTGCTGTGCTTAAACCAAAATTCTGCGCATGGCTCTTTTCCGCATGCCGGTCTTGGGCAATAGTGACTGCTGCAACCGGCGGTGCTATGCGAGTACTACCAGCAATCAGCTCAAGACTTGCTGCTGGTACATTTTCAAACTCTATAGTAACCGCATCACAAGCATCTGCCAGTTGGCGTAACGCGTTTTGATCATCGTATCCACCAACCAAGGGATGTTCACAAATTTGCATTGCAGGGGCGCTAGCATCAGGGTCGAGCACCCAAGTTTGATAACCAAGCCGACGGGCTGCAATAACAAAATAGCGCCCCAACTGTCCGCCACCAATAACGCCGACACATGAACTAGGAAGTAAGGCTGGGAGTTCGCTCATGTAATTGATCCAGCCGGCGGTACATGCATGGATACGGCTTTATCCGTTTGTTTTGCACGAAAAGCAATTAGGTTAGCGAGTACGGTTGGGTCGGTTTGAGCCAATAGAGCTGCGGCAAACAAGCCAGCATTGGCGGCTCCAGCATCACCAATAGCAAAAGTGGCAACCGGAATGCCTCTTGGCATTTGCACGATGGAATACAACGAATCTTGTCCGCTCAGATGCTTCGAGGCAACTGGCACACCCAACACTGGTATGGTGGTTTTCGCTGCCAACATGCCGGGCAAATGGGCAGCGCCACCGGCACCGGCGATAATGCAGACCAGACCACGCTCTCGTGCAGCCTCAGCGTAGGCAAACATATGATCAGGCATTCGGTGAGCCGATATAACCTGTGTTTCAACTTCCACACCCAGCGCCTGCAACGATTCGGCTGCATGGCGCATGGTTGGCCAGTCGCTTTCGCTGCCCATTACTATGCCTACTCGTACCTCAGCCATAAGAGTTTTTCACCTGTATTCTTAGGTGTTTGAGTATACTTGAGTCACTGACCAATGCAGAAAAAAAGCGTATGAGCATCGACGGGCTGCACACCTCCAGTTTGACCTCCCTGCCCCTACATTACCGTGGAAAGGTGCGAGATATCTATCAGATCGATGAGCAGCACTGGCTCATCATCGCCTCTGATCGAGTTTCTGCTTTCGATGTCATTTTGCCGAACGTCATCCCCGGCAAAGGCAAGCTGCTCACCCAACTTGCCATGTTCTGGTTCGACAAAATGGGCGACCTTGTACCCAATCACTTAGCCGACCTATCATTAGAAGACGTGCTGCCCGACCGTGAAGAACACGCTCAAGCGGAAGGTCGCAGCATGATCGTTAAAAAGCTTGAACCTCTGCCAATCGAAGCTGTGGTTCGAGGTTATCTCATTGGTTCAGGCTGGAACGATTATCAACAAACCGGAGAAGTATGCGGTTGTGCATTGCCAGACGGTTTACAACAGGCCGATAAGCTACCTGAAGTTTTATTCACCCCAGCCACAAAAGCGGCGCTCGGTGATCATGATGAAAATATTAGCTTTGAACAAATGATCGACACTATCGGCGAGCCCATGGCGCAACAAATTAAAGCCATCAGCATGAAGCTGTACAACACAGCCGCCGAATACGCCGCTAAGCGCGGCATCATCATCGCTGATACCAAATTTGAATTTGGACTCAATGCATCTGGCGAACTCACCTTGATGGATGAAATCCTAACACCAGATTCATCACGTTTTTGGGAAGCCAGCACTTGGGCACCTGGTGCAAGTCCAGCCAGTTTCGACAAACAATTTGTTAGAGATTATTTAGAGACGCTAGCTTGGGATAAAACCGACCCCGGCCCTGAATTGCCAGATGCCGTTATCAGTGGAAGTCTATCTCGATATCAAGAAGCGATCGATCGCTTAACGGTTTAGTTTTTACCGCAGATCGAATTTACAATGTTTCTCAAGTCATTCAGCTCGGATAAATGGTGATGTTCACAATTCGCAGGGCTGATACTCCATGTTTTACAGTCACCAATACTTACATTCAACATAATTATAAGCTTGACCATACGAGCACTTATCATGACAACGTTAAACGAATACCTACACGCGCTTAGCCAATCTAACGCGGAAAATCGGTTCGTTAAAATAGATGAAGAAATTCAAAAAGGCGCTGACCCGCTTAGAAAAGGCAATGAAGCACTAGGATTATTCACGGAGAAAAGAACCTACAAACTACATTCACTCGAAGAAAGTGATGTCCCAGAAGTACCAGTGGCGGATGTCAATTTAGATGTTGTAAGAGCACTAATAGCCGAAGGTTGGACCGTTAAGGATATGACCGTTAGACTTGAAAAACCAAAGACACACGGGTAATAAAATTGAATCGTTTGCGGCACCTGTCCTGACGGTGTCGTGAAAGTGCCTTCCTTGGCCCAATAAACTAGCAACCCCTCCATCTCAGGTATATCCTATACCGTCCAAGCCTAGCTTGCGAGATCATAAATACCAAACAAAAAAAAGGCCAAGAATTTCATTAAAAATTCTCAGCCCTTTTTATCCAGCCAACTAAGTCCTTAACTGTTTTGTTGTAATAATGGCTGTTTAAGCAATCGTTATCTTGTCATCCAAGTAGACATCTTGAATAGCGCGTAGTAACTCTGCACCTTCGCCCATTGGTTTTTGGAATGCTTTACGACCAGAGATAAGCCCCATTCCACCGGCACGCTTATTAATAACAGCAGTTCGAACGGCTTGGGCTAGATCGTTTTCACCAGAACCACCACCAGAGTTTATTAAACCTGCACGGCCCATGTAGCAGTTGGCTACTTGATAACGAACTAAATCGATTGGGTGATCTGTCGTTAATTCTGAATACACTTTCTCGTGTGTGTTACCAAATCCAACCGCGTTGTAACCACCATTGTTTTCCGCTTGCTTCTGCTTCACGATATCCGCTTGGATAGTCGCTGCAATGTGATTTGCTTGGCTGGTTAAATCTGAAGAGACGTGGTAATCAACACCGTCTTTCTTGTAGGCGGGGTTGCGTAAGTAGGCCCACAACACAGTGACCATACCCAACTGGTGAGCACGATAAAACGCTTCGGAAATTTCAGTGATCTGCTGACGTGACTCAGGCGAACCGAAATAGATAGTTGCCCCTACTGCTTGTGCACCAAGATCGAATGCTTGCTCAACTTGAGCAAACAACGTTTGCTCATACATTGCTGGCAATGTCAGTGTTTCGTTGTGGTTTAACTTCACCATGAAAGGAATACGGTGCGCATACTTTCGCGAAACCGAACCCAGCACACCCAATGTTGATGCAACACAGTTACAACCACCTTCGATAGCGAGTTCAACAATATTAGCAGGATCAAAGTAGATTGGATTAGGGGCAAACGATGCACCTGCAGAATGCTCAATACCTTGGTCAACCGGCAGCATAGACACATAACCAGTATCACCAAGACGACCAGAATTGAAGATAGTCTGCATCGCTCGCAAAGTACCAGGACCACGGTCACTTGGCGCCATAACACGGTCAACAAAATCAGGGCCAGGCGCGTGCAACAAACTCTTTGGTATGCCTTCACAAGTGTGCTCTAGCAGCGAACTAGCTTCATCACCCAGCAGCGATACGATGTCAGTCATTTGAATTCAATCCTTCTTAAAACGAATAGTAAAAGAAATGTACATGACCGTGTTTCGGCCAGAACCCAGAGATTATAAGGGCTGTGCGTTGGTGCTGAGCTGCAAAATCGAGAACAAAAGCGATGAATCACACGTTTAGTACGTTACCTAACGGCACTTTTAAGGGTAACGAAACTACCCTGCATCCAAGATAAACCTGCCTTAATTGCCAATGCCACGCTTGGTTGATTATGAGAGATAGCTCACAATCAATACGGTTCACCGACAATCATTGATGCAATACAAACGCTCTGCGCTCGTAGTTTTACTACCGGCAAAGGCTAGATATGGTTGCTAGCGTTGCCCGAGACCACCGCATAAACAGCAGTATTACAAATGTAAAATTTCTACACCGATTGAATATTCGTAGCATGATTTTAACGCAAAGGTACTAATTGACGCTCGTTCAAGATCGGTTTCAATGCAAAGGTGGCCTTTGACGCTCGCAATAAGCAGATTACCTGCAACAGGCATCTCACCCAGACAGCTGGTGCGTGATGCCCAAAACGTGGCTGTTCATCATCAAATACGACTAATGAGACAGCGATTCCGAATCAAGTTGATCTTAACGAAGAAAATACAAGCTCATCAATAGGCACGCAGCAACCGCTACGCCTGCAAAAGATCGCCACAGATCAGTTTGCCGTTGATTCTGTCTGAGCAACGCCATCAGTGATGAGCCATCATCGAATCCATTCGCATTGTTCAGAGCGGCAGGCATTGCAGCATCGTTAGCCTGATACGCAGCCGATGAAGCAGTTGTCGAACCGTGCGCAGCAGCTGATCGACGCGTTTGCGGAGGGAGATCATGCATTAACGCCGTCAGGATATGAGCAGGTGGATCAATTGGCGTTAATGGTTCTGATAATGGCTGGAACCAATCATTCCAGTGCGTTACTAATTTTTCAATTTCTGGCTCGTGCTGCATGACACGATTGAGTACAGTGATATCTTGCTCGTCTAGCAACCCAAGCACATATTCACCCGTGTGTACCAACCACCAATTGTTATCGTGCGCGTCCATCGACACACCCCTTTAATGACAACAATCCGTTGTGAATCCATCCTTTGACACCTGCGATCGACGTGTCGTGTATTTCACCAAGCTCTTTATGCGATAACCCCTCAGCATAGGCCCGGACGATACAATCAAGTGATAACGCATCGAGTTGATTAAGGCATGTTTCTAACGCTTGTGCATCGTCGCCTTTATCGAGAAACTTAATCTGGGTCAACTCATTGCATAAGGGTTTTGCAGCAGGGGTTTTAACAGCGGACTCCGACCGCAACCTGTGCAGCCGCAAGACACCAGATGCATGGCTGCGTGCGATGCTTGTTAACCATGCCATTGGTTGACCGGTTTGCGTTGGGAATTCCACAGCTTTTAACCATACCTTGACGAAGGTATCTTGAAGCGCTTGTTCTGCTGTTGCGTTCATACCCAATGCACGTACTAACACTGCATAGAGAGCGGCTGAGGTCAAACTATAAACTTCTTTAAACGCTTGCTCATCTGAATGCGCACATTTTGACAATAAATTGGCGAATTGCTTGTGATCATCACCACTCATAAAGAATTGTTCAATACGTATTGGTACATGCGATGTAGTTTAAACCGGATTTATGCATGCGGCATAGGTTAATCCTAGTCTTGATGCAGAGTGAGCTGTGGGAACGGAATATCCCAATTTTCCTTGGTACAGGTGTCAACGCATGTCTGTTGAATAAGCCGGCCAACCATATAATACGAACGCGCAGCAACGCTGGACATCGTCACACAAACCCAGAAATCTAACGACGATGCACCCGCCTCCTTCAACTCACAATTCACGCTTTGAACATGTTCTGCTGCATCGGTTTTCGCTAACGCATCGGTAACCGCTTGCTTGAGAACGCTGGGGATCAATTTATTACTAATATCCTGATGCTGGTAGCCAATACCAAATGTACTGCTGATGGAGTATGCCGGCCCACGGGTCAAATTATCAAATGTCATGTTATAAAACTCAGCAGTTGGTACACTGGTTTTTACACCACTAAAATTTTCAAACTGAACCAACTCAGGTGTTAAATCAGTCACCTGAAGTACGCGTCCATCGAGAACGATATAATCCTGCTTCGACGCTGGAAACCACACCTCTTTACCGGCTGGGCGCGACACCATACCAACCATACTCTCTAGTGGTAGACGGATAACACCTGTTAACTCAGGGTTACGCAGCACAGAGTACATATTCAGAGAACTAACATTGTATGGAAGGCCTTCGTAAATGACGCGCTCATCCTCTCTTATCGAACCTAAGTTCAACAGCAAACGCGTCTCGGCAATAAATTTGGGGATAGTGTTACGCAGCCCCAAAATAATCGCCGCAACAATTAAAAGCGCAAGACCCATCAGCAGCACATCGCCACGTGTATAAAAAACAATGATTACGGCGATGAGCATCATTAGCGCCGTTAATACCTTAAAGGCATAGCTCACTAGTCGTTGGCGAGTTCGGTAAGTTGTCCGCGCTAAGCCATTTTTTCTTATTAACAACGCACCACTCAAAAAACGCATCAAAAACCACACTAGTGAGGCGGCGGCAATAGCAAGCACTATCGTTAAACCGCGACCTGTAACGAAATCGAGTACTCCCGATTTAATGCTTTGCCATAAATTCTGATCACTCTTTTGTAGCGTTTTAAGCTTCACTTCAGCAAGGTTAATCGCGCGTGTTGTTTCAGATTTTTTATCTACCCACGATTGCAGCAAAGTGGTTAAAGATTGTTTAGTGTTCTCATTCGTAGCCGTATTTATTCGACCGCTCAGTGCCGCCACTGCATCATCAATAACAGCTCGCTGTTCATTCGCTTTGGCTATTTCTGCTTTTGCGGCTTGGATTTTTCTTGGCTTTTCAGTTAGTGCTTTAAGGTTCTGCATGATTGGCAGCATCACCTGAGTAACCTCATCACGCCAATTGAATTCGCCAGTCTCCTCGGTAAAGACACCGATATCTACTGAGCCAACCGCAACTTGTTCGAACGTGGCCCTTAAATTTTTGATATCGTCGTTAAGCTCTTTCAACTCCAGCTCAAGTTCAGGTAAACCATCAGCTGATGTAATTTTTATTTGTCCTCTGAGCGATTCACGAGCCGCCAGCTTTGATTCGAGAACCGACTGGACTACATTAAGCTGTTCTGATTGATCGACAGATTCCGCCAACGCTGCGGGATCAGTGGACTGTTGAGCAAGCGACGTTGTTGAATACAACGTGGCAAGCACAAGCAAAGTGAGGAGCAACCGCGCTAGCGCATCAGGCACAGATTTAAAAGCACTCGCCAACGGTGTACTTGTAAATCTATTGTGTTTGAGAAACATACGGCGTAGGGCCAAGTTAAAGTGGGTCATAACAACATCGTCCAATAAGACAGACAGCGCGCAAGGGCTTTATAAATTACTGGTAGAGGAGCGTACCCTACACAGGAGCAATAATATAGCGCTAAGCCTAATGCAGTGCATTGAGAAAGATGGGATGAGACAAGAAATGAGTATCGCGCAACGTCCGTGCTACGCGAAAAGCGGGATTTGAAAAAATCGCGCTAACTATTAAGACAAATACTTAGACAATAATGGCGGCCTAGCAGCCTAACTACGGCTGTTGAGCATAGCAACGGCAGGCAGAGTTTTCCCTTCCAGGAATTCAAGGAACGCGCCACCGCCAGTCGATATATAAGACACTTTGTCTTCAATCCCGTATTTGGCAACCGCGGCCAATGTATCGCCACCACCCGCAATTGAAAACGCAGATGATTCAGCGATGGCTAAAGAGATGGCCTTTGTGCCTTCTCCAAATACATCTATTTCAAACACACCAACCGGCCCATTCCAAACGACCGTGCCCGCCTCTTTTATGATTTTGGCATATTGCTCGGCGGTTTTTGGACCGATGTCGAGCACCATGTCGTCTTTCTTTATCTCATTTGAATTTCGGATGCTCACTTTCGCGTCTGGCTTGAGCTGCTCGGCACAGACCAGATCAACGGGAACTGGAATTTCCGCATCACGTGATTTGGCTTTCGCCATTAACGATCTGGCATTCTCGATTAAGTCTTTCTCATAAAGCGAATCACCCACTGATTCACCCGTTGCCGCGATGAACGTATTGGCAATACCGCCACCGACGATGAGTTGGTCAACCTTATCACTCAGCGTTTCAAGTACGGTGAGCTTAGTAGAAACTTTAGAACCACCAACGATCGCAACCAAAGGACGCTTCGGATTCTCTAATGCAGAACCCAATGCGTCGAGCTCTTTGGCAAGCAAAGGACCTGCGCAAGCTATCGGCGCATGCAATCCCACACCGTGTGTTGAAGCTTGTACTCGGTGCGCAGTTCCAAATGCATCCATGGCGTAAACATCGCATAGGGCTGCATATTTTTTACTCAGCTCTTCACTGTCATCTTTCTCACCAACGTTAAAGCGTACGTTTTCAAGCAGAACGACCTCACCGTCTTCAACTACAGGTGGTGTTTCCAAGTAATCGGAAATGAGACGCACCGGTTGGCCGAGCAGCTCGCTCATACGTTTGGCAATAGGTGCAAGCGATGCCGCTTTGTCAGGCTTACCTTCTTTCGGTCGCGCCATGTGCGACATGACCATGACCTTGGCACCCGCCTCCACTGCGTACTGTAAAGTTGGCAAAGACGCACGAATTCGCTTGTCAGAGGTTATTTCACCACCGTCGAGTGGTACGTTCAAATCCTGACGGACGAGAACGCGTTGCCCAGACAGAGGTAACTCAGTCAACAGCTTCATTTGGGAATTTTCCGAGTGAATGTTAAAGACTATTATACGTGTTTGCCGCGCTGCACGCGCAAAGTCGTCAAATAGTTGTTCATGAACTGAACATTCCCGATACAGGTTGAACCGGGAGGCCAAAAATTAAGCGCTCGTAGATGACGCTACACAAGAGCGCCGACCCACGCATAAGTTCAAGTGCACACACGAAAGTACAAATGCACACAAGAACGAATACCACTGCGATGACGACTGGCGCTAACGCACACAACAACGCACCGAGCGCCAATGCGCAAGGTCGCACACCAGCGCGCTAGAGCGAGAGGCGCGCAAGCGAAGACGCTATTTAGCTGCCATTAATGCTTGCGCAGTATCTAGCATGCGGCACGAGAAGCCCCACTCGTTGTCGTACCACGAGCAAACCTTGACTAGGCTGCCATGCATGACTCTCGTCAAACCTGCATCAAAATTGGATGAGGTACTGGTGTGATTGAAATCAATCGACACAAGAGGGGCTGCGTTGTAGGCAAGAATTTTCCCGTCTGCAGCCTTTTCCATGATGCTGTTAATCTCATCAACCGTCGTGTCACGGCCAGCGGTAAAGGTTAAATCAACAATAGATACATTAATGGTAGGTACTCGCATTGCAAAGCCATCAAGCTTACCCACCAGTTCTGGCAGAACCAGACCAACAGCCACGGCCGCACCGGTGGTGGTTGGAATCATTGACATGGTGGCCGATCGGGCACGGCGTAAATCGCTGTGATACACATCGGTGAGCACTTGATCATTGGTATAGGCGTGAATCGTGGTCATTAAGCCACTTTCAATGCCAACCGAATCGTTCAATGCTTTGGCCAATGGTGCCAAACAGTTAGTGGTGCACGATGCGTTTGAGATTACGGTGTCAGATGCTTTAAGAGTGCCTTCGTTTACACCAAATACAACCGTTGCATCGATATCATCTTTACCCGGGGCTGAAATAATCACTTTCTTTGCACCTGCATCGATATGCGCCGACGCGTTCGCTTTTGAACGAAACACACCCGTGCATTCAAGAACGACATCAACACCCAATTCCTTCCAAGGCAATTTTGATGGATCGCGCTCAGCGAACACTTTAAATTTGTCATTGCCAACCACAATGCTGTCACCTTCAACTCTCACCTTGTGACCGAACCGGCCATGAGCCGTGTCGTATTGAAGCAGGTGTGCATTCGTTTCGACACTGCCAAGATCGTTGATAGCAACAATATCGAACTGATCTTGCATATTGGATTCGAAAATAGCTCTAAGGATGTTTCTGCCAATGCGACCAAACCCGTTGATTGCTATTTTGATGGCCATGCGATGCTCCAGAATGTAGTTGTATTGATTCAAATCGATTCAGCCCAATGGGCTCAGGAAACCGAATTTCTTGTAGGATAAGGTAATTTTACTACAGAAATACCTATAAAAGGGTCGTTGTTGGGACAAGGTTCATGGTTGGGCGTTCAGCAATTTGGTAACTCCGATACACAACAGTTGCGTGGCGGCTACAAATAAAATCAAAAAAAAAGCGCCTAATAATCAGGCGCTTTTTTCTCAGAGTCACAAATTTTAAGTTCGCCCGCATTCCATACGGATGGTGCGAACCAATATGTTAAAGCGTGGCCTTAACCTTCGCAGCCAAGTTCTCAGCGGTAAAGCCAAAGTGTGCAAACACATCAGCGGCAGGACCAGACTCACCAAAGGTTTCGATGCTCATCACATCACCGTTCAGGCCTACATACTTGCGCCAGAGATCACCAATGCCCGCCTCTATTGCCACCCGTGCAGTAATCGTTTTCGGCAACACTTGCTCGCGATAATCTGCAGGTTGTGCATCAAATGCATCTGTACAAGGCATGGACACAACGCGAGTTTTCACGCTTGTTTCACCGAGTAATTCAGCTGCATCCACTGCCAATTGCACTTCAGAACCCGTCGCAATAATAATCGCATCGGGTGTGCCGTCGGTGTCTTGCAATACATAACCACCCTTAGCAATAGCCGCAATTTGCTCTTTGCTGCGTGCTTGATGCTGCAAAGATTGCCGACTGAAAATTAAGCTACTAGGGCCGTCGGTACGCTCAATGGCATAACGCCAAGCAACCGCAGATTCAACCGAATCACACGGACGCCACACTGACATATTAGGCATCAAACGCAAGGTTGCGGTTTGCTCAACCGGTTGATGTGTCGGACCATCTTCACCTAAACCAACAGAGTCGTGTGTGAACACCTGTATGTTAGGCACTTTCATTAACGCGGCCATACGTAAAGCATTTCGAGCGTACTCGGAGAACATTAAGAAGGTTGCGCCGTAGGGCTTAAAACCACCATACAAAGCTAAACCGTTAATAATGGCCGTCATACCAAATTCACGCACACCGTAGTAAATGTAGTTACCTGCAGCGTCATCCTGAATGCCCTTACAGCCATCCCAAATAGTCAGATTAGAACCGGCAAGGTCCGCAGAACCTCCCAGCATTTCAGGCAACAAAGGACCGAAGCCGTTTAACGTGTTGAGTGATGCTTTACGAGAAGCGATAGTTTCAGCCTTCTCGTTAACTTGTGCAATAAACGCATCAGCACGCTCACTCCAGTCCGCAGGTAATTCACCTACCACACGGCGCTCAAATTCTGCCGCCAAATCAGGGTGCGCCTCTTTATAAGCCCCCATTGCCTCATTCCAACTCTGCTCTCTTTTCTCACCAACCGCTTTGGCATCCCAGGCATTGGCGATGTCATCAGGAATGTGAAACGCTGGGTGCATCCAACCCAAATGTTGACGGGCAAGCTTGATTTCGTCTTCACCTAAAGGCGAGCCGTGGCTTGTCTCTTTGCCGCCTTTATTAGGCGAACCGAAGCCGATGGTAGTTTTACAACATATTAGAGTGGGTTTTGATGTCACTGATTGCGCTTTAGTGATGGCTGCTGCCAACGCTTCAGCATCATGACCGTCGATACTGCTGATCACATCCCAACCGTAAGACTTGAACCGCATAACCGTGTCATCGGTAAACCAGCCCTCAACTTCACCGTCGATAGATATACCGTTGTCGTCATAAAAAGCGATGAGTTTGCCTAGCTTGAGTGTGCCAGCCAAAGAGCATGCTTCATGAGAAATACCTTCCATTAAGCAGCCGTCACCAAGAAATACGTAGGTGTTGTGATCGACAATATCGTACCCAGGGCGATTGAACTGCGCACCCAGGGTTTTCTCACCAATCGCAAAACCAACCGCATTAGCGATGCCCTGGCCAAGCGGACCCGTGGTGGTCTCTATTCCAGGCGCGTACCCGTATTCAGGATGACCCGGGGTTTTCGAATGCAGCTGGCGAAAGTTTTTTAGCTCCTCGATTGGCAAGTCGTAGCCGGACAAGTGCAACAACGAATAGTGCAACATAGAAGCATGACCGTTGGAGAGTACAAACCGATCTCGGTTCGCCCAATTCGGATTCGCCGGGTTGTGACTCAGAAAATCATTCCACAAAACTTCGGCAATATCGGCCATACCCATGGGCGCACCCGGGTGGCCAGAATTTGCTTTTTGCACCGCATCCATACTCAGCGCGCGAATAGCGTTGGCGAGTTCGCGTCTATCAGGCATTTCGAATCCTCAATTTTTATGAAAGTGACGGTTAACGTCGGAGTTGATCGGCGCATTATAAACCAGCCAGACGCCTTTAATTACGGCATTTAAGCCAATATGTTGTTACTCATTGCGTGAACGCGCATCGGTGTTAATGAAAAGCACGTACATTCAAGGGATAAAAGTGTATTTAAATAAGGTTTTACGCGATTATTGATGTACAAATGCCACCCTTCTAGGTAAAATTGGGGGTTAGGTTACACCCCGCCAACCCAGAGTGAAGTCCGCCCTATGGCAATGGATACAACACAGCAGTCAAGTCTGAAGGCACTAATCGCGAAAGGTAAGGAGCAAGGCTACTTAACTTACGCGGAAGTAAATGACCACCTGCCCGACGGCATCGTCGACCCGGAGCAAGTGGAAGAGATCATTGCGATGATCGGCGACATGGGCATCAAAGTGAGCGAAGTTGCTCCTGAAGCCGATTCGCTTAGTATTTCAGACTCCAACAGCAGTACCGATGAAGACGCAGCCGATGAAGCGGCAGCGGTTCTCGCCTCAGTTGATGGAGAGTTTGGTCGTACCACCGACCCCGTTCGTATGTACATGCGCGAAATGGGCACGGTTGAACTACTGACCCGCGAAGGCGAAATTGAAATCGCCAAACGTATTGAAGACGGTTTATATCAAGTGCTTAAAGCACTGGGCACCTACCCCGAAACCATAAACCTACTTCTCGAGCGTTATCAAGCGGTCACCGAAGAACAAATGCGTTTGTCTGACGTTATCGTCAACTTTCGCGAAACTTCTGACGAAATTCGAGTTGCCAACCCTCCTCCAAGCGCCGCTGATAAAGAAAAGGCCGCCAAGGATAAAGCGGAAGGCAAAACGACCGAAGAAGAAGTGGTTGATACCGGCCCCGATTTGGAAGAAGTTAAACGCCGCATGATGGCGTTGCAAAAAGAATACGCCAAAGCATTGAAAGCGATTGATGCGGCTGGCGGTATTCAAGACAAGAAAGCCAAAGAAGGCATGGAAAAAGTCTCTGAGATTTTTCTTGAGTTCAAATACGCTCCTGCCTTTGTCGCCACTTTGGTTGCAGGCTTACGTGGTCAGGTTGAACGTATTCGTTCGCTGGAACGACAAGTACGTGATATCTGTGTGAAGAGCTGCAAAATGCCTCGCACCGCTTTCATTTCAAGCTTCCCTGGCCGTGAAACTGACGACACTTGGTTGCCAGAAATGATGAGCGTTGATAAGCCGTATGTTGAAGCACTAAAAGATCGTCAGCCTGAAATCGAAATGTTCCAAACACGCATAGAGCAAATTTGCGTGGCGTCTCAGTTACCCATTAATGAGATAAAAGAGATCAACCGTAAGATGTCGATCGGTGAAGCGAAAGCGCGCCGTGCGAAGAAAGAAATGGTTGAAGCAAACTTACGACTGGTTATATCTATTGCTAAGAAATACACCAACCGTGGCTTGCAGTTCCTCGACCTTATCCAAGAAGGCAACATTGGATTGATGAAAGCGGTAGACAAGTTCGAATACCGTCGTGGCTATAAGTTCTCTACTTATGCAACGTGGTGGATTCGTCAGGCGATTACCCGCTCTATTGCCGATCAGGCTCGTACCATCCGTATTCCGGTACACATGATCGAAACTATTAATAAGCTGAACCGTATTTCACGGCAGATGCTGCAACAGATGGGACGTGAGGCGACACCGGAAGAACTGGCAGAAAAGATGGAAATGCCAGAAGACAAGATTCGTAAAGTGCTCAAGATTGCTAAAGAGCCTATCTCGATGGAGACACCCATTGGTGACGATGAAGATTCGCACCTGGGTGATTTCATTGAAGACCAGAACATTCTGTCGCCAGTTGAAACAGCAACAGGACTTGGCTTAGGTGAGACAACACACGAAGTTCTTGCGAGTTTGACGCCACGTGAAGCAAAGGTTTTACGTATGCGTTTCGGTATTGATATGAACACTGACCACACGTTGGAAGAAGTGGGTAAGCAGTTTGATGTAACGCGTGAGCGTATTCGTCAGATTGAAGCGAAAGCATTGAGAAAGCTTCGTCACCCTACTCGTTCTGAGCAGCTTAGGAGCTTCTTGGATAGTGGGCAAGAGCCTTAGGGTTGAGTTGTAGATAAGTAGTTGAGAAAGGCCTGCGAAAGTGGGCCTTTTTTTGTGTTGATTTCCGTTGAGTTGCTCGTTTGTGCCGGGGATAACTTTCTGTCTATCTGCAAGCCCAATTACCAGACTTGTTTAGCTTCATAAGGTAGAATAGTCCGCTTGTGGGCCTGTAGCTCAGTTGGTCAGAGCAGGGGACTCATCTTAAATGGTGCGTCTATATTGAAAAATATAGAATGAACGGGATGAATTCAGGGAAACCTTCCAGTGCAAGTTTTTTTAACTTGAACTGATGGCAATCCTGAGCCAAGCCGAAGGTACACCTTCGGAAGGTGCAGAGACTACCTGAGAACTATAGTGTTCTTAATAACAGGCTAGAGCTTCCCGCGCCTCACCAATCACTAAGATTGAAGGTGATGAGATAGTCCGCTCCGTTCAGAAATGATCGGGTACAGTGAATCCCTTGGTCGGAGGTTCAAGTCCTCCCGGGCCCACCACTTTTTTTGTTCCCTGCCCTTAGGACCGTAACTAACTAGGACCGTCATCAACATAAGTCCGTTTAGGACCTGGGTTGATGACAGTGTCAGCAACGCAAGTCCAAATTTCTCTAAGCCACTCTACTTCTTATGAATTTTGCGACTTGCAGTGTCAACAACGCAAGTCCCAATTGAAATGAGATTTCTGAGAGTACATTCTCAGATCAATTGTCACCAACCCAAGTCCAGCACTATCTTGTCTTCCCCCAAACGTCAATCAATGGTGAGGATGATAATCATCTTCACAGCACGGAACATCGACGATTTTTGTTCGGGAGCAAATATTGCAGGGTTCAGCCGGTATTTCTCGACAACACCAAAAGCAGTAAGGCTCGCCTTTTTGCTCCATGATTAGATACTCACCGCGACATTGTGGACAAGTATCAGTCCCAACAAATTCCTCAGGCGTATCTGTAACCATCCCTTCTTTACGCACACAACAAATTAGAATTTCCCGGCAGTTTGCTGGTTTCCATACTCAAGCTTGTTTCGGGCTGAGAACTCGAAGTAGCGACACATTACAAGAAACAACATTGCAAAAGAATATAGACAGAGTCTTAGGGTGAGAATGCTCCTGGTAACTTTTGGGCTGCGTTATCGAAGGTATAAAATCCATCAAACGGCTCATCGTATTCAATTGCCGCAGATTTTCCTTGATTGAGTATTAGTACGTCAGGAAAATCGATTTTCCCCTTGCTCTCTACACTATAACGACGAAAATCAAGTAGCGCTCGCCATGTTAATTCTACTTCCTGTACAACGATATTCTCTTCTTCAAATAGTGCGGTAAGCGCCATATCAATATCATTCGGCGTAAGTTTGTATTTTTTTCCAATTAGCGTCCAAACGGTCTCTACTAACACCACGTGACTCAGGTATACAAAGTCATTGCCTAAAATCAATTTAGAGGCTTTGCGACTTTGCAACTCATCGTCGCCCAATAGATAACGAAGCAACACGTTAGTGTCTATCGCAATCACCTAAGCGCATCCTGTCGAGACTCTTTATCGCTTATCCGTCGATTACCCTTGGCGTGTTTCAGTATTCCTTTGGCCGCACCCTTAGTCTTCTTAATCAACGTCAATTGACCGTTACCAACAAAGCATTCCAGCTCATCGCCGGGTTCTATTCCCAGCTCTCTGCACTGATCTACCGGCAGTGTAATCTGCCTCTTTGAACTGAGTTTTGACATTATCACGACCTTTACATTACTATCTTCAGTAAAGTATATGCGCGCTTTACAATAAAGTCAAATGTAAAGTATAGTATTCCGCGTAAAGAGCTATTTTGAGTCCATCAGCTTCTACTTCTGCAACCTCTAAAGATTTGTCAATTTATATTGATGTAAAAAACTCTCGACTGTGCAGCCCAAAAACATAATCTGAATCACCATGAGTTTGCAGATGTTTCAACCGTTCCCTACCTTCTTCAACAGTTGGTTCATATCCATCTTCGACATACCATAAAGCTAATTTGGTGACCGACCATGGACTAAACCAATCCTTACCTCTTTTCATAATATTGACGTGATGGGTTCTATATAAAAAGTTATGTAAATCAGAGACTGATGCCCAGACTGAGAGGTTCTCAACCATCAATGGGTCGCCGTCAATTAAAAAACCTGTCGCACCATCGTCATCAGTTTTACAACGCCACACAAATCCATCGCTCGATTCAGCCAGAGCAAAAACAGCATCAAGATTATCTACAAAATCTTTCATCACAGGGCTATCAAGTGTTTCAAGACAACGAGCAATATCATATTCGACAATTTGCATTTTTTCTCCTGGGGTCAGGTCTTTGATTTTGATTTCCGGAAAACCTCTTTTTACTACGCATCAGCATTATTTAGAAATCAAAATCAAAGACCTGACCCTATCACTTTCATTTCTTTCACTTTCAAAAACCATCAACCAAGAATCAATTCTGCCGTTGCTTCGTTGGTGATCAGGCAATTTATCAATCCCCCCCGCATCGCGGCGCGGATGGCCTGCACACGGGGCGTGCCCGAAGCTATTCCGTACACTCGTTTTTCATGATGAGGTATCAATGGCACACTATTCACTCTGTCATTCGCATGGCCTTCGATAATCTTGCCATTCTCATCAAATAACCAGCCAGTGATCTCACCCACGGCCCCCGCTTTAACATAGGACTGTACTTCTTTCTTGGTCATGAACCCATCAACAAACAAAGGAGCGTCTAGGCCAATATGACCAAGGCCGACAAACTTAACGTCCACATTTTGAGCTTTTTGGAAGGTTTGCTTCGCCATATCAAGATGGCGGTAGAGCTCACGCTCTTTGGCATTTTGGGCGTACAGCGGTAAGGACATTGGATAATAACTCGCATTGATCCGATCAGCCATTCGTACCACGATATTGTATGGAGTGGACTGCCCGCCCGGCATCGTTTCTCCAAGAAGTGCAACGATCGTGTGATCTGGCCGGTTCATGGCAGTGAGCTCTTCAACACAGCCGCGTAGCATCCGGCCAGTACCGACGGCGACCAATCTCCCATCGGGTACGGCCAATTCATGCTCCATAGCAGCGGCCCCCGCTTGCGCAAGTCCAACGATGGATTCTGCATTTTTAGATACGCTTGGCACGACTTCGCAATTCTTTAAACCAAACTCTTTCGACAGCTGCTCTGCCAACTCCATGCACCGCATGATCGGATGCTGCAGTCGGAACCCGATCAATTTTTCCGTCTTTGCCATCGACACAAGTCTTTGAGCAGTCTGGCGAGATACATGAAGTTGTTCGGCGATCTGATCCTGCTTGTACCCCGCTACGTAGTAAAGCCACCCTGCCCGTGCAGACATATCCAGTCGTCGCGAGTAATCTGTTTGCTTATCCGATTGCATCTAAAACCCCTCATTCCTTCGCCACACTCAGATGGCAAACACCTGTTTTTATTCACTATCTTGACCCTTGTGAGCATTTGCTCACGACGGACAACAAATGTCTACTTTTTTATTTTAAGTTCTGCTAATTTGACCTTGGAATCGCTCAACGTGAATGTTCTGTGCGTCATTTTTGATCGCGTGAGAATCGAGCGGTAACCGAAATAACAACATCACTAGGAGAATCCTATGAAACATAAGCTCTATCGCAACGTCACGACCGTTTTGGCGTTTCTTGCAATTGCCGTGGGTAGCACTGCGGTTAACGCACAAGACGGCAAGCTCACTGTTTACGGCAGTACGCTTGAAGATGTCGTGCGTGATGTCGCTGAATCCTTCGAAGCGAAGACCGGTATCAAAACCGTGTATGTACGCGCATCGACGGGAGAAGCGTTAAACCGTATCCGGGCTGAAAAGGCGCGTCCGCAAGCCAGTGTCTGGTTCGGCGGTCCTGGTGATTCCTATCGGGTGGCACAAGCTGAAGGACTGTTAGAGGCCTATATGTCACCATCCGCTGAAGAAATTGCCGACCAGTTTAAGGACCCGGACGGTTATTGGACAGGCCTTTACACCTCAAATCTGGGTTTCGCCAGCAACAAGACACTGCTTGCTGAAAAAGGCATTGATGTTCCTAAATCATGGGAAGATCTTCTTAATCCAGAATTGAAGGGCTTGGTCGCTGTTGCGAATCCGGCTACTTCGGGTACTGCCTATGCATACATAAGTACAATCGCGCAGCTGAAGGGCGAAGAAGAAGGATTTGCCTACCTGAAGGAGGCCAAAAAGAATATTGCGCAGTATACAAAGAGCGGTAGCGCACCGGGCCGTATGGCGGGTTCAGGCGAGATATTGGTTGGAATCCTAATGATTCAGGACGCGTACCTGATACAACAGAAGGGTTTCGACCTGGAACTGTCGACGCCGTCAGAGGGTACAGGTTTTGCTCTTGAGCCGGCGGCGATGCTGAAAGACGGGCCGGACCAAGTCGAAGCAAAAATGTTCATCGACTATATCTTAAGTGCGGAAGGTCAGAAGGTAATGCAGGAGCACTTCCACCTGCTTAGCTTCACCAATCCAGAATTGTCGCCACGCGCAGAGGCTGCTGCCTTAAAAGATATGAAGCTTATCGATTATGATTTCGATTGGGCGGGTGCTAACAAGACCCGTTTGATTGAAAAGTTTCAGAACGAAGTCCTGATCGGTCAATAATCTTTAACTGCGGTTCATGGCGTTAGTCGTGTGATTAAACGGAAACATGGCGGCGCTCGCGAGGAGCCAGCCACTTATGCAGTCTTCGGATTTGCATGGTTGTGGCTCCTCGTTCTAGTCGCCTATCCCTTAGGTCAGATTTTGATCGCTGCCTTCTTTGTCGGCAGTGATTTCACTCTGAGTGAGTTCTATTCCCTCTTGGGTACGGAATACTATCGCCGCGTCATCGTCAATACGTTTCGCCTCGCGGCGATCGTTGCGACCATCGGGACGATTATCGCTTTAATATTTGCTCTGGCAGTCACCAAAGTTGACATTCCCGGAAGAAAAATTTTCCACATCATCGCGCTTGTTCCGACAATCTCACCACCTTTTGCATTTGGGCTTGCGGTGATTATGCTCTTCGGACGTCAGGGGCTTGTAACCCATGAACTATTGGGTTTGGAAACCGGTGGAATCTACGGACTGAGGGGCATGGTTCTGGCCCAGGTCTTTGGGTTTTTCCCATTCGCCTATTTGCTTTTGCGTGGCGTCCTGCTTGGCCTTAATCCTTCGCTTGAGGAGGCTGCGTCGACGCTGGGCGCCAATCACCGCAAGACGCTGTTCACGGTAACATTGCCGCTTATGACCACCGGAATCGCTAGCGCCTTCCTTCTGTTGTTTATCTATTCCATGGCGGATCTTGGGAATGCCCTGCTTATCGGTGGAAACTATACGGTTGTTTCGTCACAGATCTACCTCGCCATTATCGGCCAATTCAACTTCGCTCGCGGGGCTGCTCTGTCAGTTACGATTCTTCTCCCTGCGGTATTGCTCTTTATTTGGCAGAAGAGACTGGAACAGCGCACAACGTACGCCATGGTATCCGGTCGTCCCTCAGGCTCATCAACCTCCATCCGTGAACAGAGTATTGTCTGGTCGGCATGGGCTTTCTGCGTCCTCATCACCCTCATGATTGCCGCCGTTTATCTGACCATCCTGGCCGGCGCATCGACGCAGCTTTGGGGCGTTAATTACACGCCGACTCTGGACCATTTCCGATCCGTTTTCGGGTCTGGAAACTTGGGGCTAAGGGCGCTGCAAGATACTTTCTTCCTTGCGTCAATCGCAGCGGTCCTTGGTGGTGTGCTTAGCCTTGCGATCGGGTACATGGTGCAGCGTGTGCCGGTTAGAGGACGGGGCATGGTCGACTTTATGAGCATGATACCCATGGCAGTGCCCGGCGTTGTTATTGGTATTGCCTATGCCATTGCCTTCAACAAGCCGCCGCTGATCATTTCCGGGACGGCGCTTATCATCATACTTTTGTTTATTGTGCGCACGGTGCCTTTCGGTTTGCGTATGTCTGTCGCTGCCATCGGACAAATTGATGAATCAATTGATGAGGCATCGCTGACCCTTGGCGCTAACAGGTTCCAAACCTTCGCCCGCATCACACTGCCTTTGATCCGGACCAGCTTCGTCGCCAGCATCACCTATATGTTCACTCGAAACATAACGTCTCTCAGCGCGGTGATATTTGTCGTGTCCGCACATTGGACACTGGTCACGGCGGCAATGCTGGCAGAGATCGAATCGGGGAGAATCAGCGTAGCGTCGGCTTTCGCAGTGGTCCTCGTAGTGATCGTTGTCGCAATAAACATAATCCTGTTCCGCTTCATTGAGCGGCAGAAAACACATTAGAGGCCATGAGCATGGAAACCTTGACTACACAGGGTAATTCCCTTCGCCTCGTAGACTTGGAGAAAGAGTTCCAAGCGCCAGACGGTGGAATTGTAACGGCGGTAAACAATATATCCCTGGATGTAGCACCGGGCGAATTCGTCTCGTTACTGGGTCCGTCCGGATGCGGCAAGACCACCATCTTGAGGATGGTCGCCGGTCTAGAGCAGCCAAGCGGCGGTGAGATTTTGATTGGGGAGGAGCGTGTGAATGAGCTTCCACCATACAAACGCAACATCGGCCTTGTCTTTCAAAGCTATGCCCTCTTCCCGCATATGACGGTATTCGCTAATGTAGCCTACAGTCAAACGCTCCGCCGCAGACCTAAAGCTGCAATAAAATCGAGCGTCGATGAGATGCTCGCGCTAGTAGGCTTAGGCGATCAGGCCGATCGACTCCCGACCCAGCTCAGCGGCGGCCAACAGCAACGCGTCGCTTTGGCACGGGCACTGGTCTCGGATCCACGCGTTCTCTTGTTCGATGAACCGCTATCAAACCTGGATGCGCGCCTGCGCGTTCAGGTCCGCGCTGAGATTCGACGGGTTCACCAACGTCTGCGACCAACGGTAATCTATGTCACCCACGATCAGAGTGAGGCGATGAGCCTGTCGGACCGCATCGCAGTCATGTCCGCCGGGAAGGTTATGCAAGTAGGATCGCCGCAGGATATCTATCAACGGCCGAACAATAAATTTGTCGCCGACTTCGTTGGCAGCGCGAACTTCTTCCCGGCGCGCGTGCTTGAGCGGAAGCCAAAAGAACTAGTTGTTGAGTTCAGCGGCGGCACCTTCACCATCGGCTCATGGGCTCCCGAAAGCTCACGACATGACAATGTTACGCTTGTGATCCGGCAAGAGGATTTGGAGATTGTTCCGGAAAGCGACAGTTCCATCCACGGCATCATTCGCGGTACCGAATTTTTAGGAACGCACACGGAATGTATGGTCGAATTAAGTGGACAAACGGCATTGGCAAGACTGGATTCGGGCGGGGGTATGACCATGCCAGCCGAAGGCTCTAAAGTCGGCCTCAGGTTCCGGGAAAACCGGGCTCACGTTATCGCCGATGTACCGGAATAAATAAGGAGTAATCTTCTATGACTATTCGCGATGGTCTTGTGATCTTTGATTGCGATGGTGTTTTAATCGACAGCGAAGCGATCGCCTGCGGCGCCATCTCTGAGACGCTGGCTGATTTCGGCATTTCGATGTCACAAAGAGAAGCAATGGATGCCTTCGTAGGCAAAAGCGAGAACGATGTTCGGCTAGACCTGCGAACACGCGGTCTTGAGGACTATGATAAATACGTAGCTTCCTGGCGCGAAAATCTTTACGCAGCGTTTGCCACAGACCTGAAGATTATTCAGGGTATCGAAGCACTGCTAGAACAGCTTGAAGCTCCTATGTGCGTCGCTTCTAACAGTTCTCATGAAAGACTGGAGCGTAGCTTGGGTACTACTTCAATTTGGTCGCACTTTAGCCAGCGCGTCTATAGCGCCGAAGATGTGGAGCGCCCAAAGCCTGCTCCGGACTTAGTACAACTCTGTCTTACCAGCAGCAATGCACCTCCGGAAACGAGCATTATGATCGATGACAATACCAGCGGCGTGACTGCAGCAATTGCAGCCGGTGTCACGCCGATTGGCTTCGTCGATCCGAACGATCCACGCCCGAACCGCGAGCAAATTCTACACGAGGCCGGAGCAGAAATCGTAGCTACCGGTGCCGAAGATCTTTTGCGCGCTTTAAAATCTCTTTCTGTACCTTTCAGGAATTCCTAACGTCACTTTCCAGAAAATTGGCAACAATAAATGAGTTCATGAACTGACTGAAATTGCCTGACGCAGATACCGTTTATCACTCACTTGTTCATCCAGAAAATCCGCCACATCAGCACGCGCAATTTTGCCGGTCTTCGCCGTATTATCCGCACGATATTCACCACTGGCTGGTTTATCCGTTAAGAAAATCCTGGGGTCAGGTCTTTGATTTTGATTCCCGTTCATTCAAAATCAAAGACCTGACCCTTTTTTTTTCTCTTTTTTTTGCTATCCCAACCTTAGGTTTCAATATCGCGCAAACAACAAATCCATTGCTGCTACAACCAAATCACTGTCATCTTGTACATTACCCACCAACTTCCCCGCTGCACTGCGCGGAGCAGATGATATGTCAAGTGGAAACAACCTCACTGGCTTATCTCCAATTTTAAATACGGCGTTAAGTACTTCATCTGGTTTTTTAAGTGTGCCCTGACTGACGAGAGGAATGTAGACAGCTCTATTGGCGTCTTCGAACAAATTCGATTGAACTTCCAATAAATAGGGGAACTGCTTAACTGTTTTGCTATTCGCATTTACGAATACATCAAACTGTGCCATCTGAGTACTCAGAAGTTTCGATTTTCATCGGCAAAAGAGTCCGATTCATCAAGTAAATTACACTGTTCAACGATGGCGGGTTTCAGACGCTTCTTCAATCTTGCAAACTCAAGATCTGCTAAGTTCTCGCTTTTGGCAATTAGTTCAGCTAAAGCCTCTTGCACCAACTGCGATCGAGTTCGACCTTGCAAAGCAGCTAGTTGATCGAGTTTTTCCAGATCCTTTTCCGGGATCCGTACAGTCAGCATTTGATTTGCAGCCATCAGAAACACCTCTCACAAACGTATTACACTGTAATACACTCGCTGTAGAACTACAAACCCTACGAAAAAAGCAAACTAATTAATATGAGTCGATACAATATATGCTCATAAAATCATATAGATAGCAGAGCCGGACAACTCATGGTACCAATTACCGGACATCTTATGGTCCCCGCCCTAGTTACGGTAATCGTCTTAGGCTCTCTTCGACACCACTCTTTCCAATGCTCGAGTCGATTAATTTAAATCTGATTCGGCAACTTCGTATGGTATCTGCCTATAAAGAGAGTATCCGGTTGGCGCGCAATAGTTTGCATTAGCTCATACGGGGTGTAGCTAATCAACCTGTTCATGATCAACGTAATTTATGCCAATGAATGGCATGCAAATATTAGGTTACAACTACGCCAATTTGGGCAGTAAATGTTAAAGAAGGCACAGTTCAAGTCGATACCCATTGTTCCCACAGTGGGAACATGATAGCATACATGAATGCGGATCTTCAGTCGAAGCACATTACGGAATTTTTGGAACAAACCCAAAAACCGAGATGCGAAGGGACCGTTGGCTGCATGGTTTGCTGAGACATCAAACGCACACTGGAAAAATACTGCCGATGTCAAGGCTGCATACGGCAGTGTAGATTTTGTAAATGGTCTTGCAGTCTTCAACATCCATGGCAACAAGTATCGTTTGATAGTCGATATCAATTTTGAATATCAGTCTGTGTACGTTCACTTTGTGGGCACACACAAAGAATATGACAAGTTCCAGTTCTAGGGAATCCAGATGAAGATGAAACCAATTCAGACCAAGAAAGAATACAAAGCTGCCCTAGAAATGCTTCAAAAACTCTGGCGATCCAAGAAAGGCACACCCAAAGGTGATCAGCTCGAGCTCGTTATGCTGCTGGTCGAAGACTACGAGAAACGGCACTACCCCATCGATCCACCGAATGCGATTGACGCGATAAATTTTCGTATGGATCAGGCTGGCTTGAAACAATCAGATCTCGTCCCCTATATCGGAACTCGTGGACGAGTATCGGAAATTCTGAGCGGTAAGCGAGAACTGACATTACCTATGATTCGCAAACTGCATGTCGGATTGGGCATTCCCCTTGAGTCTCTGGTTGACGTGTCTGATCTCAAACAAGCAGCATCCTGAGTGCAACATTCTCCCTTCTACTTCACGCGCTAGGGGGCGTCAAAACCAAGCTCCGCATAGATGTGACTGCAGTCGCGCCGTTGATATTCATCGGGATTACTCGACCTTTTATACCAGCTCCAAGCAGTCGGAGAGATTCCATCGATCTCGCACAATGGCATTCAGCGCACTCATTCCGTTTCGGCGGTCGCAACGGTGCCGAGCGAGGGACGCAGACGCTCCAGCTTGCCATCCGAGTACCCCAACTCGTGCGCGACAGCTTCGTTGTGCTCGCCGATCTGCGGTAGGTCGCGATAAAGGCCGGGCCGGGTGCCGCCGTATTCAATCGGGAGTGTCGGGACCTGCGCCTGCACGCCGTTGCTCAGGGTTACTTCGACCGTCGCACCAGTGTGGTTTACATGAGGGTCGTCGAAAAGTTGGTCTGGTCGCAGAATCGGCGCGAATGGTAGGCCAACACGTTCGCAGATCATGGCGGTTTGTGACACGTCTTGCCGTGCGAACATTTCGCGCAGGCGCGGCATGAACGCGTCTCGGTGCGCCACCCGCTGTACGTTGGTCTGAAGTTCTGCGTCCTGAAGCAGATCGTCCATTCCGAAGGAGTTGCAGAATTGAGTCCACTGCTTGTCGCTGACCACGCCAACAAAAATCTGTGCACCGTCTGCCGTCTCGAAAACGTCGTAGACCGCCCAGGCAGATACGCGCTCCGGCATTGGCACCGCGGGAACTCCGGTTTGGCGGTACTGCACCATGTGTTGCGCGACGAGGAACAGGTTGTTCTCAAACAAACCCGAACGTACACAGGTGCCTTTGCCGGTGGCCTGGCGTTCCCACAGCGCGGCCTGAATGGCGATTACGCCGAATAGCCCACCCATCACGTCATTAACCGAAGCACCGGCACGCAAAGGGCGCCCTTTTGGGCCCGTCATGTAAGCCAGTCCACCCATCATCTGCACCACTTCATCTAGACCGGCGCGCTGCTCGTAAGGGCCGCTGAGAAAACCCTTCAGCGCGCAGTAGACCAAGCGAGGGTTGATCTCTTGCATTGCATCATAGCCAAGGCCAAGGCGATCCAGCACTCCTGCACCGAAGTTTTCAAGCAGAACGTCGGACTCGCGCACGAGGTGGGTAGCGAACTTGAGGCCCTCAACGGACTTCAAATTCACTGAGATGCTCCGCTTGTTACGGTTGTAGGTTCCGAATATGCCGGCGCCCGATCCGAGCAGGCGGCGGGTCTTGTCGCCTCCTTCAGCAGGTTCAACTTTGACCACATCAGCGCCGAGGTCGGCGAGGATAAGGCCGCAGGTAGGGCCCATCACCATGTGGCTGAATTCGACGACCCTGACACCATCAAGGGGTCGTGGCGCATTGGTCATGTAGTGTTCCTTTCGCCAGCGTAGGTAAAGCCCTTGGGCAAGCCGACCTCGGGGACGTTGCCATGCAGGGCCTCGTCTGGCAGTCCGCGTTGCAGCACTTCGCGTGCGGCGATTAACGCATCGATATCGACACCTGTGCGCAGCCCCATCGCCTCTAACATAAAGACAAGATCCTCAGTCACGATATTGCCAGTTGCTCCCGGCGCATAGGGGCAGCCGCCAAGTCCGCCAAGCGAGGAATCGAAAGTAGTCACGTCAACCTCGAGGGCGGCCACGACGTTGGCAAGGCCTTGGCCACGCGTGTTGTGTAAATGAGCGCCTCCCATTATTGAAGCGCCAATCTCGCCGCCCAAGCGGCGGAACATGCGTTTGATCTGGGCTGGGTTGGCATAGCCGGTTGTGTCCGAAAGACCGATGCTATCCGCACCCGCCTTTGCCAATAGGCCGGCCATCTCAATCACCCAGTCTTCCGACACCGTGCCTTCGAGTGTGCAACCAAACGCTGTCGAGATACCGATCTCCACATCCGGGCGCAGCTTCTCGGGTAGAGAGTCGCGATACGCGCAAACTCGGCTCACCTCTTCGATCGCTTGTTCGGGGGTCTTACCAATATTGTTGAGGCCATGCTCCTTTGATGCTGAAATCGGCATGGTCAACTTGAGTGCACCCGCTTCAACGGCGCGTTCTGCGCCCTTAAGGTTGGGAACCAGCGCGAGAACCGTGAGACCCTCAAGTTTGTTTGCTTCTCTTACGAGCGTGGCGCAATCGGCCATTTGCGGCAGCAGGCGCGGAGACACGAAAGATCCCACTTCGATCTCTCGAAGACCCGAGGCCGCCAGCGCTTCGATCCAATGGAGTTTCGCCTCTGTCGGCATCGTGCGTTTGATGCTTTGTAGCCCGTCCCGCGGGCCGACTTCACTCACCAGTACATCAATTTCCTGAGGCACACCGAATCCCTCCTCTGTAAATTCTGCGCTGATTGGACTCCATCTGAATAAGGGCGGTCTGCCACCAATCCTCGGCCTCGATGCGTGCTGAAGGGGCCGTCATATCGCACCTTCCTTTTCAAGCGTCGAGATCTGGTCATTGTCATAGCCGAGCTCTGCCAGAATTTCGGTTGTATGCTCACCCAACGTGGGCGGCGGCGCATCGACACTAGGAGCCTCACCATCAAGCTTGACACCGACGCCGACCAATTGCAGATCCTCATCACCAACACGGTGGGTTTGTAGCAGACCTCGATCCGCAATCTGCGGATTTGTTAGCGCCTCGGGCACCGACCAGACCGGGCCTGCAGGAACGCCCTGCGAAGTCAGTTTTTGAACCCAGTCTGCGGTGGAGGCGGTTGCAAATGCTGTCTCCAGTTCGACGGTTAGGTCGGCGCGGTTTGCCAATCGTTCTTTTCGATCGGTAAAGCGCGGATCTTGGCTTAAGGCCGGGTTACCGATGATCTCGCAGAGTGCCTCGAACTGTTCTTGTTTGTTGGCGGCAATATTCATCACACCATCGGCAGTTTTAAACGTACCGGATGGGCTGGCGGTGAAATTATCATTGCCATTCGGCGTAGGTGCAAGCCCTGCGATCAAGTGGTTCGACACCACCCAACCCATCGTCGCAATGACGGCTTCGAGCATCGAGACGTCAATGAACGTACCGCGATCTTCAGCCTTGTTGGCAAGGGCTGCGGCAACGGCGAAAGCCGCTGTCATTCCACCAATGGTATCGCCCATCGGATAACCCACTCGGTAAGGGGCGTTGTTGGCATCGCCGGTGATCGACATCACGCCACTCATTCCTTGCACGATCTGATCATAGGCGGGCAGTTTTGAAAGCTCGCCATCCTGACCGAACCCAGAGATAGCACAATAAACAACGGCGGGGTTTACCTTACGCAGCGCATCGTAATCAAGGTTCAAACGCGCCATCACTCCGGGACGGAAATTCTCAACCAACGCATCGGCCTTTTGCACCAATTCTTTCAAGATACGTTTGCCGGATGTTGATTTTAAATTCAGCGTGATTGATCGCTTGCCCGGGTTTTGCGCAAGAAAAGACACGCCCATTAAATCTGCGTTGCGCGCAGGATCAGCACCAAGCTGACGCGCAAGATCACCCGTGCCCGGCGTTTCGACCTTGATCACGTCGGCCCCCATATGAGCTAATTGGTGACAGCAAAACGGGCCGGCCAGCACATTGGTTAGATCAAGAATGCGAATACCCTTAAGTGGTGCTTGCGTCATTGTCCGCGCCCTTCATGCACAACTTTGGCAGCAGTAAAAAACTCGCGGCAGTAACTGCCTTTTTCCGGCGCGCCATAGGATGATCCTTTTCGGCCTGTAAACGGTGCGTGGAAATCCATACCTGCAGTGGGTAGATTAACTTGTATCATGCCTGCCTCAGCGTGTTGCGAGAAGTGCTCAATCTTGGCCGCATCTTTTGAGACGATACCCGCTGACAATCCAAATTCGCAATCGTTGGCAGTACTAAGTGCGACGTCATAGTCTGGCACGCGCAAAACAGCGGCGATCGGGCCAAAGATTTCGTCACGCGCCACTGGCGCTTGAGGCGACACATCAGTAAACAAGGCCGGAGTAAAATAGTGCCCGGGAGTTTTCGATTTTACTTCACCGCCGCCCGCCGCAAGTGTCGCGCCGTCAGCAACAGCTTGAGTGATGTATTTATTGTTGATAGCCAGCTGCGGTTCACTGGCCGCCGGGCCGATCTGCGTGTTAGGCGCTCGCGCGTCACCGATCCTAAGGTCTTTCATTGCCGCACAAAGACCATCTACAAATGCATCATGTATTCCCTCTGTGACGATCAGTCGGGATGAAGCCGTGCAGCGTTGGCCGGTTGAAAAAAAGCTGCCCTGAATAGCGCAATGAATTGCCAAATCCAGATCCGCATCATCGAGCACTATCAATGGATTCTTGCCCCCCATTTCAAGCTGCATTTTTGCTCCACGCGCAAATAGTGTTGCACCTATATTGCGACCTACTGGAGTAGAGCCGGTGAACGTGACACCGGAAACTTTGGGATGAGTAACGATCGCCTCGCCTACTTCACGGCCTTTACCCATCACAAGATTGAACACACCTTCGGGCAAACCCGCGCGGGCAATAATGTCGGACAACATCCAAGCCGATCCGGGCACCAGTTCGGCGGGTTTAAATACAACGGTATTGCCATAGGCCAACGCGGGCGCGATTTTCCATGCCGGGATCGCCAGCGGGAAATTCCAGGGCGTGATCACACCCACGACACCAATGGGCTCGCGCAAAACCTTAAGCGACACACCTTCACGCAGAGATTGGTAAATATCGCCGGTTGTGCGATATGCTTCGGCCGCGAAAAATTTGAACAGATGCCCGGCGCGATGCGCTTCAGCTGTTGCCTCAGGCAAAGTTTTACCTTCTTCGCGGGCCAGCATGTCGCCCAGCTCGTCCACACGGGCAAGGATTTCCGACCCAATGCGATCAAGTGCTTCGAACCGTACCAGAGGCGATGTCGCGCGCCATTTTGGATAAGCGGCAGCCGAGCCTTCGATCGCATCACTGGTTTGTTTGGCGCTAGCTTGCGCGTAATGACCAATCGTGTCGTTAAGATCTGAAGGGTTGATGTTGGCGATAGCATCACTGCCAACAGTCCATGTTCCGGCGACATAGTTTGGAAATTGATCAGCATTCATAGTGCTTCCTCCAACATCGGTCGCCATCCGATATCTTCATGCCTGTGGTCCACGGTGTTGACGTAGAAATACGTTGGGCCGTGATAGCCTCGGCAAACCCGTCCATCAGCACGGCTGGCAACAGGTTCAGCCGTCCAACTGACCGCGCCAAACCAGTTCCATAAATCGTTATGCTTCGATTTCAAATGATCCGGGCTAAGTGGGTTAGCACTATCACTTGCATCTGGTTTGGGCGCGTTTAACACGGCGCCGCCCACTAATGCATCCCATTCATTAAGTTGGGTTGCTCCTTTATAAGGGTCACCCTTCGGAGCATCACCACCGGATAGCAAACGAATTTGAAACTGCCTGCCATCTATCGATAACTGTTTACCAAAAACATAACCAGCCTCGTCTAGATCTTGCCAGCTAACGCGTGCAAGAAGCATTCGGTCGGCCACTAGATACCGAGTGTTTTCCTGTTCGAACACATGCCAGCTTATGCACTCAGAAGTATCTTTAGGACTATCTGTTATGGCCCAGTTATTCCAATCCGGGTCACGCTCAAATTCTGGGATATTGCCAGGTTGCAAACCCTCGTAAGGACAAAGTGCAGACAGATCGGTAATCCATGGTCGTGTTGCCGGGGCAAGGATCTGCCCAGCATGTGATAACCCACCGAGCTGTTGGGTGCCTATGTATTCCATCATCGCCCTGCTTCCGTTTCTGACACCGGTCGTGTGCGAAAGCGGCGCAGGATTCGGAATAACATTTCTGCTGCAAGAAATTCTGTGCGCTCTGACGGATCAAGCGGCGGTGAAACCTCGACAATATCCAAACCGCCCAACGGTGCCTCGGCCAAACCATCCAGCAGATCATAGTACTGACGAGGAGTTATACCACTGTGCACAATCGAACCTGTACCGGGAAGGTAACCGGCGTCCATCGCATCAATGTCAATCGATAAATAAAGCTCGTCGCAACCCTGCATGGCATGCTCAAGCGCTTGGCGCATGATTTCTTCCGTACCTTTTTCATGCACATCATTCGCGGAAAAAACCAGCCCACCTTGCTCTTCAATCGAGGCCAAGTCACCACCATCAACCCAACCGGCGATGCCGACCCAAACCATATTGCGCACATCAATATTAGGTAACTCAGAAATTCGTCGGGCATTAGTCGCGTGATTGTGACTTCCCCAAGCACCTAAGCGGTCTGAGAAATCCAAATGACCATCGACCTGTATATAACCGAAGCGTGCTTTGGGTGCACGTTTGGCAAGCCCGCGTGAGTACCCGAGACAAGCAGGAAAACTGTTGTAGTGATCGCCGCCTAATGCCAAAGGGATCGCGCCTGCTATGGTCAACGCTTCGGTCATTGCAGCGATGGCCTGCGTCGTTGCGTCAACATCATTCGCTGTTATCGTAGCGTCACCGCAATCAACCAACCAATTATTTGCAGGCATGCTAAGGCAGTCTGTGTCAGGGTCAAAGCTTGCACCCGTAGGGCGCATGGATTGCAGAAGCGTTGTTGCCCTGCGCAATGCATCGGGGCCAAATCGTGTGCCTAGTCGGCTGGAATGTGTCCAGTCGCTTGGCATGCCCACCACACCTACCTGCTCCGCAGTGACATCGGCCACATCGCATAGTGGCCCATCAAACAGCCGATAGCCTGGTTGAATTAATGGCGAGTGGAATGTTGTATTCACTACAGTCATATCGATGCGTTTTCCTTGGAGGTTTGCTTACTCGAATGATCAATCCCAAATCCCAGTTGCGCGTATATAAATGACAGAAGAGCCGTGACCATCAGTCGTTGGCCAACTTTCACCACGCCCATGCCGGGTCGGCTTGGGTTTAAACCGGTCAACATGATTGCGCTGACCTCAAACTGCCCCAATGCGCTAAGCCATTGCGTTACCGTATCAAGATCGCAACCGTCTAAACGGGGCTGGTCACAAAGGGCACTGAGCGATGTTTCAAACACGGACAAATCGAATCGAACAAACAGCGGCTTTGATGTGTCACGCCACTGGGAAAGCTCGACAAGTTGCGCGGCGATGTTTGAGTTGCAGCTTAAAGCTCGATCTCTGGATAATTTGGCATTAGACAACTTGCCATTTGACAGTCGTGCATCGGAGCGCTGTGCATTCGACAGCATGGCATTCCCAGGAGTGGTATTCATGAGCGGCGCCATATAAAAGTCCTGTGCACCACGCGCTATACCGCCAAGCTGTGCTGTCTGACAATCAGGTAGTGCGTTCTGCACTGTCTTAGCTAAGTGATCTGACCCACCTAAAATCACTGCGCAGGCACCGTTGCCAGAAATCTGCTGTATTGCTTCCTTCAATGCTGCGTGGTTAGCATCATCGGTTCCCTTTGATAAATCCCCAAGGTCGCACAAGCGTTCATGCAAGCCGTCGGTTTGAATATCTTGTCGCGCATCGATATCAACCGGATGGCTGAACTGCGGGTTTGCATGCCAGCCAAAATAGACGGACGTTTCGCGCAACGCGCGCGGCGCTAATGACTGGCCTGCATATGGCGCACTGGTGTCTTCAAACGGGATGCCAAGCACGGCCAAATCACCAGGCCCAACATGGCTGATTGCTTTGGTTTGTGATCGCATGTATGACAAATGCCCTGCCATGCGCGGCAACGGTGCCGAACGTAAAGGCATTACAGCGCTCCTTTATTAAAGCGTTCAGTACTAAGGCGATCAGCTACCGCCTGCAAGATCGCCAAAGCTGCGTTAGTTTCCGTGCTGCCTCGATTGTCTAACGTCGGGGCAAGCCCATAAACCGCCGCGGCGACAATGTTGCCCGGCGTGTTTTCAATTTGCTTAATCATCTGCGCAGGCGACATCCCGGCCAGACGACGCGGTTGCGACAACCAGACGGCCGCAAGCTCCTGTAGATCTACAGCCAGAATGATTGCTTCGTCTTCGCGCGGATGACCACCCGTGACGCCCTCCGTTATAGAAACGACTGAAACATCCGTCCCTTTGATCTTCTTTACAGCAGTACCAAGCGCCTTCAAGCCGCTGGCATCACCGCCAACCAAAAACATCCGCGCGTCGGTTGCAAGAACCGCCTCGCATTGCGAGATAACGGCAGAAAAATGTTTATCAGGTTCAAGCGGAAATACATTCACATCCCCTAGATCGATAGCATTCGCAGGAGCGTATTCGGGCGTGTTTTTAATTGCAATTTCGGACGCGCGCTCGGACGAAATGCCGCCCGAACTGCCAGGCGCTGATGCGTATCGCAATTGCCTTGCAAGATAACGCTGACCCTGCGACGGCCGCTCGAGATTGTCACAAAAATACCCTGCTATCGCGACTTGCCTTGGCAATAGATCTTCTAAATCGCCAACAGGTAAGCCGAGAAAGCTCGGGATCATGTCCAGTGGTTTTTGAGCGGCATCAGTCATTGCGCAGCGCTGCGTTAAGAGTTTCAATTGCAGCCAATTCAGACATGCCTCGCGTGTCGCGTGCAGGCGCAAGACCAGTAATAACAATCGCCTGCCAGCTGCACGTCATAGATCCAATGACTGACACCAACGTTTCGGGTTTCATGCCAGCGGGGTTAAGACCGACCGTACCTGCAGCATGTCCTAGATCAATGACCGATATATCGATCCATAAAACAGCGTGCTTAGGCATAGTTAGAATATCTGTTTGCCCTTCATCCAACTGCCGCGCTGTGCGCCAGTCCATATTGCGCTTCGTGATTTGATCCCAGACATCGGCAGGTTGATCTCCATTAAGGCCCACCCACGTCGTGTTTTCTGCTCGCGCGGTAACATCACCCTGTGCCTGTGGCATGGCTGCGACAACGGGCAGATCAGGTAGAGCCTGCAGCACAGCTGTTGCAACATCTGACGCGCCTCCAAGCACAACCGGTGTGATGTCTTGATCCACCATTTGCTCGACAAGCTCGACCAACGCGCCAGACCAATCGCCCGACCCATCTCCCAACACGTTCAAATTTCCCAGATCGCGGCCACTGACTGGCAAATCGATGCCGAGCTGTTGTGTCATCTTTCGCAGCGCATCGGGTGCCATTGATGTTCCGAGACGTGGCCCGCCATCAGCTTCGCTTGGCACACCCAACACGCCGACACTTCCCGCCGCACATTCTGATAACTTGCCCATTGGCAAACCGGCATAACCGGATATCATCGAATTTTTCTGTGTATTATTCATTCCTATAAGCCTTCATTGATTGCGATTTCCAATTGCTCCGAAGTTGGCTACACCAAGTTGGCGTCGATACGCCACGCAATTACATCGAAAGGTCTTCTTATGCCCGACAAGCCTCAAGCACTGGACACAACAGGCGGTGTTGAAGCCGTTGAACGCGCGTTGCGTGTGCTGGAGTGCTTTGAGCCCGGCGATGCGGGGCTGTCTTTGAAAGAGGTTGCGGATCGCAGTGGCGTAAACAAAGCGACAATCCTGCGCCTGAGTGTTTCGCTGGAAAAATTCGGCCATATCACTCGAGACGCCGAAGGCTTGTTTCACCTCGGCCCGTCTTTGTGGCGCCTCGGGTCTGTATTTCGTCAGAACTTGCGAATGGGGCCGGTTGTGCGACCAGTGCTGGCGAACCTTGTGAGTGCAACGGGGGAAAGCGCGTCGTTTTACGTGCAGCGCGGCGACTCCGGAGTTTGTCTCTACCGTGTTAATTCGCAAAGACTTGCGCGGGATCATGTCGAAGAGGGAGAGATCATTCCGCTGAGCATGGGTTCGTCGGGCCAGGTATTGGATGCCTATTCCATCGGGCAAGGCAAACACGCCAGCAAAATCCGAAAGGCCGGATTTTATCTCAGTCTGGGCGAACGTGATCCGGATGTCGCTGGATTGTCTGTGCCGGTTCTTGGACTTGAAGGCGAGTTGCTGGGGGCTGTTAGCCTTTCGGGTTTGCGCGTTCGCTTTAGCAAAACCAATGTCGCAGACTATCGCGTTGCAGTCCTTGATGCCGCCCGGCAGATCCGGGTTGAGTTTGGTGAAAGATAAGGAATGCATCATTGGTCAGCATTCTTGTTGCGACCGATCAACTGAACGCCGATAAGCGCAGCGACCGACACGACAATCAGGCAAGTGGAAATCGCTGCGATGGTCGGATCAAGTTGATCGCGTAGTGAATTAAACATGCGGCGCGTAATGGTGGCGTTGTCCCCGCCTGACACCAGCATCGAAATCACCACCTCATCGAGCGATGTGATAAAGGCCAGAAAAGCCCCTGTCTGGATCGAGAATTTGACTTGCGGAACAGTCACAGTCCACAACGCGTAAGCACGCGATGCGCCAAGGCTACGTGCTGCCAACTCCTGATCAAAATCATAGTTCTGCAACCCCGACATGACAGTCACGATCACAAAGGGCAGCGCTATCGCGGTATGCGCAATCACAATACCGGTCAGCGTGTAATTGAGTCCCAGCTTGGCGTAAAGACTGAACACACCCACTGCAATCAGGATTACCGGTACAACAATAGGCATGATCACGAGGACCTGTGCAGCGTTCCTGATTCGAGGGGTGGAACAATGCAGGCCATAGGCGCAGAGCGTTCCTAAAGGCGTGGCTATCGCAGTGGTCATCACTGCCGCAATCAAAGACGTCTTCGTAGCGCCCATCCATTCTGCCGACGTAAAATACGCTTCATACCAACGAAACGAAAACGACGTTGGCGGGAACTCTAAAAATGAGGCACCCGAAAATGACATCGGGATGACGATAAGCGTGGGCAGGATCAGAAAGAACAGCACCGCAATGCCGACTAACGTTAGCCACAGACCATCAATTTTACGTTGTCCGACTTGTTCCATTTTAAATCCTCAACGCATGAATAGTTTGTCGAGACCGAACACACGGTTCATTAACCAGATCATCACCAGTGCCAGTAGCAACAGCACAACACCCAAGGCTGATGCGGCACCCCAATTGGAATAGACGGTGATGGTGCTTTCGATACGCTGCGCCAGCATTTGTACCCGGCCACCGCCGAGCAAAGCAGGTGTAACGTAAAAACCGAGAGAGAGAATGAATACCAGCACAATGCCGGCAAAGAGGCCCGGTAATGACATCGGAAAAAACACACGCCAGAAAGCGCCACGCGGGCTCGAACCGAGCCCCACTGCAGCGCGAACCAGATCGGTGTCAATGCTGCGCATCGTGGCGTAGAGCGGCAAGATCAGAAAAGGCAACATGATATGCACCATGCCAATGATCGAGCCCGTCAGGTTGTGTGCAAGTTGTAGTGGTTCGTCGATTACACCGAAATGAATTAGCGACGAATTGATAATGCCCTTACGTTGCAGCAGAACTAACCATGCATAGGTACGCACCAGAACCGACGTCCAGAAGGGTACCAGCACGAATATCATTAACAGGTTTGCTGTTTTATTTGGCATCCTGGTTAGCCAGTAACACAGTGGATAACCAAGAAGCACGCAAATGAACGTGACGGCAATGCTGATCTGAAACGTGACAACAAAGGTGCGCCGATACAATTTGCTTTCAAAAATACGCGCGTAGTTTTTCGAGCTTAACTCCCCCGCCGCATCGTAAAAAGAGAGTGAAGACAACCAAAAAATAGGCAGAAAAACGACAACTAAAATGGCAAGAATTGCGGGCAATGAAAGCCCAAAAAACGTCAGGCTTTCACGGCGTTTTTCAGATTTAAGTATGCCTGCATTGTGAAGCGCATGGCTGGCATCATTACTCTCAGCAGCGCTGCTCACGACACATGTTCCGGTACGATAATCGTGTCTTCTGGATGCAAGGCAAGACCAATTCGCTCGCCTTTTGCAGGCAGGCCAGTTTGGCCCGCGCGATTGGCAGGCACACGCACATTAATCTGATCGAAGCTCTCGTGCGATACGATAACGAGCACACTATCGCCTTGATAAATAATGTCGTGCACATGGCCGGAAAAATCATTGGCAGTTTCTGGCACGGCGCTCGTTGTGACCTCTAACAACTCAGGCCGGATCACCAAGCGATGGCCACCACGACCCTGAGCAATGGGCAAACTCGACTTAAGCACGTGCCCATTAAGTTGCGCCGCGTCGTTACTCACCTCCACTGGCAAAGATATTGATTCACCGACAAAGTCTGCAACAAAGAAACTTTGAGGCTGACGATAGAGCCGTTCGGGCGTATCGACCTGCTCTATTCGTCCGTGATTGACCACTGCAATCCGATCCGACATCGTTAGCGCTTCGCGTTGATCATGGGTTACGTACACAACCGTTGCATCCAATTTTTGATGCAGTGCTTTTAATTCGATCTGCATATGTTCGCGCAGTTTTTTGTCGAGCGCGGATAGAGGCTCATCCATCAGGATAATCTTCGGCTCGAACACCATCGCGCGAGCAAGGGCCACACGTTGCCGTTGGCCGCCGGACAATTGGTTAATGCGCCTATCTCCATAGCCACCAAGCTGCACGGTATCCAGCGCACGTTCGGCGAGCGTTTTTTGATCGCTATTGGAGACTTTGCGAACCTTTAGTGGGTAGGCTACGTTTTCCGCTACCGTCATAAATGGAAACAAAGCATAGCTTTGAAAAACCATACCAAGGCCGCGTTTGTGCGGCGGCGTCGCAATCACTTCGTGTTTCCCGAACCGGATCGATCCGCTATCAGGACGCGCAAAACCAGCAAGCGCCATCAGCAGTGTTGTTTTGCCCGAACCCGATGGCCCAAGCAAGGTCAGGAATTCGCCCGCAGCAATATTCAACGACACATCATCGAGCGCTTTGACCGCTCCGTATGCCTTACTAAGATTGGCTATGTCGATAGGAAGAGATTGAACAGCAGATGACATGCAGACTCCTGACTTGGTTAAAATGGGCGCAGCGCTGGCGCTTAGTAAAAACGCGCAGCGCCGGCTCTTAGCTGCTAGTTTGCTAAAAACGTTTGCTGCGCCCACATGGTTTACTGCTGAATCAGCGTATCAAACTCTTCGGTTAACTCACCCAGCTGACCGATGTAAAAGTTTGGATCAACCAGAAGCTGTTTGTCGTAGTTGGCCGGGTGCGTATTGACCAACAGCGCCTTGTCGCCCTCAATAATGCCCGTGTCAAAGGCTCCGGTATTCACCGGACCCAACGGCATTGTGACAGCCAGCCGTGCCTGCGATTCGGCTCTGAGTAATTCATTGATCAGACGCATCGCATTCTCGACGTTTGGCGCGCCCTTCGGTACTAACAAGCAATCTATATCCATAGTGCCACCATCGAATGCATAAGCGACTTCAACGCCGGATTCGATAACACTTTCCACACGGTTATGGCCCATGTGGATCACATCTACTTCACCGTCACGCAGCAATTGTGCGGATTGCGATCCGCCTCGATACCAAACGGTGACCTCGGGAGCGATCTCTTCCAGTTTTGACCAGGCGCGCTTCATGCCCTCGTCCGTGGCCAAGGTGCTATAGACGTCCGCCATGGGTACACCATCTGCCATCAATGCTGCCTCAAGGTTGTAATTCACCTTGCCATGCATGCCGCGCTTGCCGGGGAATTTTTCCAGGTCCCAGAACTCTGCCCAGTTAGACGGACCTTTGTCGCCAAAGACATCCTTGCGGTAAGCGATCACTTTGGTGAAGTTAATGAAGCCAATATAGTTGTCATGGATCAGCTCTTTAGGGATACCCGTCGTGTCAACAATTGAATAGTCAATCGGCTCTAAGCTGCCCTCTCGGCTGAGTGTTTCACACGATGGCAAATCTTGTTCAGTCACATCCCAAGCAACTGCGCCTGCTGTAATTTGCGCGCGCACATCCGCAATTCCATTTGTCGTATCTTCCTTTACCGTGATACTCAAAGCGCTGGCTGCAGGACCAAGCATTGCTGAGCGTAGAGCATCCTGGAATGATCCACCCCAAGATGCAAACACCACTTCGCCTTCGGCGACCGCAGGTGCGGCCATAGCCAAGCTGCTTGCAACGATGCCGGCAGCAAGCGATATTCTTCTCACTTCTTTCTTCATGTCAGATCTTCCCTTAGTTGTCGTGTGGTTGGTGGCCGTGACATTTATGGCCACTAGGTGTGTTCACTATACACCGTTTCGTCTGCCAAAACGTCGTTTCATTTAATGGAAGAGCGAACCTGATTAGAGCTCTACCTCAGAATTTGCATTTATTCTTAACAGAGCATTACCTCAAGAGGAGCTCTAGTCGGGTTTATTGGTATGCATATTGAAAGTCCATATGTATATGCCTATAATAATGCACTCTCACTAGGAACTGACCATGCGAACCACACTCAATATTGATGACGATCTACTGCAACGTGCGCAGCAATTGACTGGAATCAACGAGAAGACGGCTATCGTACGATCCGGATTGGAAGCGTTGATTGCTCGAGAAAGCGCACGCAGACTTGCTAAGCTGGGTGGTACTGACCCCGACCTAAAAGAAGTGCCCAGACGTCGTTCGGCAAAGTGAATGTACTGCTCGACACCTCTATCTGGATTCGACATTTCAAGGAGTCCAGCGATGAAGTCGTTCGGTTGCTAAACGATGAGTTGGTTGTTTCGCACGAGTACGTAGTAGCTGAGCTGGCTTGCGGAAGTCTTAAGTCAAGAGAAGACACAATCGGCTACTTGAAAGCTTTGGTGACACTTCCAACCGTGTCTATCAACGAGGCGATGATCCTCATCGAAACCCGCGCGCTTTTCAGCCGTGGTATTGGATTGGTTGATGTTCAATTGCTCGCATCTACTCTGATCTCACCGGATACGCAATTATGGACACGGGATAACCGCCTACACGATGTTGCTGCAGAGCTTGGTATCGCTTACACCCGTGCCTGAATGACAATCTTTGATTCTTTCATTGAGGCGGACCCGGGTTGGTGACAATCCGCGGACTTATCTTGGTTACGGTCCTACCTACCTGGGACCATAACCAACATAAGTCCATTTCGGACCATGGTTCATGACATTGCAAGCAACACAAGTCCAAAACCGGCCGCACTACAGATACTCAACATTTCCACAAATACTGATCGGCTGCCCTGCAATACCCGCTCCTAACACGGTCCTACTTTTTAGATAGTCCGTGGACCATAAGATGAGCTCTACCCACCTAACGGGGGATGGGCTTTCATTTATACCCAATTAACAATACCATCCCACCCACAATGGCCCAGGACTCTCAGTCTGTAATTCAGATACCCCACATGCCTCATCAGCCGCTATTCCTTTTTGCAATTCGAGATCTCATCGCCGCATGTGCCTCAGGTGAACCATCATGGAACGAGCCAAACCACTTATACAATGGCACCATACCGTCTGCATAGTTCACTTCAAAATGCTTGTGATGCAAATAGTGAGCGTAGTATGAAATGTCTACACTGGAGTCCGCACCAGTCTGCATCCGATCAAATCCTGTGTGCCCTTGAGCCGGTGCGAGTCCTAAGCGAGAGGCAAGATTAATCATATGGATTGGGTGCGCGGGCACAATAAAGAACAACAGAATCGATGAAAAATAAATGATGTGTTCGATTGGATGCATCGATAAACCCGACCATGGCCCCGGGTTGATGTTTCGGTGATGGAGCCTATGAGCCAGCTTATACAATGGCGGCCAGTGCAAACTCCTGTGTGCAAAGTAAAACCCAACTTCGTGGATAAAGGGCACCAAGAAAAACAGTAAGATAAAACCCACAGGATGATCCGAAAAGCTGATGAGGGTAATACGTTCGCTGGCGTAGGCCCAGAGCATTAATACTTCATACGCAGTCCAGATTGGCACACCACTTACTAATGTCCAGAACATATTATCGGCAGTTTGGTTCTTGAACAAAAAGACCGATGAATCTTTTGGCCATTTTTCGTTGTACTTATACGCGGTGCCCTGTTTTCTCCATGTATACAACCATAGATGCCACCCGCCATAAACCAAAAGGGCCAGAACAATATTGCGCACCAGTATCACACCGACCCAAAAACCAGTGCTGGCTGAGAAGGACTCGAGTGAGGGTGTCAGGAATTGCCAAATCAGAATGGCCAGCAATGCGTACAGTACATCATGGTAAGAAATACCCAGGGAACCCGAATAGCCACTTAAGCAGGGCTTTCGCCTGAGGCGGCCAGCTAAAGAATGGGCCATAGCTGATTCGCGCATCAGGTGCCCAGTGGCCACGGTTGTCCCGCTTACCGTATTTTGACTCGTCCATACATTAGCCTCAGGTAAATTTGCGTATCGGGTTACTTGGTGATTGCAACCGTCCAGTTCAAGGTACTCTTAGAGCCTATAAAAACGTTTTGCCGTTCCGCCAAATATTTCAGCTTGGTCCGATTCGCTAAGATGTGAAACCAGATCCGATGCTAGGCCGAACCAGTCGTCGTACTCCAATCCCAATCGGCACACAGGCCAGTCAGAGCCCCACATGACTCGATCAGCGCCAAACACCTTCAACACATGATCGGTAAAAGGTCGAAGATCTTCAACCGTAAAACCTGGATCCGCTTCCGTTACCAAACCCGATAGTTTGCAGCAGCCACTGGTTTCTGATGCAAGTAACGATATACCATCAGCCCACTCACTGAACGCATCCTTGCCTTTACGCTGATCTCTTATCTGCGGCTTCAAGCAGTGGTCATAAACCACACGCATCGAAGGGTAGCGAGATACAAGTTTGTGAAAATTGCTCAAGTGCACAGGATACCCCAATGCATCGAAAGTCATATCCAGTTCAACAATCGCATCAAATACACCTTGAATATCTTCGCGAAGCATCCAGTTAACATCCGGTATATCTTGAATCATTGGCCGTACGCCAAGAAACTTCGGATGCTTTGCAAGGCGTTTTAAATGGACCAGGTGATCTGTCCGCTCGAAATCAATCCATCCAACAACACCTTTAATGAAGGGTGTTGCATCTGCCAGCCCCAACATGTATTCAGTTTCATTTACCGTTGCAGCCGCCTGCACTAAAACCGTTCCATCAATACCGTTAGAAAAAAGCGAGCTTTCCAGATCTGCCGGAGAGTATGCGCGAAATAAAATCTCGTTGTCTTCCGGCATCCAGTCATAGTCACCACGTAATGGTTGCCATAGATGTTGGTGCGAATCAATTTTCATGTTGGTTAGCTTGACTGTATCGCTTCAATGGTGCGAATAACCTCTGTCGTTTCGGCTTGCGTTAAATGACCCATTCGCATTGCAATCCGCCAGGTTTCACCCCCAGCCACCTTTGCGACACGCCCCTTACCCTTCTCAATGGTGTAGCCCTCAACACCAGATGTCGACGGAAAAGCGACTCCAAGCCCGTCCTGATCTAGCGTTCGACAAATCCAGCGCATGCACACGGGCGCATTGTTCGGTTGATAACTTATGTAGTCAGAGAATTTTTCAGGGTGCTTTTGCAATGCATGGCCAAATCCGTCTGTGCCCGCTTTCAAATCAATTTCAAATACAACTTCTGGATCGAATCTCAATCCAGGTTTAAGCACATGATGCAGAGTCGGATCTTTTGCTAGTTCTTCAAGAAAGTCTTCGTACCCCGGCTGAGGAGTAACATGGCTCGGAATGGATTGTCGTACACGCACACTCTGTGCGGTGTAGTTGCTGGAATAAATTAACTCTCCATTGTCTACAGGGCAAAAATTCGCATGAGCCAGGTACATCAAGTCCATGGATGTCTTTTTCAGATTTTCCACAGCAACCTCAACATCCAGTAGCGCTGAGCCTGCACTCATTTGTGTGCTGATGATTGCTTTGTAGTTTGTACTGAACGCAACGGTGTGTTGGTACTCGGCCGCAACGCTAATACTGCCGGACCCTTCATCAATGTTTAGCCACGCGCCATCCATCGGTGCATTCGGCAGTTCACCATGCAACGGGTGGTTATCGTCAAGACCCGGTGCTCCAAGGCCGGTAAGCCCGCAATGAATAAGAAACGCCCCGTAGGTTTCAAGATAGGACTGTGTTTTCTTCGGTTGCTCAAACATAGAGCGCATAGTGAGTTCGCGACCATCGAAAGTCGCCCGCCACACCTGCATGCCTTGATACGGAAGTAATACAACACTTCCGCGCGAGTTTTTAATTCGCAGTGCGTTAACGCCACTATCAAAACGGAACGTGGTTACGCTGAATTCGCCAAACTCACAGAACGTTTTTTCTTTATAGTCGAACAGTGATTTGTACAGTTCAATTCGAATTGACAAGGTGCCCTACCTAACCCGCGCACCGGTGCTTTTATCAAAAACAAAAAGCCGGTCACTGGGAATAACTAATCCAATATCATCGCCTTGCCCTCCAGTGAAGTCTTTGGACGCTTTCACCGCTATCTGATCATCACCCCAATTCACGGTAACCAGTGTGTGATCACCAATAAGTTCGTTTGTATAAATTTTTCCCGTGACAGTGGATTCCGAAGGCGGTGCTACCGTGCAATCTTCCGGGCGAATCCCCATTACGGCTTTTTCGATACGGCCCTGCACTTGCGTGTCAATGCGAACACCTTGCTTAATAAACTCACTTCCTTCCAGTGAACCGTGGACCACATTCATTGGTGGCGATCCGATGAACTGTGCCACAAAGAGATTTTCCGGGTCGTTGTATATTTGTGCCGGTGTGGCGAGTTGTTGCAGTACGCCCTTTTCAAGAATGGCAACCCGATGCGCCAACGTCATTGCTTCAATCTGATCATGTGTCACGTAGATGGTGGTGATACCCATAGATTGTTGCATGTGTTTAAGTTCTGCTCGCATATGGCCGCGAAGTTTCGCATCTAGATTAGACAGCGGTTCGTCCATAAGAAAAACCGATGGTCTGCGAATGATGGCACGCGCTAATGCGACACGCTGCTTTTGTCCACCGGACAATTCTCGGGGGAAACGCTCCAGCAAATCTTCGAGTTGCACTTGTTTGGCGGCATCAACAATGGCTATGTCCATCTCTGGCTTTGACACTTTGCGCACCTTAAGTGGAAACCCGATGTTCTCTGCAACCGTTTTATGCGGGTAAAGCGCATACGATTGAAACACCATGGAGATGTTGCGATATTTAGGCAATATATCGGTGACATCTTGATCTTCGATATATACCCGCCCCGCTGTCGGGGTTTCCAGTCCAGAGAGAATTCTAAGCGCGGTTGTTTTTCCGGAACCCGATGCACCAAGCAACACCACGAATTCACCAGGCTCCACTTCAAGGTCAAAGTCTTTGAGTACTTGAACTGAGCCAAAGCTCTTTTCAACGTTTTCAAATCTCACCGATGTGTTTTTTAAATTGCCAGTCACTGGTTAACCCTTTATCGCGCCAGATAACACGCCTTTGGAAATAAACCGTGTTAGTAAAATCGCCATTATGATTACCGGAATGATCATCACCACAATCAAGGCACTCATCTCCCACCAGAATATACCTTTCTCACCAGTATTCTTTGCGGCCACCATAATTGGCATAGTTTGTACTTTCACTGTCGCCAAAAAAACAGCGAACAGGTATTCGTTCCAACTCAGAACAAGAATAAGAAGCGTCGTGGCAGCAAGGCCGGGACGCGTCAGGGGCAAAACAATCTCCCTAAAGATACCCATTCGGCTTGCACCATCGAGCTGTGCAGACTCCTCCAACTCTATCGGAAGATTGGCAAAAAAGTCGTGCATCAACCACACAACGATCGGCATGTTAGCCACGGCATAAAGCAAGATCAAAGCAAGGTGGGTGTCCAGCAGTTTCACTGCTTGGAACATCACGTAAATCGGAATCACGACAACAATGGGCGGTAAAATTCGTTGCGAGATAATCCAGAACAGTATGTCGCCGTTGCCCAGCTTCATCGTAAAGAAGCGCCCGAGCGCACGCACAAGAAAAAAGAACATGACCAGTGCCACGGTGACGGATACCCACCACGGAATTTTGTAGTAGCTAGTGGCCACTATGACGCCGACAATCAACAGCACGAACATCATGATATTGCCGAACTTTGGCCGATACTGAATACGCGCCAATGCGTAGGCCGCCATCGACCCGACCAACACACACAGCGCAGTTGAAAAGATACTAATGACGATTGAATTAGTGAAAGCCAGATAGATCTTGCAAATTTGTGGCTCCATCGGCGCTATCGACACAAATGGAGACAGAACAAACGCAACACTGTTGTAAGCGAGCAATCCAAATTGACGCCCGATTGATGCAATATTGCAATGCGCGTCTTCAGTAAACTGAACGCGCCATGCATCGAGCGTCGGTTGAAAATCAACAAAGGGTATGTAGAACGGCCCCTGGTTTACTGCGGCCTGATCTTTAAATGAGGTAATGACGACCCAGTAAATCGGAAACAAAACCACTATGGTCCAGCCGATCAGCAAGGTGTAGGCAACGACCTTGGCAGCAGGCGACATTTTCCCAACCGCTGGCGCTTCAAACAGCCGTTGCATGAGTGTTTTACGTGATGACTCAAAACGATAGCTGCTGTCAGTCATTTGCTGGGCCTTCTGATTCGACCGAGAACCACGTAATTAAAAAACGATGCACAGACAACCACTGTCAGTATCAATAACAAATACGCTATGGCTGCAGAGGAACCCAGATTGTTTGCACGCCAGAGATACATGGAATTCAACGTCATTGATTCAGTGGCGGAACCGGGACCACCACCGGTCATTATATTGGGTAAGTCAACAATCTTAAACGCCTCGATCATACGAATAAGTAGCACAGTAACCGCAACCGGCACTATTTGCGGCCAGGTAATTTCGCGAAAAATCTGAAAACTTGACGCACCGTCTACCTGTGCAGCTTCCACGTGATCACGAGAAATATTTTCAAGCGCGGCCAGCATGCAAATAAAAATAAACGGAATCCATTGCCATGAATCACCAATCATCATAACGAAACGGGCTGACCATGCATCAACAGACCACACCCAGTTTTCCAGACCAAATATTCCGAGTACCGGCTGTATTGGTCCCTTGGTCACGTCGGCGAGCATTCGCATGGCGTAACCAATTCCCAAAGGCGTAATCATTAGCGGAATAAAAAACACAACGCGGAAAAAATTCTTTCCGGAGATGGGTTGCGAACACAGAAACGCCAAACCGGTTCCGATAACAAACTGCAGTGCGCAACCGACGATCACATAAAAAAGCGTTGTATAAAGCGTGCCTATTGAGTTACCGGACAACAGCGACGCACACAATATCCAGCCGAGAAATATCCCCATGGCAGCCGAGATTGTGCGTCCGATCATACCGACCCAGGTTGCTTTTTTAAACGATCGAACCCACCACCAAAGAATCGCGATTGCAAGGATCGCAAAAATAATCATTCCAATAATGTGGACAGGATCGGTGCGTCCCAGAAAATGAACTTCGGCGCTACCAAAAAACTGTTTGGAAAAATTTCGAAACCCGACATATCGAAACTGCAAACCATCGGGGGTAAATTTCACCCGACTAACAGCAAAGAAAAGTGAATAGATGGTAGGGAAAATGGCGAATATTAAGATCAGCGTGACAGCCGGTGCGATAAAGAACGTACCGGCATGCCGATCTACCCATTCACTAAAACGTTCCCGCCGAGTTGCGCCAACCAGATGGGACACTGGCTGGCGCGTACCGTTTTCAGATACCATAGCGCTTTAACATATTTATTCAGTTGTCGAGAGATTACGAACCAAGCGCAAGGCCTTGAGCTTCAACCTGCTCATCGCGACCGAAGTCCTCAGTGATCTCTTCCCAACCTTCCTCGATGTTTTCCAGCGCCTCGTCCACAGAGATCTCTCCAGCCAAGTAGCGAGCGAGTTCTGTGTCTAACACAACACCTGTGTATTGTTGCGCGCCAGGAATCTTCATGTCAGAGGCCATATTGAGATTATCAATTGCAGCATTGATAGCACCAAGATAGTTTTCCGCAAGATCCCGTGGCATACCTGCATCAACCCAGAGATCGATATTCGCTAACTGCGAAATACGGTACGGGTTATAACCGGTTTCACCAATAGTCACATCAACACCAGACTGTTCTGGCTGATTCATGTGTGAAAGAAACGCGTAAGCTGCCGCTTTTGTTTTTTCATCAGCACCTTTGTTTACGGCCCCAGCCCAACCACCAAAAGCCGCAAACGGCGCGTAATTTATGCCATCAATTGCATGCGGCGCGGACTCAGCGGTAACAGCAACCAGTTCGCCGGTATCACGGTCAAGTACTTCAGTTGAACCAATGGCCGCAATGGCGAAAAGTTTGCCCTTAATACTTGTTGCATCGTCTGCGAGTTGCAGCGTGCCAGGATCACCCCATTCAACCAACAATCCGCAACGACCTGCTTTGAACAGCGCACGCGTATCACCGATATCCATGTTGAGCTCTTCAGCTGGACCGAACTCGCCCGTCGCTTTGTAAAGCTCGAAGGCTTTCTTCCAACCCGCATTGTTAATGATTGGCTTCATGGTTGAATTGTCGAAATGAAAACCCTGCGCTGTACCTTGGGTTTGAACAATGGGTGCAGCAAACGTTTGAATAGCAAAATACGACTGTGCGTTTCGCTTTTTGAATATGCAGGAACCGTAGTCTGCTTCACCATCACCATTCATGTCTTTGCCATGAATCTTCGATGCAACATCGAGGTAATCTTCCCACGTCTTTGGCGGTTCAATGCCTGCTTCTGTCAAGACGTCGGTTCTGTAGTAAACCATCTGAAAGTCACCGTCGACCATCAGCATTTTTGTTTTGCCACCAACCTTTTGACCAAATTCGCGAAAATACGGTGCGATGTCGTCCAGTTTTATTTTGTCATCTTTGGCAATGTACGGGTCGAGGTCTTCCAACAAGCCTGCGGCATCGAGCTCAACACCCCAACCAGCCGCAAACACGCCGACATCAATTGAATTGGTACCGGTAGCCCAGTCATTCTGAATTTTCGGGAAAATCTCCGCGAACGGAACTTCTGTAACCACGATTTTAGCGCCCGTCATTTCTTCAAAATCTTTACCACGATCGATAAGCGGTCCGGCGATATTATAGCCTGGGCGTGTGAGAACATTCACGGTCACACCGCTGAAATCTTGCGCCACCGCAGTACCGCCAATCGCGGCAGTTCCGAGCAGCGTTATTAATGTCATACGTAGGGACATTGTTCTTCCTCCAATGTTGGTTTTTTATTTAGTATTTGTAAGCTTAATAGTGTTCCTTTACACAAACTACTCCTTGAGACTAACCGCACCGCCGAGAAAATGCTACTGTTTTTACTCCACCTAATATGTGCAGTTACAGCGTTGCGTTACTCGAATGGACGAGGTAGGTTGTTAGTAAAGCCCAAGCGAAGGTATAAAATGGAAACAGGACTAAAAGCTCGCCCTATCCTCGTTACAGGTGCATCCGGCGGCATTGGTGCAGCAACGGTCAGGTTGTTGTCGACTGAGGGTGCAGATGTTATCGCTGCGGGAAGAAACCAGGAGCGTCTAACAGCACTTTCCATAAAAACCGGCTGCAGAACACTGATCTTCGATCTGACAGCGGAAGACGAAGTCAAATCAGCACTCACCGCGCTTGATCTTTATGGAGTGGTTAATTGCGGTGGCTGGGGTGGCGAGATAGCAACACCAATGGACACAGACATTGGTGTCTTTGACAAAGTGATTGACATAAACGCGCGTGGAACACTACTGGTCACCAAGTATGCATCGAAGTCCATGATTAACGCAGCCATTGGTGGCGCCATTGTTAACGTGTCAAGTCAGGCCTCATTGATCGGGCTTGCAGGTCATGTTTCCTATGCTGCATCGAAAGGTGCTGTTGATGCCATGACTCGCGTATCGGCATTGGAACTTGGCAAACACAACATTCGCGTCAATGCGGTTAACCCGACTGTGGTTATGACGCCCATGTCAGAGTGGTACTGGGGACGTGAAGATATCGGTGGGCCGCTACTTGACACTATGCCACTTGGCAAGTGGGCCACCGAGGACGACTGCGCAGGCCCGATAGTTTTCCTGCTTTCCGATGCAGCCGCAATGATCTCAGGCGTTTGTCTGCCCATTGATGGAGGATTTACTGCAGTTTAGTGAGATGTTAAACTATTTTTTCTTTATCAAAAGTATCACCGCCTTTAACATACCGCCAATAAGATATCGCTAATGAATAACCGCGAATGAGATGCCTTAATGACTAACATTGATTTCAATTCAGCTGACTTCCCTGCCGAGTTTATTGCGCAAACTAAAAACCACCTCAAAAGCAATAACAATGTTGCAGCCCATTTTTCAAAGTGTCGCGACACCATGCTTGCGTTAGTGCAGGACATTAACAATCTAAAAGCTAAAAACAAATCAGTGATTCCGGAAGTTTCGTATCGCGCAATCAAACACAACGAAGTAACGCAAAAAGACATTGAGCAAATCCGCCAGCGCGGCTGTGTGATTGTTCGCAATGTATTTGAAAGACAACAGGCGCAAGACTGGAATAACGAACTCGGCGAATACTTGGATTCGAATCAGTACTTCAACAAGGCAAAAGAAAAGGCAGGCCTTGATAACTATTTTGGCGATCTGAAAGATGCGAGACCACAAATTTTTGGCGTGTACTGGTCGCGACCGCAAGTGATGGCGCGTCAAGCAGAATCCATGGCCGATACGAAACGGTTTTTAAATAACCTCTGGGATACTGATGCCCCTGCGGGACCGGAGTTTAACCCTGATATTGAACTCACCTATGCAGACAGAACACGACGCCGCGCGCCGGGTGATACGACCCTCGGCTTGTCTGCGCACATGGATGCCGGTTCCTATGAACGCTGGGTCGACCCGGCTTTCCAGCAGATCTACAAAACAATATACTCAGGCCAATTCGATCAATACGATCCGTGGCGTGCAGCGTATCGAACGCAAACACGAGAATTCGACTCCCCGGCAGTGAGTTCTATGTTTCGAACCTTTCAAGGCTGGACCGCATTAACTGAGCAAGGTCCGAATGACGGCACGCTACAGCTGTTGCCAGTAGCGAAAGCCATTGGCTACGTTTTATTGCGATCACTTCAAGACGACATACCAGACAACGAACTGTGTCTTGCCAAGCCGGGTCGTGCGTTGGGTGTCAGCCAGGAATGGCATCCGGATATTTATGAAGCCATTACCACCATTCAAACCGTTGCACCGGGAGACACGGTGTGGTGGCACCCAGATGTGATACACGCGGTGGGCCGCGAACATAACGGAGATGACTTCGCGAGCGTGATATACATTGGAGCAAGCCCTGTGTGTGCGAAAAATGAGGCTTACGCTCAAAAGCAAGCGGCTCATTTCATCGCGGGTAAAAGCGCACCAGACTTTGCGGCAGAAGATTACGAAATTGATTTCAAGGGACGAGCAACGGTTCATGATCTCACCGAACTCGGTAAACGCCAGATGGCCATTAGCTGATTAAACCATCGCTAGAGAAGAGTTTGCTCGTAACGCTCAGCGTGTTAGCCTAACTATCCCCACCCTACAGGAGTTGGAACGTGCGAGCGACACGACTCATTAGCACAGGCAATGTGCAAACGATTGACACTGATGCACCAACGCGTGGCGACGCTGATATTGTTGTAAAAGTTGAAGCGGCGGGAATTTGTGGTACGGACAGACACCTTTATAAGGGTGAGTTTCCATCCGTTGCGAACACCATACTCGGTCACGAGTTTTCTGGCATTGTTACTGACGCTGGAAACTCCGATTTGCAAATAGGTACGCGCGTTACCTGCGATCCGAATACCTGGTGTGGCGCGTGCAACCAGTGCAGAAAAGGCAGAGTCAATCTTTGCGTGAATAACATCGCAACCGGCATCGCAAGAGACGGCGGATTTGCCGAGTATTGTGCGTTTCCGGCTCACAAAGCACATGTGCTACCGCCAGATCTAAATCCATTACACGGTGCTTTGTGCGAACCACTTGCGTGCACACTTCACGGCATGGACTTAGGATTACCGCAAGCTTACGAGCGAGTCATTGTTATCGGCGGTGGCGTCATCGGTCTCCTTGCAGTTCAACTTGCAAAAAAAGCCGGCGCTCAAGTCATGTTGTTAACAAGGAGTACCGCCAAACAAGCGCTCGGCCAATCACTCGGCGCAGATCGGGTTGCCGGGTCTAAAGACGAAGCACTGGACCAATGGCCGCACGGTGCGGAATTAGTTGTCGAGTGTGCAGGTGTTGAAGCAACAGTCAGCATGTCCCCTTCTATTACACATACGGGTGGACGAGTTGTGGTGCTGGGCGTGCTACCACAAGGGAAGCAGGTAGCGATTGAACCGTTTGATCTTTTGTTCCGAGAAATACAAATGCACTACAGTTTTTTGAATCCTTTTACTCACGAACGCGCCGCGCAAATGATTGCCAATGCATCAATTGAAGTAGCGCCATTGATTACGCGCACCATTTCGCTTGAAGAAGTGCCCGCCGTAATCGCGAGCGATGTGCCTGCAGGCGAAGTTCGTGCTATCGCAATTCCTTGAGCCATTGCGCACACATCACGTCTTGCAAGCGCGTGATGCTAACCGGCATTGCGATACAAACTCACGTTGCATGGGCCAACCATTGGCAGGATTCAAATTTCAACTCCAAAAATTCCGCCGTGAATGAGGAATTTAAAGGGCTACAAGCATAAACACCCACACTTGCGACACTCTGAGCTGGCAGCGGAGGATCACTTTTTCCCATCTCTTCGGTTGTGTCCCCTAGTTTATGAAGATGAAAGATACGCATTTGTTTGAATACATCACCTTCGAGCGATGACTCGATTAAAAAGTCTGCTCCTCGACGACTTAGTCGATACCAAATTTGCTTTGGCAAAGGTATATCGGTAGTGGCCCAATCTGAGTATCCTAAGTTAGTTACAACACTACCCAAGCGTGAATATGTCTCGTTCTCATATTCAATTGATACTTTAAACCAATTGTCACTATCGAGATAGATCAGCAACCCGCACTGGTCAAATCGAGTCTTGTAATCGAAGCAAACTTTAGCGGTGAACGTAAAGTTTTGATCAGTATCTATTTGTAAAGACGGTGCATTGTCATTTCTAAAGCCATAGTAAGAGCGCTGCCAAAGATCAGTTTCAGGTTCGGTTGTTATAGAAATTGAATTTTCATTCAACTCGTACTTTGTTGGCTTATTGATCCACTTGCTTTTGTTGAAATTTATCAAATTCGGTTCTCTTTGCGCTTTGACTCTTGCAAAAGTCATTCATTTATATATGCATCCTAACGTAGTTATGCTGATCTATGACGGCCGCTTGCCACAGGTATGCGCGTACTGCAAACATTCCGCTACGGTACCGACCGACCCAACTGTTGTAGGGGAACGCAAGCTAGCGGCAGAAGCGGCGTGTGCTAACTCCAACGTACGATTAATATCCCAGTTTTCATGCAGCCCATACAGAACACCCGCAGCAAATGCATCACCAGCGCCAACACTACTGATAATATCGGCCGCCGGCACGTTGAATGATGTGCTTATAACTGGGCTTTTGGCTTCCTCCACACAAACACTGCCATGAGGGTAATGAACCACAACGGTATTCATTGCCCCCTTCTCTAAAATTTTCAACGCAGCCTCAATGCAACTGTCTACGCATACGACCCCATTCGGGATCGTGTCGATATTGGCTAACCCGCCGATTTCCTGGTCATTGACAATGAGGCTGTCAAGGTATGGCAGGCAGGGTAAGCAGAGTTCGCGATTGCGCTCAGGCTGGATGGAAACCAGCTCAATATTGGTTTTCAAGCCTGCAGCTTTGGCAGCTTTCAACACCGTTACCCAGCCATTAGGATCCCCATTCCATGCGTTATCTAACGTCGCGTGCAAGCCAAGTAAACCTAAGTGAAGCATCTTTGCAGACGTATTAGAAAAATCCAAGTGCTGTGGTGTCAGCGCATCGTTTGCGCCCGGTGAGTGGAAAAATGTACGCTTGCCGGTTGAAGCCACCGTGTATACATCCGTGTAGGAGGTATGGTGGTCTTCGGTGCGCAGCAACCCAGCTGGATCGACCCGGTTTAATACTGCTTGCTGGTAGAGGAAATCGCCTTCAGGGTCTACTCCCAACAGGCCCATACCCAGCACTTGAAAATTTGGATCGAGATTTTTTAAGTCTAGGCTGACGTTGTGGCCGGACCCACCACCGAGTTTATCTTGCTTAATAATGCGTGCAAGCGCTTCTTCCGCGGGCCACTGATCCACAATTTTTATTCTATCGAGCGTCCAACATCCAGCGCATATAATTCCGCGATTCACCATAGACGAATTAGCCCATCAGTACTGGATCGGTGATGATGATATCGTTTTCGCGGGATCTTATGGCAGTGATATTGTTCTTCTCGAGGTGATCATGATACGAATTGGCTGCCTCAAGTGGCGTCATCGTTCCAACAAGCGTGGCTCGCATAAGCTTGACAAGCTCAATCGGGCTTTGTGCTAAATTTATTTTACGGCCAAACAACGCTACCCGTGCACCCGCTTTTTCAGCTTGATAGGCTAATTCAAACGTATCTCTGACAGTACCCGCTGACCCGCCTAAAATACCCACAATCAAATTTTGTGGATCATAGCGACACAACTCAGACATAGCAGCTTGCCCATTAAATTGGATCTTTAAAAATTTCGGTGCATCTAGGCTGGTTACGCCTGCTACCGCTTTTATGATCATGTCGTTTATGTAAAATCCCAATGCCTCACTCGAAATACCCACATCGAAGGCCGGGTTGAACACTTCTAAAAAATGATCAAACTCGTGCTCCCTAGTGGCGTGACGAAACTCTCGATAGGCGTTTAAGCTGGCAACATCGGCATCGACGTTATTGCAAAACGTCATGGAGTACAAACCGAGGTTGGCATAGGGCAAAACCGCGGGAATATCCGCAGTGGCGAACGGTATGGATTCTCTTTCCCGATAACGCGACCCGCGTGCCGACCAAATATCTGTAGTGTCATTTAGTCTCACAGCCGGTGTTACGGCACTGTCGGTGAATAGCTCTTTTTGATGCAGTGTTTCAGCCGATGATGCTGACATCAACATGATGTCAACCATGCCCGATTGAGTCATAGCCTCCATGGCGTTTAGATAGTCTTGTTTCGTTTTGATCATGCCATTTGCATCTGGACCAGGGCTCTGCGTTCCAAATGCCATGTCACCATCTTTGGCGTCAGCAATAACAAACGATTCAGGTGAATAATTACCCGACTTAATTATTGATAGTTTTTGATCTAGCGATTTTTCCATAAGATATTCCTTAACTATCAACAATTCGGGTGCGGTCGCAACGAATACTGTAACGGATAGGATATCACTAGGCCAGTCTCAACTGCGTGCCCAGAATCAATTTTGATGCTTATTACATGGACATCACAATCATATACACCAAACTCTTCGGATAGAGTCGAGCGTGCTAGCTGAGCGATGTTCAAACGCTTAATTCAACTTTGTCGCTAACGCGGGCGCATCAAACTTTTCAGACACTGACATAACTTTAGCAGCATTGAGCTGCGCCTTGATGCAGTAACCCGTATCAAACGGGTAATTACCTTCCTTGTCAGGCCACAGCATTATCTGCGTGCGGAAGTCTTTAGTGTCGTATGCACTGATCGCCACACTAAGGTAGTCAGCGTATGAAGCATGGTCAAGCGGCTTGAATGTTACCTTAAGGTCACCACCGATGATGTTTTCCACGGGTTCGTGCAATGGCATTGTTTCACCCTCTTTTATCGCAGCAGCCGTGGCACTTAGAATTCTGTGAGCGGGTTCTGCTGGAAGTCCGAAAGTAATAACCTCTGGATGCCCGTATGAATGCTCGAATCCAATGGTGTAGGAAAACGACTCCATCCCGTGTACTTGATCAGCATCAACATACATAAATGACCAACCATATTGGGCTATGTCAGATTTAGCTTTTTCTAGTATCTTTTCAAAATTCATAAAATCTCATATCGGGTAGTTAGAAAATAGTCAGCGGCCCAGAGCTCGCAACAAACGATGCGGGCCTAGCTTAATGACAGTCCGCAGACTTATCTTGGTTACGGTCCTACTCTTGCATCCGCGACCATCTAAAGTCCGTTTCGGACCTGAGATGATCGGGCTCTAACCAGACTCTACCCAATTAACGGGGAATGGGCACACAAGGTAGGTCCAAAGTTGCCCTTTGGATAACGGGCCTTTGTTTCGCTCACCTTGCGCGTAAGTGTCGCAATAATAGAATTCGGGTTAAACAAATAAAGCTCACTATGGTTGCATATACAATCATTAGCAATCATTTTGACTGCATATGCACTCATTTTATTGCTCTTTTCCAAAAACTAGGCATAATGAGTGCATATACAATCATTATCATCAACTTTGATTGCATATACACCCACGGAGATTAAAATCATGCCCGCAGACCGCGTCTATACAAAAACGACTGTGGAAGCTGCTCGCCTACTTGGCCAACTCATAAAGTTATCCCGTAAAAAGCGAAAAATGTCGGAAATTCAGTTAGCTGAACGCGCACAAATAGGCAGAACCACCGTTCAAAAAATAGAAAAAGGCGACCCATCTATAAATATCGGCTTGGTTTTCGAAGCAGCCAGCGTCGTCGGGGTTCCTCTTTTTAGCGCTGAGAACGCTAGAGCGTTGAAAAGTAGAAATGAATTAGTCGATGAAAAACTCGTTTTACTATCGCACAAACCTGGAAGACGCAGCCGTGAACTCAAAGACGACTTCTGATAACGAAGCCTTTGTATGGGTCTGGTTGCCTGATGCGATTAAACCTGTCATTGCAGGTAGAATTTCCAAAGATAGCGATCAATATCTCTTTAATTACGGGCAATCCTATCTAGCGCTTGAAAATGCCATTTCACTAAACGCTCGAGAACTTCCACTACAATCAGGTTTAATTACGCCACTGCCAGGGCTAACGCTCGCCGGTTGTTTGCGAGATGGATCACCTGATGCTTGGGGCCGTCGCGTTATCTTGAATCGTCTGTCTAATAGCACAACACACAAAGGTGAAATCAACGACACCGTTGAATTGTTGTTTATGCTTTATTCCGGCTCTAATCGCATGGGCTCTTTCGATTTCCAACGCTCACCCTCGGTATACGAACCACGTGTAAACGACAACACAGAACTCGAAGAACTCATAGGATCTGCTGAGCGTGTAGAAAACGGTGTACCCCTAACCCCTGCTCTTGACCACGCATTAATGCACGGAACATCAATCGGTGGTGCTAGACCTAAAGCGCATATCATTGATAACGACAAACAATACATAGCAAAATTCTCCTCCCAATCTGACACTCGCTCTGTTGTTAAAAGCGAGTACGTTGCTATGCGTCTAGCCGCAGAAGTTGGACTTAATGTGGCGCCTGTGCGCTTAGTGAAAGCAGCTAACAAAGATGTTTTATTAATTGAACGGTTCGATCGAATCCATACACCTGCAGGCTGGCTACGAAAAACAATGGTATCCGCTTTAACGTTATTCGAACTCGATGAAATGATGGCACGTTACGCCAGTTACGAAGAGCTAGCGGAAATCATCCGTCTTGATTTTAGTGATCCAAAAAAGACATTAAGGGAACTGTATGCACGACTGGTGTTCAATATTTTAGTGGGCAACACGGATGATCATGCGCGTAACCATGCCGCTTTTTGGGATGGAAAACAACTGACCCTAACTCCTGCCTACGATATCTGCCCACAAAACCGCACAGGCAGAGAAGCATCACAAGCCATGCGTATAGCGAGTGAAAGAAACTTGAGCCGACTCGACCTATGCGTTGAAAGTGCTGCAATCTTTGGCCTTAGTACAGAGGCCGCTACTCACATTATTGAACACCAACTAAATATTATAAAAACCAAGTGGGAATCTGTTTGCGATGAATGCGACTTGCACGATACCGATCGTAGATTACTCTGGCGGCAACAGATATTTAATCCGTTTTCTGTCGAAGGCTTTGAACATCATATTAAAGTGCAATGACTGAAAATACGGGACTGTGACTAGGAAGGTAGACAGCACACAGAGGAATGGCAGCGCCGCTCGTACGATTCGCATCATCGACATCTCTGCCCTACCCGAGGTATAACGACAGAGTCCATCGTTTATTGTCTATAAGCATGTCTATATAAAGCTACAGGTATTCCACGTTCCAGCAAACACTAATCGGTTGGCCTGAAATCCCTGCCCCCATTGGCGAACATAAATACAAAGCTTGATTTGCTACACCCTGTGCCGTCACCATTTTTTGCGTTGATACTTTATTAATATATTCCTGTTTCATGACTTGATAAGAGACCCCCACCGTTTTAGCACGTGCGGCAATGACTTGTTCAATCCGTGGGCCTTCGACAATCCCGGGCAATATTGCATTGACTCTTATACCGTGCGGCCCCAGCTCTATAGCAAGACTTTTTACTAATCCAATAATTGCCCATTTAGTTGCGGCATAGGGTGTGCGATAGGCATAACCCAAACGCCCTGCCACCGATGACATACAAATAATGGACGCATTCTTTGATTGTTTTAACAACGGTACCGCCAACTTAGCGCAATAAAACTGGCCATTCAAATTGATAGTGTAAGTAGGTGATGGCATGCTGCAGTTTGTCGATCTCACGAAACCGCTCGCATAGATGTTCGTAGGCAGAATGAGTCGTGTCAGGTTCCGGTAGTGTGGCAGGTGTACCATTAAAAATGGCAGTGACAAAACGATTTTAAAGGCTGTAAACTGCAATCATCAACGCAGCAAGGTTCGGCTGAATTCAAACATCCAATGCGGTAGTGGGTTGATCATAAGTTTAGCTATTATAACTCGGCGCAACTATGATATACCGCTACCTGTACTGATATGAGCTAAACATTTGAACAAAATGCTCGCGGCGTATTGCCCTAATTCCAAAACAGTTGCGCTCAGTGCCCCAGCAATATAAATAAGTGATAAACAAGAGACAACCATCATGCTTTTACATATTGTTCGTCATGGCCAAACTAATTGGAACGCTGAACAACGAATTCAAGGGCAACTAGACTCTGTGCTGGATGAATTAGGAATCAAACAAGCTTGCAAGCGCGGCAAAGACTTCACCGAAACGCAGTTTGCAGCCATCTACTCCAGTAGCAGCCTTAGAACTCGACAAACCACAGAACATCTTCTTGCTAACAGAATAAGGGCCAGCGACCGTAACGGTGAACATAAAAATTCAGTGGTGTACATGGATGAACTGCGGGAAGTTTGCCTGGGTGTGTGGGAAGGCCATTTGTGGAGTGAGATTCAAGCGGCCTATCCAGATATGGTAGAAGCTCATCGTACAGCCAGTGATCATTTTTTCGTAGAAGGGGCTGAATCTTCCCTTCAAATTCAAGATCGTGGAATCAAAGCTATTGAGTCCATTATCAAAAGTCAGGAAGATGCAGCACACGCTGATTCTACTGACGAAGTGTTAGTGGTGAGTCACGGCGCGATCATGAAAACAATTTTCGCCTACTATTTGGATATTCCCTTAACCTCCATTCACGAGCTCCCTCAATTGCCCAATTGTGCACACTGCATCATTGACGTTAAAGAACAACAAAGAAATGTCATTCAAATTGCAGGGGTCCCTACTAAAGAGACTCAGTGGTCAAACTAATAGTGGCACTGATTGGCAGTTCACCTGGCTTAGTGTTTTGATTTGTAAAGCTGCTTGAGTAATTGAACTAGAGGTGTTCAGGCTCTTCAAAAAATGGTTGAATATGTGGCTGCCAAAAAGCGTGAATATTTTTCTACACAGCCCGATAAAATATCAAGTACCGAAAACGTGTAACCTGTACAGCGCAACGCCTTTTATTCGTGACCGCCTGCTTGAAAGGCTTTAACCCTACAAACTAAGTCTTCCAGCTCGGGCTCTTCGAACCCCAGTTCATGCATCTTTTCTGACAATTGAAATAGATAATCGCAATTACGACCCAATGGTCCTTGTGCAGTGGCTATAGTGCGAACGATGTCCTTAATCGACAGGTTATTGACAAACCGATGGTTCGCTTTGTCGACAACGAACGTTAGCATTTTAAAAGACTTTTTTGTCTCAACGCACTGTGCCTCTATCCAAGTCGGCTTATAAATGTAATGAGACATTTCTCTACGAAATAAAACATCGAGTTCTGAAGTGGCATTTTTTGCAGCAATCCGAAATGCGACCCCGTTGCAGCTCCCACCCTCCACCAAGCCCATCATTAGCCCAGGACATTCAACGCTCCCTCTACTTAACGTTGTCCAGAAGCAGAACTTTTTTTCGAAGCCCTTGATGCTACACCGACGTTGCTCCTCAAAGTTCAACGCAGGGTTCCAGATCAAGGACCCATAACCGAAAACCCACAGGTCAGAATCAGCTAAAGCAATCAAAGTCTGGTCGACGAGTGCTGCACGTTGCTCATCAGACATTCGTTTAATATCATTCTGATTATCGTGCACCAGACGGTCTATTTCGCCGTTAAGCAACGCCTCTCTGGTTAATATGGATTTATCTGGCATCAGCGTTGTTTTGATATTGGAGAATTGATATTGAAATGGCAACTTATCCACTTATTTTAGCCTAACCAGAAATGTCAGCTGGTGAGAATCTTAAAGTGGACTTAGGTTGATGACAATCCGCGGACTTATCTTGCTAACAGTCCTATTTTACGTCCGTAACCAAGATAAGTCCGTTTCGGACTTCGGTTCGTGACAATGTCAACAACGCGGGTCCGCGGTCACTTTAAGTTACTATTGTCTAAGCTAATTTTGCAGACAATTTGCAACCAACTGAAGTCCAACTTAACACGCCCAAAATCAAACGAATTGTCAGCAAGCTAAGTCCTTCCGTAGTTTACCCATAGCCCAAAGGCTGGCCAAGGAATGAACGTGAGCATGGCTGATTCGTTTAACCTAGGTTGGAAGTTAGCATCGGAAATCAGAAACCAGACCACACCTGAAGTGCTTCATACGTATTCGTTCGAGCGGCAAGCAAAAGCGCAAGAGCTCATCGACTTTAACAAAGATATGGCTAGATTATTTAGCCGCAAACCAAAAGCTTGCAGCGCAAACTGAGCAGTTCCAACAATACTTTAAAAAACACGGTCGCTATACAACCGGAGTAGAAACTCAGTACGATAATTCAATCATCACCGGTACGGACAAACACCAAGCGCTTGCCACTGGCCTGAGTGTGGGCAAGCGATTCCATTCAGATACGGTAATACGCTTTATTGATGCGCTGCCAATGCAGCTTGGCCACACGATTCCAGACTACAGATAGTCAGGGTCCTATTTTAGGTTCTATTCAATTAACGGGTTCTGATTCTAACGGTTGAAAATACGCTTGGTATTTCAGGAGCATTAATCTGGCAGAATAAGCGCAAAAGCACAGCACTATTTGTTAGAAAGACTCAGACAAGTTAAAGTGTCTGCATGCTTCAGACAGTTATTCAAATGGAAAACTGAAACTTGCCAACCTCATCATCAAAACTCAGCGATGCCGCAATGGCGATAGCACAGGCCTACGCTGTCTTCTATCCAGAACGCCCAGCCAAGACTAAAACGTTCCAGTGGATCAATCGCGTTAGACGGCAACAGGAGCTGCCGAGCTTAAAACAAGTTCAGCTAGCTCCCGCCTTACAAGAACTGGTCGATGCTGACCTGATTGACCCCACCATTGAAGGACGACGGGGTGTCAGTGCGCGCGGACCAGGTGCAAAGCTCGGCACGGTAACCCGTTTCTGTGCCTCTGCGGTCGAGAGTGGTGTGGCTTATGGCTTGTTACAAGAACTAGATGAAAACACTTATCAAGCACGCCAATTCAGATACGATGATCACCTACCTCACTTTATTGAGCAACACCATAGAGTCGCAGTGATATCAGGGCAATATGAGCGTTATGCCGAAGCAGATCTGGCGAATGAATCATTACTCTGGCTAATTGAGCCCACAGCCCTACCCTATCTGCAACGCTTACCCGAACGCCATCGTCAGCAAGCGTGCGAAACCGGCCTTCGCTTTCTGATTGGAGCTTGTCAGAACACCACCGTATTTGCCACTTGTTGCGCATCATATGCACCGGACATAACCGCTTTGTTGCCAATCATCGCATTTGCACATGTGCTTAGAGGTGAGTTGGTCAAGGCCACTGATCTGATATCGCAAGTGCTGGCGAATTCAACAGCAACTAAATCTGCTGTGGTTGAGGCTTACAGTGTTCAGTCGTTAATTCACACTATTTCGGGTGACGACGAGTCGGCACTCAAGTCCATTAAACAAACGCTTGAAGCGGAGCGGCACGGTACCCGAAAGAAAATTCTCTATCCTGCCTATGCCGCTTTTAGCCTCGCTATATTAGCGCTGCCACGTTGCAATACACCGGAGGCTGATCAACTTTTCGAATCGCTTGTGACAGCTCGAAAAAAGTTGAAAATGGACTCCTACTTCGATCAGCTTTTTTACATTGCCCAACAAGCTCGCTTACCAGAAACGTTTATAAGACCCTTCTACCTTCCCGGCCCACCATCGCTTGGTAGTGCGCTTTACACCATCGCCAGTCGTTGGCATAGCGACTACCACCTGAGCACAGAAACTAAAAATAGCGACACCCGAATCGAGTACCTGCTGTACACCTGCAGTGAGAACGGTTTTGCCTGGCTTGCCGCAGAAATACAAAGTGTTATTGAGTCGATGCACGACGATTACCGCGAGCTTCAGCAATACACTCAGGATAAGGTAAATAAATTAAGTGCGAAGCGTCGACACAAGAAATTGAAAACGCAAAGTCTGCTGGAGTTAGTAAAAACAGAATCGCTCTGGGAGTTTCAGTTGCGCACGCTTGAACAATTGGTTCCGAAAAAAACCAATAAACAAAAAGCGCTAAAAGAACAAGATTCCACTACGCGACGACTGATCTGGGTTCTTGACTCACTCTCACTATATGGAGTGATTGCCTCACCTATTGAACAAACATTAGGTAAAAACGGCAACTGGTCCGCTGGAAGACGAGTGGCGTTAAAGCGGTTAAAGGAAGATGCAGATAAAATGCAACATCTGCTGGAGCAAGATACCAAAGCCGCTGCCACCATCATAAAACTCAGCTCTGGATGGGATAGAACCACAACTTACGAGACCAACAATCGAACGGTTTATCAGCTCATCGGGCATCCACATGTTTATGACCCTGACGGACAGCGCCTGAATGTGCAGGAACGACCTGCCAAGCTTAGTGTCCAAAACCGTGGTGAAAACTTCGTGCTGATGGTTGAACCATCTGGCCACGAATACCACTACATCTCGGTTTGGGATAGGCAACAAAATCTTGTCACGGTAACCCATTTCAGCGCAGCCCAACGACGCATCTGTGCAAGCTTACCTGTCGATGGCCTGATACTGCCAGTCGAGGCTGAAACCCGGATGCAATCGTTATTAAAATCACTCTCTGGCACTATGGCCATTGAAGGTGATACGGCCGTATCATCAGCTGATATACGCACCGGTAATCCCACCCCACTACTCGAGCTTGATCGTATCAATAAAGAACTGTGCGTACGAATTAGGGTAGAGCCTTTACTCGATTCCAATACCTTTTTCGACGCCGGTATCGGAGGTGCAATGGTGTACGTTCAAGCCGAGAACGGCTCTGTAGCGCTACAACGTGATTTAGCAAAAGAGCAAGATGGAATGCAGTCTCTTATCGCTAATTCATCGGTACTTTCGCGGTTCTACGATGGTCGCAATACGCTCTTCATAGAGGGCTTGGACGCAGCATTAGAGTTAATTTCAGAACTTCAAAACACAGAAATTCGGTGCATTTGGCCAAAGGGTGTCGCTTTCACGATCGAGCGCAAAGTAGACGCATCGCAACTGCACTTAAACATTCGAAGCGCCAACAACTGGTTCGCGGCTAATGGAGAGCTTCGCTATAGCAACACTGATGAAATTTCATTGGTCGAGCTTCTTGCGCGCATGACAGGCACCACTGAATCGCGTTTTATTGAACTCGACAAAGGCCGGTATTTGGCACTGTCTCGCTCACTGCATAAACAGCTTAATGAGCTTCGGGCCTTTCAGTTTAATAGCGACAAAAACGCAGAAGATGTACTCATACATCCGGTTGCTATGTTAGCCCTCGATCCACTGCTCAATCAGGCTGTTATAAAAACCGATAAAAAAATAGCCGGTGTACGCAAAAAAATAAAATCGGTTTTTAACAATCCAATCGATGTGCCGAACACATTGCAGGCCGATCTGCGCAGCTACCAATTAGAAGGTTATGAGTGGTTAGCCCGGCTTGGAATGATCGGCGCTGGAGCCTGTCTGGCAGATGATATGGGGCTTGGTAAAACCGTTCAAGCATTGGCACTCCTACTTTCCCGAGCCGATCAAGGTCCTGCGTTGGTGGTAGCACCCACGTCAGTAATTGGTAACTGGGTAACCGAGGCGCAACGCTTTGCACCATCTTTAAAAGTCACTCTATATGGCAGCGACACAGCTGCTCGACAAAAGGCCCTAAAAAAATTAGGCAAATTCGATGTGGTGGTTATCAGTTACGGATTGATGACAAACGATAGCGAAAAGTTGCAAGTGATTCACTGGAGCACGCTTGTGCTAGACGAAGCGCAGGCCATTAAAAATGCAAGCACGCATCGAGCACGCGCCGCGAAAGTGCTCAACGCTGATTTTCGCATTATCACAACGGGCACACCTATTCAGAATAACTTGATGGACTTGCACTCGTTGTTCAGCTTTATAAACCCAGATCTGCTCGGCTCACAGGCAGCATTTCGTCGAAACCTTGCAATACCCATTGAACGTGACAATAGTGCACACGCGCGTACACAATTAAAACAGTTAGTATCACCTTTCATGTTACGTCGGCATAAGCGTGACGTACTGCAGGAGTTACCAGCACGAACCGATATCAACCTCAGCGTCTCTTTGTCCAGCGAAGAAGCCGTTTTGTACGAGGCGCTTCGTGAAGAGGCGCTTGAGGCATTAAACACTGCAGCTGAAAATGATAACCGATCGCAAGAGAAGTTCATCATTCTGACCTACCTGACTAAGCTGCGACGCCTATGTTGTAATCCCAAACTGATCGCACCTGACTGGAAAGGGCCAGAGTCGAAACTTGAGTTGTGTATCCAGACATTACAGGAGCTGTTAAGTAACGGGCACAAAGCTTTGGTTTTCTCGCAGTTTGTCGATCATCTCAACATTGTTGAAGAGCGATTGAAAAAAACCAATATCTCTTATCAATATCTGGACGGCAGCACACCACAGAAAAAACGCACAGAACGCGTTGACGCATTTCAAAGTGGACAAGGCGACGTGTTTCTAATTTCGCTTACTGCTGGCGGCACGGGTCTGAATCTGACCGCTGCTGACTATGTCGTTCACCTCGACCCCTGGTGGAATCCTGCCGTAGAAGATCAGGCATCTGATCGTGCGCATAGATTCGGCCAGCAACGTCCAGTAACAATCTATCGAATGGTTACTACAGGCACAATAGAAGAACAGATACAAAAACTCCACACCACTAAGCGGGACCTTGCAGCATCAGTGCTTGCAGGTACAGAGAGCTCTGCCATTAATACCGAGGAGCTCATAGCGTTGCTACAGTAGCAACTACCAACGAAAAGGCAATGGGAATTACTCATGCAGCCTTTCTCTAATTACAGATGATGAACCATCTCATGTCGGTAAACTTACTCGGCACTTTCAGAGTCTAGGGCAGTTGCAATTGACAGTTTTTGAATGCAATGCGTACAGATCGCTTTTTGCAGAGATCAGCATGGCGCAATTGAACTATCGGTTGAGTTAATCGTGGCCACGCCGCCGCCTGCAATAGCTTGACGCACGCAGCCTGCCCTTTGATCTCAAATTGACTCTGGCAATCGATAACCCTGACGATAACAAGCCTTAATTGACTCCACCGCTTGCTCAGTTGTTACCCCATTTCCAAACCTGCTCGCGTGAACTATTGGTAGGTCGAATAAGGGTTTTCCATGAATCATCCAATGCGCAAGAAACTCAGCCGACCCGCCACCGGTACCAATACCGACATTAAACCCAGACGCAAGCCATAAACCAGGATGCTTGTCATCAATAGGCCCAAGCATGGGCAACCCGTCTGGTGTCCAACACATCGGTCCATTGTTGATGGTTTTTATTCCAGCATCGCTAAAAGCTGGAACGCGACTCATCAGCTTTTCCAGATGTGGCATGAGACGATCGGTTTCCGGTGCAAAGAGTTCTTCTTTGAAATCTTTGGGGATGCCGTCCAACGACCAAAAAACAGGTTCAGTCTCGTAAACACCAAGCAGAAAACCATCTCGTTCCTGTCGCATGCTGCACGACACATAAGAGTCGCGATACGCCGGAACTTCATAATCCAATGCAGCAACCTCGGGAATGGTTTCAGTGATGAGCTCATGATGCTGCGTCGCGTATAAGGGAACATTCAACCCCAACGGTTGTAATAGTTCACGTGTCCAGAACGATGCAGCCATGACGATGTGTTGCGCTCGTACTTGTCCGTTGTCTGTTTGCACTAACCATCTGTCGCCGTCGCGAATAATGGCATGAACCGGGCATTGCACCTCAACGGCTGCGCCAAGATTGCGCGCCGCTTTTGCCAGTGCGTGCGTAGTGGAGCTTGGATCGACATGGCCATCCGTTGGCGTGTGTGCCGCACCAAATAATCCATCGGTATTGATACAAGGGTGTAATGCGTTAATGACGTCGTTGTCGACCACATGATATGGAATTTCTAGTGCTTTATACCCAGCCTCAAATTCATGAAATTGTTCCCGTTCTCGTTTTGTTGTAGCCACACGTAAAGAACCGGTTTGATGAAAGTCAATGGATTGCCCACTGTCTTTCTCAGCCTGAAGGTAGGTGCGGATAGAGCCTGCAAACAGGCGAGTCATTTCGGCATAAGGACCGAAGTAAGTGGTATTGCCTGCAGCGTGCCAGGTGGAGCCTGAAGTCAGGTTGCGACGTTCGAGTAACAGCGTATCAGTCCAACCGAGTTTGGCTAGCCAATACAATACTGAGCCACCTACGATACCACCGCCAACCACCACCACCTGCACATCTGTTTTCATCGTTTATTACTCTATAAGCGTGTCTATACAAAATAACACTAAGCAGCAAAAACAACACGAAGAGATCTAATGATCCCGCTTCGCTATGGCAAAAAGCTCATTGGTGTGTAATGGATTTCTAAAAATCCACGAAATCACATTTAAATTACTTGTTCTCGGGAGGAATCGGTGCGCCATTACTATAATTTCGGGTAGAAAAATTTAGCTCACGTACAAAGGACTCATAGTTACCCCTGACCGCTCTCCAATAAAGATCATCAATTTCTTTGCTGATTATTAAAGTTTCAGACACGCTATCTGGATAGTTGTTCCAGTACGTTTCTGTAAATGTTCCAGCAACAGGTTTACACAAGGAAGTTCCTTCAACTAGTGTTCCCGTCAAATTCATACTAGTCTCCCATCTCTGGTCGACTCTCACCGCATTTCTGCCTGTTATTTCTTCGACAAAGCTACGCGTGTTCTCATCCATCACTGCGACCGTATTAGAAAATTCAACGCTATACGTGAATTCTCCGTCATAGGCAGTACGATTTCCTTGCCAAGTGATAGCGTTGTCAGAGTGCGTCCGGATACCATCATAACGAAGTTGCAAATCGGGTAGACTATAACCGTAAGTGAGCGTTCCGTTTCCATTGGCGTCTATCGCCACATCACCAAAAATGGATTCTGGAGATTCTTCGAAATCATCTTCATACCCACAGCAAGGTCGATCTACTTCAATTGTGTCTGTATATGGCCTGTTATCTGAAACAAGGTCTTCGAACTGATGCTGTGTAAACATGCGGTTCCGATAATTTAGCCGGTAGTTAAACCCGACGTCCAAAAAGAAGTCTTCATCAACCGTTGGCTCAGTCCCGGCTACTAACTCATCTAAGTTATTAACGCCATCTCCGTCTTCGTCAAAAAGATCAGTATCAAATTGATCGGCCAGTATGACTAAAGGCTCTGTTACGTTTGAACCGGTTCTCAGCTGTTGGCTGTAACGCGCAAGCTCAATCTCACCATTTTGATCATAAAATGTCACCGTGAGTAAATTGTCTGTTTCTGTTGGGAATTCTGCCGATGCTGTCCAATACTCATCACCAACCCAACTGGCATTAAAAATCTTCTCACCCCAAATCAACTCAAGCTGCAGTTCATCTGAAGACATGTACATCGGCACCGTGATATTAAAATCAACACGCACGGTAGTTTGCTCAACACCGCCAACTGCAACATTGTTATAGCGTTCTCCGCTTGTGTGGTTGATCACCAGATACTCACCGGGACTGACATCACAAACACTGCCACCATTACACACGTTCTGAATGCCGTCACTTGTTTGTACTTGATACCAGCCATCGTCAGGCCAGCTGATTCGTGAGCCCGTGACCGTTGGGGCTGAAACCGTTGGTGATGAAACCACCGGGGATGAAACCAATGGAGGTGCAGCTAAACCAGCATACTGGCAAAAGAATTCGAGATCTAGTGAGGGCACTAGATACTCCTCTACGAACTGTCCCTCATTCGTATCCGTCACGTACACATTCCAGTAAGCATCCGACGAAGCTCTTGAAACCGTACTAGTCACATTAGGGTAGTAAGATTCGATTGTCATCGTCCCTGCCGTCGCTTCGCAGAACTGGTATTCGTCTTTTTCGATACCGGATACTGCATAGGTGAAGCTGGTTCCGGCATTGCCACTACAAGTCGTGGAATGACTCTGATCACCACGTTGCGTGATGACTCCGTCCTCAGTCCTGCTGGTTTGCGTTCTATATTTAACATACTCCGAGTGGCAACCTGCGCCAGAGTTGTAGGTTCGTTTGCTACCATCCCACCGAATTGAATTTTCAGATTCTGTGCGTGTGCCCACATGGGTATAGGATGTGGAATCCCCAAAGACATGCTGATCGAAGAAGTAATTATAGTAAGTGCCATTTCCGCTGGCGTCGATATCGATTGTCTTTAGGCTACGCTCGTTCCAGGAGCTGCCATCCCAGAACTCCGGCTCCGGAACAATCACTTCCTCGTCTTCGAAATAAGGGCGTTCATCTGGGATAACTGTTTCTAACGTGTCCGAGTAGTTTTTGATAAGCCTGATTGCACGCCGGACTGGAGAGCTAGCTGCCGATACATCCCTGATTTCGAGAGACTGGCTATCGCCTAGTAGTGGATCATTATCAGCCGATGCAACTTTCGTTAAAGGCAGCAAGAACATCAGGCTAAGCATGACCCTATGGAAATCAGATATATTTTTTATTGATGTTGGCATTGAATTTTAGATCCGACGTTAGTCACAATGAACAAACAATAGTAGGCGCAATAACTCAGCCATGAGTTTACTCTAGACGTATTGGAGCGCGGAGGTAAAAGTACCCACTAGAAAGGCAAAACTGAAAGATGAGAACGCTATCGCAATGGGCCAATATAGCTCTCTGCTAGAACCACAGCCAAAATTGTCACCCACTAGTAGTATCGCGGCGTTTGCAAATTCGGTGCGGTTAAGGAAAAAATCAGATTTCATTTGGCCATCTGTATCGAAACGCAGATCTGCCAGCACGCCATCGGCCAAGCCTTCACGCGTTATGGTGCGCAAGAACCGTTGGCCATGATATCGGTATCCACGTTTGACGGCGGGAATGGAGCTGCTTGTCCTTTTACGATGTTTGGCATCAGTTACGCACCTCGTCTAGGTACTCGCGCACGTCGGCCCAACGAACATGCAGCGCTGTAGCCTAGAGATTCATGTTACGACCAACACACTCATAGTCAGCTGCCGTACGTTTTGTGTAACTCGGCGTATCGGCAGCTAAAGCGTTGATGGTTGATGCCAGACCATTCAGGTAATTTGACGCAACTTCACGTTGAGCATTATCAAGGCTGTGAATAGTACGCAAAGCATATGCTTCCCAAAGTTTGCGATTGTGCACCCGTACATCGATTCGCCTGTCGGAAAATGTTTGCCGCCTTTTATCCATATAGGATATCAGCATCGCATTAAAATCTGATTCCTTACGCTTGTCCAATAGCGTATAAAATTCAGCATCAAGATCGTCTCTTATCTGACGGAACGGCGTATTGGGCCTGAACGTTGAGCTCATCGTTTTACGCAGATCATCAAGCTGTTCTTGATTTAGCGTAAAGTTAACTAACCGAAGATAACGCCTGATCTGTTTAACACGATCACTCGCCGATTCAGCGAGTATTTGATCAATCTCACGTTCATCTGCATCTCGTCTTGCTCTTCGAGACTCTCTTGCAGCTTGTCGGTTATCACGAATTTGATTTATTTGTTGATCGCTAAGATTAGAAATAATACTTGCTGACGCATAAAAGGGATTACAAGCTCCTACATTAGATGCGTAAGATCTTATGATTTCGCTCCAGCGCTCGACATCAGTTTCGCTTACACTTTTTGTGTCTTTCAAACGAGCAGTGAAATTACCCAGTAGCTGGCTATAGTATCCGAGCTGGGTTTTTCGGTGCCAAAGATGGAAATGATCGGCTAACTCTTGAATTTGTTCGGTTTGTTCTTCGTTGAAGCTCGCATAGTCCAGTAAGCGCTCTTCTATTCGATTATCGAGTGAATTGTATAGAGGGCGTAATACCAGCTTACTGTTTGAGCAAGCCATACAAGTCAGACTCAACAGAACGACTGAGCACCATTTTTTGCAAGAATTCAATCGAGAAAAAACGGTCTGTAAGCGGTGGCGAGTTGTGTTCATGCAAAAAATCCATCAAACAGGCGTATTTTGAAGTTTTACGACAATTCCAGATTGAAAGCAATTGATCGCTTTATTCTGACAGTCAGATGCGCTAAGAGTTGCCAAAACAAGAGCACGGGAGGCTTTCTCTGTGACTGCCGCCGACAGGCTGTCATGCAGCAGCATGTGTATAGAGGTCTGACCTCTTTTACTGCTGACTATCAACTGCCAACCTAACCTGCTTGACGCGAGTGATGCGTCCATACAGGTCCTTTAAAAAGTTCGGGTGGTACGTGCATATATTATCTAATAAAACGGTGGTTGCAGGCACGGCTGTATTTTTTGTTTATCATACATTTGTTAGTTAAGGGCAAAACTGAAAACGCATGGCGAATTATGACTGGCACGCGGATCGTAGTGATCTTTCTGGCATTGCACTTCTGGATCGTGCGCCTGAAAGCGAAGGCATTGATCTGAGAGACGTAAGACTTTACCGACAAGCGCGCGTACGTGCAGAAATGGGTCGACACGGGATTGATGCGATTATACTTTCCGATCCTATAAATATCCGGTATGCGACTGGCACACGCAATATGCAAGTGTTTTGTCAGCGCAATGCACCGTCCCGATATTTGCTGCTCACGGCTAACCGATCCATTCTCTTTGAATTTACAGGATGTCTTCATCTCGGCGACGGCTATGAAACCATTGATGAAGTGCGCCCTTCTAAAACTGCAAGCTTCGTGGCAGCGGGACCCGAAATCGCCGAACGCGAGATGGCATGGGCGGCCGAGATGGCCGACTTAATAGGCGAATTAGTCGGCAAAGGCGCAACGGTCGGTCTGGAACGGTTAAACGCTGGAACCGCTATAGCACTTAAAGAACAGGGCTTGCGAATTGTCGACGCTCAACAATCAGTTGAAATGGCGCGAGCAATCAAATCTGCTGAGGAGATGAAATGCGTTAAAGCATCTCTTCGTGCGACAGAGATCGGTGTTGGAAAATTGCGTGAAGCCATTCGCCCTGGACTAACAGAAAACGAGCTTTGGTCGATACTGCATAAGTCGGTTATTGAACAAAACGGTGACTACTGCGAAACGCGATTGCTAAGTGCGGGTCAACGCACCAATCCATGGTTTCAGGAAACCGCTAATCACCTTATCGGAGAAAATGAATTAATTGCACTAGATACCGACGTAGTTGGTTGTCACGGCTACTATTCGGATTTCTCGCGAACGTTTCACGCAGGCCCCGGCAAGCCAACGAGCGAACAAAAAACTTTATATCAGACTGCGTTCGAACAGGTTCAACATAACATTAATATTATCAAGCCTGGCATGAGCTTTCGTGACTACGCCGATCAAGCCTGGAATATCCCCGCTGCCTTTTACGCTAATCGTTACTACCTTTCTGCTCATGGCTGTGGAATGACGGGTGAGTACCCGTATCTTTACCATCATGGGGATTTCCAGAATGCCGGGTATGACGGCATCGTGGAAACGGGTATGACTATCTGTGTTGAAAGTTACATCGGTACAGAAGGAGGTTTTGAAGGCGTGAAGCTGGAGCAACAAATTTTAGTAACAGAGACAGGAATAGAGCTTTTGTCGCGCTTTCCGTTTGAAGAAGCACTTTTGTAGCTGTAGTCTTTTATTATAAAGTCCGCTTGATTGCATCTGGGGCACTCGCAAAAGATATTCTTTCAAATAAACCAAGGTGGGTATGAATGTTCAAATTCTTAGTCTGTCAAATCGGGAGAGGTTTACTACCACTCCAACAACAGGATTGCCTATTGCCTCGACCACAACAAGCTCACACGAGCAATGCCTTTGCTTGCTCTGGATTAAGTGGCTCAGGGCGAGTGCAGCTTGTAGCCATTTCTACATAGCAACGACTTTCCGCTGAGTGCAGTATTGCCGTTACTACCTCAACAACATGCGTCGCCAGTTCCAGACTACAGCGATGTTGCCTACCTTCGTTGATCGCCGCAGCCATGTCGGCGAGCCCGGCACCGCGGTAATTTGCGCGTGCGATACCATTGCTGTCCTCATTGTTGATGACAGAGAATGGGTGGTCGCGTGGAGAGATCTCAATCGCCTCGCCCTCCTGTCCCGCCAACAAGACATCCCCTGCGAAGAAATTCGGATCAGGTACATAAAGTGACCCCTCGCTGCCATAAAGCTCCATGTTTTCGTGACGATGCGCCCAGACGTCCCAACTGGCACCCAGTGTTATCAGCGCGCCGCTTTGGAATTCCAACACCGCGTGAATATTCGTCGGCGTATCCACCGGCACAATTTCACCCTCGCGCAGACCACTTCCGATGGTGCGTGTATTAAAGCCAGTAGAGGCCATCGCCGTAACCGCCTTCACAGAACCAATCAACTGTACAAGATTCGTCACGTAGTAAGGACCAAGATCCAGTACCGGTCCGCCGCCGGGCTGAAAAAAGAAATCCGGGTTCGGATGATTAGCTTCCATCCCGTGTGACAACACATGACAGGTGCCGCTGATGATCTCGCCTACCTGGCCTTCATCAAGTGCAGCGCGAGCCAATTGATGTGAACCGCCTAAGAAAGTGTCGGGCGCAGATGCAACGCGCAGGCCCTTTTCATCGGCGAGTTGTCGAAGTTCCTCGCCTTCTGCTACCGTCAATACGAAGGGTTTTTCTGAATAGGCATGTTTGCCGGCATTAAGAATCTGCTTTGTTACTTCGAAATGCGCCGCAGGCACCGTCAGATTAACGATAATATCGATGTCGGTGGCGGCCAGCAAATCTTCAACGGTGTCGGCTCGCACCGAAAAATCTGCAGCTCGTTCTCGGGCCACATCCATATTCAGATCAGCAACTGCTCGTACATCAAGGAAATTGAACATCGGCGTGAATTCGAGATAGGCCGACGAAATATGACCGCAGCCAATAATGCCAACACCAAAAGTTTTCATGATTTTTCCCAGCACTGAGCGAATGCATCGATCGAACGGGCAGCGAATCGATCCCAATCGATTGGGTTATCGTGTTCCGCCACAAAGAGATCCGTACCTGCATTGCGCAAGGCGGCGATAAGTGATTTCCAGTCCATCACACCATCACCCACATCTGCCCAACCGTCCTCGTCTGCGTTCTCTCCATCCGGTGCAATGTCTTTGACATGCGCTGCGGTAATTCGGCTGGCGTGGGCTTCAATCCAGGTCATCGGATCGGCACCGCCTTTTACAACCCATGCAACATCCATTTCCCATTCCATCTCCGGCGCATGTTCCAACAGCAGGTCCATAGGGATTTCGCCGCTAGCCAGTCGCATGAACTCCCAGTGGTGATTGTGCCAACCGAAACGGAACCCAGCATCATTGACGCGCTTACCTGCCTCATTGAGCCTTTTGGCAAGAGAAATCCAGTTGGCACTATCGGTACCCTCTCGCCAAAGGTCTTCTGGTGCCGGACAAATCACACGCTTCATTCCAAGCGTTGTTGCCAATGCAAGCGAGGCCTCCAATCCTTCCTCCAGCTCGCTGATCGGAAAAAAATGGCCGGAGGTCATGCTCATACCGTGGCTATCCAGCAGAGCGCGAAATGCTGGCGCATCGCTATAAGTGCCACCAAACCCTTCCACCTGATCGTACCCAAGTTCTGCAAGACGCGGGATCACGTTGGTCCAGGGTAAAAAGTTACGGGCAGAGTAGAGTTGAAAAGATAAGTTCATAAGGAGATTCTTTGTAAAAGTTAAATGTTCGTCAAGCGGTTCGCCTAAACGGCCAAGGCAGATTTCAATGCGTGGTACGACGCTTTGGGCGTGCGCTCCAGTGTGTCAAAATCAACGTGAACCAACCCGAAGCGTTTTTCATAACCAAGGGTCCATTCGTAGTTGTCCAGCAATGACCAGAATGTGTAACCGTTCAATGGAACACCGTCTGCGATGGCACTCTTGGCAGCTGCCAAGTGCAGGACAAGGTAATCAATTCTTTCTTGATCAGGTCGGCCCAATTCATCAGCGTTCGACATCCCGCTTTCGGTAACGTAAAGCGGCAATCCTTTGGTGTAATTCTCGTGTGTCCAAGTCAGGAAATGATACAGACCTTCCGGATAGATCTCCCAACCCATTTGGGTTTTTGGCAACGGACCGTCAACTTCTTCATGCGACGGCCAAGGGTCGGAATTGGGTGCGATACGCTTGCAGGTATAGTAGTTAATCCCCAACCAATCGAGCGGTTGTCCAATCAGTTCAAAATCGTTTTCAAAACCTTTAGGCATATGCGGCTCAAGGCCCTCCATGACATCTGTCGGGTATTGTCCATTGAACAGCCCACCCAAGAAAAACCGGTTGTAAATCCCATCATAAAGCTCTGCAGCTCTTGCCGCCTCTGGCGTGTCATCTGCCGGATGGGCATATTCGAAATTGCATACGGCACCCAGGTTTTCCATACCCAGCGCTCGCATGGCTTGGATGGCCGCACCGTGGCCTGTCATCACGTGATGCATTGCGTGGGCTGCCGCACGAATATCTCGCAGACCGGGGGCATGATAACCCATGAAGTGCGATAGCCATCCGACACACCATGGTTCATTGATCGGGGCGACGGAGAACATCCGGTCACCGATACGCTCCATTATGATAGTCGTAAAATCAGCAAACCAATTGGCGATGTCGGGGTTACGCCAACCGCCAAGATCAGCCAATGGCACTGGTAATTCCCAATGATAAAGCGTTGCCATCGGTTTTAAACCACGTTCAAGCATGGCGTCAGTTAAGCGATCGTAGAAATCTAATCCCTTCTCATTCGGTTTCCCGCGCCCTTCTGGCAGCACCCGTGCCCAGCTGGTTGAAAAACGGTACGCATCGAGGCCAAGGCCCGCTGCAAGGTCGAGATCTTCCTCATACCGATGATAGTGATCGCAAGCCACATCACCGTTCTCTGCCCGGATAACATTGCCCGGTGTTTGCGCAAAAGTGTCCCACTGTGTTTTGCCTGCCCCCCCAAAAGAATGACCCTCTATCTGGTAACTCGAGGTTGCAGCGGAAAAGAGGAAATCGGCAGGAAAATCACTACGTTTAAAGTTCATTAGAGGCGCAATTCGCTGGCAGAATCAAACAGCGAGGCACGCGACGGGTCGATCCCTAGCCGCAGTTTTTCGCCTACCGAGACATTCGCCTGCCCATCCATCCGCACCCGAAAATCATGGCCTGCCAGCTGGCAATCAATCAGTTTGTCCGACCCGGTTGGCTCGATAAGCTCGACATCCACGTCAACCCTGTACGGTGCGTTATCGACCAATTCGCCAGTCAAAACATGTTCGGGGCGAATGCCTAGCGTGCCAGCTCCATCGACCGCACTGCCGGAAGCAAAGTCATACCCTGTCAGCGGAATGCTCAGATCACCGACCATGAAGGTTCCGTTTTGGATCGCTCCATCGAGAAAGTTCATCGACGGCGAACCAATGAAATCTGCGACGTATTTATTCACTGGTCGACCGTAGATATCATCCGGCGATCCTAGTTGCATGATCTGACCGTCACGCATAATGGCGATGCGATCTGCGAGTGTCATCGCCTCGATCTGGTCGTGGGTCACATAGACCATCGTGTTTTTGAGCTGTTGGTGCAGACGCTTAATTTCCACCCGCAGATCGGCGCGTAACTTTGCATCAAGATTACTGAGCGGTTCGTCAAACAGAAACACATCAACATCGCGCACTAGCGCTCGACCAATGGCGACTCGTTGCCGCTGCCCACCTGACAAGGCCGCAGGTTTGCGTTTGAGCAGCGGTCCGATCTGCAGAACGTCCGAGGCGCGTTTCACGCGTTTTGCGATTTCGTCCTTAGGCAGTTTGGCGTTTTTCAGACCGAACGATAAGTTTCCTTCGACTGTCATCTGCGGGTAAAGCGCATAGGACTGGAAAACCATTCCAATACCTCGGTCGGACGGCTCGGCCCAAGTGACGTTCTTATCGTTGATGTGGATCTGCCCTGCAGTGACATCGAGGAGTCCAGCGATACAGTTTAGAAGAGTCGATTTCCCGCAACCCGATGAGCCGAGCAACACGAGAAATTCGCCTTTTCCAATCTCAAGATTGAGATCTTGCAGAACCTTTACGGATCCGAACGACAAGTCGAGGTTCTTTATTTCAATAGAATTGTTCATTACATTCTCAACCTTTGACAGCGCCTGCAGCGATGCCGCGCACAAACATTCTTCCCGAGACGAAATAGATCGTCAGCGGCACCAGGCCGGTCAATATCGTTGCTGCCATATTGACGTTGTATTCCTTTACGCCCTGCGAGGAGTTCACGATGTTATTGAGTGACACTGTCATCGGATAGTGTTCCGGGCCGGTGTAGACGACGCCGAACAGGAAGTCGTTCCAGATGCCGGTCACTTGAAGGATGACTGCCACGGTAAAGATCGGTAGTGACATGGGCACCATGACGCGGAAATAAATGCCCCAGAACTTTGCCCCGTCTACTCGCGCCGCTTTAAAAAGCTCTTCGGGCAATGACGTGAAATAGTTGCGAAACAACAGCGTCAAGATCGGCATGCCAAAGATAGTATGCACAAGCACTAATCCACCCAGCGAGCCGTATAGTCCGATCTCACGCAGCATGATCACAATCGGGTACAGCATGACTTGATACGGAATAAATGCACCAAAAATAAGAATGGTGAAGAACGCATCCGCACCTTTGAATTTCCAGTTGGCCAATGCGTAACCATTCACTGAGGCGATGATAATCGACAGGATTACTGAGGGAATGGTGATCTTGACCGAGTTCCAGAAACCCGTGCTCAGGCCGTTACAGGTCAGGCCGGTACAGGCTTGTGACCAAGCCTTAACCCAAGGCTCGAAAGTCACCTCCACAGGTGGGGCAAAGATGTTGCCCATGCGAATTTCCGGCATGCCTTTTAGCGATGTCACGATCATCACATAGAGCGGCAACGCATAGTAAATCGTGATGAGAAACAATGTGCCGTAAAGAAAGATATTGCGACGCGAAAAAACTTTGCGTGGCTTTGGTCCCTGTGGGCCATCGAGCGCGGTGGAGGATGGTTCAATCATGCTTCTTCGAGCCTCCGAATTCAAGAATTGCCCAAGGGATAACAATCAGTAACACGGTCACCAACATCATGGTTGAAGCTGCGAAACCCTGACCCAGATTGCTGGCCCGAAACATCATGTCATACACATATTTAGCCGGCACTTCAGTGGAAATCCCAGGCCCACCACCGGTTTGCGCTACGATCAAATCGTAAATTTTTACGATACCGGTGACAACAATGACAAGCGTCGTGATGAAGACGGGGCGCATCATCGGGATGACGATCCTTATATAGGTTTTCCAAGCCGGTATTCCATCAACCCGCGCAGCTTTCCAAACGTCCTGATCAATACCCCGCAGGCCGGCAAGCATCAACACCATGACGAGACCACTGGCCTGCCAAAGCCCAGCAATCAAAACGCCATATATGGCGATGTCCGCATCATAAAGTGGATTAAAAGTAAAACTTTCCCAACCCCATTCCCGGACGATGTTCTGCACACCAAACTCCGGGTTGAGCATCCACTGCCAAACCAGACCTGTGATCACAAAACTGAGTGCATAGGGGTAGAGGATGATAGTGCGTATGGTGTTTTCAAAACGAATTTTCTGGTCTATGAGAGCCGCAAGAATAAAGCCGATCACGAACACAAGAACCAACATGCAAATGCCGTAAATGGCCAGATTTTCGATCGCAATAAGCCATTTCCTGGTTGCCCACAAACGCTCATACTGATCCAATCCGACCCATTTCAGACGGGGTAACAAGCCAGACTTGGTAAAGCTATAAACAACCGTCCAAACGGTCCCGCCAACAAACACGAAAAGTGCTGTCACGATCATCGGGATCGCTGCGATCTTGGCGGATTTGTTACGAAATAATTGGCTTGGACGCGTTGAAGCCATGAGCCCTCCCCGATTACAAGAAAATTCAGTTAGTGCCGACCCGCAACTTCGCGGGCCGACCAATGATAAAGATTACTCAGCAGCGGAGATAATCTTGACGAACTCAGCTTGTCCATTTTCTACCGACATTGATGTGTCTGCAAAGAACTCGACGAATAGTGTGTCGACCTGATCTTTGGTGTCCGGCGTGACCAATTGGTTAAAGTCGGGCAGTAATGCGCCTTTGGCCAACAGCGCTAGACCTTTCTGCATGCAATCGTTAGCGGTGGACAGATCGATATCACCACGCACTGGAAGTGAACCCTTTTTCAGATTGAATGCAACTTGTGTTGAAGGCTTAAGCATCAGTGCCGCCAACTCGGATTGCGCAGCGATTTGGGCATCATCCTTAAGTACTGGAAAATAGAATGCGTCGCCACCGGTGCTCAAAAGCTCAGTGACACCAAGGCCAGGCAAACAGCTGTAGTCTTCACCTGCCACTTGCTCTGCTATAGCGAATTCACCTTGTGCCCAATCTCCCATGATCTGGCCACCAGCCTTACCGGTAATAACGAGATTGGTGGCATCATTCCAAGCCTGCACAGTGGAATTGCTCGACATAGAACGTGCGTCCGCCGCCGCTTTGAACACTCTTGCGATCTCTGGGCCAGCGGCTACATCAGCATCCTTATCGCCATAGACAGACATGAAAATCTCATTTGGTACTAATGAGGCCATCAGAACATTGAAAAGCCCACCTTGCTGCCAACCTTCTTGCCCAGCGGCCATCGGCAAAATACCGGCGGCTTCCAGCTTTGGCGCCGCCGCGACGAATTCGTCCCAGTTAGTTGGTACATCGACGCCAGCGTCTTTATAGGCTTTGTGTGACAACCAAAGCCACTGCCATGAATGGATGTTTACCGGCGCACAATAAATACGACCATCTACCGTGCACGAGTCAAGCAAGGACGTAGGATTGACGATGTCTTTCCACCCTTCCGCTTCTGCGATATCAGTAATGTCGCGCAAGAGGCCCGCCTCGATCAGCTCTTCAGCTTGACGTCCGTGGTTGAATTGAAACGCGCCCATTGGGTCGCCACCGGTGAGACGACTGATCATTACCGGACGCGCCGTATCCCCACCGGCGATAGCCGCGTCGACCCACGTGTTGCCAGTGGCGTCGAATGCTTTGGCAAGCTCACCAACAGCGGCAGCTTCACCGCCGGATGTCCACCAGTGCATGACCTCAAGCTCGGTAGCGGATGCGCTGGATGCTGCGACTAATACAGTCGCTGCGAGAAAGTTCGAAGTTCGATTCATCGTTTTTACTCCAAGTTATACTGTGTTTTTCTATTACTATACTGAATCGATATAGAAAATAACTAAATCGATATAGATAATACTACAACGATTTAGTTTTTACTTGCAAGCTTTCTATTGCACTGCGTATAGTTGTCGAACTCACAACGACAAATCGTCGGCAAAAAAACAAGGGAAACACGCTGTACGCCAGTGTTTTTTGCGCTATGCGGGTGAACATTTTGAGCATTATTAATGAAACAAGACGCATCTAAAGCCGCAAAGTTGACCGACGAGGAGTTGCTCGAGCTGGTAAAGCCCGGCGAGACGCCGACGTTAAAAACCATCGCAAGGATAAGTGGTCTTGCTGTGCCTACTGTGTCGCGAGCTCTTGGTGATGCGCATGATATTGGCGTAAACACTAAGAAACTGGTAAACCGTATTGCCGACGGGATTGGCTACGTTCCAAACCGCGCTGGGTTGCGGCTTCGCACGGGTCGCACCAATGTTATCTCGCTGGTTATCCCAGCAGAAAGCGACGCGCTTAACTTTACATCCAAGCTGACCAGTTCCATTGCTCAGGAATTGCGTGGAACACAATATCACCTGAACATACTGCCCTGGTTTCCCGATGAGGATTCGCTACGCCCAATAAAATATATCGTTGAGACGCGGTCCGCCGATGCTGTTATTTTCAACATGACCGAGCCGGAAGATAAGCGTGTATCTTATTTGTTGAAGCATGACTTCCCATTCGTCACCCATGGACGCACCAAGTGGAGTGAAAAGCATGCGTACTATGACTACGACAACTCAGCATTCATGCGCGTCGCACTGCGGCGACTGGCGGCCCGTGGAAGGAAAAACATCCTCGTGATCCTGCCACCACTCAATCAGAACTACGCACAGGAGATGGCAAACGGGTTGGAAATTGAAAGCCGACTGTTGAATCTCAATTACCACGTTTCGAAAAACGTCAACAGCGACAGGACCACTGATGACGTACGCCATTGGGTTGCGCACAGACTGGAACAATCGCCAGAACTTGATGCAGTGATCTGCACGTCGTCCAATGTCGCTATTGCAGCCATCGTCTCCATCGAGGAACGAGGATTCGAACTTGGCAGTGATATTGATGTCTACGCTAAAGAAGTGGTACCGATTCTTAAAATGTTCCGGAAGAACATCATCGTTGAAATGGAAGATATCGGCGCCGCAGGAAAGCATCTGGCGAATGCGGCTGTACAAAGGCTGAGCGAACCAGATCTACCGCCACTACAGCATCTTGAAATTCCAACAGATATCGCTACTGATTGAGAATTTCAAACGGCACAAGGCCAAGTGGCGCCGACATTCCGATTCGGTGGAGGCGGATATGATTGTGGCAGCAACGGCAATACTTGGCAGGCTTCATCATGATTATCAAATCATCGCTGCCAAACAATTGATTGAATATTTACGGACTACCAGTTGATTTGATGAAACTAAATGCTGAACCCACGGTTCGCAAGCAACTGGCGAGCATAACTCATCAAAAAATGGTCATTCTTATACGCACACACCAATTGGAAGACCTAACTTCCCTTTCAGTATAGGCAAGTTCACACTCGGTAAACCGGTTACTGAAAAAAAGGGTGCAGCATATCGGATCACCGGTGCTTCCCATTAAGGGTGCTTCTGCCAATGCAGAGGGTGTGAGCATGGCATCGTATTGTTCGAAGAGTTTGCTGAACCAGACTGTGGCAGCTTTGCGCACTTGCAAAGCCTCTCGATACTCCGCTTCAGTTCTGTTTTTAGCCTGAGGCACTTTGAAAGCCTGCCTTATAGATCAAAGATGTTGTAGACCCACTTGATTTCAAATAATAAAACGCTGGCCGGCAAAGTATGATGAGGGTTCACAAATAACCACCTATCGCCTGCATCTGTTCTATTGGTTCAACGGACCCGAGATGGTCAAAATCCCCGGACCTAAGGTGGTCTCGGCACTGCCCCATCGATCCACCGAATGAGATTGATGCGATAAATTTTCGTCTCGATCAGGCTGGCTTGAAACAATCAGATCTCATCCCCTATATCGGGACTCGTGGGCGAGTGTCGGAAATTCTGAGCGGTAAGCGAAAACTGACATTGCCGATGATTCGCAAACTGCATGTCGGATTGGGTATTCCACTTGAGTCACTGGTGGGCGTAGCCATCAATACTCACCACGCAGATACCTAGCCTCCAGATGCTCTATCAGCGACTCAGCTTGTGTTACTGAACCCGTAGCACTTTGCATCAATTCCTGCGACTCAAGCTCACACCCCTTTGACCAGATCTGTTTTGACAACCAGTCTCTAACAAACTTCACATCACCCTTGCTGAATCGATCTTGCCAGTCAGTATGCTCTGCTTTTATCTTTGCAAAGATTTGTGCAGCGTTTATCGCACCGATGGTGTAAGACGGGAAGTAACCGAACGCACCGTCAGTCCAGTGGATATCCTGCATACAGCCGTTGGTATAGTCCCCTGTAGTATCAATAGAAAGATAGGACATCATCTTTTCATTCCAGAGTTCAGGAATATCTTCGGCTTCTATTTCACCGTTGATCAATGCGCTTTCAATCTCATAGCGCAACATCACGTGTAACGGATAAGTCACTTCATCTGCGTCGACTCTTATCTTACCCGGTGCAACGCGAGTTCCAAGTTTCCAGAGATCACTTGCATCTAGATTGCGGGCCGTCAGTAGGTAATGATGAATTTTCTCTGTAAGAAAATGCATAAATGCCTTTGAACAAAAGATCTGTTTTTCAAACAGAAGGCTTTGGCTTTCATGAATACACATGTTGCGAGATTCACCAATGGGCAGACCTTTAAAATCTTCTGGCAACATGCTTTCATAGCTGGCGTGGCCAACCTCATGCGCTGTTCCAGCCAGACTTTCAAGAAATGTATTAACCTCATACCTTGTAGTGATTCTGGAATCCCCTGCGCTACCGGTGCTAAACGGATGCATGCTCTGATCAAGCCTGCCAGCTTCAAAGTCAAAACCCAGTGTGGCGAGCATCTCTTTATTTAAATTAATCTGGTTTTCTATGGGGTATTCTGCTTGTCGCTCTACTTGCAGCGGGCCTTGTTCTTCTACAACACGCTGCAAAAGATCTGGAAGCACTGCACGCAGTTTTTCAAACACTGAATCGATCAATACTTCACTATCCCCGTGACAATGCAACGCGAGCATCGCTTCATAAGGTGTTTTAGCACCACTTGCCTGCTGTCTTAACTTGGCTTCTCGTCTGGAAAGCTCAACCACCGGTTTAAAATTCTTTAGGAACCCCTGCCAGTCGTTGGAAGCACGCTGAGTTCGCCAGCCCATCTCACACTTTGAGCCTGCCACAATTTGGCTCTTTACCAGTTCAGCTGGCAGGCAATTGGCATATCGCCAGACTCGCTTCATTTCACGAATACTGACCTCGTTATCACCAGCACTTTCAGCCGTTGCCAGCCAACCTTCAACTTCCGGTGCGGTTAGTTTTGCATGACTGAGACCGGCAAGTTCCGCAATCGAGCCCGATCGAATATCACTTCCCTTTGGCGGCATCATCACCATCTGATCCCAGTTTAAGTAGGTGATGGCATGCTGCAGTTTATCGATCTCACGGAACCGTTCGCATAGATTTTCGTAGGCAGAATGAGTCATGTCAGGTTCCGATAGTGTGGCAGGTGTACCACTAAAAATGGCAGTGATAATAACGATTCATCTACAGTGACCGTAGATGGGTCTTGCTTACTTCTCACAATGAAGTCAGAAAACATCGGTCTGCCGGTTGATTGCCCTCTGAATTCAAACAACAAATGCAGTGGTTGGTTGATCATAAGTTTAGCTACTATAACTCGGCACGGCCATTACATATCGATGCCTGCACTGATATGAACTAAACATTTGAGCAAAATGCTCGCGGCATACTGCCCCGATTCCGAAACGGTTGCGGTCTGTGCCCCAACAATATAGATTAAGGATAAACAAGAGACAACCATCATGCTTTTACATATAGTTCGTCATGGCCAAACTAATTGGAACGCTGAACAGCGAATTCAAGGGCAACTGGATTCTGAGCTGGATGAATTAGGAATCAAACAAGCTTGCAAGCGCGGCAAAGACTTCACTGAAACGCAGTTTGCAGCCATCTACTCCAGTAGCAGCCTTAGAACTCGACAAACCACAGAGCATCTTCTTGCTAATCGAATAGTAACCAGCGACTGTAGCGGCGAGCGTAGTGGTGATCATAAAAATTCAATGTTGTACATGGATGAACTGCGAGAAGTCAGCCTGGGTGTGTGGGAAAGCCATTTGTGGAGTGAGAGTCAAGCGGCCTATCCAGATATGGTAGAAGCTCATCGTACAGCCAGTGATCATTTTATCGTAGAAGGGGCCGAATCCTCCTTTCAAACTCAAGAGCGCGGAATCAAAGCGATTGAATCCATTATAAAAAGCCAGCAAGAGGCTGTACACGCTGATGTTACGAACGAAGTGATAGTGGTGAGTCACGGTGCGATCATGAAAACAATTTTCGCCTAGTACCGGTAGCTTTGTTGATACATTCAATTGGTTCGGGCCGTCGTACAGCTATGGGTCGGGTAGAACGGGTACGCGAATCAATACAGGTAGTTCGATTATTTGGGTGGGAAGAAAATATTCGTTTGATGGTGGTGACGGTGTGCGTTTCCAAACAGATTTCACTATAGAAACAACATCGATCGATCAGCAAATCCGTTCCCAGACAGGGGTGATTGATATTGAGAATCGTGGCAATAGCACCCCTTATATTATAAACACTACCTATGCGCTAACTGGAAAAATGCTGGATGACTCACCAATGTGCGAACCCGTCTTTGGAACAGCAGTATTCCACAATACCGTTAGCTCTATTAGAGCCACAGTCACTAAAGAAGAAAATGATACATATTGGACGGTGATGGAAACAACAAGTGACGATGAGCTTATAGAAGCTTATTTTATCCAAACTTTAGACGCTCAGTTCTATTGTGATTTCGCTGATCTTTAATTGTGTCGACTCTTTTTACATAACTCGACTGCCTTACATCCCTAACCCATTAACTCGGGTGGTTGTTCACCCCCCAACGCTTGAAATTCTTTTACTCTATTAACTAAGTCTTCCAGCTCGGGCTCTTCAAATCTCTGGTTAATATAAATTGCACTTATGACCCGAACTCATGCTTTATCTGTTTAAGGCGATCAACCTCTTGCTCTTTATCCGAAATATCCTTGATAGATTTACGGTAAATACCACGCAGGTGCCTTTTTAAATGAGGCGTGACGTCAGAATTTGGAATGCATTTTAACATACAGAACAACGCCAATGCATAGGTGGCTTCCGCTTCCGAAAGATAGGCATCACGCTGCGCATAGGGGTTATAACAACTGCTGCAACCACCTCGAAAATTGTAGGCACTATTGGCAAACATAAATCCGAACCCGAGAAAGACTGCTAACAGCTCGGTAGCCTGAGGCCAGTAATCGATACCACCGGGAGGTGGGGTTTTCACCATTCGTCCCATGTGATGCGACAGAATATGAGCATAGGTAGCAATTATCCCCTCGGGATTATTGATCTGCTGCGGGTTATAAGGGATGACCAGCCGTTGACTGTCTCCAACTGATTCGTCTGTAATCCCTTTAGATCCGCGCATTGCTCCCTGAATCAAAACTTGCTGCGCTTCGGTTAATTGGCAAAGACTCTGATCCTGCACCAGTGTTGGCCAGTGACTGATACCGGCATAGACCTTGACGCGCTCAAAGATAGACTCCGCCATGCCATGAACACTGTTCACTGAGCCTGGAAAAAACTCGTTTGTTGGGCGCACCAGTACGGTATCGGAATAAAACAAGTCCGCATCAAAGTTCTGCAGCGCCCAGCCATAGGCGTTGAAAATCCACTCAGATGAGGAAGGATCAATGACAGGTTGTTTGTTAAAAAGCCCGAAAACCATAGTGTGATCTGGATTAGCGAGAGGTAACACCATCATATCCTAGGATTACATTCTAAGCAGATAACGATTACTTTAGCTATCCAGAATTCATTACTTCCATCTCTCGTCGCACAATGACTGCATCCAGAGTTTCATCTACGTCTACATCCGCCCAACACACCGGTGTATTTACTGCCACATCCCGCTTGAGTTTAACGTTATGCGCAAGACCAATTGGCAGCCCGCCCACTTTCAGCGATTTTGCCGCAGGATAAAGCTTCCCCCAAACCGTATAGCCGCCCTCACCATCCAATACTTCTCCGGCCTTTAGATCGCGCTTTGAGGTAGCAACCACATCGGCTTTAAACGATTCTGTCGTTCCAGTGGGTTTATTCATGAGTGCCGCAGCCAGTATAGAAATATTCAGTTCCAGCCCTATTAGATGAAACGGTTTGAACATAGCCGAATATCGCCCCGATTCATCGGTGTTCATACCATACTGCCGGAAACACGCAGCGGCGTAATCATTAGGGGCTTCGATCACAACATACACGCCCCAGCGCAGATCTTTGAACACGGGTCTTCCATCGCGCTCAAGCGATGACACAACCTCTACTTGCCCTTTGGTCTCAAGCTGACCACCTTCACTTCTCGGGCGAAGCACATGCGCAAGATCATCCATACCCGCAGGCGGGAAAAGTAAGCCGTTTGAAGGTGGTGAAAGCTTAGTAGCATTGGCAATAGCCGCCATTTCAAGCGCCGACTTAGTGCCATCCAAAAAGCTGTTAAACATTTGGCTGTTCATCCCAGCTGTTGCTGCCTGCTCAGCCGTCAGGCCGTAGTGGTCCCACACAGAATCGGGTGTAGAGGAGTGATACGCCGGCAGATACTTTGTACCTTTACCTGCTGCCACCACTTCAAAACCGGTAGCCCTCGCCCACTCAACCAGCTCGCAGGTTAATGCTGGCTGATCACCATAAGCCATGGAATACACAACCCCGGCTTGTCGCGCTTGCCTTGCCAGTAGCGCTCCTGCTAACACGTCGGCCTCTACGTTAACCATCACAATATGCACGCCGTTGGCGATCGATTCTTGCGCGTGTTTTATTCCCGCAATTGGGCTGCCGGTAGCCTCAACCACAACATCAACGGCACCACTTCGCATCATTACCATAGCGTCGTCGGTGAAGTCGGTGGCGCTGATTAACTCTTCCGGCCAGCCAACTTCAGCACAGGTTTTTTTTGCACGCGCCGGATCCAGATCGGCGATACAGGCAACGGTAAGGCCCGGCGTTGTCGGCACTTGCGACAAAAACATACTGCCAAACTTACCGGCGCCAATCAGCCCAACACGAACTGGTTTACCGGCAGACGCACGAGCGAGGAGATCGTTATATAGAAACATGGTTTAGTGTTAACTGGCTGCGTGCATTTGTTCGTCTGCCAATTCAGACAGACAGTTGTCATCCAGCGCTACTATAGGCGTGAAGTCTCTGTGCGCAATCCATTCTTCACGATTAAACGCACGAATATGATTGTCCACGTGACACAAAGATAAATAGCAAATAGTGCGATCGAAAGGTGAAATATTGGCCGGGCTTGCGTGCACCAGCAAGGAAGAAAACACCAGCATGCTACCAGCCGGACCAGTAGGTGCAACACACCCACCTCGTTCGGCCAACTCTGATACCTTTTCTCTATCGAGTGTCCACAAGGGATAAGACGTCGTTTGTAGATCGTGGCCAGCCTCTACAACACCCTGCTTGTGACTACCTGGAATGAACAACAGCGGACCATTAGCTGCAGTAACATCATCGATGAATACGGCAATATTCATAGCGCGTGGTTCTGGCATTTCATCATCGCGTTTCCATGTGCCGTAGTCTTGATGCCATTGCCACACCTCCCCGTCAAACGCCGCCTTCGCGTTTACCTTAAACTGGTGCATATACACAGGGCCATCGAGCAGTTGCTCAACTGGTTCTATCATGCGTGGGTGTGCACCCAGACGTCGGAAGCCCTCGTTATAAGTGTGTGCTGCAAACGCGGTGCGGGCGACACCTGAAGACTCGCGCCAGACTTCCTTACGATCAGAAGCATAAACAGTCTGAGCTTCACGCTTCAATACCTTCGCCTCTTCAGAGGTAAACAGCTCCGGAAAAAAAATGTAGCCGTTTTCGTCGAATTCTTTCAACTGATCTTCGGTAAGTTTCATCTGAATATTCTTCTCTATAACCGCCTGGCTAGACGGGGTGTTTTAAATTAGATTGATGGTTTTTTGTCTATTTCACAAAGCTGCTGATGGGTCGTCAGACCGGCATCTTCTGCGTGTTTTGCCGCCAGGTCACCGGCGTGAATAGCATCACCCGCAATGACCGCATCGGCAATGGCCTGATGCTCACGCCAAATCTTTCCCCAGTCCGAAATATTTTCCAACACCACACGCATCGAGCGCACTAAGTGAGGCCATAAAAGCTCGGTAGAAACCCCGATCTCGGGATTGCCAGACAGCTCATGCAGCAGGCGATGAAATTTCTCATCAGCAGCGACAAGAGGCTCTACCTCCCCCGCTTTCGCAAGCAACACACCCTCATCAGCAACGACTCTTAACTGCCTTGCCTTGTCTGAACCACAGGACGACGCCAGCTGCGCTGCCAGTCGATCAAGCGCGCCACGCACTTGATATAACGCCAGCAATCTGTCAGCGTCAATCGGCGCGACCATCTGTCCTTTGCGCCCCCGATCAACTACAAGCCCTTCTTGCCGCAACAATTTCAGCGCATGACTAATGGGTTGACGGCTCACACCCAGTTGCTGTGCGAGCTCATGTTGCGCCAGCGGTGCGCCGGGCTGTAACTCGCCCGACATGATCGCGCGACGAATAACCGCGCGAGTTTGCATGGTTAAATCAGGCTTAGCAGCGAGTAGTTTCATCTAAAGTTTGCTTTCAGAAATTAAATTGACCTAATTTGTGAATTCCGAATTCCGAATTCACAAATTACCGAAACATCCTACACCGCCTATTTTTACAGGTCAACCGAGGGCTACGCCCTGTACACGAAGCGCGACATCATCTAGATACTAACCACATAGATAAGGCGAAACCCGGAGAGAGAGACAGACTTAAAGAGGCGCGTGAATTTCGGAGGCGCACCGTGCTCACTGATTTATTCAGGTGTAGCCACCAATACAAAGTCATGATCCCCCAGCCTGCGAGCGACGACTTGTTGTGGCAGGGTTGATTATTTCATCGGTGAGGTGTTCCGACTAATAGCTCAGCTTGGCTGCACAAGAATATTCCAAATTACATCTGTTACCGTTTGGCCAATGGCTGGAGTATTCAAGCCGAATTGTTTACTAATCAATCCATAGCCATTAAAAAACGGTAGCAAAATCAATACTGCATTTTTACCCGCTGACTATTTTTAGTTTGATTTGATGCGGCCCGAAGGAAGTTGCGAACAATCCGCTCGTTATATACCCTTACTTCGTAATGACACTTCTATAGGTAACTTTAATGAACGAGTCATTTAAAGTGATAGTTTGGATAGTCTTGCTCGGTGATTGAGTCTACAATTTCTATTAATCTACATTCAGATGATGTTCCGAAAACTTTTGAATCACTTTTCAGATATTCGCTAAGAGAATCTCCAGTTACGCCAACTTTAATTAGTTTACTTCCATTGAGAAAACCTAAGTCCAAGCCATGTGCTTCCCAGCTACAAGAGCACGATCTTAGTTCAAGATAGGCGCTTTTTCTTCTTAATAAACCTGGCTCCAAAGCCTCCACACGAACAGTCCGAGGGAAATAGAACTCTTTCCATAAGTCTTTTTTCTTTTTGACAAAAACGGTTCCTGTCACATCCATCATGTAATGGTGATAGCACCACATATAATCTTCAGCTTCGAGTATTAATTGTTTGTCTGCTTTAAGAAAATTACTGATAGCGCTATCTATAGAATTTTTTGCCCTTTTACAATCAAGTGATTCCATGCATATCTCAAAAGCTATTTCCCCGCCTAATGCTTCAACATAAACCGGGTTACTCACAAAATCATAAACTGACCATGTTTTTTGCACCCACTCAAAATCATATTTAGGCTTACATAGTCCAACAGAGTTCAGCATTAAAGGCTCTTTTCTTAACCGATGCGGAACCACAATTTTCTCTTTGATAAAATAAGATTTTAAACCCAATGAATAACAAGCAGGAGAAAGGTATTGATCGTAAAACTCTTCATCTCCACGATAACCTAATTCACCTTTTATCGAATTAAAATATAGATACACAAAAATAGGCCAAAGATTAAAAAAACCATCGTCTTGATTGTCAATAAACTTTTCAAAATACCTAACTGTTCTATCAAAACCTAAAGGGGTATAGACTTTAGAGCGCATTACACCCCAAGGCACTTTTACGGTTTCGTCGAGTGCATTGATAAGCTTATCGTACTGCTCAGCATTCGCCTTACATCTAAAATCAGCTGACTCTATAATATCACTGTCATTTTTAGGTTCTGTTGTCCTCAAGTATTCGTTTGAACTATCCACTAAATTTTGATCTTCAATATCTGATTCAAAGTTACTAAAAATCCAACCGCCATTGTGGCAATAAAATTTATCCCACTTAGAACCATCCCATTCTTTTTGGGTCAATGTATTCGGCCAGTTCCCTGCTGCATTAGCTACTGGTATTATGAGAACAAGGTAATAGCCATGAAATCAATGTTGCGGTGCGATGAAAGAAAGCCGTCGACATAATCTGTGTATGACCGCTACAGGCAATACAGCGAGAAACAGGCACCACGGTCACACTTCCCCTGAACCCGCAAAGCAGGTAATGTACGCCGGATTGTTATTTGGATTCGAACATGATTACAGCAGATTTATCCAGCAAGCGGGTACTGGTAACGGGTGGCGCTTCGGGCATTGGGCTTGCGACAGCCGAGCTCTTTGCCAAATGCGGTGCTCACGTGGTTATTAATGACCTACCGGGTAACCCTGAATTATCTGCCCAAGTGATGCGTTTGTGCAGCGAAGGTTTCAGCGTAGTTGCAGCGCCTGCGGACATCAGTTGCGAGTCTGAAATAAAGTCCATGGTCGCCACGGCGGTGTCGCAACTAAACGGGCTGGACTTTTTAATCAACAATGCCGGTACCCCGGGCACCAAAGAACCAATACCAGCTGACTGCTTGGACAAACAAACCAGTGAGTTTTGGGAGAAGATATTAACGGTCAATCTACTCGGCGCTTTCAGGTGCACAGCAGCTGCGATAGACAGTCTTAAAGAGTCCAAGGGCGCTATTGTTAATACTGCATCAATAGCAGGACTCTACGGCGCCGGTTCAAGCTCTGCCTATTCTGCTTCAAAAGCGGCACTGATCAATCTAACCGCAGAGCACGCAAGAGCATTTGGACCTGCCGTGCGTGTGAACGCCATTGCACCGGGACTCGTGCAATCAAACTGGGAATGTACGTTTGATGATCAAGGAGCTACTGCCAACAGCATTCCGTTAAAACGTAGCGGACAGCCAGAAGACTATGCAGAGACTATCTTGTTTCTGTGTGCCGGTGCAGCGTATATCACCGGGCAGACAATAGTCGTCGATGGTGGTTTGACCCTTGGGCGTTGAATGTCAACAACGCGCCAAGTCGCCACAGCTACTGCAACATCACTAATAATGTTTCGCGCCTCACTTAAACTAAGCCCAAAAAGCTCGGAAACCGGAGTCAGCGTGAAGCGCCATCCGCAAATACCCAGAACAAGTCTACGGCCCTGGACCTAGACAAGCCTGGCTTTTTGACCAGGCAGATATCCCGAGGAAAAGACGGTGTCAGCGGTCGGATACAGACATCACTCAAGTTGTCAGGCAGCGAATTCGAGGTGACGATGGCATGACCCATGTCGGCCTGTACCAGTGCCAAAATCGAGTTAATCTGCTGAACACGATGCCGAATGTCGGGCACCTGATCAGCCTGTCTAAACCAGTGCTGGATGGCCGGTTCGCTGCCGGCTAGGGTCATAATGAATGGCGCGGCGCTCAAGTCTTTGGCGCTGACTTTTCGTTTTTGCGCAAGAACGGAAGTGCGGTTCACAACGGCGATCAGGTGATCCTCAGCGAGAGTGATCAAATCGAACTCCTCCGATGCCTCTGCCAGAACCGCAACGTCCACTCGGCCATCGACAAGGTCTTTGTAGGTTTGCGCGTCCGCACTTTCCTCTATGTTAATAAAAATCTCGGGATATTTTCTCGAAAATCGGACGCACAGTTGCGGTAGTATTTTCGTGGATGCGGTTGGACCAAAAGAGCCGACTCGGACCAGCCCGGCACGTCCATCGCGTAGTTGCAGTAATCGCTCGTGAAGTTCCGTCAGTGAACGATCAAAAGGCTGAGCACTATCGGCAATCAACTGCCCCTCAAGGGTCAGCCGCAAAGGCCTGGTTTCGCGCTGAACCAAGCGCAGATTCAACGCAGCCTCTGCGCGGCTCACAGCCTTGCTGACTGCTGACTGAGTCAGATTAAGGGCCGTAGCCGTTGTCGACACACTCCCCGTCTCGTTGATCAGAGCCAGAATGCGCATCAGCAAAAAGGAAATATCACTACTCATAGTATGACTTTTTGTCATTATGATATGCGAGGCTGGGGGGGTAGAGTCAAGCCATATTTAATATTGAATTAAGGTGAAATGGCATGTCGACACTGAATCTGACAGACATACCAGACAAGTTTGACACGCCGTCCGCCTGGACCGCACACCAAATGCAGTCCAATCCCGATGCATGGTTGTATCAACTGACGGATGAGGACATTGCAGATCTGGAACAAGCAGCCTCACATTATCTGAAGCTGGGCAAGGATATTGGCGAGATAGACACTCAGGCGTTTCCATTGACCTATTTCGCAGAGCATGTGGCAAAGCTCAAGTCCAAACTCCTGACGGGTGTCGGGGTTGAGGTCTTGCGAGGTCTTCCGATATCAAACTACACGCAGGAATTTGCTGCCGCGATTTTTTGCGGCATTGGCGCTCACATCGGTAGCGCTCGCTCGCAAAATGCAGACGGACATATCCTGGGTCATGTCAGGGATATCGGCGCAGACCCCAGCGACCCGAACAGTCGAATTTATCAAACCAATGAACGACAGACGTTTCATACCGATAGCGCCGATGTTGTTGGTTTGTTGTGTATTCGCGAAGCCAAGTCTGGTGGCAAGTCCCTGTTAGTCAGCGCAGAGAGCGTATTCAATCGCCTGCGTAAGGAACGCCCGGACCTATTGCCATTGCTGTTCGACCCGATCGCAACTGACCGCCGGGGAGAGATACCAAAGGGGCAAAAACCTTTCATGGATATTCCGGTGCTCAACTGGCACGCAGGTCACTTAACCGTTTTTTACCAGCGCCAGTACATTGATAGCGCACAGCGGTTCGACGAAGCTTTTTCGCTTACCGACAAGCACATCGAGGCATTAGATGCGTTTGATTCGCTGACCAACGATCCCGAATTGTATTTCAGCATGCAGCTGCAACCGGGCGACATGCAGTTCGTCTACAACCACTCGCAATTGCACGATCGTACCGGCTACGTCGATTGGCCCGACGCAGCTCAGCGACGGCACTTGATGCGACTGTGGTTGTCGCCACACGGAGATCGCCCGTTGCCGCCCGTGTTTGCACAACGCTACGGCTCGCTGGAAGTTGGTAACCGCGGAGGCATTATCACCGCTAACACCCGTCTTCACGCGCCGTTGGATTGAAGCTTATGACCACCAACCCGTTCGTTCCCCACAACACTAAAACGGCAACCGTTGAAGATGTCTTTTCACCTGCCGAGGTACAACTGGCCAACCGTAACCACGGTTTGTTACTGGAAACACTCGAGTGCGATGTAACGCCAACCGGCGCGCACTATTTGCTCAATCACTTCGATGTACCCATATTGAAAGAAGACGACTTTCAATTGAATTTTTGCGGTGCTTTTGATGCGCCCGATCAATTGACTATGGCAGACATTCGCGCGTTGGATCAGATCACCATACCGGTCACTGTGGAGTGTGCCGGAAATGGTCGTGCCGGTGTTTCTCCCCGATCCTATTCAATGCCCTGGATGCATGAGGCCGTAGGTACCAGTCTGTGGACAGGCACACCGCTGTGGCCGCTGATAGAGCGCGCAATGCCAGCGCAGGATACAGTCGAAATTGCCTTTTACGGTGAAGACTACGGTTACGACATGGGGCACGCTCACCACTTTGGGCGCAGCCTCACCCTGGCTGATCTGCAAACGTTGGATGTACTACTTGCCTATGAAATGAACGGCATCCCTCTACTACCTCAGCACGGCGCGCCCTTACGGATCATTGTTCCGGGTTGGTATGGCATGGCGAGTGTCAAGTGGCTAAACAAGATAGAGGCTTTAACAAAATCATTTGAAGGGTTCCAGCAAGTTCGCACTTATCAATTCAGAGAAAAGCGTGAAGACCTAGGCGTGCCTATTCAAGACATGCGTGTCAAATCGCTAATGCGACCACCCGGTGTACCGGACTGGACTTCTCGCAAGCGATGTTTGCAAGCGGGTCCGGTTACGTTGATGGGCCGGGCATGGTCTGGATTGGGGCGCACAATTACCCGAGTTGAAGTGAACATCGGCGAGCGCTGGATTGACGCAAGCCTGACCCCCGGTACAGACAAATACGCATGGACTCGTTGGGATATGGATTGGCATGCACAACCAGGGGACTATGTCCTGCGTTGTCGGGCAACGGATTGCGCAGGCAACACCCAGCCATTGACTGCTCCATGGGATGTATCGGGATTTGCAAACAATGCCGTGCACTGCGTAGAAGTCTTTGTTCGAAGTATGGGGTCAGAGTAATAACCCAAGTATGGGGTCAGAGTAATAACCAACCCAAGCTTGTTCTGATATCGTAGTAATATAAATGCTCGAGATTCAAGGAGGAATCTGATGGCGAGAAGGCCAAGAATATGCCCTGCTGGGTATGCGCAACACATTGTGCAGCGTGGCAATAATCGATGCGCCTGCTTTGTCAGTGAAGACGATTATGTTGCGTATGCTCACTGGCTTGCGCAAGGCGCAAAGAAATACGATATCGCTATACACGCATGGGTAATGATGACCAACCATACACATCTCCTAGTCACCCCTGGCGATGATAATACCGTATCTCTAATGATGCAGTATCTTGGGCGGCATTACGTTCGACGTTTCAATTCTATTTATAATCGAACCGGCACCTTGTGGGAGGGTCGATACAAATCGAGCCTTGTAGATAGTCATCGGTATGCATTGGCCTGCTATCGCTATATCGAAAACAACCCTGTTAAGGCGAATATGGTTGCATCACCTGGCGAGTATCGCTGGTCAAGCTATCATGCCAACGCGCGAGGAGTTGATTCCGCAATGCTAACTGCACACCCTTGCTACGAACAGTTGGCCAAAAGCAAACAAGCGCGACGACGAGTTTATTCTCAGCTGTTCGATAATCCAGACGCCGGTAGTCTCGACACAGAGATACGTTGGGGCGTAACCAAGAATCTAGCTGCGGGCAGTGAAAAATTCAAAGCAGAGATTCAAACCTTGACCGGTGTTGCGCAGGCATTAAGGCCCAGAGGACCAAAGAAGAACCTCGGATAAGAGTTTTTACTCTGACCCCTTAGTTGCAGACCCCTTAGTTGCACAGGCGTAACGAACAACATGCTCTGCGTTGACGACAACAGATCCATCAGCAGTACCAGAGAATCTCTGTGCCGGTGCTCCCAGAGCTAACTGACCCTCACCCCAAATCGGTAATTGCTCGCGACGAAGATAAACGGCTTCACCATCGGCGATATACACATGCGTACCATTGGTACTCTTGTCAGCGACCACAAAATGGCCTCGAATTCGCTCTATCGTAACGTGGCAGCGAGAGACGGGATCTGCGTCCACCACCAGATCGTTAGTCAATGCCCGGCCAATATTAAATACCCCATCTGTTGATCCAAAGATAACTGATTTACTGCCATAGGATAGTTCCAATTCGATAGCCGCATAGTCCTGTACTACTGAATGGATCAGTGTTACCTCGTCTGGTTTCATTGGTATGTCGTAGATCACCACCGGTTCTGATTTACCTTTGACCTTGGCGGTATCAAAACGTCTAGCGATTGTCCGCCAGCGGGTAGATGCCTGTTCGATCAGTGCTTCAGTCATAATGGTTTGGCCGCCCTGCGCAATCGACGACACTCTAGATGCGACGTTAATAGTGTCACCAAACATTCGTCCGTCTTCAACGATAGCCAGGCCCCAGTGCATACCAATTCTCATCAAAATATCAGGCTGTGTGTCTTTGGCAAACGCTTCAGCACATTGATGAATCGATACCGCGCATTGGATTGCGGCATCAATCTGAATAAATCGAGCCATTATTTCATCGCCGATAATTTCCTGTACTGACCCACCGCATTCTTCAACGACTAGCGACAATCGACGCTGCAGCTCAGTAACCAGTGTTTTAGCAGCAGAGTCTCCGAGTGTTTCACTCGGAGCTGCATGCTGCCGGATATATCAGCAAATAATATTACATAAGGGCGTTCGAGCATGTGCGGACTCGCTTCTCGACTAATTCAAATCGAGATAAATAGATCAGACGTGTTTAACTGCAAGACTAACTCAAATTACTGGCACGCCATTGGTTTTTCTCCAACACCAAGATATCGTCGCTGCGCTGCCGTGTCCCAACTAGCCTGACGACAGAAGAATGCCTTGTTCATCGTATTCCAAACCTTAACCTGACCATTAGCATTACTGGAGATAAAAGAGTTATTTGACTGATTCTGTGTAAGACGCCAGATAGGTTTGGCCGGATTTTCAAACGCCTGACCAATGCGAACACCCAATTCTCGATCCCATAGCCGCAGTGTTCCATCACGACTGGAACTGACAATGGTAATCCCATCAGACAAATAGGTAACATCGGTAGCACCACCCGGATGGGGTGTCAGATCTTTTAGAGCCTGACCTGATTCCGCGTTCCATAGTTGGACGATTTCATCGGCATGTGCAGTCGCAATTTCGCGTCCATCCTGTGACCAGGCAATACTCCAAATAGCATTATCGTCACCCTGCCATTCATTATCAATCGATGCAGTTTCAACATTCCAGATTCTTATTTTTCCGACTAAATCTGCTGCGGCTATCAACGTGCTGTCCGGGGATAAAACAAACCTGGTTACACCACCGACGTGATCAGCCATGTCGTCACCTGCCACATCCAGAGTTTCTGGATACCATTGTCGTATCATGCCATCCGACCCGCCACTGTATAGCAGCTTCATCGAAGGATGAAAAACCAGTGTGCTCACAGACCCAACATGCGCATTCGGGATTCGTGCTAATCGCCTACCGGTATCAACATCCCAGACCGCAAGCGTACCGTTTTGATCCGCTGCGGCGACCAGCTTACCGGTAGCATCAAACGCGACTGCCCAAACACGCTCTTCTGACAGCGTCAACGGTACACCGGTGACACTCCCATCTGACCCATCAAAAATTCTCACCCGACCTGCGCCATCACCCGTCGCTATAAGATTCCGAGTATCACTCAAGCCCAAGCCATAAGCGCCAAACTCATGCACCGGCAGCGAAAGAAATGACTTCTCATCAGACTTCAACCAAGTGCGCAATACCTGATCGCCACCGATAGTCGCCAGCAACGAACCTGACAACTGCACCGCTACATCAGTGATCTGTGCATCGTGACGAGCAACAGACGCGCCGAGAAACTGCTCTTTAGTAACATCCCAGAAAAGCAAGCGACCATTTTCATCCCCAGCTACTAACAGTCGATTGCCTGTCATCTGAATTCCACGAATATTGGCGGCTACGTTTGCAAATGGTTCAACTATAAGTGCCTTCGTCTGCATGTCCCAGATTCGCACTCTGCCATCACTGCTTGCCGTCACGAATCTGGAACCATTTGGATAGAACTCAATTTCCCAGACATCACTTTGATGCGCCCTAAAAGAATCACTTACAGGCGTCGCATCTGCGATATTCCAGTTCATGACTTCACCACGACCATTGCCTGCAAACAGTAAGCTACTGTCAGGACTGAACTTCACAGTCAGAGCATCTTTAGCCGCATAGGTTAAAAGCCGGGTCTCACTGAAATCAACCGCATTAAACAAACGAACTGCCCCATCTTCACCGGCTGTCGCAACCCACTTTCCGTCAGGAGAAATAGTCACACTCCAGATTAAAATTGAAAACTCGGCGGCCAAACGCGGAGCTGGTAAAACAGACTCGTCGCGCAAATCCCAGTTCATTATTGTACCGTCAAGACTAGCGCTAACCAGTTGCGAGCCGTCAGATGAAAATGCCATCTCTTCAATCGCACCGCCGTGAGCTTTTATCGGCTCACCCAACGACACTCCCGCTGGATTCCAAAAACTAACACTACCATCGCGCTTGCCAATCGCAATTAAATCTCTCATCGGATGAATGGCAACCGTAATCGCATCACCAACGGCCAGCTCCGCAAAGGCTGTGTATGGTGAAGCCTCAAGAGCGGCGGCGGCATTAACCAAAGCTACGCGTGCGTCCACTGAAGCATTGGCTTGTCGTTCTATAACTTCGGCGGCCAGGGCAAGCGCCAATCGAGGATTTCTATCGGCAAGATCTGCTGCTTGCGATGCCAATGATTGTGCTAGCCGGAAGTTAGCGTCAATTTCGTTTTTGCGCGCATCCCTAAATGCGCTAAATGCAATGACCGATGAAATCAATGATGCAATAAGCAGTATCGACAAGGACGAAAACGCCAAGCGCCTATTTCTTCGAGAACGCCTGTCAGCCAGCATCTGTTGCTCATTAGCCACACGTTCGGCTAGGGCCGCCGCATCCAGAAACTCGGCCTCCATGCCACTAACCGACTCTTTGTTTTCGGCATACCAATCCATTGCTGTGTGTAGCGGCGCTCCGTGATACAAAAGATCAGGGTCACGGCCAGCCTCTTGCCACTCTGCTGCAACACGTTCGATGCGCTGCATAAAATGCAAGTCGTCACGCGACTCGCTGATCCAGGTATTCAAGCGCGGCCAGCTTATAATGATAGCTTCATGGGCTAGTTGAATAATCTCTCGATCAACAGTCAATAAGCGAGCATTCACCATCGCATCCATGACGATGCTCATCACTGATTGATTTTCGCCAGCCCTTAAATCTGCAACCGCATATGGGCGCCTGGTATCTGGAACTCCCTGGCCAGGACTAATCAATCGCAACAACAAACGGCGCGCGGCCTGCTGCTCTTGCGCATTAAACGACTCACAAAAAAGCGTTTCTGCTGTTTGTGTGATCGCACCTGTAACCCCACCTGATGCGCGATAATTTTCGATAGTCAGGCGATTCCCACGCCGCAGTTTCCACGATTCTGCCATTGCATGCGAGACCAGAGGCAAGGTACTGCTGGTAGTCCCGACCTCTTCAAGCACTGCCTCAACCAACTCCTCGTCGAGTCGCAAATTCGAATGGCGAGCTGGTTCGGTTATCGCTTTGTGTAATTCAGTACGGGACATGGGGCCGACCAGCACCTGATTTTTGGTAATAACATCAGCGAGCCACGGGAACTTGGACGAACTGCCATAGAAATCCGCACGAATGATGAATACCAAACGGGCAAGACTATCCGATGGGTCAGCTATTGACGACAGCGCAGCGAATATATTATCGAGTACTTTCTGCTCGTGATCGAACGTAAATATTTCCTCGAATTGATCGATGCAAATGAGTATTCCACCTGTTACATCAGAGATGCGTTCAGCCATACGACGCCAGCGATCATCATCCTGACGCGAAAAATCCATGTTGCCGGTATCTCCAGGGAGATTCTCCAGTGTTCGGCGCAGTTGGTATTCAAGCTCCTTTAACGGATCCGAACCTGGCGTAAATACAATATGTGGCCATCGAGCGCTCTCGGGCAATGCACCATTGCGCAAAGCTGGAATTAGGCCAGCTCTGACGAGTGATGATTTACCACTACCTGAGGAACCACCCACAACCAATATGGGCTTTGAGCGTAGCCGCTCAACCAAACGCAAAACAAGTTCGTCTCGACCATAAAACCTGTCGGCATCGCGAGTCTGGAACGCAACCAATCCCTGGTACGGACAGCTGTCCACCTCATAACGATCTCCAGCAACACCGCCAAGTTCGGGTGCCCCTATACCCAATACCTCCAGCGCAGCCGATTTCCACGCCGTTATACTGGAGAATCGCTGATCACTGACTACAGACATCCCACAACGCATGAATTTGCGCCATCGTTCAGCAACCGATGTAATGGAGTCCTCTAATTCGTTATGTTCAGGCGGTACCTGCCCGGTCAAGACACGCCATAGAACCGCTGTAGCACCGAAAACGTCAGTTGAGGGAGATATCTCACCATCAGCATCGAACTGCTCCGGTGAACTATAGCGAGGAGTGCCGCCCAACAAGGTGGTTGCCGGCTCAAGAACATCTTTTACCAAACCCAAATCGCCCAGCAGCAACCGTTCGTCAAGACTAATCAAACCGGAACGTACCCGCGTTACTGTGTTCCTGTCTTCTTCAGCAAATGCCGCTGCACGACTTTCAATCAGCAGATTACCCGGAGTGACATCACGGTGTACAAAGCCTGCACAGTGCAACGCCGATAGGGAATCGGCAAGAGCCGTGACAACAGCAACCACACTAGCGGTGTCGACATCGCCCTGCGTTCCTACAGACCCATCGTCAATTCGCTCTGCAAAGGTTCCACGATCAGCCAGATCCATGACGAAAAAAGGCCGACCGTCTTCCAGCTCGCCAATGTCATGAATATTAATCAGATGATCGCTGCGAATATTTCGAAGCAGTTTTGCTTCATCAGAAAAACGCTGGCGGGTGGCAGGATCGGAAGCCCAATCAAACCCCAGAATTTTTATCGCTACTGAGCTGCCAAGATCTTCGTCCAATGCACTAACAACAATACCAAAACCACCCATTCCCAGAATCTGGCCGGTTTTGTACCGGCCGATTCGTTCCGGAAGCTGGGAATCACTGAGGTGTTTCATCAATCGCTGTGTACACCCTGACGTGCTGTTAAATTAGAGGCTGGACGCGGCACTAAGACAATGGACAGCTTGCGGATCAAGCACTGCGTGATCTCGGTTTGACGCTGTTACACAAATCGTTGTCGATCCTTCGCGGTTGGCTACGGACATCGCCCCAGCGGTGATGTATTGGGGATAATCCTGCGTCGGCACCCAGTCACCTTGCTTGAAACCGTTCGCTTCAGCATTACTGCTGACTTCTTCTGCTTTGTAAGTATCCCAATAGACGTGTATGTGATTGCGTGATACGTCCGGGAGAAAATTTGCCTCCCATTGGATTTCAAGCTCATCACCTGATTTTGCGATTGACAGTATCTTTATCTGACATCCATCAACGGGACAAGCATTGGCCACAGGATCGGCGGCCATGCTGCCGGAAGGCAAACTAATGAATGCTGCCACCAGCATAGCGATCTGGACCTTTGATTGAGTTTTATTCATACCTTTCTCCTACCTTTATTTTTTAACTATTCGAGTAATACTCCGTTCCAAAATCAATTAAATCAATTCATAGTACAACTAGCTGGTTGATCAGGTCTATACCGCATTTGGCTTATAGGATGCTGATTTTGATACCCCGCGCTCACTTGCATGGGATTTCTAAATACGTCACTTTCGGTTAGGATGGCTGAGCGACAGATCTGTAAGTAAAGGATTTTTCGGCAGTAACTCGAGGAGCGTATTGAAAGTGACCACGTACTGGCCCATTCGAGCTCCATTCAACTAATACACGTCCGGTATCACAAGGCCACTCCTCATGGAAAGCGGGTTATTTTCCTATATTCTGAGATACAGTAAACGTGAGCAAGTCGTTCTGACCATCATGACGATCGCTGCGCTGCCGTTTTACTACCTCAGTCTTGATCTGCCGAAAACCATCATCAACGATGCCATTAGCGGCACCGTTTTTCCTGTCGACATGGTCTTCGAGTTTGCCGGATTTACAGTAGATTTCGGTGCATTGCCGCAAATACCCTATTTAACTATTCTGTGTTTTGCATTTCTCTTTCTGGTGTTGATCAATAGCGGATTTAAGCTGTTTATCAACATCTATCGTGGTGTGATGGGGGAACGTATGCTCAGGCGGATGCGCTTAGAGTTGATTGATCGCATCATGCGGTTTCCTTTGGCACGGTTTCGAAAAACCAGCCAGGGAGAGTTGGTGTCTATGGTGAACCAGGAAACAGAGCCGCTTGGTGGCTTTATTGGAGAATCGTTCTCACTGCCTCTCTATCAAGGAGGCTTACTGCTGACTATTCTGGTCTTCATGTTCGCTCAGGACTGGAAGTTGGGTCTTGCCGCAATTGCTCTTTATCCCATTCAGGCTTGGGTGATTCCCAAACTGCAGAGACAAGTTAATCTGCTCAATCGAGAAAGAATTTTTCTCATGCGCCGCTTGGCGGAAGATCTTGGAGAAATAGTTGCCGGAATTAATGAAATCCATATCAACGACAATCGCACCTTTTTTAAGGATAGTTTCTCGAAAATACTGGGTGAAACATTTTATATCCGAGTAGAAATTTACAAGAAGAAATTCTTCATAAAATTTCTGAATAACTCGATCGCTCAACTCACGCCTTTCCTGTTTTTTCTTATTGGCGGTTATCTGGTTATAAAAGGGGAACTATCAATTGGTGCGTTAGTGGCGGTCTTAGCTGCCTATAAGGATCTGTCGCCGCCATGGAAAGAACTGCTCACTTGGTATCAGCGTCAGGCAGACTCCAGAATAAGATACCTGACCCTGACCGAACAATTCGAAATAGATGAAGGTATGCCTTTGAGTGCTGATGCGCAGGCAGCGAATTGGTCGGCAGCAGATACACAAGATCTCCCCATAGTCGCTAGCAACATCAGTTTGAAGCGTCACGATGGCGTCCATGAAGTTGACAACCTATCGCTGTCCGTCAACAGTGGGAACTGGATAAGCCTGGTCGGTACTGGCAGCAGTGGAAAGCATGGGCTTGCCCAAATGTTTGCCAGGCTGGTGAACCCAACCAGCGGCAAACTTCTCTATGCTGAACTTGATGTTACAAAAATACCCAAGATGCTTACCGGCAGGTCCATCAGCTATGTCGGACACGACTCATACCTGTTTGCCACATCGATTCGAGATAATCTGCTGCTCAGTCTGAAACACAGTGCGCAGGAAAACAATGGCTTGGTGGAATTAGACCTACCAGATGCGCTACAAAATAAGAACTGGCTAGTCGAGGCACAACTTTCTGGCAATAGTGAAGTGGACGTGAGTGCCGACTGGATAGACCTTGAGAGTGCAGGTGCCAGCGACGCCGGTCAGCTACCTGAACGTATCAGAGCGGTTTTACGTACGGTGGACCTGGAAGATGATCTGGTTCGGTATGCACTTGAGCACAACATTAATCCTACAGATTATCCAGACCTTGCAGAGAAAATTTTACAGGCAAGAGCCCTTTTCAAAGAACGAGTGATAGCCCAAGAATTGGAGTCCATAGTCGAGTTTCTGGACCCAGATAAATACAACGACAATGCCTCATTGGCCGAGAATATATTGTTTGGCGTATCCAATCATGAAATGTTTTCTGCGGCTGGGCTCGCTGAGCATCCCGTTCTACGAGAGTTGTTGCACGAATACGATCTTGCAGAGTCTCTGGATACAGCGGCGATTAGTATTGCAAAAACAACAGTTGAGTTATTTTCCGACCTACCCCCTGGTCATGAGTTTTTCGAAAGATACAGATTTGTTGATTCAGAAGATCTGTTTGAACTCCAACGCATACTGGGTGCCGTTAAAAAATTGAATTCGATTGATGAGTTAGCAACGCTTGATAGAACGCTGCTACGATCATTACCTTTCAGAGTGATCAGTGGTCGTCATCGAATGGGCGTTTTCGATGCCGATGACAAAATCAAGTTCCTGGAACTGCGCAAGGCTTTCCACAAAAAGCTCGACAACGACTCGCGGAGTCAAATCGATGTATTTGCACCTGCAAGTTTTAACGCACTGACACCTATAGGTGAAAACATTATTTTTGGTCGGGTCGTGTTTGGACGACTGGGAGCTTCAAGCAAGGTTTATAAACTGATTCTGGAAGTACTGCAAAGTCTAGATCTAATGTCTCCCATCTTGGAAATAGGACTTGCAGCGCCATCAGGTTTGGCAGGTGGTCTGCTTCCGAAAACACAACAACAAAAATTGGTGCTTGCCAGAGCGTTGATCAAGCGTCCAAGGGTGCTAGTGATCAACGAAGGACTAAGTGCCTTAGACACAGCAGAGACAGAGACGATTCTATCAACACTGAAGGAGCAGTATCCGCAGTTGATTCTCTTTTGGGTTGACAGTCAGTCAAGATACACAGAATATTTTGATCGAGTTGTGCATTTGGAGGCTGGCAAGATGACTAAGCTTGAAGAGCCAAACGTGAATGTTGATAGTAACGGGTCGAATGAATCTGAAAAGACTGATGCCGCGGTTAGATCGGCACACTCGGTGGAAGATGGGGAGAAAGTGACGCTGCTAAAAGATATCCCGCTGTTTCGGTTTTTGGACGATCCACACCTATTGTTGCTGGCAAACAACTGCGATGCCTTGAACGTACCGAAAGGTGATCGACTATTCAACCAAGGGGAACCTGGAGAGGCGCTTTATATCATTGTGGACGGTACCGTGAGTATTTTGATCTCTGACGGAGTGACTGAGAATCAGGTAAGAATATGCGGTGTTAACGAATTGATTGGAGAACTCGCATTGTTGTCCAATGAGCCCCGCGCAGCGTCGGTTGAAGCGATCACCGATCTCACTGTACTTCGATTGAAGCGTGAAGTTTTTATCGATATCTTGCGCACGAATGGCGACATTGGGTATCAGGTTCTGCAAGATGTCGCGAATCGGTTTACCGATTCAAGTCGAAAATTGGCTACCCTGGCGCAATCATGAATATGTCGCGAAAAAATGGCAGGTGTCGAATACAAGTGTCATTGTCTATTGTTGGAGCATCCGAATGACTATTGAAGATGAATATCAAGTTCTGAGTCGCCTAGAGCTGTTTGAGAACCTCGATCCGGTTAAGTTAAAGCGCTTGATATTTGTCAGTCAGCGTTATCATCTGCAGGCTGGCGAGTACCTCTTCCGACAGGGTGATACAACGTTCAACCCCTACGGCATCATTTCCGGGGAATTCTCAGTTCTCCTGACCAATGCCAGCAATGCCAGCAATGACATCAAAATCGCGGTTCAAGGTGAAGGTGCACTAATAGGAGATATGGCAGTACTGTCGGGAGAACCGCGCAGTGCATCCATGCGAGCGAACTGTGACAGCGAAGTCATCGAATTCGACACCACTTTGTTTATCAACACGGTCGCAAATGATCCCCGCACGGCACTTCAGATGATGAAAATCCTAGCAACGCGAATAGCGAAAATGGATCGTAAAATTGAGGCGCTGGGCAGTGATCAAATCGGTAACTGACTTGTATCCCAAATGGCAGTCCTGTCCTCACACTTCGTTTCCGTGACGTCGATAGAAATCATTATTCTCCGATGGTACAGATAATTGGAATACGCGGACTAGACTTTTAAGATGACAATTTTCTTTTCACCTTTGATGCCGTCAATAGTGGTTTTCAAAAATTGCGGTTCCAGTTTGGTGACATAACCTTCTTTGATGGCGTTATCCCAAGTGTTTCGCGAGACAATACAGTCTGAGTGAAGCACTTTATTATGCTTTTCCAACTTGGCTGAGGTGTTTACTGGAGAACCAATAACTGTCATCTCCAAGCGATCGCCCTGCCCAACAGCACCAAAAACGACATTCCCGCTAGCGACGCCAATGCCAATATTCGTGACACCTGCAGCTGCAAGTAAGGGCTCTTCATCTTGCCATTTCTTGCTATCAAGCAACACAGCTTCTGCAGCTTCAATCGATTTGCGTGAAAAAGGGGTTTCGTCATCATCAATGCCCACCGTCGCCATAATGCCATCACCCATAAACTTATCGATAATTGCACCATGACTTTGAAGTATGGGGACAACCCTTCGTTGATAGGCTGATAACAATTGCATTACTTGTGACGGTTCGCGACTTGCTGCCATCACCGAGAAGCCCCTGAGATCAATATTAATAACCGCCGTATTTCTGCGCTCACCTTGTCCCGCTTCAAGCACTTCTTGGCTGGAGCGAATATTATGTGCAATGCGTTTATCAAAGAATCGAGAAAAATCCTTGGCAGCTGCTTGTTCTGTAACCGCTGTGACAAGGAGGTTGCTGGAGCCATTCACAACCAATGTTAATACACAGGTGACGGCAATAATTGTAATAATCTTGTCAATCTCTGCGCCAATCAAAATGGAGTTAGACGTTAAGTACTGGACATACGAGCGCGTGATCATCGTATTTTCAGGATCGATTGAGGTGACATAGAAAACCACCAATGCCCACCCAATAGCACCCGTAATGCCAGCGGCCGCAACGTATTTCCATTCAAGGCGCAAAGCGCGTAGTGCAATAAATATAAACACGTATAGAAGAGTGGGCGATTTTAGAACAAAGGATGCAGGCTGCTCATACTGAAAATGGAAGCTGATCATCAGCGAATAAAGTAATGTGAAGTCAAACAATATCGAACAATAGACCGACCAACTTGGCAGTTCTGCCTTAATTGCCCAAATAAGTCCGATTACAGAAAGAAAGACATAAGCGGCCAGCACATAGGGAACAGGCTGAAATTCTGCCGCATGCCCTGTTTTTGTAGCCAATGAATAGAGTATCGAAAACATCACGACGATGGCTAACTGTATGATCCTTACGACAACTTCATTCGTCCGCTCACGTTGTCGCAACGAAAGTTGAACACGTTCAGGCAGCGTGCTCATATCCTTTGAGTGAAGAAAATTGCTTTTGATATAGTCAGTAAATTGCACAGGCAAGCCAATAAGGTTGATGGTAGAGCTTATGTCAGGTTTGACTGGAAAACAGATGCGTTTGTTCCATGTTATCGCAGTTTAGTGGTAGCTTTGAAAATAATGCTATCCACATAATGGCACTAAACCTTCAATCTAGAAGAAAACACTCACGTGCTCGGTGGCCTTTTATCTGAATCTCGCCTCTTGACTGGGCGTTGTAACTTGCTGGTAACAAAGCATGTGTTTCCGCGGAGATTTGTATTCGATCAGCAACCCCTTCCGACTCCATTCTGCTTGCAACATTGACCGTATTGCCCCATAAATCATAAGCGAATTTCTGTTTTCCGATAACACCAGCCATAACACCACCAGAATGCACGCCTATACGAAGCTGCAGATCCAAATCATTTTCTTGTCGAAACTCTTTGAACGAGTGTTGCATGGCGATAGCCAGGTCAACCATTTTTATGGCGTGATCGTGCTCACCTTCCAAGCCAGTAGCAACCATGTAGGCATCACCAATTGTCTTGATTTTCTCCGCACCCACAGCTTCTACACTTGCATCAAACCGGGTAAAAAGATCATTCAACAATGAGACTAGATTACGAGCAGTTAGGTTACGGGATAAATTTGTGAATCCGGCTATATCAGCGAAAAGCACTGACACGTCGTCGTGGCTATCTGCTATTGGTTCTTCATGAGATTTTAACCGAGCGGTAATTCGTGCAGGCAGCACGTTAAGCAGTATCGATTCTGCTCGATCAAACGCCTCCTGTTGTGCATGCTCTGCTCGTTCTACCGCTATATCGTAGGATACGATAATAACTGTCAATACCAGTGCTAGAAAGACTAAATTCATCAAAAGAAAAAGTGAACTTGCAGTGATTGAAACGGAATAAATAGAACCGTTTTTTATGGCGACCATTGCAACCACACCAATCCCTAGAACTAAAACAATTCCAATTAATACTCTCACTGTTCGAGATAGCATCGGGTAGAGAGGAATAAAGGCGACACTGATGAATGCCAGTAACCAAAAACCTGCATTAAACCCCAAGTAGAGTGTCGCGAGCAGTGCATGCAAAGGTAGTTCAAAAAGGATGCAGCCATACACAGCCCAAGTCAGGTTGCCTCGATAGAGTTGCCAGGTTGCAAAGCCAAATAGGGCTGCACTAAAAATATTAAATAATGCGAGTACGGGGTACCCCAGTGCCCAGAATAGAATCCAAAAGCCCGTATGTGACAAGGCACCTAAAGGCATACCTATCCACAGTGCTGTCAGTATTCGCGCCTGTTCACCACTGAATTGTTCAGTGGTGCTATTAATAGTATTCCAAAGCTTCAAAACATGCCTCTTCGATCGTCGCCCCGAGATTGTCTAACCATTCTAAGCCCGCTTGCTGACGGCCGTTTTGATTAACAAACAAGTTAGCGAAATATCGGTCTTTAAAAACGCACTGGGAAATTTGGTTGAGTATATCGGCTTTGGGTAGCTATGAGGGCGTATCTGAGTCAACCTGGTGAGGTCGACCTTTATTGCCCATTTTGACTTTATACTTCAATAGCCAATAACGTTAAAATCGTCTATTTGGTCAACCCTAAAGACGATGTGACTGCAGCTCATATTTCGGTTCGTGCACTGAAAGTGCGTTGTAGCTAACCCTCTTTCCTGATACCTAAAACGGCACCACTGCCAATTAAGAATCCTGCACAAACACCAAACAAACAGCTCGATGCGAAGCTGGGCCGCAGTGACTATTGGAGAGTGATTCAGAATTAGGCAAAATTGCCGATTAATTAGAGTACGTCGGTAAATAACACCAGAGTTATATCGTGAGTTTAGTTAGAAAAAATAGTCCTGTGCAGGGTTTTGTTTTCCCGCTGATAGGGGTGTTTTTGTGTCTCTTTAGTGCCATCACACAAGCGGTGAGTTATTCTACTAAGCAAGATGTCGTTGCACTAATCGACCAAAAAATGCGCGTTGATGGAATCCCTGGAATTTCATTCGCTGTTGTTCAGCAGGGGCAAATTGAGTGGACTGGGGCGCTTGGTCTTGCCGATGTGGAACACACGATAAAAGCGCACCCTGACACAGTGTATCGATCTGCATCATTGGTTAAGCCATTAACCGCAACGGCGATACTGCAGCTCCACCAGGCTGGAGAACTCGATCTTGATGCTCCAGTTTGGAACTACTGCACGCAATTCCCCGCAAAGTCTCAAGTGGTAACCACCAGGCAGCTACTCACCCACACCGCTGGTGTGCGTTCTTATGCAATGCCGTGGTCAAAATACGAGGCAGAGTTATACAGTTCAAAACGCTATAAGACAGTCTCTGATGCCTTATCGATATTCTCCGCCGACTCATTGCTGCATGAACCTGGTAGTACGTATAAATACACTTCTTACGGGTATAACGTTTTGGGGTGCGTTATCGTATCGATTAGTGGATTAACTTATGAAAAATACATCGCTCGGCATATTATAAAACCTTCGAAGATGGTATCAACATTTACAGAGAGATCTGAGGACTTCGTTAGTGATCGAGCTGGGTTGTACAAAAGAGGTTCGAAAGGTATTTTACGCAATGAAAAATACGTTGATTTAACCAATAAAATACCCAGTGGAGGCTTACTCACTACGGCTTCGGACATGGCCCGATTCGCAGCTTCTTATATGAATGGTAGTGTATTGTCACATGAACTTATGAAGCAGGCCCACCAACCGGTTCAGCTGTCGGACAAAAGCCTTAGTTACTATGGCATGGGGTGGGACACCAATAAATTAGATGCAGAAAGCCGGGGTCGCGAAATGTATCACGTTGGGGTTACACCCGGTGTTACTGGGGTCATGTATCTTTATCCTGAGGCTCAAGGGGCGGTGATTATTTTCAGCAACCTGTATAACGTTAGTGGTATGGAGAAATTGGCTCAGTCTATTGGGAAAATGGTTGGCTTAAATCAATCTGTTAGTGGTGGCTCTAAGTGATAAGAGGTCTTGCTTTATAACGTCAATCGTTCAGTTAACCTACGGTTTTACTAAAAGGGGTAAAGCGGTGCATGCTGTCGAAGGTACAAAATTCTACTGGGCCCAATTTCACCAGTTCGTTGTCCAACACATGCTCACTAAATAACAAATTAGTCTGTTGCATCAGCGTTTTCGCATCTTCAACACTCATCCACTTCACCATATAACTTAATGTTACGTGGAACTGGTAGCTCTGAACATCACCACGAACAAGACCCGTTAAATTTTCTAAACGCTGGCGCGCATCAAGAAGTGCGTCGGCATCTTCGTCACTGGCAGGCTGCATACTGACCCGGTAAGGTGCTTGCAAATAGCTTGGATGCATCGAGAACCCACCCAGCTTCTCACCAGATACCAGCCGACCATGCCATTGGTTCGATATAGATTCAAGACTCCTTCCTGGCTGAATACCCTCCGGCCAACCATCCACGCCGAGTGGGTCACCACTCAATCCACAAAAAATGGTCATGTGAAAACTCGGTTTTGGTAAAAACGTCATATAACGCGCAAGCGGCAATGCACGAATGGCCTCTTGCAGATTTGATAACGAATGATAAAAACCAGAGTGCTTGTCGATGTGGCAAATGAAAGTGTTGCCAGGATGTGTCAGCACATCCCCATTATGATCGAACTTACCTCCCCCACCAGACGAAGATATGGCGGCAGGAAATTCCAATCCAGAGCCCTCTCCGGTTAGATACTTAAGCGCATCGGGCGCAAGAGTCGATTTCTTTTGCATAGCTACAATAGCATTTCAAATAGAAGATCGTTTTGGTGGCAGTGGTGTTTCCGAGCGGTTTTTATTCTGATAAACCGTCAGGTGAGTTTCGATTGCGGCAAGACATGCCGGCACGTCGCGAGCGATAGCAGCATCGTATATCGCTTTATGTTCACGGATGGTTACTTCATACCCAAAACCAAAATCTGGAATTTCTGCAACCGCATACATTCTGAACGTATCAAATGCTGATTTATAAGCACGCATCAACAAGCTAGAACCGCATGCTGACATTAAGGTGTTATGAAATTCCCAATCCTGCAAAGACCAATGTCGCACGAGTCCGGCAATGTCTCCAGAGTCATTCATTTGGTGTTCAACATAAGCTAATTTTTGGTAGGCCGCGGTGAGCGCAAGTTCCCAGTCAAAATCACCAAGTTCCAGCGACAGCTCCACCGCTTCGCGTTCCAAAATTAGACGCAAGTGGGCCGATTCTCGAAAGGTCGCCTGAGAATGGGTCACGGCACGAAAGCCATGATTTTTTTCCGACACCATCAGCCCTTCGCCCACTAGGCGCAGCATGGCTTCTCGCAGGACACTGCTGGTGCAGTTCATCTCAGCCTTTAGACGTAGCGGAATCAGGCGCTCACCAGACTTCCAGCGACCCCAAATAAGCCCCTGACGCAATGCTTCGTACGGATTGTCTGATTCAGTGGCCATTAGAGTCTCAGCGGTGCACCCGCTTACGATACAGCATAATCGAAATGTTGCATAACTTTCGAAAGTATCGTATTTTGTAAACCCTACAGGCCCAACAGCCTGATCTGATGGCGTTCCGAACGCACCATTTAGGGGTTGATGCATGGCTAAAACACCAAAAACATCCACTGATGAACATGGGCAAACCCGTGATCATCGCGGCGAGTGGCGCTCTGGCAGGCCGGTGTATCTTGAGCCCCTGCTCGACACGCCTAAAGACATCAAACGCATTGCAAAATGGTTGTTTGGATTCCCCGGCTTTTTCGCACCGTGGTTCGCCATCTACATGGTGGTCATCGGCATTAGCTACGCGTTTTTCACACCTGAGCTTACGCGAATGGCCACGCTGGACTTTGGGTGGATACTTGAAATTGTACTGCGCAACGTTGTGTTGTTAACGCTTTGGAATGGCGCGTTTCATTTGTGGCTATACAAGTATAAGAAGCAAGGCCGGCTAAAAAAATACAACGGCAACTGGATGTCGAAAAATGCTACACGGTTTATGTTCAACAACCAGGTCTGGGACAACATGTTCTGGTCTTATAGCGGCGCCTTGTTCTGGAGTTTTTATGAATGCGCTCTATGGTGGGCCTACGCCAACCAGTGGCTCCCTTATTCAGATTTCGCATCCAATCCAATATGGTTTTGTTTGGCCATGGCGTTAGTGCCTTTCTGGCGTAATTTCCACTTCTATTGGATACATCGACTGATCCATTGGAAGCCGCTCTACGATCGTGTGCACTACCTTCACCACAAAAATGTCAACGTTGGCCCTTGGTCTGGCATGGCCATGCATCCAGTGGAGCACCTGTTGTATTTTAGCTGCGTTCTCATTCATGTGGTTGTACCCACTCATCCTTTGCACATGATGTTCAACGCGTTTCAAACGGGTCTTGGCCCAGCAATTAGTCATTCAGGATTTGACGAAATTGTGTTTGGAGATGAGAAGTCACTGAGAAATGATCGATACCTGCACTACTTGCATCACCGTTATCACAATGTAAATTTTGGTGAGAGCAACGTTCCATTGGATAAATGGTTTGGCAGCCTGCATGACGGATCGCCTGAGGCTGACGCACATTTTCGCAAGATAAATAAACAACGTCTGCGCGGAGAACTCGGCTGATGTGGCAGTAATCTCTTTGGCTAAAAACGCATGGATTTCTCTTATGTTTTAGTTCGGCGTTTGGTTCGGAGTTTAGTTCACCGGCTCTTTAAGCGAGAATTGATAATGGGTCGATCAGGCAAAATAATGTAAATCGCCACAAGATTATCTAACCGCGCGTAAAGCAAGGTAGACTCACCCTCTGCCTTTCCTGTCTTCTAAGTGACTGGGCGCGGTTGTTCATTTACGTGCAAGTGCCGGGCAGGCAATTGTCCGGACTAAAATTTAGCTATGCGTCTACCTGTTATCTTCATTTTTATAACCGTGGTGCTCGATTCTATGGGCATCGGGATCATCATGCCGGTCATGCCAGACTTGATTCAGGAGGTCGGAAATGTTGACCTGAGTCAGGCGGCAATTTGGGGTGGTGCGTTAACCGTTATCTATGCAATAAATCAGTTTCTGTTCTCTCCAACGGTAGGCGGTTTGTCTGACGCCTACGGTCGCAGGCCCGTATTGCTGATTGCGTTATTGGTCATGTCGCTGGACTATCTGGTGATGGCATTCGCCCCGTCACTCTGGCTTCTGTTTTTGGGTCGTTTTATCGGCGGCATTACTGCCGCTACGCACTCTGCTGCAGCCGCCTATATGGCGGACATTTCAACCAGCGAAGACAAAGCAAAAAACTTCGGACTGTTAGGGGCAGCGTTTGGTGTCGGTTTTATTCTGGGACCGATGTTAGGCGGATTGCTGGCAGAGTTCGGGTCTCGTGCACCGTTTTTCGCGGCAGCTGCACTGGCATTCGCTAATATGCTGTTGGGTTATTTCTTCTTGCCTGAGTCACTTAAAAAAGCAAGTAGGCGCGCGTTTGACTGGCGGCGTGCCAATCCACTTGGCGCGTTTAAGCAGATGAAAACGCTGCCAAATCTTACGCCCATGTTGTTGGCATTTCTATTACTTAGCATTGCTTTTTTCGTTTATCCATCGATCTGGGCGTTCTTCGGTCGAGCGCAGTTCAACTGGGACGCACGCATGGTTGGCCTGTCACTCGCAGCTTATGGCCTCGGAATTGTCATCGTACAGGGCGTGTTAATCAGACCTATTCTTGCGCGTTTCGGCGAAAAGATAACAGCGCTGTTTGGTATGTGTATGCACTTGCTAACATTCTTGGTCTACCCTTGGATGACTGAAACGTGGCACGTCTTTGCTTTTATGCCAATCAGCGTGTTCAGTGCATTGGCTGTACCGGCACTACAAGGATTGATGAGCAACAGTGTTCCTGAAAACGCACAAGGTGAATTGCAAGGGGCTCTGAGTTCACTAACAGCTCTCGCCACCATTATCAGCCCGTTCGTGATGACCCAGACGTTCAGCTATTTTACGAAGAGTGACGCACCGTTCTATTTGCCATCAGCCCCTTTCCTGGTGTCAGCTTTGTCGATTATAGTGGCGTTTTATTTGTTTAGCAGATGGAAGCCAGTGAGCTAAATGCTGTTAAATTACACTGTCGCTCGCGAGTGTGGCTAAGAGTTCAAGCCTCCCAAACAGCAAGTGGCTCACCCATTAGCTCAAGATCCACCTCCATTCCCAGTCCGGGTAAGTCTGGCGCCATCACGCCACCATTTTCTATCGGTGCATGAAAACGTGCGGTTGTCACAGAGACCATATCGCGAACATCCAACACGCAACGTAGATTTTTTTCTGGCACGCTCTGCCCCAGATGCAACAGCGCAGCAAAAGAGATATCGGAACCCACCGTATCCTGCACTGATATAGTTAATCCGGCAGCCCGCGCAATATCGCGATGTTTACGACTTGGCGTCAAGCCACCCGCTTTAGACACCTTCAAACCAATGCCGTCGGCTACATCCGTGGCTATTAACTGCGCGATGTCTTCATCACTTTGCGCAAGCTCATCCATGATGATCGGTACCGAACATCGTTTGCGCAAAGACAAGGTTTGCTGCCAAGTAGCACAAGGTGCTTCCAGTACAAAGTCTAATCCGTGTGGCAACATACGCAACATGCGCAACGCTGTTTCGGGCATCATGCCGCCGTTGGCATCAACAATAAAATATTCGCCGTGTCGTCGATCAGCCAACGCCGCATCGATACGTGCAGCATCAAGTGCCGGGCCACCTTCACTATCCAACGCACCGATTTTAATCGAGTGCCCTCTGTAACCACGCGCACGGTGATCGGCCACACGGGCGCGCATAGCTACCGGTGTGCCAGCATAAATTGATGAAATCACTGGCAGGCGCTGGCCAGTGGATCCCCCCAGCAAGGTATGCACTGGCAAACCAACAGACTTCCCAAACAGATCCCAGCACGCAACATCAATAGCAGTCTTGGCATGATTATGACCCAGCAAAGCCTCGTCCATTGCATCATAAAGTCGCTCAAGCAATCGCGGGTCACGACCTATTAAATGCGGTGCAATCTCAGCTATACCCGCCCGTACACCCAGCGCATGCGCCGCAATATAAGTTGATCCAAATGGTGTGCTTTCACCCCAGCCATCGGTGCCATCATCAGCGACGACATGCACAAAGGTTGCATCGAAAGATCGGTACTCACGGCCACCCGACAAGCTATAGACCCCACCGGAATAAGGCAGATCGGTTTGGTATACCGCTATTGATTTTATTTTCACGCCACAACCTCCGGCGGTATGAGTACCAACTTACCAGTATGCGACTTGGACAAGAATTCTTGCTGTGCAATTGCAATGTCTGACAAAGGATACGTTTTCGCAACAACCGGTTTAATCTCGCCGCGTTCAATGTAACTAATCAGATTCGTAAACACGACGTCTTCCTGAAAAGTACAACCAAAAAGGGTTAAATCCTTTAAGTACAAAGTACGAATGTCTATTTCACTCAGCGGCCCACCGATTGCTCCAGCCGTCGCGTAGTGCCCGCCTGTTCGTAACACCTCCATGAATGCAGGCCAGCTTTTACCTGCCACCAAATCAACTACCACATCGATGCTGCCACGTTTAAGTTCAACTAATAAGTCGGCGTTCCGATCAATCACTCGGTCGGCACCCAATGCCCGCACTTCATCCATTTTTTTCGTCGAACAGATAGCCGTCACCTGCGCACCCCGCCGCTTTGCCAACTGCACAGCAGCCGAACCCACGCCACCTGATGCGCCGCTGATCAACACTCGCTCTGCACCGACATTGGCGCGGTGCAACATGTTTTCGGCTGTAGAGTATGCGCAAGGAACAGAGGCCAGTTCCGCATCAGACCAATCACATTTAACCTCATGTGTTTCACGATCAGGTGCGACAGCGTATTGCGCAAAGCCACCATCGCATTCAGAACCAAACGTCCAGCATTCAAAGGGACGGTAATCCACATACGTTCGCAGCATGTTGCGCACAATCACCCGCTCACCAATACGTGATGGGTCAACACCTTCGCCGACACCAACAATCCGGCCACAGGCATCTGCTCCCTGAATACGCGGAAACTGCAAGGGAACACCCGACCAGGAGGCATCGGTTGCATCAGCCTGGGCAAAGCCATTGGCGCCACCTTCATTAGTGGCCTCGGACACCGATTTTGAGTACCACGCTGTGCGCGTATTTATATCAGTGTTGTTTATACCTGCTGCTGTGACATTAATTAAAACCTCACCTGCACCGGGTGCTGGCACAGGAACATCGGTGCGGTAATCGAGCATGTCCGTACCACCGTGGCCGGTTAAAAGCACAGCCGTCATGTGTGTGGGTAAGCTCATGTGTTGATAGCCTTGAAAAATTAATTGGAGCGTGCCAAACGCCCGAAAAGAAAATAAATAGCCTTTATCCGAAGGAGGCTACAGGCTTACCGAATTGCTCTGCATCTGGCACGCCCCCCCCCAGCCCGGTCGTTAAATCGGTGGAGCCGCACGCTCAGTCATCAGCTGCCCAGCGGTAACTCTCTCGCGGTGGATCATATACAGCCCAGCACCGATAATAATGGCAATGCCCACTAAGCTCAGGGCGTTAGGGAAATCGTTAAAAACCAAGTAGCCAAACAAGGTTGCTACCGGTAACTCAAAATACTGCAGCGGGGCTAGCGTGGCTGAGGGTGCTAACGACAGTGCGTAAGTCATCATCATGTGGCTCAGTGTTGCAAAAAATCCAGCACCAAAAAGCCACAGCCAGGCTATTCCCTTTGGCCAAACTAGATCAAGTAAATCCGAACCGGAGCCTTGGGCCAGAAGTAGCACGGGTATGCACAGCAAGCTGGCGATCAACCCGGTATGGAATTGCAGTGCGACAGGATGCATCTGGCGTGAAAGCCCTCGCGTCACAAGAATGTAGAAAGCGAAACCGACGGCCGTACCAAGCGGGATGAAGGCCACCGCACCAAATGCTGCAAAGCTAGGTTGAATAACGAATAAGACGCCAATAAACCCTACAAAGCATGCTGCAATGCGGCGAGGGCCAACATCTTCGTCTAGGTAAAATTTTCCGAATAACAACACGATGAAAGGTGCTACGAATACTATCGCTAATGCGTCGGCAAGTGGCATCACGCGAATCGCTGTGACGAAACAGAACGTAGCAAAAAGCAAAAGTAACGCACGAGAAATCAGGGACAACCATTGCTCACGCCGCACGCGTAAGGATACCCGCATAAATATAATAAAAGGCGCCATCAACGCACACTGTACAATGAAGCGCGCCGCTGTTATCTGCCCAACTGGTACGCTGGTGGACGCAAGCTTTGCTGCCACATCCAGCAAAGGCGCGGTTAAGCAAAAGCCAAGCATCAGCCCGACACCGGTAAGAATATTATCCGTAGAGGGGGTTGATGATGCTGTGTTTGTCATGGCTTTTGCTCACGTTTATTCCGGAACAAGTTCCATGGAGAATTGGTCTAGCAAGGGTCGACAATGACCCTTAGCTTTTCACGCCAACCGCGTAAGCCCGATCTTATCAGAACTCCCCTACCCCTCACCGACGAGAAGCATCGCTCAGCACGTTAGTCTGCTGGACAAGGCGTACCCGCAACACCCCACGCTAAAATATCATTCACGTGTTCTTGCAAACTATAAGGTGCAGGCTCACGATTTCCACCGGGTGTCCAAGCCCAATGCAATATAAGGTCGTGATTTAGGTGTTCGGCGATTTCGAGTACATCTCGGTTGCCATTGGTTTCGGGGTTACGTAGTTGTTCGCAAATTTGTTGACTCGTGCGCCCAAACCAATGCGCATCGGCCGGTGCTAATGCCCAACTCATGGCCACACGGGGAGCTGCATGATTAGTTGTATTTGCGTTTTCCCAATCTTCACTCTTCGTTGTGTGGCAAGTACTGCAAAGAATAGTCTCAGCGCCTATACGGCTATTACCAGCCTGAATGTTCATACCGTGAACACGTGTTTTGCCATAAGAGGGTCCAGACCACATAGGCCGGTCTGATGGACCTGTATGACAGTTCGAACAACGCGGGTGGCTGGCCACTTCAAATATTTTTGACCAAGCATCCAGGCCTTGCTCTGTACTAACAGACCCTTGCGCCGGTGGATTGATTTCAATTTTATCGTTCGCCGCCATGAGCGCTGTTGACATGACTAATACCGGAACGATAAACGTTGCGTGTAAGGTTTTCATTGGCATCATCTCTCTACACGAAATCAATCTGTTTATTAAACGGCAACTCGCGAATGCGCTGGCCCGTTGCTGCAAATATCGCATTACCCAATGAAGGTGCTGCGGGTGGCACACCGGGTTCACCAATGCCACGAATTTTCTTGCCGTTGTTCAGCGCCACCACGTCAAACTCAGGTACTTGATACAACCGCATTCCCTCATAGGCATGGTAGTTGTTCTGCTGGGCCGCGTGATTTTCGAACGTGGTTTCGCAGTTCATGGCATGCGCCATACCAAAAATAACACCCCCGAAAACCTGCGCCTCTAAATTAACTGGGTCGAGCACTTCACCGACATCAACAACCACATACACCTTATCAATTTTTATTCCGGCATCGGTGTTAGTCACTTCGGTAACGATGGCCGTCGGCACACCAAACGACAGACAAAACGCAACACCACGCCCTCGGTTCTCACCCATCGACGGGCCATCCCATCCAGAAATCTCACCCACTTTTTCCAGTACTTTTTTTGAAGTGTCGTCTAGACACAATCGTATGCGCTCTGCTAACGGGTCAGCACCGGCTTTAAGAATTAATTCATCGAGTAAAGAATCATGAAAAAAACCATTACCCGAAGCACCGACAGAACGCCACGAAGAAATAGGCACCATCACTGGCGCACGGTAACCGGTAACTCGATAATTAGGAAAATCGAAGGGCTGATCCCAAGAGCCCGTTGTGATGGTTGCATCAGGACCAGGAATCTTCATGCCCATCAGTCTACCAAACCAATCGGCCATCAGCGCCGATTGACCCACAGACAAATCGAATGTTTCGACCTTACCGTTGGCAACTTTTCCGCGCCCTTTTGCAACAGCACCCGGACGCAGGTAGTCGTGCGTCATGTCCTCTTCGCGTGACCAAACCAATTTAACCGCCGTGCCTTTTACAGCCATTGCGATTTCGACCGCCTGCAATACATGCGTATCTTCAAGCTTATGACCAAAGCTACCGCCCATAGGCTGAACATAAACAAGCACGTTTTCCGCATCAAGCCCGGTCAGCTTCACGGCGTGGTCACGAATAAAAAGAGGAATTTGTGTGCCTGTCCAGATCTCGCATTTTTCATCTGTCACCAACGCAATGGCATTCATTGGTTCCATAGGCGCATGTGCCAAATACGGCACTTTATAAGTGGCTTCAAAAATGTCACCTTCTTCCAAAGCTGTATCGACATCACCTTCATCACGTTGTCGATGATCACGATGCGCTTCATCATCAACCACACTTTCTATTTGTGCAAAAATCTCAGCGGTGCTGGCTGGGTACGGCCCCGGTGCCCACTTAATGTCAATCGCATCAGCAGCGCGCCACGCTCGCCAAGTGTTATCAGCTATCACGGCCACACCATTTTCAATGGGCAACACCTGTTGCACGCCACGCATTTGTTCAGCAACACTGACATCAAAACTCTCTACACCTGCACCTACGCCCGGATTCGCTCGAACCGCTGCGTGAACCATTCCATCAATTTTTAAATCGATACCGTACATTTCAGTGCCAGTGCATTTAGCTGGCATGTCAAGACGCTGTGCAGGTTTACCCAAATGCTTCCATTCGCTTTTAGGACGCAGTTGCACATCGGTAACCGGTTCGATAAAAGCTGCAGCTGCTGCCAACTCGGTATAGGCCAGACGAGAGCCATCCGGCAGCACAACTGAGCCGTCTTCGGTTTTAAGTTGATCGCGAGCCACACCGCTTTTCTGTGCAGCGGCTTCTTTTAAAGTTTCACGCGCTATCGCACCTGCCATACGCAGTTTTACAAAACTATCTGGCACCGTTGAAGAACCACCGGTCATTTGCATGGAAAACAATTTTGCTGGTACATGCATAAATTTTCGGATGTTTTCAGCCATGGCACTTTGGTCATAGGCCGGGAACGGCGCACTTTCTTCTAGGACGGTACCGTTGTAATACGCAGGGCCAGGCATGCCCGGTGTGATGTTCGTGGTCGCGGGGTCAATATCGAGCTCCTCGGCTATCAATCGCGCTTGCATGGTGTAAGAACCTTGGCCTTTATCAGCACGCGGCGTTATTAAGGTTATGCCCGTTGCATCGATTTTTATATAAGGCGTGATGGCCGCCTCACCCTCTTCCAAGTCTGCCATCAACGGGTTTTTGATTGGACGCTTGGCCATATACGTGCCAAAGGCAACACCACCAACAATAGCGGCCGAGCCAATCAAAAAGGTGCGCCGCGTAATAGTGCGTAATCGACCCATGACTTAACTCCCCTGCATTTTTAAAGCGGCGGCTTTGACAGCTGCGCGTATGCGCGGATAGGTGCCGCAACGACATAAATTGCCAGACATAGCCGCATCTATTTCATCATCCGACGGGTTAGGTTTGACGGCTAATAAAGAGGCCGCTTGCATGATTTGCCCTGACTGACAGTATCCACACTGAGCAACCTGATGTTCAATCCAGGTTTCTTGAATAACGTGCAGTGATTCTGGCGAACCCAAACCTTCAATCGTGCTGACCTTACTGTTGCCAAGATCACCAATGGCCAATTGACAAGAGCGCACTGCGTAGCCGTTAACGTGCACCGTACACGCCCCGCATTGAGCAATACCACAGCCATATTTTGGCCCCGTTATACCCAGCTCATCTCGCAAAACCCACAGCAGTGGCATCTCAGGTTCTACATCAACCGTATAAGGTTTGTCGTTTACTGTAATGTCCATACCAATTTATGCTGCATTGCCGAAGTGTGATGTGAAGTGTAACCTAAGGGGTAAACCCCTGAGTCAAGCGTATTTTGAAATGCTCATAAACGAACTAGCAAAAGCCACCGATTTGAGTAGAGATACCATCAGGCACTACCAAGAACTCGGTTTACTGGATGTTGAGAAACAACAAGCTGGCACACGTACCTATAACCACTTCCCCGATGTCAATGTGGATAGAATTCAGATTATAAAAATGGGCAAGTCGATGGGCTTTACGCTTAAAGAAATAGCCGCGCATATTGATGCGTACTTCTCAGGAGATCTTACGCTTGAGGAACAGAAACAGATCTTTGAAGATAAATTGGTGGTTGTAAACAGCAAGATTGCAGAGCTCGAAGCGTCCAGAGCGTACATTCATAGAAAGCTTGAATTACTTAATACCACTTAGATTGATATCACACACTCAAATAGGCACTCCACAAAGACGAATTACTTTTCTTCTCTTCACCTTTTCCTCGTAGTAAGATTGTTTTCACACCAGCTCCATCCGGTCGTTCAAACTTCACCTCCAACTCAATCTGTCGGTCTTTAACAAATTGAAACGAATCAACGAGTTGATAGCGATGCTTTTTTGAACTATTTTGAGAACCAAGCTTCGACCCACAAAAGTCCAACTTCAACGGCGTAGGAAAGAGCTTTTCTTCAATAAGCTTGTTATCTGATGTTAATTTAAAAGAATGTAACAGGAAATGGGTACAGTCATCCCTAGTGGAATTAGCAGAAAATACAATACTGTACGGACCACCCCATTTTCGAGAAAGGTAAAGAAGCGGAATATGGGTTGATTGAACCGATGGTACAACTTGCACACGAAAGTGCGGTGTCGTTTGTGATAATCCTTTTGTTAAGTCCTCTTTAACATAGTAGGTCTGTTGATGATGACTAAAAACACCACAGCCAGTAAGCAGCAACGTAGCCAGACAAATAGAGAATATATTTTTCATTTCGGATTCCAGTTAGATAAGTTCTGATTCAAACCTACAGACTTGTGAGGCTGGAACGTCACAACATCAACAACTGCGATTACAGCAGTATATCTAACTAGCATCCGCACACAGGACAATCGCTGAAGTACAGTATGACTGCACTAACCGGACTGCCTATGACGACCGGCTTGATCATTGATACACAGCGAACCAACATCGAGACTAAGAGGATTCACGCGCATCCTTGTGTTTTGGAACGGGCACAATACGCTATTTAACATCCTCGTAGTGCTGGCGAAAAAATTCCGCTACTTCCACACACCACAGTGCCTCTTCAGCCTCGACAGACAAGCTCTCGTGCGCGGTCTTCATTTGCTCTGCCGACATCAATTGCGCACCAAACAGATCAATCAGGTCACTGGTAAATTCACGGTTGTACTCAGGATGGAACTGCACCGACATGGCAGGAAAGTCGTAGGATAAAGCGGCCACTGGACAGTGCGCAGCTGAGGCGATCACCTCTTCACCCATTGGAACGTCGGTAACCTGATCCTGATGAGCTAGATACGCAGTTACGTTGACACCTCGATTACGGAATTGCTTGGTGCCGGTGACAAAACCCTTATCAGATTTAACCGCCTTACCACCGAAGACATCGGCCATGATCTGATGCCCAAAACAGATGCCGAACATCGGAATACCTGCCGAACGCATCAGTTGCAAATTCTCGCGCAACGGCTGCATCCACGGTGTATCGTCATAAACACCTTTCTCCGAACCAGAGATGATGATGCCATCGACATCTTCGGGTAGTGGCGCAGCTGTGTTGCCAGCGATATGCACAGATGAAAAACTAGCCTCTGGCAAATATCGCTCGATCCAATTAATAACATGACGACCTGTTGTGCCATATTTTTCGGTCAGAGCATCACCCGTCACACAGTCATACACAACGATATTCATAATGGGCACCGATTGAAAACGTATCAGTCATCGAGCGCGCCTTTAGCTGCCCAGGCTTGTAGCAACTGAGGAAATGTTGATCGATTGCTGACTCCAACATGAGGAAAGCGACGGTCAAATTGTTGAACCAGCTGACTCAATTCAGGTTCAAACGGACTGACAAATGGGGCACCATCAAAGTTTTCCAATTCCAGTAGACGTTCATGCGCAATACCGCCTCTGAATGCCTGATGGTAATCAGAGCAGCGCCCACCTAATACGCTTTGTACGGACGTGAATGTCACTGGCACAGGAGGATTGCTGACTAAAGGATCACTTCCATTACCCAACTCCCAAAAGTTGCTACGGCCGTCCAAATCATCATCAAACCGGTTAGTGCTCATTTGGGATTCTTCAAACTGGATATATTCAGACTCATTGGTTCCAGTACGAAGGGTAGTCTCGACACTTCCCAATTCGATCGCACCGTTTCTGTCATAGAAAAGCACAGACAAGGGCTGCTCTACATCACTGGGTAAGTCCGCAAATGCCGTCCAGAATTCATCACCATTCCAACTGGCATCAATCACTGTGTCACCCCAAACCACTTGCACCTGCAGCTCATCCCGCGACGGGGAAAGCCAATGCCATCGAAAATACAGATAAAAGTTTCGTTGTTAACAACGTTGGTCGCATGTTAGTCATGTGGTTTTATTTTGACTGTGTTCTGTGTGAACTCAAGGTTAGCAGAAATCTTCTTATCAATTGGGAGCACCACACCAAATGGTTTTATTACCAAGTGCAAATAGAGTCGTTACACAAATTGGTTGCAACACAGTCTGCAAACAACTGTTAATCAATGCCACTACTACGTGGCATAGCTTGCATTTTTCAAAGCAAATCGATGGCATGACGACTGATACCATCGGAGAAATCAATTCACCCAATATATGCGGGACAATGTTCGAATATCAACTTCAACACAGTTCTCGCTTAGGCTTTATTTCAAGTATATAATTTGATTAAACAAAGGCTACCTTCAAATGACTAAACTCGCTATTCAAGCACCGCCGGTTGTGACACTACCCATTGCAGGCTCTGACGAGATGTTCCCGGTGCGCCGGGTCTACTGCATCGGACGCAACTATGCAGCACACGCCATAGAGATGGGTCACGACCCCGATCGCGAACCGCCTTTCTTCTTCCAAAAAAATCCTAACAATTTAGACACCACGGGAGAATTCCCTTACCCACCGAAAACATCCGACGTACACCATGAAATAGAAATGGCTATCGTGCTTAAATCCGGTGGGCAGAACATACCAGTGTCGGACGCCCTAAACCACGTGTTTGGTTATGCCTTGTCGCTAGACATGACACGACGAGATTTACAAGGTGAACAAAAAAAGGTGGGACGCCCTTGGGAGATCGGTAAAGCGTTCGAGCATTCAGCGCCGATTGGAGAGATCCACACAGTAGGAAACGTTGGGCATCTGGATACCGGGCGCGTGGAATTGAAAGTCAATGACGAGATAAAACAAGAAGGCGATCTAAATCAGATGATCTGGAAGGTGCCCGAGATGATTTCATACCTATCCGACTATTTTGAACTTGCAGCAGGCGATGTGATTTTATCTGGTACCCCAGCGGGTGTTGGCCCAATTATTAAAGGCGATGTTATGCAAGTTAGCGTTGAAGGCTTGGGTAGCATGAGCATACCAGTCGTTTAATGTGAGTATTATCGTGCTCGGTTCAAGCTCGCTATACCGAGACGACCGTCATGCAGCCCTAGATTTGTAACTTCACCTTTCGGATAAGTCAGGCTGGCAATTGCGTGGTGGAAATTGGCAGAATTACCCCGCTGGGTCGCTGATCTAAAATTCCTCAAAGGAGATGCATGTGGCACGTGTATATGAGCAGCTCGCCAGACCTTGAGCCTGTACCGAGCTGCAGAATAAATATATATTTACCATTCATGGAAATATAGCAATTCTGATCAAACCAACCAGTTGGAAGTCTGACAGAATCTACTCAGGACGCAACGAATACAACATGGATATTGTTACAAGGGCTATTTGGACCATTGAAACAAGGTTGGGTAGCCAGCTTTCACTTTCATCTATTGCAGAAGATTGTGGCGTGAGTCAGTACCACTTGTCTCGCGTGTTTCGTGTCGCCACCGGAATGTCTGTGATGGTGTACGTTAGAAGTAGACGACTTAGCCTGGCTGCAAGTGTTCTTGCCCACGGAGACACAGACATTCTGGATGTTGCACTTAACACTCAGTATAACTCTCATGAAGCTTTTACCCGTGCATTCACGAACTGTTTTGGAACGCTTCCCAGCACCGTACGAGAGTCTAGATGCATCTCTGAGCTTAACGTTTTGGAACCTATCGTGATGGACGATTCAATGTTGGTGCCGGTTAAATCCCCCGCACGACATCAGCGCGGGCGATTTCAAGTTACCGGAATTAGTCGAGCGTACAACTTCGAAACCAATTACGGCATTCCAGAGCAATGGGGCTTGTTTATGGATCGGCAAACGGAAATAAAATCTGCGGTTGGGGGTGTGTCATATGGTGTTTGCTATAACGCAAATGCTGACGGAAATTTCTTCTACCTGTGTGGTTTGGAAACTAACACATCAGCGAAAATTCCCAATGACATGCAAAAGATAGAAGTTCCGGCGGGACGTTACGCTGTGTTCGAACATGATGGACATATTTCCGACTATCGTAAAACGATTTACACGATTTGGAATAAAACAATGAAAGATGAAAAATTGGAACCAAGAGGAGCACCTGATTTTGAGTTATATGACCAAGGATTCGATCCAGACTCCGGCCTGGGATTTGTAGAACTATGGATACCGATCGTTTAGTGCTTACGTAACTCAATAAAAAACTGGAGAAATTTTATGCAACAATACAACGAAATTCTGAAACAGCAAGAAATTCACCATGCATCAAAGCTTCTGAAAAAGCATGGAATTATCTGCAAGCAATTGAAGCTGAGTGATGACGAATGTGATCCGTTGTATCTTGCAAAACCACATTGGACTAATCGATTTGATGAAAATCGTGAGACCACTGTTGGTATTTTTTGCGCTATATGGGTGGGTCCATCGCTGCTTAAACAAAAGAAGTTTGCATACAATATTCACGCAATGAAACTTCAGAAGCTGCCCGACTACACGTTAACGCCGAGCGTATTTGCCAGTGAATTTCGGAGTCTGGTTAAATCCAAAGTGGCTAAATGGCCGGGCATTAGTCTTAAACATGGACCATCGACGCTTCTGCAAGGTAAGGAGACTAGCGCGTTGGATATTTTTGCCGAAAAAGTGGATGAGCGGATACTTGGCTTTGTCAGCCTATCTCAAGATATTGACGATTTGCTTGAGCAATCCTTAAATGGCAAGAACTAAGAACAATGGAAAAAACTAAGAAGCTCACGCCAACGGTATAAATCGAGAATGCTGAACTCTGTTACTCGTATTTGGAACTGAGCGCTTGGTTTTGTGTGACCCGCGTATACCTCCCCATAACTTAAAGCTGTTATCCTTATTTTATTGATGTTGGACCAAAATCAAAAGCGCTTTACTGGAGAGAACATCGTGTCTATTAATAAATTAATTTCGCGCGCAGCATGGGTGTCGCCTCTTTCTTTAGTTCTAGTCTCATGTGTGGCGCTGGACGACACTATCCCAGAAAAGCTCACTGGCCTGTATTGCGACGACGGTACATCCGTACCATCATCGTTCAGCAAAAACTGTCTCTGCATGGAGTTTGATGACCAAGATAACCTGAGCTTGGATACCTATCGCGATGGAGAAAAAATCGACACCGATAAATTGGACTACGTTAGGGATTCAGACTCCATTATTGCAGACTTTAAAGGTGGAGCTGGATTAGGAAAATTGGAGTTTTTAATTTTATCGAAGAAGAAAATAGCCATCAATGGTGATATCACAAAAGGCATTATTAACATGACGTTTACTAAACGCTCTGCTCCTCCTCTATCGTGCCAGTAGCTAAAACCTGGGATCCAGAAAAACAGGCAATAGTGAATGGTATTGCTCTACACAATAAATCTGAACTTTTACAGATTAGCCGGGAAAATTGATCTGTTTTGCAAAGAACGGTTAGTTAAGTTTTAATAGCCGGTCGAGCTCGCCACTCGCATCCAGCACCATCAATTCCTCATCACCACCAATAGGAACGTTATTGATCAATACCTGTGGTACCTTTTTGCGCCCGCAGCGGCGCAGCATCTCAACCCGCTCCAGTGGCATAAGATCAATAAGGTATTCTGTGTAGTCAATCTGCTTTGCATCCAACAACGCACGTGCAGCCAGACAATGGCGACAGAAGCTAGTACCGTAAATTTCAACTTGCGCGCTCATGCGTTATTTCACTAGTTGCACAGGTATGGTTGCACATCTGTTGTATCTGCTTTGCACACACGTACATACACGAATCGACAACGCTCAACCCAGATCATCTATAGCCGTGTCTGCAACAAGCGTATTAAAGAACGATGTGTAGCTCAGTACTGCACCTTGTTGAATACCAAGACTATGGAACGCCTCCACCACTTGGTTAAGTCGCTCATGGTTATCTGGTGCTTCCGAAAGCTTGCGCAGGTTTGAAAGCAGCACTTCGATACTTGTCGCATCCATGTTAGTTTCCAGCATCCGTATGGTGGTATCGACCTGCTCTTTCGTGATTGCAGATGTTCGATTTTGCGCACTGAGCTTGCCGAAATCCTCTTCCTTTATACGCCGCTGTACCGTGCTTGTAAAACTTGCGAACGTCTCTTTATCCGGCAGATCAATGAACAACTTGATCAATGCCTCACGATTAACCTCACTCAAGAAATACAGCATCTCTCCGTCTTTGACGGGCTCAGGCGACAATACCGACAGCACGACCAATAGCGCTTCATCGCCAAGCGGACTTGAGATGCGGTACTCAATGGCATCGTCAACCAGTTCGAACTCACGGGTGCCTAGATCGGGGTGTTTTTGGATAATCTTATTGGTCATATTTCAATTGTGACAAGTGGCAGCAAGGAGTTATTGCAGAATATTCACTGCGGAGCCGCCAATCCATGCGTGTCGTTTACAAAGTCTGCAATCTAGGGTACATCACTCAGATGGCAATGTAGCCACGCAATTGAAATTAAATAGCCTCAGGCAATCGATACCCTTGACGATAGCAGGCCTTAATTGACTCCACCGCTTGCTCAGTTGTTACTGAATTTCCAAACCTGCTCGCGTGAACTATTGGAAGATCAAACAAAGGTTTTTCATGAACCATCCAATGCGCAAGAAACTCAGCCGACCCGCCACCAGTACCAATACCGACATTAAACCCCGATGCCATCCATAAACCAGGATACTGGTCATCTAGATGCCCAAGCATGGGCAGTCCGTCTAGGGTCCAACACATGGGTCCATTGTTAATCGTTTTAATTCCAGCATCGCTAAAAGCTGGAACACGACTCATCAGCTTTTCCAGATGTGGCATGAGACGATCGGCTTCCGGTGCAAAGAGCTCTTCTTTAAAATCTTTAGGGATGCCATCCAATGACCAGAACGCCGGGTCAGTCTCGTATACACCCAGCAGAAAACCATCTCGTTCCTGTCGCATGCTGCACGACACGTCAGAATCTCGATACGCTGGAACTTCATAATCTAAAGCCGCGATCTCAGGTATCGTTTCGGTGATGAGCTCAAGGTGCTGGGTTGCGTATAAGGGAACATTTAATCCCAATGGTTGTAATAACTCACGTGTCCAGAAAGATGCAGCCATGACGACGTGTTGCGCTCGTACTCGCCCATTTTCTGCTTGCACTTACCATCTATCGCCGTCTCGTGCAATGGAGTGAACCGGGCATTGCACCTCAACAGTTGCACCAAGATTATGTGCCGCTTTTGCGTAAGCGCTCATTCTGGCACGCCTGTTTTCAAGGCCGAATAATGGCTACGCTGTGTCTTCCAATACCAATACAGGAAGCACATCATGTCCGAGAGCACGCGTAACCCTCGTCGCACTGCCGA
>ENA-ORXT01000028-ORXT01000028.1-marine-metagenome-genome-assembly--contig:-NODE-28-length-195977-cov-7.253844_pt1 | contig 195977 bp, 159 predicted proteins | sample MGYA00237868_ERZ511482 | MGnify/ENA metagenome assembly ERZ511482
TGATGAGTAGTTTATGCCTGAAAGGTAATAAACTTTGAGCACCTGAAATACGACCCAACAGGGCATAGAAAAAGGCAGACGCACCGGTCGCTACAACCTCCTACCCTTGCTGCATTTCTGCCCTGGGGGAGTTCAGAAGGAGCTGACCGTATAGCCCTCACCGGCTGCAAATGTAACATTCTACAAAGTATTAATCAAGAAAAGATTTATCATTGAAATCAAAGAAATTCCAAGGAGGCCGTTTTATAGGCGGAGCAACTATTTTTAATGGTGTTTTTTTGACTGGATGTACAAACTCAATACTGTATGCATGAAGCCCGATTGATCTGTCTTCTAAAGGCATTGTGGCCCCATATTTAAGGTCTCCTATCAATGGGCAGCCCATTCTTGCAAATTGAGCTCTAATCTGATGAGATCTACCTGTTATTGGTTCTGCCTTGAAGGCAAATACGTTATTAATTCTGCTAAGCAGTTGATATTTAGTTTCAGATCTTTTAGAATCACCTTTGGACTTATCGAATACATTTACCCTGTTTTTAGCCTCATTCTTAGAGATATAATGAACCAAGGTCCCAGAAAATTCTTCGGGGTTCTTATGGCTTAAGGCTATGTAGGTCTTTTTGACCTCTTTGTTACGCCATAGCTCATTCATTCTCGAGAGAGCTTTGGAGGTTCTTGCATATATGGTTACACCAGAAACTGGCCTGTCAATTCTATGGATGGTCCCCAAGAATACATCACCAGGTTTATCTAATTTCTTTTTTATATACTTTTTGACCAAATCGGACATCGCCATATCTGATGTATCGTCTCTTTGAACAAGAGCGCCAGCTGGCTTGTTGACAGCTATTAGATGATTATCTTCATATATAATATCAAATCTCATTATCTTACGATTTCCTTAATAACAATGATAGTTCAAATAATATCATATTGAAGCATTTAAGTTTAGGATTTTCACCTTGTCCAAATGATACATTCATTTTTGATGCACTGGTACACAGTAAGATTGATAGCAGTTTCACATTTGACGTAAGTCTTGCCGATGTTGAACAACTAAATAACTGGGCCTTTCAATCAAAACTTGATATTACTAAAATGAGTTTCCATGCTTGGTCTTATTTGACCAATGAGTATCAGATGTTGAACTCAGGGGCAGCCCTTGGCTTTGGTGTTGGACCTTTGCTAATAAGTAGAAATCCTTTAAGTCAAGAAGAAATTGAAAAGGCTGCCATTGCAATTCCAGGAAAATGGACTACTGCCAATTTTCTTATGTCTAATAAATACCCAAAATGTCAAAATAAAGTAGAGATGCTCTTTTCTGAAATTGAGGAAGCGGTTTTAAATGGAACATGTGATGCCGGTGTCATTATCCATGAAAATAGATTCACCTATCAACAAAGGGGTCTTCATTTAATACAAGATCTTGGGAAGGCTTGGGAGGAACAAACAGGCCTAGCCATTCCTCTAGGGGGAATTGCAATTAGACGAGACATACCAGAGGAGGATAAGTACGAAATCGCTCGATTAATCCGACAATCGATCAAACATTCTATCCAATTGCCCAAATCGCCTGTAGAATATATTAAAATGCATGCACAAGAGATGGACCCAGAAATTGTAAACCAGCACATAGACCTTTATGTCAATCAATATAGCCTTGATTTGCAGGAAGCGGGCCATCGAGCAATAGCTGAGATGTTAAAGGTTTTGACAAGGAACAATTTAATATCTGATGTCAATGAGACGCCTATCCTCATATAGTTGTGTTCCAGTCGCTTACATATTTAAAATTTGAAATGAGTTATTTGAGGTTTAATGACCTAAAAAAAATAAAGATACATATTATATATTTCTGTAATATGTTCTATATTTACATCGTGTAAGTTTTGGTTATTAATTGTAAAATTCGTTTTTGCTCGTGATTTAGTTCACGAGCAATTTTTTTTGCCCATTATTAGGCTACAGAGAGGGTTATATAGTCATATAGCGAAATATGACCATATCTGGCATAGATATTGATATAACATAAATGAATATGAGTTTTGGTTATTAAATTGAGTAATGCCCGTGATCCTCTCACGGGCTTTTTTTATGTCCCCACCCTAAGTGTCCAAGTTACCCCAAGTATTTTCCGATTTTTTGATTGATTTAGGATTTAGAATATGCTATAAATATTTGAGGCATACACTATATTAGCAATTTAACAAAACATCTACTTAACTCAAACCAACTACTTAATCAAATGAAAATAGGGGTTCCAAAAGAAATCAAAAACAACGAAAATCGCGTTGCTTTAACACCTGCCGGTGTATTCGAATTAAACAAAAGAGGCCATGAAGTTTTTGTACAATCAACTGCAGGAATTGGTTCTGGGTTCTCAGATAAGAACTATACAAAAGCAGGGGCTTCAATATTGCCAACAATTGAAGATGTCTATGCAACAGCGGATATGATTATAAAGGTGAAAGAGCCTATTCAAGAAGAATATGATCTTATCAGAAAAAATCAGCTTCTATTTACATATTTTCATTTTGCGTCTTATGAACCCTTGACCAAAGCTATGATCAAGAGCAAAGCTATTTGTCTTGCTTACGAAACGGTTACAGGACCCAAAAACAGTTTGCCATTACTTGTACCAATGTCTGAAGTAGCAGGAAGAATGGCTATTCAAAACGGAGCAAAATACCTTGAAAAGCCAGAAGGAGGTCGAGGTGTATTGCTTGGAGGTGTCCCAGGAGTGCCACCTGCAAAGGTTTTAATATTAGGAGGAGGTGTTGTGGGGACACAGGCTGCAAAAATGGCCGCTGGCTTAGGAGCCAAGGTAACTATCATGGATATCAATCTCGATAGATTGAGGTATTTATCAGATGTCCTTCCGGCAAATGTGTCAACCATGTTCTCAAACGAGTATAATATCAGAAGATTAATTAAAAATCATGATCTAATTGTGGGAGCAGTCCTTATTCCAGGAGCGAAGGCACCAAATCTTATTACAAAAGGCATGCTTTCGAAAATGAGACCAGGTACTGTCTTGGTTGATGTTGCTGTAGATCAAGGTGGATGCATAGAAACTTGTAAACCTACCACCCATGAAGATCCAACTTATGTGATCGATGAAGTAGTTCATTATTGTGTTGCCAACATGCCGGGAGCTGTTCCTTACACCTCGACTATAGCCTTGACCAATGCTACCCTTCCTTATGCTATAAGGTTGGCTGATAAAGGTTGGAAAAAGGCTTGTGCTGAAGATGAAAATCTAAAGGTTGGGCTCAATGTAGTGCGCGGAAAGGTAGTGCACAAAGGCGTTTCAGATGCTTTTGACCTTAAATTGGAGGATGTTGATTCGTGTCTTGCATAATAGTTGGTGGTTTTAGAAATTTACAGAATATTATACTAGAATTAATTTTGAAATTGAGATTCTAGTTCCTATATTCATGATTAATAAGAATTATCTAATCTCTCACCAAATCTTGCACATATGAACATTACTTTTGAAGAACTACGCAGAATCAAGCACAGCCTCCCCACTGGAAGTATTGCAAAAATCGCCGGTGAATTAAATCTAAAAGAGCAGACAGTTAGGAATTATTTTGGTGCTGCTAAAGCTGAAAATGGTACCTTGGTAGGAAATCACATACAGCCTGGCCCTAATGGCGGTATAGTGAGTATAAATGATCCAAGTATACTGAACGTGGCAAAAAGAATTATAATGGGCTCAAGAAGTCCTGTAGAAAATTAGTGTTTGTTTAATGTTTATTATTGTTTGTGAAAGTAGTGAGTTAATAGCTCACTACTTTTTTTTGATTACTTTTGTAAAAATTTACAACCATGATTACCACACACAATTCCCAAGATTTAATGGCTCTTGAAGACAAATATGGAGCACATAATTATCATCCCCTTCCAGTTGTTTTGTCAAAAGGCGAAGGAGTATATGTATGGGATGTAGAAGGTAAGAAGTATTTTGATTTTTTAAGTGCCTACTCTGCTGTCAATCAAGGTCATTGTCATCCTAGAATAATCAAAGCTTTGACAGAGCAAGCACAAGATTTAACGCTTACTTCAAGAGCATTTTACAATGATATGCTTGGTAAATACGAAAAATATATAACTGAATACTTTGGCTATGATAAAGTGTTACCAATTAATACTGGAGTAGAAGCAGTAGAAACCGCATTGAAAATTTGTAGAAAATGGGCCTACGAGAAAAAGGGAATCGATACCAATAAAGCTAAAATAATATTTGCCCATGGAAACTTTCATGGTAGAACTTTGGCTGTGATTTCGGCTTCAGTTGATCCAGGCGCGACAAAAGGCTTTGGTCCTTTTATGCCAGGGCTAGAAGTAATTCCATACAATGACCTTTCAGCATTGGAAGCAGCATTACAAGATCCGAACACAGCTGGATTTATTGTGGAACCAATCCAAGGAGAAGCAGGTGTGTTTGTTCCCGATGAAGGATATCTAAAAGGTGCCTATGACCTTTGTAAGAAAAATAATGTGCTTTTTATAGCGGATGAAGTGCAAACAGGAATTGCAAGAACTGGTAAGTTGTTGGCAACTTGCTTGGATGATTGTGGTTGCGGTGGTCAGTGTCCTTCTTCACGAACTGCCAAGCCAGATATTTTAATTTTAGGGAAAGCATTGTCTGGTGGCGTATTTCCAGTCTCAGCAGTCTTAGCTGATGATGAAATAATGATGTGCATCAAACCAGGAGATCATGGTTCTACTTTTGGCGGAAATCCTTTGGCATGTGCTGTTGCAATGGCAGCTCTAGATGTTATCAAGGATGAAAATCTAGCCGAAAATGCATTTAAGATGGGAGTTATTTTTAGAGAAAGAATGCAAGCGATGATTGATAAGACCGATCTTGCTACTTTGGTCAGAGGAAAAGGTCTTTTAAATGCTGTGGTAATCAATGATGCAGAAGAAAGTAAAACGGCTTGGAACATATGTCTTGCGCTTAGAGATAATGGTCTTTTGGCTAAGCCAACTCATGGAAATATCATAAGATTTGCACCGCCACTTGTTATAAATGAAGCACAACTTCATGAATGTTGTGATATTATCGAAAAAACGATTCTAGACTATAAAATCTAAGTTGTTTAAAATCAATGATTTAAGTACATATTAAAGATTTCTTTAATATCTTTGTTTGGTTTATATATTTCAACTAAATTAAGATTGATGAGGCGTTTCTTCCTTTTTATTATTCTTGTTTCTTTCATGAAACTAAGTGCACAAGAAACTGCTCAGTTTAAGCCCTATGACAACTTTCTATTCGACAAAGGAGATCCCGATAGGACTACCCTTTTTGGAATCGCCTACAAAGATTCTGAACGAGAAAATTATGCTAAAGATCATAAGCAACAATATGCATATTGGTCAAAGATGCTTGAAGAAAATAGAGCGGAAGATCTGTTGGTCGAGCAAATTAGATTGAATCTAAATCCTGCGGACCTAGCAGTGAGTCAAACTGTTTTGGCTTCAATTTATTTTTCAAAACAATCTTATTCGGAGGCCTACGACATATTGAAGCAAATCAATGAAAACTCTCTCGAAAAAAAGTTTCTTGAGGAGTTTTATTTCAAACTCGGATATTTGAGTCTTGTTAATTATCGTTTTGACGAATCACTGTCCTACCACAATAAAAGTTTAGATCAAAAATCAAATAAATATGCTGATGCCAATCGCTACTATCGCGGCATGAGTAATTATTTTCTTGGCAATTTTGAAGACACAGCTTCTGATTTTGAATCGTTGAAGAATGTAAGTTATTATCAACCTTACCTCCCATACTATCTTACGCAGATTTATTTCACTCAAGGTAAATATGACAAGGTTATTCAATATGGCAAGGAGCAAGTTCAATCAGAGAAAACTGAAAACATTTTTGAAATTGAAAAGTTAATTGGTCAATCATATTTTAAACTTGATGACTATAGAAATGCATTGGTGCATTTTAATATCTATGAAAAGAATGTCAAGAAACTAAATAAAGAAGAATTTTATCAGATAGCATATACCTACTATCAGTTAGGTGAATATGCTAATGCAATTCCTTTGTTTCTTGAAATCAACAATTCAGACAAAGAGCTCGGACAAATCGTAAATTACTATTTAGCAGATTGTTATTTGAAAACAGGAGAAAAACAATCTGCTTTGACGGCGTTCAAAAATGTAATGACCAATGACGCTGATCCAGAATTGCAAAAGATTTCAAAACTGAATTACTCCAAGCTTGCTTATGAATTGGGTAATGATAGAGCATCGATAAAAACACTAACAAGCTACACGAAAGAAAATGATGATTATCAGGAAGCACAAGATCTATTGGGTGAGATACTTTTGAGATCCAATGATTACGAAACTGCAATGCTTACTATAGAAAATCTTCCTTCAAAATCAAGAAAGATTCTTGAGGCATATCAGAACCTTGCATTTAAGTCTGCTCTTAATAGTGTTTCTGATAATAATGAACTCAAAGCCTTGACCTTTTTTAATATTTCAGAAGAAACACCAGGTAAAGAGTCCATTAAAATTGAATCTCTGTACTGGCTTGCAAGAATCTATGACAAACAAGGAAAAACAAAACGTAGCCGAGAATATCTAGATAAACTTTTTGATATCAATGGAATTTCTTCTCAAGAGGTATTTTTTGACGCGAAATACCTTTCTGCCTATCAACATTATAAGCAAGGAGAACTTAGTCTAGCCTCTATAGACTTTCAAGAGGCAGATCTGGCATATAATAAAACCAAACACTCTCAGCTAGCCCATTTTGATGTTTTAGCACGTAATGGTGATTGCATGTACATCAATAAAGACTTTGGAAGAGCAAAGGATTATTATCAAAGAGCTAAGAGAAACGAAAATGAAAACTTAGATTATGTGATGTTTCAGTTGGGAAATATTGAAGCGGCTCAAGGAAGTAAATACGAAGCAATCCTTGCAATGGAAGATTTGGTCAACACAAGACCTAATTCGAAATATGTAGATGAAGCCCTGTACTTTAATGCACAAAACTATCAAGCATTAAACAAACCGATTGCTGCACTTGGAGAATATAAAAAGATAGTTGCTTTGGGCAACAATCAAAATGAATATTATGTCCCTGCCCTTCTAAGATCTGCTTTGATTACTTACAATGATGGCGATATGAAGCAATCACTCAAATATTACCAAATGGTTTTTGAATCCAATGCAAGCGGACAAGAAAAAAAGCAAGCACTCAAAGCCCTAGAAGAAATATATGTTGAAGATTTAAATGATCCACAATCTTATTTTGATTTTGCTAAAAATAAGGCAGGGCTCGAAGTGGATGACTTTGCAAAAGACTCATTAAGTTATACAGTTGCCGATAAGAAATTTCGAGAAGCTAATTATCGTGAAGCTATCATCGGCTTCGATAAATATCTATCTGCTTTTCCAAGTGGATATTATGCTTCAGAGGCAACTTATTATAGAGGTGAGTCCTATAGTCAGATGAAAGATTACTCGCAGGCATTGGAGAGTTACCAAAAATCTTTGAAAACGGAAGGAGGAAAATATTATAATGAAGCACTGAAGAAAGCTGCTTTAATTTCCTTCAATCATGAAAATGATTTTGAAGCATCTGCTGATCTTGCAATGAAAGCGCTCGACCTAAATCTTTCAGAATCAGAAAGGAAAGACTTCTTTGAAATAGCAGTTGTCTCACTCTACAATACTCAAAATTATTCTAGTCTGCTTAGCGTTTCTGATGCGATGCTTCAAACTAAATCTCTTGAAGACTACGAAATTGCAAAGGTAAATTTCTATAAAGCAAAAGCTTTGGTAAATCTAAACCAAAAAGATCAGGCAATCATGGCATATAATAAGGTCGTGCAATACAGCAAAAATAATCAAGCAGCAGAAGCTAGTTATGAATTGGCAAAAATATTCTTTGAATCGGATAGGTTGGAGAAAGCAGAAAGTCAGGCGTTAGAAACTACTAAAAGAGCTGCTAACTACCCTTCTTGGGTAGCAAAATCGCTAATACTTCTATCCGATATCTACTTAAAAAAAGATGACAGCTTTAATGCAAGAGCGGCTATTGATGCAGTTATAGAGAACTATACTTTAGATGAGAGTATCACGCTAGAGGCACAAGCTCAAAAGCAAAAAATTCTTGAATATGAGAAAAACAATAGTAGAATAAAAGAAGAAGGCAAACAAGGGATTATTGAATTAGATACTACAAAGAAAAATTAGCATGAAGAAGGTCTTAATAATAGCTATATATACTTTCGCTTGTTCCTTGATGCTTGGACAAGATTCAATTCCTTTACCTAATCAAGCATTGGAAGTAGTGAAGCAGTTTCAACCAAAAATTGAGAATGCAAAACCAGTTTACATTTCTCCAAAGAAAAGAATTGAAGAAAGTTTTCCAAGTTTAAATTTGTCTTATAATATCCCACAACAGATTTTCACTATTCCTTATCCTGATCCAGTAATAAAGCCCCTTGTATTTGAGGAGGAAGAAGATTCCAAGAATCTAAGAGATGGGTATGTAAAGTTAGGCTATGGAAATAATCAATCCCCCTTGATTGAATCACAGTTTCATTATGATATTCAAGATTGGTTGCAGACGGGATTAAGTATAAGACACTACTCTGCCCAAGACTCAACTGCTGATGTCTTCAGAAGTTTTTCAAAGACACTTGCTGAGTTTTATGCAACATATTTTATGACCGACCAGACCAAATTAACTGCTGATATCCATTATCAAAATGACAATAGGAATTATTGCTGTTCGGGCATAAAAGAATTTGATTTCCAGCCAACTACACAGTTAGATAATTATGGTTTTGCATTGAGAATAGATCACAATAGTTTTTCAGTTAAAGGATTCTCGACTAAACATAATCTAGAAGCAAATCGCGTTAATAGTCGATTTAATGAAGAATCCGAATACCATTTTGGATATTCTTCAAATTCTAATAAAACAATCGGCGATAAGTTATTGATTAACCTACCTCTTGGTTTTGACTATTATACAAGTGATCTTTGGACTGATGATCCCTATCAGATTCAGGGAAGACCAAATTTATTCTATAAAGCGGAAAAGTTTAGTGTAAGAGCAGGTGCTTTTCTAGCCTCAAATGATTCACTATTTGTTAGGCCACATGCTGAAATATCCTATTTGTTACCCTGGTATAATCTTGAAGCAATAGGATCTTATGAAGCCAATAGCTATGTAAATAGTTTGCACAGATTTTATACAGAGATGCCCTATTTTAATTATTTAGGTGAAGAGCAAACTAGCTTTGCTGCGGAGGAAATAGGACGATTAGGTGTGAGATATAAAACTAAGAATGCAAATGTATATCTAGGTGGATTGTATGGAAAGTTTACCAATCAAGTTTTATACAATTACGAAGAATTAGGTCAACATAGTTTTGAAATTTACGATTATAGCGGCTTTGGGATGGAGTTGAATGGAAGCTATAAATTTGATAAATTTTTATCCATCCATACCCAGCTTTTATTCCAGAATTTCACACCAGATTTTGGTGATGTCATAGGAAGCAGAAGTGATCTATTCTACATCCCTCAATTAGAGGCTGATCTCAGATTGGAGCAATTGTTCTTTGAGAAATTAAAATTGTATGAGACGCTTCGCTTTGTTAGTTCTCGTGATGTAAATGTCAGAAATGATCTTGGATATTCAGTCTCTACGATTGATTCTTATCTCGATTTAGGTGCAGGTATTGAGTATTTACATAAGAACTTCATAGGAATATTTGCGGAAGCGAATAACCTATTGGACAATAGTTATCAGCATTTCTATCTAGATAACTCATTTAAGTTGAATTATCACTTGGGAATTAAGTTCTTATTTTAACTTTGGAGGATGAATATATCGATTACAACAGTCTTGTTGGTTATGACAGGACTCACTTCTTACCTAGCATTCACTAATCGTACGCTCTTTGATAATCTAAAGCATTACCCAATAGCTGAAAAGCAAAACAAGGAATGGTATAGATTTATCACTTCAGGATTTGTTCATGGAAGCTGGATACATCTATTGATCAACCTATTTGTGTTGTGGCAATTTGGGGAATTGGCAGAGTTGCTTTATAAACGAAGCTTAGGCCCAGTTATGGGAGCTGCCATGTATACGTTGATGTATATACTTGCACTGATTGTTGCAGACATTCCTAGTTACCTCAAGCATCAAAATAATCCAGGTTATTCTGCTATTGGTGCATCAGGTGCGGTATCTGCTGTCGTGTTTGTAAACATGATTTTTATGCCTTGGGAATATTTATATCTATATGCAATCATACCAATTCCATATATTGTTGGAGGAGTAGCCTATATTATCTATTCATCTTGGGCTAGCAAGAATCGAAACGATAACATAGGCCATGATGCACACATGTATGGTGCCCTCTTTGGTGCAGTTTTTACACTTCTAGTGATAAAAGGTTCGCTCGGAACTTTTATTTCTAGATTTATGGAAGGCCCGCACTGGCCGAACTTCCCTTTTTAATTATTTCGTTTGTAAGAACGGATATCTATAATCCGTTGGTGCATCAAATGTCTCTTTAATTGTCTGAGGTGAAACCCATCTCAATAAATTGAGGTAAGAACCAGCTTTGTCATTGGTTCCAGATCCTCTTCCACCACCAAAAGGTTGTTGTCCTACAACAGCACCAGTTGGTTTATCATTTATATAGAAGTTACCAGCTGCATGTTTTAGTGCTACAGTAGCTACTTCAATGGCTTCTCTATCGATTGCGAAAATTGATCCAGTCAGTGCATAAGGTGAAGTTTCAGAAAGTACCTTCATTGTTTTCTTGTAATCATTATCCTCGTAGAAATATATGGTAAGTACAGGCCCAAAAACTTCTTCACACATCGTCAAGGATTTTGGATCTTTAGCAACAACTAAAGTGGGTTCAATGAAGTATCCTTTGGACTTATCACATTTTCCTCCGAAAGCAATTCGTGCATCCTTAGATTTTTTTACTTGCTTGATGTAATTCTCTATCGAATCAAAAGCTTTTTCATCAATGACAGCATTGATGAAATTTCCAAAGTCTTCTGGTGATCCCATTTTGAAAGTTTGCATGTCAGCTTTTAATTTTTTCATCACGGACTTTTTCATGCTTTCAGGGATATAAGCTCTAGATGCTGCTGAGCATTTCTGCCCTTGGAACTCAAAAGCTCCTCTTGCTAATGCGGTAACAACCTTATCTTCATCCGCACTTGGATGTACCATTACGAAATCTTTTCCTCCGGTTTCACCTACTATCCTTGGATATGATTTATAGTTGGAAATGTTATTTCCAATGGTGCTCCATAGTTGGTTGAAAACTCCTGTACTTCCAGTAAAATGAAGACCAGCAAAATTAGAATCATTGAATACTACATCACCTGTTTCTTTCCCATCCGCAAATACTAAATTGATAACTCCTGCTGGTAATCCTGCCTCAAGGAAAATGTCCATAATGACTGCTGCTGAATATATTTGACTTTCAGCTGGCTTCCAGACAACTGTATTACCCATCAAGGCAGGTGCTGCTGGAAGGTTTCCTGCAATCGCAGTAAAGTTGAATGGGGTGATTGCAAAAACGAAACCCTCAAGAGGTCTGTAGTCCATTCTATTCCATATTCCATCGCTGCTTTCAGGCTGTTTTGCATAGATCTCAGTCATGTACTGTACATTGAATCTGATAAAATCTGCTAGCTCTGCTACGCAATCGATTTCAGCTTGGTAAATATTCTTTGATTGAGCCAACATCGTTGCTGCATTCATTCTCGCTCTATATCTACCAGAGATTAATTCTGCTGCTCTCAAAAATATTGCAGCTCTTTCATACCAAGGAGTATTTTCCCATTTGGACTTTGCTTTTAACGCGGCTTTTACAGCTGATTTTACATGCTTTGCTTCACCCTTGTTGTATGTTCCAAGATTAAATTTGTGATCATAAGGTGGGCTTAATTTAATTTTTTCTTTGGTGTAGATTTCTTCTCCATTAATGATCATTGGTAGATCTACTTTCTCAGCTTTCATACTTTTAAGCTTCGCCTTAAATTCTGCTCTTTCAGAACTTTTTGGTTCGTACTTTAAAATTGGTTCATTCTTCGGCACTGGTACCGTAAAAATTGCATTTGACATTTATTACTTTTTTTTATGAAATATGTTTGAATATTAATTCGGGAACGAAACTAGAAAAGTCTCCTTTCCCTTTTATAATTTCTCTTACTATTGAACTACTCACATGGCTAAATTCAGGTTTACTTATTAAAAAGGCAGTTTCCAATTCATCACCAATGATGTGATTTAATTGTGAAATGGTTTTCTCGTAATCAAAATCTGAAGCATTTCTGAGACCTCTCAATATAAAATTTGCCTTTTGCTCCTTGCAAAAATTGACCGTTAGGCCTTCATAGTGATCTACATGAACCTTATCATTATCCTTAAAGACAAGATTCAGCCACTCCAAACGTTGTTCTAAAGTATAGAGGTATTTTTTAGAGGAGTTGACTCCAATAGCGACAATAATTTTGTCGAATAATTGAGAGCCTCTATTTATAAGGTCAATATGGCCCAATGTTGGAGGATCGAAAGATCCTGGAAATACAGCTACACGCATTTTGATGTGTTAAGAAGTATAGGGTTTTATAAATAAGTAAACAGCTTTAAGCTTCTCAGGTTTCATAACTTGGAAGCTTAATATTACTTTTGCAAGATAGTGATATTTGATATCTATCCGATTTTAAGAATTAAGAATGATTAGAACATTTTCAGTGACTTTATTGCTTGTTTTGATAGCATTGGCTTGTAAAAATGATCCTCCGACACTTGTAAGCCCCGAAATGAATGATATTGAGCGCGCTTACTTCGAAGATTACACCGCTCCAGAGCTTAAATGGGGCTACATCGATATTAATGGTGATCTTAGAATTAAAAACAAATTTGATGATTGTAGGGATTTTATTGATGGAACCGCATTGACCAATCTCAATGGAAAATGGGGATACATTGACATCAGTGGTAAAACCCTCATAGAGCACAAATTCCTTAAAGCCGGCTCATTTAAAAATGGTTTAGCCCTTGTCAAAGATTTTGAAGGTAACAGTTACTTTATCAATAAAAATGGAGAGAAAACTCTTACGCTCGAGGCAAATAAGGTTAAAGAATTTGAATTTGGTTTGTCAATTTGTATGATAGGGAATCTTTGGGGTGCCTATGATAGCAAAGGTGAATTAGTGATAAAACCAAACTACAATAAGTTGAAAGTGCTGAATGATATGCATGTACTAGCCAAGAATGAAAAAGAATATCATTTATTGAAACACGATGGCAGTAAAGTAAACGAGCTTGTTTTTGATAAGCTGTACTATGATGATGATTTTCCATACGTCATAAAACAAGACAAGAAATACTATGTCCTTGATGAGAGTTTTAAAAAAATTAATAAAGCATTCGACAAACTTGAATCCTTTAAAGGAAAGTATGCTTTAGCAAAGTCAGAAGGTCAATATCAACTCATTGACATTCGCGCAAAGCAAATAAAAAATCTAAATCATGATAGAATAGAATATGCTGGAGAAGGAAAATGGAAATATAAAAAAGACGGGAAATGGGGCTTATTAGATGAAACGGGCGAATTGATGACAGAGGCAAATTTCTATTTGTTGAATAGATATGAAGAGGGATTTATGGTATTTGGAGAGAATGAGGATTCTTGGGGATATTTAGACGCAAGTGGTAATATCGCTACGGAGGCTCAATATCCTCTTTTGTGGGATTATCATAATGGATATGCAAGGTTTATATCGCGTAATGGCTTTGGTTTTCTGGATAAAGATGGGGAAATAGTGGTCTCAGGCCGATATTATGAGCTAAGAGATTATAATGATGGTCTTGCAAGAACTCAATTATTTTGGTAGATGTTTGTAGCCTTAGCTGCAAGATTTATCTTTGCACAAAAATATAGTCAATGAATTATGATATTATAGTTGTAGGCTCGGGGCCTGGAGGTTATGTTGCTGCGATCAGAGCGGCTCAATTAGGAAAAAAGGTAGCTGTTGTTGAAAAAGAAAGTTTAGGCGGTATTTGCTTAAACTGGGGTTGTATACCTACCAAAGCTTTATTAAAGTCAGCTCAAGTGTTTGATTATATTAATCATGCAGAAGACTATGGTATTGAAGTTGGTAAATCCAAAGCTGATTTTGGAGCAATGATATCGCGATCTAGAGGAGTTGCTGATTCTATGAGTAAGGGAGTGACATTCTTGATGAAGAAGAATAAGATTGATGTTATCATGGGTTACGGCACAATCGCTAGAGGTGGAAAAGTCATTGTTGATAATGATGGAACAAAAAAAGAATATAGCGCTGATCATATAATTATTGCTACAGGTGCGAGATCTAGAGATCTTCCAAATATGCCAATAGACAACGAAAAGATTATTGGTTATAGAGAGGCAATGAGTCTGAAGAAGCAACCCAAAAGTATAGTTGTTGTAGGCGCCGGAGCAATTGGAGTTGAGTTTGCATATTTCTACAATTCTATAGGAACCGATGTTACTGTTGTAGAATACTTACCGCAAGGTTTATTACCAAGAGAAGACAAAGATGTATCAAAAGAACTTGGAAAGGTATTGAAGAAAGTTGGAGTTGAAGTATTGGCTAATACCTCAGTTGAAAAAGTTGATGCAAGTGGTTCAAAGTGTAAGGTTTTGATAAAAGATAGAAAATCTGAAGAGGAAAAAACCATCGAATGCGATATTGTATTATCTGCCGCAGGAGTATCAACAAACTTAGAAAATATTGGCTTGGAAAATGTTGGAGTCAAGACAGAGAAAGGAAAAGTTATAGTTGATGAATATTACAAAACAAATGTAAAAGGAGTCTACGCAATTGGTGATATTACTGATGGCCCTGCCCTTGCCCACGTAGCTTCTGCTGAAGGTATTACCTGTGTTGAAGCAATCTGTGGACATGAGCCTGAACCAATCGATTATGAAAATATTCCATCATGTACTTATTGTTCACCAGAAGTGGCAAGTGTAGGTATGACGGAGCAAGATGCAAAAGATGCTGGTCTTGAAATCAAGGTTGGAAAGTTTCCTTTTTCTGCTTCTGGAAAAGCAACAGCAGGAGGAACAAAAGAAGGTTTTGTAAAATTAATTTTTGACGGAAAATATGGTGAGTTGCTAGGAGCACATATGATTGGATCAAATGTAACAGAAATGATTGCAGAGATTGTTGCTATTAGGAAACTAGAAACAACAGGTCATGAATTGATTAAAACGATTCACCCTCACCCAACTATGAGTGAAGCAGTGATGGAAGCAGCAGCTGCAGCTTATGATGAAGTAATACATCTTTAGAAGATTGCCAGAAGCAAGTTTGCCAGATTCAAGACTGCCAGAATCAAGACTGTCAGAATCAAGACTGCCAGACTCGCAAATAGATATATTGGAATTAGAAGCCTTGCATTTTTGTGGGGCTTTTTTTCTTCCCTGATTCTATTACCATCTTTCTACCCTCCATAGGCTGGCAAGGCTATAGTCGAAGGATGGTTTAAGACTAGCCTGCTTAAGGGAGGTCTGCCTTCTTTACTTAAAGTCAGGAGTAAATCTTTTTTTTTATAACTTTATCGGTAAGCTTATTAACATTGGATAATGGTATTCAGAACTACCAATGATTTCAAGTAAAAGAATGAATCCCAGCTCGCGGTTCTCGGTTCAAAATTTTTTTACGACAAAAAAATTGCCAGTATATGCTAATCAAAAGCATGCGGCATCTGATTTTTAGAAGTCTGAAAGTCTGGCGTCTGTAAAATCAAAGATTTTACAACTATCTTTTCCTCCTAGTTTTAGCATTTGAATTTCCAGCAGATTTTCCTCTACCACTACTGCTCTTACCACCCTTGTTTCCATATCTTCCACCACCGCCGCCACCGCTTCTTTTCTTACGTCTTGCAGCAATCATTTCCATTTTCCTTTCCTGCTTTAATTTGTTGAATTCTTTTTTCTCTTTGGCAGTCATTGGTTTATCTGTCTGTGGAAATGGATGATCGCTTACAACTTTTGCTTTGTTTTTTATAAGCTTCTGAATATCCTTTACGTAAATATTATCTTCTGCTTCGGAAATAGAAATAGCTACGCCTTCATTTCCTGCACGACCAGATCGCCCAATTCTATGAACATAGGTTTCTGCAATGTTAGGAATGCTAAAATTTATGACATATTGCAACTTGTCAATATCAATTCCTCTTGCTGCAATATCGGTTGCAACTAGTAATTTTATCTTACCATCTTTAAAATCATTCAGTGCCTTTTGTCTTTGGTTCTGAGATTTGTTACCGTGAATGGCTGCTGCTTTGACTTTTTCTTTTTGAAGGAATCTTACAATCTTGTCTGCACCATGTTTGGTACGAGAAAAAAGAAGAACTTGGTCATCTATTTTTTCCTTAAGAAGGTACAAAAGTAAATCTCTTTTGTCTATCCTATTGGTGTAATAAATATATTGTTGGATTGTTTCTGCTGTGGATGAAACCGGTGTTACTTCAATCTTCTTTGGATCGTTTAATATAGTTTTTGATAATTCTACAATATTGTCTGGCATGGTTGCAGAGAAGAATAGGTTTTGTCTTTTCTGTGGTAAAAGTCTTATCAACTTTCTAATATCATTAATGAATCCCATGTCAAGCATTCTATCTGCCTCATCTAGAACAAACATTTTGATATCATTTAAATTGAAAATTCCTTGCCCTATAAGATCTAAAAGTCTACCTGGTGTTGCAACCAAAACATGTATTCCAGATTGAATTCTTTTGACTTGTTTCATTTGCTTAACACCACCATAAATTACAGTGTGCTTTAGATTGGTGTATTTGCTATAATCGCTTATGCTTTCATCAATCTGAATAGCCAATTCTCGTGTGGGTGTAACAATAAGAGAGCGCAACTTTGGTTTACCCTTATGGTTGCCATCAATCTTATGTATAAGCTGGATAATTGGAATTGAAAACGCTGCTGTTTTACCTGTTCCTGTTTGTGCACATCCGAGTATATCTTTCCTTTGTAAAATTAATGGAATAGCCTTCTCTTGTATTGGAGTAGGTTCTTCGTAATTTTTATCTTTTAAGGCTTTTAATATCGGATCAATTAACTCTAATTCTTCAAATTTCATATGGGTGCAAAGATATGCTTTTTTAGTACCTATGTGTAGATGCTGGGATTTCTTTACAGACTTACACGTTCCTAGGGTCTTGGCATACATTTGCAACAAGCCAGACTGCCTAAGATAGGGTCTAAGCACAGTGAGATAAAGTTTTGGATAAAAGGTCAATTTATCTATATATTCACGTCAGTATACCTAGATGGATGCTGGATTCTGGATGCTGGATGCTGGATTCTGGACGCTGGACACTGGATGGTTTAGAGAAATTAAAGAGCAGTTGGATCAGGAGTACATTTAAATTGTGGTATGCTTTTTCATCGCTACACCATATCTCAAGAGGTTAGGAGACCTTTGAGAGTTAGTTATATCTTGATTGGCCTCCCCGACTCTGCCTATCTGGAGGTAGTCTTCTCCCATTTCACAAAACCTCTTCTACATTTTGTATTCTTGAACTGAGATTTATTAATGACAACAAAAGTAAAAATTGAGTTTACCTTGTTAGCTTCATCATATCTCAAGAGGTCAGGAGACCTTTGAGTGTAAGTTATAAGGTGAAAGGTCTCCCGACCTCATCACATTTGACAAAACCTCTTTTACATTTTGTATCCTTGAGCTGAGACTTATAAATGGCAATTAAGGTAAAACTTGAGTTTGCACTTGTTGACTATATGATATCTCAAGAGGTCAGGTGACCAATGTCATTTAGTTAAGGAATAAACTAATGGTCCCTTTGGTAACGCCTCCCTGATTCTAATACCATTTTTCGCTGAAGGCGAATAAATGGTTTATAATCTTCCCTCCTTCCTTACGTCAGGAGCGGAAGTTTGTTTGCGAATACTATATTTAAATTAAATACTGATTTAACCGCTGAAAACAACTACTTGGAAACTTAAACTTATGCCTGTTACCAGAAGGTGAAGCTACTCGATTACAAAATAAATAGCTTAACTAAACGACATTGGGTCAGGAGACCTTTGAGAGTTGGTTATAAGGTGAAAGGTCTCCTAACCCTGCCTATGGGTAGGCAGGCTCCTTACCATTTCTTGAAACCAGATATACACATACGAAAAAAGCCACACTTCATTAAGTGAGGCTTTTTTTCTTACACCCTATTATATGACTATTATCTTATTTCACTGTAAGGTTGGTAAACTGCACATCATCCATTCCGTCTACCAAAAAACCCATTCTGTATTGTCCATCTTCAAACAAGCTCATTCCTAAGTTTACTTTTGTTGAACCGATTGGGAACATCATTTCCAACTCACCATCTGTATTGAAGATCTGAACCATTGAAACTTCAGCAGCAAAGGTCATGGCTACATTTTCATCTTCTACATTAAAAGAAGAGCTTAAGATGAATTCCTTTTGACCTTCGTTCTCAAGAGATAATTCAACTCTTTCAGTTTTCACGATTGCTAAAGTACCGTCTCCAATGTTTGAAGCGAATGAAACTGTTGTGAAGCTTAGAACTGTTGCGAAGATTAGGAATAAATTTTTCATCTTAATTATTTTTTGTGCGTTGTACTTATAAGACCACAAAAAGCAGTGTGTTACCTATGCACCCCTATCTACAAGAACACAGATTGCAGTTACAAGGGTACTACATACAGCTCAATTTGTAAAATTAGTGTAAGCTAGTTGACAGTTGGACAGGAGAAGTTTAAAATGGCATAGTGGTGTTTGGGACTTGGAACTTGATGTTCTTTGGGATAGGCTGACTTTTAAGATTTGATGCTGGATGCTGGACGCTGGATGGTTTAGAGAAAATAAAGAGCAGTTGGACAGGAGTACATTTAAATTGTGCTATGCTTTTCATCGCTACACAAGATCTCAAGAGGTCAGGTGACCTTTGAGAGTTGGTCATAAGGTGAAAGGTCTCCTAACCCTGCCAATGTGCAGGCAGGCTTCTTCACATATCACAAAACCGCTTGAACTGAGATTTATTAATGACAACAAAAGTAAAACTTGAGTTTACCTTGTTAGCTTCATCAGATCTCAAGAGGTCAGGAGACCTTTGAGTGTAAATTATAAGGTGAAAAGTCTCCCGACCTCTTCACATTTTACAAAACCTCTTTTACATTTTGTATTCTTGATCTGAGACTTATAAATGGCAATTAAGGTAAAACTTGAGCTTGCACTTGTTGACTATATGATATCTCAAGAGGTCAGGAGACCTTTGAGTGTAAGTTATAAGGTGAAAGGTCTCCCGACCTCTTCACATGTTACAAAACCTCTTTTACATTTTATATTCTTGAACTGAGATTTATTAATGACAACAAAAGTAAAACTTGAGTTTGCTCTTATTGGCTAGATCAGATCTCAAGAGGTCAGGAGACCTTTGAGTGTAAATTATAAGGTGAAAGGTCTCCCGACCTCTTCACATTTTACAAAACCACTTGTATATTTTATATTCTTGAACTGAGATTTATAAATGGCAATTAAGGTAAAACTTGAATTTACTTTGTTAGCTTCATCAGATCTCAAGAGGTCATGAGACCTTTGATAGAAAGTTATACCGTGAAATGTCTTCGGATCCTGTCTTCCTTTTAGTCATCCCATAAAAAAAAGGACACGGTTCTCACCCCGTGCCCTTTTCGGATATATCGTAAGAAGATGATATACAAATTAATTAACTACCACACATAAGGCAGTCTGGGTCGTCTATAGCACATGCTTGTACTTCCGCTTCCGCAAGAACTTCACTAGATTCAGCTACGTTATAGACTTTTGTTTTATCGGTCTGATCACCAACAAATTGTTTTTGGTATTTAGCATCTAAAGTAAATTTGATTGGATCAACAGCTGCTTTAGATCTCAGGTAATACATACCTGTTTTAAGACCAGCTTTCCATGCGTAAAAATGCATTGAACTCAATTTACCAAAGTTTGGATTTTGTATGAATAGGTTGAGGCTTTGACTTTGACAAATATATGCACCTCTATCAGCAGACATATCTATAACATCTTTCATGCTGATTTCCCAAACCGTTTTGTATAGCGCTTTTAATTCTTCTGGAATTCCATCAATATCAGCAATTGACCCGTTATTGGCCATTAGTGCCTGCTTGAGATCATGATTCCATAGACCTAAATCTATAAGATCTTTTAATAGGTGTTTATTCATTATTATGTACTCACCCGATAAAGTTCTTCTAGTATAAATGTTTGAAGTATATGGTTCAAAACATTCATTGTTACCAAGAATCTGCGAAGTACTTGCTGTTGGCATTGGAGCTACAAGCAAGCTATTTCTTACTCCATATTCTTGAACATCAGCTTTCAATCCAGCCCAATCCCATCTTTCTGATGGAGTTACACCCCACATATCATATTGGAATATTCCTTGACTAACTGGTGAACCTTCATAAGTCTTATAAGTCCCTTCAGTTTTTGCAATCTCATTTGACTCTGTCATAGCAGCAAAGTAGATAGTCTCGAAGATATCTTTGTTTAGTTGCTTCGCTTCTGCACTATCGAATGGATGTCTCAGCAACATGAAAGCATCCGCCAAACCTTGAACACCAATACCAATAGGTCTGTGTCTCATGTTTGAGTTTTTAGCTTCAATTACTGGGTAGTAGTTAATGTCAATAACTTTGTTGAGGTTTCTAGTAACAACTCTAGTTATCTCATACAATTTCTGGAAATCATATGTCATATTTTCAGTATCAACAAACTTGTTCAATGCGATTGAAGCAAGATTACATACTGCTACTTCATCAGGTGCTGTATATTCAACAATCTCAGTACAAAGGTTACTACTCTTTATAGTTCCTAAGTTCTTTTGATTTGATTTTTTATTACAAGCATCTTTGTATAGGATATATGGTGTTCCAGTTTCAATCTGTGATTCTAGAATTTTAAACCAAAGTTCTCTCGCACTGATAGTTCTTCTTGCTTTACCTTCTTCCTCGTACTTATGATACAAAGCTTCAAATTCTCCACCGTACGAATCTGCCAAACCTGGTGATTCATTAGGACAGAACAATGACCATTGACCATCTTCTTCTACTCTTCTCATAAACAAGTCTGAGATCCACATAGCATAGAATAAGTCTCTAGCTCTCATTTCCTCTTTACCATGATTTTTCTTAAGATCTAAGAATTCTTCAATATCAGCATGCCATGGCTCTAGGTAAATTGCAAATGCTCCTTTTCTTTTTCCTCCACCTTGATCAACATATCTTGCTGTATCGTTGAATACTTTCAACATTGGAATAATTCCATTGGAAGTTCCACCGGTTCCTTTAATGTATGAACCTTGAGCTCTAACATTATGGATGCTTAATCCAATACCTCCTGCAGACTGACTAATCTTTGCACATCTTGTTAATGTTTCAAAAATTCCTGAGATACTATCTTCAGTTGTTGTCAAAAGAAAACAAGATGATAATTGAGGCTTGGGTGTACCTGCATTAAACAAAGTAGGAGTGGCATGGGTAAACCATTTTTCAGACATAAGATTGTATGTCTCAATGGCAGAATCAATATCTTCTCCATGGATACCAAGAGCTGCACGCATAATCATATGCTGTGGTCTCTCTACAACCTGTCCATTTGCTCTAAGCAAATAAGATCTTTCTAAGGTTTTAAAACCGAAGTAATCAAAACTGTAATCTCTATCATAAATGATCGCAGAGTTGATTCTTGCTTTATGTTTGTTAACTAGATCTATTAATGAATCACTAATTAGACCTGCTTGTTCATTGGTTTTGGGATCTACATACTGATGCAATAAATGCATAGACTTTGAAAAAGACTTGTCTGTACTTTTATGTAGGTTTGAAACTGCAATTCTTGCGGCAAGAATTGCATAATCAGGGTGGATTGTGGTCATTGATGCTGACGTTTCAGCAGCAAGATTATCAAGCTCTGAGGTTGTTACACCATCAAATAATCCTTGAATTACTTTCCTTGAAATTTCTATGTGATCAACGTATTGCTCATTGAGTCCATAACATAATTTTTTGACGCGGGCGGTAATCTTGTCAAAACTGACAGATTCTCGCGTACCAGATCGTTTAACTACTTGCATGTGGGGGCGACGAATTAAAAAAGTTAATAAAAAGTTTTAAGCGTAGAGTCTAGAAATCATCTTCTAGCGAGAAAGTTTGGTCTTCCTTATTAGCCAAAACTCCTGCTTTCTGATAGTCTCCTACTCTCTTCTCAAAAAAGTTGGTTTTACCCTGTAAGCTTATTAGGTCCATCCAAGGGAACGGATTTTCCACATTGTACACTTTGGGGTTATTTAACGACAACAATAATCTATCGGCAACGTATTCGATATACTGACACATCATTTCTGAATTCATTCCAATTAATTTAACTGGTAATGCGTCTGATACGAATTCCTTTTCGATTTCTACTGCGTCTACTATTAGCTTTTCAATCGTGTCTTTAGGTAATTTATTTTGGATATGTTGGTTGTATAATAAACAAGCAAAGTCACAGTGCATTCCTTCATCTCTTGAAATCAATTCATTAGAGAAAGTAAGTCCTGGCATAAGGCCTCTCTTTTTCAACCAGTAGATTGAACAGAATGATCCTGAGAAGAATATTCCTTCTACCGCGGCAAAGGCAATTAGCCTTTCGGCAAATGATCCTTCGTCAATCCATCTAAAAGCCCATTCAGCTTTTTTCTTAACACAGTCCATGTGCTCAATGGCATTGAATAAATAATCTTTTTCTGCTGTATCTTTTATATAAGTATCAATCAGAAGAGAATAGGTTTCTGAATGTATATTTTCCATCATTATTTGGAAGCCATAGAAAAATTTAGCTTCAGTGTATTGTACTTCGCTCACCATATTATCTGCCAAGTTCTCATTCACTATTCCATCACTTGCAGCAAAGAAAGCTAATACATGCTTGATAAAGTATTTTTCATCATCATTCAACTTGTTTTCCCAATCACTTAAATCTTGATTTAAGTCTATTTCTTCTGCAGTCCAGAAACTTGCTTCTGATTTCTTATAAAATTGCCAGATATCATCATGCTTAATAGGGAAAAGAACAAATCTGTTAGGATTTTCTTCTAAAAGTGGTTCGTTTTGGTTCATACTATTCAAAGTTGTGTGTTTGTTAGTTTATTTCCTTTTTAGGGAGCAAACCCTGTGGATGTAATCTTTTACATCTTTAAAAATTGGTTGGTCTAGTTAATATTAGTTTAGAGTAAGAGATTTTAAATTGGGGTTATAAATCGTCTCTGAGGACTAATGATTTCCTACCACAAATAAATGAAAAAAAATTGTAATACGTCCATTTGAGTTTTCAACATTTGTGGAAAACTTCTTCATTCCATATTAAATTTATTTCTAATATGAATTTTGGCATTGAAAGCCAATGAGTTAGGGTTTTATCTACCTGATTTTCTTTCTCTCCGAAAAAACCAAATAAGGATAAAACCTATAAGAATAGACACAAAAATTAATAAGTAAAAAGCGTATTTATTTTTACTCATTGGAAGATAATCTAGATTCATCCCATAAAAGCTAGCAACTAGGGTCGGAACCATCAAAATGATAGTAATTATCGTCAATCGCTGGATGAATGTGTTAAGATTATTAGATACGATTGAAGCATAAGCCTCCATAGTACCACTTAATATATTGGTATATACATTTGACATTTCTAAGGCCTGGCTGCTATCAATGATAGAATCTTCAAACATATCTGTTAATTCTTCATCATCTCTGATTTTTAGAAAATCTGTTCTCTTCATCTTCATCATCAATAAGTCATTGGAAGACAAAGAGTTAACAAAATAAACAAGACTTTTTTCGATTCGTAATAGCTGCTTAAGCTCTTCATTACGACTAGAATTATAAAGTTCTTGCTCAATAAGATTCCTTTTAAGGTTTAGTTTTTTCAAACAACCAAGGAAAGCAAGAACATTTTGTTCGAAAATCTTAAGAACAAAATGTCTTGGGTCATCGAGCTTAAAGCCTTTGACTTTCTTATCTAAAAATTTAGTTATAACTGGATTGTTCTCATGAGATACTGTTACTATAATTCCATCTACGAGCACTATACCAATAGGAACAGTTATATATATGGCTCCATTAGGTTTATCAGAAGAATTTAGAACTGGCGTATTAATTAAGATAAAGTTTGAATCATCTTCCTTTTCGTATCTAGATCGTTCATCAACATCTAAGGAATCGGTAATGAAATCTTGTGGAAAGTTAAGTTTCTTGGTAATTGAGTCAATTTCAGCTTGACTGATAGGCGGACAAATATGAATCCATGAACACCCATCAGCAGTCGGATTTTCCTTTAAAGCACCATTTTCAAATGTGTAATTCTTAACCATAAATTTTTCCTGATGTCTAACAGCTATGCAATAATAGACCTTAATAATGACAAATAAAAAAAGGGGCTGCCCTTACATGCAAACCCCTTACTTATTTGAAAACCTTCTGAACTATTCTTTAGTTTCTTTTTATAATCTCTAACACTCCATTATTATCTTTTACAACAGCTGCATCAATGTAACCTCTATTGACTGCCTTAATTCGTGCTGTTTCTGCATTCTCCCAGTTACTATATCCACTCAAGACAAATATTGTCCAATCATTTTTACTCCATTGTTCGATTGTACCTAAGTCTTCAACACTTCCTAAATCAAACCAAGATGGATCTGAATAAGAAGCTAATCTTACTTTGTAGCTAGAATTAGATGTAGCAATTGGTGCAGTATATTTAAAATTGTCATTTTCAGTAGGATTGACAATTAACTCCATCTTTTTTGTATCAATTGGCGATAGTGATATAAATGCATCAGTAAAACCCATATTTTTTACAAGCTGAAGTATTCTTTTTGCTTCGTATTCATCATAGTAATATCCAAGCTTAACTTTCGTAGCTGATGCTTCTTTGATTTTATAGATATTACCATAATCAGTTAAAACATCAAATCTTCCCACCTTAGCTTCCGTTGTGAAGAACGCAGCTAATTGGATAAAATAAACTGGTTTACCTGTCGTAAGAATCTCTCCATAAGAAACCATCTTAGCAGCATTCACTGCTACTCCTGAACTACCAAAGTTTACCTTAGGTGCTTCAACAATTTCTTCCGCCGGAGCATTGGCCTTGGCAACAGACCTATTTACTTCTGATAATACAACAGCTGGTGGTGGATTATCATCAGAAAAATTAGGAAACTCATCTTCTTCAACTTCTGTTTTAACAACTACGTCAGATTTATCTGAAACAATTACTGCATCATTAATCTTAGGACCTTCGTCTTTTATTTCAGGAAGTGTAACTGCTAGAGGTATTGATTCCTTATTTTCGATTGCAGATTCTACCGCAGCTAATTCTTGTACTGGTTCAAGATCGGCAAGGATATAGATATCATGGTTTCCTTTACCACCTAACCTGTTTGAAGAAACATAATATTCATTTGTCTTTGGATGCTTAATACCATACAAATCATCTTCTGGCGAATTCACACCGTTACCAAGATTATTAGGTAATGTCCACTGACCATCTTCTACATAACTGCTAAACATATCATAACCTCCCAATCCAAAATGGTAATCAGAGGAGAAATGAAGTTTGTCTCCATCATAAGAAGGTGTAATCTCATTTCCTGGAGTATTGATATTAGCTCCTAAATTATCTGGATAAGTCCATGAACCATTTTTAAAATAACTTGCGTAAATGTCATATCCTCCCATACCGCCTGGCCTATTGGAAGAAAAGTACATGATGTTTCCTGCAGGGTTCAAAGTAGCAAAAGCAGAAGCGTATCCCACTTCGTTATGTGGAAATGGAATCATGTTATAGAAGTTTCCAGTATCATCTACTTTAGCCGTGTATACTGCTAACTCACTATCATTTTCATTGTAAGCAAGACTCTTATGCTGTACTGGACTTCTTGTGATAACACAAGATTTATAATTGTCAGCATAGCAAATACTTACCACTTGGTAATCTTCCTCAAGGTCTGTTCTAAGATGTTTGATATTGTTTTTCTTCGCGGCTTCTCCTATAGGTGAAACAAACAATTGCGCTCCTTGAGTATTAATGATACTTTGGTTTACCTTATTATTTGTTCTTATGTAATCATTTCTAAACGATGAAAACATAATTTGATCCTTAAAAACGGCAGGTCCATAATCAGCAGCACTTGATGAAGCTTGAAATAAACTCACTTCAAATTTTGGTTCAGCTGAAAGTAGATCTTTTGCATAATTGCAACTAAGAATCAGATAGTTAGAAGTGATTGGATCAATTGCTCCGTAATTGGCAAAGAGATCTTCAGCTTTATTATACTGCCCCATCTTCTTCATCACATTGCCATACTGCATATAATAGTTATCTGGTAAGCCATCTTTGCCTTCCAGTTTTCTATACCAAATTGCAGCTTCCAAATTCTGATTTAATAACCTGTAGGCCTCAGCAATTTGAAAAATACAATGTTGACAATTAGGGTCATTCTTTAGTTCGAGTTCATAGTTTTCAATGGCTAGCTCATAAGCCTTCAAATCGAATTGCTTGTTGGCTTTTCTCATATCTTTTTGAGAGAAGACCTGGCCAGTAGCCAGTAAAATCAGCAAAATCGTAGTTGCATTGGTTATTTTGTAGTTCAGTCTCATTTCTATTATAATTAGATATAATGATTTACAAATATATGAAGTAGTCTGAACTATAGGGAATTATGTATGGTTAAATTATAAAATATTTTAATATGTTAGTAATTAAGTTAAAAACTTATTGTTGTTTTACCATCTTTTTCTGTGATGATCAAGACATACAATAATTTTTACTGCTAGACTCATCTTAAGATTTTTTATCTTTAGTGAAAATCATCACACATGCGTACAACTCTCCTATCTATCATATTTTGCTTCCTCGCTTTCCACATCAACGCCCAAGCATTAAAGCATGTTCAAGGTGAAATTCTTATCCACGTTGAAAGTGACAAAATTATCAATGAATTAAATAGAGAATTTTCAGATTTAGAGTTGACATTTACGGAAGTGATTAAGGTACCTATGTCTGTATGGAAAGTATCTTTCGATTATACCAAGATTGATGAAATAAACCTATTAAGATCCTTTAAGGCTAATTCTAAAACTATCAATGCTCAAGTAAATCATTTACTAGAAGAAAGACTGATACCAAATGATCCGCAATTGGATATGCAATGGCAATACATACAGCTTTTAAGTCCATCAGGTGATGCAGATGTAGATTTGGATGCAGATGAAGCTTGGGATATTGCCACTGGTGGATTGACGCCAACAGGTGACACTATTGTTGTATGTGTCATTGATGATGGATTGGATTTTAGTCATGAAGATTTTGGAAATAATATTTGGAGAAATCACCGAGAGATAGAAGGCAATGGCATTGATGATGATGGTAACGGATACATCGATGATTTTCAAGGCTGGAATACTTACAACGATGACTCAAATGTTGATCAAGATGGATCACATGGAACACCCGTGGCAGGAATTATCGGAGCTCAAGGCAACAATGGAGTTGGTGTTACTGGGGTAAATTGGGATGTGCAATTGATGATTGTAAGAGGAGGAGGACAAGAGGCCAATGCACTAGCTGCGTATGCTTATCCCTACTATTTTAGAAAATTATACAATGAATCTCAAGGTCAAGAAGGGGCCTTTGTCGTCTCTACAAATGCTTCATGGGGTATCGATTATGGAAATCCTGAAGAAGCTCCAATCTGGTGTAATTTTTACGATTTATTAGGTGAACAAGGAATACTTAACTGTGGCGCTACTGCAAATATTGGTATTGATATAGATATCGAAGGTGATCTTCCTACTGGATGTAGTTCTGATTATCTCATTGCAGTTACTAATATGAATAGAAACAACGAAAAAGAGGATGGAGCTGGTTATGGAGTTGAAACAATTGATTTAGGAGCTTTTGGAGCAGATACATGGACAACAGGAGCCGGAAATGGTTATCGACAGTTTGGAGGAACATCTGGAGCAACACCACATGTAACTGGTGCGATAGCTTTACTTTATTCAGCGCCATGTCCCGACTTTGTAAATTTTGCAAAGACTGATCCTGCAGCAGCGGCTTTACTAGCAAGAGATTATATTTTGAATGGTGTTGAGCCAAACGAAAGTTTAGAAGGGATAACAACAACTGGAGGAAGATTAAATCTTTTCAATTCCTTAAATATTTTGATGGGTGATTGCACAGGATGTCCTTTGGTTTCAAATATAAATTTTACAGGACTTAACTTAGATGAGTTTAGTTTGAATTGGGAAGAAGATGAAGAGAACTCCCAGTTGAATCTACGTTATAGTATTGAGGGAATAGATGAGTGGACCTATGTTGAAAATGCAACAAGTCCTTTCGTGCTTTCTAATCCTGAATACTGCGTTGAATATGAATTTGAATTTCAGTCCATCTGTGACGATATTGAAAATGCTTACTTTGGAAATTATAAAATTCGAACAGAAGGCTGTTGTGAAATTTCAAATGATTATGAATTAGAATTACTAATTGTTGGAGGTTATAGTATTCAATTAACAACTCCTGATGTTTTGGTTGCTGACAATTTTTCAATGGAATGGAAAGAGACCAAAGATTCGATTTGGATGCAGGTTGTTGGAGACTCATATGGTGACTATAGTTTTACCGATCCACCGTCGGGATGTGTAAGCATTGACTTTAGAGTTCAGGCAAACTGTGGGTCCCAAATTTCTGAATATTCATATTTTTCTGAGTACTACTTTGGTTGCGATGATTGTGCATCAATAGAATATTGTGAAGCAAAACCAGTAAATTCTGCCTTTGAATGGATTGAAAAAGTAGAGTTTGCGAACGAAGTCTTTCAATCTGGTGGTAGTGAAAATGGCTACCATAATTTCATGGGAACAAAATTATTTTCATTCAATAGGGAACAAATCGTTGACTTTAGATTATCCCCAGGATTTGTCAATCAAACTTATGATGAATATTACCAAATATGGATTGATTATGACCACGATGGAATATTTAATGATCAAGAAGAGTTTGTATTCCAATCAGCAGGCCCAACGGATAGCATTGAGATAGGAGCATTCGCCATACCTGATCAAGCTGCATTAGGAATCACTAGAATGAGAGTTACTATGTCATACGATGCACCAACATTTGCCTGTGGTGATAGTGAATATCTTTATGGAGAAACAGAGGACTACTGTGTAACTATTGATGGTCCATTGGCTATAAATAATAACTTCGAACTAGAATTAAATTTATTCCCTAACCCAGCAAGGGAATTCATCGAAGTCAGAAACTTACTTTACGAAGGAGTAATAAGTGTTCATGATTTAAATGGGAAGGTGGTCTTAAAACAAAGTGCGATTCCAAAAAACGCTACAATAATAGATTTGCCTGAAACAATGACACCAGGAGTTTACATTTTTAATTATAATGCAAATGGCAAAACATGGGCTAAGACTTTTGCTAAGTTTTAACTCTGAGCTTTGCTCATCAAGAAAACTAAAGCGAAGCCAAGTAATGCAGAAATAACTACCAAAGTGGTATTGGGCTGTGTATAATACTCTGCTGGTAAAACATTTACATCCATGACAATTTTGAAATTTTCATCGTGGGTAATTTGACTAAAATCTTTAAATTTTTCTGAAGCTTCAACAAAACTATCTTTTGTTTTGTCAAATAAAAGTTTTGGATTTCTCCATGGCCAAATCTTGTGAATGGAGCCTAACATAAAACCTGCAAGTGTCGCCAAAGTCAAACTTGGATAGTTTTTAAAAAACCTCGACACAATTCTTGCAAAAGTTAATAATCCAATAATACATCCCAAGGTAAAGACAACAATTGTAAGCAAATCAGAAAGATTAGGGTCAGATAAAAATTGCCTTACAGTTCCTAAAATTAATGTGTACATACCCATTATCAATAACATAAAACTACCACTTACACCAGGAAGTATGAGTGCACTTACAGCAATCATCCCAGAGAAAAAGACAAAAATTAAATTGTCATTTCCTTTCATAGGATACATGGCAGTAACGCAATATGCAACGATGGCTCCTGCGCCAAAGGCAATCCATGTTTTTGTATCAAAGGATTTAATAGATTTGATAACATAGATTACACTAGCTATGATAAGACCAAAGAAAAATGCCCAAACTGATTCTGCATGATTGTCTATTAAATAAGAGATTCCAAAGATGCCAATAATGACACCTACGACCATTCCAAGAAATAACATTACAAGAAAATTACCATCAATTTTTGTCCACACTTTAGAAAACCCGTCCCTTTTCCAATCAATAATAAGTCCAGGACCTATGTTTCCGATGGCAGCTAAAAGCTGAGCGTAGATTCCAGTGATAAAAGCTATTGTCCCACCTGAAACACCAGGTATTACCTCTGCCATGCCCATAGCCATTCCTCTCCAAATCTGGCCTACTCGATTTATTTCTTTCATAACTTAGTTATCGTGATCTCGTCCTTTTATTTTACCCCCGTTAAATAGAGATTCCAATTCTTTTTGAACCTCCGCATCTGATTCTGTCCAATCTATATCAAGTATTTTTTTGACGTCGGGCTGCCCTGCATCTATCCAAGCAGATAGCCAAATTGAACCTATTGCTAAAATAGCATCTTGCATTCTTTTTTCTACCATACCATCTAATTTGGTATGGTATGCTTTTGAATATCCTTCACATTGTGTGCGTATTGTAACTTCTAGTCTCTCCTCAAAGCAATATTGTTGGTCAGATGGGAATGTTTGAGAAAGACCTTTTTCAAACTCCAACACTTCATCCAAAAGATCATAACTATCATAAACGACATCCCAAATCCATTTACTGACATCCGGAATATATTCTGCCTTCCCAACGAAAAAATCATACTCTTCATCCGCAAATAGTTCGGGTAGTCTACTTTCCCAAAATGCGTGAATACCTACCTGGTCAGTAAGTTGTCCATTATAATTTTCAGTAGTATGCAAGGGCACATGAGCATCTCCAACGTAATGACCCAAATCAGCGGACAATTGAAGGATGCTTTTGGAGTCTTTTGCTTCAAAGGCCCTAACTAGTTTTCCGTAATATCTTGGTAAGAAATATGGTAGAATCCCATATCCTGAAAAGTTGTCAATAATCAATATTTTTTCACAGTCTTCCGGAGTGGTTAAAAAATCTCCTAAATCTGAACAGGTAACAATAGTCTCATCTTCATATCTTGCTCGATCTACTTTTTTATAAAAGAGGCTACGAAGACTGTCTGCTTCAAATGTTTCCAAGAAATTTTCATTCAGGTAATGATCAAAGGCAATTTCTGTGGTATCCAAATTGGAATTGATAGAATAAAAACTTGCTTCCTTAAAGAAGGCATGGGCATATTCTCTAGGAACAGTCTCAAATGGATTGTCGCCCCAATGATCAATGTCTATATAATGCCTGACGGCCTCATGCTTAGTAGCATATCTCCTTTTGTCAGGATCTACAGCATGTGCTGTCAAAAATTCGATATGGTATTTATAAAATGGGAAAAGGTCTTCATCTAAGGTGAAGACAGCCAAGCGATTGATCTTTCTATGCCCATAGAAACCCCACTCAGGAGCAACCATTTGCACTGAAAAAACAACAACTAATAAAAGAATAAATTTTGTCAACAGTTTCATTGTTGATGAAAATAAGAATATCCTCGGAATAATTTAATAATTAATCGTTTTTGAGCAGCATATAAATCGCCCCAATCTGTCACAACAAAGAACCTTTCGAGGTATAATAGGTTAGCTTTCTCCATAGCTGACATCTCCTCATGTTCATCAAGGAATTGATTAACTGGAAATAATTTTATTGTCTTAGAGGAACCATCCTCCATATCAAAACTCATAATAGCGAAGGGAACCAAAGTCTTTAATTGGCTAAACAGTTTGTTATCGTTTTCATTTGACTCAGAATAGACACTATCGAAACCATCAACATACGCTTTAAGCATATTCTGATTAGCTAAGATGGGATTCCTTCTTGTGGTTTTATAAAGTGGATCGATTACAAAGCCATCAGCAGTTCTTTGAATCTTAAATGATTCTTGTTTGTCCTTTGGATAATCAATTGTGACACTCGTAATCTTATCCGTATCCACATTCCAAATTGCTTTATCATAAATTTCTTCTTCTAGGTAGATGAATAAATCTCTTACACCACCATATCCAACTTTACGCTCCATGACATATGGTTGAGTTTTGCCTTGCATGATGAAGTAGGTTCCGCCATCTGGAACATTTCCTCCGACAAAATAGCTTTTCATAAGTTTCTCATTTTTATCATAGATGTCAACCTGTGTCCCTATTCTGTTTATTTCATTTATGATCTTTTCATTATACTTTGCAGGAGGGATGAATTTTATCTGGATGTTCTTGATGACGTTGGTAAGGTTGGACATCACATTGTCGCTTACTTTCTTTTTGTCTACACCTACATACCAAGCTTTTCCATCCTTCTGCAAATCAACAACTCTACCCGATCTTCTTGTAAGTTTTATTCTTTGCACATCTTCAATATTCTCAACTGCAAACTCCCTGTCAGTTATGTCAATCGAACTGGTATTACTGTTGGAATTATAATTAAATCCAAACCATGCCAAACCAGCAAAAAGTAATAGTACAACAAAGAGTATTAAGTTTTTTCCCATGTTATTTTTTTCATGTAGTTAATGCAGGTTTCAATAATTGACCCCAACTATATTTGCTTCTGCAAACAAAGGTGAAGATAATAGCCAGCACATAAAATCCAATTGCTGCAAACCATACATTCAATTCAGAAATTTTAAATAATGAATCTGTCTGTATTGCCGCACCATTATATCCAACAAAAACTGCCGAGATAAAATTGGTAGCAGCATGAACTCCTAAAGCTAATTCAAGTCTATTATCCCATATCGTAATTAGTCCTAAAAATAGTCCTGCTCCAATGTAGTATACCATCATAGGTACAATCCCATAACTTTGTACTTCAGGATTGGACATATGTACCATTCCAAACAATATTGAAGTAATTAGCCAAGCCCCAATAATCATAATATTTTTGCTAACTCCTATCTCAATGTTTCCAATTCCTTGCAAAAGGTATGACCTAAATACAAATTCTTCAAGACTTGTTTGCAAAGGTAGTATCAGTAACGACAAGATTAATAAAGGAAGGAACTTTTGTAGTTCAAATTGGAAGCTAAATATGTTTGGATTTTGAAAATAGTTTACAACATGCATCAAACTACCAAGAATGAACCATAGAATAAAGCCAAAGAAGACCCTATTCCAATCTAACTTATTGTTCCAACTAATAAGACTGACAAAGGCTCTTTTGTGTAAAATTGGGAAGGCGAAATAAAACATTATAAAGCCACATACAAAAGGAACTAATAATAAAAAAAAACCAAAATTAGAATCGATACCAAATAAAGTAAAATCAGGATTGGCAAAAAAATTATCTACCTCTTTTGTCCCTAGGGTTGGATCATTCTTAATAGCCAATTCGATATAGCTATAACTAAGCAAAGTTCCTAATTGAGTTGCTATAAATACAGCAACAAGCAAGGCTACATATAAAAACCATTCATTAGTGCCTCGTTGCGCATTTTTAAAATACATCTATTTCTGTTGAGGTGGCGAAGATACTTACATTAGTATTCAAATAATGATGTCTGAAACAATAATATCATATTCTACAGAATTTTCTCATAAGCATTAAATGGAACCTCATTGCCATGGAAATAGAGGTATTCCTTCATAGCTTTATATCCTAATTTTAGATACATTTTGTTGCTGAAAGGGTTATCTGAATAGGCATCCAAACGAATAGCTTTTCCTCCATTCAATTTTACTAATTCCTCAATATAACTGCATAATTTAGTTGCTATCCCTCTATTTTGGAATATAGGATTGACAGCTAGTCTATGGATAACCCATATTTCATCCTCCTCGGCTTCCCAATTCACATTTTTGTATTGCTCATCCTGTTCCTGATTTATAGAGACAACGGCAGCAATTTGGCTTTCAATTCTAAGAATCAAACTTGACTTAGTATCAATATCTTTTTCTATTATTTCTTTATTGGGATAGCTAAAGTCCCACTGATTGACTCCAATTGACCTCAACCAAGCAGTTACATCGATGAAAATCTGATGAATTTGGCCAATATCTCCGTATTTAGGGGCTTCTATGGAATTTTTGATCTCGATTAATGCTTAGATTTTATTATTATTCTTAAAGTTGTAAATTTGGTAAAAATTTACTCAATGAAGCATTTGAATCAGAAACAAATTAAGCTACTTCTAGCCCTAGTTACAGTTGGGATTGTGTCTAGATTTCTACCACATCCGCCAAATGTCACAGCAGTTGCCGCTGCTAGTTTGTTTGCTGGAGCAATTCTTAATTCAAGGATCTTTGCAGTAATGTTACCAATGGTCATAATGTACTTGAGTGATTTTACAATTAATAACACCCTGATGAGAGGATATTTTCCAAATCATGAAGGCTTAGTTCTGTGGATGCCATATATGACATGGGTTTATGTAGGTTTTGCTTTGACTGCTTTGATTGGGTTCTATTTCTTGAAAAATAGGAACAATGCCAAGTTGGCTGGAGGTGCAATTTTAGCTACACTAGTATTCTTCTTGGTGTCAAACTATGGAATGTTTATTGAGCCGGGTCGATATCCTCAAACGCTTTCTGGAGCTGCCTTATGTTATGCAGCAGCGCTTCCATTTTTACTGAATTCATTAATAGGGAATTTGATTTTTACTTTCGCCATCTTTGGAATCTATGATTCAGTAAATGAGAGATACTTCAAAACACAAACAGTACGAGCATAAGCCTCAATTAATTGAAGGTATAGATTTTTACTTTGATAAAGGTTTAATGGTTTTTACAGAAGTTTTTCATTTGAAAAGAGGAGAATGCTGTGGTAGCAAATGCAAGCATTGCCCCTTTGATTACATAAACGTTCCTAAGCCTTAGATTTATCTTCAGGATATTGAATCCTCACATGGTAAATGCTTTTAAGCATGGCCTTCATTATATTTGTCGCTGTTTTTAACTCTTCAAAACTAAGATTCGAATCTTTTAACTGACCTTGGTCAATTTTAAAATCAACAATCTTATCAACGAACGCAATCAATTCTGCCTCAGTAGGATTCTTTAAACTTTTACATGCTGCTTCAATAGTGTCAGCAATCATGATAATTGTCTGCTCCTTTGTTTTTGGTTTAGGCCCAGGATATCTAAAAAGCGATTCATCAAATTCTCTATCTGGGTTTTCGTTTTTCTGATTTCTGTAGAAGTACTCTACTCTACTATCCCCATGATGTGTTTCTATTATTTCAATAATCTCTTTTGGTAGTTTGGCTTTCTTTGCCATCTTGACTCCTTCAGTGACATGCGATATGATAATCTTTGCACTTTTAAAATTATCGTTCAGTTCATTGTGCAGATTATTGCCACTATTATTTTCAATGAAGTATTGTGGATCGGTTAATTTGCCAATATCATGATACAATGATGCTGTTCGTACAAGTACTGAATTTCCTCCGATGGCATCTGTTGCCGCTTCCGCTAAATTTGCCACTTGTAGTGAATGCTGCAAAGTTCCAGGTGCTCGGGTTGATAATTCCTTGAGCAGTGGATTTTTCATATCAGAGAGTTCTACTAAGGATATACTTGATGTAAATCCAAAAATCTTCTCTATCAATGGAATGAAAGGATATGCAAGCAACAGTAAAAGACCATTGACAACAAGCCAAGCAAAAATGGGTAGATCTGAAACGACTTCATCTCCTGATTGGATAAGGTTAATGCCTAAAAAGCCTAAAGCATAGGTTCCAAGGATCAAAGCTATGGAGATAAAAAACTTATTCCATTGTCTTGTTTCTGAAACCAACAAGACTGTCACAACACCTGCAAGAATTTGAATAAACGTAAACTCATACCCTAGTCCAGTTAGGTAACTTGCTATTAATACAACCACGACGTGGATAAACAATGCCAACCTATCAGAAAAGAAATTTTTGACTACAATGGGTACGATGCAAAAAGGAAGCATGTATGGACTCAAAGAAGGTACTCCTTTCACTAACCATATCAAAATACCAAACAACACTGGCCAAAATAAAACAAATGCAACTCCGCTGATGCTATTATATAAGCTTGGATACAATTGTTTCAAATATAGAATCAATATTAAAATAATAAGTGTAGTCAGGATCAAATAGCCTAAGTATTGGATAATATTAACTCCACTCAATAGTTTTAAAGAACTTTGGGAATTTCTATAACTTTCAACTGCATACTTTTTATCTATAGTAATCTCATCTCCTTTTTTTATAATGGTAGACTCCTTTGGGTAGAAAGCCACATCATTCGCGAAAGCGGTAACTACTTCCTCAAGTGCTTTCTTCTGAAACTGCTCATCTAAAACATAATTGGGTACCAAGACATTTTCTATTCCGTCTTCATATAAGGCATTACCCATCATATTTCTTTTGAAATCCAATTTGGCCTCATCTAATGATTGAGTTTCAGAGGCATCAAATGGCTGAAGTTCTTCTCCTAGAATAATATAATAATTGCCATCTACAGGAAAATTTTCCCGTACAGGTGTTTCATAAACTAAATCCATGATCGATTTAACTTTGACACCGTTGGTAAGTAGATTTTGAGAAGTTTTGAAAAGCTCTGCGCCTAAATCATGAACTATAGCTTCTTGATATTTTACGACTGTTTTAAACTTAGGTTTGATTTCTTGCCTAAATTTTTCAATATCAGACTTTGGCTTTACTACCTTAAAGTCCTTTTGAACAACGAAATCATCTTGTAGCCATATAGTGTTGACTACAAGTTCATCATTGTTGTTTCTATTTCCAGGCAGCAACAAGCTGATAAGGAAAATAGATAATATGATAAGAAAAAACTTAAAAGAACTCTTAATATCAAAAGACTTTGTGGGCACATCGCTCATAGCCCAAAAGTAGAGAATTTTTTAATAATTTTTAGGCATTTTTGTTGGGTACCCAAGGGACATCTTCAACGCCTTCTCTCATTGCAATCATTCTACCCAATACAAAGAAATAATCGGATAACCTGTTGATTATCATGATAATAAGCTTTGAGTATTCTGAATTGATTTCTGCCCCAATGATTCTTCTTTCAGCTCTCCTGCAGACTGTGCGGCATACATGAGATTGGGAAATGGCTTTACTGCCACTAGGTAGGATAAAACTTGTCATAGGCTTCAATTCCTTATCCATCTGATCAATAGCAGATTCAAGATCCTTGACATAACTATCATCTAATTTGGGTAGAGAAGGATGATCATCTGATTCAGAAGCCAAATATGAACCGATTGTAAAAAGTAAAGATTGAATTCGCTCTAGATGTTTGATCATTTTATCGTGGCTGAGCTCACTTATCAATACTCCAATGTGTGAGTTTAATTCATCAATAGTGCCATAGGCTTCAATCCTGATGTGGTCCTTTGAAACTCGTTTTCCACCTAGTAAACTAGTTTCACCTTTATCGCCTGTTTTGGTATAAATTTTCACTTTGACAATTTTTGATTAGTTAAGCTTGTCAAAGCTAGAAAAATGAAAGGAAAAAATCGAATTATTACAGATGTTGTCTTTGTGCAAAACTGATTGGATTCTCATTGGGAAGATCCGTTTCAATAACTCCATCGCGTAATCTGATAATCCTGTGGGCGTGTTCGGAAATATCCTCTTCATGAGTAACAAGAATAACCGTATTACCAGTCGCATGAATCTTCTCAAATATTTCCATGATTTCAACTGAAGTCTTCGTGTCTAGATTACCTGTTGGCTCGTCGGCCAATATGATAGATGGATTGTTTACCAAAGCACGTGCAATGGCCACTCTCTGTCTTTGTCCACCAGAAAGTTCATTGGGTTTATGATCGATTCTATCTCCCAATCCGACAAGTCCTAAGACTTCTGTGGCTCTATCTTCTCTTTTGCTTTTTTTGACTCCACTATAGACAAGCGGAAGAGCAACATTATCTAGTGCCGTCAATCTAGGCATCAGATTAAAAGTTTGAAATACAAAACCAATTTCTTTATTTCTTACTTCTGCCAACTCAGAATCGGTCATGGTGCTGACAAGCGTGTCGTTGAGACTGTACACTCCACCCGTGGGTGTATCAAGACAGCCCAATAAATTCATGAGTGTAGACTTACCGCTACCAGAAGGGCCCATTAGAGCAACATATTCACCTTTTTGAATGTCTAGAGAGACACCGTTAAGAGCACGTACTTCGGTGGTGCCCATAATGTATATCTTGGTCAGATCTGCGGTTTGTATAATAGGATTGTTGATCATGTTATGTCTGCATCAAGCAGTTTCTTCTTCATTTTTTCAAACTCTTCTTCATTGATGATTCCATCCTTAAGGAGATCTCCAAGTCCTTTCAATTGATCCACTCTTGATTTCGTTGTTTTCTTGACAATTTTTTCAACAACTTCAGCTTCATCGTGCATTTTTTGCACCTTCTCTTGCTTCTCTCTTAGGTCCTTTGCCATTTCCTTACCTTTCTCAAACTTCTCATCATAAAAAGCCTTGAGTCTCGAAGGATCAAAATCTAAAAAGGTTCCTCCGGTAGAAAAGTGCTTCTTAAAAACCTCTCCTAGAGCGTAAGTTGCTCCACCTGATAGAACCGCAAGTGTCACACCACCCAATACAGAACCAACACCTGGAATAAATTTGACCGCTCTTGCTCCAAGCCTCGCAAGTCCAGAGCCTGTCAGGGCTGTAATCACTGCTTTCCCTTCCGTTTCTTTAAAATCAATATCATATATTTTACTCAATTGTCTGATCATATCCAACTGTATAGCGCTTACTGCAAAAAAATCAGCAATAGGTACTGGAATAAAACCAGCTCCCATGGACCAAATCATATGGTTCTTGATTATTGAATTTGCATTTTCCGTTTTGTGAGAATCTTCTGACATCTTTTATATTTACTTGACTAATGCATAATTAGTGAAAAACGTTTCAGTTTTCATCATATTTCGATAAGTTATTGAAAATATGAGACCATTGAACGTTCTATGACCTAGATTCTTGCAGTTTTCCCTATTTTACTAGTCAAATCTAATTGAATGAGAGTTTATATTCTAGCTTTATTTATCATCTTCTTGTCCTGCAATTCGGACAAGCCTTCTAAAACCAATTCTGCATCAGAAAATGATCTAAACATGTCATCTGAAGAAATATTTCTCAATTTGGCTTCCGCCGAAAGGCTGATCAAATTACCGATGAACTGTATCAGTAATCCATTGCCTTATAAGTCTGGTTTGACGATTGCAAAGGAAGAAGATTTGGCGATGCCAATTGTTCATCATCCAGCTTTCTATGGATGTTTTGATTGGCACTCCGCCGTACATGGACATTGGTCTATGGTTTTTTTGTTGAAAAGCTATCCTAATCTTTCTGTTCAGACGGAAGCTCGTGCACAGATAAACAAAAATTTAACAAAGGAGAATATTCTGAAAGAGATTGAGTATTTCAAAATGAATAAATATACCAAAAGTTTTGAGCGAACTTATGGATGGGCATGGTTACTTAAATTGCAGGAGGAGTTATTGGATTGGGATGATGTAGATGCAAAAAAATGGTCTAAAGTCTTGCAACCACTTTGTGATTTATTATCAGAGAAATACATTGATTACTTACCTAAGTTGGTGTATCCTATTCGTGTTGGCGAGCATAGTAATACTGCTTTTGGACTTACCTTTGCATATGATTATGCGCTCAAGGCAAATGACAATAGTTTGAAAGAAATGATCGAGTCTAGAGCCAAGGACTTTTATATGGCTGATGAAGATTGTCCAATTTCTTGGGAGCCTAGTGGCTACGATTTTTTAAGTCCCTGTTTGGAAGAACTTGATATCATGCGTAGAATACTCAATAAGGATGAGTTTTCAAATTGGTCGGCAAAGTTTTTAGAAGGTATCCAAGATAAAAATCTCGTTTTAGAGCCTGGAAAAATAAAAGATAGATCTGATGGCAAATTGGTTCACCTCGATGGATTGAATTTTTCTAGAGCTTGGTGTTTGTATGGAGCAGCAAAAGAATTGAATAATCATAATTTAATGTCTGTTGCTGATATCCATTTGAAATATTCATTAGACAAAATTACAGATGGAGATTATGCTGGCGAACATTGGTTGGCTTCATTCGCACTATATGCGTTTAAATCGAAAGGCAATTATTAATGAACTTATTTAAATACTTTGGACCGAGTACGCTAGTCACTGCAGCTTTTATTGGACCGGGAACAGTTACGCTATGTTCGATTACTGGAGCCGCTAGTGGGTATAACTTAATTTGGGTTTTGTTGTTCTCCGTTATCACAACCATTATATTTCAAGAAATGGCAGCTAGATTGGGTGTTGTGACTCAGGAAGGACTTGGTGAAGCCATTAGAAAATCCAAGCTACCAAATTTTTCAAGGCTACTCATGATCGCTATATCATTTGGAGCCATCATCATAGGAAATGCTGCTTACGAGGCTGGTAACTTAGCTGGAGCAGTCTTAGGTCTAGATCTATTGATTGAAGGCTTTAAATTTTGGCCGCTTGTACTAGGAGTTTTAGCCTTTGCGATTCTATCAATAGGTCGTTATGCCATATTAGAAAAAGTACTGACAAGCTTGGTCATTTTAATGAGCATATGCTTTCTAGTCACAGCCATTATGTTGAGACCATCCTTTAGCGAAATCCTAGGTGGATTTATTCCAAACAGAATTGACTTTGATAAAATTTTAATCATCATTGGGTTGATTGGTACCACAGTGGTTCCTTATAATTTATTTTTGCACGCTTCAAGTATCAGTGAAAAATATAAATCGGTTGAAAACTTAAGGCAATTAAGAATTGAAAATATTGTTGCTATTGCCTTGGGTGGAATCATTTCCATTTCGATTGTGATTAGTTCTGCAAAAATATATGCTGGCGGAACTGAATTTACAAGCATATCGGATTTTGCAAAGCAATTAGAACCGCTTCTAGGATCTTATGCAAAAACAGTGATGGCTCTTGGTTTTTTTGCAGCTGGATTAAGCAGTGCTATAACTGCACCATTAGCTGCAGCTTATGCTGCTCAAGGTCTTTTTGGAAAGACACAGATTGATGATAAATCCCAAATGCTTGATGAGCTCATAAAAGCAAAAAACAAAAGGACTTTTAAAGATCCTATATTTCGTTTGACATGGCTGACGATTCTAGTCATTGGAGTCTTTGTGGCAATGTCGGGATTTAAGCCAATTGCTGTTATAAAATTTGCTCAAGTGGCTAATGGTATTTTACTTCCTTTGATTGCTGGTTTTCTAATTTATATACTCAATGCTAAAGAAATCATGGGCACATTTGTAAATAGTAAATTTCAAAATATCATTGCAGCATTTGTTCTTTTCATCACCATTGCGCTTGCAAGTAAATCTCTTATAAATGTCTTTGGATAATACTAATATTGATATAAATAGTGATTTAGGAGAAATAGATCCAAGTTTCAAATTAGAAGGAATGATCATGCCATTGATTGATAGATGCAACATTGCAGCTGGAGCTCATGCGGGAAATAATGAATCAATAAAACAGACATTGATACTAGCTGCAGAAAATAAGGTCAAAGTAGGTATTCATCCTTCATATCCTGATAGAGAAAATTTCGGCAGGATACGCTTGAATATTGCTGACGCTAAATTAATGGACTCCATCAAAAACCAATTAATCAATTTTGCTGAAATAGCTGATAAAAATAATATTGGTATTGATCACATCAAAGCTCATGGTGCACTTTACCATTGTTTGGGAGAGGAAGAATCTATTGCTGAAAAATACCTAACACTTATCCAAGATCTTTTCCCCAATAAAAACATTTTGGTTTCACCTAATAGTAAAATAGAGAGACTATCATCTGGGTTTTCAATGGGTGTATTGAATGAGGCGTTTGGTGATAGAAAATACACTATAGATGGTAAGTTGCAATACCGAAAAATAGAAGGTTCGATTCTTAGTGATCCATCTGTAGTGATCGAGCAGATTGAACATATTATTAACGATAAAGGACTTACGATTGAGGATAGTTTCATTCCACTCAAGGTAAATACCATCTGTGTGCACAGCGATACTGAAAATGCGGTAAAAATACTTCAAGCCATAAAAAATCACTTTGCATGAAACAGCTTGTTATCGCTGGTGTGGAATTTAATATCATGGAGCTTGATGGGGATAAACTATTACTACAATGCCAAGCCTTTGTATCTGGCAATCATTTAAGCATTCCATTGATTGGTGAATTTATTGTAAAAGAACAAAAGGCAGAAATTATAAACATCGTTGCTGCAGAAAATGAATTACTGATTTATGTAGATGAAGAAAAGCAGCAACAGGTCCTAGAGTATCTCCAGACAATCTCAATGCAAAAAATAACAATTGAATATGATCCATTTGTCGTCGAAGTTTGTTTTGAACTTGGATCAGATTGGGAAGATGTTAATCAAATTATAAGCAAGAGTAAAGAAGAAATTATTGACTTGATATTATCGCGGAATTACCCTCTTATCAATTACGGCTTTCAACCGGGGTTTATGTATCTAGATAAATTAGAAGATGTTATTCATGTACCAAGGAAGGAAAAACCTAGATTAAAAGTTCCTGCTGGGAGTTTGGCTATTGGTGGGAAATATATTGGTATTTACGGAAGTGAAAGTCCAGGAGGATGGAATGTAATTGGAAGAACTTCACATAAAATTGATAACAACAATGAGCGCTCAAAATTTCCATCCATCGGTCAAGAAATAAAGTTTATACGTTTGGACAAAAATCAATATTTACGGAAGTACGAAAATGAATAGTAAAGTAATTGAAATATTAGATTCTGGACCTGACTTGAGATTGGTCTCTAGCATGGCAAATAAAGATATGTTTTATGGCTACCCATTTGGTGGAGTAATGGACTACAAGTCATCATTGGCAGTTAATTCAATTCTTGGAAAATCAGCATCTTCAAAATTGATTGAGTGCTCTCTGAAAGGTTGTGAACTTATGTTTAAAGAAGACCTAAATTTGTGTATTGCTGGCGCAGAAATGGGTTGGAGAATTGACGATGTAGAAATAGACAGCTACAAAAAATACACGATCAAAAAAGGACAAACACTTAAAGGTGGTTATGCTCGAAAAGGTCTCAGGTCTTACATAGGCTTTTCATACGATATAGATAAAATTGTTGAAAATAATATCTACCTCTCAAATGAACTTACAATACAAAAGCAAAGTAAAAATTACAACACTAACTTTGAGTTAAATGAACAGCTTGAAGTAGATAGAGGTCCTGAATGGTATCTCCTTGATCAAGGAAGTAAAGAACAACTTATCAACTTTGAAGGAAGCATCACAAAAGACTTAAGTAGAATGGGAGTCTATCTAAAGTCGCAACCGATAACATTAAAGGGAGAGTTTCCAACTCAAAGTGTTTGTATTTTTCCAGGGGTCATTCAGTTATTGCCCAATGGCCAATTGTTGGTCCTGACCCAAGATGCTCAGACGACAGGTGGCTACCCTCGTGTGGCTTATTTTGATAAAGAAAACTTATGTGATTTTAATCAATTAGGAATAGGCCATAAATTACAATGGAGATTGTTATTATAAATTAAGTATCCTCGTAGGACTAAAAACAGAAATTCTTTTAGACGAAACCCATAAAAACTAAAACAAAAATTCCTATGATGATATGTGAAATAGAAACTCCTACGAGCGATTTTTGACGATGATACAAAATACCCCACATGATTCCAGGAATTAAAGTCAGAATGGCAAAGTGCATACTAAAATGGATATGAACGGCACTGAACATTAGATTAGAAAGAATAATTGAAGATGCAACTCTGTGCTTACTCCCAATGACTTGATAGAGACTGCCTTGTATCACTCCTCGAGCAATAAATTCCTGCACTGGTGCAAGTATAGCATAACTACCATACAGGATTAAGGTTTTTTTGATCGAACCTAGACGATTAAATTCTCCTAAATCAAAAAGAGATTGACCTTCAAATACAGAGGAATATTTTATTGCAAACCATTTAGTTATTATAGTCAGCATAATAAATGCTAAGGTCCAAAGTAGAGCTTCTATTATGTTCTTCTTCCAATTTTTGGTGTTCAAGCCAAAAACTGAAAGTGGGTATTTGCTTGTCTTAGCTTTTATAAAAGCTGCAATTGCCATGATGATCATCAAAGATGGATTCAGGACATCCATCAATTCTTTATTACCACTTAAAGAAGAAAATTCAATAAATACCCCCAATAGGAATTGGTAAAAAACTAAGAAGAAGATTATTATAACAAAGAACCGACTTGCGAAAAGACTATTTTCTGCTTGTCTCAGCTTTTCTTTCATTTGTTCTACTGCTGAATCATTCATGTTTCTAACAGTACTCTGATTTGTCTTTATATGGTTTTTGAGAAGGTTAATGTAGATGTTGTTTGATTTGAATTCTTCAATATCCTCTTTAGTAAGACTGTAAGTTATTATATCCGTATCAGCAACAACGTTAGCAGAACGAACAGAGTCATCTACCAATGACATGAAACCAAAGTGCTCCCCTGATCCCTTTTCTGATAGAATTAGGTCGTTTTTAATTATTCGAACAAGACCATCTTCTATAAAGTAGAACTTGTCACCAATATCACCTTCTTTTATAATGGTATCTCCGCTCTTGAATTCTTCCTTTCTTAATTTTTCTTTTAAGAGGTTTAACTCACTGGGATTCAACCCTGATATAAGAGTGTTATTTTTCCAAAAAACTTCCATTGGGGTTTTTGTTTCTTAAAATTTAAGGCAAGTTAAATTTATGAATTAGTTTAATCATAATCTATTTTATAAACTTTAGTATGATTTTTATTATTTACAAGTACGGATATTGCTTAGAGCATGCCAATCTTATGCTTTACATAGCTCATAGATAAAAAATGGGGATTGCTTTACAAAAACAATCCCCATTCTGATTCATTTGATTTTAGTTTTTAATCAACGATTAATAGCTTTTTCGACATGCCTTGATTTTCATGTGAAAGATAGATGATATAAATTCCATTGGCAAGACCACTTACATCCACATTCTTACTTCTAGAAATTTGGGCATTGTAAACAGATACTCCCATCGAGTTCAATATTTCTAATTTTATATAATCTGCTTTATATAGCCTCAGGTCTATATTTATAAAGTCTGTTGCCGGATTAGGCATCACATTAAACTCCTCAACAATGCTGATCTTGTCAACGGTAGAAATAGAGCCAACTGTAAATTCTTCCATGTTATTGCACCCGTTGGAGTCAGTAACTATTACCGAATACTCTCCTGCGATTAAATTTTCTACCAAAGCTGTCGAAGCACCATTGCTCCATGCATAAGTGTATCCATCTTCATTCCCTCCTGTAACAGTAATATCTATTGATCCATTTGCATCACCGCCAACTGCATCCGTAACAGTACCAGAGACAAGGATTTCAGAAGGCTCATCAATGGTAACCGATAAAATATTAGTTTCTCCTGCAGAGTCCATAACTGTAATTTCATAATCCCCAGGTTGTACCTCGGTCAGTACTTCTGACGAGCCTATATCTGGATTGGTCGTTATGGTAAAGGGTGCTACTCCTCCACTAATATCAATTATAATTGTTGCATCATTAGCGCCAAAACAGGATATATCATTAACTGTTGTACCAACTGATAAGACGTTAGAGAAACTTAGATTTTCACAAACGGAATTTGATCCACAATCATTTGTCACGGTTAGACAAACCGTATAAGTACCTGCTGCACTATAGGTGTATGATGGATTTTCTTCTGTTGATGTATTTCCATCTCCAAAATCCCAAAGATACGTAGTAACATTTCCAGTGCTTTCATTTACGAAAAAGACTGAAAAATCTGATACGTCTGTTTGGAAATCAGAAATTGGTAATGCATTGTCATCTTGTTGTACGTCAACGGACTCAGTTGTCATACATCCATTTGGAGAAATAGAGCTTGCAGTATAAGTTCCAGCTAAGTTTGTAGTGAAACTATCACCTTGAGCCAACATATTTCCACTTGCATCAAACCAATTTATAGTACCTCCAGTTGTCGTTGCGTTTAGGATCACTTCAGATGTTGTACAATCTAATATTGCTGGAGGAGTGATAGTTATTGTTGGGGATGACTCTGAAACGACGATTGTATTTGTCAAGGCCATACAGCTATTTTCATTTGTAACCATGACTGTTATCTGACCACCTACATTTGTTTGTAAACAAGCCATATCTCCTAGTACTTGTCCAGTTTCATTTATCCATGAATAAGTATGCCCGGCAATATCGTCTGTACATAATGCAGTAGTTGAATTATCACAAAGAATGGTGTTGCCAGTAATATTTGCACTTGGGGCGGATATAGCATTGACTATTATAGTCGAACTACTTTCACAATTATTACCATTCAAAACATTTGCTGTCACCTCACCTGCATCGGCTACAATTACGCAATTAGTTGCACCAGGAATTACAGATCCATTTATTTGCCATTCAACAGTTTCTCCAGCTTGAAGATTAACGCAAAGATTGGTAGAACTGCCAATACAGAATTCTGATGTGCCAGTAATATTAGAATCAGGTAAAGCATTGGAAGTTACAGTTGTTGTCTCTGTAGAGGAACATCCAGAACTAGGATCAGTAACAGTAGCCTGAACTTCTGCACTTGAGGCAACTGTTATGCAAGTTCCAGTATCTACAATTGGTGCACCATCAACAACCCAATTTATAATATTATCAGCTGGATTTGCAATACAAATTTGAGTTGAACTACCATCACAAAATGAGGTATTTCCGTTTAAAGAAGATGATGGTATATTTCCATTTGCGGGGACCGTTACCATAGAGTTAGAAGAACAGCCATTCATGCTATCTAATATGGTCAAGGTATATAAGCCTCCACTGCCCACTTCTACAGTTGGCATAGAAGGTTCAGTAAGGATGTTTCCATCAGTGGTTGACCAAGAATAGATAATGTTGGGTCCTGATGATGATCCCGCTCCACTTAAGGTAGATGTTAGATTAGTGCAGTCAATTGTATTTGAGTAGCTGCTTGCGGCAGTAGGAACTGTATTATTTATTGCGACAGTTGTCACGTCCATATTCGAGCAACCACTTTCTCCATCAAAAACTTCAAGCGTATACATGCCTCCATTTGAAACTATAATTGAAGGATCAGTTCCTATGATATTATTGTCTGCATCAAACCAATAGTATTCAATATCTGATCCTGTAGTAGAACCTGTAGACATCAATGTGATGCTTGTATTTGTACAATTAATATCACTACTTGCAGATGAGCTAGCTACTGGCGGTTCTGTGGATGCAATTGTAAAATTATCAAGGATTTCACAATTATTAACATCGGTGATGGTAACGTCATAGGTACCTGGCTCCAATTCCACTTCATTGAAAGATGTGGTGAAATCTTCAAATTCATATTCATATGGGCCAGTACCACCGGTAGCATCGAAATATGCAGTTCCCACTTCTTCACATCCAGCTTCTTCAATTTCAAATCCGACTTCTAGGGGGTCAGGCTCTTCAATATAGAAGTAGCTTTCTGACGTGCAGCCGTTGTTATTATCTGTTACCCAAACTGAAATTTCACCGCTTTCCAAATCAAATATTATTGGACCTGAAGCTCCATTGCTCCAGTCATAGCTAAATGATCCTGAGCCTCCAAAAGCTTCAACTTCTATGGATCCCGAAAAGTCATTATTACAAATCAAATCAATTGTTTCAATCAATTCCAGTTCATGACCATCACCTTGTGGCACGTCAATAGGTCCAAGTTCAGCTTCAAAACCATTATCGTCTGTAATGGTTACAAAGAATTCTTCACCTGATACGTTGATCAGATTTTGGCCAACAAAGCCATTTGACCATTCATATTCCAAATCTCCAAATCCACCTACGGGTGAAAGCTCAACATCAAAAGAGCATCCATTAGGGACAATATCAAAAGTTGAATTGACAAGTTGAAATGAATGGACTGTAAATGATTCCCATTCATCATAGCCAGCCTGTCCAATTAGATATACTTCTCCATTTGGTGCAATTCCATATAGTGTAGGCCAAAAATTGATACCATAATCACCGCTTATATCGTTAGCTGCTGCTGCAGGAGGATTAAGGATCGGATATTGTACGTCCGTCCAATCACCAATTGTCCCACCTATACATCCAGGATCATCTTCAATACAATTTTGTGTGGTATCGTCATCGCCTTCAATCATAAATACCATTATCTGATCTGTACCGTCCGGTCCAAAATCTTCATATAAAGCTTCAAGTACTCCTGACTGGTGATAGTTCCAACATGGACTGCACCATGTGGCACCAAAATCTAGGATAACAGATTTGCCATCATCTAGATAATCATATAGATTATGAGTGTTGCCCCACTGCCAATCATCAAGGGTAAAGTCTGGAGCTAAAGTACCATCAGAAAGTTGCGCGTTGGAAGAAAATGAAAGTAAAATAAGGAGAGATAGGGTTAGATATTGTCGCATTTGTTTTGTGTTTGAAACAAAATACAAATATAATTTATATGTAACCCATTATGCTCCCTATAAAAATTTGTAAACTAGTAGTCATTTACAAATTAGTATGATTAGAAATTTAAATTTAGCTTATGAAATCTCGAAAGCTATTGAAAGCTCAATTCCCTACCAACGCTATGACCTGCAAATGAAGGAGCATAAAGACATTGTGCGGTTGTAATTCCATTGCTAAAAATTCCTTTGTGTGTCACTCTTACATTGTATTCAAACACATAAGTTCCTCTATTCATTCTTTCAAAGAAGAAGTCAGTATACCTGTCTTTTGTAGTCTCATAATAGCTCAAGCCATCTTGATATTTATATTGACTAAGAACATTGATTGGCTCTAAGCCGGCAGCTCGCATATCTTGCATATGCACATAATCCAAATCCCTGTCAGTCCTTAATTCAATTCTGACAGTCAATTTATCTCCTCGCTTTAAAATAGTACCACTGTCTATTTTTACAAGCTTTTCTCCTTCATCCGTCTCAGTTTCTAAGAACACTTCTTTTTCAATATTAAAAGGATTTTCATTTGCTGCATCTATCTGATCCAAGTCCTGCCAATACTGCCAGTATGCTGCTCCCCAAACAAGATAATCATTCGGGTTATTTACTTTTATTTTTCCAAAACCACGATCAACTTTATTTCCGTCAAACTTTAGATTAAATTGGCCTGTTCCACTTTCTTGCTTGTCAATCTTCAATTTGTCCTTTCCTACCCAGACCTCAATCTGCCTACTTTCGGTAATCCAATCACCACTGTTATTTAGAAGAGCAAAAATGGCCGCTGAAGTTGATTTTGTTGTTGGCCAGTGGGTTGTCTGTTTTTTTGAAAGTAAATACATTTTCATTTCATCAACCAGATTAGCATAACCTCCTAATTCTTCAAAATACTCAATCATCATAGCCTGTTGTTCGATGGCGAGATTATACCAACTATAAGCATTGTTTGCTTTCCAATAAGCACCTTGTTCTTCATTCTTTATCACTCGTTCTAGAAGCGACTCTCTGATTAACTCACTTAAGTTTTTTTCTCCAGAACGGTTGTGCGCAATCGCAATCATAGATTGCATGTAAGGAGAATAGCTAGTCCAATTTTCTTCGCAAGCCTTCTTAATATAGTTCTTGTATTTTGGAAGTATGTCACCAAATAATGCTCCATTGTGCATCGAATTTATGTAGATGTACTGAATGATAATTGGCGAGAGATAGCTATTCTTTTTATCTAACTTTTCATATTTTTTATAATACTCGTTGACTCTAATATCATTATAGTTTATTCCTCGATCAATAATTCTATCTAGCCTCTCATCATTGACCAAGTCTAAATGTTTCAGCTTGAGCAATTGCTCGACTACATACTGGGTCACATACCAAGAATCTCTTCCACCTACTTTCCAAGAAAACCCACCATTAGAATCTTGTCTTCTTTCTAAAGCAGTTAGACTAGTCTCTAATTGATTGGATAACATGCTGATATCAAAAAGTAAAGCGATATCTCTTCTCTGTTCTGCTTCACTTTGAGACTGCCGTACCCAAGGTGTTTCATTGAGTAAAACATTCTTAAGCTCTTCACTCTTTTCTAGCTCGCTCTTTAATCCTTCTGGATCACTTTTCCATTGTTCGAAAACTGATTTTATTGCTGGATATTTTTTTACTATGGAACTAGCCAATGTATTGGCAAATAATTGATCTGTTAGTCTCATTGTGTAATCGGGATCAACATTTTTTAAGTATGGCATTGCTTTTATAGCAAACCAAACAGGATTGGTTGTAAATTCCACTTGGTAGGAAAAGGACTCTAATGATTCTCCATCTATATTTTCTAGTAAGTGCTCAAACTCAAATGTCTTTTCAGACATTGGTCTGACCATCATGCTTTTTGTTGCAGTAATAAACTTCCTATTGGTCAAAACGGTCAACATGTTTTGCTCTCCATCTGTATGCTCTCCAGAATTTGCATAGACTCTGATGATGACAGGCATGATAAAATCATTTGGAACATTTATTTGCCAAGAAACTATCTTGGATTCATTTTGCTCAAGCTGAAAATCCTGTTTGACAATATTTGAGACAAACATCTCAGTTATAGACTCTTCAGTAATGGCGTTTAATATTTCAACCCTTGCGGCACCTTCTAATGATCCATCTGAAAGATTACTTACCTTAGCAGTAAAATCAATTACATCACCGGCTCTCAAGAACCTTGGCATATTGGCTTGGATTAATAGATTTTTCTTGGTGACTAAAGTCCTTTCATCAAGTGCATATTGCCCCTCTTTATTGTGAGCAAAAGTCATCAGATTCCATTCAGTAATAGCTTCCTTCATGATGAAGCTATAGCTAAGTTCACCAATTTCATCGGTAGTCATTGATGGATAAAAGAAGACTGTTTCTTCAAGATTTTTTCTCAAGGGAGGTGCTTTATCAGCAAGTTCATTTGAGTTATTTTCGTTGCTTTCATTTGCAAGATCTTTATCTCCGCTCATCGCTTCGGGTACTGCATCATAAGAAACCTCATCCATCACACCTGATGGTGCGCTCGCTTTTGCACTTACCCGTACTCCATCAATATAATAATCACTTTCTTTGCTTCTGGATCCTCTTACTGATATTCCTGCTGACCTCGAAGTCATTGCATTAAAGTTTGTATACCCATAAGAAGCAGCAAATTTAAAGCTAGGAAAAAGATTTAATTGAGAGCCACGGTAATATGCATTTCTATATTTACTAAATAATCTAGAGGAATTATTGCCAAAGCTGCTTGCTTTAGATTCACTTACGTAATTATAAGTCGGGTATTGAATACCAGCCCAATAATTTTTTACAAAGGCATCAAGAGACGCATCGTACAAGCCCAAAGTCAATTGAGCTGGAGTATTCTTGTCCGATTTAACTTTGACTGTAAACTCCTCCTCTGCTCCTGGTAGAATCTTATCTCTGAATGTAGTGTATTCAATTTCTAAGTTTTTATGTTTCCAAGGCACTTTGATTGTATGCCTTACTTCATAGATTCGATTATGTCTGACACTCATTCCATGCAATACAAGATTTCCATATGCATCAGAATCAATATTGACTCTTTGTTGTGTGCCTGATCTTACCCATTCTCTTTTCTCCAAATCACCTTTCTTGTACAAGCTATACAAGACATTGGAATTCTTAAAATTATTGACTAAGGTGAATTCAGCAGTCTGCCCTTTCTCATATTCATTTGTTGCACCAACAACTTTGAGTTCAGTTATTCCTTCTAGTTCTTTATCAAAAATCTGGATGTAGGATTGGTAGTCAGTTTTTTCTCCATCAACTTTTACCTCAAGTAGATACAAGCCAACGGTCAATCCCTCAATTCCAATTTGAGTTCCATCCTTTGTATTAAATTTGACAGTCTTTTCTAGCTTGCCATTTTTCTGTTGGTATGGATGTTCGTTAATACTATAAAGATCATTTGGGAACATTCTTTTATAAGCAAGGCTATCAAGTTTTTGAAATTCAGGAAATTCCCAATACTTATTTTTGAAGTGCTTATGTTTTAATTCAATCCTTGAGAAAAGAAGTTCTCCATCTTTAGGTATGGTTTGATTGTCAAAGTTCTTTATACTCAGATCTATGATAGGTTTTTCGCCTTTCGGCAAATGGCTTTCGTGTCGTGCAATGATTTGGTAGCCTTCTTCACTTAAGCTTAGCTGCTTGGTGGCTGATTGTGTTTCGCCATTGATATCAATCAACTCGAGTTCGATAGAAAAGTAATATGAAGGCTTGATATAAAATTCAGATTGATTTGAGTCATCCTCCGCATAAAACTCAATGGGTACTTTGCCATTTTTGTCTACAATACCATTGCCTCTTTTAACTAAAGTTTTTCCACTTTGCGGTAATGGGTTGTATCCGCAATAAAAATACATACGATACCACGGCCAATAACTTTGTCTATGCACAGTATAACGATATTGAGCTCCGTCCATACTAATTCCAGCGTATGTTTTTGCAATGGCATTTATAGAAACCGTATCCCCCAATTGGAATTCCTTAAATGAGTCTTCAAAACTAGGTTTGAATTTTGGTCGTTTGTACTCTTCTACTTTCAAGTTTTTTTGACCACTAGAATTATTTGCTGAAAGTGTAAAGTTTCCATTCAATCCTGTACTTGGTATAACAAAGCTTCCATAAAAACTTCCAAATTCATCTGTGCGAATATTTTGAGTTTCTACATCCTGATAATTAGCATCTCGTAATATAACTTCACCTCTCTGATCTTTCTTGATTGTGGGATAGTTATCTTCATCAAAATTTAATAATATTCCTTTATAATGAATAATTTGACCAGGACGATAGATTGCCCTGTCAGTAAACCATAAAATTTCACTTCGAGTATATCCTTGATTTTTTCTAGATAGATATGCATATTGATTTTCTTGATAAAGAAAATCTTCCGCCTTAGAGATTTTAAATTTTAAATTACCTCGATCATAATTTTGTGTGATAATGTAGATACCATCTTTGTTGGTTTTTCCATCAAACAATTTCTTTTCAAAATTTTTTCGTTGAGAACGATTATACTCATCGGTAAATACTTCAACTTTTGCATCAGAGATTGGTTCTCCCGATTCTCGGTCCATTACAATTACTTGATGGTTGCCGTTTGTACTTGAATACACATAGGTGAGATTAGAAACATGGAGTCGACTACCATGTACGAGCTTTGATGTTGCTAAAGTAGATCCATCATAAGCAAGAATTACATACTGACCAACCGGAAGTTGAGGTATCACCAATTCCATACTATGTATAATATGGTCATCACCTTGCGGAAGATTTTCTTTCCACTCCGCTATAGACTTATATTTTTGAAATTTTAAAAACTTGTTTTCATCTCCGCCTCCCTGAATTTTTTGATAGGCATCGTTATCAACTTCTACAATCTTAAAACTTAATTCAGAAACATTTCTATACTTTGCCAAAACCAAAGCTTCCTTTTGAGAAGATATTACATTCTCATTTTGTATTTGAAGTTCCTTATTATTAATCAGAGCCTCTGCATTATCGGCTGCAGATTTAAAAACATTATTTTTACTTTTTGCAAGTTTCTGTATGATCGGAAGTACCTTTTTCAGGTTTTCTAATTGGTTTTTATTTTTTACATTTTGATAAATATTGAAAGGAAGATTTGTCATATAGTAATTCATCAACTCATATTCAATAAGTTCAGCATGCTCACTACTTTTATACTTATTATGGAACACTTCCAATGCTTTCATGCGCTTTTCAGACTTTTCTGTATCAGTAGCATGGTTGCCCATATATCTTAATCTTTCTAGATTAATTTTTATCAGGTTAAATTCTGATGTGCTTCCATAATCTATTAACAATTCCTGAAATAATTCTGCTATATACTTTCTCTTATAAAATTTATCATTAGAACCAAAATCAATAGTTAGATAGTTTTCAATGTTAGCAAATAACTTTTCTTGATCTAATTGAAAATCATTTAATGGAGTTGTGACATAATGATTGGTATTTTGAAAATTGGAAACAAGATCCATTGCTAAAATCAAATACAGATCTGCATCCATATGAATATATTTGGAGATATTCAGAATATTAGGAATATCAGATACAGGAATTGATTTTAGGAGATCCTTTTCAGCGATAGAAGCAATAAAGTACTCATTCGATTTATCAATTAATTTGGCGTTGGAATAAGTTAGAATATCACCATCATTTTCATTCAATTGTTCAGTTCTGTTCTGCTGTCTCCAGCCAAAATTTTGCAAATAATTGATATAATATTTTGCAAGCGAATTTGCCAACAAAGCTTTAATAACTTTATCGGTTTCATTCTCGTAGTAATCAGTATATCGTGCAATGGTTTTGGCTTCAAAATCTTCCTCGAGCTCTCTTTTAAAAGAATTTAGAAAAAACAATGACTTTATTATTTCATCATAGTCATTTTGAGCTCTTGCATCCTTATATATACCATCTACAATTTCAGTAGCGCTAGCAGGCTTGCCATCATTTATGAGCTTCTCAACATTTTTCCAAAGCTGGTCATTATTTTGAGCCATCATTAGAGTTGGTGTCAATAGAATCAACAGTGAGATAATCAAAAATCTGATCATGTTTTATTGCTTTTACTTTAAGATGCATGTTTATCACTAATTACATAAAATCAAGAGCGCTTTTGTGCTCATTGAGTCTTATTTTTTGCTAAAACGCTGTATATCAACCTGTTCGGCTATAGGTTCACATTTTTCCATGTGTGAAACAAGGTGCTTCGCCCAATATGGTACCAGTGAAGCGCCTTTGGTTCCCATTCCATTAAATATATAAGCGTTTTTATGCCTTGGATGGTTCCCTAGAAATGGTCTTCTCCCCTTTACCGCAGGCCTGACTGCTGCCTTATGAGATACGACCTTTGGTTTTTGAGTTATAATATCAGACATATCCTCTGTCCATTTTTTAAGAAATTCTTTGCTAATATTTTCATTCAAATCATCCCATTGATAACCACCTCCAGACCAATATGTATCATCACCAAAAGGGACCATGAATTGTCTATGCCTTAGCATCTTGTTCGTAGAAAAATTTTCTAGTTTAAACTTAATGGCCTGACCTTTTGCAGGCTGAAAAGGAAGATCTTTAAACAAGGGATTCTCAATAGCTTTATAGCCTTCGCAGAATACAATTCGATTGGCTTTTAGACCTTTATAGGTTACCAGACTTTCGTCGAATGTTAAGCTAGAAAAATCAAAATTTTCTAGTGTAATTATCTTTTCAGTATTGGCATATTGTTGGAAAGATTCTATCAACTTTGACATATCAATACGATATGAATGCTTTAATTCTCCAAAGCCAAAAATAGGTTTAAGGATTTGTTTGTATGTTGAAATATCTGGCTTGTTTACAATATATTTTTTTGCTGATTCATCCAACTGCACTCTATCCCAATGCCTTTGACTTTCCTCATTGAAGATGACTCTAATTATATTTGCTTGGTAGATGATTTTTATATCAAGAAGGTCCTCTAGTGCTTTGTAATTTTCAAGAGCAACCGGAAGCAATTGATCAATCATCCAACTTTTGACAAATCTTCTACCTGTGATAGGATTAATAATGCCAGCTGCAGCCTTCGTAGACGAAGTAGCATGATGGTTATCTATAATTTGGACTGATTTGCCTTGAGCGATTAAATTGTGGGCTAGGACTGTACCAGCAACACCTTGACCAATAATAAGATAATCGTAGATCATTTCCTCATAAGATTCAATTCATCTCTGAGTGTTCTGGTCAATGACTTTACAACCAAATCATATGAATGATCAATCAATTCGAAAATCAATCTGTCCGGCACTGAACCATCAAAGTGTATGGTATTCCAATGTTTTTTACTCATATGGAATCCAGGCTTTATGCCATCGTATTGCTCTCTCAGAATTTCTGCTCTTTCTGGATCGCACTTTAGGTTGATAGAAAGATTTTCTTTTGCAGTGGGCACAAGAGCAAACATTTTTCCCATTACTTTATAGACCAAAGTCACCTCATCAAAAGGAAAGGTTTCTTCAACTCCTTTTTTACCAATACAGTATTCTGTGATTATTCCGAGGTCTGCCATTTATTCAATTGTTTTTGATACCACTCGGCATATTTACCTGAGTGAAAAGAATTGCTTTCATCAAATTCTTGCCCATACATTGATGCTGCTTTTCTTTGTCTTAATGTTTCAAACAAGGTGACTGCACAAGCGACAGAAATATTGAGGCTTTGTACCATTCCAAATTGTGGGATAATAAAATTACCATCACAATGCTTCAGCGATTCCTTAGTAATCCCCTCGTGTTCATTTCCAAACATCAAGGCGATGGGTTCTGTAAGATTCAGGTCGTATAAATCTTTGCTTTGTTCACCTAAGTGTGTTGCATATACTCTCTTATACTTTTTCTTTACTTCTGTCATGCAAGCCTCAATATCGTCGTAGTAATGTAAGGTAATCCACCGTATGGCTCCCGAGGCGGACTTTCCAAATCTCAAGACCTGCTTCTTGGTTAAATCAGTAGTATTAAGAATGTAAATTTCATTAATACCGATTGCATCACATGATCTCATGACCGCGCCAATATTGTGTGGGTCATGTACATTTTCTAGCACTACGGTGACATCTATTTGCCGATTCGCTATCGTTTGTTTAAACTTATTTTGCCTATTTTCTGTGAGAATCATCTAGACTTAATCTCTAACCAATCTATCCTTCCTAAATCGTATGATATCCAAATTACGATTTTCGAAATAGTCAATTTTATTAAAGTTATCGAGACGTTCTTCATCTGACAATACTACTTTCTGAATGTCAAAAGAAGTTTGTAGATACCTTTCTCTATCCTGATCGAGCGTATATTGAAAAGTCTTTCCGTCCTTCATCAGATTACTCCCCACAAACATCATCATATCGTAGCCATCCAAGGCATCATCTTGTGCCAACGCGTTGTATCGATCAAAGTAATATTTTCTAAATGCTTTCACATCGGGATCATGTCTATCTACCCACTTTGCTCTGGTTACATGAATATCTAAATTCTGAAAGTAATCGTATGATATCTTATCTGAATCTATCATCACAGGCATTCCGTAAACAATAAGGTCATTCGAACCTTTTTCGATGGCTAATTTTCGTAAGCAATCATAGAGAAATGGTTCATCTTCACTTGACCATTGAGGGAATAAAAACACATTTTTTTTGTCTTCTACAAATATATTATTGTAAGTCAAAGCCTCATTGGTCAATGAATCTAAGTCAATCTCATATTCATTGAGTACGCCTTTAGGCTTATTTAATATAGCTGCTGCCGATTCTTGAAAGTAGTTTATTCTACCTTTATCTGTTTTAGTGTCTCTACCAACCAACCAAATTTGTTCAACATCATATTTGCGCAAAGCGTGCTCTACCATAGCATCATAATATGCCGTCTGATTTGGTCGGAGTTGCACATGGAATGGATTATCCTCAGCTATTTTGGAAGAAGCTTGCCAAGGTGAGATATTGACAATCTCATTCTTCAGACAAAATTCTGCGGTCTCTTTCAATTGCTGTCTATTGTAAGGCCCTATGATCAAATCATATTCCTTCAGCTTATTTAATTTGGGGCTGATATTTCCAACGCCGGAATCAATAACCTGCACCGAAAAGTTTGCTCCTTCTGTATTAAGCTTTTCAAGTGCAAGTTTTACACCAGAATAATAATTAGCAAAACGATTTTCATTACTTTCCTGAATTTGAAATTGTCTGGGCTCGTATCTATTACTTTCAAATGGAATTAAAATGGCAATTTTATAGCTTGACTTATATTCTATTGGAGTTTCAGTTGTGACAACATCAGAATTTTCTAGTACTGATTCTGACCACCTGATAGTATCAACCTTTGACTTAGGTCCTGGCCGATTTGTATTTGGTGTTTGGGTTCTTGGACCTTTGTTATCAACGACAGTCTTTTTAGTCTTGCATGAGCTGACTAAAAATAAACATAGAATCGATAAAAGAATTACTTTATTCCCACTCAATTGTCGCAGGAGGTTTTGTACTGATGTCATAGACAACGCGATTTATACCTTTTACTTTATTAATAATATCATTAGAAATATCAGCAAGCAAGTCGTAGGGAAGTTCGGCCCACTTGGCAGTCATACCATCCTCGGAGACAACAGCTCTTAGAGCCACAGTAAACTCATAGGTTCTCTCATCTCCCATTACTCCAACGGATTTTACTGGTAATAATATTGCACCAGCTTGCCATATCTTATCATACTGACCTGAAGACCTAAGATGGTCTATATATATCTTATCTGCCAATTGAAGAAGCTCAACACGCTCCTGACTAATCGGTCCTAAAATTCTAATTGATAGTCCTGGACCAGGGAACGGATGTCTTCCTATCAGTTCTTTCTTTATACCAAGGGCTGTCCCTACTCTTCTCACCTCATCTTTAAACAACATTCTTAGAGGTTCCACAATTTCTAAATTTAATAGATCAGGAAGACCTCCTACATTGTGGTGCGACTTAATAGTTACTGATGGGCCGACCACAGATAATGACTCAATCACATCTGGGTAGATAGTTCCTTGCGCCAAGTACTTTACATTATCTAATTTCTTTGCCTCACGCTCAAAAACTTCAATAAATACTCTTCCTATTGTTTTCCTTTTTTTCTCTGGATCAGAAATACCTTCTAATTGACTTAGAAATTCTTGACTTGCGTCAACAGGAATTAAATTCAAATTCATACTTTGATATGAATCTATTACTTCTGTAAATTCATCTTTCCTTAGCAAACCGTTGTTGATGAATATCGCATATAGGTTTTTACCAATTGATTGTTGAAGCAAGGTGGCAGCTACAGTGGAATCAACTCCACCTGACAAACCAATAATCACTTTATCATCACCAATTCTATCTTTTAATTCTCCAACGGTTTTTTCGATAAATGATTTTGAACTCCAATCTTGTTTGCATCCACACATATCAAGCACAAAATTCCGCAAGATTTTTTTACCTTCTAAACTATGAGTCACCTCAGGGTGAAATTGTACGCCCAAGACAGGTTGATCAAATTCCCCTTTTTTACTTTGAAACGCAGCAACTGGAATAGAGCTTGTACTTGCAACAACATCGAAAGCCGGCGCTGTAGATACGATACTATCTGCATGCGACATCCAAATCTGAGAATCAGAATTAATTCCTTTCAATAAGGGAGAATCTCCTACTAACTGTAAAGTTGCAGGACCATATTCTCTTTTATTTGAGCTAGTAACAACACCACCAAAATAATTGGTGAGGTATTGAGCACCATAACAGATTCCTAATAAGGGCTTTTTATTGATAATCGCTTGGAGATCGGGATGAAGAGCATTTTTGGCTGTTACTGAAAATGGGCTGCCAGAAAGTATAACTCCTTTCAGATTTTCATCTTCAAGATCGGGTAATTTATTGAAGGGGATAATTTCAGCATAGACATCCATCTCTCTGATTCTACGAGCTATAAGCTGCGTGTACTGAGATCCAAAATCTAAAATGGAGATATAATTTACCATGGCTGTAAAATTAAAATATTTTCTCAAGTGTGAGCGGATAAGCCAGAAAAACTAGCCTCAGGAAAGGATTTTTATTCCTATTGACTCCTATTATTTCAATACATTTGCAATATGTCAAATAATAGCTTTGGTCAAATATTCAAAATAAGCAGCTTTGGAGAATCACATGGCCATGCATTGGGTGTGGTTATCGATGGGTGCCCTGCTGGCTTACACATCAATTTGGACTTTATCAACCAAGAACTTGCTAAACGGAGACCGGGGCAATCGGCTATAGTTACTCAACGAAAAGAGCCCGATCAAGCCAAAATCCTTTCGGGAGTATTTGAAGGTAAAAGTATTGGAACTCCAATTGCCTTGATAATAGAGAATACCAATCAAAAATCTAAGGATTACAGCCATATTGCCACCAAATTTAGGCCTTCACATGCTGACTATACCTATCAAGCCAAATATGGCATCAGAGATTACAGAGGTGGAGGAAGATCTTCTGCCAGAGAAACGGTGGCGAGAGTAGCTGCTGGAGCTATCGCAAAATTGCTTTTACAGCATTATGGAATAGCACTGGTTGCCTATGTATCGCGAGTTGGAGATCTAGAATGGAGTGGAAAATTTGAGCAAAGCATGATTCCAAATATCGAAATGAATCCAGTTAGATGCCCAGATCCTGAGATGGCCGCTAAAATGGAAGAGCTCATCCGAGAAGTAAGGAAGCAAGGTGATACCATTGGAGGAGTGGTTTCCTGTAGCATTGAAAATGTACCAGCAGGTATCGGAGAACCAGTTTTTGATAAACTTCACGCAGATTTAGCGAAAGCGATGATGAGTATCAATGCCACAAAAGGATTTGAATATGGATCTGGCTTCGAAGGAACAAAAATGAAGGGCTCAGAACATAACGATGAGTTTTATATAGAAGATGATAAAATACAAACAAAATCAAATCATTCTGGAGGTATTCAGGGAGGCATAAGCAATGGAATGGCTATCTATTTCAATGTTGCTTTTAAGCCAGTAGCTACGATAATGCAGGACCAAAGTTCTATTGATGAAGAAAATAATGAAGTTGTGGTTTCTGGAAAAGGAAGACATGATCCTTGTGTTTTGCCTCGAGCAGTTCCAATTGTAGAAGCAATGGCAGCTTTGGTGATTGCAGATCATCTTCTGAGAAGTAGAACTTCAAAACTTTAGTTTCCTCCTTGCTGAGATCTTTCAATATCAGCCTTTATTTCTTCTCTAAAAATTTCTTTTAGTTCGGCTAAGGATCCAAACTCTTTACTGTATCTAATACCTGCTCCAAACTCGTATTCTCTTAATCTTGTAACAATATCGTAATCGTTTTTGGAATATACTCTTGCTTTCAATCTTCTATCTGCTGTGATGGCATATTCTACCTTAAAATCATAGAATTGATAACTACCCAAATCAAGATCACCTTCTCTTACATAGGAAGTACCTAAATCGGCCGTAATTCTATCATTTTTAAATTGAGGTTTGAAAACTACCTCTATCTCATCGGGAGCAATTGCTCCTGAATTATCTGAACTTAATAAGCTTGAATTTTTATACAAACCAAAATCAAAGTCAAATCCTGATAACAAATTGTTGTCAATCAAGGCCTCCTCAAACAAACCAGATAGTAAATAAGACAGTTGGCTTGAGACAAATTCACTCAAAGTGTGATATCCTGTCTGTGCTAGTTTATCCGAATTTAAAGCTGCATATGGGTTGTCTGAAGGAAGGAAACTTCCAAACAACAAAAGAGCTGCTACTTGATCATTTAGCTCGGTTGGATTGGTTCTTAGAATCCTCATTTTATTGGAAGCATAAGACTTCAGCTCACCTTGAAGTTCTGGGAAATCTAAATCAAAATTAATATCTGGACTAAACAATGTTCCTCTTATTTTCAAATTGAGAAGTACATCGGTTTTTCTTTTAGCTTCGTTAAGTAAATCCACATTGGAGTCACTTATATATTCACTTAAAAATAAATCTGTTGAAGTTCTTAGGCTGGTGTAATCAGCATTAATGTTTAGGATTGCATTCAATGGGTCACCAGTCCATGTGATGGTACTGCCCTTTTCAACTCCAAAGGGCTTTGCTACAATTTCCATTGCAGTAAACAAATAGTTTCCAGCGTCCACAGTGTATTGCCCAAAAATATCAAAAGTACCCGTTCGCTCTACAATAACTTTTAGGTTGCCAGTTCCAGTTCCAGAAATAACTTCATTTAACCGTTCATCGATGATTATATTTACTTCAGCATCAGGTGTTATTGTAAGATTTATTTCAATATTGGCTCCTGCCAGTAGTTCTTGCTGACTTATGACTGTATCAGATTCAATCTCCAGCAATTTTCCTTTTTCAGTAAACTGAATAAAGCTTTCATCATATCCATCCACTGTTGATACTACTGGAATATTTAAATTAGTTCCTCTTTTTGTAGTTGTATTCACGATAATATTTGCTTGTTCAAAGGGGCCCGAGAAATTAACAGAAGCTTTGCCAATACCAGTACCATAGTAAGCAGGATTGTCTTTTTTGTCTGTATCTAGCAATAAGAAATTATCTGAACTTATGTTGAGGTCCATTTGTGCGTCGGTTAGAAAAGTATGGTACAAACCACCTCTTAAAACTGCTTCATTGCCGAATCTATCTGTGACAATTGCGCCAGTAGCATCGATTACTCTCTCGTTAATCCTTATTTCCTGACCGTCAAAGAAAACCTTGTTGCCCAAGTAGTCAACTCTCATGGCTCCATTGTGTATAATCGCTCGACCGTTTAACTGTGGCTGATTTAATTTTCCTTTTATTTGACAATCCAAATCTAGATGACCCTGTGTTTCTGAAAGGCCATTGAGAATAACGTATTCAAAGAAATCCATTTGAAAATCATCAGCAGTAAGCACGCCTTCAATTTCATTACTTGCAGTATTTACAAATGCATCCAAGACAATCATTTGATTATCTGAATCTCGAATTAAATTTAAATCAATCTTTAATCTATCATTAGTTAAATCTTCTATAAGCAAGTTTAATGCGCCAAATGAATCTCCATTGAACAGCAATTCAGGCATTACAAAACTTCCTTGGAGAGATGGTTTTTCAAAAACATTCAACACTTGGAAGTTTATGAAAGTTGAACCTCCAAATATAAATTTAGGATTATCAATAAATGGATTGACCAAGGCAAGATCTACTTTACTTACGTGAAATACCAAATCTTTATTGTCCCGACTTTGTACTTCAATCTTACGTTTACCGTCTTCCAGAATAAGATCTTTTACATAGATTGATTTATCGCCAAGAACTATTTCATTGTTAACATCAAATTTCCAATTTGTACCCAACATTTCCCAAGAATTCTCTTTGATATGAGCGACTAATTCTTTGCCACGCGGTTTGGCATCTATCGTCACATCAAAATTCCCATACTTATCTAGTAGGTTACCTGATTTTGCAGAAACAAATAATACAGATTCACTATCAAGTGCTGCATCTAAATCCACATTATCAAACATTTGATCATTGATAAATAAGTGATCAAAATCTATCTGTAAACCTGATTTTTCTTTATAGTTGAATAGGCTTAACTCTGTTGCTTTTATAGCAATTTCATTGTAAGACAAACTATCAACAGTAGAAGCAATTTGTAATTTTTGAAGTCTTGTATCAGCCATCCCCTTTGCAACCAGACCATTTATCTTTAGATCAGGTTGACCTAAAAAAGATAGCAACTCTTGACTTTCAATTACATGTAAATCAAAAGTGAAATTTTGATTGGTACTGGGTTCAATATTTTGAATATTTAAGTACTCAGACCACTCTGGCTGCGAGTAAAAAATTAGACCTTGGAGATCCTTCCCAAGTGTATTAAAACTTATCTGACCATTGAGATATATGTTTGCCAGATCTGATTCTAGATTTAATGTTCTTTTCCCGTCCTTGTCAGGAGTTGATACCAAGTGTACACTATCTAGGTGAGTCTTTCTCCCATTAAGCTCCATATTCAAATCTTTAACATGAGCCTCTCCATTAAAGTCGTCAATACTCCCACCGCTCAAACTGAAATCTATATCTCCAGAAATAACCAATGAGTCCTTGGACAAATTCAATTTTTTTAAATCTAGATTATTTACCCTTGCAACAAAGTCTCCATTCAAAATGTCATCATTAAAAACTACACTACCATCGAAATCTAAATCTGCATATTGATCATTCAAATCTAATTGACCATCAAATCTATTTTTTTCAAGAACGCCACTTACAACCAAGTCTTCGTATGTGTGACCTTTGTAACTAAAAGAACTCAATATTCCATCCAAATCAGCCCGAGCATTATTTAACACCAAACCGGAACCATTCTTTACGTTGGTTTTAATATTGATAAATTCTAAATCCTCGTTACCACTCCATTCTCTTAAGTTAAAGTCTACCAATTCTAATGTTCCACTATACTTTGCATTATCTCTTCCTGAAGTCAAATCTAATTGCATATCCGATACTGCACTACCTAGGGCTGTATTTAATTCTCCAAAGGCAACAAAGTTGTAGATAAATCCATCAAACCTACCATTAAATTTAATATTTTCTAGTTTGTAGAAATTTTCAGGAGGCCTAAAATTTGGAATTACATTGGTTAAATCCGCCATCGAAGTTTCAAGTTTTTCCACCTCCATATTGATCAATGCAGCATTTGGATCAGTAATATTTCTTGCTCTTACTTTTCCATTAAAAACAATTTTATTTCCGACTCTTAATTTAAGATCATTTGTACTAAAATTATTTACTCGACCTTGAAATTTTCCATCAAGTTGAATCGATTCATTTTGATTGTTGATAATTAACGGAGAATTTGCTAATCCAGGAATTAGATAATTTATTTCATAGATTGAAAAGTATGAATCATCAAACTCGATATCCATGAATACCTTGTCAGCAAAATTTTCAAAATCATCAAAGGATCTAAACTTCAATTTATTATTCGTTTTAAGAATTGTCTTTTCCGTTTTCAACTCAAAGTCCGAAAGTATAATTGACTTTTCCGAAATTTTCAATTCTGAAAAAGAAGTGTTTTCTAATTCAAGCTTATTATCTAATATTCCTGAAAGATTTTCTAAGACAGCAGAAACATCAGTCTTATCTTTTATTTCAATCGAATTAGCAGATAACTTTAAATTAGTTAAGCTTAGATTTTTGTAGTCAATTTCGTTTCGTCCAGTTTTCTTGTCTAGATTGAATGTTTTTATCTCGCCTTCAGAAACATTGATTTTGTTTATTTTTATTCTAGGGAAAATAGACTCGACTGTTTCAATATCTAAAGACTCAGAAACTTCCTTTAGCATTTTATCGCCGGTAACGTGTAATTCAAATTTCGGTTTGACAAAAGTAATGTCATCAAGAAAGAATTTTAGTGAATCTACGCTAATGGAATCAACAGTAAGTTTCCCTTTTTGTAGAGTAATAATTTGCTCTTGACTGCTTGTCTTATTTCTATACTTTAAATTTACAAGGTCAATAGTTTTTACTTCTAACAAAAATGATTTCTGACTTTCGGTAACCAAGTCAGCAGGATCATCGGAAGAAATAGGATTAGATAGATTATTTTCATTTAGCTTATCCAGTAAGGTCTTCCAATTAGATTGGATATCATCATCTGACTCTTCGACATTTATGTAAATGTCTTTTAAGTAAATATCACTTATGTACAACTCACTTTTCAATACACTCATCAAATTATTACTCAATGAAGAGCTTATTTCACTTCCAGAAAATAAAGTGTCACCTTTCATATCAATTCCTGATACATTCCACACTCTAACACCTCTTTTGATGCTGAGAGAAACACTATCTACTTGAATGTTGATGTCTAATTTTTCAGAAAACTTGTCGGACATATAATCGACTGCCCAATTCTGAAATCCTGGTCTGGTGAGCGTAAATGATAGGAGAATAAATAAAAGGGCTATAACTATAAAGAACCAATAAAGGACTTTAAGCCATTTGGGTACCCGCCATGTTTTTTTCTCTTGAGTCAATTTGATAAACTTCTTCTATAGAATTAACACCACTAAGGTCGGAAACTATCACCAAAAGCCCATATTTAACGCTTTCTTAATTGTTTAATAACTCAAAAAGCTTTTTTACTTGTCTAGCCTCTTTGACATCGTGCACTCTTAAAATGTTTGCCCCATTTTGTAAGGCTGTCAAATGCAATGCGGAACTTGCCGCCAAACTATCTGCTGCCTCTATTTCTAAGGGCTTATAAATCATCGATTTTCTACTCAAACCCACTAAAATTGGGCAATCTAGTATTGAAAACACTGACAAATCTTTGAGTAAACGATAATTGTCTTCTATTGATTTTCCAAATCCAAAGCCTGGATCTACCATCACATTATGAATTCCTAATTTCTTGAGCTTAGACAATTGCTGCGTTAAAAACTTTAATACGTCTAATGTAGTTTCCTGATACTGAGGGCTAAATTGCATATTTTCAGGTCTGTTCTTCATATGCATAAGACAATAATAAGCGTCATACTTAGAGACGACAGTAAGTAACTCAGGGTCAATAGTTCCAGCACTGATATCATTGATCATATTTGCACCATGCTCAAGGCAAAAGTGGGCAAGTTTTGCATGAACGGTGTCAATGCTTATGAATGCCTTTGGAAACGAATTCCTCAATTCTATGAAATAGTTTTTTACTCTATTGAATTCCTCTGTTGGGCTAATTATTTTGGCACCAGGTCTTGACGACATGCCTCCAAGGTCAATAATATCAGCACCTTCATCAATCATTTCACCTACTCTTTGCCTGAAATCTTGCATATTTTGAACCCTTGAATAAGAAAAATATGAATCTGGTGTTAAATTAATTACACCCATTATTTGAGTCTCACGGCTAGTTAGTACTTTTTTCATATCTGGAAATGTAAGGAATTTTTCATATATGTAAATTACTATAAAATCTAGCATTCTATATTCGGGGTTTGCATGATAATTGTTATCTTAGTGGTAACGAATTTTGTATATTGCTAATCGACGAGAGGATAAAAAGTGAGAAGAAAAAATAACTATCTACTAGATTTAACTGTAGTAATTCTATCTGGAATAATAGCTTCAGTTACCTTATCTAGTTTCAATTCAGACAAAAGCACAGCTAATCATAACCATGAAAGTGCCGAAATTGAAACAATCCAAGACATAAATAAATTTGGGTTTGATACTCAAAAATACCATTTCGACGATTACAAGATCGAACAGGATATGTATTTGAGTGATGTCCTTCTATATGAAGGTATTGACTTTAAAAAGATTGTACAGCTTGAGACCAATTCCAAAGACATTTTCAGTCTAAGGCATTTTAAAGCTGGAAAAGACTTTACTCTTATTAGAGATGGAGAATGTGAATCACCTATTTGTATGGTCTATGAGCCAGATAGATATACTTATGTTCAATACTTCTTTAATGAAAAAGCAACAATCCAGAAGATAAATAAGCCTACTGAAACTTGTCTTGAAACAACGTCAGGTATTATTGAAGGATCACTTTGGGATGCAATGATTTCAAGAAATTTATCGCCATCACTTATAGATAAGATGGAAGATGCGCTTTCTAGCTCAGTGGATTTTTACCACACGCAAAAAGGAGACAAGTTCTATTTATTATATGAAGAGATTTATGTTGAAGGGCAAAAAGTAGGTGTAGGAGACGTATTGGGAGCGAGCTATGAGGATGCAAGAGGAAAACACTATGCAGTCTACTATGAAAATGAACGATATGGAGGCCACTATGATTTGGAAGGTCATCCTACCAAAAGTCAGTTTTTAAGAGCGCCAGTTAAGTATAGTAGAATATCATCTAGATTTAGTTATTCACGTTTCCATCCCATTAAGAAAAGAAGAATTCCGCATTTGGGGACGGACTATGCTGCCGCAGGTGGAACACCAATATTTGCAGTAGCTGATGGCTTTGTAGAGAAAGCAGCTTTTACAAGAAATAATGGTAAATACGTAAAAATAAAGCACGATAAGACATATCAAAGCCAATACCTGCACATGTCAGGCTTTGCAAAAGGTATTAAGTCTGGTACCAGAGTAAAACAAGGTCAAGTTATAGGCTATGTTGGAAAAACAGGTTTAGCCACTGGAAATCATGTTTGTTTTAGGTTCTGGAAAAATGGAAAGCAGATCAATCATTTAAGAGAAAACTTTCCTCCTGCGGACCCATTGCCAGCTAATGAGCTTCCACAATTCTTTAGTGCAAGAGACAATTTATTGGAAATACTTAATGACATTCCTGAACCGATTAGCTCAGAGACTTTCGCTTTAGCTGAAGAATAAATTTTATGATTTCTCGAGGGTAAAAGAAAAACTTGAGCCCTCTCCCAATTTACTACTTACATTGATGGTTTGATCGTGTACTTCTATGATATGCTTTACGATAGATAAGCCTAATCCTGAACCTCCTATCATTCTTGATCTACTAGGATCAACTCTGTAAAAACGATCAAATAGATGTTTGATATGCTTTTCATCTATTCCTATTCCATCATCCGAAACTTCAATTAAAACAGTATCATTTAGAAAGTGTTGATTGATGGTCGTCTGACCGTCCTGCTTTCCGTATTTGATTGAGTTTGATATAAGATTAACCAGCACTTGTCTGATCGAATCAATGTCTGCATTTACCTTTGTAGCAAGATCCTTTCCTTCACCAAGCACTATTTGAATATTCTTTTCTACGGCCATTGATTCTAAATCAATCTTTACATCTTTGATCAGTTTAAATATTTCAAAATTGGTCTTAAATAGTTGATTCTGACCTGATTCAAGTGTATTTATAAGTTCTAAGTCTTCTACTATTGTTTCTAATCGATTTACATTTTTTGCTGCTCGTTTCAGATATTCCATGTTGATATTTTCATCATAGATTCCTCCTTCCAACAAGGTATGGATGTATCCTTGGATTGTGAAAATTGGAGTTTTCAGCTCATGGGATATTACACCAACGTATTTCTTTCTGTATTCTTCTAATGATTTAAGAGATGAAATTTCTTTAGAAGTATTTTCTGCCCATTCTTGAACGTGGATATTTACATTATCAATAGATGTGCCCATTGCCGATTTTGAAATCTCCTTACTTTTATCTGTATCTCTTTTCCCACTAATGATACTGTATATCAGATTTATTTTTCTGGAAACAAAATTCTCCAAGATGTAGCTGATAAGTAAAAATAAGATAATGGAGCTTATGATGGTGCAAACCATAATGGGATATATTGATGTTGAATCCTTTGATATGAAATTCAAAACATCAAACCGAAATAGCAAAAACAAACATAAGGTATTGAGAAGAACAATAGCAATCACTATCGAAATTGTGATTTGCCTTATTGTTACATTTTTAAACATAATTAGAAATCAAATTTATAACCAACTCCTTTAATGGTGTGAATATACTCACTTCCTATTTTTTCTCTGAGTTTTCTAATATGAACATCAATAGTTCGGTCTCCAACGATCACATCCCTACCCCAGACCTTTGATAAAATTTCCAATCTGCTATATACCTTACCGGGTTTGGTAGTAATCAACTTAAGAAGTTCAAACTCTTTTTTTGCTAGGCTTATTTTTTTGCCACCTAGATGAACATCGTAGTGTTCAAAATTAATAGTTAATTCACCAAAGATTTTGACAGATTGATCTTCTTTTGCGTGCAGTGAAGGATGTCTTCGTAGAATAGCTTTGAGTCGACTTAGTAGAACTTTAGGTTTAATCGGTTTACTGATAAAATCATCTCCCCCACTGTCTAATGCATTGATTTGAGTAAAGGACTCAGATCTTGCGGTCAAGAAGCAAATTAGAATGTCTTGATTGTCTTTGTCGCTTTTGATTCTATCACATACTTCAATGCCATCCATCTCAGGCATCATTATATCGAGCAATACTAAATGAGGCTTGAAACTGCTCACTAACTTTAATGCAGAGGCGCCATCTATTGCCGTTTCTACTTTAAATCCTTCCTTTTCAAGATTGTACTTGATAAACAGGAGGATATCCTCTTCATCGTCAACAAGTAAAATTTTGTGCTGGTCATTCATATTAATAAATAAGCTCATAATTACCAAAATCCTGATACCTTTTTATAACATCAACATTATGTCTATGTTAATTATTTTTTGTTGGGCTTATTCGTCAAAATTACAGAAACACTATCCATTATTTCGCCAAATAACTTTTTATCCTTTTTAAGATTGGTCATATATTCATCTAGTTCCTTTACTGAGATTGCATGAAGCTGTTCAAATTCATTTTCCAATTTATCTCTTACGCTGTCTCGTTCTGTTTTGTGCGCTCTTGAAATATAAACATCCATAAAATACATGTCTGCAATTTTAATGACAAGGGCAAATTTATCGTTTACCTGAAAGTCAATATTCTGCTCTTGCTCGCCACAAGACAACAAAGTAAATAGAACTATGATTGCTAAAGTTATTCGATTCAATAAATCAGTTTTTTAGGAAACATGAGATTAACCAATTGTGTGTTTTCAGGGCTTAAATCTAACCAACTTGATGCGCTTGTTTGAAAATGAGCAATGCCGCAGGTAGGTAAATTCTCAATATCTTTTTTTGAAAAATGATTTACCAAGTAAGTAAAACCTGGATTATGTCCAAATATTGCAAAACTGTTGATCGAATCATTAGTATTTTCCATAATATGAATCAAATCTTCATAATCAGCATGATAAATATCTAATCTGATGTCAATTTCATTTTTTATTTCTAATGTTTCATGAAATTGTCTCGCAGTTGTCAATGCTCTATTGGCTGGACTTGAGTAAATATATTCAAGCTTGATCACATTATTATTTTTTATAATAACTGCCATTTTTGGTGCATCGTGCAGTCCTCTTTTGTTTAAAGGCCTGTCAATATCTTTAAGATTCATGTTAGCCCAACTGCTCTTTGCGTGCCGTATGATTAAAAATTGCTTCATAGAAGATGCGTTTATGTCCAAGAAAGCCCAAAAATAATGTTTATCTTTATCAGTTAAGCTAGCTGATGAACTTATATCTGAAAAATATTGAACAAAACATTGAGGAAAAACTGTGGTTACAGGGAGAATCTTTGTTTGACACCGAGGGGACTTTTAAGAAAACCACGAAGATTTCTAAAACACTTTGGAATATCGTTTTGAACGATGGAACCGATTATGAAGTTGAAATTTTACTTAGAAGCAACAAACCCAAATTTACCTGCGAGTGTGATGAATTTTACGAGGCAGGAAATTGTAAACATATTGTTGCAAGTCTCATACATATAAAAGAGGAAATATCTTCTCAAGAACTTGCAAGAGATAAGGCTAAGGCCAAAGAAAATCTCAGGAAAGCAAGAGAGGCAAAATACAATGTAAAGTCGATTCTTGAAAAAGCTCATCCCGAAGAATTAAAGCGTTTTGTTCGCGCTTACGCAAATATGGAGAATTCATTTTCTCTTGCGTTAAAAGGTCATTTTGCAAATAAAATGGATCTTGAAAACAACAATCAAAAATACAAGCAACTACTTGATGCTGCAGTCAAACCTAAAAACTTCAAACATCTTAATTTAAGCACAACAGAGAAAAAGGATTTTTATCGCCTAGTTGATAGTCTTTCAAGTCAAGCAGAGGATTGCATTACGCTTAAACAGTTTAGAGAATGCAAGTACATAATTATGCACGTGATCGATAAGATATTCTATATTAGAAAAAGCTACAACCACAATCCAAAGCGTCTTGAATTAAAAGAAGTCGTCATTCTAAAGTTTCTATCTGAACTCCTAGAAGAGAAAATGCCTCCTGAGTTAAAGACTGAGATTTATGGTGATGTTTTAGAATTAATCAATCGATCTTACTTTGTTCCAGCAGATAAAAATATTATTGAATCAGTTGTAGCAAACTTAGATTTTCAAGCAGATGACGTAGCTACATTTATTGATAAGTTAATTCCGACAATAAATGATAAAAATGAAACAAACTTCAATTTCCTAGCATGTTGTCTTTACTTATATCCTAAACATAAATTTGTACTTGAAAAGATTGTAAGTGAAGTAAGAATCGAAAAGCTAATTCCAACTTTGCAACATTTACATAAACTTGGTAATATTCCACTTTTGATTTTAATCTTAGATGGATTGAAAAAGCAAAAAGTCGAAGCCAAGCAAATCAATATTCTTGCTTGCAAAATATTCTTTGAATCAAAACTTATTAAAAAAGGATTGCCTTACTTAAAAGGTATGCTTCGAGATGATAAGGATAATTCCTTGGCTATAGGTATGGTCAATTTTATCGAAGAAGAAACTAGAGAAGAATTTCTGGATGAGCTCAACAAAATTTTTAAAGACACCGAGCAATATGATTTGTTGAGATTCTATAAAAATACCCAACAATTAGAAAAAATTGCTGAAGAATTAAAAGGTGGGGCTGACCTATCCTTGCTTTGGGAATATGATGGTTTGCTTTTAGACTTAGGAGAAGAGCAACTGTATGATTTGTATTTAGAAACATCAAAAGCACACTTAAATAACTACATTGGTGCAGCAGGAAGAGATGCTATTCTTACTTCTTTAAATCGCCTAAACAACTTGGGACTCAAAAAAATGAGAAGAAAACTCCAAGATGAAATAAAATCAGAATTTTCTCATCGAAAAATAATTGCGGATATTTCAAAGCTTTAGAATGAAGGTTGATGCGTGTATTTTTGATATGGATGGTGTCATCGTAGATACTGCAAAATTTCACTACCAAGCTTGGAAACGAATGGCACAACTTTTTGGTGGAGATCTGACTGAAGAACAAAATGAAAAATTGAAAGGTGTCAGTAGACGCGGTTCACTGGATTTTATTCTTAGTGAAAATGGAGTCGAAAAGACCGAAGAAGAAAAGGTCGAGTTAGCCAATCAAAAAAATGTTTGGTACTTAGAGTTAATCGGTTCTTTAAATAAATCAGAATTATTGCCAGGAGTATTAGAGCTCATAAAAGAATTACACTTACATGATATTTCCATTGCTTTAGGCTCTGCTAGTAAAAACGCAATTACTATATTGAAAATGATGGGTATCGATCACTATTTCGATGCTTTGGTCGATGGAAATTCTGTTCAAAAATCCAAACCTAATCCTGAGGTATTCTTGAAAGGAGCCAAAGGCATGGATATAAAACCAGCAAACTGCATTGTATTTGAGGATTCCTCAAAAGGGATTGAAGCTGCCATCAAAGGTGGCTTTATACCTATCGGTATTGGAGAACAACATAACCTAGAAGAAGCTCTTATCGTTTATCCAGGTTTCAATCAGCTTACTTGGGCTTCAATACTTCAAGACTTAAATGATCAAATGAGTTAGGATTCATGAAAGAGTATTTAGTTAATCATCCTTGGAAAATTATTGAGGAAGAATTTCATCCTGAATATAATAAGATAACTGAAAGCCTCTGTTCGTTAGGAAACGGGAAGATGGGAGGACGAGGAAACTTCGAAGAAACTTTCACAGGACAAAGCTTGGAAGGTAGCTATTATGCAGGCATCTATTATCCCGATAAAACAAAGGTTGGTTGGTGGAAAAATGGTTATCCAGAATACTTCGCAAAAGTTTTAAACGGATGTAATTGGATAGGACTAAAGATAATGATAGGTGATTGTGAATTAGATTTAAATTGCTCTGTAATCAATACTTTTCGACGTGAATTAGATATGAAGAAGGGGTTATTTACTAGAACGTGTTCAGTAGTGCTCCCAAACGGCGCTCAAGTTGATATAAGAAGCCAAAGATTTTGTAGTATGGATAATGATGAGTCCGCTGCACTTGATTACCAGCTGAGTATCAAAAATTTCAAAGGATTTATAAGTGTTGAATCTTTTCTGGATTTTGATATAGAAAATAAAGACTCAAATTATGATGAAAAATTTTGGAATGAAGTCATCGTAAATATTGAGAATGACTTGATATACAATCAAGCAATCACAAAGAAGACAGAGTTTCAATTAGGCTTAGCAGCAAAAACTGTATTGCAAAAGAATAATGAAATTCTAAGTCCTTCTAAAAATATAGAATCGGAAAAATATGTTTCTAGTTTATATAATTTTGAAATAGAATCCGATTGTTCAATTATGATAAACAAGTTTGTGGGAGTCTGTTCAAGCTTTTATTATGATGCTAATACAATCCAATCAAATGCCATTCAAATAGCTGCTGAATCAGCTAAAACTGGTTATACTCGATTACGACTAAACCATGAAAATGTTTGGAAAAAAAAATGGAATGATAGTGACGTAGAAATCATAGGCGATGTTGGAGCTCAACAGGGAATAAGATTTAATATTTTTCATATGAATCAAACCTACACTGGTCAAGATGCGAGATTAAACATCGGACCCAAAGGTTTTACTGGTGAAAAATATGGTGGTAGTACTTACTGGGATACTGAAGCCTACTGCCTACCTTTCTATTTAAGTACAGCTGAGCAATCTGTTTCAAGAAATCTTTTAATTTACAGACACAATCATTTGCGCAAAGCAATAGAAAATGCCTCAAAATTAGGATTTACTGGTGGTGCAGCATTGTATCCTATGGTGACAATCAACGGCGAGGAATGCCATAACGAATGGGAAATCACCTTTGAAGAAATACATAGAAATGGCGCGATTGCTTTTGCCATTTTTGACTATATCAGATATACAGGAGATGAATCATATTTGGCTGATTATGGATTAGATGTATTGATAGCCATTGCACGCTTTTGGTCTCAAAGGGTTAATTACTCAGAAGCCAAAAATAGGTATGTCATTTTAGGCGTCACAGGTCCTAATGAATACGAAAATAATGTCAACAACAATTGGTATACCAACTATATTGCTGTGTGGTGCTTGAAGTATTGCTTGACATCTTTGAATAAACTTAAAGACAGTAATCCCAAAAGATATCAAGAAGTAATAGTTACAAATAAATTTGACGAAAGTGAAATAAAGAGATGGAATGAAATCATTGAAAATATGTATTTCCCATTCAGCGATAAACTAGGTATTTATTTGCAGCAAGATAATTTCCTAGATAAAGATCAAACTATTATTGCCGAATTGGATAAGCGACATCTTCCATTAAATCAAAACTGGTCTTGGGATCGGATACTTAGATCTGTTTATATAAAGCAAGCAGATGTGCTTCAAGGCTTATTTTTCTTCGAAGACCATTTTAGCTTGGAAGAAATCAGAAAAAACTTTGAATACTATGAGCCTCGAACTGTCCATGAATCTTCCCTATCGCCATGTGTCCATGTAATTCTTGCATGTCTGATTGGTCATGATGAAAAGGCCTATGAGATGTATCTAAGAACATCTCGGCTTGACCTTGATGATTATAACAATGATACTGAAGATGGGCTTCATATAACCAGTATGGCTGGTACTTGGATGTCAGTAGTAAAAGGATTTGGTGGTATGCGAATTAAGAATAATACACTGTACTTTAAACCTAGATTGCCAAAAAATTGGGAAAAGTTATCATTTAGAATTAAATTCAGAGATGCCTTGTTAAATGTGCAAATTTCTTTAAATGATATATCCTTTGAAAACATATCTAACAAGCATATTGAAATTTCCATTGTTGATCAATTAATCAATCTTAAAGCTTATGAAAGTAAAGTTCACAATTTGTAGTTTATTGATTTTACTATTAATCAGTTCTTGCAAAAATGAGCAGCCTAACGCAGCATCATCAGATATGCCTTCAGTCAATGAGCAAAACAAGGACATAATGCCTGCTCCTGAGCAACCAACAAAAGGCTTTTATCCTAGTTGGGCAAAAAATGCAGTTATATATGAGGTAAACTTGAGGCAATATACTCCAGAAGGAACCTTCGAAGCATTTTCTGCACATATCCCACGGCTTGCTGACATGGGTGTTGATGTATTATGGTTCATGCCAATTTTTCCTATCAGTGAAACCAAGAAAAAAGGGAAATTAGGGAGCCCGTATGCCGTATCCAATTATACAGACGTAAATCCTGAACATGGAACCTTAACAGACTTTCGTAAATTGGTTAGAAAGGCGCATGAAAGCAATATGAAAGTCATTATTGATTGGGTTCCTAATCACACTGGTTGGGATCATCCGTGGATCAAAGTGCATCCGCAATTTTACACAAAGGGACCTGACGGCAAAATTACAGATCCTGTAGATCCCTCTACAGGGGAGCCTTGGGGTTGGACTGATGTTGCTGATTTAGACTATAGCAACACTGATATGAGAAAATCAATGTTGGATGAGATGGAGTTTTGGGTAAAAAGAGTTGGGATAGACGGATTTAGACAAGATGTAGCACATGGTGTGCCACTCGATTTCTGGGTTGAGTATCGCAAGAGAATGATGAAGCATGATCAATTACTTCATTTGGCAGAAGCTGAAGTTCCAGCACATAGAAATCAAGAATTATTTCATATATCATATGGATGGAGTTTTCATCATTTATTAAATGAAATTGCTCAAGGCAAAAAAGGCGCTTCAGAAATTAAGAAATGGTATGAAGAGGATCGCAAGAAATTTATCAGAGGATGGCACATGCACTTTACTAGTAATCATGATGAAAATACCTGGAGTGGAACTGAGTACGAACGTATGGGAGCTATGGTGAAATTGATGGCGGTACTCACATGTACTTTTGATGGAACTCCACTAATTTATTCTGGACAAGAAGAACCCTTAAAAAAACGTTTAGAGTTTTTTGAAAAGGATATAATTCCTTTTGAAAAATACAGAATGATGGATTTTTATAAAAAGCTATTGCTTGCAAAGCATAGCTGTAAGGCTCTTTGGAACGGCCCATTTGGTACTGAGCCTGAGTTCATCAAGGCTGATGATGATATGCTGATCTTTAGAAAAGAAAATGAAGGAGAGACAGCAATTGTAGTTTTGAATTTTAGTAAAGAAATAGCAGAATACAATCTTCCATTTGATGTAAGCAATATGGTTGAGGTAATGAGTGGAAGAATGACAAACTTTAATAAAGATGAGGTTCAAAAAATTGATGGCTATGGTTATCAAGTCTTTACAAATTTCTAATTAGATTTTATGACTAATAAGCCACGACTTTCATTTTGGGATATTTGGAACATGAGTTTCGGTTTTTTGGGAATTCAATTTGGTTTTGCACTTCAAGGTGGAAATATGTCAAGAATATTCCAATCATTGGGAGCTGCAAAAGATGATATTCCTCTACTTTGGATTGCTGCACCACTCACAGGTTTGTTGGTACAACCAATCATTGGATATTTAAGTGATAGGACGTGGCATCCTAGATTTGGAAGACGTCGCCCCTTCTTTTTAATCGGTGCGGTGTTAGCTTCCCTTGCACTATTTGTAGTACCAAATTCATGGGCGCTCTGGGTAGCGGCTGGAATGCTTTGGATTCTAGATGCTTCTATCAATATAAGTATGGAACCCTTTAGAGCTTTGGTCGCAGATAAGTTACCAAAAGAACAAAGAACCTATGGCTTCATTGTACAAACATTGGTTATAGGAATTGGTACTTGGGTAGCCAGTAACTTGCCTTGGTTTATCAATAAAGTTTTAAACGTCAGCAATACAACTGAAGGATCGGGAGTAGTTGGAGCTAATGTCAAATACTCATTTTATGTTGGAGCAATTGTTTTTCTATTAAGCATTTTGTACACGGTTTTTACTACAAAAGAATATCCACCGGAGGATCTAGAAAGCTTTAAGCGCGAAAAAGAATCTAGTAAGGGATTCATGAATGCTTTTAAAGAAATATTTACAAGCATTGTTAAGATGCCTAAAACAATGATGCAGATTGGCTTGGTTCAATTTTGTTCATGGTTTGCTTTTTTTGCAATGTGGAGCATGGCTACTCCAGCGTTAACTGAGCACATCTTTAATGCTCCTGTAGCCAGCACCAATGATTTTGATATTTCTTTAGCAAGTCAAAAGTTAGCTTACGAACAAGCTGATCTTGCCTATAACAATGCGGCTGATTTGGTGTCTTCTTATTTTGGTACTTATGGATTGATCTCAATGTTTATAGCATTGATATTGGCTTTCATAACAAGTAAGATTGATATCAACAGAAAGTTAATTCACTCTGTTTCATTAGCATGTGGTGGTTTGGGTTTTATTATGATGTATTATATTCCTGAACCTTGGATGTTACATCTTTGTTTTGCTGGAATTGGAATTGCCTGGGCAAGTATTTTATCTATGCCTTATGCAATGCTAGCTGGGTCGATTAATCCCAAAAAAATGGGAGTCTATATGGGGATATTTAACATGTTTATTGTAATACCTCAGATAGTTGCAGCGCTTGGTGGAGTGAATTTGTCTTATAAGATTTTGGGAGAAGCTACAATTAATACTATGATATTTGCAGGACTATTTCTTATTGCTGGGGCGTTATTAACTTGGCTAATACAAGAAAAAGAATGGGGTGAATCGCATATAAATTATTGAATCGGTAGTGTAAAGCCAAACTTGGTTCCTTGCTGGCCCTCTTTGTTTTCTAGCCATATTTTTCCGTCATGAGTTTCTACAATTTTTTTGCAGATAGAAAGGCCTAATCCTGTTCCTTCATAATTTCTTCTGGAGTGCAATCGCTTAAAAGGCTCAAATATTTCTGCACTGAATTGATCAGAAATTCCTATCCCATTATCTTGAATCGTAATTTTTATAAAGTTGTTTCGAGTTTTAGCTGTAATTTCAATCGTAGGGTTTTCTGAAGAATTATATTTTATCCCATTTTCTATAAGGTTTTGAAAAAGAAGAGATAGGTATAATTTGTTTCCTTTTACGGAAGGCAGATTTACATAGTTGATTGTCGCATCTTTCTCCTTGATGTATTCAGAATGGGATTGTACAAACTCATCTACTAATTCTTGAAGATTAACCATTTCTTTTTTGATCTCAGTCTTGTCAATTTTTGAAAAACTTAAAATCTCCTCAATCAAAGTATTCATTCTTCCAGCAGATGACTCAATCTGGCCAAGGTATTCCAATTTTTTCTCTATCTTATCTGGTTGATCAATCGTTCTTCTCAATAGCCCGGCAAAACTTCCAATGTTTCTGAGTGGTTGCTTAAGATCATGTGAGGTTATATATGCAAACCTTTCAAGTTCCTTATTTTTTGATTTTAGAACGCTAAGTAAACTATTTTGATCTACTAATAACTTTTTAATCAATTGGAAATATCTTAGGGTAATAATAACAACCATGATTGCCCCAAAAATGAACATTAATAAATTATCCTCTGGTGATAAATCGCTTTGAATTATTAAATCAAAGTTGCTTGTTATATAGTCGATTGCCAAGTAAGAAAAGATAGTTAATATAACAAAAAATAATTTGCTGGTTAAGGTTGGTAATAGCAATGAAGCTAAAAGGAGCACTACTATATATAAGCATTCAACTCGTAATTCCGTATTATGAATATAATACTCAACTGAAATAGCTGCAATACAAACCGTTATCTGGAATGATGAAGCTGCTAAATAACTGATTTTACTTCTGATAAAAAAGAAGCTTAGCATTACTAGCAAGATTATTCCCGTCATCCGAGAATCTGGATTCTGATTTATCACATCTTTCATAAAAAAGAATACCAACCAAAAACAAATTAACAGCTGAAGTTGATTTATTAAGGTATTGTTGGTTTTGTCAAAAGCATCAAAATGCTCTTTCTCACCAAGATTTGTTATTTTTTTGTACCAATTCTTAAGTATTGACATAACAAAAAGCTTTGTGTCAAATATGAACCAATATTTGACAATTATTAGGGCTTAATCGCTATCACTTCAATCATTTGAGGACATAAAATACTTGCGCCATCTATCTGTTCCAACTGATATAGTTCATCTAATGCAAATTCGACTTGCTTTTGGGTTAGGAAACCAAGTCCTACCATTTTGGGTAGAAAAATTTTTAAAAATGATTTTGGCCACTGCCAGCTAAACTGCTCTGGTGTAACCAATTTATTTAATGGTCTAGTACTTATAACTTCTAAGCCTAAATCATAAAAATAAGATGAAATCTTACGACCAACATCAATATTGCCTTCTTGTCCATTTTTATACGTTACAAATATTGCATCAATGCCAGCTTGTAGAGCCGGTAGATGTGGTTCAATTTGAAAAGTATTCCAATCATAGTATTCTTGGGCAACGATTACTGCTCCAGGCTGCATTGCCTCTTCAATTTTTTCTAGAATCTTAAATGGATGCGAAACCCAAGCAAGAGCCCATCTGATAAAAACACCATCAATCTGATCATTAGACAAATCCATTGAATGAAAGTCTGAGTGACGAATATCAATATTCAATTGATGAATGTTCTTTATCTGTTCTAAATATTGAATATAATTTTTTGATTTGTCGACAGCTATAACCTTACCTGATTCTCCAACGATATAAGCCAAATCTCTAGTGCAGAATCCAGGTCCAGAGCCTAAATCTAGTATAATTTGACCGGCTCCAAACTCTGCGAGATCCCAAGCTTTTCTTGCTTCACTCGCCCAAACCTGATGTTGAAGACCCAATCGATGTAGTTCTTCACTATCTGTTCCTAATATGTAGTCTTTATTGCTCAATATTTACTAATAAGTCTTTTGTAATATAATCATATTATAATTTATAGTAATGTACTACGAAAATAAATCAATAATTAGTTTAAATTTGTATCATGTTTAACGTACCTAACATACTTAGTTCATTAAGAATAGTAATTGCATTAACTGCGCCATTCTTTCTAATTGACGGAAGTTTACAAATGAGACTTTTTGTTGGCTTTATTTGCACAATAGCCGTCATTACAGATTGGGTTGATGGTTGGTATGCAAGAAAATATAATGCTGTCACAAAAATTGGTAAGATTCTCGATCCCATTGCAGACAAAGCATTGGTTATTGTAGTTTTTTCAGTTCTAGCCTACTTAGATGTTCTTTCATTCCTTTGGGTTCTTCCAATAATCTTGAGAGAAGTAATTATTACAATCTACAGATTTATTTTCTTACAAAAAAATAAGGTTGTTGCTGCGGTCAAAAGTGGAAAGATAAAAACCATCATGCAAATGTTTACACTTGGATTAGCTTATACACTTTTCATGTTAAACAGGCATTTCCCAGAATACTTTTCCTCTAGCTACTGGTTTATACTTTATGTCGCATTATCCATAACCGTATTTTTAACCTTGCAGTCTGGTTACATTTTTTTTAGAAACAATTGGCGATTAATTAAGCACTACCATAACCTAGCATAAAAATGCAAGGCGACAATTCTTTTTGGAAATATAAATATAATGATTGGATTCGTGATTTTACCTCTCTAGGAAATCCCTTGATATTATTACTTGTGCCCTTCGCTGTTTTGGGACCTCAAGACACTTTTTTTAAATTGCTTATTGCACTTTTCGTAAATGAACTTTTCTGCTCCCTAATAAAATTAATTTTTCATAAATCTAGACCAGATGGTCAAGCCTACAAGGGGATTTTAGAAAAGATTGATGCAGGAAGCTTTCCTAGTATACATGCAAGTAGAATAACTCTAGTCTATCTGACCTTATTTAATTTTGCAGAACTTATTTCTCTTAAAATCATTTTTATTCTTGTAATACTTATTGTAACCTATTCAAGAGTATCATTAAAAAGACATTTTTGGGCTGATATTTTTGGAGGTATTGCAATCGGTAGCATCATTTTTTATCTCTTCGACCAATTCTAAAATACTAGATGGATAACATAATTGAAATTATACACAAAAGCCTCCACCAAAATGAGTTACTTAAAATAAAACTGGTTAACCCAAAGAACAAAGAGCTCGAATATTCTCAAATAATTATAAAACCCATAGTACTCAAAAATGGGCCACAGTTGTCATTTGTTTATCGTTATGATACAAAGGATATCACCAAGAATTACAATCATACCAAATCAATTCTTACCATAAGACAATATATTAAAAATGATTTTTCACAAGCAATAGTATTCACAACAAAAAAAGATGTCCATTTTTCAATTTTCCCCAACGGTAAAACAAAAATTAAAAATGCACAACCTAGTTTAAATCAAAGTCAAAACCTCAGTCATGATAAACAAAAAACGAGATTAATAACTCAGGATAAAGATTATTTGAATCATTTAGGAATCACTTCCACCAATGGTTTGGTAAAAGCAAAAATGAATGGCAAGTATCGCCAAATCAATAAATTTATTGAGATTGTCGATTCATTTAAAAGTGATATTCTAAAGTTAGATAAAATCAGAGTTGCCGATATGGGAGCCGGTAAAGGATATTTGAGTTTTGCTTTGTGCGATTACCTCCACAACCAACTAAATAAGGAGATTTCTTTTGATGCTGTAGAATTAAGAGAAAATTTGGTTACGCAAGGGAATCAAATCGCAAAAGAATCAAATTTTTCTGGATTGAATTTTATTCAAAATGATATTCAAAATTACTCGGCAAAAGAAATTGATATTCTGATTGCGCTACATGCCTGCGATACTGCTACTGACGACGCTATACAAAAAGGAATCCATACAAATGCAAGTTTGATTATATGTTCACCTTGCTGTCATAAACAAGTGAGAAAAGACATGGAGCCAAATTCAAAGATAATTCCGATTATCAAACACGGTATATTAAAAGAAAGACAAGCAGAAATAGTGACTGATTCAATTAGAGCGCTGATACTGCAATACTTTGGGTATAAAACCAACGTGATGGAATTTATTTCCTCTGAGCATACATCAAAAAATTTATTGATAACGGCAGTTAAGGATGAATCGATTGCGCTAAAATCAAAGGATACTCTTAAACAGATTGCAGAGTTAAAATCAATATTTGGTGTTAAGCAACATCAGTTAGAAGTTTTGATGTCATTGGATAGCTGAAAGTAATTTCTTTGTGTATTCGTTTTGAGGATTGTTGTATACGATGTCGGGCTTTCCTTTTTCTACAATTTTTCCGTTGTACATGACTGCAACTTGGTCGCTGATAAATCTCACTGCTGCAAGATCATGAGCAATAAATAAAATAGTGACGCCAAGCTCATCTCGAAGATCAAGCAATAGATTGATTATTTGTGCCTGCACAGAAACATCTAAGGCTGAAATTGATTCATCGCAAACCAGCAATTTTGGATTTAATGACAATGCTCTTGCGATAGAGATTCTTTGTCTTTGTCCACCTGAAAACTGATGAGGATATCTTTCTGCATGCTCAGCTGTTAATCCAGTTTGTTCTAGTAACTCGATGACTCTCTCTTTAGCTTGAGATTTTGGCAGTAATTGATGACTAAGAATTGGTTCTAAAATAGAAGCACCTACCTTCATTCTTGGATTTAAAGAACCATACGGATCTTGGAAAATCATCTGTACGCTCTTTCTAAAACTGCGCAATTCAGAACCTGATATCTTTGTGACATTATTGCCTTCAAAAATAATTTCTCCGTAATCTGGAGTCAATAAGCGAGATACGATTTTTCCTAGTGTCGATTTTCCACATCCAGACTCTCCTACCAATCCGAGAATTTCTCCTTTACGTATCGAAAAGCTAACATCATCAACCGCCTTCGTGTAATCTATCGTTTTACCAAGCCAATTTTTCTTAGCTGGAAAGTATTTTTTAAGATTGTTTACCTGCAATACCACTTCTTCGCTTCTTTCGCGTAATTGTTTTTCCACTGTGGATACGGTTCCATCTATGAAATCTTCTACTGTGGGCAATCGGTTGAGCTTAAAATTCTGTTGAGGTCTACAAGCGATTAGGCCTTTGGTATAAGCTTTCTGAGGATTTTCAAAAATTTCATCGACTGTTCCTGTCTCTACAACCTCACCTTGATGCATGACAATAACACGATCACATAACTCTCTCACCAAACTTAAATCATGTGAAATAAAAATCGTAGCTGTTCCTGATTCTTGCTGAATAGATTTAATCAATTCTAGAATTTCTTTTTGGACAGTGACGTCCAAGGCTGTAGTTGGTTCATCCGCAATGAGGATATCAGGGTTTGCGGAGATCGCCATAGCAATCATCACTCTTTGCAATTGTCCTCCTGATGCTTGGTGAGGATAAGCATTGTATAGTCTTTTAGGATTAGGTAATTTCACTTTCGTGAATAAGTCCAACACCTTTTGCTTGATTTGAGCTTTGCTTAAGTCGGTATGTAAGTCTAGCATTTCTCCAACCTGCATTCCTAATTTCATGGTTGGATTGAGACTACTCATCGGTTCTTGGAAGATCATGGCCATTCTCTTTCCTCTAAACGCTCGTATTTCTTCTTCTGAGAGCAAATTGAGATCTTCTCCATTAAATAGAATTTGTCCTTTTGATAATACTCGCTTTAATGGTAAAAGCTTCATCAAGCTTAAAACAGAGACAGATTTACCAGAACCTGATTCTCCAACAATTCCTAGGATTTCTTTTGGATAGAGATCAAAATTAAGGTCGATGACCGCTTTGGTCTCCCCTTCACTGGTTTTAAAACTAGTATTGAGATGATTTACTTCTAGTATTTTATTCTGTTCCTTCAAATATTGGATATTAACCCAAAGATAGACGATTTTCTATTTCTTGTTATCATCTATTCTTACTTGCAATTATGTATATTTAAGATAATTAACTTAGTCATTATCCGTATGTTAATATTCAGTTGTGATATACATATGCTTTGTTAGTAAGAAAAGTACAAAATGAAATTTCTAAATAAAATATTTGGTAAAAGTAAGACCTAGTTTAAATTAAGCCAATGAAATTATCGAATTCTGGAATTGGTTTATAGATAATCAAATAAGATATTATAAGGCAGTGGAATCTCGCCAAGGATTACATAAACCACATTAAAATACTTAATGAAATGAAACTCAAAGTGGAATTTAATTTCGATTTTGAAATATTCAAAGACAAGTATTGGAAAAGCTAGGAAAATTTTGAGCACTAAAGACTAACTTAACTTGAGCAGTAGAATCAATTCATGAGAAAACTTATCTCCATTTTAGAATCAATCAACGAATTTGCCGGAAGGCTATTTTCTTGGTCAACTATTATAATGGTCATTCTAATCTGCATTGAAGTTATACTTAGGTATGTTTTCAATCGGTCGCTAATTTGGATGGTGGAGTTAGAAATTTATTTATTTGCATTTTCATTTCTCTTGGCAGCAGGTTATGCTTTCAAACACGACAAACATGTACGTGTAGATTTGTTTTATTCAAATTTTTCAGTAAAGAAGAAAGCCTGGGTAAATTTCTTGGGAGGAATATTATTCTTAGTTCCATGGTGCGTGGTTTCGATAATTGGCTGTGTAAAATATGCAAACATATCTTGGAGGATCGGCGAAGTTTCTCAACAACCTGGAGGTCTACCTGCCGTCTACTTATTGAAGTTTAGCATCGTTGTAGGATTTGTTTTGCTACTTATTCAAGCAACTGCTTCCATATTAAAATCATTGCTCACGATAGTAACAGGGAAAGAAATTAACTAATGGGATTCCTTGCAATCATACTGTTCTTTTTAATCTTTTCACTAATTCTGAGAGGATATCCAGTTGCATTTACCTTAGGAGGTGTTTCAATATTGTTTGCCTTGATAGTCTCTTATTTCTATCCTGATATAATAAGACTATCTGATTTTTACATTTTACCTTTTAGATTTATGGGTATCGTTAGCAATACGATGTTGATGGCTGTACCACTTTTTATCTTCATGGGAATCATGTTAGAAAAATCAGGCTTAGCAGAATCCTTGTTGGAAACGATGGCCATTCTTTTTGGGAAATTTAAAGGTGGTTTGGCTATATCAGTGATTATTGTTGGAGCCCTTCTAGCAGCTTCAACTGGGATTGTTGGAGCAACTGTTGTTACGATGGGCTTGATAAGTCTTCCGACGATGTTGAAGAGAGGATATAAGCCAGAATTGGCAACTGGTGTTATAGCTTCCTCAGGAACACTTGGCCAAATCATTCCGCCTTCAGTTGTACTCATTTTATTGGCCGAACAAATAAGCAGTAGTACCAGAGGAAAATCACAGGTTGATGTGGGTTCTTTATTTCAAGCAGCAATTTTGCCTGGTGTCGGTTTGGTGCTAGCGTACATCTTATACGTCATCATCATAAGTCGAGTTAAGCCAGATTGGGCGCCAGCAATGCCTCAGGTTGAAATTGATCAATTGAAAGGAGAAGGATTTCTTGGGAGACTTATAAAGGCTTTCGTATTACCACTTGTATTAATTATTTCAGTGCTCGGGTCTATCTTTGCTGGTATTGCTTCACCTACAGAGGCTGCGGCGGTAGGTGCATTGGGAGCTACTGTTCTGACCGTATTTCAAGGAAAGTTTAAGTTGGAAGTATTGAGAGCCGTTATGAGGCAGACGATACTTTTGACATCCATGGTTTTCTTTATTTTACTAGGTGCAACGACCTTTACTTTGGTATTTAGATTATTGGGAGGGGATGAATATTTAATTGGTTTGATTACTTCGGCTAATTTATCGCCGATGGTATTTTTAGCCATTGTCATGATTGTCATTTTCATAGCTGGATTCTTTATTGATTTTATAGAAATCATTTTCATTTTTGTTCCTGTTATAACTCCAATTTTTGATATCTACGAAATTGATATGCTTTGGATAGGAATATTAATGGCATTGAATCTACAAACATCATTCTTAACTCCTCCCTTTGGATTTTCTTTGTTTTACTTAAAAGGTGTTTCCCCTCCAGAAATCACAAGTGCTGTGCTTTATAGAGGTATTATACCTTTTATTATTATTCAATTAATATTCTTAATAACTATCATCATTTTTCCACAAATTATTTACACGCTCATTAAGTAATAATTATGAAACGTAAAGATTTTATAAAAAAAGGAATTCTTGGAGGCACTGCTTTGGGTTTGACCGGTCTTGTTTCTAGCTGCCAACCAGAAGCAACTTCAATTGACGAATCTAGTTTGCCTAATATAAATTTCAACAAGACCTTTGATTGGAGAATGACCACTGTTTGGGGTAAAAACTTTCCTGTTCTTGGCGAGTCTGCAAATAGGCTGTCTGACCTTGTCAACAAAATGTCTGGAGGTAGATTGCGTATAAAAATTTACGGAAGTGGAGAATTGGTTCCGGGATATGAAACCTTTGATGCAGTTTCTGTGGGTGTAACAGAAATGGGTTGTGGTGCTTCCTATTATTGGCAAGGAAAATCACCTGCAGCAGTCTTTTTTACGGCAGTGCCATTTGGTATGAACTCTCAACAACTTACTTCATGGCTAATAGGAGGAAAAGCTGAGGGCTATGAATTATGGAAAGAAACATACGAGCCTTTCAATTTGATTCCTTTCCTTGGAGGAAATACGGGAGTACAAATGGGCGGTTGGTTTAATAAAGAAATCAATTCTATGAAAGATCTTCAGGGCTTGAAAATGAGGATTCCTGGATTGGCAGGAAAGGTATTGGAAAAGGCAGGAGGAGCTGCTATCAATGTACCAGCTGGAGAAATATTTACCAACTTGGAAAGAGGTGTAATTGATGCAACTGAATGGGTCGGGCCATATCACGATTATAAATTAGGCTTGCACAAGGCTGCAAAATATTATTACTCACCAGGCTGGCATGAAACTGGTTCTCAAATGGAATTCATCGCAAATCTATCTGCATGGAAAACATTGCCCAGCGACCTTCAGGAAATCCTTTATGCTGCTACTATAAATGTTCATGCATGGATGTTGGCAGAATTTGATCAAAAAAATGCGGAGTACCTAAAGACCATTCAAAAGGAAACAAATGTTGAGATAAAAGAATTTCCATCTGAGGTTCTTGCTCAATTAGATGTACACTCAAAGGAGGCCATTGATGAAATCATTGCTTCAAATGAACTTGCCAAAAAAGTCTATAAAAGCTATGTAGAACATCAGCATACACTCAACAAATGGTCAAACCTAACAGAGAAGGCATATTACAATAAAATTGCAAATCTCTGAGTTTTAACCAAAAACCGAACAAACAGCTTACAAACATGTTATAATTAGTAATATTTTAACCTAATTAAGAGCTACTTTTGGGCATTCAAACGTTTACAGAATAAAGAGGGAAAATGAAACGAATATTTAAAATTTTAGGACTTATAATTCTAGCACTTGTTATAGCACTGGCATTAATTCCATTCTTGTTTAAAGATGAGATTATAAAAGCCATTAAGGATTATGCAAATGAAAATATAAATGCAGAACTAAACTTTGAGGATGTCTCCTTGAGTTTATTAAAATCCTTTCCAAACGCAAGCATCACATTAAATGATATAAGCCTAATCGGAAAAGATGAATTTAAAGATGTGGTTTTGTTTTCTGCTGGAACACTGGTGTTGGAAACCAATATTAAATCAATCATTGCAGATCAAGAAAATATCAGTCTGAAAGAATTTCATCTCAATGATGGTGAAATAAACATCATCAACACCAAAGCTGGTAAAGCCAATTACGATATTGTAAAAGAAAGTGATAGCTCAGCGAGCACAGAGAGTAGCAACTTTACTTTAGCCATCCAGAATTACTCAGTAAACAATACTGACATCAGCTTCAAAGATTACAGTACTGACATGATATTCGCTACAAAAGGATTTAATCAATCTGGGTCAGGAGATTTTACTCTCGATCAATTTGATTTAAAAACAAAGAATACTATTGAAAGTACAAGTTTTAGTATGGAGGGAATTCCATATCTGAAAAATACTCCAATCTCAGGTCCACTTGATGTAGGAGTAGATTTAGCTAATGCCAAGTACACTTTCAAAGAAAATGAAATAAAAATCCATGATCTACTATTGAAAATGATTGGATACATAGATATGAATGACAATGACATGGATATGAACTTAGATATAAGTTCACAAGAAGGCGATATACGAAATTTCCTTTCTCTTATTCCAAATGTCTTTTATGAAGATCTACCCGGTCTAAAAACCAAAGGAAGTGCAACAATTGCATTGAAGGTTAATGGAAAATATGATACAAATAATTATCCGCAGCTCGATTTAAATATCCAGACTAAGGATGGATATATTTCTAGTTCAGATTTGCCTTCTCCTATAGAAAACTTAAATATGAGCTTGCTAGCGAAAGCAAGCAATGGTAATTGGAATGATCTAATGGTAAATATTCCAAATTTTTCATTGACTACATTGGGAAAACCATTTAATGGAAGAGTTGCATTGAGCAGCATCATGACCAATCCAATGGTGGATATGGAAATGAAAGGTATACTTGATTTGCCAACGCTTTCAAAACTTTTTGGTGGTGATGATTTCAATGTTGAATCTGGGACCTTGACAAGTGATTTTGTTTTAGTAGGAAAACAATCTGATTTTGAATCAGAAAATTATGGTGCTATTAAATTTGATGGAGATGCCTCACTTTCAAATCTAAAGGCCGATTTCTATGAATACAAAGATGTTGTCATCAATGATGTCAACGTTCAGTTCAATCCTTCCAAGTTAGATATGAATAATCTTTCAGGAAGTTTTGGTGCTTCTGACTTTAAAGGAAAGATTCTAGTTGAAAACCCAATGGCTTATTTTATGACTGATAAAAGCATGAAAGGGTCAATCGACATTAGCTCAAATCTACTTGATCTTACGCCATATGTGGCCGAAACTACCGAAGGTGTATCGACTAATTCCCCTTCAGGATCAGAAGAACCGATTGACGATGGTATCATAAGAGAGAGCTCAATGAACTACAATGTAAACATCAAAGAAGTAAAATATCCAGATTATAAAATCGAGAATATCCAGTCATCTGGTTTCTTAGCAGCCGATAAAATAATTGTAGAAAAAAGTACAATTAGCCTGAATGATCAGACGGTCTCATTTAATGGACAATTGGACAATGCTTGGGATTATATGATGTATGAGGAGACTCTTGGTGGAAATGTAAACTTCACTGGTGGATCTCTAGATTTAGATGCTTTCACAACTGGCGAAACTGCCACGACATCCACTTCTTCTGCTTCAAGTTCACAAGCATTTTACCTTCCGGCAAACGTCAATACCGTTTTGTCAGGAAAATTTGATGAGATAAAATACGGAGATTATAAATTTGAAAACTTGAATGGTAAGTTGAGGTTGGATAAAGGAATGGCCATATTTGAGGGAATTGCAGGTAATGTTTTAGATGGAAAAATAAACTTTGATGGTCTGTACGATTCATCAGACCGTAACTCCCAACCGAAGTTTGATATGAGATACGATTTAAGTCAATTTAAATGGAGTAAAACATTTGCTGCAGTTGAGACTTTCAGAAAGTTAGCACCTGTCGGTAAATTTATAGATGGGCTTTTCAACTCTACCCTAACTTTTTCAGGCTTACTTGGTGATGATATGATGCCAGATTGGAATAATCTATCTGCATCTGGATTTATACACACAAAGGATGGTACGGTAAGAGGAATGGTGCCGATAGAAAGAATTGGAAAACTGCTTGGGATTAATGAATTACAAAATTTTAAAATAGAAGATACCAAAAACTGGTTTGAAGTAATAGATGGTTTCGTTGAAATCAAACCCTTTGATTTCGATATTGAAGATATGAAGTTTAATGCAGGAGGACGCCACAGTCTCGAACAGGATTTAGACTACACAGTCAGTGCAGTAATCCCAAGAGAAAGACTTAAGAAAGGTCAGGTTGGTCAAGCTGCTTCCCAAGGACTCGATTTTATAATCAACGAGGCTGGTAAGAAGGGCATAAATGTAGACTTGGGCGAGTTTGTATATCTTGACATTAAAGTAACCGGTAAGTTGACAGATCCTAAAATCAAGGTGATTCCTAAAGGATCAGGTGGAGCAAGCGCTAAAGATATCCTAACAGATAAAGTTGAAGATGTAAAGCAAACTGTCAAAGATACCATCAGAAAAGAAGTTGATAAAAAGGTACAAAATGCTAAAGATGAAGCTATTGCAAAAGCGAATAGTGAAATAGACAAGGCTAAAACTAAAGTAAACGAAGAAAAAGATAAGTTGGTTGAAAAAGGAAAAGAGGCCGCAAAGGAGAAGGTAAAAGACGTTGTGAATTCTGAAGCTGGTGGAGCTGTTGTAGATACCATCTCCTCAAAAGTGAATGACAAGCTTGGCGATGTAATCGACAATGAAAAGACCAAAGAAGAAATTGATAAAGTAAAAGACAAACTAAAGAAATGGGATCCTTTCAAGAAAAAAGGTGGTGGCAACAAGTAATTGTCTATCAGTTGTTTATATAAATGAAAAAAAGTATTTTTAAACAAGTAACTCTAAGGCTATAGCGTCTTTGTAAATTTTATTCTATATTTGAATTATGATAACGAATAATAAAAACTGGTGGTGGCTTAATTCTGAATTTCAATTTAGAAATTAGCAATCGCTATGTAATTAAAAATATACAACGGCTTGTTAGATTTCCTAACAAGCCGTTTTTCTTTTATAACTATGAAGATTAAAATAAATTCGAAAACAATTATTGCAGACCTCTACACTCCCGTAAGCCTGTTTCTGAAAATAAGAGCACATTTTCATCAAGTTTTGCTTCTTGAAAGTTCTGACTACAGCAGTAAAGAAAACTCAATGTCTTTTCTTTGTTTTGATCCGTTGGCGGGAGTTATGATTACAGATGATGAATATTCTGTGTACAACCAAGATCAAAAAGAGACGGCGCCTAGATCGGAAATAAATATTGTAGATAAGATTGGAGACTTTATGAATTCCTTCGAATTTGAAGAGACTGAGTTAAGTAAAAAATTCAACGGTTTGTTTGGCTTCTCTAGTTTTGATGCAATTCAAGATTTTGAGGAGATAAATCTCGATCAGTCAAAAGAAAGAGATAAGATCCCAGTCCTCCGATATGACTTTTACAGATTCATCCTTTGTTTTGATCACTTTTATGAACGACTTAGTATAATAGAAAATGTTCCAGAAAATGAAGAATCAAGGATTTTAGAAATTGAACAAATTCTGAGTGCCAAAAATGAGCAATCATTTAGTTTTTCACTACAAGGCACACAACAAGAACGTATGTCTGATCAAAGATTTATGGACATTGTGACAAAGTGTAAGGAACACTGCCATAAAGGGAACGTTTTTCAAATTGTTCCTTCGAGAAGATACTCTCAAAAATTTGCTGGAGATGAATTTAATGTGTACCGTACTTTGAGATCTATAAATCCAAGTCCATATCTGTACTATTATGATTATGGTGATTTTAAAATATTTGGCTCCTCACCAGAAGCTCAATTGATCATTCAAGATGGCGAAGTTGAGATTCACCCTATTGCTGGTACGTTCAAAAGAACGGGTGACTTTAATCACGATATGGAATCGGCCGAAGAATTAAAAAAAGATCCTAAGGAAAATGCAGAGCATGTTATGCTGGTTGATCTGGCAAGAAATGACCTCTCAAGAAGTTTGAGAAACGTAAAAGTGAAAGAATATAAAACAGTTCAGTTTTTTAGCCATGTCATTCATCTTGTATCCAAACTAACAGCAAGCATGAAAAAAGGAGTCAATCCTTTTCAAATTTTTGCGGACACATTTCCAGCTGGCACACTTTCTGGAGCACCAAAAATAAAGGCCATGCAAATCATCGATGAGTTAGAAACTCATAGTCGATCTTACTATGGAGGTGGTCTAGGTATAATCTTTTTCAATGGCAACCTCAATCATGCCATTATGATTAGATCATTTTTATCAAAGGATAATACCCTACATTACCAAGCAGGAGCTGGAATTGTAATAGACTCTGTGGAAGAGAAAGAATTAAATGAAGTCAATAACAAACTAGGAGCTTTGAATAAGGCTTTACTAACAGCATCAGAAATATAATATGAAGGAGATATTAATATTAGATAATTATGATTCGTTTACCTATAATTTGGTACACGCGATCTATGATATCCTTGATCAAGAGGTAGACGTCATCAGAAATGACAAGCTTGAAATCCAAGATGTAGAGAAGTACGAATACATTATATTTTCTCCAGGCCCTGGAGTTCCAGATGAAGGCGGCAAAATGAAAGAGATCATTTCTCATTATCAACATACTAAGAAAATGTTGGGGGTTTGTCTTGGGCATCAGGCTATTTTTGAAGTATTTGGAGGGAAGTTGGAAAATTTGAACAAGGTGTTTCACGGAATTCAGACCGACATGATTGTCAAAGATGATAGCTGTCCGCTTTTTAAAGGTTTAGGAGAAAAGTTTGCTGCAGGGCGATATCATTCTTGGGTTGGAAAAAGCAATACCCTGCCCGATGATCTTAAAATCACCTGCGAAGATGAGTCAGGTCAAATAATGGGCTTACAACACAAAGAATTAGATATTTATGGCGTACAGTTCCATCCAGAATCGATTCTGACGCCATTAGGAAATCAATTACTAGAGAATTTTATCAAGCTATAATATGAAAGACCTTTTAAACCATTTATTTAATCATAATAGTTTAGATAAAGATCAGGCTAAAAACATTCTTACAGAAATCTCTGAAGGCAAACATAGTGAAGCTCAGGTGGCAGCCTTCATCAGTGTATTCTTGATGAGGAATATTTCAGTTGAAGAACTTACAGGCTTTAGAGATGCGTTGCTCGAACTGAGAGTGCCGCTTGATTTTGGAAAAATTGATGCTATCGATCTTTGTGGAACAGGTGGTGATGGAAAAAACACTTTTAATATTTCTACTTTGACATCAATAGTTGTTGCTGGAGCGGGCTATAAAGTGGCTAAGCATGGAAATTATGGAGTATCATCTGTATGTGGTTCATCTAACGTCTTGGAAAGTTTGGGTTATAAGTTTTCAAACGATAAGGGGATTTTGGAAGAGCAGTTGGATAAACACAATATCTGTTTTCTGCATGCACCACTATTCCACCCTGCCATGAAATTTGTTGGACCGATTAGAAAATCCTTGGGCATTAAAACCTTTTTTAACATGCTTGGCCCATTGGTCAACCCTGCCCAACCCAATCATCAAATGACCGGAGTATTTAGCTTGCACTTACAGAGGTTGTATCAATACCTCTTTGAACAAACCGACAAATCTTATAAGATCGTTTATGGTCTATCAGGTTTTGACGAAATTTCATTGACAGATAAAGCACAGGTAGTTAGTCGAGCTGGCACCAACATTATCGATGCATCATATTTTAACACGGATACGCTGAAACTTGAAGAAATCAATGGAGGCGACACCATAGAAGAAGCTTGTGACATTTTTGTTAGTGTTTTGAAAAATGAATGTACAGAGGCTCACAAGAATGTGGTCTTAGCCAATTCGGCATTGGCTATTCAGACTTTTGACACTTCCGTAAATGTTGATACGTGTTGGGAACAAGCAAAAGAAAGTTTGGAATCTGGGAAAGCATTTTCGACATTCAAAAATATTATAGATTAAGTCAAATAGCATGAATATCTTAGATGAAATAGTAGAGAAAAAGAAAAGCTATTTGCATAAGCGCAAAAAAGAAATAGAGCTTGCGCAAATGAAAGAATCTGAGCATTATAATCGACAGACTTATTCTGTGGAAAGTGTACTAAAGTCTAGGAAAGCATCTATCATCTCAGAATTTAAAAGAAAATCGCCTTCCAAGGCGGACATCAATACATCAGCAAAAGTAGATGAAATCGTTGGCGCTTATCAAAAAGGAGGCGCCTCTGCTATATCAGTTCTGACAGACTCTCAGCATTTTGGCGGATCCAACGAAGACTTAAAAAAAGCTAGGGCTCATGTTGATCTTCCCTTGTTGCGAAAGGACTTTATTGTTGATGAATACCAAATCTATGAGGCAAAGTCAATAGGTGCAGATCTTATATTATTAATTGCCTATTGCCTTTCAAAATCACAAGCACAAGAATATGCTGAGCTCGCTCAATCATTAGGGCTTGAAATTCTATTTGAGATTCATGGTGTTGATGAGCTAAGTAAAATGCCAAATGATATCAATATTCTGGGTGTCAATAATAGAAACCTTACTACATTTAAAGTAGATTATAAATATGCGATTGAAGTGTACAAAGACCTGCCAATTGAAAAAGTAAAAATTTCTGAAAGTGGAATTTTGTCAGAGCAAAGTTATGTGGAGAGTATCGATGCAGGATATAAGGCATGTTTGATTGGAGAATTTTTAATGAAAGAAAATAATCCAGAAAAAACAATTTCGAATCTTATCAAAGCAGCAACATGAAAATTAAAGTATGTGGGCTTCGTGAAATAGAAAACTTATCTGCACTCGACGAGGTGCACATTCACTTCGTTGGCCTTAATTTTTATCATAAATCTAAAAGGTTTATCGACCATTCTCAAGCCTATCTTCTCAGCAACTATAAAAAACATCCTAAGGTCGGAGTGTTTGTGGATGCTAGGATACAGTATCTATATGATATGGTTAAGATCTATGGCCTAAAGTATGTGCAACTTCATGGAAATGAAAGTCCTGAATACGTAGAAGCAGCCATGAAAGCCGTAAAAGTAATCAAGGTATTTTCTATTCAAACAAAAGAGGACTTTGATCGGGTCAATGAATTTAAAAAATGTGATTTATTTTTATTTGATACTAAGACTCCTGAGTATGGTGGAAGTGGAAAAAGTTTTGATTGGAGTTTGTTGTCTCACTACAAAGGCGATATCAAATTCTTTCTTGCAGGTGGGATTGGGATCAATAGTTTGGAGCAAATCAAAAAACTTAATCATCCTGCTTTGCATGGACTTGATATCAATTCCGCATTTGAAAAAGCTCCAGGCTTAAAAGATGTTGAACTTATTGTAAAATTTTTGAAACAACTATAATGGGACAAACGACAAGCAGATATTCTCCTGATGAAAAAGGTTACTTTGGTGAGTTTGGTGGAGCATTTATTCCCGAAATGCTTTACTCCAATGTGGAGAACATTCGCAAGCAATATGTGGAGTTAATAAATGACCCAGCTTTTCAAAACGAATTTCAAGATCTACTTAAGCATTATGTTGGGCGTCCTACTCCTTTGTATTTTGCCAAAAGGTTATCGAAAGAACTTAATAGTAATATATACTTCAAAAGAGAAGACCTCTGCCATACTGGAGCCCACAAAGTCAATAATACCATTGGGCAAATTCTTCTTGCTCAACGATTAAACAAGAAAAGAATCATTGCAGAAACAGGTGCAGGTCAACATGGCGTTGCTACCGCAACAGTCTGTGCCTTGATGGGTCTTGAGTGCATTGTATACATGGGTGAGGTAGATATTGCTAGACAGGCGCCCAATGTGCAAAGAATGAGAATGCTTGGTGCGGAGGTGAGGCCGGCTTTGTCAGGCAGTAGAACCTTAAAGGATGCGACCAATGAGGCGATTCGCGATTGGATCAATAATCCAAATGATACACATTACATCATCGGCTCTGTTGTAGGACCTCATCCTTATCCTGATATGGTGGCAAGGTTTCAATCGGTGATCAGCGAGGAAATTAAATGGCAGTTGAAAAAACAGACAGGGACGGAAAATCCGGACTACATCGTTGCATGTGTAGGTGGAGGAAGTAATGCTGCTGGTGCCTTTTATCACTATCTAGATGATGAAGAGGTGAAGCTTGTCTTAGTAGAAGCTGCTGGAGAAGGGATTGACTCGGGTAGATCAGCTGCCACTTCTATCTTGGGATCGCAAGGAGTGATTCATGGAAGCATGACTCTATTGATGCAGGATGAATTTGGACAGATTGTCGAACCGCATTCTATATCTGCAGGACTTGACTATCCTGGAATTGGCCCCCTTCACGCACATTTGATTAAAAGCAAAAGAGCTGAAGTTTATGCTGCGACTGATCAACAAGCTATAGAAGCTGCTTTCCATCTGACAAAAACAGAAGGGATTATTCCTGCATTGGAGACAGCCCATGCTTTGGCCATACTGAAAGATATAAACTTGAGCAAAGATGATGTAGTTGTTGTAAACCTATCAGGGCGAGGCGATAAAGATCTGAATACTTACATGGAATATGAGTCAAAGCAGAAGTAAAAGCAATACGATGAACAGACTAACAAATTTATTCTCCAAAAAGAAGAGTGATATTCTAAATATATATTTCACGGCTGGGTTTCCTAAATTGGATGACACCGTTGCAATCATCCAGTCATTAGAAGAATCAGGAGCAGATCTGATTGAGTTGGGAATGCCCTATTCCGACCCTTTGGCGGATGGAGAAACAATACAGAAATCCTCAAGTGTTGCTCTCAAAAATGGGATGGAACTTGATATCCTTTTTGGACAAGTGAAAACACTAAGAGAGCATTCTCAGATTCCTGTTATGTTGATGGGATATTACAATCAGGTCATACAATACGGACAAGATAAATTCTTGGATAACTGTGTTGATGCAGGTGTCGATGGACTAATCATTCCTGATATTCCGATGGACTATTACACAAGCTATGTGCAATCAGCTCTAGAAAATAGAAATCTTTTGATGACATTCCTGGTAACACCAGAAACAAGTGATGAGAGAATCAGGCAAGCAGATCAACTGAGTACGGCTTTTCTGTATGTCGTTTCAAAATCGAGTATTACAGGTGGAACCAATGAGGTCAATTCAAACCAAGAAGAATATTTTAAAAGATTGGATGAACTTCAGCTTCAAGCTCCAAGATTAATTGGTTTTGGAATCCATAATGCTGAGACATTTGCGCAAGCGTCTAAAAATGCTAATGGAGCGATTATCGGAAGTGCTTTTATAAGGATGTTGGAGAAGGAAGGACTTAATGGGATAAATAGTTTTATTACAAGAATTCGTCGAATTTAGAAGACTACAAGCTAACCACTACACAGCTCCCCTAAGAAGGTCTGCAGCGCATCAACTGAAATTGTAGCTCCACTTATTCCATCCACTTCTAAATTGAAGTTTGAGAATTCACAAGCTGTTTTTCCTAAATATTTTTTGAGATAGTTTTTAGAAACTACCTCGTAACCATAGTCAGAAAAATATTGCAAGACTTTTAATCGAGAGATTTTCTCGTCGGTAAATTCGAGTAAGATATCAAAATACTCTTGGCTTGTTTTACTTTTTTGATAAGCTTGTTCTGCCGTACAACCACCAAGATTGCAAGTAAAAATAGAAGCTACAATTATTTGTTTATCGCTTTGATTCCCAATCTGATATTCTTCCCAATAAGCGTAGGCACGATTCACTTTGTTGCTCAATACAAGTTGCTGATCGACATTTTCTACTGAAAGTTCTCGTGTAATTTTCTTTTCATAAAGTTCCAACAAACTTTGCTCTGATTGAAAAGCAAAAAAGAAAATTAATAAATATGTGATGTACTTTAAAACCATACTCCTATTCCTGCATTAAAAATTTGTTTATTCTGAGCATCATTCCAGATTTGTTGAAAATCCATTTTACCAACAACTCCTTTAGTAAAGTAATATCCAAAGCCACTTGTCAGAACTGTATTTTGAGTATTGAGATTTGGAGAATCTTCAGCTACAGAGTATTCAGTATCATACATTGAAAATCTACTGAAGAATGTCCACTTTTTCTGCTCGTCTTTCATAATGTGGTATGCGGGCTCTATATAAAAGCCATAAAATGCTGAGCCAACATCAGAACCAGTAAACAGATTATAATTCTCTGAGTCAATAATACTTCCATAAGTTGCTTGTGCTTTCAAAGTAAAATTATCAGTATTGTATTCTCCTTGAAGAGTAAACATTCTTAATCTTACCATCGAACTGTCAGCTTGCATGACTAGCTGGGCATTGTTCAAGTCCAAACCATTGTTCAAACTACTCTCTGTCTGACCACCAAAATAGGAAGCACTTACCTTCAATCCAGAAACCCCAAAATATTCTAGTTCTGCTGCCAGCGAAGGCAATCCAGTATTGATAGAAGTCAATCCTTTTTGTCTTGATTGCCTAACTGGACTTGAACTACTAAGCAAGGCACCATCATCATAAGACTTCATCCCTTCTAGTATATAAGCTTGATACTTGATTGATTGATCTGGAAGCAAGCCACTGATGCCAATTCCAATTGATCTCCAGGTTGAAGGAATGATGTACTTATCAACTAATGGACGCTCCACACCATTAAATGCTGTGGGTTCATGGTTAACATTTACGATACCCATAGGCACCAATATCATTCCGGCCCGAAGTGATATGTTGGAAATCAATTTGTGTTTGATGAATGCTTGCTCTACAAAGATTTCATCACCATGTTCAAACTCGATTTCAGAAACGAACTGTGTATTCTTGTTGAATTGATAGCCAAATAAGGTCACCAAGCGGTGTACATCAAAGACTCCATATTCTCTGACATCCTTATTTATTGGTTGATTGAAGTGTACCTCTCCATATAATTTGATAAAGAGGTTTTTGTCAGGCTCTGATTCAAAATCAATGCGCTGGGCCTGTAAAGAAAGGCTTATAAGGCTAAAAAGCAGGAAAATAGATAATCTCATTACTGTTATTTGAACAACAGCAAAGGTATTATTTTTATTTAGACTAATTAAAAATAAGGAGATAATTTCTTCAGAATTTCACCAATCTTCCAGTTATAGCTTCCCCATTGACAATCAATTGATAGACATAAACACCAGAAGCCACTCGCTCCATACCTATCTGAATATCCACTGCTTGTTTGTTGGAATAAGATTCCTTAAAGTCAATGACTTGTTGTCCTGATATGTCAAACATTCTAAATTCCACATCCGATAAAAATGGACGTCCTATTTGGATATAGGCAGCATCTGTTACTGGATTGGGTGCTATCGAATAGCCAAAACTTGTTGTATAAATTCTAGAAACAACGTTTGAATAATCTCTATCACCATTTGTATTTACAGCACGGATTCGATAAAAGTTTTTACCGAGCGCTGGACTGTCATGCAAAAAACTATAATCACCAGCGCCTGTTGCAGGTACAGTACCGATAGGTTCAAATTTGAAATCATCGGTGTACTCGATAATATATTCCGTTACATCTTCTTCTATATCAATCTCCCATTCTAAATTTATCCCATCTTCGACGTAAACGCCTTCTAGTGATAAAAATTCTGAAAAGTCATCACCACAATATGGTATCAAATCCACCGTATCACGACCCACCAAACCCTGTTGGTCTTCAACCTTCAAAACAACCCGATAGAAAAAGGATTCTAGATTACAACCTGTTGGATCGATCAATGCATATGTTTCATGATCATTATCTACTGGACCTAAATGCACATGCTCGTCATGGTGCAGATTGACTTGCCAAAAGTATTCTAGATTATCATCATTACTTTCAAAATCGATCACTTCAGCTTCTAGATCAAAAATGTTTGTGGTGGCTTGACTATAAGTTTGATTATTTTCGATACTTGTGATCTCCACTTGAGGAGGAGAATTATTGACAGAAATCAGTTGTTTGGCTCTTGCCATGTTTCCACTTGTATCTCTTACGATCAATTGAGCTTCATAGCTATTGATGTCAGCTCCAATATCATATGTGTGAGTTGGGTTTTTCTCAAGACTCGTAAATCCATCGCCGAAATCCCATTCATAGCTAAGTTGACTTTCGTCAAATGATTGTGAATTTTCACCGACAAAATTTATTGTCAAGGGACTAGCACCATAAAATTTGTCAACTTCTAGTTTGGCTAATGGTGGTCTTATGCCACCAAAATTAATCTGTCTTACTTTACCATCGACAAAGTGAACATAGTACATCTTTCCATCAACATTATTGAATCGAAGATCAGTGATTCCTTTATCCAATTTAGCAAATTGTTTTATTTCTGTTACTTCATCATTTTCAATAGATATTGCATTTATCCAACCGTGGTAGTCGATTAAGAAAAGATCTCCTAAATATTCTTCCGGGTAATTAGCTAAATAACAAATGTCACCTGGCATCGCAGATCCTCCTTCTATCATATCTCCTTCCACTGTAGATTCTGGGTCGTCTAATAACCGACCTGCTCCTGCTCCATTTTCATCAAAAACAGGAACCATTGTTTTTGCTGGTGGATTCCAAAGGTCATTGGTATAACACATGATAGGTCTTCTATGAATGAAGTATTCATATGGTGCGGGTGTGGTATTTTCCTCACAAGAATAGGTCTCATGATAAGTGCTATCCGCTCTCTCATTTCTAATAAGATCATCGAAAAGAAAATACTCCTCACCACATTCAGTTTGGAAAAGTTGGTTAGGTGTTTCTGGATTTGGCAGTTTGGCATTTTTAAAAGCCCAGTGACTATAGATACCTTCATTTTTTGGCCACCCAAACCATTCGCCTGGTTTATTAACTAGATTTAATTCCTCCCAAAGTGCTGACCCAACATCTCCAAGGAAAAATTTGCCTGGCAAGTCTCCTTCATCTGTATGCTCTGAGGTTCCAGGTATATGAAGCAATTTGTATGGATTACGCAATCCATAAGCCCATACTTTAGATTTTATAGAGTTAGGATTTTCACTTTCGTAAAAAGGATTATTTGGAATACCATTTCCCGTAAGGGGGTCAATCCTCATTACTTTACCACATGCTGAAGTTTTCAACATGGATCGAAAGGCGCCAACATTTTCATAGTCCTGGATGAGGCCATCTTCAATAGCTTGCTCGTGGAAGGTATCTGCTGCATTCCCAATGTCGTATTCTGTGTAAGAACCCGCTTCTCCACATGAAAATAGCAATGATCCATCACCGCCAAAACTTATTGTTCCTACTCCATGCGAACCCATTAAAATTGGATTGCCCTCACCAATTTCTCTACCAAATAGTACAAACCTTGATGATTTATCGGCTTTAATGTCATTTTCTGTGTAATCTACTGTGTAGCGCGTGATTCTACCCATACTAGCTTGATTGAATATATCCACTGTAGGATCATATTCAGGGGTACCATGATAGAGCATATGATGTCTATCTAAGGTATAATATAGATAGATATAACCATTTTCTTCATAATCGGGGTCCAAAGCAAGGCTTACCAAGCCATGATCACTCCAATCTGTAACTTCCTCTGAAATATCAATAAGAGGCTCAGTTTGGAGCTCACCGTCGGCATCAACTAGCCAAATTTGGCCAGGTTTGCAGAAAATGAATGCATTACCAAGGTTATCAAAACGAATTCCTATGGGTCTATCGAAATTAAATTCCCACTCAGTTTCATAGAAATCATCAGGTAAGTCTTGTCCTAATGCCATTATTGGACAGAGTATTACTAAGAATAAATAAATTATGTCTCTCATCACATGACGAAGTTAAGCTTTGACTATCAACAATTTATAACCTATCTGTGGATATTTTTAAAGATAAGGGACATTCTTGAACATGTTTAGCAGCCTTTGAGACATAATTGGTTCATTTTTTGTATTTATCGAGTAGGATTAAATTCTATATACAGTCCGTATATTTTGGCGTAAAATATATATCACTTTAAAAAAGAATAATATATATTTGCAGTCGCTGAAAATGGCCCGTTCGTCTATCGGCTAGGACGCCAGGTTTTCATCCTGGTAAGAGGGGTTCGATTCCCCTACGGGCTACAATAAATAAGGCACGGCCTCACTTTTTTTCGTCGAAGAGTGGGGCCATTTTTTATTGGTGAAAGTATTGGCATTTATAATATATACTTCTCTTCCGTTAAATACAAGCATTGTAAGCTCGCTGAAATCTAAGACACACTTCGTTGGTGATTTGAATATTTAGTACCGCAATGGATAATTCCATTCTCGTTTAAATTTATAATCACTCCACATTGAAACTTTCAAATAGTTCTTTCTAGTGATTCTGCAGAGCTTTGAATCCTCACTTAATCCATTCTTTTCTTTATAATTTGAGAAGCTACGCTCCATCATTTTGTAATGTATTCCTTTTGCTGGAAAGGCTTCAAAATAGAAATCTCCTTCAGTTGATTTAAAATGTATCCATTCTCCTAGTGGATTTATTTCGATGTTCATGAAAGTGTAGCAGATTAAAGCAAAGGTGATTCCACTTGATAATATTGCAGATACTATTATATTTTTCAAAATTAATTCATCTATTACAATATTGAAAGATTCAATTGTCGATTATAATACAATCATTAATTCCTTTCAATAATAATCTGCCTTTCAAATTCTTGATCAATAGAATATACAGAGTAATCTTTAGAAGCAAAAATTAATTCTTTGTCGAAGTTAACAGATTTTATTGCGCTCTTAAGATTTGGAATACAATTGAAGTACTTAATAATATGTCTATCAGATTTAGTTTTGAAATCTTTACATTCCCAAAACTCATTTGCACAACATATAATGAAATTAATTTGATCCACTTTTCCATTATTATCAATTTTAATACCGAGCATTTCTAAACCAAAATAATCGGCACCATCTAAAGCCGAGTTTGACCAACTTGGAAAAATATAATCACCATACTTTCTTTCTCCAATTGTTTTTTCGAATTGATATTTATCCAAAACTGAAGGAATCGGGTCGTCTATTTTCACAATCAAATTATTCAGGCAATCTAAATCATTTGACCCACAACTAGAAAATAGAAAAATAGTGATAACTAATCCTGTAGAAATTTTATTCATGTTATATTTAACTATACTAAAGACTACTAATACTTTTGCAATTTTCATATCAGATATTGACCTAGATTTTTATTGATCACAAAAGACCCTGCTTCCGACTTCTGGAAATTATCAATGGAGATTGTTCAGACATTTCTTCAATTGAGATAAAGCCCGGAGACAATTATGGTAATGTAATTTCTCTTTCTGCCGATCTCTTAGATTGTACAAATTCAACTTTGATTATCAACACAACAATTTCTGAAAATTTTGAGTCATTTAACTGGAGTGGAGATTCAGTGGTCCAATTATATATTAGACCACTCCCAACAGATGCGTTCCGTCTAGTATTAAAGTGGTATCACAATCTATCGTATTTTGAGCTGCAACTATCTCTGATTCTAATTCCTGCTCAGTGATTATATATCTTACTACGGATTCACATCCACCATTCGTGTAAGTATAAATTATTTCATCTGTTGTTTCAAAAAAGTTTAAGCCATTTATTGAGAACACCTCACCTAGACATATTGTTTCTGTAATTGTTGATTGTGTTTGAGGCTCTTCTATTATAATGTCTATGCAGTTACTCATGACTGCCCCACAATATGTTCCATCATTAAAAACATCTCGAAGTACAGATAGGCTAGATATATTTTTTAAAGCTCCTTGATCAGCTTGTTTATTTATGACACCACAAATTGTATATGTCCCAGCAGAGTAGCTATTTAAATCTGAATCATTTTCAAGACTTAGGATGTTGTCTCCTTCCAGTATTGCATAATTATAATTCTCGGCATTAAAACTTGCTTCTTCACCAACTGCAATAAAATTTGAAACGTCAGAAAGAAAAGGATCATTAACACAAAAGACTTGACTTGAAAGCAAATCAAAAGACCCTGCATCAGCATAGCAGATATTACATTCCAAACCATCTGGATTACAAAATTTTAAGCTTATGAATTCAAATGTACCGGAACCAGAATCACTTAAATTTTCAATTCTAATTTTCCACATTCCATTGGCAGAGCCTACGTTGATACCATCTAAATCCTCTTGTGAGGGATAATACCGTCCTTGATAATTTGTAAATGGCAACCAATTATTTGCACTATTCCATGCTTCATCGAAACCACTATCTGGGAATGCTGGAAAATCACTTATAGCAAATAAAACATCCCAAGTGATAAACTCACTAGAGCCTAAAGAAGTAGAAAGTCCAGGGCCGATAAGTTGAGTAGATTGTCCTGTTGGTGAAATCACTTCAACTTCTAAAGTAGAAATAGAATTGTGATTAAAGGATAGCTCAACAAAACATACAGCTTGTGGCCCACTCAAATTATCATCTAAAATTCCACTTACATCGAAAGTTATTTCTTTTAAATTTTGGGGGCCTATAGTCAAAGGTCCATTTAAACTGTAGTCTTGCGAAAACAATAAAAAGCTAAAAAATAGCAATAATACACTAAAGGAAATTTTCATTTGTTCTTTTGATTTTATAATTTCTATAACCGTGTAATTCTTGTTACTGAGTCCTATTCAATTATAATTATTTACTTCATAAAATATTTATCCACTTTCGTAAATATTTTTACAATTTTATAATTCGCTCTACTATTTTTTCTTGACTTTTATTTGTAGAAATCAACAAAATATAAACTCCTTCTAAAAGATTAGTCATGTCGATAATCGAGCCTAATTTACCTTGAGTGATTATCTTCCCATCTAGGTCAATCAAGCTATATTTTAAATCAAGTAATTCAGTATTTACTCTCAATATATCAGTAACTGGATTTGGATATAGTTCTATAGAATAACCACCTATCTGATGCAAGGTAGAAGGTCCATCTACTCCATCACAATCCTCATCGATACCATTTCCTGCAATCTCAGTTGCTGCAGGATTAATCGCAGCGTTTGTATCATCACAATCTAGGTCAGAATTCCAATCATCTCCATCTAGATCAATGATTACTGCCTCGCCATCACAGTTTTCATCTATTGTATTGTTGGGTATTTCAACAGCGCCAGGATTTATATCTGGATTTGTATCATCGCAATCTCCGCCTTCAGTAGTTGTATCAGGTGGTTGTAAGCAATCAGTGAATCCCTCGCCTACTCCATATCCGTCCATATCTGCATCGCTGTAAAATGTCTCAAGAGCAAAGCCTTCGTCGATTTGTCCATCACAATTATTATCAATCCCATCGCAGTCTTCTAATGCTCCTGGGTTAATGTTTGGATTGGTATCATCACAGTCATTTTCAAAGAAACCATCACCATCAGCGTCGATTCCTTGTACATCATCTATACCATCGCAATTTTCATCTATTCCATTATTTGGAATCTCAATTGCAGCTTCATTGATGTTAGGATTGCCGTCATCACAATCTGTATTATTTAAAGTAAAACCAACTGGAGCCATACAATCTTGAATTGAAACTTCTGGGTCACCAAAACCATCTCCATCCAGATCAAAGTAATAAGTTTGAAGTGTTACTGTTGGCGCTACACTAGTCAGTAGCTCTATTAGGTAGGTGCATGAATCTCCTGCACAACCATCTATAACTAATTGATAGGTATTGCCTATAATCAATCCTTCGGCATCAAGCATTCCATCATCCATGATACAAGCTCCACCTAAGGTAGTATAGCAGGTCTCTGAATCGCAAGGATCAATAATTGCCGCTTGCAAACCAGACCCTTGAGCACAATCAGAGACTGAAATTCTTAAACTCAAGTTTTCAACTGGACTAACAAATTCATAATAAACAGGATTATTTAAAACGAACCCATTACAAAACAAGCCTATAACTTGTCCATTAAAGCTCTGAAAATGAAGGCTGCTTTGTAGGCCATCAAGAGCATTTACATCACAAAGTTGAGTTGGATCAAGACAAGGATCTTCCATATCTACAATTCCATCACAATTTTCATCGATGTTGTTCGAAAATATTTCGTCGGCATCTGGGTTTATATTTGGGTCATTGTCATTGCAATCTGTATTATCTAATACAAACCCAACCTGGCCTGTACAACTTAGAATAGAATTGAACGGATCGCCGAAACCATCTCCGTCGTTATCAGCAAAATAATTTACTGATAAGCCCTCATCAATTTGTCCATTACAGTTGTTATCAAGATTATCACATATCTCTGTTGCTCCTGGATTTATGTTTGCATTATTATCATCACAATCCACTACAGCATCAAAGCCATCGCCGTCAATGTCTATATTGCTCAAACAGTTTACTATCAAGTTATCAAAACTTAGATTTTCATCAACAGCAAAAGTTTGACCTGATATAACTACTTTGACTTCATCTATGCCAAGGAAATCATCTGATAGAAACTGAAAGCTCCAAGTCTCTTCTAAACCATCGTTCATATTATCTCCTAGAATATTCTCATAAACAATAACATTCCCAATAAAAAATTGAGCTTGAAGAAAGTCCCAGCACAAATCACAATCTCCTTGATTGGGGTTGGAAGTATCACCAAGACATGGATCATTAAACGCACATTCTTCTGGTGTTTCCAAATTTCCATTCCCAATCCACAGAGAGCCATTTGTTGAAACCTCCATTGAAACACATATCTCTTCGCATTGGTCAAAACTTAAGAAATACTCTTGGATAATCAGACCGTTTGTATCCTCAAATTCGAACCCATCCACCATATCAAGTACAGTCCCAGAGCATGTAAAATTTTGGCAAAATTCATCAATTATACCATTACAATTATTATCGATTCCATCACATATTTCAATAACTGTTGGATTGATATTTGGGTCGTTGTCGTCACAATCAATCAGTGCACCAACTCCATCATTGTCGATATCTTCACCACAAATTGCGCCCTCACAATCTATAATTTGATTAATAATTATTGGTATATCGGCACTACAAACGGCAGATGTCCAACAGCCAGTTTCACCATCAGCAAAAGTATATATTTCTATATCCAAATTTCCACTGCATATATCCATACAAGCAATATCACTTTGAGCTTTTACTGTCAAATCAAAGCAAAATTCAACAGATTGAGAACCTCCACATGGACCAGGTAATCCCCACATATTATCTGGATCTCCATCATTTGTACAACCAGCTCCTCCACCTGAAGTAAACCAAAATCCGCCAGGAAGTAAATCACCTAGACTTAAGCCACCATTACCATAGTTAAGAACTGTTTCTCCAATACAATTAGCCGTTAAACCTAAGATTGGGTTGGTAACGTTGTAATCAACCTGACCAGCATCAAACCACGATGCCCCAGCTGGTCCCTGATCTTCTATATCATTTACCCCTAAATCCCATCCTTCTCCTAATATTGGTATTATTCCTTGAAGCCATTGACAATTGTTTCCATTAGGGTCACCAATTGCTCCGATATTAAAATCAATTGAATAACAGAAGCTAATTGTTTCACCAGGACAATATGGTCCATTAGGATCTTCATTTGGGTTTTGAAATCTATTTGGCTCAAGTGTTCCATTATTTGAGCATTCAATTAATTGTAAAAATGATTGTGCACATAAATCAAAATCAAGTAATGGACCAATATCTCTACTAAGCCCAATAAAATAATTTGAATTAGGCATTACTAGTGTGTTGATAAACCCACTCTCTCCAGATAATAACAATGGGCCATCACAGGAACCTTGCCTAAATTCATAACTAGGAACAAATCCATCCGTATCGATTTGTATTTGTAAGATGCTAGCATCGCTATCAGTGATAATTTCATACCATACAAATTCAGATCCATAGCAATTCAATTTACAATCGCCTTGGGAATAAGTTTCACAGGTTTCTCCAGCATCTGTTAGTGGTGCTAAGCTTGAAATATCCTCCATTGAAGTACCACTAATTTGTATCGTAAAATCACAAACACTCCCATTGCAACCATCTATGATTATTTGATAGCCAAAACCAACTGTTAGTCCAGATGCTGTAAATGTAAAATCATTTTCTTCACATGACGCTCCTGTATTTCCATAACAAGTATTTGGACCGCATTGGTCAGTTACATTTGCTTGAAGACCTATAATTCCACTTACTAATGTACAGTTTGAAACTTCAACTGAAATCTCTATTTCTTCACTTGATGCAAAAAAAGAATAATAGACTGGATTATGAATAGCTCCTTGACTATCGCATAAAGTCCCCGAAACAGTTCCATCCCAATCAGGGAGACAGCCACTGATGCCATTCAAAACATACTCACTACATACAAGAGGTGAGTCCATACAATCTTCATATATAATATCTCCCACGCATTGAGAAAAACTATAGAATGAAATTAGACAAAAGAATATGCTTAGTGAAAATCTCATGAATGCTGATTTGATTTAAAAAATATTACACTTTAATATACAAACCAAATAGTGTCTTTCAATATCTAGAAAGTAGAATAGTATAATTTTTAACGAATTGGGTAACTAGTTATAATCAATTTTAAAACCTAAAAAATATTTGTGTTTTAATTTTCCTCCCAATAAGCACTAGAAAGTATTTTGCTTACTAGTGAGTCTATATCTTGACTAATTTATGCACAAAATAATCTGACTTATCCTTGGCAATAATTTTCAAAAGATAAAATCCAGCAGGTACCTCCTTCAAATTAATCTGATTTCCAAGTTGATTCTTCATAACCAACTCACCACTAAGTCTGAAAAGTTCAAAACTAAGTTGTGAATGGTTTGTCTTGATGGTTAATATATCTTCTACAGGATTGGGGAATATCGTAACAGTCAATCCTTCCAATTGATGAACAGCAGATCCACCATCAAGTCCATCACAATCTTCGTCAACTCCATTACCACTTATTTCTAAGGCGTCAGGGTTTATGTTAGGATTTGAATCATCGCAATCTTCATCAGAGTTAAAGCCATCATTATCTAAATCGATAATAGCGATTACACCATCACAATCCTCGTCAATATCGTTGTTTGGAATATCTGTTGCGTTAGGATTGATATCAGGATTGTCGTCATCACAATCTCCACCAATGCTTACTGCTTGTAAAGGTTGATTGCAATCTTGAAATCCTTCCCCAGCTCCAAATCCATCATTGTCATTATCAGTATAATAAGTTTCTAATGCCAAACCTTCATCTACTTGTCCATCACAATTGTTGTCGGCATTGTCACAAATTTCTACCGACTCAGGATTTACAGCTTCATTGCTATCATCACAATCAGTATTGTTTAAACTATATCCCTGAAGGAGTTCACAACTCTGTAATGAATTATTTGCATCTCCATACCCATCACCATCCTCATCAGCATATATCGAAATTACTATACCTTCATCTATATCACCATTGCAATTATTATCAATACCATCACAAACTTCAGATGTGCCTGGATTTATGTTTGCATTTGTATCGTCACAATCAACATCTGAAAAATAACCATCTCCATCAGCATCCTCCCCAATTACCTCATCCATACCATCGCAATTTTCGTCAATGCCATTATTTGCAATTTCTAAGGCAGCCTCGTTAATAGCCGCATTATCATCATCACAGTCAGTATTGTTTAGAGTATAACCTGTTGGTGGTGAGCAATTGATTATAGAATCATTTGGATCGCCATAACCATCACCATCATTATCTGCATAATAAGTATTAGAGATATTTTCATCAACTAGACCATTGCAGTTGTTGTCGAAACCATCACATATTTCTACGGCACCAGGATTAATAGCCGAATTGTTGTCTTCGCAATCAGAATTGTTTAAGCTGTAGCCTACTTGTCCTGTGCAGCTTAGGATACTCACTTCAGGATTTCCAAATCCATCTCCATCCAAATCTTGGTAATATGAAAATGCAAGATTCTCGTCAATTTGGCCATCACAATTATTGTCAATATTGTCACATATTTCTTCAGCGCCAGGATATACATTTGCATTAGCATCATCACAGTCAACACCACTTAAAAAACCATCACCATCTAGATCCTCATCATTAGTGATGAATACTGCAGTCAAGGTATCATTTTGCGTAAGCGAGATGAATGCTCTCCTATCAAGTGGACTTGGAGTAATTGTATTATTGGAAGAACTTAACCAATGACTAAATTCATAACTCTCAGAAAATTCGTCAAAGACTTTTGCTTTAATTTCATTCAGTGTACCTCCAAAATATTGACCTGACCAAGGAAATTCCTCTATATCCAATTCATTAAAGTCAATTTCGCCAATTCCGATATTTGGCGAGACCATCAATGTGACGTCATAAGGTCCAGTAAGTTCATCATAACATTCCAAAGCACCATCATCTAGTAATTCACATCGAGCTCTAATAAAGTCTTTTAATGAAGCGACATTCTGTTCCCATTCTGACATTGAACCACCCCACCTTTCGATTTGTCTAGGCATTTCTGGGTGGATGGTTGCAATCATGCTGTCCAAAACAGTAATCATATTTTCACAGGTGAAAACTGTGCTCATTAAATCTGCATAGCGTCCATAATATAATTGCTTAAATTGTGGACTTTCGTCCAAAAGTTTTAAGAATATTTTTTCATGTTGACCAACATCATAACTATCATTTAATAAGGGAGAATTAAGCAATACTCCTTCATTATTAAGATGCTCTTCATATAAAAAGTTACAGATGCCAGTCCAATCTTCACAACATGGATTATAGTCCTCTACAGTAAGGATGTATAACGGATTATCAGCTGCATGAGGCGAGGACCCATTAGTAATAGAATTGCAAGCCAAAGGATCATCGATAGGCCCAGGATCTGAATAACTAAATCCAGGCCCACCAAAAAAGCCTTCCATATAATTGGCTATACCTTCAATATCACATGGAACTGCGTTTGGATTTGTATTTGGCACTCCAGAATAATTGATATAATAGTCAAAAGAAGCATCTAGATCCCAAAGTATATAGCCCCACTTTTTATGTTTACCATCTGGATTCGTTCCTCTCCACCATCCCGTATTATAGTTTAACCAATCAGATGCGACTACATTTAAATTCATAAGCATATAATCTATGAGGCTAACCATATTAATGCTATCATCTGCAATTTTATAATTTTCAGGCACACTCATATCATTGGTCAAAATAAAATTCCTAATTGATAACCAATCATTGTATGCTTCTCCACCGCCATATTCTATTTCTGTTCTTCCCCAAGTAGATAAATATTGTACGTCATATTTTCCTTGATCATAATAGTAGTCTGTATAGTCATGATCAACTGGTCTTTCTCTCATTCCATAGACACCCCAATATCTTCCGTTGAGAAAAAGTACCACCCGCTCAACAGCTCTAACATCAACTTCCATGTTTGCTAATTGGGCGAGAGTGTGTACATACTCATCACGAACGTGTGTGCTGCCTTGATGAGCATTGTCATTTATCGCTGGATAATTGTCATCCCCAGAATTTCGAAACATAAATTTTTGATATTCATCTCTATCTGAATAAGAAAACAACTCAGCCTCTACAGCCTTAGAGTAACCCATTTCATCTCTTGATATCCAATCTAAACTCCTATGATCCAAAACCCATGAATCTTGTCCATGACGATTCAAACTTCCAAATGAAGTCGCTTCTCTTTCCTTGTTTACATTAAAGTATTCGATAGAACCAATTGGTATTATTTCACCTGCGCCATTTGCTAAATCTTGGACATTATTAGCAGCCACTGAAAAAACGGCTAGACTAAAATCTTCATCTATAAAATAGGTATTAAAATCCATTTTTCCTGGAAGCACACTTGGGTCTAAACTAAATGATCTCGCCTTCAAAACTGTTGTTTGTGAAATTGTTATTGGCTCAGAATATAATGCTGATGTTTCAGTTGGATTAGTACCATCCGTTGTATATCTTATTTCACCATTTGGTTCATAATTGATTAGTGAAATTGTTTGTTCACCATTGTAATAGCCTGCCGGCAAATCCATGACTGGTGCTTCTGTATAGTTTGTATATTGTTCACTCCCATTGTTTGAAGAACCATGGGTTGGATCTGTGCACACAACCCAATCTGCGCCACCATCAGTAGATCGACATCGAGAATGCTCAACAAGAGTCAAATCTAAATCAAAGCTTTCCAAAACATTTCCAGAAGGATCAGAAAGTAAAACGATATCTTTTCCTGTGCTTTGCGCTAATTTAAAATTTGTGTGATATTGATTGAACACGAAAGAATCTCTACCTGAACAATATGCAATAAAAAAACCTTTTGCAGGAATAATTGCCCCAGAAGGAATAGCCCATTTCATCGGTTTTGAATCTTTGTCAGAAAGGTGATATCCGCTTATATCAATATCATTATCCGAAGTATTGTAGAGTTCTATCCAATCCTCAGTTTTGCCATAATTATCTATGAAGGAATTTAAATTAGAAGCAGAGAACTCATTGATGTGAATTTGAGCAAACGCAAGATTTGTAAATGCGAGAAAAAACATTACTAAAAAAGTGGCTGTCAAAAAGTGTGTATAATGATGCATGAATTTATCTGTTTGTGACAATGATGTGCTTTAAAAATAGCAATTAGTTTCACAAACTAATAATTAAGACAGGCCTGCTTATCTTATTAACGGATTGAACTTCAAAACATGTCGCTTCTAAGTCATGTAATATATATTATCAAATAAGGTAAATTTGCTAGAGGAGGAACTTTAAGGGTGTCTGAGTAGTTCTATAAACCAATAAATGGCAAGACGATTACAATCAATAAAAGATCAAAAGAAAACCAATTGGGCAGAAGGCTTCAAGGCTTTGAAGTATGTACCTAGATTTTTTTCTAAAGTATGGGGCGCAGCTCCAAGACTATTCATTCTTAACATCATAGCGAGATTGCTCAATGCCTCAACACCTATCATCATTCTGTGGGTTGGCAAACTTATTATCGATGAAGTACTCCTGCAAATAGATCTAGATGAGAAAAACTTAAGCCAGTTATGGACTTATGTAGGAATAGAATTGGCCGTGATTGTGTTTTCAGATTTAGTTGGTCGATTGACAAACTTAACTGATGGCTTGATTGGTGATTTATATTCCAATAAATCTTCTGTAGACATTATTAATAAGACTGAAGAAATAGAATTAAAGGATTTAGAAGATCCTACTTTCTATGACAAACTAGAGAGAGCAAGAAGACAAACAAATTCCCGAGTAGCACTACTTACCAACATCCTGTCACAAATTCAAGATATAATAACTGTTGTTTCACTTATTGTAGCTTTGATTGTATTTGAACCATGGCTGATTATTTTATTGATTTTCGCTATCATTCCTTCTTTTATCAATGAGTTAAAGTATAGTCAATCCTCCTATTCATTGGCTAGAAGTTGGACGGTTGAAAGAAGAGAATTGGATTACTTACGTCATACTGGAGCAAGTAGAGAAACAGCCAAAGAGATAAAACTATTTGGACTCACTTCTTTTATTTCCGAACGTTTTGGATCACTGGCACACAAGTACTATTTGGCTAACCGAGGCTTAACAATTAAAAGAACTTTCTGGGGCGCGGTATTTAATCTACTTGGTATAGCAGCTTATTACGGCGCATATGTTTTAATCATCATCAGAGTGGTTGCTGGATTACTAACCGTGGGTGAATTGACATTTCTATCTGGCTCCTTCAATAGGTTGCGTTCAAAATTACAAGGAATGTTTTTTAGGTTTTCTAGAATTGCTGAAAGTGCCTTATACCTAAAAGATTATTTTGACTTTTTAGATATTGATGTAGATAAATTTGATGATTTAGTAATTGTCGAATTACCGAAATCTATTAAGGCAGGTTTTACTTTCGAAGATGTTTCTTTTCGATATCCTAAATCTAAGGACTTTGTTTTACAAAATTTAAACTTTGAATTAAGGCAAGGGGAAAAGCTTGCCTTTGTCGGAGAAAATGGAGCGGGCAAAACGACACTCATAAAATTAATCCTACGCTTTTACGAACCTACCTCAGGAAGGATATTGCTGGACGGCATTGATATCCGAAAATTTGAAAAGCCAGAGTTCCAAAAACTCTTTGGTGTCATCTTCCAAGATTTTATTAAGTATAATTTTACAGCTGGTGAAAATATTGCAGTTGGTGATGTGGAGCAATTTACAAACAGAACCAAAATAGAATCAGCAGCCAATATGAGCCTAGCAGATGAAGTCATCGATGATCTCGAATTCGGTTTTGATACAAAAATGGGAAAACAATTTCCGGGCGGAGTGAATCTATCTGGTGGTCAGTGGCAGAAAGTAGCCCTAGGAAGAGCCTACATGAAGGATGCCAAATTTGTTGTCCTCGACGAACCAACTTCTGCTCTAGACGCCAGAGCAGAATACCAAGCCTTCCAGCGATTTATAGGGATAACAAAAGGCAAAACAGCCATCATAATATCCCACAGATTTTCTACAGTACGAATGGCTGATAGAATTTTGGTGCTCAAGCATGGAAGTATTTTGGAAATAGGTACACATGAGGAGCTGCTTGCCAATGGTCTACTCTATTCTGAGCTTTTTAAGTTGCAGGCAGAGGGGTATCAATGAGGATGAACCGAGAGCCGAGAGCTGGGAACCGAGATTTGGTGCTCTTGATTTTTAACTCCTTCCCCGACTCTAGGAAACAAGTTGCCTTTCAGTAAAATCAGCTTAATCTGCGATTCAAAATCCAATCAATCCATTCATCCGTGAACAAATCTGTGCAATCCTTAAAATCGGAGTAATCCGCGATTCAAAAATGAGCAGCAATCACTCAAGTTCAATAACAACAATTAAGTTAAATAATACATATTTAAAATAAATTTAATATAATTACGTATATTAACAATATACTACTTTGCGTGAAACCAAATTATGAAATTTTATTATACAATCTTCTACTTCGTTTGTTTAGCACCTCTTACTCTATTCGCACAAATTGATTTGCCTGAATCTTTTCAAGAAGGTTTTGAATTTTGTGATTATTTTGATGGTTCTACTGGGCCGTCTGATGTGTACATAGACAAAGAAGGTATTTATATAAACCTAAATGAATCTGGGAAGATTGTAAAGCTAGATTCAACTTTTGGAATATCAACCATTAGCACTAATACTGCAGAACAACTCATAAATATTGTTACTGGTCAATCAGTTACTATTCCAGCAATTGCTAATACTAGATATCAATACATCGATGAGAATTCAAGCAAACTTATTGTAAAAAATGAACTAGATCTTATCGGCGCTATTGGAGAAGAACGACATCATCCTAATTTCTATATAATTGATATTTCTAATAACTTTCAAATAGGGAAAAGAATCTATTTGGAATTTGATTCAATACATTTTGTTCCGCAGGATGTTATATATAGCAAAAAAGAAGAAAGCTATTTTATATATTCTACAATTGGAAATCCAGCTTTTAATGATCCCCCAACAAGTGACCTAGATCATTTGGTCATTTATAATGATAGTAATAATGAATTCATATCCATTCCTATAAATTTAGGGCCAGTTGAATTTTTTGAAAACCAGAAGTCAGATGTTTTCTTTTTTGCAAATAATAGCTTGCATAGTTTAGACAAAAATCTGAATTATGAAGAAATAATAGACTCTTTACAAGTAGAAAAAACTTACCTCTATGGAGAAGACGAAATGTTATTATTAACATCCGATGGAATTGATATATACGATAATTCCTTCAGTGAACTAAGACATTCAATTGAATTAGATGGCTACTATCCCAATATACCAATGACAACTTTCGGAAAAAAAATATACATCTATGCGGTAGGCAAATTAATAGTTATCGATGAAAATTTTGAAGTACAAATTCTATTTGATTTGCCTCCAAATGGACTTCAAGTTAGAGGTGTATTTAACAATGGAGATTTAACTTATTTATGGGGAAGAATTAATGGTACAGCAACATATATCAAAGCAGTAGATGCCAATACTGACACATTACCTTGCTTCACGACCATTCCAATTGATGAATGCGCTGAAATAGAGCTTATTGATTTCGAACCAATTTTAATGACTTGCGATACTAATATATGGTATGAAGGTAATAATGGAGCTTATTCTTATCATTACAATATTTACGTTGATGCAATATTGAAAGTTAAAAATAACAATGACTTTGATATTACAAACTTAAAGATGGAATTAAAAAACACAAATTTCATTGAAGGTTTTTTCATGCATACAAGTTATATTAATTCTGGAACTATAAATATAGCTACCAATACAGAAAAAGATATTATTGTCAGTTTTTTGCTCCGTACTAAACCAGAAGCAACCTTTGCCTTAATTAATGATATCAACGAAGCATTTGAAGATTTAGATAATCCATTGTACATAGAGCTAACTCAATTAAATGAATTAGATTGTTCAAACTACATTTTAGAACTTGAAGTTTCTACACTTTTACCTTACTATGAAGGCGACTGTGGTCAATTAGTAGCTAATAAATATACAGAGAAATTAATTAACAAAATTTATATTAATCCAAACCCTGTTTCGCAAATACTACATGTAAAAAGCTTAAGTTCAAATATTAGTTTTCATATTTTAAATTTGGATGGTAAGTCACAGATAAGAGGACAATTAAGAAACAATGTCGATAATATAGATGTATCAAATCTAGAACAAGGACTTTATTTTATAAAATTTTCGGACAATACTATTCAGAAATTTTATAAAAATTAGAGGCGAGCAATTAGGTTTCTGCTTACTCCTCCCCGCCTTCAGAAAACAAGTTACCTTTCCCCGCGCAAACCTGATTTTTTTAATCGGATGAACGATTAAAAAAATCTCCCCCCTCCTGCATATGATAAGTCATATTCCGGCGGACAGTCCTCCTTCCTAAACGTCAGAAGCGGATTGATTTTCGACGAACTTTGTGTTAGACTGAATATTCTATGCATCGCTAAATCAGGCGCAAGTTATCCGAAGTGCAAAACTTTTCATTTACCAGAAACCTTCCAACGTCAAGCATCCAGTATCAAAAGTCTGGTAATCTGTAAGTCCGAATATCTGTAAGTCCGAATATCTGTAAGTCCGAATATCTGTAAGTCCGAATATCTGCAAGTCCAAATGTCTGCAAGTCCAAATGTCTGCAAGTCAGAATGTCTGCAAGTCCAAATGTCTATAAGTCCGAATGTCTGCAAGTCCAAATGTCTGCAAGTCCAAATGTCTGCAAGTCCAAATGTCTGCAAGTCCAAATGTCTGCAAGTCAGAATGTCTGCAAGTCCGAATATCTGCAAGTCCAAATGTCTGCAAGTCCGAATGTCCAAATATCCAAATGTCTGCAAGTCCAAATATCTAAGAAAAAACACTCAACTCCTCCGCCCTCTTAAAAGCAGCCCCCATTCCTTCACGGATATCATTACTCACTTCCGTTCTTTCAAAAGTACTCAACGCAGCTTCAGTCGTTCCACCTCTTGATGCGACCATCTTAATCCATTCCTCACAAGAGTAATTGTGCTTATTGAAAAGATCAACTGCTCCTGCGAAGGTCTGAAAACACATCAGCTCTGCCTCTGACCTCTTGAAACCCATTTCTATGGCTGTATCAATCATTGATTTCATAAAGAAGAAAACATAAGCTGGCCCTGATCCAGAAACAGCAGTTGCAGCATCTATAGATTTCTCTGCTTCTACATACAGTGTCTTTCCTGTTGCATTTAAAAGATTCTGGACAGTAACCAATTCGATTCTTGTAACATCCTCTGAAGAGGTAAAGACGGTCATCCCTTTTCCAATCTGTGCGGGAAGATTAGGCATGGCTCTTATAATTTTGGGTGCCCCCAAATATTTTGATATTGTAGCGATATTAATCCCTGCCATAATTGATAAAAACACTTGTTGCTTATCTATATAAGGCTCAATGCTTTCAAAAAGCAATTGAACATCTTGTGGCTTGACTGCTAACACAATAAGGTCAGCTTCTTTTATATACTCACCAGGAGTTCCATGTATCGTTCCTATATCTAACTTTGATAGAGCCTCTGCTTTTTCCTCTGACCGCTCAAGTATCAACAAGTTTTCAGGAGTAACGATATGGGCATTCAAAAAGCTTTTGGCATATGTTTTACCCATGTTGCCTCCTCCAATTATTAGTATTTTCATCTATTTCATTTATATAATCTTTGTAGAATAGCAAAAATAACAAAATAGAATATACACTATGAGAAACATATATTTAAACTGGGTCAATTCCGATTTATATACATTTATCAAATTGCTGTTAAAAAGAATTGAGTCTTCAAAGATTGCAACAAAGAATGTCGAATCTACTTACGGTCAAAAATTTCCACCCGCCAAAGTTTATTTTTAATATAGGAGCTTATTCTGGCCGTAGTTTTAATAGATATGTAGGAGAACACAATCTACATTTGAGAAAACAACTCATCCAAATAATAATCTCGATTTTCGTCATTGTAATGCACAACACATCCCGAAGTGCCACTATTCATAATGCTTAGACAAGCATTTTGATGGTCTTCATCCTCATTGTGCCCACGAAATAATACGCAGTGACCCAACTCATGAAATACAACCATCTCTCTCCTTTCTTGAGATGCATTATTCCAAAAAGTTAAATCGATAGTAATGCGATTGTTTTGTTGTGAATTGTAATGGCAGGTACCAGCGATGCCATCTTCTTCAATCTCTTCAATTCTACTGATAAGGTCATGATCATCTAAATTGATAGTGACACCTCTACGTGCAGCTTCCTCTTCAAAGCTTGAATAATAAGATTCTAATGAAAAATCTGTGGTTTCTTCTCTTGGTTCTTCGACTGGCTCAGGATAACATGAGCTTAAAAATAATGAAGTGACGGATAACATTACTATTGATCTTTTCATTGCCATAAATTGATGTGAAGAAAAAGTAATGTTAATCGTATACGCCTAAGTTTTTAATTAAACTTAAGCCAAAGACGTTTTAGTATATGAAAGGGCTACAATTTCATTTCAGGAATATCTCCTTCTACAATCAATCTTCCTTCTGTTGCATTTTTTATTTCTTCTACACTTACACCAGGCGCTCTTTCAATCAATTTGAAACCACCCTCTGTAATATCCAAAACAGCCATATTGGTGACTACCCTCTTTACACACTTAACTCCTGTAAGTGGTAAACTACATTCTTTCAATAATTTGGACGCTCCCCTTTTATTGGTATGCATCATAGCTACCACAATATTATCTGCAGAAGCAACTAGATCCATCGCACCACCCATACCTTTTACCATCTTACCAGGAATCTTCCAGTTTGCTATATCTCCTGTTTCTGATACTTCCATAGCGCCCAATACTGTCAATTGTATGTGCTGACCCCTTATCATAGCAAAACTAGTAGAGGAATCAAAAATAGCAGCACCAGGCATGGCAGTAATCGTTTGTTTCCCAGCATTGATAAGATCTGCATCTTCTTCTCCCTCGTAAGGAAATGGGCCCATACCCAAAATTCCATTCTCTGATTGAAAGACAACATTGAGGTCTTCTTGAATATAATTTGCAACCAAGGTGGGAATTCCTATACCTAAATTTACATACCATCCTTCTTGTAACTCTTGCGCAATCCGTTGCGCTATTCCATTTTTATCTAACATAATTTTAAGCTTTAGGTCTTACAGTTCTTTGTTCAATTCTTTTTTCATAATTCACTCCCTCAAAAATTCTTTGAATGAATACTCCCGGAGTATGTATAAAGTTTGGATCCAATTCACCTGGCTCAACCAACTCCTCAACTTCCGCAATGGTGATTTTTCCCGCCATCGCCATCGCAGGATTAAAGTTTCTTGCAGTTCCTTTATAAATCAAGTTTCCAAAGCGGTCTCCCTTCCATGCTTTGACAATGGCAAAATCAGCTGTTAGTGCTGTTTCCAGCAAATGTGGTTTTCCATCAAAAACTCTCACCTCTTTTCCTTCACCAACCTCAGTTCCATATCCAGCAGGCGTGTAAAACGCCGGCACTCCAGCTCCACCCATATAGCATCTAGCTGCAAGTGAACCCTGAGGTATCAAATCTACCTCCAATTCGCCACTCAACATCTGCCTCTCAAATTCATCATTCTCTCCCACGTAAGAAGATATCATTTTCTTTATTTGCTTTTTTTGCAACAATAATCCCAATCCAAAATCATCGACTCCTGCATTGTTTGAGATACAAGTTAGATCTTTGACAGCCAACTCGACCATCTGAGAAATGCAATTTTCAGGAATGCCGCAAAGACCAAAACCTCCCAACATGATTGTCATCGAATCTTTAAGCCCTTCTAATGCAACCTCTGCATTTTTTACTACTTTATTCATTGATAAATTATTTTCTATTTACTTAAACCGTTAAGAACAAACTCCACAATCTCCTTCTCCACTTCAACCTTATTTACTTTTACTTTTTTACCTGCGTATCTATTAAACAACCAACGTACAGAAGAAAGCATTGAGTATGTAGCTAATTCTGGATCCATTTGCCGAAAGGCTCCATCTTTTATCCCCTCAATTATAATTTTTTTAACCTTGCGTTCAAAGCTTTCTCGCTCCTTTATGAACTCAGTTAATTTTGGTTCTTTTAAATTTCTCCACTCATTCACCAATAGAGAAGCCTCTAGAGGCCTAGTGACAGTTATGTGCACATACAGACTTATTAACTTTTTAATTTTCTCAACAGGCGGATAACTTGACTTGGTAATCTGATCTACATTTTCATGAAATTCACCATTGATGGCAAAAAGGTGAGATTCTAGAAGTCCTTGTTTTGAATCAATATAGTTATAGACATTTGCCACATCGCAATTCATACATTCTGCAATGTCCCTGATGGTGGTGGCCTTAAATCCCTTCTGATGGATCAACTTCAAGGTTTGTTTTATAAATTCTTCTCTTTTAGTCAAAACTATAGTTATCTAAACTTGGACAAATATCAGTAATTATTTATTATTGTATCAACAATTGTTGATGTAAATTTTATAACCATGCCTATTTATCACAAATTAGGAGAGATTCCTAAGAAAAGACATACGCAATTCCGCAAACCTAACGGTAACTTATACTACGAACAGCTATTTGGCACCATCGGATTTGATGGAATGTCTTCGTTGCTCTATCACATAAATAGACCTACCATGGTCTCTGAGATTGGGAACTCTATTGATATGACACCCAAGATAGCTGTCGATAGAAATATAAAAGCTCGAAAATTATTGGGATATGACGTTGCACCAGTAGATGATTTTTTGGATAGCAGAATAGCAATGCTCGTCAACAATGATATTCATATTGGTGTTGCCGCACCTAAAAACTCAATGACGGATTACTTTTACAAAAATGCAGATGCTGACGAAATGTTGTTCATACATAAAGGCACTGGAAAACTTAAGACCTTACTAGGTCAGATCAAATTTGAATATGGTGACTACCTAATCATCCCAAGAGGTATGATTTACCAAATTGAATTTGATACAGAAGATAATAGAATTTTGTGGGCGGAATCTTTTCACCCTATTTATTCGCCCAAGCGCTATAGAAATTATTTTGGTCAATTGCTTGAGCATTCACCTTATTGCGAAAGAGATTATATACTTCCACAAAATTTGGAAACACACGATAAAGAAGGTGAGTTTTTAATGAAAATTAAGAAGCAAAGTCATATGCATCAACTTGTCTACAAATCACATCCCTTTGATGTTGTAGGTTGGGATGGATATAACTTTCCTTACGGATTTTCCATACACAATTTCGAACCCATTACTGGAAGAGTTCATCAACCGCCTCCGGTCCATCAAACTTTTGAAACCTCAGCGTTTGTGATCTGCTCCTTTTGTCCAAGATTATATGATTATCATCCTTTAAGTATTCCAGCTCCATATAATCATTCAAACATTGATTCTGATGAATTACTGTACTATGTCGATGGTGATTTTATGAGTAGAAATAACATCGGTCCTGGTTACATGACTTTGCACCCTGGGGGAATTCCTCATGGCCCTCACCCAGGTGCATATGAAAGATCAATTGGTCAGACAGAAACGGAAGAATTAGCTGTCATGATTGACACATTCAAACCATTACAAATTACAGAAGCCGCTTTGGCCATTGATGATGGCAAGTATTATAAAAGTTGGTTGGATGGAGCAGAACATTAAAGATGATAGCATACAAGATTGAAAATAATTTAGGCTTACAAGAATTCAAACAGATTTTATTAAGTTCTACCTTTGCAGATAGAAGGCCTTTTAATGATGATGACAGACTCACCAAAATGCTATCCAACGCAAGTTTAATCATCACAGCTAGAGACAAAGGCATACTAGTAGGCGTCAGCAGATCTATTTCCGATTTTAGTTATTGTACCTATCTATCTGATTTGGCAGTTAGTTCTAGTCATCAACATCAAGGAATAGGCAAAGAGCTCATTAGAAGGACAAAAATTGAAAGCAAAGAAGCGAAGGTCATTTTGCTTTCAGCGCCTCTTGCTGTTTCATATTATCCGAAGATAGGTATTAGACAATTTGATCAATGCTTTATATTAGATGAGTTGGACGATTTGAAAAATTAACCTAAGTATAGAAATAAAAAAGCCGTCTTGACATTGTCAAAACGGCTTTTTATATTTTGAAAGCTCCTAAAAGCTATTATTTATTATTTAGTACCAAATTTTTGCAATCTGTACTCAGCATTAATCATCTCATTTCTTCTCTGAACGGATGGCTTGGTAAACTGCTTTCTTCTTCTCAATTCCTTCATCACACCAATATTTCTATGCTTTCTCTTGTATCTCTTTAATGCTCTGTCGATCGACTCTTCATCTTTTACGTTGATAATAATCATATATTATTCCTTTGTTTTTATTTTTAAATGCAATTGGACTCTATTATAACTACAGAAACGATGTAATAATTCCCGTTTCCATCCAATTGGAGCGCAAATTTATATAAATAATCGCTAAAACTCAAATGCATTCCAAATAAATAATCTCTTTTTCTACGTGCTCATATTTTATACTGGAATCGACGCTAGCTCAATGATCATGGGCGTTGGAACTAATGAGTAGCTTTCATTTGTTATGATATAAAACAATCTATCTTGAAAAATAAGCTAACAACCCTATTTTTTGTACTCCCATTCTTCATTTTTGGCCAAGGAGGATTTACAATCCTTGATTACCACGTCGATGTTCAACTTGATGATAAAGGCACCGCCAGAATCAATGAAACTATCAAAGTCAAATTCAACGAGGAGCGACGAGGTATCATCAGAAAAATCCCAACAAAAGGAAAATTCAATGGCCACAGACAGTCCATTAGAATTTTAGATGTTCATGTAGATGGCTGGAAATTTTTTGTAAATCCAGGATCAGAATATGAAATCAAAATTGGAGATAAGGACAAATATATTTTAGGCAATCAAGAGTACAAGATTAGCTTTAGAGCAGAAAACGGTATTCTCAATTTTGAGAATCACGAAGAATTCTACTGGACCTTGATTGGAGGTGATTGGGATGCAGATATTTTGAATAGCTCGTATACGATTACGCTTCCGCAAAACGTAGAATTGACTTCTGAAGACTACCAGGTATTCAGTGGAAAAGTTGGAGAATCAACTTCATTTGGAACCATCGAGAAGGATGAACAAACTATATCTGGCAAAAGCCTTTCGACTTTAGGAAAAGGTAAAGCTCTAACCGTTGGACTACGTTTGCCGAAAGGCTATTTCTTTGGTCAAGATAAAGAGAAAATAACCACCCTAGCTCCTCCAAAAGTCTATACAAAAGATAAAACTTATCCTCTCCCCATCTTATTAATATTAAGTTTCATTAGCTCTTTTTTTGTTTGGGGAAGAAACAGAAAGCAATCAACCGGAATTGCCCGATATTACCCACCCAATGAAATGAGTTCCGCTGAAGTTGGTACATATTACGATTATACAGTCCATGGTAGAGACCTGCTTTCCTTAATTCCCTATTGGGGAGAAAAAGGATATATAAAAGTCAGGGTCCACCCCAAAACTAGAACACAAGATATCTATCTCGAAAAACAAATGGAGATACCCAAACAAGCGCCTGACCATGAGCGGTATTTCTTTGATCACATATTCGCATATGACAATGTTGTTTATATCGATGAATTAGAAGATGACTTTTATAACGAATATGTGAATTCCAAGAAGATGTTGAAGGAAGATATTCTGGACAAAAAATTATATGATCCACAAGCAGTTAAAACGTTTCACTCAAATCTGTCATTTTTGTTAGCTGCCGTCATTGGAATAATGGGTATACTAAGCATTGTTATTTTTCAGTGGATAGGAACTGGCATGGGATTATTTGCTCTAGCTCTTGCAATATTTGTCATCAAGTTCCTACGACCTAAGAGATCTCTTGAAGGTCAAAAACTTCATGAGCAATTAGAAGAATTTAAAAACACAGTTAAGAATCCAAATGAAAATGAACTGGTAAAAATTGTAAAAGAAGACCCTCGATATTTTGACAAAATTTTTCCGTATGCAGTTGCCTTCGGTTTAGACAAACAATGGCTCGAGTCATTCCAAAAAATTGGAAGCAAACCAGATTGGTATTACTATAACGATTATCGTCATTTTACATATGGAGACTTCTCCAATGATTTTAATTTAAAGAAAATTCAGAATAAAATGATTGTTCCTCCTCAGGCAAGTTCTGATTCAAGTTCGTTTGGTGGAGGTGGTTTCTCTGGAGGTGGATTTGGAGGCGGCGGCGGTTCGTCGTGGTAGTTTATATTTGAAAAGTTTCCTTTAGGGCATTCCTGCCAATAAAAGTTGGCGTAACCCTCATAGCAGCATTTCTAATTCCTGACCAAAAAGGGCTTTCTAATTGAGCAATATTTCCAATACGCCAGCTATTCTGAACTATCTTATTAACCTTTTTCTTTCGATACTTTTGAAATGCAGGAAATGCTTTTGCAACATCTGCATTATGCTCTCTTATAGCATTTGCAATTGCCCAGGCATCCTCAATGGACTGCCCTGCCCCTTGTCCCATATTGGGAGTCATTGCATGAGCTGCATCACCTATTAAACACACATTACCTTCATACCAATCACCTAAGCACACAAGCTCTGTCATTTCACCAAGGTGAATTTGTTCGTTTCCAGTTTTTGAAATTAACTCTTGTAATATTGGATCAAAATTCGAAAAAGATTCTTTCCAATTGTCATTGTTATAATCCTTCAATTCACCTTTGTAGTTAATCAAGGCAAACCAATAAACTTGCTCTTCATTTATTTGACCATGACCAACACGATTTCCCAAGCCCCAAGATTCTCTAAACTCATTTTTATTTTTGTTTGGCAATTGATAATCGACAACTCCTCTCCAACATAGTTGACCTGCCTTCCTAATCTTTGATCTGTTAGGCAAAATGGACTCTCTTACTTTAGAATGAATGCCATCTGCCCCTATCACTATTTCATAGTCAGCTTCGCATCCATCATCAAAAATTAGCTTTTGTTTTTCTGCATCCAATGTACTTAACCGTTTGCCGAAAACTACTTCTCCATCCTCAAATTGATCCAATAAAATTTGATGCAAATCAGCCCGATGGATTGCATAATTTCCAATCTTATACTTATCGACAAAATACTCCAAGCCAATGCTCGATAGCGTATTTAAATTGTTGTCAGTAATGCTCATAGAATTTATGGAATTACCTTTATGAGCCATTTGATTATCCAATCCTAAGTTTTTAAAAACCTGCATCGCATTGCATCCGAGAATGATGCCAGCACCAACTGTTTTTAGTGCTGCAGCAGCCTCATAAACTACAACTCTATATCCTTTGCTCTTTAATGCAATTCCAGCTGTTAAGCCACCTATTCCAGCGCCGACAATAGATATTGTCATTATGAAATCAATTGATTTATCTTAGAATTTATTTCCTTTAAGCTTAAACTCTCATGCGCTTTATCTTTACACATTTCTAGTAGCATTTGGTCTTGCTTTCTTCCTTTTTTCTTTGCTTCAGAATAAGAAAGCTCTTCTTTGAAAGTCACCATGCTGTATTTCGAATAATAACCTTCAAACTCTTGCTCCAACTTCATCTCTAGTTTTCGCTTTTCCTTAAAGGCCTCATCATCAACATGATCTCTCATTTCATAAAAATTATCAACCGCTAAATCAGCAATTGCATCAGCATCAGCCTTCCTTCTATCTTGGAATGATTCAAATACTTTATTCCAATCTCCCTCATATTCATCCAATGTTTGATTGAAAACATATACATCTTCAAATGCTGCATTCATACCTTGCCCATAAAATGGGACAATAGCGTGAGAAGCATCGCCCATCACGAGCGTTTTTCCGTAGGCCTGCCATGGATAACAACGGATGGTGCCTAGCGTACCAACTGGATTTTCCTTGTATTCTTGAATATAATTTGGCATATATTTTATCAGACCTGGATACTGAGTTTCAAAGCAATCACGTATTGCTGCTTCACTGGTTAGCGAATTAAACCCATATTCCCCATCGTACGGATGAAACATTGTCACTGTAAAACTACCGTCTAGATTTGGCAATGCTATAATCATAAATTGACCTCTCGGCCATATGTGCAGTGCGTTTTTCGCAATCTTAAAGTCACCACCATGTGCCGGAGCTATGCTCAGTTCCTTATAACCATGTCTAAGAAAATCCTGTGAGTAGTTAAACAAAAGCTTGGTTGTCTGCCCCATCAAACTCCTCCGCACAACTGATCCTGCACCATCAGTACCAATAACAATTGCAGCATTATCAGTTTTTACATTTCCATCTTTATCAGTAAATTTGATCTCTGCATTTTCAATATCAACTGTGTTTACTTTTACATCAAAATAAACAGACAGATTTTTAAATTTATCAGCTTCTTCCAATAAAGACATATTTAGTTCTTCTCTAGAAACCGAATTGATATAATCTTGATCTCGACCACTATATGGAGAATTCCAAGTTTCACCGCCAAGAGAATGTATCATTCTGCCATGCATCGGTATACAATCCTTAAGAATTTCTTCTTTTACTCCCACCATGTCCAATGCACGCAATCCTCTGTTTGAAAGTGCCAGATTGATGGATCGACCGCCGACAAAATCCGCTTTCCTTTGATCTGGTCTTCTTTCATAAACGACAACTTCATAGCCTCTCTGTGCCATCCGCAAAGCCAATAGTGTTCCACACAATCCTGCACCTACTATAATTACTTTTTCCATCACTATGCTTTATTGGTATTCAATCCTTGCTTAAGCAAAGAAACAAATTGAAAAACATCTTCAAAACTATTATAAAGTGCCACAGGCGCAACTCGGATTACATCAGGTTCTCTCCAATCTGCAACCACCCCTTCCTTCGTCAACCAGTCAAACAATTTCTTGTCCGCATTTTTCATTTGGATTGACAATTGACTCCCTCTTTGCCTTGTTTCAGATGGAGTGATTATCTTAATCGAATCGTCACTTATTTCATTGACCAAGTACTCCATGTAGCCAGTCAATTTCTCTGATTTTATTCTCAAGTTACCCATTTTCGCTTCCGCAAATATTTTCAATGAACTCATAATCGCAGCCATCGATAAAATGGGAGGGTTACTCAATTGCCAAGCTTCAACACCCGGAATAGGATCAAAATCATCCCTCATTCTAAATCTAGTTTCTTTATTATGCCCCCACCAACCTTCAAATCGTGGAAGGCTTTTATCATTTGAATGTCTCTCGTGTACAAATACGCCACCCAAACTTCCAGGCCCGCTATTGAGATATTTATAAGAACACCAAACGGCAAAGTCTGCATTCGTCTCATGCAGATCCAACTCAACATTTCCTGCACCATGAGCACAGTCAAAACCTACTTTAGCACCATGTTTATGCGCATGAGCTGCAATCGATTTCATATCAAAAGCCTGCCCAGTATAATAATTAGTATTACCAATCATTACCAATGCAAGACTTTTGCCATGTTCTTCTATTTTTTGCAAAATGTCTTCTTGTCTCAAGAGTTCCTCTCCTTCTCTAGGAGTCAATTCGATCAATCCCTCATTGGGGTCAAAACCATGAAACTTCAATTGAGATTGGACTGCGTATTTATCAGAAGGAAATGCATCACTTTCTATCATGATTTTGTATCTCTCTTTCGTTGGACGATAAAACGACACCATCATCAAGTGAAGATTCACTGATAAAGTATTCATCACTACTACTTCAATGGGTTTAGCACCCACCACTTCCGCCATTGATTGAGTTAGGAACTCATGGTAAGGCAACCAAGGATTCTTTGCATGAAAATGCCCTTCGACACCATACTTTTCCCAATCCAATAATTCCTGATTTATATAATCGAAGGTACTTTTGGGCTGTAATCCTAATGAATTTCCAGTCAAATAGATAAGATCATCTCCTTCATTATTTTTCGGTATATAAAAATAGCTTCTGAAAATTTTTAATGGATCTTCTCTATCCATCGCTTCCGCAAATGACCTTGAATTTTCAAATTGCATTTGATTCATTTTTCGTTATCAATAGATCCGATACTTCGATAGCTCGCTTACCTCCTATCCAATTTAAAACATTGTCAAACCAAATCTTACGTCTGTCAGATTTAAAGATAAATCCAGAATCTACTGCATCATCAATGACCTTTCCTGGATATGATGTGTAACCATCCAAAGTAACTTCACCTAGTGGATAAGGATCATCTAGCCCTGCAATAATCTGACTTTTACCTTGACGATCAGCAAGCATCCTGAAGGCATAAACATCATGGACTATGCTATCAAAATATACATTATCAACAGCTAAACTTTCTCGTGGTTCAACAGCATCCTTAAACAAGTCCGGCCTACCAGCAAATCCCTGGGACCTTCGACCTACATTTATCTGACCAAATTGATTTCCATGCGCAAATGCTGTTCTAATATTGGGATATTTTCTAGGGAAGTCTCTTAAAGTGAACATATGATATGCATCAGCTGTTTGTGCACACATCCACACAAGATGAAATCTCCAAAAATTATCTCTTAGTTTGACCATTTTGGGTGCATCATAGGGATGAATTTCTATTGCAATTCCATATTTATTTGCTAGCTCAAAAATTGGCTCAGCAACTGGGTCAGAAATAGATCTCCATTCTTCAGAACCATCAGGAAAATGTGTTGGTAAGCACAATATCGACAATCCCAATTTCTCAACACATCTTTCTATCTCTTTCAGTGCATTATCCAAATGTGCTGGCTGAACTACAAATCCAGCGGTAAATTTATCGGGATGCTCTTGTTGCAATGATGCATTAAAATCATTCTGAAATTTTTGCACATCACAACAAAGATCTGCTTCAACTCCATTGCAATACAGCTGAGATAGTGTAAGAATAACAGCATGATTAATATCATACTTAGCCATCCATTCTAACTTTTCGTCCTTAAAAAAACTAGGATCAGTGATAGGTCTTTGCCATCCCTTTTGCCTCATATACTTCCTGTCATCATCTATCCAAAACACCTCCTTCTTTTTCATGAAGGCGGGAATTTGCTCTGGATACGGAAGCAAATGTGAGTGCGAATTTACCTTGCTATATTTTTCCAAAGATTATGGTTGTTTCATTTCTGTCCCACAATTACTACAAATTACCAATTCCTTGTTGTTGTAAAATCTATCAAAAATTTTTGGCATATCTGTCTCAATATTATCTAACAAAAATGGTTCTCGATACAATTCATTTCCACAATTCTCACATGACCACATCAATCCATCTTCTGCTCCCTCTGGTCTTTTTTGCTCTATAACTAGCCCAACAGTATCCGGCCCTCGTTGAGGTGAATGAGGAATATTAGCAGGCAAAAGATAGATATCGCCTTCATTAATATGAATATCTTTATGCTTTCCTTCATCAATTACCTTTAGCACAATATTCCCTTCTACCTGATAAAAGAACTCTGGCGTTTGATTCAAATGATAATCTTTTCTTGCGTTGGGTCCTCCAACAACCATAACAATGTATTCTCCATCTTCCCAAACAACTTTATTACCAACAGGCGGTTTTAGTAAATGCCTATTTTCTTCAATCCATTCTTTGAAATTAAACTTTGGCAACAATCTTGACATGATCTATAGTTTTAATTAATTATACTTAATACATATATTTTTTGGCTCAGTAAAGAAGTCAAGAGCATATGTTCCACCCTCTCTTCCCATTCCAGAGTTCTTCATTCCCCCAAAAGCCGTTCTCAAATCCCTCAATAACCAAGTGTTGATCCATACCATTCCAACATCTAATGTTCGAGCAACTCTTTGTGATCTTGAAACATTTTCAGTCCAAACTGTTGCAGAGAGACCATACACAGTACTATTGGCTAAGGCAATCGCTTCTTCATCGGTGTCAAATGGCATAATACTTACAACTGGCCCAAAGATTTCTTGCTGATTCACTTTGCATTCTTGACCAAGCCCCTCTATAATGGTAGGACTCACATAATAGCCTTCCTTATATTCGCCTTCTAAAATCACTCTTTCTCCTCCACATAAGATCTTACCTCCCTCTTCCTTTGCTAGTTCAATAAAGCTAAGGATTTTTTCCATATGAGTCTTAGAAACAATCGCTCCTTGTTTGGTTTCGGTATCTCTAGGATTTCCAACCTTCAAAGCCTTAGTCCTTTCCACAAAATCATTTTTAAATTGCTCATAAATTTTTCGTTCAACAAGTATCCTAGATCCGCACAGACATATTTCTCCTTGATTAGAAAATGAAGATCTCAATGTAACTTTTAACATCTCATCATAATCACAATCTGCAAAAATGATATTAGGATTTTTGCCACCCATTTCCAAAGACACCTTCTTAAATCGCTCAGCTGCAAGTTTTGCAATCTCTGCTCCAACTCTTGTACTACCAGTAAATGAGATCGCTTTAATTTTTGAATGTGTTGTCATTAAGGAACCTACTTTATCTCCATATCCATGTACGATATTTAGTACACCTTTTGGCATCCCAGCTTTGATACAAAGCTCCGCCAACATAAATGCGGTCAAAGGTGTAACCTCAGAAGGCTTGGCAATTACTGTATTACCAACAGCCAAAGCAGGTGCAATTTTCCAAGTAAATAAATACAAAGGAAGATTCCAGGGAGAGATGGCCGCTACAACCCCCAACGGCTGCCTCAATGTATAGTTTATAGCCTGCGCCTCCACCATATCATGTGCTGCAGTAGAATATTGTGTAACTGCGTTCGCAAAAAATCTAAAATTTTGAGAGGCCCTTGGAATGTCTACTTTGTTTGCCAACCATACTGGCTTTCCGTTATCCAAAGATTCTGCACGTGCCAATTCTTCTTGATTTTCTTCAATCAAATCTGCAACGCGCATCAAAATTTTACTTCTCTTTTCATTGGAGTATTTTGACCAAATATCAAAAGCCCTAGATGCGGCATCAATTGCTTTTTCTACATCTTCTTTATCACTAGAAGCTGCAGTTGTATACACAGTTCCCTTTGATGGATCATAAACATCTAATGTCGCTCCACTCTCGGCTGCAACAAGCTCTCCATTGATATAATTCAAAATTTTTCTCATCCTAGATTACCGATCTTGAATACGTAAATGACAATTGTTCTTTTAATGCTGGAGGTAATTCTGGCAAGTCAGACCGTGGAATCAGTAAAGTTGAAATATTATGCAAGTCCTTAAATATGTGATGACTATCTCCTGTTGACTTCAAATAATCATGACCAGATGATCCACCTGTCCCAACCTTTCGTCCCAACATTCTCAGAACCATCTGGGCATGCCTATATCTCCAACTTGTCATATTGGAATCTATATCAACCAAGCACATCAATAATTTAAACGGTGGATGCAAAATTGGTTCATCTCGATATAGGTTGATCAGTAGTGCGGCCAAAGAAGCCTTGTAACTTAATCTAAACTTTCCTTCATCCATCATTTGCTGATGCACTTTTGGATTTAATATAGATTCAAAGTAAGTATCTGTGGTGCCCAACATTCGCAAGCGCATTTCTATCTCTTTCTCTGATAGATAAGATGACATCTTGATAGCTTCTTGCTCTTTAGCAATCATTTTTTCTACTGCCTTTTTATAATATTTCAAGAAATTGAAATCCTTAAATTGTAAGAAAGGTGTCCTCTCCAACCAATCTTCGATTACATCAAACAAGGTTCCAGATTCTTTTATTTCCAATAACTCTTTTTGTTGCACTTCCGTAAATGGGGATGCATAGTGGTAACCACCGTATGTAATTCTTGATGCCTCATCAAGTCCCAATAAGTTTTCTATTTTTCTAAACTGAAAACTTTGAAAACCACTTGCTGGAAATAAGTAACTCCTAAAGTCAAGAAAGTCCAATGGAGTCATTGTTTCCAAAATCGCTAAATGATCAAGCAACAAACTTTGAACTTTTGAAACTCTTTCCAGTCTAGCGATGGAAGTACCTAAGTTTTTTTCATCCACTCTATTAGACTTAAAAACCCTTATAACCGAATCAAGCTCATGAATAATTTGTTTAAACCATAGTTCATAACTTTGGTGAGTTATGATAAATAACATTTCATCGTGAGCAGGATTCTCCTGCAAGTCTTCACTTCGTAATTTTTGTGCATCCAACAATTTATCTAGACCCAAATAAGAGCCATAATCAATTGTTGAGTATTTATTTTTTTTTGACATAAATTTATGTTTTGAAAGTTACCTTACCCAAACTATCTGCTTCGGCAACAATTTTCTGATTTTCCTTTAGGTATTCTGCTGGAGTAGCTGCTCCAGCAAGTATGATTGATCCCGCTTTTAGAATTTCTCCATTCTCCTTTGCCAATCTCATAGCTGACACCAATGATTCCCAAGGATTCCCCATGATAGCATTTGAGTTTCCTGCATGGATAATTTTGTCGTCAATACTTAATGACATTTTAATGTTTTCAATATTCGTTGTAGCTTCTTTCCAATCACCAAGGATAAAACCTGCTGACGAACAATTATCCGCAACCACATCTTCTAAGGAAAATTTGAAATTGGTATATCTAGAATCTATTATTTCAATGGCTATTGCAACCGATTCAACTTTCCCTTTAACAGAATCAACAGAAAATTCTTCTAGCACTTCATCATTTAATAGAAATGCAATTTCCGGCTCCGCTCTAGGATGAATAAACTTGTCGAGACTAACCGAATGACCTGATTTTATTTCCATATGATTAGTCAAACGACCCCAAATAAGGTCATGCACTCCCATCTGTTCCATTTTGGCTTTGCTGGTAAAACCCATTTTAAGCCCGACCAACTTTTCACCTCTAATATACCTTCTAGCTAAGGATATACTTTGAATACCATAAGCTTGGTCAAGATTTAGCTCATATTCTAAGGAAATTTGATTGATTGCATTGCCAAATAATGCAGCGTTATCAAGCTTTTCAGCTATTTTGTTATAATTCATGATACTCTTAAATAAGAAACTTCAAGATATAAATATTAGTCTTCTTATTCGAAAACTTACGATCGATAATATTTAGTTGGGAAATTTAAAACCTAGTTGGATTATACCGGGTCATTATTGAAACTTTCTTCAAGCTTCTTGCTAATAGTAAAGTAAAAACTTGAGCCAAGTCCTTCTTGAGATTCACACCAAATATCTCCTTGGTGCAGTTCTACAATTTTCTTGCAATGCGCCAATCCAATACCAGTACCTTTATATTTCTTCTCTGTACCCTTGCCTCTAGCAAATATATCAAATAAGTCTTCTTTTGAATTAGAAGGTATTCCTATTCCATTATCCTTAATATGAAATTTTACATAGTCATCCATCTGTTCTGCGCTTATTGAAACGACAGGTGGAATATTAGGATTTCGAAACTTCAACCCATTGCTTATTAGATTTTGAAACAATAACCTTAGCAAGGTCTCATCTCCTACTAAACTAGGAAGACTATCAATCAACATTTTACCTTTTACGCTTTGAATTTGGGTAATTAGATCAAAGTTGACACCTTGTACAAGTATATGGCTATCAAACTTTGAAAATTTAGGTTGGTTCCCAAATTTTGCATATTCTAATAAATGAGAAATCATATCAGTCATTCGCTTTGCTGAAATCTGTATATAGTCAATATAGGAGAGGGCCTTTGCATCAACATCATCTATAATAATATTTTTCAACAACTGACTAAAACTAAAAATAGTTCTAATTGGTTCTTTAAGATCATGTGATGCTTTATAGGCAAATTGCTCTAACTCTCTATTAATATCCTTGAGCCTCTTTGCTTCCAATTCAGTTTTAATGAGTTGGACCTCCTCTTTTTTAGCCTCGGTTATTTCTTCGTTTAGACAATATAAACCGTATAGCACCTGACCTTCGTCATCATTTCTTGCAGAACCAATTTCTTCAAAGGAAATACTACAATCACCTCTAGCTATTTCCAAACAATGCTTAAGGATAACTTCAGTAAAATCCGTTTTATTTTTTACCGAGTTTCTCATAAATATTAAATATTGCTTCTTCCTTAGTTGATACAAACATTTGTTCTTGAAAAATACCTGAACTCACATTTAATATAAACTTTATGGCAATGTTTAATAAAGGACTTTTGCCAGTTGCAAATGAAAAAATAGGAATTTGTTTCACAATAGGCGCAAATCTTTCTAAGATAAGTTTCCTTTCGTGAATATTTGGTACGTGTGTGCTTGACAAGTCAAAATAAATTGCTTCATATTGACCTTCACTTATATATCTATCCAATTCATCAAACATGACATTGATTGAAAATATAGTCATCTTCGGCAATTCAACATACTGTAAAATTTTATCATCAAGAATTGAAATTCGTGATTTCATTGCAGCAAGTTCTTCTGGAGTTGTATTAGATTCTTCATAAGATTTATTCTCCAACAAATAAGAACATACCAATAAAGGCATCATGATTAATAGTTTAAGATTAAGAAACAGTGCTGAAAAGTAGGTATGAAGGTAATCTAAGTTGGTATGGGATTTAAAAAGCCAAACTTTATACCATGTTGCCTGTTCTGAAATCTTTTTGGTACAATATTAGTAGTTTTGGAAAGTAGAAGACAATTTCAATCCGCCATATTTAATACTGACCTTAGTTCTGTTTACCTATATTTAATACTTGCATGTGCGAGATTATTGAATTTATTAACTGTATATTAGGAAACTACTAATACGTAGATAATCAAGTAAACATCCTAGAATGAAAAAAATGGTACACAACTCTATGAGTTGGGGAATTACTTTTATTTTGACCGTATTCTTGTTACAAGCTTGCCAAAACCAATTACAAGAGGTTAAAAAGAAGTCAGCTGTTTCTGCAGTAACTCTAGATCAGGAAATTAAAATCTCTGAGAATAAAGTAATAAATTCTTCCACCCAATCTATCAATCGCTACTCTTCAAATCTCAGAGCTTTCAACTCAGTAAAATTTAGCCATGATCAACTAAACAAAAAATTGGATTTTGCATTTGAAGATTCTGAAAATGGTAAGTTTCTTCAAATTAACAACATCGACATAGAATTCATTTGTCCCCAACTCCCCTATTCAGAAATTAAACAAGACAAATTTGATATTGCAAACTTAATACTTGCCGAATATTCAAGAAATGGAATTGGCATCCCAATTCAAGAGAGCAATAACATGTTTGCGCAAGTAAAGTTTTCAGAGGAACTTTTTAATAACAAAGGTGAATACATTTTTGAGGATGGAAAATACAAACCAAATGCTGGTGTATTGCCGAAAAGACTTTCAGTAATAAATAACTGCCTAAGACCTGGATTATGGGAATTTAGTGCAAGTGATGCAGTCGGTGAAATGTATCATTCTTGGTTTGAAGTAGACAAGGATTTTTATTTCGAAATCATCGAAAACCAAACAGGCATTAGCAAAGATAAAATTCCAAACAATTTTGATGACCCCAAACATTTTGACAATGTAGAAATAGCTTTAAATAGACTTCGAGACTTAGGATCTCAAATTGGGGTTTACAAAGTGAAGTACAATTCTCAGAAGGTATTGGGTAGCTATTCCTCACAAGACTCTAGGAGAAAAGTTCAACGAAAGTTTTTTGAAATTGAAAGAGACGATGAAACAATTGAAGTAAACACACAGGTGGATTTAGTTGATGGAGATATGTTTTCAATGTTCTCTTTCCAAGAACCTGGAATTTACGATCCTGACAACAAAATGAAATTAGAATTCAATCGAAAATGGAGGACTGCTGAGATTTTTAATACAAATCCTAAAACTAGATATTCAGATGAACAAGTCTTCTTAAGTAGTGACTATATCGAGCTTCAGATTTTTGATGAAGAAAAGACTCAAGCTATAATTATAGGCAACATTCCTTTATCTCTATTATCCTTTAAAAACGATTTTGTAATTCCTGCTTTTGGAACAGGAGTTTTCCAAGCCTCAGAAGCAATAGAAAGAAGGCTTTTAAGAACTACAGAAGGGCCCCATCCTTCATTTGCTTACCTAGCATCAATTGAAGACAATAGCTACAAAATGGTAAATAATCATTTGTTTGGTTATGAACAATTATTTATCAGACCAGTCGAAAAGGGTGAAGATATTTACCTACGAGTGACATTAGTTTCTTATGAGAGAATTACTGATCTGATCGAATTTGAGATTACAGTCAATAACATGCGTGATGTTATTATGAAGAACAACGACAGCTACCAACCTCCTATTTACGAGACATATCAAGACGATAATACCCTATAACCCACAAAACTCTAAACATGAAAAAAATACTAAAAAGGACATTTTTATTTCTTTTGGTTTTGATTGTATTCTTAGCAGTAGCTGGCCCAAAACTTTTAGTAAAATTCAAAGGTGAAGATACCTTAAATATTGCTTCTGGTTTGATCAAACAAAGACTAGGAATGGAGGTAGAAATGGAAAGCACAAATGAAAATGGCTCCACCAACAAAAACTACGATGGACCTATTGTTCTTGATGAAAGCATAACCGCATTTGAAGAAATTGGAGAAAGCTTAGGCGAAGGAGCTTTAAGCTCTAACAACATTACAATGAGAGGTGTAGCAGCTTTCGATGCCAATAACGATGGTTTAATTGATCTCTACTTCCCAAGTAATGGAAGACCATTAACTAGGCCTATGGATGAAAATGGCGTTCTTCAACTGGATAAAAGACATCCGGCAATTCCCAGTACCCTATACATCAATCAAGGAAATGACGCCAATGGCAATCCCATATATAAAACAATTGATGAATTAATATCAAAGTCAAAAAATGATCAATATGTTGAAGAAGAATTGTTACCAGAGAATAAATACAAGCCCAGGAAAAGCATCAAAGATGATAAATATAGAACAGGAAGAATTGGAAGAGCTGCAACTACTGCTGATTTTAATGGTGACGGGAGAATTGATTTATTAATTCTTAATGCCCACTACGGAATGCCATTTTGTGTTCCTGGTTACGGAATAAGAATTTATCCTGGTGCTAATTTTATGGGAAGAAAAAATAGAGATGGATTGGATTACATTGAAAGCCATATGCCAGAATTCTTAATTGGGGATATGGTCGATGGAAGAAATGTAAAATTCAAAGGTGAAGGAGAAGGTCAAAATGTATTACTCTTGAATATGGGTGACAAAGATAAAGATGGCCTACCTGAATGGAAAGATGTGTCGAATGAAGTAGGTTTTGACAAGATGAATTATCATAGCACAGGTGCTTCTGTTGCCGATTTGGATAGGGATGGTGATTTAGATATTTATATTGGAAACTTCCTTGATCCAGATTTTTGGGGATTTGGAACACCAACCTTTGCAGGTAATCGAAATACTTTATGGATTAACCAACTTTCAGAAACGGGTAAATTTGGGTTTGAAGAAAAAGCACAAGAATTCAATTGTTCTGGGCTAGCAACTGAAAATATAAATTTCGATTTACCAAGAAGGGGAACAGATGATCTTGAAAATTCAGCCATTGCAAAGTATAAAGGAGTTCAAGTTGGAGAGGAAGCAGGTCACACTTGGGCTACATTATTTGCTGATATAAACAATGACAACTATCCAGATATAATATCCGCCAATGACGTCCCAAACAAATTGAGGGTGTATATTAATCAAAAAGGAAATGGATTTAAAGCTGTCAAAAAATTTGATGAGCCTAATAGTATAGGATGTTGGATGGGCCTGGCAATAGGTGATTTAAACAATGATAGGAAACCGGAAATAATGGTAGGGAATTGTGGTGCAGCCGCATTCTCAATCAGAAATACCGCATTGTTTATAGAGGATTTGAATGTTGTTAATTCGCAATCCATAGCTCAAATAAATGCTTTAGATGGGAATGCCAATCTGAATCATATTGTCTTGAACTTTGAGGATGGAACTGAAAACTTCACTGATTTATGTCGGGATGTAAAGGTAAAATTTAATGAATATACAGCACCTGACACATACCATAAATATAACATACACCCTATTGCTCATAAAATGTATGATGATCTAGATTTTGCCAATACTCTGAGTGGCGCTGAATTTTCATGGAATCCAAGTTTCTTCGATATTGACAATGATAAAGACTTAGATATCTATATGGTAGGGTCGCTGAATCGTGGAAACGATAATTTTATAGGTGATTGGTCTGCTGGCGTTGGAAGAATGCTTATCAATGAATCTTCGAAAAGCAATTTTCAGTTTGAAGACAGAACTCTTGAGTACAGACTTTTCGATATTGATGAACTTGACTATGACTCAAATCCTCCTAAAAAAGCTGCTCCTGGCACTGGCTGGCATAAAGAAGATTATATTTATTTTTCTGATAGAGATTCCTATACTGGTCAAGGTCTAGATGTTAGTAAAAACAGTCAAATAAAAGATATCTTCAGAATGCACGAAGCCGCAAACGGAAATATTGCAGCAGATCTTAATGGAGATGGTAAAATAGATATTATTGTTCCACATACAGGCGGTTATAATTCACTTAGTCCTGAGGCTAGAAATCTAAAAATTAACTTTATGGGGAAATCTTTAGCGGTCCCTCCACCAAATAAGGTCATGAAAGCACCCACTACTTTTGAGCATGGTAAAACTTTTGTTTATATAAATAAAAACGACACAGGCAACAATTGGGTTAAACTAGATTTAGAAAACACTGATTCAGACAATGTTTATGGTATTGGAGCTAAAGTTTTTATAAACGATGAATTTGAAAGAAGCTTTATTGTTGGGGGACAAGCAGGAAGCACTGTTCACGAACATATGCATGTTGGCTTAGGATCAGATGGACTTAGAAAACTCTCTATCCGATGGCCTGATGGAGATACTACACCACAAGAATATATATTCAATGGAGAAATAAATAAAACAGTAAAAGTAAAAAGACAAAAAGTCAATACCTTGATAGGGGAAAATGATTAATACCACTATATCCTTAAACCAACTAAAGAAGCCCTAGCAACACTTTTTGCAGGGTTTTTTTCTTAATCTTTTCTTAATTTCTTTTAAATCAAGGTTAAACAGAAGGATAAAATAAAACTATTTATTCACATCAGATATCTTCAGAAAAACTATTGCTATGAAGATATCAAATACGACATTCCTTGCTACCCTATTGATTTCAATATTTACTTTGAGTTCTTGTGATGATGATAGTTTATCTGATTTAGAAAGAGATATCGTTGGAGAATGGGTTGTTGATGATTATATTTTCTCTGGAGACAACCTTGCAGAAAATGGCACCTTCCAAGATATGCATATGATTTTTGAGAATAATTTCGATATTGAAGTTAGCTGGTTTGAAGGTGGAGACTTTTTTGTTGTTGATGGCAGGTGGGAAGCATTTGAAGATGAAAGCAGATTGTCGATAAATCTGGATAACAGGGTTTTCTTCTTTTGCAATGACGACGATATTGACCTTAATATCTTCTTCTTTGCCTTTGACATGGAACTCGATTCAGCATGCAACAACAATGATTGGATGGAAATCCAATTGGAAAGATTATAAACATTCAGACATATATATATGCGAGGCGATCTATTTGATCGTCTTTTTTTATGTACATATATCAGATTTCAATTTCAAGTACCAACATTTCCAAACAAAAAAAATTAGCAAGCTCACAACAAAATTGTTTACCTCTCCACTTTTAATCCCACCTATTATTATTTAACAGCTTACGGTGAAGTAAGCATAAAATCATTACTATGAAAACTTTAAGAAATTCAGTTCAATTGATTGGCAATCTTGGAAAAGATGTAGAAATCAAAACCTTTGATAACGGAAATGCTGTTGTAAATTTTCCGTTGGCTACTAGTGAATATTTCATAAATAGCGAAGGCGAAAAAGTGCAAACTACACAATGGCATAAGGTCGTTGCTTGGGGCAAAAGAGGCGAAGCCATGCACACCAACCTTTCCAAAGGCAACCAGGTATTAGTCCAAGGGAAATTGACCTACAAGTCTTACGAAGACAAAGATGGAGTCAAACGTTATGTAACCGAAGTGGTTGCTGACGGCTTCGTGAAAATGACCAAAGAAGCTTAAAGGTATCCCGGCTTGATGGCCGGGATTTTTTTTACGAATAATATATTACGAATTTTTATAATATGTTATTTCTTAAATCTATATTTGGGCTTCATTAGAATATTTCCATTCTAATTCAATTCTCTTAACAGTTTTGTTGCGAATATCTCGCGTTTAATGCAGCTTGTTTAATATAAAACAATGGTTAATCAATACAATTTATAGAGGCCACCCCAAATGACCGATAAAAAATCCACTTATATTGATAAGAGGATTTTTTTTGTCCTTATCGAACTTATCCTACCTTAGTTGTTTATCAATAAAAGATGGATCAAATAGCATTATCAAAACTGCAACAATACTGTGCTTACTCGGAGAGATGCCACTCTGAGGTTAGGTCCAAACTATTGAGGCTTGAAATTTATGGAGATAAATTGGAAGAGATTATAAGTTCTCTAATCCAAGATGATTTTCTTAATGAAGAAAGGTACGCTCGTTCGTATGTCAGTGGTAAGTATAGAATGAATCAGTGGGGCAAGATTAAGATTATAATGAACCTAAAGGCTAAAAGAGTCACAGAATATTGTATTAACAAAGGTCTTGAAGAGATTGATCCCGAAGAATATTTCAACAACCTTGTACACTTAATTGAAAAACAAAAACGTATCTACTCAAGAAAAAGTTTGAATGATTATCAGATGAATTCCAAATTATACCAGTTTGCTTATGGCAAAGGCTATGAGTCTGAAATAATAAAAATGGCCTTAGAGGAAATCTCTTAATCTATTCTTCCTCAGAGCTAAATGCTTTGTCTAATATCTTTCTATCATTTAGATAGGTAAACCATTTTATCACCTTCTTAATGTCGCTGACATATACCCTATCCTCGTCATAGTCGGGAACTATATTTTCAAAATATTCTAACAACACCATCTTATCATCAGAAGCTTTAGGAACAGGAAGTGAAGTAATTTTGTCTCTCATCCTAGAAAAAACATCCACAACTGGAATAGTGTCTTCTAAAGTATAAATTGCCACTGAAGCCATTGGTGTAAACTGGTGCTTTCTTACTGGATAAAATCTCGTCTTTCCTGTATCAAGATCGCCAAGAATTAAGCCATTTGATTTATTAGTTACCAATTTATATACATAAGGCATGCCACTCACGGCTATATATTCATCTAAGTTCATATCTTATTTATTCAACTCTTTTTTCTGTTAATTCATTTGGTAGTTCCTCTGAAACTTTTTCTATCTCGTCTTCAACTTCCTTTATACTATAGTTTTCACCCCTCTCAATCATAAAATTATTAGCACCCAATCCGGCAGTTAGTTTCAGTGTTTGCGTACTGAGTAATTCCAACAAAGCTAAGAATGTAACAATGGCTTCAATGCGATTTTCAAGTACAGAAAACATTTGTTCAAAAGAACACTTGTCATATTTGAAAATAGAATTATGAATCTTTTTCCTCTGAGTTTTTATTGTGTAAGGATATTGAATTATCTGATGCACTACTCGCTCTATCCTATTCTCATATCTACTTATAACAGCCTCAAATGCCTTGAACAATTTAGACAAGGATAAAGATTCAAGTTCTATATCAACCAAAGCCTTGGTTGCCAATTGCTTTAATTCTTCTTTTGTATAGCCTCTGTGATGTTTTAAAGATCTTAGCTCTTCGAGACTTTTCAACTCGTCAATAATATCCTTATATCTCTGATATTCTAATAATTTCTGAACAAGCTCGTCTCTTGGATCAATTTCGTTCCCATCTTCATCCAACTCCTTTCTCGGTATAAGCATCTTCGCCTTTATCCTCATTAGAGTGGCTGCAACTAAAATAAATTCTGAAGCAACATCAATATTTAGGTCCTCTAAATCACGTATATATGCCAAGAAATCATCCGTTATTTTGGATACATCAATGTCGTGAATATCTAATTCATCTCGCTCAATGAAAAAGAGCAAAAGATCAAATGGACCCTCAAATTGTTGAATCTTTATTTTATATCCTTCCACGAGCCCAAAGATATTTGTTTCAAATACATTTTCGACCTTATCTCAAGATTTTTTAATTAGTTAAAAGGCTGTTAAATCAGCCTATTTTATGACATTTAAACAACTATATTTATGTTACATTCGTATATTCCTTTTAAAAATATAATCGAACAATTGAGGTATCTTTTAATAATTCTAGTCACATTGTTCTCCTTAAATCTTTCAGCGCAGGATGTTGAAAGGAAGGTCATCCAATTTTCAGGTGTAGTGGTTACTGAAGATGAGTCAGGAGACATCAGTCCTTTGCCATATACAAATGTATCTATTCTCAATAGCAGTCGCGGTACAGTAACTGAGATAGACGGTTTTTTTAGTTTGGTCGCCCAAGCTGGAGACACCATAATGTTTAGTCGTATAGGCTTTGATAATATAGAAAAAGTGATACCTGATACCTTATCGAAAAGCTTCTACAGTTGGTACCAAGTGATGAGCAAAGGAAATGTACTCCTACCAGAAGCAGTTATCAAGCCATGGCCTTCGAGAGAAAATTACAAGATTGAATTTCTTGCTATTAATGTCGATAGTGATATGAGAAAATTTGCACAGGCCAATTTAGCTCAACGAGCTTTAGAAGAAATGATTTACGCTGTTCCTGCCGACGGTTTGGAAGCATACAATTTAATTGTTGATGAGCAATTTGAAGCCTACCGTACATCAGGACAATACAAACCTCAGAATATTTTTAATCCGGCCGCTTGGGCAGAATTTATAAAAGCATGGAAGAGAGGAGATTATAAGAGAAAAAAATAATCACGCTTCCGCAAATATTTATGAATAGTCTACAGATTTTAGCCATTATCTTCGGTCTACTTTACATTATCTATGCTGCTAAAAATGAGCTTATATGCTTTGTATTTGGCGCAATTTCAAGCAGCTTCTGGGCATACGAAAGCTTTTATAATCTAAACTTAAAGTTCGATGGCATACTACAGGCATTTTATGTCTTAATGTCTATTTATGGGGCTTATAATTGGCATAAGGGCAATGAAAATCCATCCTCCGATATTAATACCTTAAGCTTGAAAGAAAACGTCCTTTATGTTGCGCTAGGATTATTAGTTTCATATCTATCTGCAGAAATTGCCCTACAATTTTTTGAGCTGAATTTTGCATATTTGGATGCCATTACTACAGGATTTTCAATAATAGCGACGTACCTACTTGCCAAACGCTATTTTGAAAATTGGATTTATTGGATGGTCATAAATCCTATTTATATATACATCTATATTAAGTCTGGCGCAACATCATTTGCCGCTATGTCGGTCCTGTATTTCGCAATGAGTATTGTAGGATATGTAAATTGGAAAAATGAAATGTCTCTGTCAAAGCTCGACTAGCACCTTTCAAGTAGTCTTTCGCAGAAATATGTGATCATCTTTTCGATTTGACCTTTCTGATCATCACCACATTTAATTTCAGTAAGAGAAGGAAGATTGCTACAACAGTAGGTATTGTTGATTGACATTTCAACCACTGTTGTAGCCATCGTCATTGGATATTTAAAACTTCCATCGATTTCATTGAAAAGGCTAGCTAAGGCACTACAAAGTCTTTTATAGCTCTCAAAAAATCCACTATCATTCTGAACTGAAATCTTTTTTGTTCTTACAATTTTATAGAATTGTTCATTTATGATTCTTTGCATAGTAGTCAAATCTAAATATGAATACTTTTGAGCCATTGATGGGATGTTTACCAAAACTTTAATTGCTATTTCCAATTTCTTTTTTGGATCTTCAATATCCTGAGTATTTACATTTATTTGATACAATAGAAACTCCCAATACCAGGCCGACATATAAATCAATACTCTATTTTTATTTGAAAAGTATCTATAAATAGAAGCTTCTGTCGATTGTATCTCATTACCCAACTTTTTAAAATTGAATTTTTCAAATCCAATCTCATCAATCATCTTAACTGATGAGCATATTATCTTTTTTCCCAAGTCAGAATCCATTGGATTCTTTAGGAAAATGTCAGAATTTATCTTTGGATTAATAGAAACTTCCATCTATTTAAAATTGGTTTAATTTGGAATTATGCTCTTCTTCTAACTGCTCTGTATTCTGTAAGGTGTAATACCCTCTTCTGCAACCTCTTTCTAGCTTTGTGAATAAAACTCTTCACACTTCCTAGAGGCATGTGCAACTCTTCAGAAATTTCTTTATATGCATAACCATCAACCATCATCTTAAATGGTTGCTTCAAGTTTAACGGCAATTTTTCAACTTCATCGGTTAAAAGATCATACATCATGTTTGTCTCTCCACTATTTTTGACATTCATATCCTTACTTGAATATGGTATATAGCTAGACAACTCCTCGCGACCTACAATCTTACTATTCTTTCGAATATCATTGATAAAATTGTTTCTCATTATTGTGAACAGCCATGCTTTAAGATTAGTACCCTTCTTAAATTGATGAATCTTATCAAAAGCCTTTAACATAGTCTGCTGCACTAAATCTTGACCATTAACTTGATCTTTAGTTAAAGAATAAGCATAATTTTCTAACTGCGGTTTTAGTGAGATGATTTTTGTATTTAATATTTGCTCAGTCATGTTCTTTAAATTTATGTTACAAATATATGATAGTACTACTATCATATGCAAGTGAACTACTATTTTTCACAAAAGTATTTGTAAATACTGTCCTTATGATGACCTTTTAGACAAAATAGCATAAAAAAAAGCCTAAAATCATAGATTTTAGGCCTTTATATATTTTAATCTTACTCTTTATCCTCCAAAATCATCAAAGGCGATGTTCTCCTCAGGTACTCCTAAACTATCCAATGCATCTATTACTGACTTGTTCATCATTGGAGGTCCACAGAAATAATACTCTATTTCTTCAGGTTCTGGGTGTTTGCTGAGATATTGCTCAACACACACAGGCATTATAAATCCTTTAAATCCATCTCCTGGAGCATCAATATCTTCTTTTACCTGCCAGTTATCTTCTTCAAGTGGATTATCTAATGAAACATAGAATTTGAAGTTTGGAAACTCCTTTTCAATTTGTCTAAATTCATCAATGTAAAATAACTCTCTTTTTGTACGGCCACCATACCAATAGCTAACCTTTCTATCCGTAGTTTTTAAGGTGTGGAATAAGTGGAATAAGTGAGATCTCAATGGTGCCATACCAGCTCCACCTCCGATATATACCATCTCCTTCTTTGTATCCTTTATAAAAAATTCGCCGTAAGGCCCACTAATTGTACACTTGTCTCCTGGTTTAAGTCCAAACACATATGAAGAACAAACACCTGGGTTTACATCCATCCAACCATTCTTTGCTCTATCAAATGGCGGCGTTGCAATCCTAATATTTAATTTTACAATGTTACCTTCTGCAGGGTGATTTGCCATAGAGTAAGCTCTAAACTGCTCCTCTTCATTTACCATCTTCAAATCCCAAAGTTTGAATTTATCCCATTCAGATTTAAATTTATTAGGATCGTCATGATGTTCAGGATGAGCTTTTATATCCATTTCTTTATAATCAACCGTAACCTCTGGAACATCAATTTGTACGTAACCTCCCGATTCAAAATCGAGCACTTCCCCTTCCGGTAATTTTACTACAAACTCCTTGATAAAAGAAGCAACGTTATCATTACTTATAACCTCACACTCCCACTTTTTAATACCAAAAACTTCTTCTGGAACACTGATTACCATGTTCTCTCTTACTTTGACTTGACAAGCCAACCTCATCTTTTCGGCTGCTTGCTTTCTTGTAAGGTGATTCATTTCTGTTGGAAGTACATCCCCTCCACCTTCGTACACATGGCATTCACACATTGCGCATGTTCCACCACCTCCACATGCTGAAGGAAGGAAAACGTTTTTCTCAGACAGCGCTGATAATAGTGTGCTACCTGGCTGCACCATCATGGGATTGTCTTCATCGCCATTTACAACGATTTTAACCTCTCCTTGCGGTACTAATCTTTTTCTTGCATAAATCAACATCCAACTTAGAAGAAGTATCACTCCACTAAGAACAACTAGTGTCCAGATGTAAGGCATTATTGCTGAAAGAAATATCATAATCTTTATCTTTTATTATCCATTAAATGCACCAGGATCAATTCCCATCAAACTCATAAAAGCCATACCCATCAATCCGGTTAATAAAAAAGCCATACCTAAGCCTCTCAAAGGTCCAGGTACTGCTGAATACTGTATCTTTTCTCTAATAGCTGCAATTGCAATAATAGCTAGAAACCATCCAAATCCACCACCCAATCCAAAGGCTACAGACTCAGAGAAGTTATATTCCTTTGATACCATAAATAATGAACCACCCAAGATGGCACAGTTTACAGTAATCAGTGGTAAGAATATTCCTAATGAATTATATAGGGAAGGTGAAAATTTCTCAACAACCATTTCTACTAATTGTACCATTGATGCAATTACTGAAATAAATAATATCAATCTTAAGAAAGTAAGATCCATACCAAAGATTCCATTTTCACTCAAAAGATATTCGCTGATTATCCAGTTGATTGGCATAGTTATACCCAATACGAAAATCACTGCTAATCCTAAACCAAAAGCTGTTTTTACAGTTTTGGAAACCGCTAAATAAGAACACATACCAAGAAAGTAAGCTAAGGCAAGATTCTCAATAAAGGCGGACTTAATAAATATATTTGCTAATTCTCCCATTCTATTCTTATTTTAAGAAACGTCAATTAAGCTTCTGTTCCAGGATCTGTGGATCCAAATCAATATTCCAATAACAAACATTGCCGATGGGAACAATACCATCAACCCGTTTGGTGTATACCAATCACCTAAGACTTGATATCCTAATAAACTACCCTTTCCAAACAGCTCTCTAATAGCAGCTACAATGATTAGGATAATCCCATATCCAATACCGTTACCTATTCCATCTAGAAAAGATTTCCATGGGCCATTCGCCATCGCAAAAGCTTCAAGTCTACCCATTATAATACAGTTGGTGATAATCAAGCCAATAAATACTGACAACTCAACATATATTGGGTAATTAACTGCTTTCAATACCAATTCAACAACTGTTACTAAAAAGGCAATTGCAACCAATTGCACAATCATCCTTACCGATTTTGGAATAGATCTTCTTAAAACTGAAATAATCAAATTTGAAAACGCACAAACAAATACAACTGCAATAGACATAACTATCGCTTTGTCCAATAATGTTGTTACGGCAAGTGCAGAACAAATTCCCAATACTTGAACCGTAATTGGGTTGTTGTCATTTAGCGGATCAGTAAGAAGCTTTCTTTCCTTCTTGCCAAAAGCAAATGATGCTTCCTTCTTTTCTAATTCTTTTAATTGTGACATATTATTATTTTTCGGGCTAGCCCTGCAATGTTTTAAAATAAGATTCGTAATACTTTAACCCTCTATCTAGCATTTCTGTTACTCCATCAGCTGTAATCGTAGCACCTGAAATTCCATCTACTTCATGAATCGGATTTTTAGCTCCTCCTTTTCTTACATATACTGATTTCCAATCTCCGTTCTCATCATATAATTTCTTTCCCTTAAACTGACTTTTCCAATCTTCATTATCTTTTATCTCAGCGCCAAGACCAGGAGTTTCTCCTTTATGTCCAAATGCAACTCCTGCAATTGTGTTTAAGTCATCTTCTAAAGCAATGTATCCCCAGATATCATCCCAAAGACCACTTCCTCTTACTGAAGCGATGTAATATTTTTCTCCTGAATCTGTGTTAAATTCGAAAACTGGAAGGATCTTTTCATCTTCATCAAGTTTCTTCTCCTTTTTCAAATCAATATTTTCGGCCTTCCCTCCTTTGTATCTATTTTCTATATATGATTCTTCAACTTCATCACCAGCTACTGTAACTACAGTTTGCTTAATTTTTGTAGAAAATATTTCTTCAGCTCTATCATCACTCATATCAGAGATGCTTTCTCCTAGCTCATTTTCAATGGCGGATAAGATTGCTTTTTTATTGTATACAATTTCATTCCTTTCGTGCGTTCCTTTCAATCCATTGAAAAGAAAAGCCAATACGAGCGCAACGACTGTAGTCATTACTAAAACAAAAAATATAGTTGATCTTGTACTATGCATTTTGTAAACGTTTTTTCATGTTACCCTCTAATACGTAATGGTCAATTAAAGGTGCAAAAGTGTTTAAGAATAAAATAGATAACATCCATCCTTCTGGATAGGCTGGATTCAATACCCTGACTATCATTCCAATAAATCCAATGAGAAAACCATAAATCCATTTTCCTCTATTGGTTGTAGCTGCTGTCACAGGATCAGTTGCCATAAAGGCCATTGCAAAGAAGAAACTACCCATGTAAAATTGATATTGCCATGGCACTTGCATAAAAGGAGTCGCCGCCCAAGCATTTAACAACCATGCCATACTGATCGCTCCTAAAAGCATACTAAGCATAATTCTCCATGATCCAATACCTGTTGCTAATAACATTAAGGCTCCAATAATAATAAGTGGCTTTGAAGTTTCGCCTATTGATCCTGGAATGACTCCCCACCACATTTGTGCGGTACTATAAACTTGTGTTACCGCTTCCCAACCATCTTTAGAAGCAATGGCAAGTGGTGTGGCTCCAGTGAAACCATCTACAATGGTCGAACTGGCGTTAAAGGTGGCCATATCTGCCCAACCAAATAGCTTATTAAAAAGGCCATGCGCCCAACCATATTCTGGTGCATTTCCTGCAGAGATTTTCTCAAAACCAGATACCCATACTTCATCACCAGCAATCGTTGTAGGATATGCAAAGAATACAAACACCCTTGATAGCAAGGCAATGTTCCAAATATTCATTCCTGTACCACCGAATGCTTCCTTCCCAATTATAACTGCAAATACGATTGAAAGAGCTAAAATCCAAAGAGGAATATCAGGTGGCATTATTAATGGTATCAATGCACCTGAAACTAGATATCCTTCTTCAATCGCATGTCCTTTCTTGGCAGCAAAGTAAAATTCTATCCCTAGTCCAACAACGTTAGCCACAATGAAAATTGGCAATAACTTTATAAGTCCGTGGATCAACTTAAGGTGAAAACCTTCAAGAAAGCCTGGGTATTCTCCCATGGCTAAAAAGTGTTGATGTCCTATGTTATAGGTACCAAACAAATAACATAATTGCATAGCCAATACAACATGTATCATCGTTCTTTTAAGATCCATACCATCTCGGACATGAACCCCTTTTGAAGTAACAGTGTTTGGCGAGTAAGCAAACGTAAAAAAGCCATCAAACAGGGTATGCAGAAAAGGACTTTTCTTCTTATCTGGTTCGATCTTCTTTAAAAAATTGAGTAATCCCATTGGTTATATCTTCGCTTGTATATTTTAATTAAACTTGTTCTTTCAGATAATCTAAACCATCTCTCAACAATTCTTGTAGAGGTTGTTTTGATGTACACGCAAATTCTGCAACAGCTACATCTTCTTCGAGCAATTCGTTGATACCTAAACCTTCCATTCTTTCTATATTCCCTGTAAGAATAGCTTTCATTAAATGTTGTGGATAGATATCCATAGGTAGCATTTTCTCATACTGTCCCGATACAACAAATGCTCTTTTTTCTCCATGGGTATTTGTGTCAACTTCAAATTCATTGAACAAGAAATTTGGAAAGGTTGCAGATATACTTGGCCTTGGTTTTATTGGTAGCAACCAACCAAATGGCTCGTAATAATCTCCTTCTTTTATAACAGAAATTTGATCATCATTGGAATTTAGATATTGCGAAGGATTAACTTTTTCTCCTGTCAAAATATCACCTGAAATGATTCTCAAATTCTCTTCCTGAATTTGTCCTTCCAAAAGTTCACCAATATTGGCACCTTTCATAGTTTTTACATATTTAGGATCAGCAACCTGACCTCCTATAGCAACAATTTTATCTTGTCTTAGTTCACCTGTATTAAACAAACCTCCAAGACTTAACACCTCAGCTGGATTCATAGTCCAAACTATGTCTGCCCCCTTTATTTGTTTAATATGGTGAATTTGAATACCGACATTTCCAGCAGGATGTGGTCCATCAAAAATATGTACCTCAGCATTTTGAATAGATGTAGCCAATCCACCCTGTAATGGATTACAAGACACATATACTTTACCTTCAGTCAACCTTGAAAGGACCTCGAGACCTTTATTAAAGTCCGCCATTCTTCCCTCAATTAATACAGAAGGGTCAGGCGCTAGTGGTGCAGTATCAAAGGCTGAAACAAAAATATCCCTAGGCGTAACTTCGGCATCTGCAATGGTTCCAAAAGGTCTTTGTATAATATTACCTAAGGTACCAGTTGATTTTAAGAATGTAACCAAATCATCTCTTGTAGATAAGCTGAGGTTTGGAACATCAAATTTTTTATATGATTGTTCCTTATCAGCAAGTATTACTACTTCCGCAATCGCTCTTTTTTCACCTCGATTAATTTCTATTACTTCTCCACTGACTGGAGCGACAAAGAAAGTATCAGGATTCTTTTTATCAAAGAAAAGTGGATCTCCAGCCTTCACTTCATGACCTACTTCTACCAACATTTTTGGTATCGGTGCTATGCCCCTAAAGTTTGTTGGCCTTACTGCAAATCTGCTTATGTTTCCTTGAGTGACTTCACCTGTTGGAGAACCAGCAACTTTGATGTTATGACCTTTTTTAAGTTTGTGAAATTTGAAATCTGATAGAGCGGCAGGAGCTTTTGCTTGTGAAAGCTGACCAATTGCTGGCCATAAACTCATGTTGGTTTTTTCCGTATCAATTCCGGATTTTTTCGCTTCAATTTGAATAAGGTTATCAGCGAGAGAAATCAGTACAACTACGAATAGAATTACACCGATTGCCAATAGTGCCATTTGTAACATAGAAATGTTTGCAACTAGTTAAAAAATCTGATCTTAATCAGCATATATGTCTTTATAAACAGCGCAAAGATATAAAGGTTTAGCTTATATCTAAGACACATATTATCTAATTATGAGGTATGAATGACTTTATTTTTGGCAGCAGAACAAATGTTAAATATATTAAAAGAACAAAATTTTTGTAAAACACATATTATAAATGTTTATATGCGTATTTGGGGCAAATTAATAATTAAATTTGGTTTTTGTGAAATATGCAAAATAAAATATTTGCGGAAGCGAAATACCAAAATTATGTCTCAGAAGTATAATTTCTTGTTAATTTCAATGTTTTTTCAATCATTTAGGCATATTTGACGTTTTTTAAGCGAATTTACTCACTAAAATGACTCACTTGAATCAATTAAAACGATTCCTTATTATTCAAATTGGACTGATTTTATGCATAAATGTGCAAGCTCAGAGTGATACAATCATTTATGACAATGAAATTTATGTAGATTATGTGAAGGGGTTGACCTTTCATATCGAAGGATTGCAAACTGCATTTCCAATAATAAGTTTGGATGCTGGAAGACTTCAATTGGCTTTTGACGACATGGGAGGCTCATTTTATGATTATACCTACAGGATTATCCATTGTGATAAAGATTGGAAACGTAGTGAAATTAATGAAATTGAATATCTAGATGGTTTTAATGGAGAGTTAATCGAGGAATTTACTACCTCAGAATATACATATGTAGACTATACTCACTACACAATAACAATCCCAAATCAAGATATTTCATTAAAGATTTCTGGAAATTACCTTTTGGCAGTATTTGATGAAGACAACTTACCCATAATAACGAGGAGGTTTATTGTTGTTGATCCACAAATCATGGTGGATGCAGAGTTTAGAAAAAGTCAAGACATTGGAACTTTCAATACACATCAAGGAATACAATTCAAACTTGTCGATAAAGAAAAATATATATCCAATCCTAATGATGAAACTTTTGTTAGGATTATCCAAAATGGTCGTTGGGAGTCAGGTTATCATAACTTAAGACCTGACAATGCTTTGGGTGAAAACATCATTTTCAATAGAAGCAGGCCTTATTCATTTCCAGGATACAAAGAGTTTAGGAATTTCGATATCAGAAATCTGGAAGGCACAACCAGAAATGTTCATAGTGTTGACTTGTCTGAACAGGGATCTAAAGCTATTCTTGAACTTTCAAAAAATCGGCAATTTGGAAATTACGTTCAAGAGAATGATGCTAACGGGGCATTTGTCATCGACAATCAAAATGATCGACAATATCAATACTCTTTAGAAAACCATCACCGCGGTGCAATTACTGGAGACTATGTAGATGTATATTTCACATTAAAGACCAAAGAAATTTATGATCATGAGGTGTATGTTATAGGTGGTTTTAGTGATTGGAAAATTAAGGACGAATACAAATTGGAGTATCTAGATGAAAGAAAACTCTACCTAGGAAATGCCTTTTTTAAACAAGGATATTACGACTACTATTATGCTGCAGTTGATCAAACAGGCTATACAAATACAGAATTGTTAGAAGGAAATCACTTCTCCACTGAAAACGATTATATCATAATTGTTTATAATCGAGCCTACGGAAAAAACTACGATGAGATCATTGCTATAGGCCAAATCAATTCCATCAATAACTAATAGAAGCGCTTCATCTTTATAAAGCATATTTTAATAGATTTAATTTGATGGTATAGGCTATTAAAGAGATATTTAGGTATTGATTATTAAAATATCAAGACCATGATTCGCCTAATATCAATAATTTCAATTTTTTGCTTTTCAAGCATTGGCTTAAATGCTCAAAAAACATTGAGTCTTCAGGATTGCATATCAATGGCTTTGGAAAAAAGTTTAGCGCTTCAAGAGGCAGACTTGGCTATTCAGAATGTCGATTTGACGTATCAGCAGGCCAAAAAAAATAGACATCCAAACTTAAACGGCAATGGTGCATTGAGCTACAACTTTGGTAGAACGATAGATCCGACAACCAATGAATTTCTTACTCAAAGATTTACATCAAATAACTATGGCCTTTCAAGTGGGGTTCTTTTATATAGTGGTAGCAGACTCAAAAATGCAATCAATCAATCGGAATTAGATCTTGAGGCATCAAAGCAAGATAAGAAACAATCAGAAGCGGATATCGCTCTGCAGGTTGCAACCGCATATCTAAACTCCTTGTTTGCAATTGAAAATATTAACGTTGCAGAAACCCAGCTTAAACAATCAGAAAAGCAGTTTGATTTTATAAATACTTTGATAGACGCAGGTGCAAGACCTAGAAATGAAAACCTCGATATCTTGGCACAGATTTCGGCCAACAAACAAAATATAATCCTTGCACAGAATAGTAGGCAACTTGCCTTACTACAGCTCAAACAATTAATCAGAATGACACCTGATGAAGAGTTGAGAATAATTGCACCAAATGATATCCAAGTAGAAACAGATCCAGACATCCTCTCATTTGCGGAAGTGTATGAGCTTACTTTGAGATCACAACCTGCCATTCAGGCAGCTATGATAAGGCAGAAAAGTGCAGCCTATAATGTCGAAATAGCAAAAGCTGATTTGTTACCGAGCTTAACCTTAGGATCCAATTTGAATTCTGCTTACTCAAATAGAGGATTTAGAGTCGAAGGAACACGAATTGTTCAATCCAATCAAACTGCAATATTAGATGGAACACCAATTGACTTCACTCTTGTCCAAACAATTCCTGCAACAAGAGATGCAAACTTTGGAGAGCAACTCCAAGACAATATCTCACTAGGCGTAGGATTGAATTTATCTATACCGATTTATAACAGAGGATTAACAAGAACAAATATTCAAAGAGCTGAGCTAGGTGTTAAGTCTAGTGAAATTGCCCTTCAAAGAGTAAAAGAATCAATTCAGATTTTAGTTCAACAAACCTTGGCTGATGCACGTGCATCTAAAAACGCACTTGCTGCTTCTGAGGTAACGTTGGATGCCAGGAAAGCCGCTCTCGATAATGCATTAAAAAAGTTTGAAGCAGGCGCATTAAATTCATTTGAACTAACGACTATACAAACACAATATGACAATGCTTCTGTAAATTATCTTATAGATAAATACAATTACTTATTTTCAATTAAGATATTGGAATTCTACATGGGCAAACCAATTAAATTATAAACGAATGGCTAAGAAGAAAAAAAGAAAACGCTGGATACTATGGTTAATATTAGCAGTAATTCTCATGACCATCCTTGGAGTGTACCTAAAGAAAAAATCAGAACCTAAGGGAGTAGAGATCGTTCTCGATAATGTAGACAAACGAACAATCCATGAAACAGTATCAGCAAGTGGTAGAATATTTCCTGAAACAGAAATAAAAATTACATCAGATGTATCTGGAGAAATTGTGGAATTATATGTTGCTGAAGGTGATTCCGTTAGAGCAGGACAAGTACTGGTAAAAATAGACCCTGATGCTTATGTATCTGCGGTGGAAAGAGGTAAAGCAACCGTTAGTAGTGCACGGGCTCAAACATCGATGTCTCGAAGTCAGATTGAATCTAGTGTGGCACAAAAAGAACAAATTCTTGCCCAACTTTCAAATTCAAAAAGAATACATGAACGAAATGTCGCTCTACATAAAGATGGTGTTATCTCCGATGTGGAAAAAGAACAGTCACTTTCTAATCTTGAAAGTTTGGAAGCCAATCTGAGAGCAGCTGAAGCTAGTATCCGATCTTCAAAGCAAAGTACAGAGGGAGCTGAATTTAATGTGCAAAGTGCAGAAGCAACATTAAAAGAATTGAAAACTAGTCTAAATCGGACAACGATAAAAGCTCCAGTAAGTGGAATCGTTTCATCTTTGTCTGTAGAGAAAGGAGAAAGAGTTGTTGGTACCATGCAAATGTCAGGTACAGAAATTATGAGAATTTCCAATCTTAATGCTATGGAAGTTCAGGTAGATGTGTCTGAAAATGATATAGTAAAAGTAAATATGGGTGATTCCGTTTCTATAGAAGTGGATGCCTATCTAGAGAAAAAATTTAAAGGTAAGATTACTGCCATTGCTAATTCAGCTTCAAACCTAAGTTCTGGTTTGGGAGCTAGTATAAATACTGATCAGGTAACAAACTTTCCAGTAAAAATTAGAATTCTGACAGAGTCTTACAAGGACTTGGTTAGCCCTACCCGTCCATATCCATTTCGTCCAGGAATGTCTGCTTCTGTTGACATATTTACAGATGTAGCAAGTGGTGTTATTACTGTACCTATTCAGGCAGTAACAACAAGAGTAAGAGAAGAAACAGAAGACTCTTCCGTTGAAGAATTTGACGAGGTAGTATTTGTTTTTGAAGCTGATACAGTCCGATCTGTAAATGTTGTTTCTGGTATCCAAGATGATGAGTACATCCAAATTTTGGATGGACTATCTGAAAATCAAGAAATTATAAGTGGACCATATAGTGCTGTCTCAAAGAAACTTGATTCTGGAACACAAGCTAGAATAAAGGAAGAAGATGATGCTGATGAAAAAAAGAAAAAAAGAAAACGTGGATAAAAATGCCTTAGCCATCTTTATTAAAAATCCGGTTTTAGGCAAAGCAAAAACTCGGATTGCAAAAGACTCTTCAGATGAAAGAGCTTTGAAGGTTTACAAGAAGCTTCTTAGTATCACCCACAAAATTACGAGCAAAGTAGATTGCAATAGATATCTTTTTTACGATCAATTTATTGATGAATCAGATATTTGGGAACCACAGATATTCAATAAAAAACTACAAGCCGGAAATGATCTTGGTGAAAAAATGTTTAGTGCTTTTTCAGTTCTAAACAATGAGAAAAATGAAAACTGTTTATTGATAGGATCCGATTGTCCTTACATAAATCCTACTCTTATTGAGAAAGCATTTAAAGCTTTGGATTCAAATGATTTTGTACTTGGCCCAACTTATGACGGAGGTTATTACCTCATAGGCATGAAAAAAGCTTCTAATCTAGTTTTTACTGATATCGAATGGTCACAAGAAACTGTACTTGAAAAAACCATTGATAGAATTCTAGCAATTGGAGGAAAATTTGAATTACTCCAACAATTAAATGACATTGATCACTTGGAGGATTGGCTTGAATTTAAAAGTAAATTGAATTAACCACGCTTTGCCATATAATCAATATAGGCTCTAAGATTATCAAGTTGAGAATCACTCATTCTCTCTGCAGTATAGTTGGGCATGTATGATTTCTTCATGACATAAGAAGGCACTCCATATCTAATCACTTGGTATATAGAATGTCTTTTGAATCCATTAGCCTTCTTACTTAAGTGAGCGAATGTAAGATTGGAATTGTCCAAAGTTAAATAGCTATACTTTCCATTTTCATGACAATATAAACAGCTCTTTTCATAAATCATCTTACCCATTTGTAAATCTGGATTTTCAAATGTCAAGTTCTTTCTTTTGACGGGAGGATCTACAAATGTAGCGGGAGATCCTGCTAGATATTTTGATTTGACAAGTTCGATTGCCTCCTTTTTTGAATTTACATCACTATCATTCAGTGCTGATTCTATAAAATCTTTTTCTATAGCATTAAAAGAAAGATCTTCAACTTTTAAATCGATGTCATATAAGTATGAAAGAATTGATTCGATCTCCCAATCCTCTAATGCTCTACCCTGCGCACATTCTGTAGCACATAATTGAATTGCTTCTCTAATATTATTTCTTGCGAGGTAAACTAAATCTCCATACTTTTTATAATAATCATCATTATAGAATGAGGTTCTATTAACAGCTCCATACATACTTGAACCTTGTAGAAATGGCAAATCGTTTTCTATAGAATATCTCAATCTTTCTTCTGGATCTGAAACACTCAAATCAGGCTCATCTTTTACTACATTATGACAAGAGGTACAAACAAAGTGCTTGCTTTGCTTCTTTACTTTATTTCCTTTGGCATTATTGGTAAATCCATATTTTATTATCTCTTCTCCTCGTTTTGATGATACACCTTTTACAGCAGGATCCAATTGGTGTGGCAATTCAGCGTCTCCTAAGTCCAATAAAAGCTCGTTTACACTTTGCCCCTCTTCTATCGTTTTTGTTTCTTCTCCGAAAGAAGCTGTGAATAAAATAATACCAGCTAAAAATAGTATTGAAATAATACTCTTCATCATAATGTAAATAATCTTGAAATTATGAATCCCATTCTGAATTCTCCATCCGACCAATCAGATGTATTGTTGGGAACGTAATCTGTGGCAACCAACCCTCTTGCATTGGTTAGGTTAATTTGAAAAGTATGACCTCCTCCAGTCTCCCATTCTAAAGCTACACCAGTAGATGGAAAATAAATTGGATTGGTTTCAGTCTGTAAATCTCTAGCACCATTGAATGGGAAAATGCCTTCACCTATCAATGCAAATGATTTGGTAAACTGATACTTAAGAGCAAACCCTAAGGAAACCAAATCATTTTTATCTCCTTCTCGCACCACATTTCTGTAAGTAAAACCTGCATTGGCTTGTAAACTCAATCTGTTTGCAATTTTATGACCAGCCATAATCTGCATATGATATACGATTCTATGTACTGAATTTGTAAAGGCAGATAGAGATGGTTCACTACTTTTGGACTTAGGCATTGAACTTATTGAAGCCATTCCAAAAACAGTAATCGTGAAAGGAAAGTTCCCTCCAGATCTGCTGTCCGCCAATCTCAGTTTAGTAGATAAGTTTATATTTTGCTTAAGCTCATCTGAGCCCTTTGTCCTATTGATACCAATCATCCATTTATCTGTCAAACCATAATCAAACCCTATCATGACATCTGATGCATTTTCTAACCCATAGAATGTCTGCCATCCTCCAGAATCTCCAGCTAGGTCTCCAAATTTATGTCCTACTCTAAAATCCAGTTTCCTTTTTTCCAAAGTTTCGATAGAAACCGAATTGATGATTTTAGTATCCTTAAATACCCTAGGATCTACTTCTTGGCCAAACACTAATGACACACAAAACAACGCGATAATCGTAAAAGTATATTTCATTTTCAATTCTTTAAAATGGATTCTATTCTTCTAAATATCCACCTTCAACCCAACATCTGATAAGATAAAATTCAAGAGAATCTAAAGGCTCAACAGGACTAAGAGGCATATCCTGTACTGTAACAACCCTATTTTTAAATAATTCATCATTTAAAGTAATCATCATCTCTTCGTTCCAACTAGTATAATCTGGTCGTGCCCCTGCAGGAACATGACATGCTGTTGATTGAGCTCCGCAAGATTCGCGAAGAATAACCCTTACATCATCATAGGTAATTCGGTCATTATCATCACACATAAAATCATCAACAATTACATCTTTAGTGCAACCTTGAGGCACCAAAAGTGTTATTGTTAAAATGAGAACTATGATTATGCTTAAAAACTTCATAATTTTAGAATAGATTTGAAGTACAATTTTAATTAATATATTACTATTAATTATAATATTTAATAAAGAAAGAAAATTTTAATTTATGTATCCACCTGAATTAGTTGCCCCTTTGGCCCAAGATCTTACAAATTTCGGCTTTACAGGCTTAGAAACCCCTTCAGAAGTTCAAGACATGTTGAGCAAATCTACAGGAACTACCTTACTAGTTGTTAACTCTGTATGTGGTTGCGCTGCCGCAAATGCACGTCCAGGAGCTAAATTGGCTATCCAGTCAGATATAAAGCCAGATAATCTAGTTACTGTATTTGCTGGTTTTCACCGAGAAGCTACAGATGAAGCTAGAAAGCACCTTTTGCCATACCCTCCTTCATCTCCGGCGATTGCCCTATTTAAAGAAGGCAAACTTGTTCACATGTTGGAAAGGATGCATATTGAGGGAAATACTGCAGAAGCAATTGCAAACAATCTAAAGCAGGCTTTTGAACATCATTGTCAACAGACTGCCTAAATAAAAATTTACCATATAGAAAAGGAGGAGTTTTAAAAACTCCTCCTTTTTATTTTATCTCAATAAGGTTACATGCCCTTTAACCGATTCATCCCCTCCTCGAGGACCAATAAATCTAATTTCCCAGACATAAACACCTTGTGGTGACATTTCACCATTATTTTGTTTTCTGCCGTTCCATCCACTGTAAGGATCTATAGAACTAAAAACTTGTTCTCCCCAACGGTTCCAGATATTAAATTCAAAATCTTTTAATCCTTCTATATATCCTTTACCTTTGAATTCATCATTGTCTCCATCTCCATTCGGCGTAAATGCATTTGGCATAAAGTAATCAATCAAGGGCTCTATATCTAATAATTTAATAATCGTATCTGGACAACCAGTTTCATGAAATGCAATTAATCTGATTTCATACAGACCAGTGTCTTGAAAAGTATAGGTCGGGTTCTGTTCCAAACTTATAAACTCATTATTGAAATTCCATTGTTGGTTTTCAGAATCTATTGACAGATCAGTAAAATTAACTTCACGATTAAATACATCTGGGTCTTGTGGATCAAAAGTAAAATTGGCTGTAGGTTTCTCTTCTACTGTTATCCAGTTTGTATAGCTTTTTTGAGTTTTACAACCAATAGGCGATATGATTTCAAGGTCAACAGAATACACTCCAGGATCTTCAAACGTATGTATTGGACTTATTTCTGAAGCAGTAGTTCCATCTCCAAAATCCCAATTGATCGTATATTCCTCGTTTATCGGATCAGAAAGATTTACAAAAGATATTTCTCCAGGTGCACAAGCTAAAAACTTACTAGGTTGAACAATTAATAGTGGTGGTACAGGGTACCATGTTATATCTTGAGAAATGGTGTCTTTGCATTCATTGGAATCCGTAGCAATCAAAGTTACTCTTTGTTCTCCGGGTTCTTCAAACAAATAATTGGGATTTGGTTGATTGGATATTCCTCCATCATTAAAATCCCAATCCCAAGCGACAACATCGTCCGCACCGGTAAAGGTGCTATCAGTAAACATGACTGGACCTGCAATACAAGTATCATAAGCAGAACCAAAATTTGTTTCTATACTTGGAAATATATTAATGAGCACACTTGCCGAATCCGAACAACTCAGTCCCTCATTAAGGATTAGACCTCCTGAGTATTGACCAATGTCATCAAAAGTTACCGTAGCATCCCAAGTATTTAAATAGATCGTATCACCAGGAGCAGTTTCAAACCACCAAGTTTGATATTGTATCGAGGATTCTTGAAAACTAGTATTTTCTATAGTAACTGTATTTTCACCACAAGAAGCGATATTGTAAGTGAGGTCATCAATACCAACAACCCCAGCATCTATTTCTGCAAATACTGTAGGAGTACAAATCACCGTATTGAATTGAAAATCTCTTCTTATTTCTCCAAGTAAAACACCATCTCTAAATTCCTTTACGCAAATACCAACCACGTATTGTCCGATATTTGTAGGTGCACCGGAAATTAAACCAGTCGTTGCATCAATAGTAACCACAGGATTTCCCTGCATTGGATTTAATGCATTAAACCCTGGTGCGTAATCAACTGGATCAAAAGTAGGACGACAATTTACTGGACTTGGTCTCACTCCATCGCAATCTGCCTGGTTACCTGGATTGTTTTGAGTACCAACAGTACCACCTGCTTGTAACGGAGCACAAAACTCATAAACTAGAATATCTCCTTCTGCATCAGTTGCTGAATGATCAAAACCTATATCAGAATTTGCACAGACAAAAATGGGTGGAAATTTATTAAACGTTGGACTATTGTTACAAAGTAGCAGAGCCTCTGACGTAATCTCAATTTGAAAGGCCGCCCCAGTATCTCCTGGATTTATTAAATTCGTAATAGTTGGATTCCTGCAACATCTTTGGTAGCCGATAATATAGTCATCACCATTTAAATCTAAAATTACATTGAATCTGTATACTGCTTTTTCTACACCTACACCAGCTGGTATTTCAACACAAGGGTCATCATCAATATCAATGTCGGCTTGATCTGTAAAGCTCTGATTATCAAAATCCCTATAAAAAGCCCAGTTGTTTCCGCTGCCGTTCCAAATACCGAATTGTGCATCATTGTCAAAATTAGCCCCGCCGCTTTCTGTATCTCTATACATCGTAAATTCGATTCTAAGTGTCACCTGTGTTGTGTCAGCATTAAAGCCCAAACAGTCATAGGTTACATCCCCACCGACGATATGAGTTGCGTATGATTGAAAAAAGAAAATTGAGAGGAAGCTGATTGTTAATATGATTTGTTTTCCCATGCTTGTGTTTGTTTACTACTTGCTAACGTAATTTACAGAATATTCAATATACTTATCTTATTATTTCAACGTTAAATGGCTTGAAAGGTGTCTTAATGGGCACAATAACAAACGATTCTAACTATTTATTTCATCTATTTATGATAAAGGAGGTTGCCTTTTATTCTGATCAATTGCGAAAAGGTAAGGTTATATTGTATCCTACCGACACTATTTGGGGCATCGGATGTGATGCTACAAACTTGAGTGCTGTAGACTATGTCTACAAAATCAAAAAAAGAGACCGCAAAAAACCCTGTATCCTACTGGTTGAATCCATTGACCACCTAAAGAAATACGTAAAAGACCTTCATCCTCGGATAGAGAATTTATTACTCTACCATAACAAGCCTACTACTATAATCTATAAAGCCAATCAAATGTTGCATCCAGCAGTGTTAAATGATGATGGAACTGTAGCAATCAGGTTAATCAAACAGGAGTTTTGTTCTCAGTTGATAGCAAAATTAGGAAGGCCTTTAATCTCTACTAGTGCTAATATCCAAGGTGAACCTTTTCCACAGACTTTTGAAGAAATTAGTGATGAGATAATAGACAATGTAGATATTGTAGTTGAAAGACATTATGAATCGGAAACCAATACTGAGCCATCAATCATGCTTTCGTTTAATGATTCAGGTGACCTAAAGTTCATTAGAAGCTAGCTTCCTCATAGGATCTTCTTTAGAAAGAACTTCAATTGCCTTCATAACATAAGGGTCACGCTGCTGAAAATATTCATAGTAGGAAATTTTCCCATACCAGCTATGGATTAATTCAGCTCTTATTTGTCTATCACTAAACTCTGAAGTTCCGTTATATAACGACAATGGCTTTGTTTCATCCATCAATTCTTTGAGGTCTACTTTATTTTTAAAGGGCAGTATGTTCTTACAAACAAACTCAGTTATTTTGTTGTCGTATTTAAAATCCTCATCTTCTTTTATCTCGATATCAGGAATGATACCTCCGTTGTTTAGAATTTTCCTTTTAAACTTTTTTGTATAGAAAGTTGAGTCTTCTTGAATTTGATCATCATTCTTTATAACGTATGGCTTCTGTATAAATCTTCCAGATGGCGTCGCATATCTTGCAACCGTTAATCTTATGGCACCACCTCTTTTTAGAGGAAAAATTTCTTGCACCAAACCTTTACCATACGATCCTTCCCCAATAAGGATTCCTCTATCCCAATCTTGCATGGCGCCGGCGATTATCTCACTAGCTGATGCAGAATTTCCATTTATTAAAACGACAATATTATTAATTTTATAAAAATTTCGACCAGTAGATTTATACTCTTTTCGTTTTCTATGTTCACCAATTGTATAACTTAAAAGCTTACCTTTCGAATTGAAGAGTTGACTAAGAATTCTAAGGGTTTGTGGAACATAACCTCCTGGGTTATCTCTCAGGTCCAAAATTAGATTAAAGTCATCTTTACTTGACTGCTCTGCAAGAGACTCAAGAGACTTGAAAAATTGATCATAGGTATTAGCACTGAATCTACTAATTTTTAAGTATCCATAATTGTCACCAATAAGATAATGACTCGAGGCGGATTCAACTACTACATCTTCTAAGCCTATATCCAAATCTGCAATTCTTTTATTCTGAGCTTGAATCTTAAAAGAAAGACTCGGTGTACCAGCTTTTCTTATCAGTTCCTTGACATATTTGATCGACCTATTTTTTCCACTTACGGTATCTTTAGCAATCTCCAATATTATGTTACCAGGTATAACTCCAGCTTTATCAGCTTCTGAATCTGGAATAACGTAACTAACAAAAAGTGAATCATCAATGAATTGGGATTCAATACCAATTCCTTTATGAACACCTTCCATTCTTTGATTGTATTCGTCCAGCTCTTCTGGACTTATATAGCTGCTGTGAGGATCTAGTTGTTTTAAAATCGAGTGGATTGCATCATTAGAAACATCATCAACATCAATATCGTCAACATAACTGTTCTCAACTAGTCTTATGATTTCTTCAATCCTACCCATTCCTATAGAAGAATTAGTGGTATCAATAGAAGCGCTGTTGAGGAGCGATAAGTCATTCTTGTTATCAAAGATATTATAACCTAAAAGCATACCTATAACCATACTGATGGCTAATAAGAGGGGTTCAAATATTTTGTAAGATGACTGAGATTTTTCTTGGGGATTCATTCCATCACTTTATTGTGCAAAAGTAACCTTTACATGCTATGGTATGAAAATAATTAATGAAGTTCGCCAAGTAATTAATTATTAAACTCCTAAGTAGTTTTTCAATAATTTACTTCTACTTGCAGATCTCAGTTTGTTGATCGCCTTATCCTTTATCTGTCTTACTCTTTCCCTAGTAAGTCCAAATCTAGAACCAATGTCTTCAAGAGACATTGGATGTTCTACTCCAATACCAAAATATAGTTTTATGACATCACATTGTCTTTCAGTAAGTGTATTTAGAGATCTTTCGATTTCCTTTCTTAATGAATCAACATATTCAAGTCCAGTGTCCGTATCAGGAGTATTGAAGTTTTCTAAAACATCTAATAAGGAGTTATCTTCACCATCAACAAATGGCGCATCCATTGAGACGTGTCTAGAAGCAACTCCAAGTGTGGTTTCCACTTCTTCTGTTGTGATTTCTAGGATATTAGCTAGCTCTTCTGATGAAGGCTCTCTTTCAAACTCTTGCTCGAGTTCTGAAAAGGCTCTATTTATTTTGTTTAAGGATCCTACTTTGTTAAGCGGCAATCTCACAATTCTTGATTGCTCAGCCAATGCTTGAAGAATAGATTGTCTAATCCACCATACTGCGTAAGAAATAAATTTGAAACCTCTTGTTTCATCAAATCTTTGGGCTGCCTTTATAAGTCCTAGATTTCCTTCATTTATCAAATCGCTTAATGAAAGACCTTGATTTTGATATTGTTTAGCAACTGAAACAACAAACCTTAGATTGGCTTTTGTTAATTGCTCAAGAGCTTCTTGATCACCCTCCTTTATTCGTTGGGCTAGGTGTACCTCTTCTTCAGGTGTTAATAAATCTACTTTTCCAATTTCCTGCAAGTACTTTTCGAGTGATTGACTCTCTCTGTTCGTAATAGATTTAGTAATCTTAAGTTGCCTCATGTAGGTGTGATTTCTTAATTTATCTTAAAATACAAATATCGACTCTTTTTTATCAAAGTCAAAGTTTACGATAATATAATGTCTCAAACAAAAAAAAGTTCTTTTCTTTTGTTTTTTACGTAAAATTATATTTCATTGCGAGTATTAACTAATTCCATTAGTTGTTAACTCCTAATAATCAACGCTTTATAAACAATATGACTAATAAACGAACATCATTTGACCAAGAATTTATCTTTAAAGCGTCTCCAGCGATACTTTATCAATTTTTAACTTCTCCTGACAGATTGGTTAGTTGGTTCTGTGATGGAGCCGATATTACGGAAGAAGTATACACTTTTGAGTGGGATGGATCTGAAGAAGAATGGGAAATGATTGATGATATTCAAGAAGAAAGAGTGAGATTCAAAATTCTAGATAATGATGACGAAAGTGAATATCTAGAATTTAGAATGTACAAATCTGATATCACAAACGAAACTATTCTAGAACTTACTGGATTTGCAGATGAAGATGAGGTAGAAGAAGAAAGGACTTTCTGGGAAAATCAAATTAAGAAACTACGTATTGTGTGTGGTGGATAATTATGATCTAAAGTTAGCCTTCCTCTTTTCTAGGAATGCAGAAACTCCCTCTTTGCATTCTTCACTTGCCAAACTTTTCCCAAATATGTCAATTTCTATTGCTGCACCATCTTTGGTGTTATCATAGTGTGCATTAATAGCAGCTATCGAGTTCTTAACAGCTATAGGGCCTTTCTGTCCAATTTTATGAATAAGCTCTTTTGCCTTAACTATGGCTTCACCAGGCTCAGTCACATAATTTGCAAGACCCAATCGATGTGCTTCATCTGCATCCATCATATTTGCTGTAAGGGTATATTCAATTGCTTTGGATTTACCGATGAGCATTGGCAATCTTTGAGTTCCTGCATAACCTGGTATTAAGCCTAAATTTACCTCTGGCTGACCAAATACAGCCTTTGTCGTTGCTATTCTCATATGACAAGACATGGCCAATTCACAGCCAGCTCCTAAAGCATATCCGTGCACAACAGCAATGACAGGTTGATGAAAGTTTTCTATTTGCATAAATATTCGATGACCCTTTGCAGAAAGTTCAGATCCTGATTTTGAATCTAAAGCCATAAACTCAGTGATATCTGCACCAGCTGCAAATGCTTTTTCTCCAGCTCCTTGTAAAATAACACCATAAATGTCTAAGCTTCCTAAATGAGTACCAAACAAATAATCAAGTTCGTTCATCACCGCTTTGTTTAAAGCGTTTAGAGATTTCTCTCTGTTGATTGTAATTGTAGCTATATGCTCTTCGACATTTAATAGTAGGCTTGTGAGTTCCATCATCTAAGTTTTAAAAATTAGGCATAAAAAAAGAGGCTTAAATTATTAAGCCTCTTTACAAATATAATGAATGTATCATTATTTAACTTTATTGATCACAGCTTTGAAAGCATCAGGATTATTCATTGCTAAATCAGCAAGAACTTTTCTGTTTAGATCAATTTTATTTTCTTTAAGAGCGAACATTAACTTTGAATATGTCAATCCTTCTTGTCTTGCTCCAGCATTAATTCTCTGGATCCAAAGTCTCCTAAATGCTCTTTTCTTATTTTTTCTATCTCTGTAAGCATAAGACCATGCTTTTTCAACAGCATTTTTTGCTACTGTGTAGACATTTTTTCTAGCTCCAAAATATCCTTTGGCAGCCTTCATGTACTTTTTCCTTCTTCTTTTAGAAGCGACTGAGTTAACAGAACGTGGCATATTTGTGATTTTGTCTTTGCAGGGGCTTTTTCAAGCACTTAACCATGCAAAACGGTTAACAATTTACTTTTTCTTACCTAAAAGTCTAAGGATTCTTGGAGTATCGGCCTTTGAAGCCATCGTTGATCCTTCCAAATTCCTTTTTTGCTTGGTAGTTTTGTTTCTCATCATGTGAGAAGTCTTAGCTTGGAAACGTTTAACTTTTCCCGAAGCTGTAATCTTAAAACGCTTTTTTGCGCTTGAATGTGTCTTAACTTTTGGCATAATAATCCTAATTAGTGCGCAAAGATATAATATTTTGCTTACTATATAAGCTTTTAAGCTTTCTTTTTCTTAAGTGGGGAAATGATCACAATCATCCTTCTACCTTCCATTTTAGGCAATGCTTCTGCACCTCCTAAATCCTCTAACTCCTTGATAAATCTAAGCAGTAAGAGTTGACCTCTATCTTTAAAAACAATGGTTCTTCCTCTGAAGAATACATATGCTTTTACTTTTGAGCCTTCTGAAAGGAATTTTTTAGCATGTTTTAGTTTAAAATTGAAATCATGATCGTCTGTATTAGGCCCAAAACGAATCTCTTTTATAACTGTTTTAGCAGTTTTCGATTTGATTTCTTTCTCCTTTTTTTTCTTTAGATAAAGGAATTTATTGTAGTCAATAATTTTACATACCGGTGGTTCGGCATTGGGACTAATCTCTACAAGATCTAATTCCATTCCGTCAGCCCAGGCCAGTGCACTTCTAGTATCAACTACCCCTGATTCAATTTTCTGTTGAGCAACTGCTGATATTTCATCAAAGTTATCTCCAACTAGTCTAATTTTTGATGCCCGTATATTACGGTTGATTTTAAATTCTGGTTCTTGTACTCTTCGAAAAGGTTTTCTTGGTTTACGCAAATGATTTTATTTTGTTAATAATAAGTTGTTAGATAACACTTTTTGTGCCTTACTTAGTTCAAAAGTATTATTTATTTTTCGTTTCTTCTTTAGTAGAGCCCTTTGCTAATTTGATTTCTAAATTTTCTTTTGAGCTTGCCAACACAGCTTTCAAAGTTGAACCTTCTGCTGGATCTTCTCCTAGAATATATTCTGCTATTGGATCTTCAATGTATTTTTGGATTGCTCTGTTTAATGGTCTAGCACCAAACTGAGGATCAAACCCTTTTTCAGAAACAAATTTCTTGGCTTCTTTTGTAAGGGTTAATGAGAAACCCATCTTATCCAATCTTCCATATAAATCCTTCAATGAAATATCAATAATCTTGAAAATATCATCTTGATCAAGAGAATTAAATATTACAATATCATCAATTCTATTTAAAAATTCTGGTGAAAATGTTTTCTTCAACGCTCCCTGAATAACAGATTTACTATGTTGCTCAGCCTCATCCTGTCTCGAGGTTGTGGCAAAACCAACACCTTGACCAAAATCCTTCAGTTGTCTAACTCCGATATTTGAAGTCATAATAATCATTGTATTCTTGAAATCAACTTTTCTTCCTAAACCATCAGTCAATTGACCATCATCCAATACTTGAAGTAAAATGTTGTAAATATCTGGATGTGCTTTTTCAATTTCATCCAACAATATTACAGAGTATGGCTTTCTTCTTACCTTTTCGGTCAGCTGACCACCTTCTTCATATCCAACATAGCCTGGAGGAGCTCCTATCAATCTACTGACTGAAAACTTCTCCATATATTCTGTCATATCAATTCTTATCAAAGCATCTTTTGAATCAAATACATGCTCCGCTAAGGCCTTTGCTAATTCAGTTTTACCAACTCCAGTTGGTCCAAGGAAAATGAATGAACCAATCGGCTTCGATGGATCTTTTAATCCAATTCTATTTCTTCTTATCGCTTTAGTAACCTTTGCTACAGCTTCATCTTGCCCGATGATATGGTTCTTCAACGTTTCATCCATACCGACCAATCGCTTACTTTCATTCTGAGCGACTTTAGTAACTGGAATTCCTGTAATCATTGAAACCACTTCGGCGATATCCTCTTCATTTACTGGATATCTTGCCGTTTTAGATTCTTCTTCCCATTCTTTTTGCCCTTCTTCTAATTTTCTAGTAAGCTTTGATTCATGGTCTCTTAAGTCTGCTGCTTTTTCGTATTGTTGATTTTTAACTGCAGCGTTCTTATTTGTCTTTACTTCTTCAATTTCTTTCTCTAGATCTTCAATATATTTAGGAACATGGATGTTTTTGAGGTGAGTTCTAGCTCCTACTTCATCCATTACATCGATAGCCTTGTCAGGCAAAAATCTATCACTTATATAACGAGTGCTTAAATTTACACAAGCTTTTATCGCTTCTTCAGAGTAGACAACATTGTGAAAATCCTCGTATTTATTCTTGATATTATTAAGAATATGTACTGTTTCTTCTGGTGATGGTGGATCGACTAATACCTTTTGGAATCTACGATCAAGTGCACCATCTTTTTCAATGTATTGACGGTACTCATCTAAGGTACTGGCTCCAATACATTGCAATTCTCCTCTTGCCAAAGCAGGTTTGAATATGTTTGAAGCATCTAATGAGCCTGTAGCACCACCTGCTCCAACGATTGTATGTATTTCATCTATAAATAAGATGACATCTCTTGTTTTCTCAAGCTCAGACATGATAGCCTTCATCCGCTCCTCAAACTGACCTCTATATTTTGTACCAGCTACTAAAGCTGCCAAATCAAGCATGACTATTCTTTTATCAAATAGTGTTCTTGAAACTTTTCTTTGAGTAATTCTAAGAGCAAGTCCCTCTGCTATAGCAGTTTTACCAACACCTGGCTCACCAATCAATATTGGATTATTCTTTTTTCTTCTAGATAAAATTTGCGAAACTCTTTCAATCTCTACCTCTCGACCTATTATAGGATCAAGTTTATCTTCTTCAGCTAGCTTGGTTACATCTCTACCAAAATTGTCTAAGACTGGAGTTCTTGATTTGGAATTTCCCCTTTTTCGCGCAATTGATTCTGGCGTTTCTTCCTCTTCGAAAGGAATATCTGAATCTGATGCAGAGGCAGAGAAGAAATCTGACATTTCAGATTTGTCTTCTTGACTAACATATTCTAATTCACTTTTAAAAGAATCATAATCTATTTCGAACCTTTGAAGGATTTTTGAAGCCAGATTATCTTGATGTTTTAAAATTGATAGAATAATGTGTTCTGGATTTATTTCAGTGTTTCTCAGAAGTTTTGCTTCTAAGAAACTCACTTTAAGTACTTTCTCAGCATGTTTGTTGAGAGGAATACTTCCTACATTAAGGCTGGATTCCAAATTCTTCTTTTGAGGTTTTATGTTTTCCTCAATTTTATATTTTAGTTCTTCAAGGTCTAGCTCTAGTGATTCTAAAACTTTAATTACTATCCCATCAGAATCTTTTATCATACCGAGCAAGATATGTTCGGTGCCGATATAATCACAGCCTGTGTTTAAAGCTGCATCTCTGCTAAGAGATATAATTTTTTTGACCTTTGGACTAAATTTGTTATTGTTCATTCAACGTCTTTCTTATTGCAAAATAAAGTTACGCCATATAATGGCATTACAAAACCAATTAGTTACATATTAAAGAATTATATCATTCTCATAACTAAGTAACTTACTACCTTATAACGTAGCTCTTTAAATAAAGATACTCTCAATAGACCTTAAAAAATGTGCCAAGCAGTTATTTTATGCAAATTTGTCATGTAATGGATTTTAAAACTGCCATTCTGATAAGAAAAAGAAATAATTAGATATTTTTGGCATTGCAAAACGGCAGACTAATGAAATACTCTTTAGATAAGCAAGAAAAATACACAATCTTCGGTCTTGATGAACCGAATCTGAATTCATTGATAGCTCCAAACTTGAAGTCGGAATTCGTGTTTTTAAGAAATGAAGGTGTAAAAAACCTGATTTTAAACGTTTCTGAGGTTCAATATGTGGATTCTTCAGGATTGAGCGCCATATTAACCGCAAATAGATTGTGGAAAGACTATGGTACATTTATCCTTACAGGAGTTTCGTATCCAGCCGTAACTAAGCTAATTGAAATCTCTCGTCTAGAATCTATTCTTACAATCATCCCTACTCTACAAGAATCCATAGATTATGTCTTTATGGAGGAAATTCAAAGAGAACTTAAAGGTGATGGTGGTGAAGAAGAATGATTAAATTTAAACTTACTATTTTAGGTACCAATGCTGCAGGTCCAGCATTTGGACGAATCACTAGTTGTCAAGCTTTAGAAATAGCCCAACAAATCATTCTTATTGATTGTGGTGAGGCATGCCAAATTAGATTGCGAGAGTATAAGATCAAAACAACTAAGATTAAGTTCATATGCATCAGCCATCTTCACGGCGATCATATTTTTGGACTTCCTGGAATAATTACAAAACTCAGTAATAATAACCGTAAAGATTCCCTAACCATTATTGGTCCTGAAGGCATTAAATCTTTTGTCGATGATATTATACGCCATTCAAGCTCACACATAGGTTACCCTCTTGAATTTATAGAGCTAAATCATTCTGAAGGCAGTACAAATATTTACGGAAGTGATAAATACCAAATTTATGCCTTTCCACTTGACCATAGAATTACAGCATATGGATACCGTATCAATGAGATTCTTCCTGATTTTAATATAAAGAAAGAGGCAATAGATCAATACAATCTTAGTATTGAGGAAATCAAATTGATAAAGGCAGGTAAGAACCTTGTCCGTGCTACAGGTGAAAAAATAGATTTTAGAAATTGTATAAAGGAAAGAGCTGAACCAAGATCGTATGCATATTGCAGCGATACCGCATATGATCCCAAAATAGCTAAATATGTGGAAGGATGTCAATATTTGTATCATGAGACTACTTATGAGCATAGTTTGGCCAACTTGGCAAAGGAGAGAAAGCATTCAACTAGTATAGAGGCAGCTCAAATTGCAAAGCAAGCACAGGTGGAATATCTCATTACCGGGCATTATTCTGGGAGATACCGCACTGTAGATCATTTGGTTCTTGAAGCCTCTGAGGTATTCAAAAATGTGATCAAAGGATATGATGGATTAATGATAGATTTCAAGAAGCCGAAATCAAAGAAATAGACCTAAAATTTTTTTCCTTGATAATTACTTCTCAAAATTTAGAAAATTTAAAAATGCAATTATCTTTGCGCTTCGATTAAAGGTCGATCGGTTAGCTCAGTTGGTAGAGCAACGCCCTTTTAAGGCGTGGGTCCTGGGTTCGAGCCCCAGACCGATCACTCAAAGCTTCTCAATTTATTTTGAGAGGCTTTTTTTATATGATAAACTCAGCTTCCTTAATAGATTGAAGGATTCTTATTCCTTGAGCTTCAAGGATTACGCCTTATTTTCTTTTCATATCTATTTTAAATACGCTAAAAGCCAAAATTTTACAATTTTCAGCCTTCTCTAGGTTCTATTTTTGATATGTATATAAATTAATCCATAAATAAATAGAAGATTGGATTTGATACGAAAGGGAAAAATTGGAATTTATGAGCTGCTTGGTCCGTCCAAATGGATCTTTGCTACCCTTTTGTGTTTTCAGATGGGCTTGGTTTGTGCACAAAACCAATATCAAACATTTACGAATTATACAATTGATGATGGATTCCAGTCGATGATCAATTATGACGTGGTTCAAGACCAGAGAGGATACATATGGATTGCAACAGATGCAGGTATTAGTCGATTTAACGGAAAGGACTTCAAAAATTTTGGATTAAAAGAAGGGCTAGAGCAAAATGAGGTTGTTAGTATGGCTCCAGATGCTGAAGGAAGAATTTGGTTAAATAGTTCAGGTCGAATTTCCTATTTACAGAACGACTCAATAATTGCACTTGATTTGGCTAAAAGCAAAGATTTGCATTGGAATTTTAATGCACTTTCAGACGATAAGAATTTATGGTTAAATATAAAATCAAAATTATATTACTTAAACCAAGATCTAGAAAAAATTCCTTTTGAAAATCCCATTGATACAAATAAAACAAATAGAGGTTATTTAATCGTTGGGAATTATGAGGAAAATACCATTTTGTTTCTTGAAGGAAATCTAGAATTTAGAGTAAATGGCGAATTAAAAAGAAAGGTAAAAATTGATGGTTCATATCAACTTTACGATATTCAGAACCATCAATTTTTTATCGAAGACGAATACCTTTACTACAACTGTAAACTTGGTTTGGTAAAAATGAATCTTAAAACACTTGCAAGCAAAGTTATATCCCCTGATTATAAAAGGTTGAGAAAAATACACAAAATTGGGAATAAAATCTGGATTGCAAAACAGTCCAGAGGTATGCTTTGCTTAACAATCGAAAATGATGAGGTAATTACAATTCACGAGTTTTTAGATGACATATTGTGCTCCAACTTTATTTTTGATGATCAACAAAATATCTGGGTCGCATCTTATGGTCGTGGGTTATTCTTTTTTCCAAAACAGTATGATGGTATTTCTAATTTCACTAACGAGCTTGATGAAATGAATACATATTTACAATCAATGCTCGTTGATAAAGATGATATATGGTTTGGAAAACTAGATGGAAGCTTATCAAAAATATCGGGCAATCAAAAAAAAACTTATACGTACAAACCCTATCGGAGAAACCAAGTTAATCGGATTTTGAAAATCCAAAAACTTGCCGAAAACAAACTTGTGATGGCATCTGATGATGGTCTATTATTCTTTGAAGATGAGAAAATAACTGTAAAGCATGGAATGGCAACTAAAAATGTGCAGGTCACTGGAGATAGTCTATTGGTCAACAACTATTCCTATACTTATAAAGTAAGTATAGACGATTTTGTTAGTCAAGAAATCACCCTAACTTCCAACCTAATGAATGCCAATCCAAAAATCAATAAACTACTTCATGGAAGATCCTACAGTTCTATAGTTGACTCCAAAAATAATATCTGGATTGCAAGCACTGAGGTAGGATTAATAGAGTATAAAAAAGATGGAAGAATAATAAATCACACACAGAAAAACAATCTGCTCAATGTAAGCATAGTTGATATTGTAGAACTTGAAAATGGTGCTATTTGCCTGGCTACGAATGGTGAAGGAATAATTCTGATTTCCGAAAATAAAATTCAGCAGATTGACATAGAACATGGATTATCAAGTGATATCTGTTTTGACTTATTAGTCGAGGGCAAAGTACTTTATGTTTCCACCAATAAAGGGGTAAATATTATAGAATTTGACAATCACAATAGCGGGTCTTATAAAATTAGTATTTTAGATAAAATGAACGGTTTGTTAAGCAACGACACGCGCTGCATCGATTACTATGATAGAAAATTATTTATTGCAAGTTCTGATGGGTATAGTGTTGTGCAATTAGATAGTCTAAAGACTTTGGAATATTTACCTCCAATCCAAATTGAAAATATTGAAGTCAACCAAAGGAAGGTAAAAGTACAAGATCAAATATATTTAAATCACAATCAAAATTCTTTAAAGATTGATTTCAGTGCAATTTCCTTTATAAGAAATGAGCAAAATGTATATGCTTATCGAATGGGTAATGTTGATGATGAAGATGATTGGACATACACCACAACCAATGAAATTCAATACAGCCACCTGAAACCTGGCAAATATAAATTTGAAGTTAAACATGCAAATTCAACAGCGACAGAATCTCTCCAAAAGGTTTTGTTTGAAATTAAACCGCATTTTTCACAAACTTCAATTTTCAAACTTATAGTTGGTTTTATCTTCTTTGGGTTATTTGGTTCTACATTGATGTATCTAATAACAAGAGGGCAAAAAAGAGAATTGAAGAAATTAGTGAACTTGAAGACAAATGAATTGCAAGAAAAAGTCTCGGATCTCGCTCAAAGTAATAACAAACTAGAAAAATCTAATGAAGAGTTAGAAAGATTCGCCTATGTCACTTCTCATGATTTGAAATCCCCTCTTCGATCAGTTGGAAGTTTTATTGAATTACTTGCGAAAAAGAATGAGCAGAAATTTGATACAAAGGATAAAGAATATTTGCACTTTATACTTACTAGTGTAAATAAAATGAATCAGGTTATTAAGGACCTACTGACATTATCTAGGATTGGAAATTCTGACCAAGAAAGCAAACTTGTAAATTCTAAAGATATATTGGTGCAGGTAATTGAGAACAATAGTTATTTAATCAATGAAAAAAATACGAAGATTAGTTTCACAGGAGAATTTCCAATTTTGAAAATGCATTCAACGGAATTAGGTTCGCTATTTCAAAATTTAATAACTAATGCAATAAAATATAATGACTCACCCCAGCCAACCATTAATATCAAGGTCAAGAAATCAAAGACTGAATGGATATTTGCCGTAGCTGATAATGGTATTGGTATCAATCCAAAGTTTGGCGATAAAATTTTTGATCTCTTTCAAAGATTACATACTGACAAAGAGTATAGTGGAACCGGAATAGGTTTATCCATATGTCAAAAGATTATCGAGAGACAAGGAGGTAAGATTTGGTTTGAGTCTGAATTAAAGCAAGGATCTACTTTCTATTTTAGTGTCCCACATAGCCTTTCTAAGCTTGATATGGCTGACAAAATCCAGGAATTGAAGTATAATTAGGCACTTTGAAAGAATTATTAATCTAAATTGTGTCAATTCAATCATATTACATATTTTTGTAATATGATTTTTCTAGCAGCCAAATTAGATATTTTATCCATCCGTACTAGAGATGCTTTGATGGAAATTGAATCACTCGGAAAAGGTCTTAGTCCTGCTCAAATTATTCTTTGGTTTTTAGAAACATCAAATCTTGAAAAAGAGATTTTGCTATACCAAGTTTCTCCCAGTAAATTAAAAAAGAAATACCCTCACATTACCAAATTTCAAAGGGTTAGATATTTCTTCAAGAATTACTTGATGCTATATAGATACCTAGGTCAATGCAAGAAAGCATTGCTTGACTTTCAAAAAGTTTCTGCAGCAAAATGGCTAAGCAGATATGAGATGCTTGCTGAAAATCAGTTAGATCTTTACTGTGGGGATATTATTGACAGACAGATATTTATTCGCAATAGCTATAACCTAAGCATTGATAATAGCTACTTAATACCAATCGTTGATTTCTTAGAATTATACGAAACGAATGTTGAGGCACTCAAGAATAGCCTATAATTAATTCCCGCAAACTTCAATTTCTGCTTCGAAAGATACCCCAGCTCCAACTTCAAATCCAGACTCTAAGCTTATAATTGATTCTGATTGAAACAATACAGTACTTCCAAAATTAAGTTGTGAAGCACATTCTAGATTTAATTCTGCACCATAAGTCTGGCTAGAAACAGGATCGATGACTATGTTATGTAATTCCTTACATATTTCAAGACTGTAACTATCCACTAACCCTTGGCCCTCTTCTATAACATTCATTCCATTGACTAAAATATCGCCAGTTAATATTAAATCTTCATTATTTGAAAATGGCCATCTAATGAGTATGGAGTCTACTGCGGTTGATTGTCCTATCCCAATGTGCAAATAATCAGAATTTTGGCATTGCAATGCTACAGTGCAATGTTTGTGGTAAATTGTTTTTTCGTCATCAATCCATGTCTCAATATATGCCCCATAACCATCTATGTTAGAACTGATTCCCTTTAAATCAAGCTTGATAAAATTATTACCAGACTCTTCGTTATTCACATAAATTCTAAAATTTCCATCATCTCGAGGACTTACAGCTATATCTAATAAACCGTCATTATTGACATCTCCAATAGCATTACTTATAGCCTTTAATGCATCATCTCCGGTAATACCTCCACTACTTGCAAGTGGCTCCGAAAAAGTTCCATCATTATTATTTACAAAAAAGTAATTTGGTTCAACATCTACTTGAGAACTGACATACAAATCATCATCCTTATCATTGTCATAATCAAGAAAATTGGCAGTCCAAGACCATTCATCTACAGCAACATTGGCAGAAACTGCCACATCTGTAAAAGAGTTATTTCCATTATTTTGTAACAAAGCGGCCTGATATATATCTGTTATAAAAATATCGAAGTCCCCATCTCTATCAAAATCAGAAATAGCTGAATTCATAGAATAGATACTAATATTAGATTGAGAAGGTACTGAGACATCAATGAATTGCCCTCCTCCTATATTCATATATAGAGAATTTTCAAATGCCGGATAGTCATTGATTACATAAAGGTCCAAATCATTGTCCATATCAAAGTCGAAAAAAGCTGTACAAAAACTTGCTCTTACTCCGTTACCAGCACCAGAACTTAGAGAAATATCTTGATATACATTATTTTGATGGTCCCATCTATAAAATTCGTTAGTGTTTCCATTGATCGTAATTCCATCATCATCGTAATTACAAATGTAGAGATCAAGATACCCATCTTTATCTATGTCTGCAAAATTAGCTCCTACCGATAGGACGACTTGACTAGATAAACCTCGCGCTACTGAAACTTCCGAAAACATCATATTTCCATCACTATCGAAAGTTCCATCATTTTCGTAAAGTAGATTTGGTCCATCCATTGCTGTAACGAACAAATCTATATCTTCATCATTATCGTAATCGACCCAGATTATTTGCTTTTGATCATATGTATTAACAATAGTTGGAAATGTAATTTCTTCAAAGCTGTCTCCTAAGTTTTTGTAAAACTTTAGGGGATACCCTGAAAATGTACCAAAGGTCAGGTCATCCAAACCGTCATCATTGAAATCAGCAAAGCTAATTCCACCTCCTCCAATTGTTGCTCCTAGACCGTATGATCCGACAATGTTAAAATTTGCTTCTTGTCTAGAGAATTCTTGGGCTGTCGAAAGCTCTGCTACTAAGAACAAAAAAATTATAAAAATGAATCTCATTATTTCGCATTAATGCTTACTTAAAAAGTATTGTCTAGTAACAAATATAATAATTCAGAACTATATGAGCCTCTATGCGTATAGAAAATAAGGCAATTACACATCAAATACTTCTGATTTTCCCTCCATCCACAGGCAAATTCACCCCAGTAATATATGCTGCAGCAGGACTTGCAAGAAATGCTACAGCAGCAGCAATTTCACTCTTGACACCAAATCTTTTCATCGGAATTTCATTCAGGAAGTCTTGCTTAATTTCTTCTTTCGTCTTTCCAGAAGAGAACATTCTAGCTTCCATAATTTCATCCAACCTTTGGGTTTTTGTAGAGCCTGGCAAGACATTATTTACAGTAATTCCATCGGGAGACAATTCATTAGAAAGTGTTTTTGACCAACTAGCCATTGCTCCTCTTATAGTGTTTGAAATACCAATACCACTAATTGGTTGTCTGACAGATGTTGATACAATATTTATAATACGGCCATAATTTAATTGACGCATTGATGGTATGACAATTTTTGCAATTGTTTGACTACACAAAACGTGATTTCGAAATGCACTTACCATATCATCAATATTTGCGTCAAGCAAAGTTCCTCCTGCCGGGCCTCCAGAATTATTTACTACTATCTGAATCGGATTCTCTTTATTAATAACAGAAATTTGAGACTCAACGGAAGAGATATCTGAAAGATCTAACACTAAATAGTTATGCTCAAGTGCGCTAATTAACTTTAACCCTTGCAACACTTCCTTTAATAAAGTTTCAGATCTTGCAACGACTGTTACCCTTGCACCAATCTTTGCCAATTCAATTGCAGATGCTTTACCCAAGCCTTTTGATGCGCCACAAACAAGAGCATGCTTATAATTTAATTGAAGATTCATATCTATATTTTAAAAACCAGACTTAATTAATATTTGAAGTTAATATAATTAGATTGAATTATCTTTGATGCATATGGCTATAATAAATGGTGTGCAGCTTGATCATTTTCCACTTTTGGGAGAAGCAGATAGGGAGTATTCTTTATTGGACCTTAGTATGTCTAGCAATTTATTCACCAATCATAATACTTGGCGCGATGTACTCCTTAAAATGATAGGTGCAGATAAATCCATTCCTTATGGAGGCTATTTAGAAAACAGGTTTTTTTATTCTAATCAAGAGTTATTTGGCAAGGGTGAAACACGCAGAGATATACATCTAGGTGTCGATTTATGGCTAGAAGCTGACTCAAAAATATACTGTCCACTTGATGCAATAATCCATAGCATGGCTTACAACAAAAATGATTTAGACTATGGGTACACAATCATCCTCAAGCATGAAATTAAAGATTTAAGTTTTTATACACTGTATGGTCATTTGAGTGATAGTCATATTTTATCACTCAAGGTAAATGAGCCCCTGTTGAAAGGAACCAACTTTTGTCAGGTTGGAAATCAGTTTCAGAATGGAAATTGGCCACCTCATTTACATTTTCAAATAATTATGGATATTGAAAATTACAAAGGAGATTATCCTGGTGTATGCAGTAAAAAGGAATTAGAATTTTATAGTATCAATTGCCCAGATGGCAGCTCATTTATTTTTGAATCATGAATGAAATATTTAAAGATCTTAAGATAGTAGAACTAGCAAGTGTATTGGCAGGTCCAGCAGTGGGTTTATTCTTTTCAGAATTAGGCGCATCAGTAACAAAGATTGAAAACAAGAATACAAACGGGGATGTGACAAGGTCTTGGAAATTACCTTCTGAAGACCAAGAATCTTTAAGCTCTGCATATTATCAATCAACCAACTGGAATAAGAAAACCTTGTTTTTAGACTTGAAAGAACGAGAAGACCATGAAGCAGTCTTGAAGCTTATCAGAGAAGCAGATATCGTTATCAGCAACTACAAGCAAGGTTCAGTCAAAAAATTAAAACTCGATTTTGAGTCTTTAAAAGACTTGAATGATAGATTAATCTATGCAGAAATATCAAGTTACGGTGACGATGATACAAGACCAGGTTTTGATGTTGTTATGCAAGCCCAAACTGGTTGGATATCCATGACAGGCTCAAGCGATAATGAGGCTGCAAAACTTCCAGTTGCATTGATTGATGTTCTTACGGCACACCAACTAAAAGAAGGAATATTGATTGCACTACTGAGAAGGGATGAGATTAAAAAAGCTCAAAAGGTGAGTGTATCCTTATACGATACGAGCATTGCTTCATTGGCAAACCAAGCTTCCAACTATTTAAATGCTTCGTTTATTCCCCAGAGGATGGGTACAAAACATCCCAATATCGCTCCTTATGGTGATATCGTGAAAACAGCAGATGATAAGGAGATAATATTGTCGATAGGAACCCAGCAACAATTTATCAATCTTGCTAGGAGCCTTAATTCTTCATCTCTTATAGAAAACGAATTGTTTAAAAACAACAATAAGAGAGTGGAAAATAGAACTATTCTTATAGAAGAACTAGTGCAACTTTTTAAGTTATTTACCTACGATGTGATCTCTGAGGCAATGACAAAGAACGAAGTCCCATTCTCCCCTATCCATAATTTAAAAGAAGTTTTTGCTGAGCCTATGGCTCAAAGATTAGTCTACAAATCTATGGAGGATGGAAAGGAGGTAAAAAGAGTTAAATCCGTAGTTTTTAAATTGAGCTAAACATTTTAGCAAGTATATTTATTATTTTTAAAGAAAAAAATTATGAAGAATTTATTGAGGTTTGTATTCATATGCTCACTTTACTATTCAGTAGTCATCCTATCCAGTTGTTGCGCAGACTCTGATTCTGTTTTAAACGGAATGATCAATACAGCAATCCTGACCGATTATGACGTTATGGCCGAGGCTGTAAATAATGATGTAATCAGAACTGGATTCAGAATCACACTTTTCCCAGATACTGACTTGGTTGGCTTAAACTTCAATCCAATTAACGAGGCTTATGGTCAAGATTGTGACAGCCCTGTTAACAACTCAATTATAGCCTCAACATCGACAGTATCCTTTTCAAAAGATATCGTCATCGGCTCCAATACATTTACAGCTGGAACTAACTTGATGACTTCAAACCAGTTTTCAGCAATTGAAATTACGGCTGATTGTGCTGATGTAACGAAATGCGAGATCGTAATTGGATTCCCAACTAATTTGGTATCATCAATGACTGTTGCAGATGGACCTCTAACAATCAATTTCACAGCTCAAACAGATGATGATATTAGTTTCAATTATGATTTTGAAACCATGATTGATCTTTTGTAATTATTAAATAACAATAAGTCTCCTTACTGTATTCCCATAACCACTTGCAAAATTTATAAAATAGATTCCTGGCTTTAGGTCTAGTCGTAAGCTTGCTGTTGTCATTGTTTGATCAATTATTCTTTGCATAACTTGTTTCCCAGATGAAGCAAAGATGGAGACCACAATATCCCCCGTCATATGATCAGCTATATCAATCGTGAGTTCTTGGTGCACAGGGTTAGGGTAAAAAGATATATTTTGATTTAAAACTTCATCTTCTGTAGAAGTTGTATTAAGTTCTGTTTTTTCAAAAGTAGTTACTCCTGTTGTCGAACCTTCGAAGTCTAAAAAATATAGTTTATAAGTTTTATTATCATTGGACTTTATGAAATACATTCTATCTATCACCAATGACCACTGAAATGTAGTAATGTCTATTTCCTTCCAATCATAGCCAATCACATCAGCCGATGTTTCATATGAGTTTGCATAATCAGATTCTTGAACAGTCACAGGGTTAATTTCATTTGCCTCAGCAACTTCTACCCCACTTGCTGATAAGACTCCAGTCACGACATAATTCAAAATGTTTCCTTGTCCATCGTCAACCTGAGTTGAATATCTGGTAAACAATAGATCCCAGTTTGAAGGCTCAAGATCTAGAACTGTTTCAGAATTAAAACTAAAGTACGCTCTTTCTTTTCCACTAAATTCACTTTTATCAATGCTTACAGTTTTCTCATTTGAACCATCAAAGTCTGCATACTTTAAAGTATAGACTGTACCAGTTAATGACTCTATCATTAATCGTTTGAGTTGACCGTTTCGTAATTTCAAAACAAATAAATTCCGTCCTGTCACAGACATTGAGGCAGGATTATAAGTTCCCCATCCATAATCAGCAATATTTGTAGGATCTCTTAAGCTATTGAATGCCCCTGAATTCCAATTTGATTCATCATTATATACACGATCCATTAAATCAGCCTCATCAATAGAAGCATTAAATTCAAGGTCCCCAACATAATACAACTCCAATTCCACTCCCATACTTGGACTTGCTTCATTTACAGAAACAGAAGCATCCTGAAAACCAAGAACAGAAAACGAAATATCCCAAGAGTCACCATCGATGGAGGTCTTTTCACCAGAGTCAATATCATAAAAAGTCTGCATTGAGTAGCCTTGACCAACACTTATTTGTTCGATTGATTGTCCTGCAATTGATAATATCATTGAAAGACTAAGTAGTAATGTAATTAAAAACTTCATTTAGGTGAGCTTTGTATTTATGTAACTAATAGTACAAATCTATGTCTGATAAGGATAGTAAAATACCTCTAGAAGCTAAATAAATACCACATTTTGAAAATCACCTTATTTGGACTTAGTCTAAATAAAAAACATACACAATTCAATAAAATAGGTATAGTTAGATAGTATATATTTGTTTTTGATGATAATGAATTATAATTTAATGCTTTGATAGATTTAAAAAATACCTCCAAACATAATTTAAATAAGTATTATCTAATGGATGATATTGAATTAATCAGATATGATAATAAGTCTGAAGATTCAATTGAATTAAGTGTAGATGAAAAAATAGTCCAGTACTTTTTTTGTTTGGAGGGATCGATAGTCTTTAATTTTCACAACGGCAGTTACCAAATGCCCTTAGACAATGGGGAGAATTGTTTTTTCTACAATCCAAACCAAAAACTTACCACCGTAATCAAGGTAAGCCCAAATAGCAAACTCGTATTAATCTTTTGTACGATTGAAAAAATACATCAATTATTTCTGGATAATGAATCAGAATTAGAATTTCTAAAAAGTGAAAACGCAAATCAGAAAATTTATAAAAAAGACCTTTCATCTTCAGATTTAGAAATAGCCTTGCGGCAAATTAACGACTCGGATAAGAAATCTAAAACGGAAAATATCTTTAGGTATGCCAAAGTATTAGAAATCTTGAGCCTCTATTTCTCCAGACAAGCAAGAGAAAATAATAATTCTTGTCCATATATTCAAGATGAAACAAGTGTACAAAAAATAAAAAATGCAAAAGATATCTTGTTAGAAAATATGCAAAACCCTCCAACTACATCCCAGCTAGCTTTAAAAGTTGGCATCAACGAGCATAGATTAAAAGAAGGCTTCAGAAGTTTGTACGGCACAACTTTATTTCAATATTTATTAGATTATAAAATGAATACAGGAAGAAGATTGTTGGATTCCGGTATGCATAAAATAAAAGACGTAGCATATGATCTAGGCTACAATAATCCCAGCCACTTTATCACGGCTTTTAAAAACAAATTTGGTGTTACTCCAAAAAAATATATCCAATCAAAATGAGATTACACTTTTTGATGTTAGTGTTTGGATTAATTTATTTTCAAAGTTATACCCAAATCCAAGTTCTTAATGAAGCAGACACCCTAGCTTACAATATAGATTTAGACAATGTTGTGATTAGCGCCCAACATTTGCCAACTCATTATAAAAATTCTATTTATAACATCTCTATAATATCAAGTGAACAGATAGAAAAAAGAGCAGTCAATACACTTGATCAAGTGTTGAATCAACAATCAAATGTTAGAATTAACTATGATCCAGTTTTAGGTGCAAAAATAAGTTTAAGAGGAATGGGAAGTGAGAATGTTGCAATTTTGCAAGATGGAGTACCTCTTATAGGAAGACTTGATGGCGCAATCGATTTAACACAAATCAACTTAAACAACATTGAAAGAATTGAAATCATAGAAGGTCCGCAATCTGCTTTTTATGGAAATAATGCATCTGGTGGCATTATAAATATTATAACAAAGAAATCACAAGTCGAACCACTAAATATAAAACTTACTGCCAGCTACGATCAACCTTCTATAAAAAATCTAAGTGCTAATATTGGAATTTATCGCTCTAAATTTTTCATCTCTGGAGGTGCATCTTATTTAGAAGATCGAGCTTATGCTAATGACTCTTTACGAATCTTTGAAGAGATTAATTTTGATGACGGTAGCACTCTCCTCCGTAAAAAGTATCCATGGAATCCGAAATTGAACAAAAGTGCAAATGCAACAACTAGATACTTTATCAATGAAGAAAACTCAATTTCAGCAAGATGGGACTATTCATCTCAGGTGGTAAATAACTTGGGCCAGCTTAGAAGGCCTGTCTTTATGCCTTACGCTTTCGATGAAAATTACAATACGAAGAGAAATAATTATAAACTAAGTTATAACGGTAAAATAAATGCCCATAAATTAGATGTCATTGCATCTAGAAGTGAATTTCAAAGAATACTAGAAAATGAGCGTTTTGAATTTGATACTCAAAGTGTAGCAGAAGATCAAACAAGTCGAGATTCATTTAATTTAGTAAATCATTTTCTAAAGATAAATACTGTCTATCAAGTCAATAAGGTCTCATTATCAGCAGGCATTCAGCTAAATCAAGATATAGGAAAAGGAGATAGAATTATTGACAGTTCGCGTGTTGACCCATTAAAAGTTGTAGCAAATGAATATTCTCTTTTTGCAGATATTAGATACAAGTTTAATTCAAAAGTAACTAGTTCATTTGCTACAAGATTAAATCAGCACAGTAATTATGGACTGCAGGTATCTCCTAATTTTCAAAACCATATAAGGATAGATGAAAATTGGAATATTCGTTTTGGTTATGCAAGAGGATTTAGAAGTCCAGACCTAAAGGAGCTATATATAAACTTTGTTGACGTTAATCATTTTGTAAAAGGGAATCAGGACTTACAACCAGAGATTACAAATGACTGGAACCTCAGTTTTAATTATGACAAAATCTTAGGGAAAAATAATTTAAATACAAGTCTAAAGTTATTTAGCAGTAAAATTTTAAACAAAATAATTCTTACTGAATTCGAACCTGTGAGATTTCAATATAGAAACATTTCTAATTTCTCAATCCATGGTACTTCTCTTTTGGTTAAGTATAAATTTGAAAATTTTCAATTGTCCAATGACATGACTTATGCATATCGGTTTAACATAAGTTCAACAACTGAGGATATTCCAAGTCACTCTCCTGTTTTCGACAATCATGCTTCCCTACTATTCGAGCCCCAAAATTTAGATTTTACTTTAGAACTCACACATAGATATGTTGGTAAATTACCTAGATATTTTGTTTCTAATGAAATCATCCAACAAAGCATTTCGGATTCTTATCAATTATTAGATCTGAATTTAAGCTATAAGCTCTTTAAGAATAGCCTTCAAATTAATACTGGGGTCAGAAATATTCTAAATGTAACGTATGCCAACATAAACTTAAATGACGCTAGTGGTAATCATACGTCAGGATCTGCTATTTCAAGTCAGTTGGTTGCAAGAGGAAGGTCTTATTATGTTTCTCTCCAGTATAACTTTGCTACCAAATAGTACAAAGGAAATATCAAATAATCGATTTTAAGGCATTGTACACGTTGCCATCAGAAATTAGTCCTCCATTTTCTGTGAGTTCAAAAATTTCCATTTCGCGTGTTTTTGAGTAAGGTTTTTCAGCATGAATTGACTCCAAGCCTTTGACCGGATTTGCAATTAGTGCAGCAATAACTTCATGATTAGTGAAATCCACATCCAATCCTTCGCCTGCAACCAAGCCACACATTTCAATGGTTTCCTCCATACAATGGAATGCAATGATTTCTTTTTTTGAAGTTCTTAAAACGAAGTTTACCCCCCTAAGAATCTTTTCAAAAACAACATCACTAAAAAGATCAATAATTGTTTGAGCTTTTTCTTTATTGGTTTCCAATAGATTTTTCCAGTCGTCTGCTGTGATTCCATTGACCACCAAATAGTTGACAAAATCCTTTTTCATTTCTATCAACTCCTCATTTGTAAGTAGTCTATACTTTGGCATATAGCAAATTTATAAATCACTTCATAAATATTTACGGAAGTGAGATAAAAATAAAAAGATTAGTACCTATTTTTTGTAATTTCTCTTAGAGTTTGATCCTCTAGATTTATTCTTAGAATTTGAATTTCTACCTTTTGAGTTATTTCGAGATTTACCTCTTGATTTTCCACCGCCTTTGTGACCATAGGTCTTACGCTGAGGCTTTGGATTCCATGTCGGCCCTTCACCTATTGCTGGAGGCATAGGCACTTTCATTATTTCAGCTTCGATGAGTTGTTCTATTCGATAGAATTTATACATATCGTCCTCATTGATCATAGTGAGGGCTACCCCTGTACTATCCGCACGCGCAGTTCTACCAATCCTATGAATGTAGTCTTCCGCATCATTCGGCACATCATAATTAATTACAAGGTTTATCCCCTTAATGTCTATACCTCGACTGAGAACATCTGTTGCAACAATCACTCTTGTTTCTTTTGATCTAAATCTTCTCAAGGCATCCTCTCTTTCTTTTTGTTGAAGATCAGATGAAACAGCCTGTACATTATACCCATTGCCTTGCAAAGCTCTTACAATCTCACCTACCTTCTTCTTAGTAGAAGTGAAAATGATAATGCTTTCATATGCTGGCTTTTCACTAATTAGTGTCCTAATCAACTTGGCCTTTTGTGAGTCATAAGTTAAGTAAGCAGCTTGAAGTACTCCTTCTGCAGGTTTAGAGATGGCAATACTTATTGAATCTGGATTTACCAATATACTTTCAGAAAGTTTTCGAATCTTAGGTGGCATGGTTGCACTAAAGAGGAGTGTTTGTTTTTTTGACTTTATGTGACTTGCAATCTGCTGAATATCATCATAGAATCCCATATCTAGCATTCTGTCAGCTTCATCTAAAATAAAGTACTCCAATTCTGAAAAATCAACATATCCCATATTGAGGTGAGATATCAATTTACCAGGAGTTGCTACAATAATTTCTGTTCCATTGGTCAATGCTCGCTTTTGCATTTCAAAATCTTGACCATCTCCGCCACCATATATAGATATAGAAGCCAAATCAACAAAATAGGAGAAAGCTTGGATTTGTCTTTCAATCTGTAAAGCTAGCTCTCTGGTTGGGCAAACTACTAAGACCTTGGTTTTCTTTGTTTCTTTTCCAGCTAGTTGATTTAAGACGGGAAGAATGAATGCAGCGGTTTTACCAGTTCCCGTTTGAGCGCAAGCGAGTAAATCCTTGCCTTCTATAATTTTAGGAATCGCTTGCTCCTGAATCGGCGTTGCTTCTTCAAACCCCATGTATGATAAGGCCTCCAACAACTTTTCAACTAATCCTAACTCCTTAAAGGTCATATTATTTTTTGTACAGTACTTTACAAATATATACCCGAAGGTAACTAAAGTTTAGAAACCTATCAGCTTGGGTTAATTATTAGAGTTACAAACAGAAGTGAATCTTAGAAAGAGAAAAATACTTTAGGACAGAAAAAAGTAACGGAAGTCACTTTTTAATTTATTAATTCTGTAAAGTAGATTACCAAAAATGGGTGTTTTAATTCTCTTGTAGTGCCTGTGTAATAAAATGTAGGGGTATCTGTAGTGTTTTTCATGTGGGTGGTACCTGCTACTTTCATGTCATGTAGTTGTAACCTTAATAATAAAATACTACTCCTATGAAAAACTTATTACTAACTACGATCTTAAGTCTCGCTTTTTTCTCGGCTGCTTTTGCAGGAGACGGAAAGATTAAAATTATGACAAGCTCAGCTGTAAGTATCTCGACTACAGAATACATGGCTGAATTTATTCTCTCCTCAAAATTTAACCTTGAAGACAAAAATGTAGACATGGTGTTTGCATCAAACATTAACATGATTCAAATATTTGATACTGAAGGAGAAATTATATCTATCATTCCAATTGGTTCTGATGAACTACGAATGGGATTAAGCTTATTCGATAAAGGAAGCTACAAATTAGGTTTCTTAATTGAAGGAGAAGCAGATATTCAATACGCTGATATTTCTGTAAAGTAATTTACACTTCTCAGACACAATTTTTTTCAAACTTTTCAATTAACTCTGACTAATACTTGTCAGAAATCAATGCCATTTTCACTCTTGTAGTGCTGTTGTCACATACTGTCACCCACATGTAGTGGGTTAGTGATGGGAGACTAGTTGAAAAAGAATGTCATACTAATAACAGACAAACTTAAATACCATGAAAAATTTAGTACTAGCATTATTTGTAATTATTGGACCTGTTGCAACAACACATGCATCAAGTGGGCCAACGGAATTGTTTAAGCATGCAGATGTTGAAGCAACAGTTGAACTTACATCAGAAAGAAATTACATTTTGTTTTCATCTTATGATACTGCAAATAAAATGATGGATTTCATACTAGAGAATCCAGTTAATTTGGTTCAGATTTATAAAGAAAATGGAGAATTAGAAATGATGGTTCCAGTTGGGTCTGACGAAGTTAGTCTTGGATTATCACAATTTAAAAAAGGAACATACAAAGTAGGATTTATACTTGAAGGAGTTGATACTCCACAATTTATGAATCTCACTGTAAAATAAAAGTTTATATAATTATACAGGATGGTGTAAAAGAGAGGTAGCGTTTGTTGCCTCTCTTTTCTATTTTAAAACATCGACTTTGCGTCAATCAATTTATGGCCATTATCATCTCCAATTGCAATATTGAATCCAGGATGAATACTATAAGAACCAAAATTACCATCCATATCTAAAGCTAAAAACCCAACCTGCAAATCCTTTAAACTTTCATGCTTGCGCCTAATTCTTTGCACCACTTCTACACAAGCATCATAAGGACTTAATCCATTTCTCATAGCTTCTACAACCATAGCACTTCCTGCAGTTCTTATTACTGCCTCTCCTAGACCAGTCGCCGCTGCTGCTCCTGCTTCTTCATCCACAAACAAGCCTGCACCAATCAAAGGACTATCTCCTACTCTTCCATGCATTTTCCAAGCCGCACCACTAGTAGTACAGGCACCAGCAATCTTACCATTACTGTCGAGTGCCAAAGTACTTATCGTATCATGGTTTTCAATATTAATGACTGGCTTGTAATCAGATTCCTTTAGCCATTTCTCATAATCAGCTTTGGACTTTTTAGTTAGAAGATTTTCCTTTTTAAAACCTTGCTCAATGGCAAATTTTTGAGCTCCTGTGCCAACCAACATTATATGTGGAGTCTCCTCCATTACTTTTCTTGCAACCGATATTGGATTTTTGATTTCTTGTAGAAAAGCAACAGAACCGCAGCCTCCATCTCCTTTCATAATACAGGCATCTAAGGTTACATTTCCATCTCGATCAGGAAAGCCGCCGATACCTACGGTTTGGTTTGTCGGATCATTTTCAACTACCACAACACCTTTCTCAACAGCATCAATGGCAGATCCACCACTTTTCAGAATTTCATAACCTACCTTATTCGCATCAAGACCATGCTTCCAAGTAGAAATTATTATTGGTTTTGAATTACCATTTGCAGATGTATAATCCCTGGAGCTTGCCTGTGCGCATGCTTGAATTGGTAAAATCAAGCCGGCAATTCCTGTAGTTTTGATAAAGTCTCTTCTTGTCTTCATGGTATTAAGTTATTGAAAACAAAAAGAAAAACAAATTAATATCTAATTCTCCAATAAGGATTTCGTTCAGCTTCGATACTATCAGCTATATAGGTGCTTACTAATTGATCAAATTCTGATATCGTCATCTTCTTACCTTTCATCTTTTTCGGCAAAGGCAGCTTAACTTGTTCTGGAGTTAACGTAATTTTCGATGCAGTAATGATTGCATCACCATTATTGATATTTAATTCTAGTATCATTCCTGGCAGTCCAGCATAACCTTCTGGACCTCCCGAAAATAAAATGCCGTCAGCAAACCACGCATGAATAATTTGATCTTTGGATGCATCATATGTTTCCGCCTTCATACATAGATATCCCTCAATTTCTTTTATTTCGTTTAGAATCTTCCATTTAAACTTAGGAAGCTCGTCTTCTATTAAGTACTTCTTTCCTAGTGTCTCTTTAAAATCCTGAACCGTGTTTTTCTTGTAGTCCCTTAATAGAAAAAATTTCTCAGAAGACCACGAATAGTTACCGTCGGCTTCTTCTTCCTTTTTGGTATACAAGGTTTTACCATTATTAAAGTAGTACAAATAATCTTCTCCTTTATTGTCCTCGTCATCCCAATTGCCCCAGGTAAGTTTCGCACGATCAATGTCTTCTGTCGTCAGGTAAGGAAGACGCGACATAATTGCTATATAGTTTGTCTTTCTATTATAAATTATTTCCCCATTTAGCTCTTGGGCAAATGTCTGTGCTGCAAAGGACAAGGCCAATACTATTGTTACATAAAATTTCATATTCAAACTATTTATTACCACCAACCTCTATTTTTTTCAATTCCACCTTTCATCCCTCTGATGTTATAACTCAAGGATAACATCACATATCTTCCAATTACATTTGAAGAAGAAAAGTTCACTGAATTACCGAAAGCAGACTGAAAGATACTTTGATTACTATCAAGTGCATCATAAACAGATACACGAACTTCTAGTTTATTTTCTTCCAAAAAATTACGATACAATGAAAAGTTTAACCTTGAAAAGTTCTGCTCGAATCCAAAATCTTTATTTTCGTATATATCAAATGTATAGGTCGAATTCAGAAAAATTTCTGAAATCAATTTTGTATTCAAAGTAGCCCGGTAACCATTGTTTACAATTTTTTGATCTTGAGATGTATTTATATCATAACTCGTATTACTAATCCGAAAATTAGAACTTGCCTCTAAAGAAAAATTATCACTTGGAGTAAATGTCAATCTAAATGATGGTGAATATGATTCACTCCTTGTGTTGTTTTCAACTTCATTTACAAATGAAGGCCTTTTACCTCTATTGTAAGAAATATTTGTTCTGGCTTTTAATTTATTTTTAATAATTGGAAAGCTCACACTAGCATAACCATTTGCTCCATTTCCTCCATCAACATTTATTGGTTCAACATATGTGACCAAATTTTCATCAATTGTTTCATTGGTTGAAAACTGGGATTCATAGAAATTATAAGAACCACGGAAATATATTCGCACCGCAGCTAAAGGCCAATTTTTACTACCACCGACTGATATTTGATTGCTCAACTCAGGAGTAAGATTAGGATTTCCTGTACGTATATAAAATGGGTTACTTGTATCAACGATGGGTTGTAGATCAGCAATTTCTGGCTCTCTTGCCGTTTTTGAAAACCCGGCATTCATATACAAATTTCTTACTGGAGATATCTCTACATCTAAGTATGGCAGCCAATTGGTAAATTCTTTATCGATCGTTCCGACTAAAGATTTATCTAAGGATTCAAAATCCCCTAATAGATCATAATCTTGATAAGCCATTCCCATTGAGATATTATAGCCATCATAGGAGTAGCGTAGAGATGAACCAATTCGATTTAATATAATATCATTGTTATAAGATCGACTTAAAAAATTATCTAGTTCGCCAAAACTTTTTACAATTCTGTTACCAGATTCTTCTCTGTCACTATAATTGTAAAACGTTTGAAAATAAAATCTTTTAGATATTGGCTCCACATGAACTGCATTGGCTTTCCATTGAATTTTCTTAGCCATATCATCATTTGCAAATCTAGTTGTTTGCAATTCATTGGTTTCCATAAACTCTGTATCAGAGTTCTGGGATTCAATTTCATTTAATTCTGTACCAAGAAAGCTCACATTAAAACCTGAACTTCTACCCTTCTTTTTATATTTTTTCCTAAAAAGAAATGTTGCTCTTCCGAGATATCCATCTCTATCTAAGACGTTATTAAATTGTGTATTGCTATTGTTTGTATTGTCTCGAAATTGTAAAGCGAGTTCATCAACTGCTTCTCTTTGATCTACCAATGCACCATCGACTGATACTTTAAATGAATGCAAAGAATCAATCTCTTGCTCAAGGGTCAACTCTACTCTATGTCCTTTAAAATTTGTTGCTTCTTCTTGACTTGATTTATTTCGAACTGTAAAGTCTTCATAGAATTTTGATTGTTCTGATTCAGTTGACTTTAGCAACCCCGCCTGATTATAAAAATATACAGAAGTAATTTTAGTTTTCTTGTGGTCGTAATTAAAGCTCATACCACCATTATAATTCTCAGGTATTCCTCCTCCATCATTTGACCCGAAAAATAAATTTTGAATACTTGTCTCAATTCCATTTCCACCACCACCGAAATAATATGTATTTCTTCCACCGCCAAAGCCAAAATCTAAATCATCTCCAAAATTAAAAGAGTTGGAACCCATAAAATCTTGGTAGTCGTCCCAACCTAGACCATTTCTTCCCGTATTATTCCCAACTCCGACAATACTAAACTGAATTTTGTCATTGAATTTATTGTAATTTCCTTTTAGCTCAGCTCGATCTTTAGACCCGTATCCTGCAACCACTTTTCCAAATCCCCCTTTTTTAAATTCTTCTTTCAATTCTAGATTCAGGGTTTTATCTGCATCTCCTGATTTAAGTCCAGTAACTTCTTGCTCAGCAGTTTCTGTATCATAAACCTGTACTTTTGAAATGCCTTCAGCTGGAAGATTTTTAGTGGCAGCTTTGGGGTCAGACCCAAAAAATGATTTTCCGTCTACTGTAACTCGATTGACATCTTTTCCATCTGCTAGGATAGATCCATCTTGCTCTACTTCTATTCCTGGTAGTCTTCGCAGTAAATCCTCAACTGTTGATCCTTCAGGTACCTTAAAAGTAGATGCATCATATTCTATTGTATCTCCTCTCATTACAATTGGTGCCTTAGCAGCTTTAATAACAACTGTCATTAGCTCTTCAGCTAATTCATTCATTTTGATTTGACCTAAGTCGAGATTTTCACCTAGAGTGGTATTGGCGTTTGTGATTTGAGGAATAAATCCTATATAGGTTGTTTTGACAACATAATCTCCTTTATCCACTTCTTTAAACTTAAAGCTTCCATCCAATTCGCATCTAGTATAAGCCACCATAGTAGAATCCTTTTTCTCGAGTAAAAGAACAGTTGCTTGTATCAAGGGGTTATCAAGTGTATCTGTAACAATACCTTTGATTGTGATATTCGATTGTGATGAAAGTATATTGGTTATACCAATAATGAAGACCATCGGTAGTAAAAAACGAAGCATACCTAAATATTTGATACAAAGATAGATTAGAAAACTCCATATTTAGTGCAACTGCTTGTTAATGATAAGCTAATAATTGTATGTTTTTTATATATAAATTACATACGAGTCGACTAAATACACTGAACTTGATCGATTTTTAGCTGATTTATTTGAACTTTTCTTTCATAGAAGTCATTAAAAACATATCTTTGCAAACTGATTCTAAAGAATTAAAGAATTCAACCTTATATAAATAGATATTAACATGTGTAAGGCTCCGTAGTTCAACTGGATAGAATACCTGACTACGGATCAGGAGGTTGAGGGTTCGAATCCTTCCGGGGTCACAAAATAAAGATACAATGAGTAGAATTTGCCAATTAACAGGAAAAAGACCGATTTCAGGAAACAATGTTTCTCACTCGAATAGAAAGACGAAGCGTAGATTTCTACCAAATCTTCATAAAAAGAGATTCTACATCCAAGAAAAGGATGAATGGGTTACTTTGAAGGTTTCATCGGCAGCATTGAGAAACATCAATAAGTTGGGCATTTATGCTTACCTTAAAAAATGTGAAAAGAAAGGTACATTAACAGGTATCAAACTATAATAAGTTAGAATAAAGAAAGATGGCTAAGAAATCGAAAGGCAATAGAAACCAGATCATACTTGAATGCACAGAGCATAAGGCAAGTGGTCAGCCGGGTACGTCAAGATACGTAACTCAGAAAAATAGAAAGAATACACCAGATAGAATGGAGATGAAAAAGTACAATCCTGTTCTTAGAAAACATACTATTCACAAAGAAATTAAATAAACATGGCTAAAGTATCCAAAAACTCCAGAGTTGGACAAAGAGCTGCCAACGCTGGATCAGGAAGAGATTTCGTTAAAGTAATCAAAAGTGTTAAAAACCCTGAAACTGGAAAATACTCTTACAAAGAGGTTATGATCCACAAAGACAAGGTAAAAGAATACATGGCTAAAAAATAGTCAAGTTATCTAGATAAAACAAAATGGCTTTCTTTAACGAGAAAGCCTTTTTTATATAAATGAACCAATTACAATAAATGGGATTTTTTGATAAATTTTTCTCCAAGGATAAAGAGAAAGACCTTGATAAAGGTCTCGAAAAAACGAAATCAAACATCTTTGGAAAGTTAGCTAAAGCTGTTGCAGGTAAGACTACCGTTGACGTTTCTTTCCTTGACGAAATTGAGCAAATTTTAATTTCAGCTGACGTAGGTCTTGATACAACAATCAAAATCATCGATCGACTTGAAGCAAGAGTAGCCAAGGACAAATATATAAATACAGACCAACTCAATGGCTTACTAAAAAATGAAATAGTAACGCTTCTTTCAGAAAACAACACGGAAGATATTGAAGACTTTACATTTGATGAATCTCAAAGGCCTCATGTAATGTTGGTAGTAGGCGTCAATGGCGTTGGCAAAACGACCACAATAGGCAAGCTTGCCAATCAATACAAACAAAGAGGAAAGAAGGTTTTATTAGGTGCTGCAGATACCTTTAGAGCAGCAGCAGTTGATCAATTAAAAATATGGGCTGAAAGAAATGAGTGCGGCTTCTTTGACAAAGGAATGCATGCCGACCCAGCAGCCGTAGCATACGAAGCTACCCAAGAAGCAATCAATGGTGGCTACGATGTAGTCATTATAGATACAGCAGGACGACTACACACCAAGACTCACTTGATGGATGAGCTTACCAAGATTAAAAATAGCATCAATAAAAAAATGGAAGGGGCTCCTCATGAAGTACTTTTGGTTTTGGATGCGACAACAGGACAGAATGCAATCGAGCAGGCCAAACATTTTACAAATGCTACTGACGTAACGGCCATAGCTCTTACCAAACTTGATGGTTCAGCGAAAGGTGGTGTGGTGCTAGGGATATCAGATATCTTCAAGATTCCTATTAAATACATAGGTGTAGGAGAAGGAATTGAGCACCTCCAAGTCTTTAACCGAACAGCTTTCATCGATTCTTTATTTAAATAGTCACTATATTTCATTAGTTGGTTTCCTTAGTTTATTTTTACTTAACTCATAAGTAAACACCTAAACTATGTCAAAGTATCATTTAAAATACGTTGCACTTTTTATTTCAGTTATAATTATTGGATTAGCTAATTCATCCAATCCACCAAATGGAAGAACAAATGCTCCAGGAGAATCAAATTGTTTTACTAGTTGCCATGGAAATAATCCAAGTTCAATAATTGACGGAAATGTTAACATCACTGGAATTCCAGCGACTGTTGATGCAAATACTACCTATGACCTTACTGTAACTGTAGAGTATACAAGTGGAACTCCAACAAGAGCAGGATTTCAAATGGTTGTTTTAGATGATACAAATGATGACGACTTTGGTTCACTTAGCAATGCTGGAACAAATTCGACAATAACACCTTCGGGCGGGCGATCATATTTTGAACATAGTCCAGCCAAAAATTTTGGAGCAGGAACTACTGTAAGCTATGATGTTGA